>WNGD01000090.1_pt1 | contig 194993 bp, 200 predicted proteins | sample 5400671 | NCBI WGS metagenome assembly WNGD01 (sample SAMN13153369, study PRJNA577476) | soil metagenome | isolation source: 40 cm soil or saprolite under grassland replicate 2 | place: USA:California | collected 2016-06-15 | reverse complement strand
AGGTCGGTCAGTCGTGATCCGCTCCGCCGGTCGACGCTCAGGAAGACCGCCGCGTGTCCGGGCCGGACGTCGGGGAACCCCCGGTCGGCCAGATCGGAGTCGAGCTCGCCGGCGAGCGCTCGTCGTGCTTCGAGGAGCTCGCGGAGTCCGAGCTCGAAGCGGAGGCCTGAGGTGCTCTTCCGGCTCGGGACCCCGCTCTGGGAGATCGCGATCCGCACGGCGATCGTCTACCTGGCGATCCTGTTCGGGCTCCGGTTGTTCGGCAAGCGCCAGCTGGGTCAGATGAGCACCGGCGACCTGGTGATGATCCTGCTGATCGCGAACGCCGTGCAGAACGCGATGGTCGGTCCCGACGTTTCGCTGTCGGGTGGCCTCACGGCGGCGCTCGTGCTCCTCGTGATGAACTTCGTGGTCGTCCGCCTGCTGGGTCTGACCACCCTCGGTGAGCGATTGCTGGAGGGCGGGCCGACGCTCCTCGTGAAGGATGGCGCGCTCGTGCCACACGGGTTGCGGCACGAGGGTCTCGCCCCCGAGGAGGTCGAAACGGCGATCCGGGAGCACGGCATCGCGGACGTCGGGGGGGTGCGGGCCGCGTATCTCGAACCGGACGGCACGATCAGCGTGATCCCGATCGACGTGGAGCCGATGCGCGGACGCCGTCGCGTCAAGCGCGTCCGCCAGTTCCGTCGCGGGACCGGATAGCATCGAGGGATGCCGGAAGAAGCGACGGGCAAGACCGGTGTTCCCTCCGAACGACGGCAGAAGCAGGAGCGACCCCGCGACGAGCTAGGCAGGCCGCTCGCGCGAGACGCGGTGAACCTGCTCCACCTCCCCGATTTCGACGCGCTGCCGATCGAGGAGAACGACCGGCTCGCCCGCGACCTGCTCAGCCGGCGCAACTTCTTCGGCGCGCACGAGGCGTGGGAGACCGCCTGGAAGCAGGCGCGCGGGACCGGCGAGGAGGAGCTGTTCAAGGGGCTCTCCCAGATGGGCGCGGGCTATGTGCATCTGCTGCGCGGCAACGCACACGGGGCGATCACCTTGCTACGACGAGGAGCGAGGCGGGTGAAGGAGTACCCGGTGGGGACGCGGGGGATCGAAACCGGTCACCTCGCGACGCGGCTCGAGGCCGACGCCGCGGCGGTCGAGTCCGGTAGGCTGGTTCCCGGGCCCGATGCGACGGTGGAACCCCCCGAGGTGTAGCCTCGATGTCGCGTCGAGGTACGTTGACTCGGAGGCCCTTTCCCCCGACGATCCGGAGTGAGCCATGGCGAGCCAAAACGTAGAGATCGACTGGAGGGGTCGTGAGGGCCCGTTCCCGCTGCTCCTCGGTCCTGGCGTCTTCAGCCCCACGACGACCAGCCGGACCCTCGCCGATGCCCTCGAGATCATGCCGGGGGACACCGTGATCGACGTCGGCTGTGGCAGCGGCGTCCTTTCCATCGTCGCCGCGAAACTGGGCGCCGCCAGGGTGTACGGGGTGGACCTGTCCCAACGAGCGGTGGGGGCGGCGAAGGAGAATGCTCGCCGGCTGGGGCTGGATCACATCTGCGAGTTCCGCGCGGGGGACCTGCTCGAGCCGGTCCGCGACGTGCAGGCCACCGTCCTGATCGGCGACGTCTCAGGGATCCCGGACGCGATCGCCGCGGAACCCGGCTGGTTCGACGACGTCCCCGCCGGCGGGCCGACGGGCGCAGAGCTCCCGGCGAAGTTCCTGCGTTCGATCGGCGACACCCTGGCGATGGGTGGCCGCCTGTACCTCCCGACGGGAACGATCCAGGACGAACAGGCGATCCTCGACGCAGCTCACGAGGTCTTCGGCGATCACATGCGGTCCGTGCTCGAGCGGGAGTTCCCGCTCCCGGACCTGGTCGCGCGGTCGAAGGCCGTCGCCCGCATGATGAAGGAAGGCCTGGTCAGCTTCCGTCAGCGCGGCAGCCGCTGGCTCTGGCAGCTCCGCATCTGGCGCTGCGATCGCGTCTGACCGTCAGTCCGGCCGTCAGTCCGGCGGGCGCAGCACGGCAACGGCCTCGACGTCGTACCCGGCGGCTCGCAGGTGATCCGCTCCACCCCGGTCGATCGCCAGCACGATCCGTCGCACGTCCGCCCCTGCCTCGCTGATGACCTCGGCGGCGCGACGCACCTGATGTCCCGTCGTGCTGACGTCCTCGAGCAGGGTGGTGATCGCTCCCGTCCGCACCTGACCTTCGACCTGCGCCCTGGTCCCGTATCCCTTCGCGTGCTTGCGCACGACGGCCGAGGGAAGGCCGGACCGGAGCGAGACGGCGGCGAGGAGCAGCATCGCGGCGCCCTCCGGCGCCCCGAGGAGCTCCGTCGAGGGCGCGAGCAGCCGAGCGACCTCGGCCGCGACCTGATCCAGTAGGTCGGGTCGCGTGAGGAATCGGAACTTGTCGAAGTAGACGGTGGAGGTCGCACCGGAGGAGAGCACGAACTCACCGTGGAGCTCCGACGCCTCGACCATCCGGCGCACGAGGTCCTCGTTCACGCGGCCTAGTATGGGCGACCGATGGGTTGGTACGAGGCCGTCGGCCGCCGGGTGTTCTTCTCGATGGACCCGGAACGATCCCATCGGCTGGCGCACCGCCTTCTGGGGTTCCCGCTCCCGTGGCGAAGGATCGGCGGCGCGGTGGACGATCCGGCGCTGTTGACCACCCTCGCCGGGATCCCGCTTCGGAACCCGGTCGGGCTCGCTGCCGGGTTCGACAAGACCTGCACCCACCTCGACGCGTTGGGGTCGCTCGGGTTCGGGTACGTCGTGGGAGGGACCGTGACGCGTACGTCTCGGCGGGGGAACCCACGTCCGCGGATCGCCCGTGATCCGGGGCGCCGGGCGCTCGTGAACGCGATGGGGATGCCGAACCCCGGGGCGGAGGCCGTCGCGCGCATCCTCGCACGGACCGCCCGGACCGCACCGCGGTTCGTCTCGATCGCCGATGAGTCGGTCGCGGACACCGTGGCGACGACGGAGCTCCTCGAACCGTTCGTCGACGGTATCGAGCTGAACGCGAGCAGCCCCAATGCGGGATGGGAACATGCGAGCTCGCACACGGGTGAGCTCGTGCGGGCGCTGCGGGCTCGCACCTCGAAGCCTCTCTTCGTCAAGATCCCGCCGTTCTCGGCCGCTGATGACGAGCGGACCCGCGCGGTGTCCATGGCGGCCGCCGCCCGGGACGCAGGCGCCTCGGGGATCGTCTGCGCGAACACGGTGCCCGTGACCGACGCAAGGATGTCCACCGGCCGGGGCGGGTTGTCGGGCGGTCCGCTTACCGCCGAGACCCCGCGGATCGTCGCCGAGATCGTCGACGCGATCGCGGGTCCGGTGCCGGTGGTGGCGTGCGGGGGGATCTTCACGGCCGATGACGTCAGACGCTGCCTCGACGCCGGCGCGACGGCCGTGCAGGTCTACACGGCCTTGATCTACGAGGGTCCTGGCCTCCTCGGGACGCTCACGCGAGGCCTCGCCGCGGCGGTCCCGACGCTGGACTAGGGCCCTCGGATGCGCCGGATCGGCGCAACGGGCAGAGGGCGTTCGACAAGCGCGTGTATTGCGCCGGCGCCGTCGCGGCGTGCAAGATGTGCGGCATCCCGTCCCTGGAGGCCGATCTGTCCGACGTCGAACCAGTTCCGCCAGCCCCCGCCGTCAGGTTGGAGGGCGTGGTGAAGCGGTTCGGCGACGTGGTGGCGGTGGATGGGATCGACCTGGACGTCCGTGAGGGGGAGTTCTTCTCGATGCTCGGTCCGTCCGGGTCGGGCAAGACGACGTGCCTGCGGATGATCGCGGGGTTCGAATCTCCCACCGCCGGCCGGATCGCGTTGGGTGGCCGGTTCGTCACCGATCTCGCTCCTTACGAGCGAGAGGTCAACACCGTCTTCCAGGACTACGCGTTGTTCCCGCACATGACCGTGGCCGAGAACGTCGGCTATGGCCTCATGGTGCGGAAGGTTCCGCGGTCCGAGCGACGCCGTCTGGTCGCGGACGCCCTGGAGATGGTGCGGCTCCCGGAGTTCGGCGAGCGCAAGCCGGCCCAGCTCTCCGGGGGGCAGCGGCAGCGGGTCGCGCTCGCCCGGTCGCTGGTGATGCGGCCGAAGGTCCTGCTCCTCGACGAGCCGCTCGGTGCGCTCGACCTCAAGCTCCGCCAGGCGATGCAGATCGAGCTCAAAGAGATCCAGGAGGAGGTCAGCCTCACGTTCGTCTACGTCACCCACGATCAGGAGGAGGCCCTCACCATGAGCGACCGCCTCGCCGTGTTCAACCGAGGCCGCATCGAACAGGTAGGGTCGCCGGCGGAGGTCTACGAGCGGCCGGCGACCGGGTTCGTTGCCGGGTTCGTTGGGGTCTCCAACGTCCTGGAGGGGGAAGCCGCCGCCTCGATCGCGGGGGACCCGCACCCGTTCACGATCCGTCCAGAGAAGATCTCGATGCACGAACTCGATGCGACGGCCGACGAGGCCTCGTGTACGGCGACGGGACGGGTCCGCGAGGTCGTGTACCTGGGAGCCACGACGAGGTACATCGTCGAGCTCGACGTTGGAGGTTCGCTGGTCGTGATGGAGCAGAACCTCACAACCAGCTCGATGGAGGCGCTGCAGGTGCGCGGCAAGGTCGTGCGACTGATCTGGCGCCGAAGCAATAACCGGCCGGTCGAGGCGCCCGCGGGTGCACAGGAAGGGTCCATGGACCAGGAGGAGGCACGGGCATCATGAGGAGACTGACGACGGCGTGTGCCGTCATCGCGGCGCTCGCGCTCGTCGCAGCTGCGTGTGGCAGCTCGAACTCGACCGGTGCCGGAGCAGCCGCACCGAAGGTCTATGACTCGATCGGTACGACGGAGGGTGCCCTCAAGCTGATCGCGTGGAACGGCTACACGGAGAACGGCTCGAATGATCCGAACTACGACTGGGTGACCCCCTTCGAGGATCAGACCGGATGCAAGGTAACCGTCAAGTACGCGGACACGTCGGACGAGATGGTCACGTTGATGCGGCAGAGCGGCGGGACCGTGTGGGACGGCGTCTCGGCGTCCGGGAACGCATCGAACAAGCTGATCGCGGGCGGGAACGTGGCCGCGGTGAACACGTCGCTGTTCCCCCAGTTCCCGAACGTGATCTCGCCGTTGCAGCCGGAGACCGGCACGAACAACTCGCATTACGTCGTGAACGGTCAGGTCTACGGCGTGCCCTACATGTACGGGCCGAACTTCTTGATGTACAACACCGATGTCGTCAAGCCGGCCCCGAAGAGCTGGGACATCACCTTCGAGCCAACGCTCAACGGCCAACCGAACCCGTACGCGGGCAAGCTGACCGCGTACAACGATCCGATCTTCATCGCGGACGCAGCCGTGTACCTGAAGACCCACGATCCTTCGCTCAACATCACCGACCCCTACGAGCTCACGTCGGATCAGCTGGACGCGGCCGTGAGCCTGCTGCAGCAGCAGAAGCCGATGCTCGCGAAATACTGGGCGCTCTACACGGACGAGATCGACGGGTTCAACGACCACTCGATGGTCGCCGGGACGGCCTGGCCGATCAACCTCACGTACTCCAAGGACGCCCCGGCCGCCGCCGTCATCCCGAACGAAGGCGTCACGGGCTGGGCCGACACCTGGATGATCTCGACGAACGCACCGCACCCGAACTGCATGCTGAAGTGGATGCAGTACACGATGGAGCCGAGGGTGCAGGCCGAGGTCGGCATCTGGTACGGGGCGGCAGGCAGCAACACCCAGTCCTGCGACCTGATCGCCAAGGGCCTCGGGAAGGGCGGCGCGGCGCTCGTGAACTCGGTGGAGTACTCGTTCTGCGGGAACGTCACCTTCCTCAACTCGCTCTACCTGTGGAAGACACCGCAGGCTGCGTGCGGCGATGATCGCGGTTCGACGTGCATGGACTACTCGGTCTGGTCCCAGAAGTGGACCGAGGTGGCCGGAGCCTGACCTCGTCGAGGGCGGAGGTCGCGGCCGGCGACCTCCGCTCCCCGGACAGGATCTGACGTGGCGCTCGGAACGATCGGCGCATCCCACGGGGTGAGGGCCCGACTCTCGGCCTTCTTCTTCCGGCACCGGCTGCTGAAGCTGAGCGCACTGCTCGGCGTTCCGGGGGCGTGGTTCGTGGTGATCTACCTCGGGACCCTCGTCCTGCTCTTCGCGACGGCCTTCTGGCACCTCGACCCGTTCACCGGGCTCGTGGTCAAGCAGTTCAGTCTCGCGAACTTCCAGACCATCGCCCGCGACCCGGTCTACCGGACGATCATCCTGCGGACCGTCGGGATCTCGCTCTCGGTCACCCTCACCGACATCGTGGTCGCCTTCCCGGTCGCGTACTACGCGGCCAGGCTCGCGCCGGCGCGCGCGAGGAACGCCGTGCTGATCGCGGTCGTGCTCCCGCTGTGGGCGAACTACCTCGTGCGGATCTTCGCCTGGCGATTGATCTTGTCGCCGGGCGGGCTGCTCGTATGGGTGTTCGACAAGATCGGTGTGCACTGGTCGGTCGGGTACTCGAACGTCGCGGTCTGGATCACCTTCTCGTATCTGTGGCTGCCGTACGTGGTCCTGCCGATGTACGCGGCGCTCGAGCGCGTTCCGGGATCGCTGCTCGAGGCCTCCTCGGACCTCGGGGCTCGAGGATGGAAGACGTTCCGCGTGGTCGTCTTCCCGTTGATCGTGCCGGGCATCGTCGCCGGGTCGATCTTCGCCTTCTCGCTCACGCTCGGCGACTACATCGTGGTGCAGCTCGTGGGCAACTCGCGGTTCATCGGCAACGTGATCTATGACAACGTCGGCGTCGCGAGCAACATCCCGTTCGCGGCCGCGTTCGCGTTGGTTCCGGTCGCGATCATGTCGATCTACCTCTTCGTCGCGTGGCGCCTGCGCGCATTCGAGGCGCTCTAGGAGACACTCCGATGGAGTCCCGCGCCGCCAGGATCGCGATCAGGATCGGCATGGTTCTGGCGCTGGCGTTCCTGTACGTCCCGCTCCTGATCGTCGTGATCTATTCGTTCAACAACGACATCGGACAGACGTGGCCGATCGACTCGTTCACCACGAAGTACTACGCGCTCGCGTGGCGGAACCCCGATGTGCGGGTGGCGCTCGGTACGTCCTTGCTCGTCGCGACGATCGCGACGCTGCTTGCGTTCCTGCTCGGAAGCCTTGCCGCATTCGCCGTGCATCGGTTCCGCTTCTTCGGACGGAACGCGGTGTCATTCGTCCTCGTTCTGCCGATCGCGCTGCCCGGGATCCTCACCGGGATCGCGTTGAACAACGCCATCAACAACTACGGGATCCCATTCAGCATCTGGACGATCATGATCGGCCACGCGACGTTCTGCATCGTGGTGGTCTACAACAACGTGCTGGCCCGGCTGCGGAGAACCGCCGGCTCCCAGATCGAAGCGTCGATGGACCTTGGCGCGGATGGGTGGCAGACGTTCCGGTACGTGACGTGGCCCGGGATCCGCACCGCCGTGGTTGCGGGCATGTTGCTCGCCTTCGCGCTCTCGTTCGACGAGATCGTCGTGACGAACTTCACGTCCGGTTCCCAGGTCACGATCCCGAAGTTCATCTACGACAACCTGCGCCAGCCCCGGAACCGACCGATCGTGAACGTGGTGGCGGTCATCGTGTTGGTGGTGATGGTGGTCCCCGTCTACATCGCGCAGCGGCTAGCAGGTGGCGGGGAGTCGGCCACCGGTGGCGGGCAGCGTGCCGCCCTGCGGAGCGAAACGGAACCCGGGCTCTAGAGGTACTGGCCGCCGCGGGGGGGCGGTTCCTGGTCCGGTCCCGGGCCCGCCTGCGGGTTCTGCGCCAGCAGGCCCCGGCGCCGGAGCTCTTCGAACTGCGCCCGTGCCGCGGCTTGCTGCGCGAACATCGCGGCCTGGATCCCGTGGAACAGTCCCTCGAGCCAACCGACCAGCTGCGCCTGGGCGACGCGAAGCTCGGACTCCGTGGGGACGCCGCCCTCGATCGGAGGCGCGAGCGACTCGAGCTCCTCGCGGAGGTCACCGGAGAGGACGTCGGCGAGCTCGCCGACCGCCCGACCGTAGATCTCGGCGAGCCGCTTCCGTCCCGGCTCGTCGAGGGACGTCTGCCGCGTCTCGTCGAGCAGCTCTCGGACCATGCTCGCGATCCGGAGCAGCTTGGCGGGCTCGGTGATCGTCTCGGCTCCGGGGGTCGGGGCCTGCTCGGGCGCCTCACCGACCGGGACGGCCTGGACCACGCCTGGTGTCGGGATCTGACCGGGGTCTTGGCTCATGCGGCCAACCTAGCACCGGGGCGCGACTAGGCTTCGTCCAGGAGCACGCCGAATCCGTCGCGAGCCAACCGGCGGATCACGTTGCCCGGTCGGCCGAGGTCGGCGACCCGGCCTGCCGACAGCTGGCCCAGCTCGACGACCTTCGCTCGCAGCGGTGCGGGGCCGTCGCAACGGGCCAGCGACAACGCGCGGGCGTTCCTCCAGACCTTGGCGCGGGACTCCTTGAGGAACCGCGTCGTTGCACGCCGGTTGAAGGGCGTCATCAACCGATCGATCAGTGTCCGGTCACCGGGCTGCTCGGATGCCCGGAGGAGGCGATCCTCAGCGGGCACGCGGCTCGCGAGGATCGCGTCGATGTGCGCATGATCGGTCGCTCGGCGGTCGATCATCTGCGGATCGTCGAACTCCCTATCCGAGATGACGGCCAGCAGCGCCTGCGGGAGGTCGAAGTTGATGTGCGCGTTCATCCCGAGCAAGAGATGGCGGATCGGGGGAACCCTCGGCTGCGATCCTGCGAGCCCGAACGCCACCTGCCATGGACCGGGGGCGGTGCCGTCGTCGTTCCACCGTTCCAACGCTTCCAGGTAGAGCTCGGCGAAGGCCAGGTCCCACCGCTCGGTCCACCGGGGATCCACGAACCCACCGAGCGATGGATGCGCGAGCTCGTCGCGGACCGCGGCCGTGGTCCGCCGGTAGACGGACAGGAAGTGGCGGCGCTCGTCGTTCGACGCGACCATGGGCGCGAGCAAGGCATCCATCCGAGCGAGCAGACGGTCGATCGACGTCTCCATGCCGAGCTCAGCGGTCCGGGCCGTCTCCCGCGAAGCTCTGGAGGAACAGGGCCTCCGCCATGGCCATCCGCTCGAGGTCCTCGACGTCCACGCTCTCGTCGATCGAGTGGAAGTTCGATCGGTGATCGCCAGCTCCCCAGATCAGCACCTCGATCCCCTGGAACGTGTCGGCCAGCATCGGGACGAGCGGGATCGATCCTCCCGATCCCATCTCGACCACCTTGCGGCCGAAGGCGGTCGAGAGCGCCGAGGTCGCGCTCCGGTAGGCAGGGGTCGTGGGATCGACGATGTACCCGGCACCGGGCTCCTCGGTTTCGATCTGGACGCGGACGCCCCAGGGCGCGGCGGCGCGCAGGTGCGCGACGAGCTTCTCGACCGCGCCCTCGTAGTCCTCCCCGGGCGCCATCCGCATCCCCACCGCAGCGCGGGCGGTCGGGACGATCTGGTTGGCGACCTCGTCGATCCGGGGTGCCTCGAAGGCGAGGACGTTGATGGCCGGCTTCGAGAGGGTCCGGTCGGCGATCGTACCCGTTCCCAGCAGCTCGATCTCGGGGAACACGCGCGACTCCGCGCGGAATTCGTCCTCGGGCACCTGCGTGCCGGGCCACGCGAACCCGTGAAGCCCACCGATCGCGACCTCGCCCTTGCCGTCATGGAGCGATGCGAGCATGCGGCTGAGCGCCATGATCGCGTCGGGGAGCGGTCCCCCGAACGCGCCGCTGTGCTGCGCGATCGGGAGCACGTCGACGCGTACGGTCACGTGCGTGGCGCCGCGGATGCTCGTGCCGATCGTCGGCACGCCGGTCCGGTAGTTCCCGCCGTCCGCGATCACGGCGACGTCGCTCCGCAACAGATCGCCATGCCCGCGGACGAGGTCCGGGAGGTGCTCCGTGGAACATTCCTCCTCGCCTTCGACGATGACCTTGATCGAACAGGGGAGCGGGCCATCGGCGCGGACCGCCCGGAGCGCGGCGGCGTGGATCACGATCCCGGACTTGTCGTCGGCAGCCCCGCGACCGAAGAGCCGTCCGTCGGTGATCGTCGGCGCGAACGGAGGCGTCGTCCAGGCCTCCGGGTCGGCAGCCGGTTGCACGTCGTGGTGCGCGTACAACAGGACGGTGGGACGATCGGGCGGTCCCGGAACGCTGCCGAAGACGGCCGGATGTCCACCCTCGATCTCCAGCAGGTCGGCGCCGACCCCGGCATCGCGCAGGATGTTTCGCGTCAGCTCTGCACTCGCGCGGACGTTGGCGGGGTCATACCCCTCGTATCCGATCGACGGGATCGCAACGAGCCGGGAGAGCTCGTCGAGCACCCGCGGCATGTCCTCGTGGATGCGGCTCCGCAGCTGCTCGGTGTCCATGGCGCGGCAGGCTACCGCGTTGGCTCTAGGGAGAGAGCCGCTCCAGCCGCCACCCGGTCGGTTCGCCCGCGTCCGCCGTGTACAGGAATCGGTCGTGCAGCCGGAAGGCTCGACCCTGCCAGAACTCGACGGTGTCGGGTGTCAGACGGTATCCGCCCCAGTGCGGAGGCCGGGGGATGGCATCGTCGCCGAAGCGGGTCGCCGCTTCCTCGACCCGGTCTTCGAGCTCGCGGCGATCGCGCAGCACCGAGCTCTGCGCCGACGCCCACGCTCCGATCTGCGCCTCGCGAGACCTGGTGGCGAAGTACGCATCCGATTCGTCGTCCTCGACGCGCCGGACCGCGCCGGTCGCGGACACCTGCCGATCGAGTTCCTTCCAGAGGAAAACGATCGCCGCTCGGGGGTTCTCTTCGAGCTGTCGACCTTTCCGGCTCCCATGGTTCGTGTAGAAGACGAAGCCTCGTTGATCGGCCGCGCGGAGCAGGACGTGCCGGACGGACGGCTGCCCGTCTGCACCCGTCGTGGCGAGCGCCGTAGCGTTCGGCAACGCGATCCCGGCGGCCCCCGCGTCTTCGAACCAATCGAGGAACTGGCGGATCGGGTCGGGATCCAGATCTGCGCGCCGCAGCACGCGATGCTCGTGCGAGCCCTGCGAGTGCGTCCCCTCGTCCCCGGACATCTGGTCGGAAGCGGCTATCCGGACGAGCGGAGAAGGACCCCGATCGCGTCACGCGGGTCGTTCACCTCTGACCCGTGCGAGAAGACGAAGCGACCGACATCCAGGCCGGCAAGACGCTCGAGGGACGTGCGGGCCCGATCCGGATCCGCGGTGAAGGCGGGAGGGCCGAACGAGAGCGGCCCACCGACGCTGCCGACGGCGTCCCCGACCAGGACCAGCGAGTTCGCCTCGTCGAGCAGGCTGAGATGGCCGGGCGTGTGCCCCGGGGTCTCGAGAACCACGAGATCGCGCACGCGATCGGCTTCCGCGAGCGGCTCGATCGCGCGGCCCTCGAGGCGGATCTCGGAGAGGTCGGCGGCTCCAGCGGACACGACCGCCTGCTGGGCATGCTCCGCGGCCTCGGCCAGGCCGCCGATATGGTCGAGATGAGCGTGCGTGAGCACGATGTCACTGACGTCCGACCACGCCGCACCGATCTGACCCAGCGCAGCCTCGATCTTGATGCCGGTGGAAGGGGGCCCGACGTCCACGAGGACCACCCCGTCTGGGCGCGGAACGAGGAAGCAACGCACTTCGATGCTCATGGGATCCGAGCCGAGCATCCCCGGAGGTACATCGATCTGCGTGACGACCGGTTGGATGGCGGTGCTGCCCGGCCGCGTCACGATCCAACCTCCTCGTCAAGGAGCTGCGCCCCCGGCAGGACTCGAACCTGCGCACCCGGCTCCGGAGGCCGGCGCTCTATCCTCTGAGCTACGGGGGCGAACGGGCACCGAGTCTAACGTTCCGATCCGAGCCCACTCACCCGTATGCTCGGGGCGTGCCGACCGTCTTGCTGGTCGATGACGACCCGGTGATCCTCCGGTTGTTGGAGGTCAACTTCCGGTTGGAAGGGTTCGAGACCATGACGGCCTCCCGGGGGCCGGAGGCGATCGCCCTCGCCGCCCGACAGCCGGACGCGATCGTCCTGGACCTGATGCTCCCCGAGATGGACGGCCACGAGGTCTTTCGGAGGCTCCGCGAGGATCCGCAGCTCGGTGCGATCCCGGTCGTGTTCCTCACGGCCCGCGCCCTCGACACCACGCCGGTGGCCCCCGGCGTCCGGTACATCACCAAACCCTTCGACACCGCGGCCCTGATCGAGACGGTCCGCGGTTCGATCCAGGCGGCCGGAACGTGATCGAGGACGAGCTCCGGGGATGGTTCCGGTCGGGCCTCGAGGCCGCGGCGTCCGGCCTCGGGCTGGACGGAGACCTTCCCGAGCCCGACGTGATGGAGCCTCGGCAGAAGGAGCACGGAGACTTCGCCACTAACGTCGCGCTCGCGGTGGCGTCCCGGATCACGGCGTCCCCGCGCACGGTCGCCGAGGCGATCGTCGCGGCCTTGCCGCCCGCGGCGTTCGTCCGGAAGGTCGAGGTCGCCGGTCCGGGCTTCATCAACGTGTTCGTCACCGAGGGGTGGCTGCACGACGTCCTGCGTCGGATCGCGACCGAGGGGGCGTCGTACGGGACCGCGCCGCGGACGGAGCGGCGCGTCCAGGTCGAGTTCGTGAGCGCGAACCCGACCGGCCCGCTGCACGTCGGGCACGCGCGGAACGCGGTGCTCGGCGACGCGGTCGCGCGGCTGCTCGATGCCGCGGGGTGGCGCGTGGAGCGCGAGTACTACTACAACGACGCCGGGGGTCAGATGGACCGGTTCGGGGCGTCGGTGGACGCCAGCTACCTGAGCCACCTCGGACGTCCGACCCGGATCCCCGAGGACGGCTATCACGGCGCGTACATCGATGACCTCGGTCGGGACCTCGCCGCCGAGGAGCCTGGATGGGCGGAGCTGCCCGATGAGGAGCGGTTCGCCGCGGTACGCGGGGCGGCCGCCGCACGGGTCCTCGGCTGGATCGACGCGACGCTCGCGCGGTTCAACGTGCGGTTCGATTCCTACGTCTCCGAAGCCGCGCTCGAACGCAAAGGCGAGATCGCGCAGGCGATCGACCAGCTCCGCGCCTCGGGCCATGTCTACGAGTCCGAGGGCGCGGTGTGGTTCCGGTCGACGGACTTCGGCGACGACAAGGACCGTGTCCTGGTGCGGAGCGACGGGCGCCACACGTACTTCGGCGCCGACTGCGCGTACGTGATCGACAAGTTCGCTCGCGGGGCCGACCATCTGATCTACGTGTGGGGTGCGGACCACCACGGAGACGTCGTGCGCGTCCGCGGCGCCGCGCAGGCGCTCGGCTTCGATCCGGGTGCCGTCGAGATCGTGATCTACCAGTGGGTCTCGTTCCTCCGAGGCGGCGAACCCGTGCCGATGAGCAAGCGCGCGGGCACGTTCGTGTCGCTCGACGAGTTGATCGACGAGGTGGGAACGGACGCGGCGCGGTTCCACCTGCTGCTGTTCGGCAACGACCACACGATGCGGTTCGACATCGAGGCCGTGAAACGACAGTCCATGGAGAACCCCGTCTACTACGTCCAGTACGGTCATGCACGGATCGCCTCGATCCTCCGAACCGCGCGAGAGGCGGGGGTGCCGCTCCGGCCCATCGATGAGGTGGACCTGTCGATCCTGGTCGAGCCGGCCGAGACCGAGCTGCTCAAGGCGCTGGCGGAGGTCCCGACGTTGATCGCCAAGGCCGCGTCGCTTCGCGCGCCGCATCGCGTCGCGCACGCGTCACAGGATCTCGCCGCTCGTTTCCACCGGTTCTACACCGAGTGCCGCGTCGTCTCCGACGACGCGGCACGGACGCAGGCGCGCCTGTGGTTGTGCCAGGCGTCGGGCACGGTCCTCGCCAACCTGCTCGGGATCCTCGGCGTCTCGGCTCCCGAGCGGATGGACCGGGTGGAGGGTTGACGTGGGCGAACCGACGATCCGGATCGGGATGCTCGGCTGCGGGATCGTCGGCGCGGCGGTCGTCCGGATGCTCGCCGAGCACGGTGACGACATCGCCATGCGCGCTGGCGTCCGTCTCGAGGTGACGCGCGCGGCGGTCCGCGACACCGACCGCGAGCGCGAGGTCCCGCTGCCGCGGGACGTCTTCACGACGGATCCGGCCTCGGTCGTCGCCGACGCCGACATCGACGTCGTGCTGGAGCTCCTGGGAGGCATGGATCCGGCGAAGGAGCTGATCCTCCGTGCGTTCGCTTCGGGCAAGCCGGTGGTGACGGCCAACAAGGAGCTGTTGGCGAACGCCGGCAAGGAGCTGTTCGATGCGGCGGACGCGGCCTCTCGCGACATCCGGTTCGAGGCGGCCGTCGCCGGCGGGGTCCCGCTGATCGCGCCGCTCAAGGAGTCGCTCGTGGGTGAGCGCGTCCGGCGGTTGCTCGGGATCGTGAACGGCACGACGAACTACGTGTTGACCCAGATGTCGGAGCACGGATGGACGTTCGAGGACGCGCTCGATGAGGCCAAGCGCTTCGGGTACGCGGAAGCCGATCCGACGGCCGACATCGATGGGTTCGACGCGGCGGCCAAGTGTGCGATCCTCGCCTCGATCGCGTTCAACACCCGGGTCGTCGCGGGCGACGTGTATCGCGAAGGGATCACGCGGATCACCCCGCAGGACATCGCCGACGCTGCGCGCCTGGGCTACGTGGTGAAGCTGCTCGCGATCGCCGAGCTCGAGGATGGCGAGGTGTCCGCTCGCGTGCATCCCGCGATGATCCCGGACGCCCATCCGCTGGCATCGGTCCGCGACGCAAACAACGCGGTCTTCGTCGAGGGCGCGAAGGTCGGCCAGCTCATGTTCTACGGGCCGGGAGCGGGTGGCGACGCCACAGCGACGAGCGTCGTCGGCGATCTGGTGCACGTGGCTCGTAACCTCGCGTTCGGGGGACGGGCCATCGGATGCACGTGTGTCCTCGACCGTGCGGTCCGCCCGATGGACGCCACGACGGGGCAGTACTACCTCAACCTCCACGTGGAGGATCGCCCGGGTGTGCTCGCGGAGATCGCGGAGGCGTTCGCGCACAACGGCGTCTCGATCGAGCGCGTGTGGCAGGAGGGGTTCGCCGAGGAGGCCACGCTGGTGTTCATCACGCACCGGGCTCAGGAGGGAGCCTTCCAGAAGACGGTCGCGGAGCTCCGCGAGCGAACGAGCGTGCGCGCCGTCGCGAGCCTCCTCCGGGTCGAGGGCGAGGAGTGAGCGCCCCTCCGGGAAGAGCCGGTCCCCGTCAGTGGCGTGGCGTGATCGAGGAATACCGCGAGCGCCTCCCGGTATCCGACGCGACACCCGTGATCTCCCTCGGTGAGGGCGGTACGCCACTCGTGCGATCCGGCCCGCTCTCCGTCGAGACCGGATGCGACGTGTGGTTGAAGTACGACGGCGCGAATCCGACGGGGTCGTTCAAGGACCGTGGCATGACCCTCGCCATCTCCAAGGCGGTCGAAGACCGCGCGAAGGCCGTCGTGTGCGCCTCGACCGGCAACACCAGCGCGTCGGCCGCCGCGTACGCGGCGAGGGCCGGTCTCACCTGCGCCGTGCTCGTGCCGAAGGGGAAGGTCGCGCTCGGCAAGATGGCGGCGACCCTCGTCCATGGGGCCCGGATGTTGGAGGTGGACGGCAACTTCGACGCGTCGCTGGACGTTGCCCGTGATCTGGCCGAGCGATTCCCCGTGACGCTCGTGAACAGCGTCAACCCGTTCCGGCTCGAAGGGCAGAAGACCGCCGCCTTCGAGATCTGCGATGCCCTCGGGCGAGCGCCGGACATCCACTGCGTCCCGGTGGGCAACGCGGGGAACATCTCGAGCCACTGGATGGGGTATTCCGAGTACCTCGTCGACGGCGTGATCCCCGAGCCGCCCCGACTGTTCGGGTTCCAAGCAGCCGGCGCCGCTCCCATCGTGAAGGGGGCGCCGGTCGCGGATCCGCAGACGATCGCGACCGCGATCCGGATCGGGAACCCCGCATCCTGGGAAAAAGCGGTGGCGGCGGCGACCGCCTCCGAAGGCGCGATCGGATCCGTCACCGATCGCCAGATCCTGGCCGCCTACCGTCGCGTGGCGCGCGAAGGGCTCTTCGTCGAGCCCGCGAGCGCGGCGAGCGTGGCGGGCATGTTGCAGTTGCACGCGGACGGGCGCCTCCCCGCCGGACGAACGGTCGTCTGCATCCTGACGGGGCACGGCTTGAAGGACACGGAGTGGGCGATCGCCGGAGCAGCCCAGCCGGTGACCATCCCCGCCGAGGCGGACGCCATCGCCGCGGAGCTCGGTCTGTAGTTCGAGCCGCGATAGGCTCCGCGCCACGATGCGCGTGACGGTCCGCGTTCCCGCCACGGCGGCGAACCTCGGCCCGGGGTTCGACTGTTTCGGGCTGGCCTTGGAGCTCTGCAACGAGCTGGTGATCGACTCCGGTGGGCCGCCCGGCGTCGCATGGGAGGGCGAGGGAGCCGATGAGCTCCCCACCGACGGTTCGGATCTGATCGGCCGCGTGATGTCCGTGGTCGCCGGGCGGATGTCGCTCCCGCTCGCCCCGCTCTCGCGTCGAGGCCGGAACCGGATCCCGCTCGAGCGGGGGCTCGGATCGTCCTCGGCGGCTGCGATCGCCGGCGTGGTCGCGGCATCGGCCATGCTCGACCTGGGGATCGACGCCGACCCGTTCTCGGTGTTCGCGATGGCCGCGGAGATCGAGGGGCACCCCGACAACGTCGCGGCCGCCGTGTTCGGCGGGTTCACGATCGCCTTGGATGACGGCACCGTGCAGCGTCTCGAGCCGCATCCGGACCTCCGACCGGCCCTCATCGTGCCGGACCTCCGGATGCCGACGGCGGCGGCGCGGGCCGTCCTGCCCGAGATGGTTCCTCGATCCGACGCGATCTCGAACGTCGCCCGCGCGGCGATCGAGGTCGAGGCGCTGACGCGGGAGCCTTCGCTCCTGTCCCGGGCGTTGGCCGACCGGCTGCACGAGGACGTTCGGCTCGCCTCGATGCCCGAGGTGGCGGACGTGGTCGCGGCGCTCCGCCGCGACCACGTCCCGGTATGCGTCTCGGGGGCGGGCCCGTCGCTCGTGGTGTTCGAGCGGCCGGACCGGCCCCCGATCACACTCGAGACCTTGGGGGTCTCCGCGTCGTGGCGGATCCTTCGCCCCGGGGTCCGCAGCCGCGGGTTCGAGGTCGAGATCGACGGCGCCTGAATGTCCCGTGTGACCCATCGCGCCAGCGAGGGTCGGTAGGGTAAGGCCGTGGTCACGATCGCCCACATCTCGGACCCGCACGTCGGGTCTCCGCATTTCGTGCCTAACCTCATGAATCGCGTGATCGCCGAGCTCAACGAGCTCCAACCAGACGTCGTCGTCGTCTCGGGCGACCTGACGACCGAGGGGTTCCGCCCCGAGTACAAGGCGTGGCTCGCCTACGCCGATCGGATCGAGGCTCCGCTGCTCACCGTTCCCGGCAACCACGACTCGCGCAACGTCGGGTACCTCCATTTCGAGGATCTGATCGGGCCCCGGATGTGGGTCCGCGACGTCGACAACGTGCGCGTCGTCGGGGTGGATTCGAGCGAGCCCGATCTCAACGAGGGGCAGGTCGGACGTGTCCATTACGACTGGATCACGGACCAGTTCGCCGGGCCGGCGGCGCTCAAGGTCTTCGTCCTGCATCACCACCTGATGCCGATCCCCGGGACCGGGCGGGAGCGCTCGATCGTGATGGACGCCGGCGACCTCCTCGAGGTGCTCGTGCACGCGGGGGTCCACGTGGTGCTCTCCGGCCACAAGCACGTTCCGTACGTCTGGCGTCTCGAGGACCTTTACATCGCGAACGCCGGGACGGTCTCCTCGCTCCGGCTGCGCGGCTATGGCAAGCCGTGCTACAACGTGCTCGACTTCGACGGGGACGAGGTCTCGATCCACCGCGTCTTCCCCTTCGAAGGCGAGCGCCACCTGATGGCGAGGTTCGTCTTGTTCGAAACGGCGAGGCACCATCGCGAGGCACCCGTGCAACAGGTCGCCGGACCGCCCGGATCCTAGGGCGGGACCGACCGCCCACCACGAGTGGCGAGAGAGGGACAACCGGGACCATCCGATGCGCGCGATCGCTCTGGTCGACGGCGAGCACTACCCACCGGTCACCAGCTGGGCGCTCGAGGTCGCTCGTTCCCGAGGGGTGGAGGTGGTCGTGGCTCTCGTCGTCGGGGGTATCGAGAAGCTCCTGCCCGGTGACCTTCCCGACGTCGGCGTGCCCGTCCGGTCCGTGGCGGACGATCGAGCCGAGGGTCTACGCGCGGCCATCGCCGAGTGGCGACCCGAGGTCGTGCTCGACCTCTCCGACGAGCCGGTGCTCGGGTACCGCGAGCGGATGGAGCTCGCGTCGGTCTCGCTCGTCCTGGGGGTCCCGTACCAGGGAGCGGACTTCCGGTTCGACCCGCCGGTCGCGGACCCGCCGCCCGTCGGCGTCCCCGTGCTGGCCGTCTACGGGACCGGCAAGCGAACGGGGAAGACGGCCATCGCCGGCGAGGTCGCGCGGCGGGCGGCTCGCCGCGACCTCGCGCCGATCGTGATCGCCATGGGGCGCGGCGGCCCGCCGGCCCCCCAGGTTGCCGAGGCAGGCTCGGTGACGCTCGATTCCCTGATCGCCCTCGTCCAGGCGGGGGAGCACGCAGCATCGGACTACCTGGAGGACGCCTTGACCACGGGGGTCACCACGATCGGCGCTCGCCGCGCGGCCGGCGGGTTGGCGGGCGCCCCTTACGCGACCAACGTCGCCGACGCGGTCGCGATCGGTGCCGCCCGCCACCCCGGGCTGCTCGTCCTCGAGGGGAGCGGGGCGGCCCTGCCGCCCGTCGCCTGGGACGCGGGGATCCTCGTTGTCCCGGCGACCTGCCCGCCGGAGTACATCCGCGGCTACCTCGGCCCGTACCGGCTATTGCGAGCGGACCTGGCTGTTGTTACCATGAGTGCAAGCCCGGTTCCCGGGTCAGAGAACATCTCCCACCTCTCCGCTCACCTGCGTCGTACGCTGGGCGATGCGCGGGTCTTGGTGACCGACTTCCTTCCAGTGCCGCTCGCAGATGTGCGAGGACGGGATGCGTTCTTCGCAACGACGGCCCCGATCGCGATCTCCACGGCTCAGGCCCAGCATCTGGAGACCGCGTACGGGGTTCGGATCGTGGGATCGAGCGCGAGGCTGGCCGATCGTGCCGGCCTGGCGGAGGATCTCGAGGCCGCCGGGAGGTATGACGTGCTCCTCACGGAGTTGAAAGCGGCAGCCGTCGACGTTGCGTGTCGGCACGCGGCCGCACACGGGGCCGATGTGGTCTTCGTGGACAATCGGGCAGAGGTGACCGAAGGAACGACGGACCTGGGAACCGCCTTCGGAGACGTCATCGACCTGGCGATCGCCAGGGGGATGGCGCGGGGGAGCGAACCCTCGAGAGGGACCGACGGATGAGCGAACGAACGAGAACATCTCAGATCGTGATCTCGGATCGCGAGTCGGGACTGCCGTTCTCCAAGGGGCTGCTCGCCTCGCAGGTCATGGTCACCGGGTTATCCCCGTACCGCGCGTACCAGGTCGCGGAAGAGGTCGAGATCCGTCTCATGGAGCGGCGGCGAGCGTCCGTAACGTCGACCGAGCTGGCCGAGGTCGCGATCGAGGTGATCGGCGAGGTTGCGGGAGAGCGCTACGCGACCAACTTCGTCCGGTGGCGGGAGATCGAGAACCTCGACGTCCCGCTCGTGATCCTGATCGGCGGGGCGACCGGGGTCGGGAAGTCCACGATCGCCACGCAGCTGGCCGCGCGGCTCGGCATCGTTCGCGTCGTCGCGACCGACGCGATCCGCGAGGTCATGCGGGCGATGCTGTCGAGCGTGCTCATGCCAACGTTGCACGTGTCATCCTTCCAGGCCGATCAGGCGCTCCGGGAGCCCCCGACGAAGATGGCCGACGCGCTGACGCTCGGCTTCCGCGAGCAGACCGCGGCCGTCTCGGTCGGGGTCAACGCCCTGATCGATCGGGCCGCCGCCGAAGGCACCAGCATCGTCATCGAGGGAGCGCACATCGTCCCGGGGTTCTTCGAAACCGACGCCCACGCCGAGCGGATCCTCGCAGTACCGTTCGTGGTGGGGGTCGACGACGAGGACCGCCACCGATCGCATTTCGCGGCCCGCGAAGATGCGATGGCCTCGCGGCCCGCGACCCGGTACGTCGAAGGATTCGAAGGCATCCGCCGGCTGCAGCGCTACGTCAAGAGCCAGGCGCTCGCCCACGGGGTGCCCGTGATCCCCAATTACAGCTTCGATCAGTCGATCGCCGCGGTGATCGACCTGGTCATGGAGCGCGCCACCGCACGTGCGGGGGCGCCGCTCATCGGCGGAGCCGTCACGACCGCCGAAAGCAACGGACAGGAGAACCCGAAGGAGGGGAAAACAGCATGAAACTCTTCCTCGATACCGCAAGCATCGAGGAGATCCGCGAGATCAACCGATGGGGCGTGCTCGGTGGGGTGACCACCAACCCGTCGCTGCTCCAGAAGGAACACGCGGAACCCGACAAGGTATGGCGCCAGATCCTCGAGGAGGTCGCGGGTGACGTTTCGCTCGAGGTGACCGCGCCGGACGCCGATGGGATGGTGGCGCAAGGCCTCACGCTCGCTGCGATGGGGACGAACGCGGTAGTGAAGGTCCCGATGACCCCGGACGGGCTCGAGGCGGGCTCCCGGTTGGTGGACGAGGGCATCAGGATCAACGTCACCCTCGTCTTCTCACCCGCGCAGGCCATCTTGGCCGCCGAGGCGGGCGCGTACATCGTGTCGCCGTTCCTCGGGCGGGTCGACGACGTCGCGAGCGATGGGATGGCGCTGTTGCATTCGATCTGCGACATCTATGCTGTGCAGGGTTACGGGACCAAGGTCCTGGCCGCATCGCTCCGACACCCGATGCACGTGGTGGAGTCGGCGCAGGCCGGCGCCGACATCGCCACGATGCCGTACGAGGTCTTCACGAAGCTCGTGAAGCACCCGTTGACCGATCTCGGCATGGAGCGGTTCCAGGCCGATTGGGAGAAGCTCCAGCAGCAACTGGAGGGAGAGGCATCCACCTGATGGATACAACGATCGAACGAAGCGCTCTCGAGGGCAAGCTCCTGCCGGAGCTGCAGCAGATCGCCCAAACGATGGGCGTCGAGGGCACACAGAAACTGCGGAAGGCTGGTCTGATCGACGCGATCGTCGCCGCCTCGAGCAACGGCGAAGGCTCGGGTATTCGCAACGGCGATGAGGCCGCGAAGCCCGTGGCCTTGTCGACGTCGGTCGAAGAGGCGCCCGCCACGAGCGGCGACGATCGTCGCGACGCGGCCGACGAGGGTGACCGACCCGAACGGAGCGAGCGCAACGACCGCGGCGAGCGGAACGATCGGAACGATCGCGGTGAGCGGAACGATCGCGACGATCGGAGTGATCGTCCGGGCACGCCGCGCCCGGTCGGGCAAGGTCCCTCGGACGCCGGCGAGCGCGACCGTCGGCGCCGTCCCTCGCGGGAGGATCGCCGTCGTTCGCGCGAAGAGCGGAAGGTCCGCGACGAGCAGGACCGGGTCGAGGAGCTCAAGAGCGCTCCGACCCGGACCGGGATCTTGGACATCCTCCCGGAGGGATACGGATTCCTCCGAACCTCCGGGTATCTGCCCGGCCAGGAGGACGTCTATGTGTCGTTGTCCTACGTGCGCCGGCACCAGCTCCGCAAGGGCGACACCGTGACGGGCAAGATCCGCGAGCCGAAGAACAACGAGAAGTATCCGGCGCTCCTGTCGGTCGAGGCCGTCAACGAGATGGACCCCGAGAAGGCCGTCGCGAGGCCGCAGTTCGACAAGCTCACGCCGCTCTTCCCGGACGAGCGTTTCCGACTCGAGAGCGGTCCGCTCGCGATCACCGAACGGATCATCGACATGATCGTGCCGATCGGCAAGGGTCAGCGCGGCATGGTCGTATCCCCGCCGAAGGCGGGCAAGACCACGATCCTCAAGCAGATCGCGAACGGGATCATCCACTCGAACCCCGAGACGCACGTGATCGTTCTCCTCGTCGACGAACGACCCGAGGAGGTCACGGATTGGCAGCGCACGGTTCGCGCCGCCGAGGTCGTCTACTCGACGTTCGATAAGCCGACCGACCAACACATCCAGGTCACCGAGCTCGTCCTCGAGCGGGCGAAGCGGCTGGCGGAGATGGGGCAGGACGTCGCGATCATCCTCGACTCCCTGACGCGCCTGACGAGGGCGTACAACCTCGGGATGCCAGCCTCCGGCAAGATCCTCACCGGCGGCATCGACTCGGCTGCGCTCTACCCTCCGCGCCGGTTCTTCGGCGCGGCGCGCAACATCGAGGAGGGCGGCTCCGTCACGATCATCGCCTCTGCGCTCGTGGAGACCGGTTCCCGGATGGACGAGGGCATCTTCGAGGAGTTCAAGGGCACCGGGAACATGGAGCTCCGGCTCGATCGGCAGCTCTCCGAGAAGCGGCTGTTCCCGGCGATCAACGTCGACGCCTCGAGCACCCGGAAGGAGGAGCTGCTCCTGCCACCCGAGGAGCTGGCCCTGGTGATCCGCCTCCGTCGCGTGCTGCATGCGTTGGAGACCGGTGCGGCGCTCGAGCTGCTGATCGACAAACTCCGGTCCACGAAGTCGAACGAGCTCTTCTTGAAGGACATCGCGAAGGCACCGACCGGGGGTTGAGTCGGTCGGCGGGATCCGGGAATAGGGGAGCGTTGAAACGGATAGCATCCCGACGCTCACGAAGGAGATCGATCCGCCATGAAGCAGGGCATCCACCCCGACTACCAGATCGCGAACGTCCACTGCTCGTGCGGCAACACGTTCCAGACCCGCTCGACGGTGAGCGAGATCCGCTCGGACATCTGCTCGAACTGCCACCCCTTCTACACGGGCAAGCAGAAGCTGGTCGACACGGGCGGGCGCGTGGAGCGCTTCCAGCGCCGCTACGCGAAGACCCAGCAGGCCCAACAGGCCGCGAAGCAGAGCTGAGCCGCCGGTGGGCCAGCCGCCCTCGGTGAAGGCCCACCTCTACGGCGGTCAGGCCGTCGTCGAAGGGGTCATGATGCGCGGATCGGACCACTGGGCCGTGGCCGTGCGTGAGCCTGCCGGCTCGATCTACGTCGAGTCACACGACATCCGTTCCGTCGCGTCGCAGCACCCGATCTGGCGGAAGCCGTTCTTCCGGGGGATGGTCGTACTCGGTCAGTCGCTGTCGATCGGCATCCGGGCGCTGATGATCGCGTCGAACCATGCCGTGGCGGAGGAGGAGCAGCTCTCCGGCCGACAGATCGGCGTGTCGCTCACGATCGCGATGATCGCGTTCATCGCGATCTTCATCCTCGGTCCCACCACGTTGTTCGCGTGGGCCGAGCACCGCGTCGACGCCAACGGCGTGCTCGTGAACGTCGCCGAAGGCATCTTCCGAGTGGCGCTGTTCGTCGGCTACCTCTGGCTGATCGGGCGGACGAAGGACATCCGTCGCGTCTTCGAGTATCACGGCGCCGAGCACAAGACGATCGCCGCGTACGAGCATGACGAAGCCCTGGTTCCCGATCGCATCGAGCCCTTCCCGAAGGAGCACGTTCGATGCGGGACGAACTTCCTCATCATCGTGATGATCATCACGATCTTCGTGTTCACGTTGTTCGGGACGCCGGGCTTGGTGTGGCGACTCGTTTCCCGCGTGATCGCGATCCCGATCATCGCCGGGATCGCGTACGAGGCGCTCCGCCTCGGCGCGCGGTTCCCCCGCTCCGCCGCGATGCGCGTGATGATGGCGCCCGGGATCTGGCTGCAGAAGATCACGACCCGCGAGCCCGATGTCGGCCAGATCGAGGTCGCCGTTTCCTCCTTCAAGGAAGTGCTCCGTCGGGAAGCTGAGGCTGCCGACACCGCCTGAGGCCTACGCCTGTCGGTCGTTGCATCCTGCGCCCAGCGCGAAGAAGATGACGTGTCCGATCGATCGACGGGCCGGTCGAGCTGTGCCCGAACGGCCGGAACGTGATGGCGATACCCGGGAGGTGGCTCCATGAAGAACGACCTTGACCTGCCCCTGCTGCCGAGCGCCGAGCAGATCCGCCGACGGGAGTTCGCGACGGTGCGGCGCGGCTACGATCCGGACCAGGTCCGCGAGTACCTCCAGGGGGTCGCGGGCCAGGTTGAAACGCTCGAGCGCGAGTTGCGCGACCAGCGGAAGGAGGCGAAGGGGCCGCGCCCGGCGACACCGGGTGGGTCCGCGGCCTCCCCGGTTACGGCCGGACAGGTCATGACCCCGGCCCCGACCACGCCGGCGCCGGCGACCCCCGCGCAGGATCCCTACGAGGCCATCGCCAAGCGCTTCGCGGGTGTGCTCGAGTCCGCGGACAAGGAAGCGACGACGGCACTCGCCGAGGCCAAGGCCGAGGCGGACCGCGTCCTCCAGGAAGCCCGCTCCGAGGCCGACCGGATCAAGCTCGACGCCCAGGGGAGGGCGGAGGCGGCCAAACAACAGGGGACCGATTCCCTCGCCGAAGCCAAGCGCGAAGCCCAACGGATCCTGGGCTCGTTGTCGGAGCGTCGTGAGGTCCTCGTCACCCAGATGCACGACATGCAGGCAAGACTCCTGTCGGTCGCGAAAGAGCTCGAGGCGTCGATCGACGCGCCCGAGGGGAACGATCCCGCGCCCGCTCCGAGCCATGGTGGGACCTCCGATGACGTCGTCGACCCCCGGTACGAGGACATGTGGGCGATCCCGAAGGGCAAGGGCATGGTCGACATCCCGGACCTCGCGGCACTCGACGTCAACTTCGAGGACGAACCCGGCCCCGACTGACGCATCCTCTCGGTCGCTCGGCGGCCGCGCCTGCGACCATAGGACGCATGGCGTCCGGCATCGAACCGAAGCTCGACGAGATCGAGGAGAGCTACGAACAGGCCGCGGCCGAGTTGGCCGCTCCGGACGTCGCGGCCGATCCCGTCCGGCTCCGCGACCTCGGGAAGCGGTTCGCCGAGCTGCAGGACGTCGTCGTGCCGTACCGGGAGTACAAGGAGGTCTCGGCGCAGGCGAAGGAGGCTCGGAAGCTCGCGAAGGGCGAGGGCGACCCCGAGATGGCCGCCTACTTCCACGATGAGGCCGAGCGGCTCGACGGGAGGGCAGCCGAGCTCCGCGGGCGGCTCGAGCTATTGCTGGTTCCCAAGGATCCCGACGAGGGCAAGGACCTGATCCTGGAGATCCGGGCGGGCGCCGGCGGCCAGGAGGCCGCGCTGTGGGCGGGCGACCTCTTCGAGATGTATCAGCGGCTCGCCGATCGCCATCGGTGGAAGACGGAGGTCCTCGCATCCTCGCCTTCGGACCTCGGCGGGTTCAAGGAGATCTCGCTCGAGGTCCGCGGAGCGGACGCGTACGGTCGGCTCAAGTACGAGGCCGGCGTGCACCGCGTACAGCGGGTCCCGGTCACCGAGTCCCAGGGCCGCATCCACACCTCGACCGCGACGGTCGCGGTGATGCCGGAAGCCGAAGAGGTGGAGGTGGACCTCAAGCCGGACGACCTGAAGATCGAGGTGTACCGGTCGAGCGGTCCCGGCGGCCAGTCCGTCAACACCACGGATTCGGCGGTCCGCATCGTCCACAAGCCGACCGGGATCAAGATCGAGATGCAGGAGGAGCGCAGTCAGCTCCAGAACAAGGAGAAAGCGATGCGATATCTCCGGGCGCGGCTCCGCCAGTTGGCCCTCGACGAGGCCCAGGCGAAAGAGGCCGCGGCCAGGCGTGCGCAGCTCGGCACGGGAGAGCGCTCCGAGAAGATCCGCACCTACAACTATCGCGAAGAGCGGGTCACCGATCATCGGATCAAGCACACGTCGCACCAGCTCCAGGACGTGCTCGCGGGCGGCGAGGAGCTGGATGGCTTCGCCGACCGGCTCCTCGCGGCCGAGCGCGCCGCACAGCTCTCGGCGGACGGAGACTGATCGTCGATGCGGCCGGCCGAGGTCGTGCGGCGCGGATCGGGATACCTCGAACGGCACGGCGTCGAGGCCCCCGAGGTGAGCGCGGAGGTGCTGATGATGCGGGTCCTGGACGTCGGTCGCGCCGCTCTGTACGCCCGCGACCGGGGCCTCAGTTCCGCGGAGGCCCGCGCGTATGGACGCGCCCTCTGTCTGCGGTGCACCGGGACGCCGTTGCAGCACCTAACGGGTGAACAAGGGTTCCGCCGCCTCACGCTCACGATGCGGCCCGGGGTGTTCGTCCCCCGGCCCGAGACCGAGGTCCTGGTGGAGGTCGGGCTCGAGCTCCTCCGGGGCACCCGGGTGCCGTGCGTGGTGGATCTCTGCACCGGGTCCGGCGCGGTGGCGCTCGCGATCGCCGACGAACATCCCGGCGCGCGGGTCATGGCGACGGACGTCTCCGAAGATGCCGTAGCCCTCGCCCGTGAGAACGCAGAGCGGCTTGGGCTCGCGGTCGACATCCGGGCCGGCGATCTGTTCGAGCCTCTGCCCGCGGGAAACCGCGGCGCCGTCGATCTGGTGCTGGCGGATCCGCCCTATCTGTCGATCGACGTCGCGTCGGACCTTCCCCCGGAGGTCCTTGCCGATCCGCCGCAGGCGCTGTTCGGCGGGCTCGAGGTCACCCGTCGCCTGATCCCCCAAGCGACGGCCTGGCTCCGCCCGGGTGGTGCGCTTGCGATCGAGTGTGACGAGACCGCCGCGCAGGCCGTCGCCGCCGCGGCGCGCGATGCCGGCTTCGAGGAGGTGTTCGTGCGCCGCGACCTGAACGGTCGTGACCGGGTCGTCGGGGCGCGGCGGCCATGACGGCGAGCGGAACGGTCGAGGCCGCCGCGGCCGCCGCGCGACGCGGCGAACTGATCGTGTTCCCGACCGACACCGTCTACGGGATCGGCACGCGTCCGGACGACCCGGTCGCGACGGCTCGCATCTTCGCCGCGAAGCGACGACCCCGGGACCTGACGCTCCCGCTCCTCATCGCGACGAGCGACGCCGCACGGCGGATCGCCGTCTTCGACGAGCGCGCCTCACGCGTCGCGGCCGCCTGCTGGCCGGGTGCGCTCACGTTGGTGCTTGCGCGGACCGCCGTCTCCCGGGGGTGGGAGCTCGGCGGCGACGGCGCCACGATCGGCGTGCGTGTCCCGGATCATCCGGTCGCAAGGGCAGTGCTCGAGCGCACGGGAGCGCTGGCGGTGACGAGTGCCAATCGATCGGGCGGGACGCCGGGGCGAGATCGAGATGAGCTCGTCGCGCTGTTCGGTGATGCGGTCGCCGCGTACGTCTTCGACGATCGGCCACTCGGAGAGGCTGCGTCCACCGTGATGGATCTGACGGGACGGGATCCGGAGATCCTGCGTCGGGGCGACGTCGATCCCGACCTCGCGATCGCCTCAGCGGCGGGGCGGTGACGTTCGGCGATCGTGCGCAGGAGCCTCCTTGTTAGAATCCGACCTCCTGACATGACCGCCGTCATCGTCGTGTGCACCGGCAACGTGTGTCGCTCCCCGATCGCCGAGGGGCTGGTGCGACGCGCGACGGAGCACCGGGCGGGTGGCGCTCGCGTCACGGTGTCGTCGGCCGGAACGGCCGGCTGGGAGGGTTCGCCGGCCATGCCGGAAGCCGTCGAGGTCGCGGCCGAGCGCGGCGTCGACATCTCGGGCCACGTGGCCACCCGGCTTCGCCCCGGCATGGCGTCCGCCGCCGATCTGGTCCTCTGCATGGCGGGGGAGCATCGAGACCTGATCGCGCGCGAGGAGCCCCCGGCCGCCGGGAGGACGTTCACGTTGAAGGAGCTGGTTCGGCTGCTCGAGGACGGCGGGCACGCCGAGGCGACGCCCGCCGCGCGGATCGCCGCCGCGGCCCGGGACCGCGAGGCGGGAACCGTCCGCCCCGACGAGGACGTGGCCGATCCGCTGGGGCTGCCACTCGACGAGTATCGCGCGATCGCAGCCGAGCTCGACGACTGGATCGCGCGGCTCGTACCGGCGCTCTGGGATCCCATCCCCGCAGCGCTCGGCTCCGGGGATACCTGAGGTGCGCATCGTCCTGGCCAGCGACCACGCGGGATTCCCGTTGAAGGAAGCGCTGAAGCCGTTCCTCGCGTCGGGCGGACACGACGTGACCGATGTGGGCACCCATTCGCAAGAACCGGTCGACTACCCGAGGTTCTGCGCGGCGGCTGCCCGCGCCGTCGCGACCGGTGATGCCGATCGCGGGATCGTGCTGGGTGGATCCGGTCAGGGCGAGCAGATCGCCGCGAACAAGGTCGACGGCATCCGGGCCGCACTGTGTCACGACGTCACCCTCGCGCGGCTGTCGCGCGAGCACAACGATGCGAACGTCCTGAGCATGGGTGCGCGGATCATCGCGCCTGCCTACGCCGAGGAGATCGTCGGTGTGTGGTTGTCCACGCCCTTCGCCGAAGGGCGGCATGTGCCGCGGATCGAACAGATCGCGGCGATCGAACGAGGGGAGCTCTGAGCATGCGCGAGTACGCGGCGGACTGGGAGGCGTTGAAGGCAAGCGATCCCGAGGTCGCCGAGGCGGTCGCCGGTGAGCTGGAGCGAGAGCGCACCACGCTCAGGCTGATCGCGTCGGAGAACTATGCGAGCCCGTCGGTGCTCGCGGCGGTGGGCTCGACCCTCAGCGACAAGTACGCCGAGGGGTATCCGGGGCGGCGCTACTACGGTGGGTGCCGGTACGTCGACGTCGTCGAACAGCTCGCGATCGATCGAGCGAAGGAACTCTTCGGCGCGGACCATGCGAACGTTCAACCGCACGCGGGCGCCACCGCCAACATGGCCGTGTTCGGGGCGTTCCTCCAGCCTCGCGATCCCGCCTCGACCGTCCTGGGCATGAAGCTCGCCCACGGCGGGCACCTCACGCATGGGTCGCCCGTCAACGTCTCGGGGATGTGGTTCAACTTCTTCGGGTACGAGGTCGACCGCGAGACGGAACGGCTCGACATGGATCGGATCCGCGACCAAGCGCTCCAGGAGCGCCCGCGTATCATCCTCGCCGGATACACCGCGTATCCCAGGACGATCGACTTCGAAGCGTTCCGGCGGATCGCGGACGAGATCGGAGCCCTCTTCTGGGTCGACGCATCGCATTTCATCGGACTCGTAGCGGGCGGCGCGTTCCCCAACCCGGTCCCGTACGCCGACGTCGTCACGTTCACGACGCACAAGGCGCTTCGCGGCCCACGCGGCGCGATGATCCTGTGTCGGGAAGAACACGCGAAGGCCATCGACAAGGCGGTGTTCCCGATGATGCAGGGCGGACCGATCGAGAACAACATCGCCGGGAAGGCAGTGGCGCTGAAGGAGGCGATGACGCCCGCGTTCCGCGAGTACGCGGAGCGAACCATCCGCGATGCGAGGGCGCTCGCGTCGGGCCTCGCTGACGAGGGGCTCCGCGTGGTGTCGGGCGGCACCGATTCGCATCTCGCCCTGGTCGACGTTCGACCGCTCGGGGTCGACGGGAAGGCCGCCGAGGCGCTCTGCGACGAGGTCGGCATCACGCTCAACAAGAACCAGATCCCGTACGACCCGAACCCGCCGTCAGCACCATCGGGGCTCCGCGTCGGTACGCCGGCCTGCTCCACCCTCGGGATGGATGAACCGGAGATGCGCGAGATCGCCGAGATCATCGGTGACGTCCTCCGTCACCCCGAGGATGCCGGCTCGAAGGAGAAGGCGCGCGCCCAGGTTCGCGATCTGATGCAGCGGTTCCCGCTGTACCCGTAGCACGAGGGTTGCCGCCCGGCCACCGCGACGCCCACACTGCTCGGGTCGTGGACGCGCACCTGGCGCTCTTCCTCACTGCTGGCCTCCGCGCGTACGCGAAGGTCTTCGGCATCGCGGCGGCGGTCACGTTCGTGGCGACCCCACTCGTGAGGAGGTTCGTGGTCGCGGCCGGGGTGATCGACCAACCGTCCGACCGGCGGGTGCACCCGAAGGCAACGGCGACGATGGGCGGCCTGGCGATGTACCTGGGGTTCCTCGCCGCGCTGGGGCTCTCGCGGGTCGTCCCCTTCTTCCGCGACGTGAATGCCGCGAATCCGGAGCCACTCGCAGCGTTGGTCGGATGCACGCTCATGGTCGGGTTGGGCGCGATCGACGACGCGCGCGGCACGACCGCGCTTTCCAAGCTGACGGCGCAGATCTTCATCGCCGGCGTCGTGGTCCTGTTCGGAGAGCGGCTCGCCTATTCGTGGCTGCCCGGCAGCAGCGGCATCGTGGTGCTCTCGGGCGATCTGCCGGTGATCCTGACGATCGTGTTCATCGTGTCGGTCGCGAACGCCGTCAACCTGGTCGACGGGTTGGACGGCCTCGCCGCCGGGATGGTCGCGATCGCGGCCGGCGCCTTCTTCATCTACATGGTCCGGAGCCCCAGCCCCTACGGCGACGCGTCCCAGGCGGCGCTGCTCTCCGCGATCACGGTCGGGATCTGTTTGGGGTTCCTGCCCTGGAACTTCTTCCCCGCACGGATCTTCATGGGTGATACCGGCTCGATGCTGCTCGGGATGCTCTTGGCGATCGCGACCATCTCCGGAGTGGGCCGCAACCCGCGTCCCCCGAGCCCGGGTGAGCTGGCCGCTCCCCTCGCCCTCGTCGTCGTCCCGCTGCTCGTGCTCGCGGTCCCGATCCTCGACGTCGTGCTGGCGATCGTCCGGCGAACCTGGCGCGGACAAGGCATCGGCCACGCGGACAAGGAACATCTCCACCATCGCCTGATGGAGATCGGACACGGTCACCGTCAGGCCGTCCTGCTGATGTACCTGTGGAGCGCGCTGATCTCGGGCTGCGGTCTGGCGATCGGGCTGATCGACGGACGGTTCGTGGTCGGCCTGATCCTGATCGGTGCGGCCGCCTTGTTCTCCGCGACCGCGTTCCCGCGGCTGGCTCGCCGACGCAACGGGACCGGTGAAGATGTGCCGGCCCGGGACAACGGATCGAAGGGGCACGAGCAGGGGATCGGTCCCATCGTCGCGGCCACACCGGATCGTGCCCGCGAGCCGGCGCCCGAGGGACCTGAAACGACCGGCGGCCGTCCCCCCACGACCCCATGAGAACCTCCGCGCTTTTCCAACCCCTACACGTGGTCGAGGGAAGGTTCCCGATGAAGCCTGTTCACGGCCGGCACGATCATGTGATGATCGCGGCCGCCCGGACGACCACGCGACGGCACGGGGCAGATCCCTCGAGGAGGTGGATGTGACGGAGATCGACGTTCGGCTGGAACGCGTCTCCAAGTTCTTCGGGGACGTCGCGGCCGTCGACGACCTTTCTCTCGATATCGCGGAAGGTGAATTCTTCAGCATGCTCGGGCCCTCCGGATGCGGGAAGACAACCACGCTTCGCATGATCGGTGGATTCGAGGATCCGTCCCTCGGAACGGTCTACCTCGGTGGGCGTGACGTCACCGATCTCCCCCCGTACCGCCGAGACGTCAACACCGTCTTCCAGTCATACGCGCTGTTCCCGCACCTCGATGTCTTCGAGAACGTCGCCTTCGGTCTTCGACGCAAGAAGGTCGGTGGGAAAGACATCGGGCAACGTGTCCACGAGGCGATGCGCCTGGTGGACCTCGAGGGCTTCGAGAAACGCAAGCCCTCGCAGATGTCCGGCGGGCAGCAGCAGCGGGTCGCGCTCGCTCGTGCGCTGGTCAACCGTCCGAAGGTCCTGCTGCTCGACGAGCCGCTCGGGGCACTCGATCTCAAGCTGCGCAAGCAGATGCAGCTGGAGCTCAAACGGATCCAGGAGGAAGTGGGCATCACGTTCATCTACGTGACCCATGACCAGGAAGAGGCCATGACCATGTCGGATCGGCTGGCCGTCATGCGGCACGGCCAGATCGAACAGATCGGCGAGCCGGAGCTCGTCTACGAATCGCCGGCGACCGAGTTCGTCGCAGGATTCCTGGGTGCTTCCAATCTGCTCGATGGAGAGCTCGTCGGGACGCAGAGCGATGTCGCCACGGTCCGGCTGAGCACCGGCCAGGACATCCACCTCCCCGCCTCGAAGGTTCCGTCGGACATCGACACCCTGGTCAAGGCGGGGGTGCGACCGGAGAAGATCAGCATCGAGGCGGACGAAGGGGAGCCGCGCGCCGGGGCCAACTGGGTCTCGGGGCTCCTGCGGATCTCGACGTACATCGGCGTGAGTCACCAGTACAAGGTCGAGGGGCCGGGAGGGACCGAGCTGACGGTATATGTGCAGAACCTCGGCGCGGCCGAGGCGCCGGCACCCGGCAGGAAGGTCCGACTCACCTGGCGCCCCGAGCACACCTTCATCGTCAAACCGTCCGCGGCGCTCTCGCTCGAGGAGGAAGAGGAATGAGCGCACTGGTGTTCCCAGGGCCGCACCAAGAAGGCGCGCTCGGAGCCTGACGAAGGCCGACGGCAAGGCGCTCGTGAAATCGTTCACGAGCGGCGGCCCATCTGTGCTCTGACCTGCGGAAACGAGCGTCGCTCGGCTTTGACGGAGCCGAAAGGCTCCGCATATACTGCCCGCGCTCATGACCGGGGACCAGCGTCGTGATAACGCCTGGTCGGGAATGGGCACCGGGTGGTCCATCACGTCGACCTTGATCGCGGGGATGCTCGCCTGGGGGGGCATCGGGTATCTGCTCGATCGCCTCTTCGGGATCCACAAGGTGTTCCTGCCGATCGGGATCCTGCTCGGTGGAGCCGGCGGCATCTACATCGTCTACCTGCGGTACGGGAGGGGAAGCAGTGACGAGCGTTGAACCCGAGCGCAAGGCGATGCGCCGGGTGCTGCCGTTCGCTCCCGTCGCCCTTGTCGTCGCCTTCGTGGTCGGTCGATCGTTGGGCGGAAGCGGGGCGGCGTGGTCGGCGGCGATCGCCGTGTTGATCGTCACCGCGAACTTCGTCGCGAACGCCCTTTCGGTCGCGTGGGCCGCCCATATCTCGCCGACGATCCTGTACGCGGTAGCGATGGGCGGTTTCGTCGTCCGGCTGATCGTGTTCACGATCGCCCTCGTGCTCCTGAACACCCTTGCCTGGTTCTCACCGCTCGCCTTCGTATTGACCCTCGTGCCCTCCACGATCGGGTTGCTGGTCGTGGAGGCACGGACGCTTTCGGGTCGGCTCCAGGCAGATATGTGGTCGTTCCAGGGGACGGGCCGTTGATCGTTCACCTCTTGGCGGCAACGTTCGAGGCGCCCAGCACCAAAGACTTCGTGTACGGCTGCTGGGGGCCCGGGGTCGAGCTGGGCGGCTGGCATCTGTGCCTCAACTTCATCACGTTCCTGGTCATCCTCACGTTCGCGATCATGTTCCTGCTGTTCTACCTGGCGTTCCGCAAGCCGACGGTCGTCCCCGGCAAGCTCCAGACGATGATGGAGCTCGGGGTGACGTTCGTGCGGGAGCAGATCGCCATCCCGGTGTTGGGGCCAGACGCCGACCGGTTCCTGCCGCTGTTGACGTCGATGTTCTTCTTCATCCTGATCGGGAACCTCTTCGAGGTCATCCCGGGGTTCAGCTTCTCGGCGAACAGCCGGGTGGCGTTCCCGCTCACCTTGGCGATCATCGCGTGGATCACCTACAACGCCGTCGGGATCGCGAAGCATGGCTTCCTCGGGTACCTGAAGCACACGTGCATCATCGGCGAGGCCCCCGCCTTGCTCCGGTACTCACTCCTGATGGTGATCGAATTCATCTCCAACATCATCATCCGGCCGATCACCCTGACCGTCCGTCTCACGGCCAACTTCGTGGCCGGGCACTTCTTGCTTGCGATCTTCTTCTTGGGAACCGTCTTCTTCCTGCAGGACGGCCCGAAGACGTGGATCCTCGCTCCGTTCTCGTTCGCGTTCGCGATCGCTCTCGTGGGCTTCGAGATCTTCGTCGCGGGCCTGCAAGCGTTCATCTTCGCCATCCTCACCGGCTCGTACATCGGCGGCGCGCTGGCGGAGGAGCACTGAGGGAAAAGGGAGGCATCGATGTTCCATCTCGTCGCACAGGCCGCGGACATCTCGCCGGGCCTGAAGACCATCGGCAAGGGGCTCGTGATCGGTCTGGCCGCGATCGGGCCAGGTATCGGGCTGGGGATCCTCATCGGCAAGTCGGTCGAAGCGATGGCCCGTCAGCCGGAGTACGCCAACCAGGTCCGGACAACGATGTTCATCGGCATCGGTCTGATCGAGGCGCTCGCCCTGTTCGGCATCGCGTTCTCGTTCATCATCTGAGGGAGGCGGATCGTGCTCGGAGCCATATCCGTCTTCGCCCAGGAGTCGGTCAGCGACAAGAAGGATCTGTACCCGCACGCGAGCGAGCTGATCGTCGGCGCGATCGCGTTCGGGATCCTGTTCTACTTCATGTGGAAGTGGGTCATCCCGCGCGTCAACACGCTTTTGGACGAGCGCCGCGCACAGATCCAGGGACAGCTCGAGAGCGCCGAGCAGACGCGGATGCAAGCGGAACGCGAGTTGCAGGACTACCGGCAGCAGCTCGCGCATGCTCGCGAGGACTCCAACCGGATCATCGAGGAAGCCCGTGAGACCGCAGAGCAGTTCCGCCGCGACATCCAGGCGAAGGCGGAGGAGGAATCGCGCAACATCGTCGCGCGCGCTCAGGACGAGATCCGTGCCGAACGTGACCGCGTCTTCAACGAGCTGCGTGCTCAGGTCGCCGACATCGCGGTGTCCCTCGCCGGGCGGGTGGTGGGCGCCGAGCTCGATACCAAGTCCCACGAACGCTTGATCGACGAGTACATCGAGCAGGTCGCCTCGGGCGCGAACGGAGAGGGCTGAGCCGAGCGATGCAGGAGCTGCTCGACCGACTCTTCGGCAAGGACCAACACATCCGTGGGTACGCGATGGCGATCGTCGCGATCGCCGAAGCCGAGGGCGTGTTGGACGCGGTCGGTGACGAGCTGTTCGCCTTCGCGAAGGCGGTCGAACAGAACCCGAAGCTCCGGGAGGCCCTCACGGACCGGGCGCTGCCGGTGGAGAACCGTCGTGCGCTCGTTCACGACATCCTGGGCGACCGGGCCAACCCGGCCACGCTCACGGCGATCTCGCTGTTGATCGATGCCGGTCGAGCCCGCGACCTCGGGAAGATCGCCGACGGTGTCGTGGCGCTGTCGGCGGAGCGACACCAACACGCGGTGGCCGAGGTTCGAAGCGCGGTCCCGCTGAACGACCGGCAGCGCAAGCGTCTCGAGGAGGCACTTTCGCGGGCCACCGGACGGACGATCGAAGCGAAGGTCGTTATCGATCCAACCCTCGTCGGCGGCGTGGTCGCGCGCGTCGGGGACCTCGTCTTCGACGGCTCGATCGCCAGCCGTCTCGAGGACGCCAAGCACGTACTGGGGAGCTGAATCGCTGATGGCACTCAACCTGGATCCCGCCTCGATCGCGGAGGCGCTGCGCAAGAACGTCGAAAGCTGGAGCCCGTCGATCGAACGGGAGGAGGTCGGCCGCGTCATCGAGTCCGGGGACGGGATCGCCCGCGTGTCCGGGCTGCCCCAAGCGATGGCGAACGAGCTGCTCGAGTTCCCGGGGGACCTCCTCGGGCTCGCGTTCAACCTCGACGAGGACGAGATCGGGTGCATCATCCTCGGCGACGCCTCCTCGATCGAGGAGGGCGATCCGGTGAAGCAGACGGGGAAGATCCTCTCCATCCCGGTCGGTGACGGCTTCCTCGGCCGCGTCGTCGACGCCCTCGGCCGTCCGCTGGATGACAAGGGACCGATCCCGTCGGACCGCACACGGGTGCTCGAGCTGCAGGCGCCCAACGTCGTGTCGCGCCAACCCGTGAAGGAGCCGCTCTACACGGGGATCGCCGCGATCGACGCGATGACTGCGATCGGACGCGGCCAGCGCGAGCTGATCATCGGCGACCGGCAGACGGGCAAGACGGCGATCGCGCTCGACGCGATCATCGCGCAGAAGCCGTTCTGGGGCACCGATCGGGCGGTGAAGTGCATCTACGTCGCCGTGGGTCAGAAGGCGTCGACCGTTGCCGAAGTGGTGGAGACCCTGCGGGAGAACGGTGCTCTCGAGTACACCGTGGTCGTGAACGCCGCGGCCTCCGACCCCGCGCCGTTCCAGTACATCGCTCCCTACGCCGGCGCCGCGATCGGGGCCCACTGGATGTACGGGGGCGACGACGCGCTGATCATCTACGACGACCTGTCGAAGCAAGCCGTCGCCTACCGGGAGATCTCGCTCCTGCTCCGCCGCCCGCCCGGTCGCGAGGCCTACCCGGGCGACGTCTTCTACCTGCATTCCCGCCTGCTGGAGCGCGCGGCCAAACTCTCCGACGCCCTCGGAGGAGGCTCGCTCACCGCACTTCCGATCATCGAAACCAAGGGTGGCGACGTTTCCGCGTACATCCCGACGAACGTCATCTCGATCACCGACGGCCAGATCTATCTCGAGCCGGAACTGTTCTTCTCCGGTGTCCGCCCGGCGATCAACGTCGGCATCTCCGTGTCCCGGGTCGGCGGGAACGCCCAGGTCAAGGCGATGAAGGACGTGGCCGGCCGGCTCCGGCTCGACCTGGCGCAGTTCCGCGCGCTCGAGGCCTTCGCGCAGTTCGGGTCCGAGCTCGACAGGGCCTCGCAGCAGCAGCTCGCCCGCGGAGCCCGCGTCGTCGAGGTCCTCAAGCAGCCGCAGTACCAGCCGCAGACCGTCGAGCGGCAGGTCGTCGCGATCTGGACGGTCACGTCGGGACACCTCGACCGGTACCCCGTCGAGGACGCGAAACGATTCGTGGAGACCTTCCAGGAGGCGATCGAGGCCCGACACCCTGAGATCAACGCCGCGATCCGTGAGACCGGGAAGCTGGACGAGGCGACCCTGGAGAACCTGTCGCGGGCCGTCGAGGAGTTCGCGGCCACGTTCGCTCCGTCGGGTGAGGCTCCCGGCTCGGAGTCGGGGATCGGGAGGACGACCGAAGCCGATCCGGTCAAGCCGGACATCGGATGGGACCGCATGTCCTCGGCGGAGGACGGAACCGTGGCCGAGGCCGGGGACGCCGAGGCCGGGCCGAACGAGGCCGGGTGAGGCATGGGCGCGAAGCTCCGCATCGTTCGTCGGCGGATCCGCTCGGTCCAGTCGACGAAGAAGATCACGCGGGCGATGGAGTTGATCGCCTCCTCTCGGATCGTGAGGGCGCAGTCGCGCGTGGAGGCCTCGCGCCCCTACGCGGAGCAGCTGACGAAGGCGATGGAGGACGTCGCGTCGAGGTCCGCGTCGGTCGCTCATCCGTTGCTCGAGCATCGGGAGCATGCCACGAAGATCGGCGTCCTCGTGATCACGTCGGACCGGGGGCTCGCCGGTGCGTACAACGCGAACGTGCTGAAGGTCGCCGAGCAGCACCTGCGCGAGATCCGCGCGCGCGGGATGGAGCCGGTGCTCTACGTCGTCGGCAAGAAGGGCGTCGGGTACTTCCGGTTCCGCGGGGTGCCCATGCAGGCCTCCTGGCAGGGATTCAGCGAGGTCCCTCCGTACGAGAAGGCCGAGGTGGTCGGCCGGCGGCTGATCCAAGATTTCGCGGACGGCGCGATCGACGAGCTCCATTGCGCGTACACCGACTTCCGGTCGGCGTTCACGCTGCGTGCCACGTCCAAGCGCTTCCTCCCGATCGCTCCGGAGGAGGTCACGGGGACGGCGCGGGACACGGTGTCGGCGGAGTATCTCTTCGAGCCGGAGCCGGCCGAGATCCTGGAACATCTGCTGCCGCAGTACGTCATCACGAAGGTCTACGCTGCGCTGCTCGAGTCCGCAGCATCGGAGAACGCCTCCCGGCGTCGCGCGATGAAGGCCGCGACCGACAACGCGGACGATCTGATCAAGGTCCTGACCCGGCAGGCGAACCGGGCACGTCAAGACGAGATCACGACCGAGATCCTGGAGATCGTCGGCGGCGCCGAAGCGCTGTCCTCCGCCAAGGAAGGATGACCGATGCCTGAGGTGAACGAGAACGACGACCAACACGCACACGGCCGTGTCGTCCGGGTGATCGGACCGGTGGTGGACGTGGAGTTCCCGCCGAGCCGGCTCCCCGAGATCAACACCGCCCTGCTGGTCGATATCACGATCGATCAGCTCACCACGACGATCACCTGCGAGGTCGCCCAGCACATCGGCGACTCCCAGGTCCGCGCGATCGCGCTCAAGCCGACCGACGGGCTCATCCGAGGCACGTCGGTGATCAACACGGGTTCCCCGATCACCGTCCCCGTCGGCGAGGGCGTGCTCGGTCACGTCTACAACGTGCTGGGCGAGCCCCTGGATACCGACGCCGCGAACATCCACGCGACGGAGCGGTGGCCGATCCATCGCGAAGCTCCTCCCTTCGCCGATCTCGAGCCGAAGAAGGTCATGCTGGAGACGGGGATCAAGGTGATCGACCTCCTCGAGCCGTACGTCCAGGGCGGCAAGATCGGGATGTTCGGCGGCGCCGGCGTCGGGAAGACGGTGATCATCCAGGAGATGATCCGCCGCCAGGCCGAGCAGCAAGGCGGTGTATCGGTGTTCGCCGGCGTGGGGGAGCGGACCCGCGAGGGCAACGACCTGTTCCTCGAGATGACCGAATCCGGGGTGATCGAGAAGACCGCACTCGTGTTCGGGCAGATGGACGAGCCGCCGGGCGTGCGCCTGCGCGTCGCACTCTCGGCGCTCACGATGGCCGAGTACTTCCGCGACGTCGAGCACAAGGATGTGCTGCTCTTCGTCGACAACATCTTCCGGTTCACCCAAGCAGGCTCGGAGGTTTCGACCTTGCTCGGGCGGATGCCCTCCGCCGTCGGGTACCAGCCCAACCTGGCCGGCGAGATGGGCGACCTGCAGGAGCGGATCACCTCGGCGGGCGGACGGTCCATCACCTCGCTCCAGGCGATCTACGTGCCGGCGGACGACATCACCGATCCTGCGCCGCACGCTGCGTTCGCGCACCTGGACGCGACAACGGTGCTCTCGCGCGAGATCTCGGCCCTGGGGATCTATCCGGCGGTCGACCCCTTGGACTCGACGAGCCGCATCCTCGATCCTCGCTACGTCGGTGAGGATCACTACCGGGTCGCGCGGCGCGTGCAGGAGATCCTGCAGCGCTACAAGGACCTCCAGGACATCATCGCCATCCTGGGGATCGACGAGCTCTCCGAAGAGGACAAGGTCATCGTCTCGCGCGCCCGGAAGATCCAGAAGTTCCTCTCGCAGCCGTTCTTCGTCGCCGAGCAGTTCACCGGGATCGCCGGGAAGTACACGCCGATCGACGAAACGATCGCGTCGTTCCGAGGTCTCTGCGAAGGCGAGTACGACCATCTCCCCGAGCAGGCGTTCTTCATGGTCGGTGGGATCGAGGAGGCCGTCGAGCAGTCGAAGCAGCTGGAGGCCGTCGCTTCATGACGCTCGAGGTCCACCTCGTCACCCCCGAGCGGGAGGTGTGGACGGGCGATGTCCAGATGCTGGTCGCCCACGGCACCGACGGCATGGTGGGGATCCTGGGAGGCCATGCCCCCTTGCTGGTGCAGCTGGCGATCGCACCGCTGCGGATGCAGCTGGAGGACGGCACGTGGTCGGTCGCCGTCGTCGACGGGGGCTTCCTCCACGTCTCGTCGGATGAGGGCGTGACGCGGGCCGATGTGCTGGCTGCGAACGCGGAGCTCGCCGACGAGATCGACGTTGCGGCCGCTCGGGCGCGCCTCGAAGAGGCGCAGGGGAGCGCGGCTGCCGACGACGAACTCGCGAAGGCCGAGGTCGCGAAGGCCGAGGCTCGCATCGTCGTCGCCGGGTAGCGGCCGCGCCCCGTCCGTTGCCCTACCATCGGGCGATGGACCGGCTCTTCGTCACCGGTGGTGCGCGCCTCGAAGGATCCGTTCGGGTGTCCGGCGCGAAGAACTCCGCCTTGAAGCTGATGGCCGCCGCCCTGCTGGCCCCCGGCCGAAGCGTGGTCCGGAACGTGCCGAGGATCCGGGATTGTGTCGTCATGGCGCAACTGTTGGAGCACTTCGGCGTTGGGGTCGATCTCCGCGGCGACACCGCCATCCTCGATGCCACCGAGGTGTCCGCGTTCGAGGCACCGCACGATCTGGTGGGGCAGATGCGGGCATCGATCGTGGTCCTCGGGCCGCTGCTCGCCAGGACCGGGAGGGCTCGGGTCTCGCTCCCCGGCGGGGACGAGATCGGCGCGCGGCCGGTCGAGCTCCATGTCCGTGGGCTCGAGCGGATGGGAGCGACCGTTCGTTCGGAGCATGGCTTCCTGGTGGCCGAGGCGCGGTCGCTCCACGGCGCTTCGATCACGCTCGACTATCCGAGCGTCACCGCCACCGAGAACCTCCTGCTCGCGGGGGTGCTCGCGCGCGGCGCGACCGTGATCGATAACGCGGCGCGGGAGCCGGAGATCGCCGATCTCGCCGACTTCCTGGTGTCGATGGGCGCGATCGTGCACGGAGCAGGTAGCAGCACGATCTCGATCGACGGCGTGGACGAACTTCGTCCGGCCGATCACGATGCCGTCCCCGATCGGATCGAAGCGGGGACGTGGGCGGCCGCGGCCGTCGCGACGCAGGGAGACGTGACGATCGAGAACGCACGCCCGGAGCACTTGGACCTGTTCCTGACGAAGCTGGAGGACGCGGGTGCCCAGGTCGCCCGCAGTGAAGGCGCGGGGCTCCGCGTCCAACAGCGTGGGCAGCCCCGTGCACTCGATTTCGTGACGCTCCCGTACCCGGGGATCGCGACGGATTTCCAGCCGATCCTCCTCGCGATGCTCGCGGTTGCCGAGGGCACGAGCATCGCGACGGAGAACGTCTTCGAGGGTCGATTCACCTACATCGGAGAGCTCCAGCGGATGGGCGCGGACATCAGCCCGGAGGGGCATCACGCGGTGATCAGGGGCGTGCCCCGGCTGTCTGCGGCCCCGGTCCGGGCGCCGGACATCCGCGCCGGCGCGGCCCTCGTGATGGCCGCACTCGTCGCCGACGGCGTCACCGAGGTCGCGGACGTGTACCACATCGATCGCGGATACGAGGACTTCGAGCACAAGCTGGTGTCGCTCGGCGCCGAGATCCGTCGCGGCGGCGATCCGGTCGTGATCCCGGACCCGGCGGAACTGCGGTGATCCCCGAGCTCCCGCCGCCACCGGGAGCGCCTGCTCATCACGGACCCCGGGATCTCCCGGCGGTCCGGTGGGGTCCGTGGGAGGCCATCACCGTCTTCTTCCTGGGCAACATCGTGATCGCGCAGGTGGTCGTCGGGAGCGTCGTCCTCGCGTTGATGGGCGTGGGATCGGGCGAGCCCATCGAGGGGCTGCCGCAGATCATGGCAACGGTCGCCGCCGACCTCGCCTTCCTCGGAGCGATGCTCCTGTGGCTCACCTGGAGGGCCAGGGACTGGCGCCGACGGGTGGGCCTCACCTTCGGCGCCACGGCCGTGCGCGACGCCGCGGTGGGGTTCGGCCTCGGAGCACTGCTGTACTTCGTCGTCGCGGTCGTCGTCGCCGTCCCGCTGCTCTCCGTCTTCCGGCGGCTGTTCGGTGCCGGCGTTTCGCCACCGGAGCAGATCCCCGGCAGCCTCTCGATCAACGCGAAGATCATCACGGCGTTCCTGGCCCTGGTGCTCGCCCCCGTCACCGAGGAGCTGTTCTATCGGGGGATCTTCTACCGGAGCCTCCGCGACCGGCACGGGGTCCTCGTCGGCGCCGCGGTCTCGTCCCTGTTGTTCGGGGCCTCGCACGTCGTCTCCGCTCCGTGGCGCGACGTCGTGTTCCTCCAGACGCTGATGGTGTTCACGGGCGTCGGCCTGGCGCTGATCTACGAGCGTCGGGCGAACCTCGTTGCGGATATCGCGGCGCACATGGCATTCAACGTGATCGGCATCGTGATCATCTTCGGCACGCACTGAAATGCCCCTATCCTGTGAGCTCGCGACCTGGAGTGCTGAACGTGCCAACGTTCCCGACCGACGAGTGGTTCCAAGCCTTCATCACATCGATCAACGGGTCGGAGGAATACCGGACCGCCGCCGCGGATTGGGAGGGCGACATCGCGTTCCTCGTCCAAGCCGAGCCGGACGTGCATGTCCCAGATGACGTGTGGGGATACCTCGACCTGTGGCATGGCAGGTGCCGCGGCGGCGGGGTAGTGGACCGGAGCGCGGGCGAGCGGGCCGCGTATCTCCTCAGCGCCCCCTACACGCGATGGAAGAGCATCCTGCTCGGTGAGCTCGACCCGATCAAGGGGATGATGCAGGGCAAACTGAAGGTCCGCGGGGACCTTCCCACGATCGTGCGATACGTCCGAGCCGCGAACGAGCTCGTGCGACTCACCGGTGACGTGGACACCGTGTTCCCGGACGAGGGCTAGCGTGCGGGCGGTCGTGTTCGCCGACGGAGGTCGGGTTCGGGTCGCGGACGTCCCGGAGCCGATCGTCGAACGTCCGACGGACGCGATCGTTCGCGTGACGAGGACGGCGATCTGCGGAACGGACCTCCACTTCCTCCACGGCAAGGCGCCGATCGAACCGGGCGCGGTCCTCGGCCACGAGGCCGTCGGGGTCGTGGAATCGGTCGGCGACGACGTGACCGGCGTTCGGCCCGGCGACCGCGTCGTGGTGTCCTTCCACATCGCGTGCGGGTCCTGCTGGTTCTGCCGACGAGGGGAAACGTCTCTCTGCGAGGAGCATGCGATCTTGGGCGCCGGCCCGTTCGGCGGGGACCTTCCCGGCGCACAGGCCGAACGCGTCCGCGTGCCCTTCGCGGATATCAACCTGCTCCCCATCCCGCCTGCGGTGGATGACGAACGCGCGCTCTTCGTCGGCGACGTCCTGACGACCGGGGTGTACGCGGCATGCCTGGCCGGGCCGACGGCCGCGGAGATCGTGGCCGTCGTGGGGCTGGGTCCCGTCGGATACTGTACGGTGCAAGCCCTGCTGGCGCTCGGAGCCGGGACCGTGTTCGGCGTCGACCTCGACCCCGCCCGTCGTGCGCTGGCCGAGGCTGCGGGGGCGATCCCCATCGACGCGGATCGCGTCAACCCCCCGATGGTCGTGGCACGCGCCACGCAGGACCGGGGAGCCGACATCGTGATCGAGGCGGTCGGCGCTCCGTCCGCCTACGAGACCTCGGTCGACATCGTGCGTCGCGGGGGCCGAGTCGTCGTCGTCGGGATGTACGCGGGCGAGGTCACCGAGCTCCAGCTCGGTGTCTATTGGACCAGGGGGCTGGACGTCCGCTTCGCAGGACTGTGCCCCACCCATGCGTACTGGGAGCGCACGATGGCCCTCCTGGCCGAGGGCCGCCTCGACCCATCGCCGATCGTGAGCCACCGGCTGTCGTTGGAGGAGGCGCCCCGGGGCTACGAGCTCTTCGACCGGCGGCTCGCGACGAAGGTCCTGCTCGCGCCGTGAGCACCGGATCCGCTTCGGTCGCGGAACCCGGCGGGATCACGGAGCTGATCGACGGCCTCGTTCACCAGAACCTCCGGCGCGATCCCGACCGCCGACTCCTCGGCAAGGACGTGGTCACGATCGAGGCCCTGGACGCGGGCGTCGCGGCATCGATCCGATCGTCCGAGGGGGTGATCGTGGTGGGTGACGGACGGGACCCGGAAGCTCGGGTGGTCCTCAGCGCGTCCTCGACGAAGCTCCTCGAGCTGGCGGGTGCGCCGCTCCGGTTCGGGCTGCCCGATGCCCTCACCCACGACGGACGTGTGCTGATCGGAGATCTCCTCGCGAGGCGGATCCGGGTCCGAGGGTTGATCCGTCACCTCGGCACGGTGCGCCGCTTGACCGTGCTGCTCTCCGCGCGTTGACCATCACGACCGGCGCCCGGACGGCACCGGGTAGGCTCAGCCGCCGATGGAGGTCGAGGAACTGGTTCGGGGGGTCCTCGCGGGCGAGCGCCGTGCGGTCGCCCGCGCGATCTCGCTCGTTGAGGACGGACGGCCGGAGCTCGAGCGTCTGTCGGCGGGGATCTACGGCGCGACCGGGCGAGCCGTCACCGTCGGGATCACCGGAGCTCCTGGGGTGGGCAAGTCGACGCTCGCGGGGGCGCTCGTGGGCGCGCTCCGCGCCGATGGGCGCCGCGTGGCCGTCCTCGCCGTCGATCCGACCTCCCCGTACACGGGGGGTGCGCTGCTCGGTGACCGGGTGCGGATGCAGGAGCACGCGACGGATCCGGACGTCTTCATCCGTTCGATGGCGACGCGTGGTCACCTCGGAGGGATGGCGCTCGCCGCGCCCGAGGGCGTGCGGATCCTCGACGCCGCCGGCTACGACCTCGTCATGGTGGAGACGGTCGGCGTTGGTCAGGCCGAGGTCGAGGTGGCCGCCGCCACGGACACCACGGTCGTGATGGTGGCCCCCGGCCTCGGGGACGCCGTGCAGATGGCGAAGGCGGGGATCCTCGAGGTCGCGGACGTCTTCGTCGTGAACAAGTCGGACCGTGAGGGCGCGGGCGAGGTGACGCGCGAGCTCCGCCAGATGCTGCATCTCGGGCCGAAGCGGGACCGGGACCCATCCGTGCTCTCGGTGGTCGCGACGACGGGCGACGTGTCGGAAGTGTGGGCGGCCATCGATGAGCACGATGCCTGGGCTCGGACCTCGGGCGCGCGCGACGCGAAGCGTCGCGCGCGCCTGCTGGCGGAGGTGGAGTCGCTCGCCGCGGAACGGTTCAAGCTTGCCGTGGCCTCGGCGCTGGCCGCAGACCCCGAGCTCGTGAGCGATCTCGCCGAGCGCCGGGTCGACCCGTACCGGGCCGCCGCGGCGCTCGCCCGTCGAACAGCCTCCTAACGGGTACGCTCGCACGGACGACACGATGGTCGAGACCAGCCCGCGAGCGCGCGACCTACCGGAGCAGGAGCGGAGCCACGCCACCCGTTCGGGTGTCCCGCTGCATCCGGTCTATCGCGACGACGACCTGGAGGGGTTCGATCCCGACGCCGACCTGGGTGCCCCCGGCGCCTATCCGTTCACGCGGGGCGTGTATCCCTCGATGTACCGCGGCCGCCTGTGGACGATGCGCCAGTTCGCGGGCTACGGGACGCCGCGCGAGACGAACGAGCGGTTCCGCATCCTGCTCGAGCGTGGCCAGACCGGCCTGTCGGTAGCATTCGACATGCCCACATTGATGGGCTTCGACTCGGACGATCCTCGTGCCGAGGGCGAGGTCGGCAGGTGCGGCGTGGCCGCGGATTCCCTCGACGACATCGAGACGCTGTTCGACGGCATCCCCCTCGACGAGGTGACGGTCTCGATGACGATCAACGGCCCGGCGCCGTGGCTGTTCGCCTGCTACCTGGTGGCGGCGGAACGGCAGGGGGTCGCCTGGCGTTCTGCGTCGAGCGGGTGCCGAAGTACCACCCCCTCAGCGTCAGCGGCTACCACATCCGAGAGGCGGGCTCGACCGCCGCACAGGAACTGGCCTTCACGCTCGCCGACGGGTTCGCGTACGTCGAGCTGGGGTTGCAGCGCGGCTTGCCCATCGACGCGTTCGCGCCCCAGCTGAGCTTCTTCTTCGACGCCCACATCGACTTCTTCGAGGAGATCGCGAAGTTCCGGGCAGCCCGTCGCATCTGGGCGCGCTGGCTGCGGGATCGCTACGGGGCCACCGATCCCGCCGCGCAGCGGCTCCGGTTCCACACGCAGACGGCCGGCGTGTCCCTGACGGCGCAGCAGCCGATGAACAACGTCGTCCGGACCGCGGTCGAGGCCCTCGCGGCGGTGTTGGGCGGGACGCAGTCCCTGCATACGAACGCCCTCGATGAGGTCCTCGCCCTCCCCACGGAGGAGGCCGCGACGCTCGCGCTCCGCACGCAGCAGGTGATCGCGTACGAGACGGGCGTCCCCGACGTGGTCGACCCGCTCGGGGGCTCCTATTACGTCGAGTGGCTCACCGACCGGATCGAGGAGCTCGCCGAGAGCCTGTTCGCCAGGATCGTCGAACTCGGCGACGGGTCCATGCTCGAAGGCGTGCTCCATGGCGTCGAGAGCGGCTGGTTCGTTCGAGAGATCGCGGAGGCGGCGTTCCAGGAGCAGCGACGGTTCGAAGAGGGCGATCTGATCCAGGTTGGGGTGAACGCCTTCACCGGTTCGGACGACGAGCCGCTCGAGGTGCTCGAGATCCCGATGGCGACCGAGCATGCCCAGCGGGGGGCGATCGAGCGGACCCGCCTCGAACGCGATACAGCCACGGCCCAGGCCGCGCTCGCGTCGTTGGTCGCCGCGGCGCGCGATCCGGACGCCGACCTCATGGCGCCCCTCGTCGATTGCGCGCGGGCGCGTTGCACGGAGGGGGAGGTCACCGAAGCTCTGCGATCGGTCTTCGGCCCCTGGCGCGAGACGCCTGCGTTCTGACCCGCGAAACGCAAGCACTCGTTGTTGCGACTACTTGCAAGAAGCCCGCTACGATAGTCCTCGTAAGCCTCTACCGACGCGGCGTGGGAGGACCCGATGCGCACCATCCTGATCGCGATCGTGGTGTCGACGGTTGCGGCCGGCTGCTCGGAGAGGCCCGGCGAAGCGAACACCGGAAAGATCCAGGTGGTTGCTTCGGTGGCTCCGATCACCGACATCGTGAAGAACGTCGCGGGGAACGCCGCCGATGTCCAGGGCCTGATCCCCGAGGGCGTGGACTCGCACACCTTCGAACCCACGCCCGATACCGCCCGTCTCCTGGCCGACGCGGACGTGATCTTCCTGAACGGCCTGCACCTCGAGGACCCCACCTTGTCGCTCGCGGAGTCAGACAAGAAGGACGACGCCGAGATCTTCCTGCTCGGGGACCACACGTTGCAGCCCGACCAGTATCTCTACGACTTCTCGTTCCCGAGGTCCGCCGGGCACCCGAACCCCCATCTGTGGATGGACGTCGCGAACGCGATCCGCTACACGGAGCTCGTTCGCGACGAGCTCTCGAAGGTGGACCCCGGGAACGCCTCGATCTACGCGGCGAACGCCGACGCGTATCTGAAGACGCTGCACACGCTGGATACGGCCGTTCAGAAGGCGGTGAACACCATCCCAACTCAGAACCGCTTGCTTCTCACGTATCACGACTCGTTCGCGTATTTCGCGAACCACTACGGGATGCGCGTGATCGGGGCGATCCAGCCTGCGGACTTCTCGGAGCCCTCGGCGCAGGAGGTGGCCGCCCTCATCGATCAGATCCGTTCGGAGCATGTACCCGCGATCTTCGGTTCCGAGGTCTTCCCCAGCCCTGTTCTCGCCCAGATCGCGCAGGAGTCGGGCGCGAGGTACGAGGACTCGCTCCGCGACGACGACCTTCCCGGCGATCCCGGGCAGCCCGAGCATTCGTACATCGGACTGATGCTCTACGACGTGCGAACGATGGTGTCCGACCTCGGGGGTGATCCAGCGGCGCTCGATGCCGTGACCTTCACGAACTCCTACGATTGACGCCGATGCACCATCCCATCCTCGAGCTTCGCGGCGTCTCGTTCACCTACGGCAACGGTGCCGTCCTGCGGGACGTCGACCTGACGGTTCGAGAAGGGGGCTTCTACGGGATCGTCGGCCCATCTGGGGCGGGCAAGACCACGTTGCTCAGGATCATGGAGGGCTCCCTCAAGCCGGCGGCGGGCACGGTCGAGCGGCGCGCCCCCGGGTCAGGCCGGCTCCGGCTCGCGGTAGTCCCGCAACTCGAGGCGATCGACTGGAACTTCCCGATCACGGTCGAGGAGGTCGTCCTGCTCGGGACCGCTGGGGACGGACGGCGGCTCCCGTGGGCGTCTCGGGACATGAGGGAGAAGGCGCGGGCGATGCTCGACCAGTTGGGGATCGGCGAGCTCTTCGGCCGGCATATCCGGAACCTCTCGGGCGGCCAGCAGCAGCGAACCTTCATCGCGCGAGCACTGGTCCGCAGGCCGGATCTCCTGATCCTCGACGAGCCCACGAGCGGGGTCGACGTCGGGACGCGGCATGACATCCTCCACCTCCTGCATGAGCTCAACCACGAAGGCATCGCGATCGTCGTAACGACGCACGACCTGAACGCGGTTGCCGCGCACATCCCGATGCTCGTGTGTGTCAACGGCCGGATCGTCGCGGAGGGAAGCCCCGAACAGGTGCTTACGCCTACCGTGTTGCGCGACCTCTACGGGGCCGAGATGATCGTGGTCAACCGTGAGGGGATGATCCTCGTCGGCGATGCCTTCGGCGCGACCATCGATCCCCACGAGCGTGAGGAACACGCGTCGGGCACGCCTGCCGCGCACTTCGGTCAGGTTCCACCCCACGAGCACGGGACGGATGCCGACCATGTGCACGAGGAAGCCGAGACGGGTCGGTGAACTGGTTCAGCGATCCGTTGACGCACGGCTTCTTCCGCCACGGGCTCGCGGCGGGGATCCTCGGTGGCGCGCTCTGCGGGCTCGTCGGCGTTTACGTCGTGTTGAAGCGGATGTCGTACATCGGACACGGGTTATCACATGCGATCTTCGGTGGGGCGGCGATCGCGAATGTCTGGGGGTTGAACTTCTACGTGTTCGCCGGCGCCTGGGGAGTGTTGTCCGCGCTGCTGATCAACGGGGTGTCGCGGCGCCGGAAGATCGGCGCCGACGCGGCGATCGGCGTGATCACGACCGCGTCGTTCGCCCTCGGCGTTGCACTGATCAGCCGGGCTCACAAGTTCACGATCAACCTCGAAGCGGCCTTGTTCGGCAACATCCTGGGGGTGACGCGCCAGCAGCGGTTCGTCCTTCTCGGCGTGCTCGTGTTCGCGGGCGTCGTGATCCTCCTGCGCTATCGCGAGCTGCTGTTCGCGACCTTCGATCCCGAGGCCGCCGACGCGTACGGGATCAACTCGCGGCGAACGGACACGCTGCTCGCCATCATGCTCGCCGCGACGATCGTGGCGGCGATGCAGGCCCTCGGCGTGACCTTGATCGCGGCGACGATCGTGATCCCCGCCGTGATCGCCCGGTTGCTGACGGATTCGTTCGGCAAGATGCTGGTGCTCTCGATGTCGATCGGCGCGCTTTCGGGCGCGGTCGGGATGTACGTGTCCTACTACGTCGATGTCCCGCCGGGCGCTGCGATCGTCCTCATGCTGGCCGCGGTGTTCGCCATGCTCTACGGGGCGACGGCGTTCGGGGCTCGACGCCGGCTGCAAGCGCTCGGGTCGATCGATGACCACATCGATGTCGCGGGACCGACGGTCGGAGCGGATCGGTCTTAACCGGCAACGCGGGCGCAATCGGCGCAGAGCCCGGTGATCGCGAAGTGGGTCAGGTCCGCCACGAACCCGCGATGGGCATGGATCAGCGAGCCCAGCTTGTCGGCTTCCCCGAGCGAGAGAGCGTCGTCACGGCCGCAGCGGCTGCATGTCAGGTGGACGTGCTGTGCCTCGTCCGCCTTGTGGTACTCGGCACCGGATTCGACGTGTGAATGCTGCAGGACGCCGACCTCCTCGAGCAGGGTCAGCGTCCGGTAGATCGTCGACGCGTTGACGCCCGGCATCTCGCCCTGGATGGTGCGAGCCATCTGCGCAGGTGAGATGTGCCCCTGCGTACGCATCACCTCGGAGACGATCGCCCGGCGCTGGGGCGTCATGCGAAGCCCGCGCTCGCGCAGGAGGGTCATCACCTCGGCGAAGTCACTCGGGGCTCGTTGCACGATGGGCGAGTGTAGCAGCTCGTTGCAGGTGCAATGCGACGGGTTGCAGGTGCCGCATGTGGATAGGGACCCGGGGCGGTGGGCGATAGCCTTCTTACATGACCGTGATGGTGACCGGCGCCTCCGGCGTGGTCGGCCGGGCGACGGTGAAGGCGCTCCTCGCGCGCGACGAGGTCCGTGCCACCGTCCGCCGATCCTCCGGGGCCACGTACCTGCGGCAGCTCGGGGCGAAGGTGGCCGTCCGCGACATCGACTCCCCGGACGCGCTCTCGGAGATCCTCGCCGGCTGCCACACGGTGGTCCACCTGATAGGGGGCGTCTCCCAGCCGGATCCGGACGAGCTGTTCCATGCGAACCACGGCAGCGTGCTCCGGGCTTTGGACGCGGCGAGGGATACGGGCGTGAAGAGGTTCGTGCTGCTCTCTGTGCCGGGAGCCGACCCGGAGACGACGCATCCGTTCCTGCGAGCGAAGGGGCTCGCGGAAGAGGCGGTCCGTGCCTCGGGGATGCAGCACGCCATCGTACGGTCCACGCACGCGTACGGGCTCGGAGGGCTGTGGTTCACGGCGGCCGTCGAGGGCGCCCTGGCCGAGCCGCCGTTCGTGATCGGCGGGGGCGACAACGAACTCGCCCCGATCTTCGCCGAGGATGTCGGGTCGCTGATCGCTGCGATCGACGACGCCGAGGCCGAGCTCGCCGGGACGTGGGGCCTAGAGGGTCCCGACGTCGTGACCGCCGACGATCTCGCGCGGATGCTGCGGGGAGACGCAGCGACCCCGACCCATGCCTCCGGGCAGGCGGCCGCCGAGAGCCTGACGCGGCTCCTCGGCGTCCCGATCGATGCCATCACGGCGTCGTTCCTCGCCCTGCCGTCACGGGCCGATGCACCTGATGCCTCCCGCGCGTTCGGCGTCGCTCGCACGCCGCTCGTCGATGGGCTCCGGGTGACGCTCGAGGCGGCCGCCGATATCGACACGGGGTAGGCTGCGCCGCCATGGGCGAGTTCGTGCGTCTCGAGGTCGATGACGGCGTCGGCGTGATCCGGATCGATCGCCCACCCGCGAACGCGATCGATCTCCAGGTTGGGGTCGAGCTACGGGAGGAGATCCGCGAAGCTGAGGAGCGATCGGACGTCGGCGCCCTCGTCCTGTGGGGCGGCCCGAAGCTCTTCTCGGCGGGCGCCGACATCAAGGCGATGGCCCCGTGGGGCAAGGATGAGGTGCGCGCGAGCGTCGAGGCCCTCGGTGAAGTCTGCGACGTGCTGGAACGGATCCGGAAGGTCTCGATCGCCGGGATCAACGGCTACGCCCTGGGCGGCGGGCTGGAGCTGGCGCTCGGGTGCGACCTGCGCTACCTGGCGGAAGACGCGAAGGTCGGCCAGCCCGAGATCGCGCTTGGCGTGATCCCAGGTGCCGGTGGGACGCAGCGTTTGACGCGACGCGTCGGACCCGGGCTGGCGCGTCACCTCGTCTACACCGGGACGCAGCTCGATGCCGCGGCCGCGGTCCGACTGGGTATCGCGGAGGTCATCCACCCCGCCGCGGCGGTCTTCGAGGAGGCGGTCAAGGATGCGCGGACGTTCGCGAACGGGCCCCGCGACGCGCTCGCCGCCGCGAAGCGGGCGATCACAGCGGCGATCGAGGCACCCGGCCAAGACGGCATCCGCGCGGAACGCGAACTGTTCCTGGATCTGTTCGGGACCACCGACCAGCGCGAAGGCATGCGGGCGTTCCTGGAGAAGCGCCAGCCCCGGTTCGGGGGCGGGAGACCCTAGCGGTCCGACGCCCCGGGCCGTCTGGGCGGGACGACGCTGCCCGGCTACCTCCCTGCCACCGGGCCGCAACCGGCTCGGCCACCTGACAGACATCGAACCGTCCATCCGATGTCACCATCGCTGCGTACCTTTTCCATGGACCACGACCGGCCGGGTCGGTCGTGGCGGAATGAACCGGCCTTCGGAGCTGTTCGTACACGGTACGAGGGACCCGACTCCATGCCCGCCACAGCGGGTCCCTGGGAAGGATGTGACCGCATGCAGGACGACAGGTTCCGGGGGGCGGCGGTTCGCACGCTGCCCCGACCGAACAGGACGTACTCCGAGGGCCGCGTGTGCGCGGCGCCGGGCTGCGGCACGAAGCTGTCCAAGTACAACAAGTGGCAGTACTGCTGGCAGCACGAACCCGTCCACGCCTACATCCCCCGGGGGAAGCGCAAGTCGAAGAAGCGCGCAGCCTGAGATCGATCCAAGGCCGAAGCCCTTCCTGATCGGAGGGCTTCGTTGCACCCGGGGGATGCCGGACGGCCCACGGAACGGCGCAGATGGCCCGAGCCCATGGCCATCGACCGCGGTCCGGAAGTCGGGGAACCCATGGTCGGTATCAAGCGCGCGATCGAGCCTGCCGATGGCTTTGGGGACCGCTCCCCCCGGACGCGGCACACCATGGCGAACGACACGACGGAACCACCTGCGATGCGCATGGGCGCCTGCCCGTACTGCGAACGGACGGTGCTCGTCTACGAAGAGCCGCCTCGCTGTCCGATCTGCGCATGTCCGCTCGACGGATCGACGATGCGACCCTTCCGGTTCCCATCCGGACCGATCGAGCCGGCCACCGAGCCCGACGGCGGCCTAACGCCGTAACGCCGCGTCGACCAACGCCGCGTCCCGCCAGGGACGCACCGAGCTGAGCACGGCCAGCCCTTCAGCCACCTCGAGATCCTCCATCCGGATCGATCGCTCCGCGATCGATCCGGCGGCGAGCAGCGCCGCCCGCTCGCAGCCGGGCAGGAGCCCGGCTCCGAGCGGCGGTGTCCACCACCGATCGTCGAGTCGGACCGCGAGGTTGGCGATCGTCGTCTCCGTGATCTGGCCACGGTCGTTGATCAGGATCACGTCGTCGGCGTCCGGATGCCGTGCCGCGGCGTCCTCATACCGTTCGCGCAACGTGGTCTTGTGGAACAGGAAGACGTCGGAGGGATCAACGGGGTGGTCGCGGTCGATCGCCAGTCGGACCGGTCCGGGTGCGACGGATATCGGCGCCGCTCCCGTCTCCACGTGGCCGCGCCGGTCGAGCAGCAGCCGGACGCGCATAACCTTGTCAGGGAACCTCCCCGCCTCACGCTCGAGCGCGGAGCGGACCGCCCCCTCGTCCTCGGCGAAACCGAAGTACGCGGCGGAAGCGTGGAGCCGAGCCAGGTGCTCGTCCAGTCGCCGGTATCCGTCGTTCGCGTCGAAGCGGAACGTCTCGAGCAGCCGGAAGACGGGCCTGCGGACCGTCAACACCCTGGCCTTCGTCAGGACCTCGTCGTACTCGGCGCTCGCCCGCGAATCCCACGTGATCCCGCCGCCCACGCCGTATTCGGCGATGCCGGTTCGGGCCTCGTGCACGACCGTGCGGATCGCGACGTTGAACCGAGCGCGGGGTCCCGGCGTGCCGGCTGGCGCCAGGTAGCCGATCGTCCCGCAATACGCCCCCCGGGGCGAGTCCTCGAGATCGGCGATGATCTGCATCGTCCGCACCTTGGGCGCGCCCGTCACGCTCCCGCTCGGGAACAGGGCGGCGAAGACATCCCGGAGTCGGCGCCCGGGCTCGAGGTCGGCGGAGACGGTCGAGGTGAGCTGCCAGACGGTCTCGAAGCGCTCGGCCTCGAAGACGTCGCTCCACCGAACCGATCCGATGCGCGCCACCCGTGCCAGGTCGTTCCGCAGCAGATCCACGATCATCGCGTTCTCCGCGCGCTCCTTGATCGAGCCTCGCAGGCGCGCCCGTGTCGTCTCGTCTTCCGCCAGCCAGCGACCGCGCGGCGCGGTGCCCTTCATCGGCTTCGTCGAGACCCCGTTCCCGTCGATCCTGAAGAACAACTCCGGTGAGGCGGAAAGGATTTGATAGCGACCGAGGTCCAGGTATGCGGCATACGCACCGCGTTGGGCGTAGCACAGGTCGCGGTACAGGCCCTTCGGGTCGCCGGCGACGGTGGCGCGCAGCCGGAGGGTGAAGTTGACCTGATACGTGTCGCCCGCGGCGACGTGCTCGTGGATCCGAGCGATCGCCGCGTCGTACGCGTCGCGTTCGATCGAGGGAGCCCACGCGTCCGCCGATGCGGGCGACGGGTCGTCCGGCGGCGCTGGGAGGCTGGTCTCTTGGCGAGCCTCGAACAGCGCGAACCATGCGAGCGGGAGCTCGTCGAACGGATCCCCGCCCGGACGTGGCCGCACCCGCAGCGCCGCGTCGAGACCCGGCGCTGCCTCGTACGTCAGCATCCCTGCCAGCCAGAGCCCACGAGCCGCGGCCGCCTCGGCCGCGTCAAGCACGCCGGGGACCTCCGCCGGTCGGCGTGCTTCGAGCACGCCGACCGGCTCCACCAAGCGGAAGCTCGGCTCGGCACCGGTCAGGTCGTCGAAGCGCGCCTCGATCACGCGGTCACGATACGTGAGCAGGCCTCCCCGGTAGCCTGTGGGGATGCCATCCGTCCTGGTCGCGATGTCCGGGGGCGTCGACTCGTCGGTCGCCGCATGTCTCCTGCACGAGCAGGGGTACGAGGTGCTCGGCTCGCACATGTCGCTCGTGCACCTCGACGGAGTGGAGCATGGATGCTGCGGGCCGTCGGCACGGCGGGACGCCGCGGAGACCGCCAGGATCGTGGGGTTCCCGTTCGAGATCTGTGATCTGAGCGCGGAGTTCGAGGACACCGTGATCGCGGACTTCGTCCGCGAGCACGCGTCTGGGCGCACGCCGAACCCGTGCGCCCGCTGCAACGGCGAGATCAAGTTCGGGGCGTTCCTGCGGCGGGCGGACGCCCTCGGGATCGATCGGGTGGCCACCGGCCACTACGTGCGCGCGGTTTGCGACGACCAAGGCTCCTGGCTGCTCGTGCGCGGCGGGGACCGCGCGAAGGACCAGAGCTACATGCTGCATATGCTCGGACAGCGCGAGCTGTCGCGTTCGCTCTTCCCCATCGGCGGGCTCGCCAAGGCGGACACGCGGGCGATCGCGGAACGGTTCGGGTTGTCGGTCGCGACGAAGCCCGACTCGCAGGAGCTCTGCTTCGCTCCGGCCGGGGACGCCGGGGGCTTCGTGCGGGGGCACGCGGGTTCGTTGGTGCGAGAGGGAGGCGAGATCGTCGACGCAGACGGGAAGGTCCTCGCCGAGCACGACGGGACCTTCGCGTTCACGGTAGGCCAGCGACGTGGGCTGGGGGTCGCGACCGGATCCCCGGTCTACGTCGTGGACGTCGAGTCGGCCACGAATCGGGTCGTGGTGGGACCGCAGGAGCTGCTGGCGAGGCGAGGACTGGTCGCCGATCGGGTGTCGTGGGTCGCCGGGACCCCTCCCAACGACGGACCGTTCGAGGGCGAGGTGCGGATCCGCTACCGGGGCGATGACGTGCCGGCGGTGATCTCACCGAAGGCCGACGCCACGATCGAGGTGGAGTTCCGCTCGCCGCAGCGCTCGGTGGCGCCCGGGCAGAGCGTCGTGGTCTACGACCGGGATCGGCTCCTCGGCGGCGGCCGGATCGTGCGCTCGACCCGCTGAAGGCGGGACCGTCGGCGACGCCGACTATCATCGTCGGGTGAGGCTCCTCCGCCGACGCCCCAAGATCTTCGACATCCAGGTCCAGGACCTCGTCCTGCGCATCACGGCGCCCGACGATCTGGCGGAGGAATCGCGCGCGGCTGCTCTGTCCTTCTGGGAGCAGCTGCAGTCCTACGGGCTCAGGCATCCGGACTTCAACAACTCCAAGCGCCCACTCCACCGGGTCGCGGCCGACGCCCCCGAGATCGTGAAGGAGGTCGTATCGGCGTCCAGCGCCGCGGGGGTGGGGCCCATGTTCACCTTCCGCGGAGCCGTGGTGGATTCGGTCGGGCGGTTCCTCGCACAACAGGTCCACGACGTCACGGTGGCGTGTGACGGCGACTACTACATCCGGTCCAAGAAGCGGATGAAGGTGCAGGTCCGACGGCACGGTGGGGCGCCGATCACGGTTGCGCTCGACGGCTCGCGCGGCGTCGGCGTGTCCACCACCCTCGGCCGCGGCCGCGGCGGGCAAGGCCCGGATGGGCTCGCGGTGATCGCGCACAGCTGCATGCTGGCCGACGCGACCGCGGCAGGGGTCCAGGCATGTCTGCCCAAGCCGGACGGCTTCGGGATGGCCCTGCACTACCTCCAGCGGGTCCCGGGCGTTCGCGGAGGGGTGGTGGTGGTCGGGGAGCGGATCGGGGTCGCCGGCGCCGTGGAGATCGCCGGGTGAAGACGGCGTCCGACGAACGGGACCGCGCCGAGGCCAAGCTCCGCGTCGAGGAGCTCCGGTCCGAGATCGAGCACCATCGCTACCGGTATCACGTTCTCGACGATCCCGAGGTGGCCGACGCCGAGTACGACGACCTGATGCGCGAGCTGCGGGGGCTCGAGGACCGGTTCCCCGAGCTGCAGACGCCCGATTCGCCGACGCAGACGGTCGGCGGCGCGCCTGCGGCGCTCTTCGCGCCCGTCGAGCACCGTGCACCGATGCTGTCGCTCGACAACGCGTTCACGTTCGAGGAACTGGACGCGTGGGGGGCGCGGGTCCGGCGCGCCGTCGGGGAGACCGCGCGATTCGCGTGTGAGCTCAAGATCGACGGCGTCGCCTGCGCGCTCACCTATGAACGCGGGATCCTCGTCAAGGCAGCGACACGCGGCGACGGGCGGATAGGCGAGGACATCACGGGCAACGTGCGAACGGTCCACGGAGTCCCCCGCAAGTTCGACGCGGACGATCCACCGGCCGTCATCGAGGTGCGCGGCGAGGTCTTCTTGCCGGTCAAGGCGTTCGAAGAGTTGAACGACCGGTTGCGGGAGGCTGAGCAACGCGTGTTCGCCAACCCCCGCAACGCCGCCGCAGGGTCGCTGCGTCAGAAGGACCCGAAGGTGACCGCGTCGCGACCCTTGCGGATGTGGGTGCACTCGTTCGGCGCGGCCGAAGGGATCTCGTTCGAGTCGCACCTCGGCTTCCTCGATTGGGCGGCGAAGTCGGGGTTGCCCGTCCCGCCCACGACCGAAGGCCGGGAGTCGCTGGACGGGGTGAAGGAGTTCCTCGAGTACTGGGAGGAGCACCGGCATTCCGTCGACTGGGAGATCGACGGGACCGTGATCAAGGTCGATCAGACGGATCTGCAGCGTGAGCTCGGCTCCACCTCACACGCGCCCCGCTGGGCGATCGCGTACAAGTTCCCGCCGGAGGAACGGACCGCGCTGCTGCGCGCAATCAATGTCCACACCGGGCGGACGGGGAAGGTCACACCGTTCGCCGTGCTCGAGCCCGTGTTCGTCGGCGGCGTGACGATCACGTACGCGACGCTGCACAACGAGGACGAGGTCCGGCGCAAGGACGTCCGACCGGGGGACACGGTGATCGTGCGACGGGCGGGCGACGTGATCCCCGAGATCGTCGGGCCGGTGCCGTCCCGTCGGAAGAAGGGGGCGCGGCGCTGGAAGATGCCGGCCACGTGCAACGCGTGCGGGACCCCGCTCGTCCGCCGCGAGGGGGAGGCCGATTACCGATGTCCGAACAAGCGCGGCTGTCCGTCGCAGGGGCTCGAATGGCTCTTCCACTTCGCCGGGCGTGGAGCCATGGATATCGAACACCTGGGATACATGACGGTGATGCGCCTGCTCGAGAAGGGGCTGATCGAGGACCCTGCCGACATCTACTCGTTGGATGCCGAGAAGCTCTCGCAGCTCCCCGGCTTCAAGGACCGATCGATCACGAACGTGCTCGAGCAGATCGAAGCGTCGAAGGACCGTCCGATCTGGCGACTCCTCGTCGGTCTCAACATCCGTCACGTGGGAGGACACGTCGCGCAGGTGTTGGCCCGTGCGTTCGGGTCGATCGACGCCATCGCCGCGGCCAGCGAAGACGAGATCGACGCGGTACCGGGGATCGGTCCGGAGATCGCGGCGTCGGTCCGAGAGTGGTTCGACGAGGATGAGAACCGCCAGTTGATCGAGAAGCTGCGTGCGGCGGGGGTCCGCCTGGCCGACGAGCGAACGGCAGCCACCGGTCCCCGTCCGCTCGACGGGAACAGCATCGTCCTCACCGGCGGGTTGGAAACGCTCTCTCGTGAGGAGGCCACGGCGGCTGCGGAAGATGCCGGTGCTCGCGTGACGTCGAGCGTCTCGAAGAAGACCAGCTTCGTGGTCGCCGGGGAGGATCCCGGAACGAAGCTCGACAAGGCCGAGGAGCTCGGCGTCGACGTGATCGACGAGCAGGAGTTCCTTCGGAAGCTCGGACGGACCCGGTGACCGCGACGGTCATCGACGGGGCTGCCATCGCCGAGGAGCTGCGAGCCCGGGTCGACGATGAGCTCCACGAGTTGCGTCGCTCGGAGGTGCGTCCCGGCCTCGGCACGGTCCTGGCCGGCGAAGATCCGGGCGCGCTTGCCTACGAACGTCACGTGCGCCGGCTCGCGGAGGGGTTGGAGTACCACTACGTGCACGAACGTCTCAGCGCCGACGTCGAGGCGGCCGACCTCTTCGCGACGATCGGCAAGCTCAACGCCGATCCGCGCGTGACCGGCGTCCTCGTGCTGCGGCCGTTGCCGGGACACCTCCCCGAGGCGGACGTGAACGCGATCGTCGATCCGCGGAAGGACATCGAGGGTCAGCACCCGGAGAACGCCGGCTTGTTGGCGCTCGGGCGTCCGCGGTTCGTCCCGTCGACACCCGCCTCGTGCTTCTACCTCCTCGATTCCTACCTCCGCTCGATCGGTGAAGATCCCGGCGCGTACTACGCGGGCAGGACCATCGTCGTCGTGGGACGGTCGGCGAGCGTCGGGAAGCCCGCGCAGTGGCTCGGGCTCGAGCGCGGCGCGACCGTGATCGCGTGCCACAGTCGAACGGCGGCCGCAGGGCGGTTGGGCGAGTTCACCCGGATGGCCGACGTGCTGATCGTCGCCGCCGGCGTGCGAGGCTTGGTGACCGGCGACATGGTCCGCGAGGGCGTCATCGCCGTCGACGTGGGCTTCCACGTCCTGAAGGACGAGGTGACCGGCAGAACGGTGATGGTCGGCGACCTCGATTTCGAAGGGGTTGCCGCCAAGGCGGCCGCGATCACCCCCGTGCCGGGCGGGGTCGGACCGGTCACCGACGTCTGGCTCATCGGGAACTCTCTCGTCGCCGCCGCGCTCGCCGCTCGGATCGAGCCTCGGTTCGGCACGAGCGGATGAACCCCGTCTAGACTTCCCCGCCATGCCGGTCGACATCGACATCGAACACGTTGCCCGTCTGGCGCGCCTCGAGCTGACGGACGACGAGAAGGCGCGACTGAAGGAACAGCTCGGCGTGATCCTCGAGCACGCCGCCAGGGTCGGCGAGGTCGCCGCGGACGACATCCCACCAACGGCCTACGCGATCCCGCGAGCGAACGTCGAGCGGGAAGACGTGCCGGAGCCCTCGCTCCCCGTGGAGGAGGCGCTGCGCAACGCACCCGATCGCGAGGGGGACCGCGTCAAGGTTCCGCGCATCACGGAGATCGGATCGTGACCGAGCTCTGCGATCTCACCGGCGAAGCGCTCTCCGCGAAGCTCGCGAACGGCGACGTTTCTGCCGTCGAGATCCTGGAGTCATCGTTGGCGCGTGCCGACGCGATCGACGATCGCGTCGGCGCCTTCCTGACACGGACCCCCGAGCTCGCGCACGAGCGTGCCGAGGAGCTCGACGTCTACCGAGCGACGGGCGCACCGATGTCGCCGGTCGCCGGCATCCCAACGGCGCTGAAGGACGTCTTCACCACGAACGGCGTTCGCACGACGTGCGCCTCGCGCATCCTCGAGAACTACGTCCCTCCGTACGACAGCACGGCCTGGGCCCGGTTGTCCGGTGACGGTGCCGTCCTCGTCGGCAAGACGAACTGCGACGAGTTCGCGATGGGCTCGTCCAACGAGAACTCCGCGTTCGGTGCCGTCCGCAACCCGTGGGACCCCACGCGTGTCCCCGGCGGTTCCAGCGGCGGCAGCGCCGCCGCGGTCGCGGCCGGGGAAGCCGTGTGGGCACTCGGCACCGATACCGGGGGGAGCGTCCGTCAGCCCGCGTCGTTGTGCGGCGTGGTCGGCCTGAAGCCGACGTACGGCCTGATCAGCCGGTACGGGCTGATCGCGTTCGCATCCTCGCTGGACACGGTCGGCACCCTGACGCGGAGCGTGCGGGACGCCGCGACGCTGCTCTCCGCGCTCGGCGGGAAGGATCCGCGCGACGCCACGAGCCTGGACGGCGACCGACTCGACTACACCAAGGGCCTGGACGACGGTGTGTCCGGCCTTCGGATCGGCGTCGTCGCCGAGGCGTCGGGTGAGGGCGTCGAACCGGGCGTTCGCAGGGCCGTCGAGGCAGCCGTCGGGCGCCTGGCAACCCTCGGGGCGGAGGTCGGTGAGGCGCATCTCCCGCACGCGGAGTACGCCTTGTCCGCGTACTACCTGATCGCTCCGAGCGAGTGCTCGTCGAACCTGGCGCGCTACGACGGCGTCCGGTACGGGTTCCGGGCCGGGGGCACGCACGCCGACAGCATCGCGATGATGGCCGAGACGCGCGGCCAAGGCTTCGGCGCCGAGGTGAAGCGCCGGGTGATGCTCGGCACCTACGCGTTGTCGGCCGGGTACTACGAGGCGTACTACGGGCAGGCGCAGAAGGTCCGAACGCTCATCATCCGCGACTACGAGGCCGCCTTCGAGGGCTTCGACGCGCTCGTGTCGCCGACGTCGCCGACGACCGCCTTCCCGATCGGGGCCAAGGTCGACGACCCGATGGCGATGTACCTGAACGATATCTTCACGATCCCGGCCAACCTCTCCGGGATGCCGGCGGTCAGCGTCCCGTGCGGCACCGATGCCGATGGGCTCCCGGTGGGATTGCAACTGACCGCTCCGGTGCTGGGCGAGCGGACGTTGTTGCGGGCGGCCTCAGCCCTCGAAGCCGAACTCGGGCTCGATCTTCGCCCGCCGATCCTCGCCTGAAGGTCCGGCCCGAGCCGCGCCGGCCGCCGAGACGATCAGGGCGACGCTCGCGAGGATCGCCGCCGCGGCGACCCAGGACCTGCGCCGTGATCGGCTCGTCGAGGATGAGCCATCCGAGGAACACGGCGACCACCGGGTTCACGTATGCGTACGTGCTCACGAGCGATGTCCGCGCGACCCGGAGCAGCCACAGGTAGCACGACATGGTCAGCAGCGATCCGAAGACGATCAGGTAGAGCAACGCCAGCGCGGACCCGCGCGACACCTCCGAGGGGTGCAGATCCCCCAGCTGGCCGGCGAGGAGCGCCGCCAACCAGATCGCGATGCCACCCGCGAGCTGCTGCATCCCGCTCGATCGCAGCGGATCGTCGGCGATCGGCGCGTTCCGCTGATAGAGCGAGCCACAGGCCCACGATAGCGACGCGACGACGGCGACCAGCAACCCCAGCACGGTGACGTGTTCCGCGACCTGCCCACCCACGAGCACCGCGGCGCCACCGAACCCACCGATAAGCCCGACGGCGACCCGCGCACCGAGGGGAGCGCTCCGCAGGAGGACGCCGGTCGATCGCCAAGTACGTGGTGCCCCAGAAGAAGTACACGATCCCGAGCCCGGTCCAGATCCGTGCCGCGCTGGGTGGGCCCGGCCCGGACATCCGCCCAGGATACGGGTGGAAGACCGTTCGGTAGGCTGTCCCGGCCATGGCTTCGTGGGAGACGGTGATCGGGCTCGAATGTCACGTCGAGCTCGACACCAAGACCAAGATGTTCTGCGGATGCCGCAACGTCTTCGGCGCCGAGCCCAACACGAACACCTGCCCGGTCTGCATGGGTCATCCCGGCTCCCTGCCGGTCCCGAACGCCGAAGCGATCCGTCGCATCGTGAAGATCGGGCTCGCGCTCGACTCCGCGATCGCGCCCCACTCGTTGTTCCACCGGAAGAACTACTTCTATCCGGATATGCCGAAGAACTATCAGATCAGCCAGTACGACCTGCCGATCTGCGTCGGTGGGCATCTCGACATCGACCTCGCCGACGGGTCGACGAAACGCGTCGGGATCACCCGTGTGCACATGGAGGAGGACACCGGTAAGACGACCCACGGGTCGGAGTCCGGGCGCATCCACGAGGCCCAGCACGCACTGATCGACTACAACCGCGCCGGCGTGCCGTTGGTCGAATGCGTGAGCGAGCCGGACATGCGTGCGCCGGAGGAGGCGGCGGCGTACCTCCGCGAGCTGCGTGCGACGCTCGAGGCGCTCGACGTCTCCGACGTCAAGATGGAGGAGGGGTCCCTGCGCTGCGACGCCAACATCAGCATCCGGATGCGTGGGTCCGAGGGCCTCGGAACGAAGGTCGAGATCAAGAACATGAACTCGATCCGATCCCTCGAGCGCGCGTTGGTCTACGAGACGCAACGACAGGTCCGGGCGGTGGAAGCGGGCGAGCGGCTGGTGCAAGAGACGCGGCACTGGGACGAGGGCTCCGGCATGACGACCTCGATGCGCTCCAAGGAGGAGGCCTTCGACTACCGGTACTTCCCCGAACCCGACATCCCCCCGCTGGAGCCCTCGGACGGATGGATCGACGAGATCCGAGCGACCCTCCCCGAGCTTCCGCGCGCCCGACGCGCCCGCTACGAGGCGCTGGGCGTCCGGTCCGGGGTCGTTCGGGTGCTGGTCGCCGACCGCATCTCGGTCGCCCTCTTCGAGGGAGCGGTGGGCGCGGGCGCGGATCCGGCGCCGGCGGCGACCTGGATCACACAGGACGTCGCGGCGCTCCGGAACGCGGCCGGATCGGACGGAGCGATCACGGCCCGGCACGTCGCCGACATCGTCCGTTTGGTCGCCGACGGCACCGTCTCCGGTGCCGGTGCGAAGCAGGCGCTCGAGGCGGCCTTCGCATCGGGTGCGGGGATCCCGGAGATCGTCGAGCGGCTGCAGCTGCGGCAGCTCTCCGATGCGAGCGCGCTCGGAGCCTTCGCCGACGAGGTCATCGACGAGCATCCGGACGTCGTCGAGAAGTTCCGAGCCGGCAAGGACGGCGTCATCGGCTTCCTCGTGAGCCAGCTGATGCAGAAAACCGGTGGCGCCGCGAACCCGAAGGTAGCGCAGGAGCTCCTGCGGGAGCGCCTGCAGGGGTAGTCCTTCGGTGGGGACGACCCCGCGGAAGCCCGGGCGCCTCCCGTTGTGGCAGCTGGCGCTGCTCGGTGCGGTGCGCGCCGTCCAGGGCCTCATCGTGTACCCGCTGCAGCGGATGTGGCGTTCACCGGAACCGATCGATGCCTACGGCCTCAACCACCTGACGAGCGTCGCGGGCGACGCCTTGCTCGCGATCTCGCTCGCGGACTCGATCTTCTTCCACGTGCCGGTCGCGGATTCGCGCCTTCGCGTCGCGCTATTCCTGGGCCTAACCGTGCTCCCGCTCGCCTTGGCCGGCCCGCTGATCGTTCCGATCCTCGATCGTGCCGGCCCACGCCGCTCGGTCACCTTCGCCGCGGCCGCCGGCCGGTGCCTCCTGGCGCTGTTCCTGGCGCCGCAGCTCGACTCGAACCTCCTGTTCCCGATCGTGTTGTTGATGCTGGTGCTGTCGAAGATCCACGGGATCGTGAAGAACGGGCTCACGATGGCGTACGCCTCGAGGCGGGAGGGGCTGATGCGCGCCAACGCACGCCTCGGCAGGATCGCCGTCGCGGGCGCGATCGGGGCTGCCCCCGTCGGCTTCGTGACCCTGAAGGCCTTCGGTGGCGCAGGGCCGATCTACACGGCCGCGCTCGTCTACGGGACGTCGGCGCTCTGCACGCTCCGTTTGCCGCATCCCGGAAGGCTCGCGGAACCACCGCGATCTGGGCGCAGCGTTGCGGCGCGTGGCCGGGTCCCCCAGCTCGCGCAGCCGGCGACGGGGGCGATCGGGATCCGCGCGGCAGGGGGCTTCCTGTTATTCCTGATGGCGTTCGCGCTCCGCGACGCCGAGGTTGCCCCATGGGTGTTCGCGCTGATCGCAGGTGCGGGCATCGCCGGAACGTTCCTGGCCGACATCGTCGCGCCGACCCTTCGAACGCGCACCCGCGAGGAGGCGGTCGTGATCGCGTGCGTGTGCTCCGCAGGCATAGGCGCGCTCGTGGCGTCGGAGCTCTTCCGGATCCCCCTGCTCGCGATCTACGCGCTCACGGCCGGTGCGGCCTCGGAGTTCGCGCGTCTCGCGTTCGCGAGTCTGATGCAGCGATACGCGCCCGAGGGAGCCCTCGGCCGCGTGTTCGTTCGGTACGAGGTGCTCTTCCAAGGGGCGTGGGTCGCAGGAGCGTTCGTGCCGGTACTGCTCCCGATCTCGTTCCGCCAAGGCATGGTCGCGCTCACCGTGTTCTACGGGGCCCTGGCGGGGACCTACGTGTGGCGCGTCCGCGCGAGGAGGCGCGCCGTTCGACCGGGCGCCGACGGACCCGACCCCGACCCCGAGGCGGGACCGCCCTCGACCGCTCCCGCGTAGGCTTCGGGAGACGACGACCAGGAGGGAAACGATGGCGGGATTCATCACGGTGGCGACGACCGCCGACGTCGAGGAGGGCGCGGCGAAGGCGTTCGAGGTGAAGGGTGCCGAAGTTGCGGTGGCTCGCTCCGGCGCGTCGCTGTACGCGTTCAGCGACATCTGCACGCACCGTCATTGCAACCTGTCGATGGGCGGCGAGATCGACGGGACGACGATCCAGTGCGAATGCCACGGGAGCGTGTTCTCGATGGAGACGGGCCAGGTGATCGAGGGTCCTGCCACGGAGCCCATCCAGACCTACGGTGTGCGCGAGCAGGACGGTCAGATCCAGGTCGAGGCCTGAGACCTCGTGACCGACCGGACCTTCGTGATCGTCGGCGCGTCGCTCACGGGCGCCACGGCGGCGGCCACCCTTCGTGGGTCGGGGTACGACGGCCGTCTGATCATGATCGGAGACGAACCGCATCTGCCCTACGAGCGTCCGGGGTTGTCCAAGGCGTACCTCCGTGGAGAAGAACCCGCAGAGGAGCTGTTCGTGCGGTCGTCCGCGTGGTGGGATGAGCAGGGGATCGAGATCCGGCTGGAGGCGTCCGTGCAGCGGCTCGACCCTCGGAGCGGGACGGTCACCTTCCGCGACGGCGAGGCCCTCGCGTTCGATGCGGCCCTCGTCGCGACCGGCGTGCGGAACCGCGCGCTCGACGTGCCGGGAGCCGATCTCGACGGGGTGCTGCAGCTCCGAAGGATCCCGGACGCCGACGCGATCCGCGATCGAGCTCGTGGCGCGAGCCGGGCCGTGGTCGTGGGGATGGGCTTCATCGGAGCGGAGGTCGCGGCCTCGCTCCGCCAGCTGGGTGTCGAGGTCACGATCGTCGAGGTGTTCGAGACCGCGCTCTTCCGGGTCCTCGGCGGACGGATCGGCAAGGTGCTGGAACACATCCACCGTGATCATGGCGTGGAGTCATTCTTCGAGGACGACGTTGAGCGGTTCGAGGGCTCGGGTCGCGTGGAACGGGTGATCACGCGGCGCGGCCGATCGATCGAGTGCGACCTCGTCGTGGTTGGGATCGGAACCGAACCGAACGTCGAGGTGATGGCCGGGGAGGGACTCGATGAGCACGGCGGCATCCAGGTGGATGCAGCGCTCCGAACGGAGTTCCCGAACGTGTTCGCGGCCGGCGATGTGGCGGCTCACGACCACCCGATCTTCGGGAACATCCGCGTGGAGCATTTCGACAACGCGATCAAGATGGGCGAACACGTGGCCAACGCGATGCTCGGCTCCGATGTCGCGTTCGACGACCCGCACTGGTTCTGGTCGGATCAGTACGACTCCGAGATCCAGATGGGCGGGGTCCGGCTCACGGACGACATGGTGCTCCGAGGGTCGCTCGAGGAGCGCCGGTTCTGCGCCTTCTTCCTGGATCCCGCCGGGGTGTTGCGCTCGTGTGTGAGCATCGACTGGCCCCGCGACGTCCGGAGATCCCTTCCGCTGATCCGCCGGGCGGCGGTGCCGGATCGAGCGGCGCTGATCGACCCCGAGATCGATCTGCGGAAGCTCGATCCGGCGCGCGCCTGACGGCTCCGCTCGGTCGCGGACGGACCGTGGTGTTGGACACGCGGTCGCCGTCGTCGGCAGGAAATCGGCTGCTAGGCTGGCGCGGCCCAGCCGCCCGATCGATCGAGGAGCGGATTCCGTGAACAGGCCCGAGATCATCCTTGCGCCGGGACCGACTCCGATCCCACCCGAGGTCTTGCTCGCGCAGGGGAGCCCGCTCGTCTACCACCGAGGCCCCGGGTTCGGAGCGCTGATGCGGGACGTCACGGCTCGGTTGCGGACGCTGTACCGCGCCGAACGTGCGCGGATCCTGCTCTTGACCTCCAGCGGCACGGGTGGACTCGAATCCGCGGTCCAGAACTGCTTCTCGCCCGGCGACGAGGTCTTCGTCCCGCTCGCGGGCTTCTTCTCGGAGCGATGGCGACGGCTCGCCGACGCCTTCGGCCTCACCGTGCACGCCCTCGACGAAGCGTGGGGGACGCGACTCGACCCGGCGAAGGTCGCCGACACGCTCGCCCGCCACCCCGGGATCAAAGGGGTGCTCCTCACGCATTCGGAGACGTCGACCGGCGTGATCCAGCCGATCCGCGAACTCGCACGGGTCGCCCGGGACGCCGGCGCCCTGGTGCTCGTGGACGTGGTGAGCAGCCTGGGCGCCGTCCCTTTCGCGTTCGACGAGTGGGGGATCGACGTGGCGGTCGGTGGCTCGCAGAAGGCCTTGTCCGCGAGCCCCGGGATCTCGTTCGTCGCCATCAGCGAGCGCGCGTGGGGAGCGGCCCAGGTGACTGACAACCCGCGGTTCTACTTCGATTGGCGTGAGTATCAGCGGTTCGCGGAGCTTCCGAACCCCGAGAACCCGTGGACACCCGCGATCAGCGTGATGCAGGGTCTGCACGCCGCGCTCGAGCTGTACTTCGAGGACGGCGTGGACGCCGCACTGGTGCGACACCGGCGGCTCAGCCGAGCGGTGAAGGATGGCGTTCGCGCGCTCGGCCTCGATCTCTTCGGCGAGGGGCTCGACGACAACTGGACGGTGACCGCGATCCGGGCCCCGGAGGGCATCACCGCGGACACGATCTGCGACCGGATCCGGTCGGACTTCGGTTGCGTGCTCGCGCCGGGACAAGGTCCGCTGAAAGGGAAGGTCTTCCGGATCGGCCACTTCGGCTACGTGAGCGAGCTCGACATCATCCGTGGCCTCGCGGCGCTCGAGATGACCCTCGAGCGCCTCGACTACCCGGTGAAGCGCGGCGCTGCGGTCGCCGCCGCCGAGCAGGTGTTCCAGGAGGCTCGCTGACCGTGCGGGTCCTCGTCACCGAGCAGCTCAGCGACCAGGGTCTCGAGCTCCTCCGGAAGGACTTCCAGGTCGACGTCCGGACCGATCTCGCGACCGGGCCACTGGAGTCGGAGATCGCCCCGTACGAAGCACTCATCATCCGGAGCGCGACCCGGGTGACGGATGCGGTCCTTGGCGCCGCCGCCAACCTCAAGGTCGTCGCGCGCGCCGGGATCGGGTTGGACAACGTGGATGTCGAGGCGGCCACGCGCCGGGGCGTCATGGTGGTGAACGCACCCCAATCGAACATCATCAGCGCGGCCGAGCAGACGATCGCCCTCCTGTTGGCGCAGGCTCGCAACGTGCCCCAAGCGCATTCGGACCTCATCGGGGGTCGCTGGGAACGATTGCGATGGGAGGGCGTCGAGCTCGCCGGCAAGACGATCGGGCTCGTGGGGCTCGGGAGGGTCGGTTCACTGGTCGCCGCTCGGGCTGCAGCGTTCGGGATGCGGGTGATCGCGTTCGATCCGTACGTGAGCGTCGATCGCGCGAAGGAGATGGGCGTCGAGATCATGCCGACGCTCGAGGCGCTCCTGGTCCAGTCGGACTTCGTGACGATCCACCTGCCGCGGACGCCGGAGACGGAGGGACTGATCGGAGCGAAGGAGCTCCGGATGATGAAGCCCGGGGCTCGCCTCGTGAACACTGCCCGAGGTGGCATCGTCGACGAGGACGCACTCGCCAAGGCGCTCGACGACGGCCACCTCGCGGGCGCGGCTCTCGACGTCTTCGCCGTCGAGCCCACGACCGACTCGCCGTTGTTCGGGATGGACAACGTCGTCGTCGCTCCGCACCTGGGTGCATCCACCCGGGAGGCGCAGGACAAGGCGGGCACGACGGTGGCGGAGATGGTCCGGCTCGCGTTGAAGGGCGAGTTCGTGCCGTATGCCGTCAACGTCTCGGCCGGCGCCGAGGTCTCGGAGGTCGTCCGCCCGTTCGTTCCGCTGGCCGAACGGCTGGGGTCGCTCACCGCGGGGCTCGCCCAAGGAGGGGTACGAAGCGTCGTGGCTTCGTACCTCGGGAGGATCGCCGAGCACGATACCCGCGTCCTCACGCTCGCGATCCTGAAAGGCATCCTCGGCCGGTCGGTCAACGAGCCGGTTTCGTTCGTCAACGCGCCGATGCTCGCACGCGACCGCGGCGTCACCGTCAGCGAGATGCGCTCCACCGTGAGCCAGGACTACGTGAGCCTCGTCTCGATCCGCGCGGAAACCGACGAGGGCCCTGCCAGCGTGGAGGGCACGATCGTGACCCGGAACGCCCAACGGATCACGAACGTGAACGACTTCGACATCGAGATCGCGCCCGCTCCCCGGATGGTGTTCTTCAACTACGTGGATCGACCGGGCATCATCGGCAAGGTCGGGACCATCCTCGGCGACCACTCGATCAACATCGCGACGATGGACGTCGGGCGCAAACCGGAGGGCCAGGGGATGGAGGCGCTGATGTGCGTGACCGTCGACTCCGACGTCCCCCCCGAGGTCCTCCGGGGCATCGCCGAGGCGATCGAAGCGAAGCGGGTCCGCGCGGTGTCGCTCCCCGAGTGACGATGGCCCAACCGCGGGTGCATCTTGTCGATGGTGGCGCGTAGCGTGGCGCCTGTGAAACGACCATGACCCCTTCGACCGTCTTCCTGTCGGACTTCGGGTATGGCAACGAGTGGGTTGGGATCTGTCACGCGGTCATCGATCGGATCGCGCCCGGAAGCCCGATCATCGACCTGTCGCACGGCATCCCGCCGCTCGACGTCCGCGCCGGGGCGCTCCTGCTCGCGGATCCGCGCGGCTGGCTCTCTGTGGTCCGAGCGAACCCCGGCAACGCTGCGGAAGGGCTCGGCGTCAGCAACGGTGATCCCGTCTGGCTCCGCGACGGATCCTGACCACACGATCATCTCCATCACCCGCGACCGGTGTGTGCTACCCTGCATGGGCTATGGAGCAGACGGTGATCACGGCAGGAGATACGGGCGGACGCTGAGTCCCCCGCGCGCCACCTCGCACCCCTGCCGTCGCCCGATCACCCTCCGGAACAGCCCTTCGAGGAGCCGCTCCATGCGCACCCGTCAACGGTCAGCACGTACCAGGATCCGTCGCCTCGCCGTCGGTCGACTGATCTCGATCACCGGCGGTGCGGCGGCGTACACGGCGCTCAACTTCACGGTGTGGGACCGGACACATTCGCCCAGCATGCAGGCGCTGTCCCTGCTCCTGACCTTCGGTGTCGCCGGATTGCTCGGCTCCTTCGCGGGCGCGCTGGGGGACCGCTTCGATCGCAGGAAGGTGATGATCTGGTCGGAGGCGATCTCGGCCACGTTCTTCGTCGCGATGGTGTTCGCGCATGCGCCCGCGACCTTGATCGTCCTCGCCTTCGGATCGGCGATCGCGGAGCTGCCGTTCTTCTCCGCGTCGCGGGCGGCGATCCCCAACCTCGTCGCGTCCGAAGAGCAGATCTCCTGGGCGAACGGGCTCATCACGATGGGCGTGCATGCCGGCATCGCGGTCGGCCCCGTCCTCGGCGGCGCCTTGCTGATCCCGTTCGGCGCGTCCGGCGTGTTCGCGCTCAACGCGGTCACCTTCGGGGTGTCCTTGGTCCTGACGCTCACGGTGCACGGGAACTTCCAGGAGGATCGGGCGACGGAACGCGCCGCATCGGCCGATCTTGACGGGGGCATCCTTGCGGGCCTCGCCTTCCTCTGGCAGGAGTCGGTGCTCCGACGATTGGCGATCGCGTGGTTCGTGTTCGTCCTCGGCATGGGGATGAGCATGGTGGCGGATGCGCCGCTGGCCGAGTCGTTCGGTACGCGATCGATCGGTTTCGCGCTGCTCATCACGTGCTGGGGGACCGGATCCGTGCTCGGCGCGGCCTGCGGACGCTTCATGAAGGCGCGCACGGAGCCCGTGTGGCTCGCGATCGCATCCTTCGGCATCGCCGCGGCAGCGTTCGGTGTGGGGTGGGCACCGGTGTTCCCGGTTGCCCTCGTGTGCTTGTTGCTGATGGGCACGAGCGACGGGATCACGATGGTCGCGGAGAACGGGATCATGCAACGCCGCACGCCCGATGGGCTTCGGAGCCGCACAATGGCGGCCTTCGACGCCGTGCTGTCCTGCGGGCTGGCGATCGCGTACCTCCTGGCCGGGCCGGTCCTTCGAGCCGTCGGGCCCCAGCCGGTCTATCGGATCGGCGGCCTGACGGCGTTGCTCGCGGCATTCGCCCTCTCGCCGCTGATCCGACTCCGACACGAGCCGGAGGTCGAAGCGGGCGCGGAGCCAGTCGCGGTCCCGTGGTTCACTTCAGCGGAGTCGATGGACGGCGAACCGGTGGGTGTCCTCAGCGCGACGTCCGATCGTCCCTCCGCCTGAACGGCGTTCAAACCTTGGGGACGGCCCATGGCCAGCGTCGATGGCCGAGATCCCTCGGTCATCGGCGCTTGCGCTGAACCGACGTTCAGTCGTATCGTCGCCGGATGACGACCTCGGGCCCGTACGACGACGTCGTCGTCGTCGGCGGGGGGCACAACGGGCTCGTGGCCGCCGCATATCTCGCGAAGAGGGGCGCGCGACCGATCGTCCTCGAGGCCAGACACAAGACCGGTGGGGCCGCAGACACCATGGCGCCGTGGCCGGAGGCACCGGCGTTCAAGGTCACGACGCTCAGCTACGTGATGAGCCTGATGCCCGACACCATCCTCCGCGATCTCGAGCTTGGACGACACGGCTACCGTGGGGTCCCGGTCGGTCCGTACTTCGTTCCGTTCCCGGACGGACGGTTCATCATCCAGTCGGACGATGCGAGGGCGGACCACGACGAGTTCGCGAAGTTCTCGAAACGCGACGCGGATTCGCTGGAACGCTGGGAGGCGTGGGTCGGTGGCATCGCGGACGTGCTCGGTCCGCTCCTGATGCGGACGCCCCCGCGACTCGGCGCTCGGTCGCTCGGGGATGTGAGGGACCAGCTCGCGCTGGCGTGGCGGTTCCGAGGACTCGGCGTGCTCGGGGTCGCGGATGTGACGCGTCTGATGACGATGTCGATCGCCGACATCGTGGATCGCTTCTTCGAGTCGGAACAGGTGAAGACGGTGATGGCGCTAAACGGTCTGATCGGGACCTGGGCGGGTCCGCACGAGCCGGGGACCGGCTACGTGATGGCGCATCACTCGATCGGCGATGTCGGTAGGGGTCACCTGGGGTCCTGGGCCACGCCGATCGGCGGGATGGGCGCCGTGGCGGCCGCGCTCGAGTCCAGCGCGCGGAGCCTCGGTGCAGAGATCCGAACCGAGGCTCCGGTGGAGCGGATCCTCACCTCCGGCGGTGTGGTCCGGGGCGTCCTGCTCGCCTCCGGCGAGGAGATCGCCGCGCCGATCGTCGTGGCCGCCACCCACCCGAAGATCACGTTCCTCCGGCAGCTCGACGAGCGCGAGCTGCCGGAGGACTTCGTCTCCGACATCAGGAACTGGAGGTCCAGGAGCGGAACGGTCAAGATCAACCTCGCGCTCGACCGCGCTCCGGTTTTCACCGCCCACCCGGACCATCGGGATCTGACCGGGGGCTTCGAGCTCGCTCACTCGGTCGAGTATCTGGAGAAGGCCTTCGAGGAGGCCCGCGCAGGGATCCCGGCGACGGCTCCGTTCAGCGACGGCGTGATGCCGACGTTCCACGATCCGACGATGGCGCCCGAAGGCAAGCACGTGGTCAGCCTGTTCACCCAGTGGTGTCCGGCGGGCTACGCGGAGGAGCCCCACCCGCGCGAACTGGACGCGTACGCGGAGCGCGTGATCGACGGGTACGACGAGCTCGCGCCGGGGTTCAAGGACTCGATCCTCCACCGGCAGGTGATCGGGCCCTACGAGATGGAGCACGAGTGGGGACTGATCGGGGGCAACATCTTCCACGGCGAACTCTCGGCCGAGCAGCTGTTCCACATGCGGCCGGCGCCCGGCTATGCGGATTACCGCACGCCCATCCGGGGTCTGTACCAATGCTCGAGCGCCACCCACGGCGGCGGGGGCGTGTGCGGGATCCCTGCCTACAACTGCATCCGGGAGATCGTGAAGGACACGAAGGCCGCTCCTCGACGCATCGGATGGCGACGACCGTGACCGAGCCGCAACCACGGCTGAACGATGGCTTCATGTTCTACTTCGCGAGCTGGTACAAGAAGTCGCCGTACTTCGCTCGGACCGTCGAGGCCGGGTGCACGAGCTGGGATCTCTACAACCACATGCTGATCCCGACCCTCTACGACGACGACGTCGCGGAGTACTGGCATCTGCTGGAGCACGTCACGCTCTGGGATGTCGCCGTGGAGCGACAGATCGAGATCACGGGTCCGGACGCGGCCCGGTTCACCCAGCTCCTGACGCCCCGCGACCTGTCCGCGTGCGAGGTGGGGCAGTGCAAGTACGTCGTGCTCTGCGCCCCCGACGGCGGGATCGTGAACGATCCGATCCTTCTCCGGCTCGGCGAGGACCGGTTCTGGCTCTCGCTCGCGGACTCCGACGCGTTGCTGTACGCGCTCGGCGTCCAGGCCTTCGCCGGCTTGGACGTCCGGATCCGGGAGCCGGACGTGTCGCCGCTGCAGGTCCAGGGTCCGAAGTCGAAGCCGCTGATCCGCAAGCTCTTCGGCGATGCGATCGCCGATCTCCGGTACTACCGATGTGCGGAGGCCGAGCTGGACGGGATCCCGCTCGTCGTCTCGCGGACCGGGTGGACGGGTGAGGTCGGGTACGAGCTCTACCTGCGCGACGCGGCGCGCGGCACGGAGCTCTGGGATCGCGTGATGAGCGCCGGCGAGGAGTTCCGGATCCGCGCGATCGCGCCCAGTGATCAGCGGCGGATGGAGGCCGGGATCTTCAACTACGGCAACGACATGGACGTGACGAACAACCCCTTCGAGGTCACCGGGCTGGAACGGCTCGTGGAGCTCGACAACGATCACCGGATCGTCGCGCGAGCGGCGCTCGAGCGGATCGCGGCCGAGGGCGTGCGAAGGAAGCTCGTGGGGGTCCGGCTCGGCGGCGAACCCTTGACGATGTGGCTGGAGGACTTCTGGCCGGTCATGACCGGGGGTCGCGAGGTGGGCCGCCTGACGAGCGCGGCGTACTCACCGCGCCTGCGGATCAACATGGGCTACGCGTGGCTGCCCGTCGAGCTGACGGCACACGGAGCGACGGTGCTCGCGATGTCGCCCGACGGCCCCCTCGATGCGGACGTCGTCCCGCTTCCCTTCTGGGATCCGGGCAAGGAGCTCCCGAAGGCATAGCTCGACGGCGCTGCATGATGGTGGGATGGGATCGCTGACGGGGCACCTCTTGCTGTCGAACGCGTCTTTGTTCGACCCGAACTTCCGCCGGACGGTCGTCCTGATCGGCCATCACGACGAGGAGGGCGCGGTCGGCGTGGTCCTGAACCGGCCGTTCGACGTGACCGTGGACGAGGCCGTCCCACCGCTCGCGGACCTCGTGCGCGAGGGCGAGGCGTTGTTCCACGGCGGTCCCGTCCAGCCTGAGGCGGCCGTCGTGGTGGCGGACTTCGAAGATCCATCGGAGGCCGGCGTCGTCGCGTTCGACTCGATCGGATTCCTCGCTGAGAAGGCCGATCTGGTCGACCGCGGGACGATCCGGCGGGCGCGCGTCTTCGCCGGGTACTCCGGCTGGGGCCCGGGGCAGCTCGAAGCGGAGCTCGACGAGGAAGCCTGGATCGTCACGCCCGCGATGCGCGAGGATGTCTTCCACGACGAGCCCGAGCGGCTTTGGGACGCGGTGCTGAGCCGGCTGGGTCCGGGGTACGCCATCCTGCGAACGATGCCGTTCGACCCGTCCGCGAACTGACGACGGTGACCGCGAGGATCGGGCGGCCGAAGTGGGGTAGGTTTCCCGGACCCGACGAGCCGATCAGACGCCGAGGAGGAGGACCCGTGGCATCCGAGACCTTCACGTTCTACGTGCAGCCGTGGTACCGCAAGTCCCCGTACTACCAGGCGACGAAGCGGGCCGGCTGCACCAGCTGGGGTCTCTACAACCACATGCTGCTTCCCACGCTGTACGACGACCCCATCGCGGAGTACTGGGCGCTCGTCAACGGCGTGACGATGTGGGACGTGAGCGTCGAACGATGCGTGGAGATCACGGGGCCGGACGCGTTCGAGTTCACCAACGTGCTCACCTGTCGGGACCTGACGACGTGTGCGGTTGGGCAGTGCAAGTACGTGCTGCTCACGGCGCGGCAGGGCGGCATCGTCAACGACCCGGTGTTGCTCCGGCTGGACGAGGACCGCTTCTGGCTCGCCCTCGCGGATTCGGATGCGCTCCTGTACGCGAAGGGCGTCGCGGCGTTCGCCGGCCTGGACGTGGACATCCAGGAGGCCGATGTCTCGCCGATGCAGGTCCAAGGGCCTCGATCGAAGGACGTCATCCGATCGCTGTTCGGCGCCGCGATCGCCGATCTCCGCTACTACCGGTGCGCCGGGGGGTCGATCGACGGGATCCCGGTCGTCGTATCGCGAACAGGTTGGACCGGTGAGGTGGGATACGAGATCTACCTGCAGGACGCGTCGCGCGGGGACGACCTCTGGCGCCATGTCGAGGAAGCCGGCGAACCGTTCGGGATCCGCGCGATCGCGCCCAGCGAGGCCCGCCGGATCGAGGCAGGCATCTTCAACTACGGCTCGGACATCCGCCCGGAAGATACGCCGTTCCACGTCACGGGGTTGGAGCGGTACGTCGAGCTCGACCAGCGACAGGATTTCATCGGGAAAGCAGCGCTGGCCCGGCTCGCCGAGGAGGGCGTCGACCGGAAGCTCGTCGGGATCGAGATCGACGGCGAACCGATGATCGACGAAGGCGCACTCAACGACTTCTGGCCGGTCCGCGACGAACGGGGCGAGCGGATCGGACGCGTGACCGCGGGAGCGTGGTCCCCCCGGCTCGAGAAGAACATCGGGTATGCGTGGGTTCCTGCCACCCACATGCAGGAAGGAGCCCTTCTCGAGATCGCTTCATCGACGGGAGGGCGGCCGGCGACCGTGCGAGCCCTGCCGTTCTTCGACCCGGCGAAGCGGGTGCCGGTGTCGTGAGCCGGGGGGGATCTGTCCCGTTCGACCGAGCTGCCGAGGTGTACGACGACACCAGACGCCTGACCCCGGAGGCGAGCACAGCGACCACCGAGCTGCTTCGCGCCGAGCTACAGGGACGACAGCCGTGCCTCGAGATCGGGGTCGGGACGGGCTTGATCGGACTCCCGCTGCATCGGGCGAGGATCCGGATGATCGGCGTCGATCTGTCGGCTCCGATGCTCGGGAAGCTGGTCGAGAAGGCGGAAGGGCACCCGCCCTTCCCCCTGGTCATCGGGGACGCGACGCGGCTGCCGTTCGTCGACGACGGATTCGGCGCCGCGCTCGCGCGTCACGTGCTCCACCTGATCCCGGCCTGGCGCGATGTCCTCACGGAGCTGATCCGCGTCGTCCGCCCCCACGGGGTCCTGCTGATCAACATCGGCTTCGGCGAGGGGCCCTGGCAGGAGATCGGCGACCATCTGGATGCCCGGGTCGGGGAGACCGCCCGCCGGGTCGGTCTGGACTTCCACCGCGGCGCCGAGCTGGACGACGCGATGGTCGTCCTCGGTGCAAGCGCGCGCGAGCTGCCGACCGTGTGGCAGGAGAGCGAGCTCACGATGGAGCGGTACTTCGAGGAGGTCGAGGCCGGCGTCTTCTCCTGGACGTGGAACGTCCCACCGGACGTGCTGGCCGACGCCGTCGCGGAGACGAAGGTGTGGGCTTCCGATCGGTTCGGGGACTTCGACCGCATCCTCGAGCCACGGTTCGCGAGCGTGTGGCGTGCCTACGACCTCCCCTGACGCCGACCGCATGATCCCTCGTCGGTCGGTATCCTTGTGCCCTCCCCGATGAGGGCGGGGTCCAACACGAGGAGGAGCTCCGGTGCCCATCGCCGAGGTCGAGAAGATCTGGATGGATGGAGAGCTCGTGGACTGGGCGGATGCCAAGATCCACGTGCTCTCGCATGGGTTGCACTACGGCAGCGGCGTCTTCGAGGGCATCCGAGCCTACGAGACGGCTCGCGGAGCGGCGGTCTGGCACCTCGATGAGCACCTCCTCCGTCTCTACCGCAGCGCGAAGCTGTACCACATGGACCTCCCGTTCTCGCACGACGAGCTCGTCCGGGCGACCAAGGACCTGATCCAGACCAACGGTCTGACCAGCTGCTACGTCAGGCCGATCGCGTTCCGCGGATACGGAGAGATGGGCGTGAACCCGCTCAACGTTCCCGTCAACGTGAGCATCGCGGTCTGGCCGTGGGGCGCCTACCTCGGCGAGGACGCGCTCGAGCAGGGGGTGCGGATCAAGATCAGCAGCTGGCGCCGGAACTCGCAGAACGCTCTCCCCGCAGCCGCCAAGGCGGACGGCCAGTACATCAACAGCGTGCTGGCGAAGGTCGAATCGCTGAAGGCGGGCTACGACGAGGCCATCATGCTCAACGAGGCGGGCTTCATCACGGACGGGTCGGGCGAGAACGTGTTCGTCGTCCGCGACGGGGTCCTGTTCACACCGCCGACCCAGGCCGGGTGTCTGGACGGCATCACGCGCGCCAGCGTGATCACCTTGGCTCGGGAACGCGACTACATCGTCCGTGAGGAGAACCTGGTTCGCACCGACCTGTACAACGCGGACGAATGCTTCTTCACGGGGACCGCGGCTGAGCTCACCCCGATCCGCGAGGTCGACGACCGGCAGGTCGGCGCCGGCCATCGGGGGGCCGTGACCAAGGAGCTGCAGGACGCCTTCTTCGTCGCAACCAAGGGCGAGGACCCACGGCACACCGACTGGCTCTCCTACGTCGACGACTGAGACCTGCGTGGAACACGAGCCATCGACGGATTCCGAGGCCACCTACCGCCTCCCGCGGAGCGTGACCCCATCGCGGTACGACCTCACCTTGGAGCCGTCCCTCGACGCGGCGACGTTCGACGGCGACGAAGCGATCGCCGTGACCGTGCACGAACCCGTGACCGAGATCGTCCTCAACGCGAAGGAGCTCGAGGTTCTCGACGGCTCGCTCGAGGCTGCGGACGGCGCTGCGGTCGACCTGGAGAAGATCGTCGTGGACGCGGGCTCCGAGCGGGTCACCCTCGCCCTCGCGGACGCGGCCTCGCCGGGGGAGTGGATCCTTCGGCTCCGCTTCCGGGGCTCGCTCAACGACCGGATGGTCGGCTTCTACCGCTCGCGGTACGACGACGATGGCGCCTCGCACGTGATCGCTGCCACCCACTTCGAGGCGACCGACGCCAGGATGTGCTTCCCCTGTTGGGATGAGCCCGACCTCAAGGCGACGTTCGCCGTCGCCGTCGTCGCGGCCGGCGGCTTGACCGCACTGTCCAACGCGCCCGAGATCGAGCGAACCTCGCTCCCCGACGGCCGGGTCAGGGTCCGGTTCGCGGACACGATGATCATGTCGACGTACCTGGTCTGCGTGATCGTCGGCAGGCTCGTCGTGACCAACGTCTCCGACGCCCGCGGGATCCCCCTCCGTGTGGCGTGCCGCCCCGGGAAGGAACACCTCACGGGCTTCGCCGACGACGTCGGGGTGTTCGCGCTCGATTGGTTCGCGGACTACTACGACATCCCCTATCCAGAGGCGAAGCTGGACCAGGCTGCGATCCCGGACTTCGCGCAGGGCGCGATGGAGAACACGGGGCTCGTGACCTATCGCGAGACGCTCTTGCTGATGGACGACGCGCTCGCCACGTTCGCCGAGCGGCTCGATGTCGCGGAGACGATCGCGCACGAGCTCGCGCACATGTGGTTCGGGGACCTCGTCACGATGCGCTGGTGGAACGGCATCTGGCTGAACGAGGCGTTCGCGACCTTCATGTCGTACCTGTGCGTGGATGCCATGGAACCGGACTGGCGCGTCTTCGACGTGTTCCAGCGCATCCGAGCGAACGCCTTCGAGATCGACGCGCTGGAGACGACACGTCCGATCGAGTACCCCGTCCATTCGCCGAACGATGCGAGCGGCATGTTCGACACCCTGACGTACACGAAGGGTGGCGCCGTGCTGCGGATGCTCGAACAGTGGCTGGGAGGCGAACGCTTCCGCGACGGGATCCGACGGTACCTCCGCGCGCATGCGTACGCCAACACCGAGACGCACGATCTGTGGGACGCGATCGGCGAGGAGACCGGGGAACCGGTGCGTCGGATCATGGACGCATGGATCTTCCAGCCGGGCTATCCGGCGATCGTGGTCCGTCGGGACGGCGACGTCGTCGGCTTCAGCCAGAAGCGGTTCAGCCCATCGCATCCAGATGATCCGACGACCTGGCCGGTGCCCCTGATCGTGCGGCAGGTCTGGCCCGGCGGCGAGAAGGTGGACCGTGTGCTCGTCGAACGAGAGGGGCTCCAGCTCCCGCTCGCCGCTGAAGACGTCGTGGTGGTCGGGAACGCGGGGGGTTCGGCCTTCGTCCGGGTCTTCTACGACGACGAGCTCCGAGCCCGGCTGACCGAGCGCGCGTTCACCGATCTCACGGCCGCGGAGCGGCAGTGTCTCGTCGACGACGCATGGGCTTCGGTGGTTGCGGGAGACGCGCCGGCGCCGTCGTTCATCGACCTCGTCGCGGGCTTCTCGAACGAGACCGATCCGTCGGTCTGGCAGGCGATCGTCGCCGGGCTCGCCTGGTGCGACCGCTTCGTCGAAGGAGACGCGCGCGACCGGTTCCGGGACTTCGTCAGGAACCTGGTTCGGCCTGCCCTCGAGCGTCTCGGATGGGAGCGGCGACCGGAGGATCGCGATCTCGATCGCGAGCTCCGTGGGGACCTGATCCGCACGCTCGGCGTCCTCGGCGATGATCCCGAGACCCAGGCGGCCGCGCGCGAGGCCGAGTCCGAGGCGCGCGCCGGTGCCGAGGTCGAGCCTTCGGTGGCGGCCGCTGCGGTCGACGTGGTCGCGTTCGCCGGCGGCCCGGACGACTACGAACGGTTCCGGGTCCGCGCGAAGGACGCGCCGACGCCGCAGGAACACGATCGGTACCTCTACGCGCTCACGCGGTTCCGCGACGCGACGCTGTTCGAGCGGACGTTGCGAGCGACCGCGACGGACGACATCCGGGCACAGGACACCCCGTTCCTCCTCGCGCGGGCGCAGGTCAACAGGGACCTCGGGCCGCGTGCGTGGCGGTTCGTTCGCGATGGATGGGCCGAGATCCTCGGCCGGATCGCCCCGTCGAACGCGATCGCGCTCGCCGGCGGGATCCGGACGCTGACAGATCCCGACGTCGTCGCCGACGTGCAAGCGTTCTTCGTGGAACACGACATCCCGCAGAACCATCTGATGTTGTTGCAGGCGCTCGAACGCCAGCGCGTGTTCGCCTCGCTCCGACAACGGGCGGCGCCGGAGCTCACCGAGCGGTTCGGGGGCTGAGGCCGCAGCTCAGCGATCGTCGTCCGCCGCGGCCGCGGCGAGGTCGCTGGGATCCGCGTTGCCGCCACAGACCACGAGCGCCACTCGCTCGTCCGGCTGAGGGACGTAGCCGCCCGCCAGGACCGCCGCGAGCGGGGCGGCAGCTCCCGGCTCCGCCGCCACGCGGCAGTCGTCCCAGATGAGCCGACGTGCCCGGATGACGTCGTCGTCCGACACGAGGATCACCTGTTCGACGTGCCGCTGGGCGATCGCGAGCCCGATCATGCCGGCGCGCCCCGCGCCGAGCGCATCCGCGGCGACGCCACCGACCTCCACGTCGACCGGCTTGCCCGCCGCCAGCGCGGCGGTGAGCGTCGGGCACCGTTCCGGCTCCACGCCGATCACCCGGACGTCGCTCGCGAACCATGCGGCCATCCCGCCGATCAGTCCGCCGCCGCCCACCGCGACGATCACGGTGTCGAGCGTGGGCTCCTGCTCTCCGAGCTCCTGTGCGAGGGTCCCCTGGCCGGCGACGACGGCCGGTTGGTCGTACGGGTGCAGGAACGCCGCTCCGGTGTCGAACGCCCGCTCCTCGCACGCCGCGAAGGCCTGCGCGTAGAACCCATCGACCACGTGGACCGTCGCCCCGTACGAACGGATCCGCTCGACCTTCATCGGGGGGGACGTGGACGGGACGAAGATCTCCGCCGGATGTCCCAGACGGTGGGCGGCGTAGGCGACGGCGAGTCCGAAGTTCCCGCCCGACGCCGCAAGCACCCCCGTCTCGTCGATGTCGGCCGTGAGCATCCGGTTGAACGCACCGCGAGGTTTGAAGGAGCCCGTGTGCTGCAGCAGCTCCAGCTTGAGGACGAGTCGCCCGGGGACGCCGAAGGCGCTTCGCTCCAGTTCGACGACCGGCGTGCGCCGCACCCACGTCCCCAGGAGGTCGCTCGCGCTCTCCACGTCGAAACGGGTCACATCCAGCGGTTGCTCGCCCGGAGACAGGGTTCCCATCCCGCGTAATGCAACCACGCGGAGCGCTGCAGGTCATCCCGACAACGCCGCCCGCGCAGGCCCCTCGTTTGACGCGCCGCGACGCCGACCCTACGGTTCGTACCCGAACGACCAGCGCGGCGGGTCATCGAGGAGGGCTACCACGAGCGAGCAGACCGTCGTCGAGGGCGTCGAGGTCGCCACCGACCACTGGATCGGCGGGGAGCGCGTGGCGTCGACGGAGCGGTTCGACGACGTATCCCCGATCGACGAGGAAGTCATCGCGGGCGTCGCGCGCGGCGGAGCGACCGAAGCCCGCGCGGCCGTCGCCGCCGCGCGCGACGCCTTCGAAGGCTGGGGCCCGACCGCACCGAAGGAGCGGGCGGAGATCCTCCACCGGATCGCGGATGGTGTCGAGGCGCGTGTCCCCGAGCTCGCGGCGGTGGAGACGCGGGACAACGGGTCGCTCCTACGTTCGCACCTCCGCTCGGTGATGCCGCGGGTCGCGAGGAACTTCCGGTTCTTCGCCGATCGACTCCTCGAGCTCGACGGGAGCGCGGACGCGGCCTACGAGGGATACGCGGAGCACGTCGTCTGGGACCCGGCGGGCGTCACGGTCGTGATCAGCCCGTGGAACGCGCCCCTGATGCTCGCGACCTGGCGCGTGGCACCCGCGCTGGCGGCCGGGAACACGGTGGTCCAGAAGCCGCCCGAATGGGCGCCCCTCACCGCGTCGCTCCTGGCCGACATCGCACACGACGCCGGCCTCCCCGACGGCGTCTTCAACGTGGTCCAGGGTCTCGGCGAGGAGGCCGGCGCCGCGCTCACGAGCGATCCCGGCGTCGCACGCGTCGCGTTCACGGGTTCGGTCGACACCGGGAGGCTGGTCGCGGGGGCCGCGGCTGAGAACCTCACGCCGGTCTCCCTCGAGCTCGGCGGGAAGTCGCCCTTCCTCATCTTCGCCGACGCCGACCCCGACGCGGCCTTGCGGCAGGCGATCAACCAGTTCGACAACGCCGGCCAGGTGTGTCTCGCCGGCACGCGGCTGTTGATCGAAGGTTCGATCTACGACGAATTCATCGATCGGTTCATCGACGCGGCGGCCGCGATCCGCCCGGGTGACCCACGAGCGGACACGACCGACCTGGGTCCGCTGATCAGCCGGGCCCACCTCGAGCGGGTCGATGGATTCGTCGAGCGCGCGAAGGCGGAGGGAGCGCGGCTGGTGTTCGGCGGTGGAGTCTCCCCGGAGCTCGGCGGTCTCTACTACCGTCCGACGCTGTTCGTCGATGCACCCCCCGGGTCCGAGATCCTGACGAAGGAGGTCTTCGGCCCGGTTCTCACGGCGCAGCCGTTCACGGACGAGGACGAGGCCGTCGCGCTCGCGAACGCCACGGACTTCGGGCTGGCGGCGACCGTCTACACCTCGGGTCTCGCACGCGCCCAGCGGGTCTCCGATCGGCTCGTCGCCGGGACCGTGTGGGTCAACTGCTTCTTCGTCCGTGACCTGAACGCTCCGTTCGGGGGGTCGAAGGACTCGGGGATCGGTCGCGAGGGGGGCGTGTGGAGCTTCGACTTCTACGCCGACGTGAAGAACACGGTCGTCGCGCCGGCTCTGCCGATCATCGATCGTTCAACGGAGGGCGAGCAGGAGGGGAGGACCTGAGCGATGGGTGAGGTCGTCGGAGCCGGACTCGTCGCGCACGTGCCGACGATCATGCTGCCCGAGGAGGTCCGGCTGGAGATCAACGAGGGCAAGGAGATCAGCCTGGTCCCGGGGCTCCGCCGGCTGCGGTCCGAGGTGTTGGATCGCCTGCAACCGGATGTCGTGATCGTCTTCGACACGCATTGGGAATCGACCTTCGAACACATCGTGACCTCGCACGAACGGCGGCAGGGCCACTTCACGAGCCATGAGCTCCCGCGCGGGATGAGCGCGATCCCCTATGACATGCCGGGTGACCCGGGGCTCGCGCGCGCGATCGCCCATCAAGCCGAAGGGCGCGACGACATCTGGATCTTGGCCTGCGACGATCCGTACCTGCCGATCTTCTACGGGACCGTCAACATCTGGACGTTCCTCGGCGATCCCGCGACCGCTTGGATCAGCGTTGCGGTCAACCAGACGTGCACCACCGAGGACTTCCTGCTCTTCGGCGAGCTGATCGGCAAGGCGATCGCCGGCCTGGATCGGCGCGTCGTGCTGCTTGCATCGGGCGGCATGACCCACCGGTTCTTCCGGTTCCGCGAGCTCCGGCAGCACGAGGCGAGCGACCCCGGCCGCAACCTGATCTCGCCGGAGGCGTACGCAGCAGATCGGCACGTGCTGGACATGCTGCAGAAGGGGGACCACGCGGGCGCGATCGATTGGATGCCCGAGTACCGCAAACACGCGCCCGAGGGGAAGTTCGGGCACTACCTGATGATGGCCGCCGCGATCGGCGGCTCGCGATGTCAGGCGCCGGGGGAGCTGTTCAGCGAGTACGAAGCGTCCGTTGGGACGGGCCAGGCCCACGTCTGGTTCGAGCGGCCGGGCGACGGGTGGACGGGGAAGGGGACGGCGGCCTGAGGCCGCCGCCGGAGCTCGCGGGAGGGGGTCCGTTGATGGCAGAACAGGAGCGAACGGGGTACGAACGGTTGGGGGCGGCGAAGCTGTCCCTGGTGGATTGCATCGCACAATCGGTCGGGTTCATCGGGCCGGTCTTCTCGACCGCGTTCGTCTTCCCTCTGGTCATGGGAGTGCTCTCTGCCACCGGGAAGGGCGCCGGCATCGCCTCGCCGTTCGCCGTGTTGATCGCCCTGGTCGGCATGTTCGGTCTCGGCTGGATCGTGGCGCAGTACGCCAAACGGATCCACGCGGCGGGCTCGCTCTACGACTACGTCTCGAACGGCCTCGGCCGCACGCTCGGATCTGCTGCCGGGTGGCTCTACTACGGCGGTGCGATCGCGCTGACGGTGGGTCTCGGCGTGTTCATCGGGGGATTCATCCACGACACGATCCTCGCCGAGTTCAACAAGGAGCCACTTCCTGTGTGGGCGTGGAACGCGATCTGGGCGGTCGTCCTGTTCTTCGTCCTCTACCTGGGCGTGAAGCTCTCGACGAGGCTCCAGCTCGGCCTCGCACTCGTGTCCATGCTGGTCCTGCTTGCATTCAACATCTACGTGATCGCGAAGGTGGGGTCCGGCAACGATCTCGGGAAGGCGTTCGATCCGAGCGGGTCGACGACGGGGAGCTTGAGCGGCGTCCTGTTCGGCGTCCTTTACGGTGTGCTGATCTTCGTCGGCTTCGAGACGGCCGCGAACCTGGCGGAGGAGACGTCCGACCCGAAACGACAGATCCCGAGGGCCGTGCTGTTCTCGCTCGTCCTCGTCGGCGTCTTCTACCTGATCGGATCGTACGCCCAGGTCGCGGGCTTCCACTTCAGCCTGCAGACCTTCTCGAATCCCGACGTGTTCCTGGCACCGTTGTTCGCGTTGGGCGGCGAGTACAGCTCGACGGGGGTCGTTCGGCTGCTCGAGCTCGTGGTCCTGCTCGACATGATGGCCGTCGGGATCGGTGCGGCCGTGGCGTCGACCCGGGGGGTCTTCGCGATGTCGCGGGACCGCCGTCTTCCCGGTGTGCTCGCGAAGGTGTCGCAGCGTTTCGGCACGCCGGTTGCGGCGATCGTCTTCCTGATCGTGATCCAAGCGCTCTTGATCTGGGCGACCCAGGCGCGGACGGCGTTGTTCGCGCTCCCCGATACACCCCACTACGCGGCCATCTTCGGGTGGATGTCGACGTTCGGAGCGTTCGCACTCGTGGTCGTCTATCTGATGATGTCGGTCGGCGCGCTCGTGGGTCTGCGGGATCACCCGAACAGGGCGGGGATCTGGATCGCGGCACTGATCGGGATCGCGGTCACGGCGGGTGCGGTGTACGGCGCGTTCGCCCAGGTGAAGAGCCCAACGATCCTGGCGCCGATCTACGCGTTGGGCCTGTTCGGGATCGGACTCCTGGCATCGATCGCGTTCAGGGGCCGCGAGCCCGCTCGGGTGGCGCTCCCCGAGCTCCGGACGCACCAGGAGTAGGCGAGACGAGCGAGTCGGAGGGGCGGGTCGGGTTCCGGGGGAGCCCGACCCTCCACTCCAGGTTCCCATGACGCCGCCGAAGCTGATCTTGATCCTCAGCGAGAACTGGACCCTCGTGCCGGCTCGCGATCTCCGCCGGCTCGTGCGCATCGCCGTCGAAGCCGAGGACGCGGGGTTCGACGGGGTGATGGTGAGCGAGCACGTCGTGCTCGGGCCGAGCTCCGGAGCCGCCGGCCTGCCCGAGAACCCCCGAGACTATGCGCTGCCGGACAACCAAGACCCTCGGACGCCGTGGCCGAGCTCCCTGCTGCTCCTCGCCGCGGTCGCCGCCGCCACCGAGCGGCTCCGGCTCGTGGCCGGCGCCGTGATCCCGCCGCTGCGCCATCCGCTGCTCCTGGCGAAGGAGCTCGCGACGCTGGACCTCCTGTCCGAGGGCCGGTTGGTCGTGCAGCCGACGGTCAGCTGGCACCGAGACGAATATGAGGCCCTTGGCGTCCCGTTCGAAGAGCGCGGCGCGCGGCTCGACGAACACCTGGCGGCGTGGCGGCGCGCATGGGGAGAGAGCCCGGCGTCCTTCGAGGGCCGGTACTATCGGTTCACGGACGTCTTCCTCGAACCGAAGCCCGTCCGCTCCGAAGGACCGCCGCTCTGGTTCGGAGGGACGCGCCTCCACGACCGGCTGCTCCGACGTCTGGTCGCCTACGGGAGCGGATTCGATCCCCTCGGCCGGCCGACCTCAGACGATCTCGCGCGCTTGCGCTCGGCGATGTCGGAGGCCGGGCGGGGGATGGATGAGCTCGAGATGGTTGGCGGCACGAGAGGCGCGTTCCCCGACGTGGCCGGCCCGGCCGACCTGGAGGAAGCCCTGGAGACGATCCCCGCGCAGATCGAAGCCGGCTTCACGTCGATCTGCGTGAAGCCCTCGCAGTTCACCGACGATCCGGCGGCCGTCGGTGCGCTGTGTCGAGACATCGTCGCGCGGGTCTCGGCGCTGACGACCTGACCGTTGCGGTCAGTCGTTCGACCCGTCGGACGCGAGGCTCCCGACGTCGACCGCCATCTGGCCGCCATCGGCGACGAGCGCCGCGCCGTTGACGATCGAGGCCTCGTCGCTCGCGAGGAACAAGCAGCACGCGGCGATCTCCTCGGCGGTCGCCGGTCGGCGCAGCGGCACGTGGGCGGTCGCGAGCAGGTACGCGGCCTCGCGGGTGATGCCACGCTCCGCCGCGAGTTCGTCCATCGACTCGTCGCCGAGCGGGGTGACGACCCAACCCGGGCACACGGCGTTCGTGCGAACGCCCCGCGGCCCGTAGTCGACCACGAGCGATCGCATGAGTCCCAGGAGCGCCGCCTTGGAGGTGACGTAGGCCGCGGATCGGGTGGAGCTCACGAAGCCCGAAACGCTGGAAACCAGCACGACCGCTCCGTTCTCGTGCTCCTCCAACGACGGTAGAGCCGCCCGCGTCAGCAGGAGCGGCCCCGTCACGTTCACGTCGAGGGTCCGCTTCCACGACTCGTCCGAGACCTCGCCGCCGGCACCCCCGAAGGCGACCGCGGCGTTCGCGATCACGATGTCGAGCCGGCCGAAGGCGTCCAGCGTCGCCCTGATGAGGTGCGCGACATCGGCGGGGTCGGCGGCGTCACCGGCGACGGCGACGCCGCCGATCTCCTCCGCGACCGACCGGATCGGTCCCTCGCGGCGCCCGGTGAGGACGACGTGGGCCCCTTCCTGGGCGAACAGTCGCGCGGTGGCGGCCCCGATCCCGGTGCCCCCACCGCTCACGATCGCCACCTTCCCCTGGAGCCGCACGCGTGACCCTTCCGTTCCGGACCGCCGCTCAGTGGAACGGCAGGTAGTAGCTGAGCTCCCACGGCGTCACGTCCGTGGTGGCCGGGTCGGCGCCCGAAGCGAGGTAGCGTTCCCACTCGGCGCGTTTGAGGATCGTGAACGCTTCGATGAGCTCGCGGCCGAGGGCCTCGATCAAGTCATCGTCTTTCGCGAGCGCGTCGAGCGCCGCGTCCAGGTTCGGCGGGATCCGCGCGTCGGTGTTGGGTGCGGCCCCCGGTTCTTGAGCGGGCGGGAGCTCCAGCTCGTTCTGGACGCCCAACCGAGCCGCGTGCAGGACCGCCGCTGCCGCGAGGTAGGGGTTCGCGGCCGCATCCGACGTCCTCTGCTCGAGCCGGGTCCCCGCGCCTCGGGCGGGAGGGACACGCACCGTGACCGATCGGTCGTCATGGCCCCAATTCGCCCAGTAGCCGTTCAGCATGTCGGGCTGGAGGCGCTTGTACGCGTTCACGTGCGGAGCGAGGATCGCGGCCATGCCTTCGTGGTGGAACAGGAGCCCCGCGATGCATCTCCGAGTCAGATCGGAGAGCCCTTCGGGATCGTCCGGGTCGTGGAACGCGTTCGAGCCGTCCGGTCGACGGAACGAGAAGTTGATGTGGAGTCCGCTGCCGCCGCGGTCGCCGAGCGGCCGGCCGAGGAACGTCGCAAGCTTCCCGCGCCGCTCGCAGATCTCGCGGACGAGCAGCTTGAACAGGAAGGCCTCGTCCGCCGCCGGGATCGCGTCGTCGTACCGGATGTTGACCTCGTAGGCGGCGTTGTCGTACTCGCTGCACCAGCTCTCGACGGGGAAGCCACATGCGAGCGCGGCGTTGACGACGTCGTCGACCGTCCCCGACGGATCGACCGCCATCCCCGTCCCGTAGACGCGGTGTCCGGGGATGGACACCGGGTGCCAGTCGCCGTCGTCACCCCGCTCGAGCAGGTAGAACTCGAGCTCGAACGCGACCTGGGGCTCGAGGCCCATGTCCTCCCACGCCCGGCACGCCTCGCGGAGGGCGTTGCGTGTGTCCCAGGGCGCCGGCTCGCCGTGCAGCTCGACGTCCGCGATCCCGACCACGGTGCCTGGCTCCCATCCCGTCCGGAGCGACGCGCGATCGAGCATCGCCTCGACGTCGTGCAGACCGACGTCGAACTGGGCCCGGGGGATCGCGAGGATCTCCTTGTCGTGCGTGAGCGGATAGACGCCGATGCAGAACGCTGCCATCCCCGTCGAGGCCCAGTCTCCGAATAGGTACTTCCCGCGCTCGAGACCGTGGATATCTGGGTAGAGGAGTCGCAGGCGCTTCCCGTCCGTGTCCATCGATCACTCCTTCGCCGGCGTCGCGCGGCTTGCACGCGGCGATGATTCGGCCCCAAAATACCCCAGCCGCGCGACCGTTGGGAGGGATCCGTGGGCCTCGGCGAGACCGTGACGCTGGAGCAGCTGGAGACCGACCCGTATCCGGTCTACGCACGGCTCCGGGACGACGAACCGGTCAGCTGGGTGCCCGCGCTGCAGCTGTGGTTGGTCACCCGCCACGATGACGTCCGTCGGGTGGATCTGGAGCCGGATGTGTTCACCGGTGCCACCACGCCGTCGACCCTCAACCGGACGATGGGCACGAACATGCTGGGTTCAGAGGGACCGGACCAACAGCGTGTCCGGCGCATCACGGAGGCGCCGTTCCGCCCCCGCGACGTCGAAGCTCGGATGCACGGCATGATCCCGAAGCTGGCGCACGAGCTCATCGATGGCATCGCTGACCGCGGCGAGGCGGATCTGTTCACCGCGTTCTGCGACCCGCTGTCGGTCCGGTCGCTCCGGTTCATGCTCGGGCTCGAGGATGTCGGTTGGGAAGACATCCTCGCGTGGAACCAAGCGATGATGCTGGGCCTTGCGAATTTCGAGGGCGATCCGGCCAAGCAGGCCCCCGCCGATCGCGCGAGCGCCGAGCTCGGTGCCGCGATCGAGCGCGTCCTCGACCGTCTCGACGCAAGCCCCGACGGATCCGTCCTGTCATGGATGCTCCATCACGATGCGGACGTGGACCGCATGAGCCGAACGGAGATCGTCGCGAACACGAAGCTGATGCTCTCCGGCGGGCTTCAGGAGCCCCGCGACCTGATCGCCCTCGCGGTCTGGGCCCTCGGCGCGCACCCCGAGCAGCTCGTGGAGGTATCGCGGGATCGCTCGCTCGTGAAGAGGGCCGTCGAGGAGACGCTGCGGTGGTGCGGTCCCGTCGGGACCTCGACGCGACAGGCCACGAGGTCCGTCATGTTCGACGGGGTGGAGCTCCCGGAGGGCGCGCTGATCGGCGCGGTGCTCTCCTCGGCGAACCGAGATCCCCGCCGGTTCATCGATCCCGATCGGTTCGACGTGCACCGCAACGACGGCGCGCATCTCGCGTTCGCGATCGGAACCCACTTCTGCCTGGGGGCATGGTTCGGGCGTCACCTGGCGCGGGTGTCGCTCGAGATCCTCCTCGACCGGCTCCCCAACCTGCGGCTCGATCCCAAGCGGCCGGTCGAGCTCCGGGGATGGGAGTTCCGGGCTCCCACGTCGACGTGGGTCCGGTGGGACATGTGAAGAGCGCTCGCAGCCCTGCGCGCGCCGAGACGGTGGGGAGCCTCCTCAGGCCCGTGGCGCTGCGGGCAGCCGTCGCGCGCTACTACGACGAAGGCCATTCCGCGGTGCTCGCGGAGGAGCGTGCCAAGGACGCGAGCGAGCTCCGGGCGATCGAGGACGAGGCGATCAGGGAGGCCGTCCGTCGTCAGATCGCGTGCGGGCTCGATGTGATCACCGACGGTGAGTTCCGCCGGTGGATGTTCATGAACTCCTTCTACGACGCGGTGTCCGGCGTGCGCACCGACAAGACGGTCTCGTTCCGGAACGCCGGTGGTAAGGAGGTCCAGCTGCGCATCCACGAGGTCGTCGATCGGCTCCGGCCGGTGGACGCTCCCGCCGCTCGCGAGGCGGCGTTCCTGAAGGACGTCGCAGGCGGGTTCCCGTTCAAGGTGACGTTCCCGGCGGCGTCGATCTTCACCCACCCCCTCACGACGGTGGTCGGCCCGGATGGGAGCGGCTACGACTCGCTGGAGGAGTTCGTCGCGGACGCCGTCGAGATCGAACGAGGGCTGGTGGCGGATGCGATCCGTGCCGGAGCCACATCGATCCAGTTCGATTTCCCGCTGTATCCCTACCTCGTCGACCCCGTGTGGGTGGCTCGCCTCACGGCTCGGGGGCACCCGATCGAGGCGCTGGTTGACGCGGCGATCGCAGCCGACACGGAGGTGCTGCGCGACATCCCGGACGACGTCACGGTCGCGCTGCACATCTGTCGGGGGAACTTCCGCTCCTCCTGGATGTGCGAGGGCTCGCTGGAACCGGTCGCCGATCGAGTCTTCGGAGCGCTGCCGTACGACGCCTTCCTGGTCGAATGGGATGACTTCCGTCGAGACGGGGGTTTCGAGCCGGTCCGGTTCCTGCGGGCCGGCGCGCTGATGGTGATGGGCATCGTGTCGACGAAGTCGCCGGCGATGGAGACCCAGGAGACGCTCCTTGCACGGATGGACGAAGCGGCGACGTTCGCCGGGGGCCTCGATCGGCTCGCGATCTCGCCGCAGTGTGGGTTCGCATCCGTCGTCATCGGCAACGAGATCGATGAGGACGTCCAATGGCGGAAGCTGGAGTTGGTGGGTCGCGTTGCCGATCGGCTGTGGGGACGATGAGCGAGCCCGAGCGACCACTCCGGCTTGACGCCACACGCGAGGAGGCGCTGGAGCATGCAACCAGACGAGCGGGTCCGCGAGCTGATCCGGGGCGCACTCCCCGAGGACCCGGTGCCGGTCCACGAGGCGCTCGACGACGCGGCGAGGATCCTGGACGAGTCGATCGCGCAGCCCCGGCCGCGGTACTTCGCGTTCATCGGGTCGTCCGGGCTCGAGATCGGGACGGTCGGGGACCTGCTGGCCCAGACGTACGACATCAACCTCGCGGTGGATGCCCGAGCCGCCACCGTGGTGGAGCACCAGGCCGTCCGGTGGATCGCCGAATTCGTCGGGTATCCGTCGGCCGGCGGCGCGTTCACGAGCGGCGGCACGATCAGCAACCTGACGGCGATCGCGGCGGCCCGGGAGCGAGCGTTGCCGGGCTCGCGCCACCGCGGCCTCGCGGCCAGCCATCCGGCGGTCTACTGCTCCGAGGAGGTCCACTACTCGGTCACCCGAGCCGTCGAGCTGCTCGGGATCGGCTCGGACAACCTCCGCGCGATCCCGCTCGACGGGCTCCGTCGGATGCGGCCGGATCTCCTGGCGGAGACGATCGACGCCGACGTGGCCGGCGGGGTCACGCCGGTGGCGGTGATCGCCACCGGCGGGACCACGCTTACGGGAGCCGTCGACCCCATCGCGGAGCTCGCCGACGTCTGCGAGCCCCGCGACGTCTGGCTCCACGTCGACGGCGCGTACGGCCTTCCGGCAGCCGCGGTCCGGCCGGAGCTGTTCGAGGGGCTCGACCGCGCGGACTCGTGCTCGATCGATGCGCACAAATGGCTCTACGTCCCGAAGGCGTGCGGCGTCGTGATGAGCCGTCACGCGCGGGTCTTCGCCGGTGCCTTCGCGCACCAGGAGGGATACCTCCCGCATCAGCAACACGAGCTGCACGCGGCAGACATCACCCTCGAGTACTCGCGCCCCTTCAGGGCGCTGAAGGCGTGGCTCGCCTTCCGCGCTCACGGCGCGCGGCAGTTCCGAGAGGCGATCTCGCGGAACCTGGACGAGGCGGAGCTCCTGTATCGACACGCGCAGGCGACCGAAGACTTCGAGGTCATGGAGGCTCCGCCGCAATTGTCGATCGCGCCGATCCGTCACATGCCCCACGGCGTGGTTCCGAACCCCCATAACGAGGCGCTGGCCGAAGCGATCCAGTCCGACGGCCGCGTCTATCTGGCCTCGGCATTGATCGATGGCGACGTATGGCTCCGGCCGTGCTTCGTGAACTTCCGAACGACCGATGACGACGTGCTCGCGCTGATGGACGTCGCGCGGGAGTTGGGGGAGCGCCTCGCGCGGACGGGTGCATGAGCCTCGACGGCCTCCTGCCCGACGAGCGGAAGGTGGTGGAGCAGCTCGGCCACCTCTCGCTGGACTTCCGCGCGATGTGGGCAATCTCCAACCTCTTCCGAAGCTCCGCCGCGATCCGTCGTCACATGGAGGCAAGGGTGCTCGCGCCCGACCGGTTGTCGTGGACATCGTTCGTGGGCTTGTGGGTGCTCTGGGTCTGGGGCGAGCTCGGCGCGAGAGCGTTCGCCGACGCGGTGGGTATCAGTCGGCCGACCGCCACCGGTGTCCTGCGGACGCTCGAGGGCCGCGGGTGGGCTACCCGCCGGAAGGATCCTGCCGACGGCAGGGGCGTCCTCGTGTCGTTGACCGAGGAGGGGCGAACCAAGATCGAGCACCTCTTCCCGCGGTTCAACGCCGAGGAGGCCTCGATCGCGGGGGCCCTCTCGGCCGCCGAACAGGACGAGCTCGCGAGGCTCCTGAGGACGGTTGCGCGGTCCGTCTGATCCGTGAACGTGGTCGCGTCCCGTCTGGTCGTCGGGCGTGACGTGCGTCACGGAAGCGCCATGGAGACCTCCGTAGGCTCCTCGGGACCCAGCCGGAACGCCGGCGACGTGCACGCGGCCTCCCCCGAGGAGGGACCAGCATGGATACGTGGACGAAGCGCCATCCGCTTCGGGCCGTGGTGTTGCTTCTGTTCTGTGGGGGACTGCTCGCCACCACGACGATCGCTGCCCGAGCCATGCCGTCCCGAAGCGTCCCGCCGACGGCGACGCACCTGCTCCTCGGCAGATATCCCATACGCTCGCTCACCGGATCCGATGGCGTCGCGAGCGGTGACCTCCTCTACCACGGCGGTCCCGTCATGCACCAGAGCAAGTCGTACGCGATCTACTGGCTCCCCGCGGGTCGGTCGATGGTATCCGGCTACCGCAGCACGATCAACGCTTACTTCGCCGCAGCTTCGCGCGATTCGGGTGGCTCGCGGAACGTCTACTCGACGCTGACGCAGTACTACGACACATCCGGGCCGATCGCCTATTCGCAGACGTTCGGCGGCTCGACGACCGCCACCGACCCGTTCCCTCGGAACGGCTGCCCGTCCTACGACGGTCTTCCCGTGTGCCTGACCGACGCGCAGGTGCTCTCCGAGATCCGAAGGGTGATGACGGCGAAGGCGTGGACGGGCGGCCCCTCCCATTCCTTCTTCCTGTTCCTGCCGAGGGGGGTGGGGACCTGCGAGGACGCTGCGGGGACCGGATGCGCCTTCTCCTCCTTCTGCGCCTATCACTCGTGGGCCGGCAGCGGCGCGACGGAGGTGCTCTACGCGAACATGCCGTATGCCGACACCCAGCCGCAGACCTGTGGCACGGGACAGCGCCCGAACGGCTCCGACGCCGACGACACGTTGAACGTCACCAGTCACGAACATCGCGAGATGATCAGCGACCCGAACGGCAACGCGTGGTACGACGCTTCCGGGAACGAAGGGTCGGACAAATGCGCCTGGCGGTTCGGAACGCCGCTGGGCAGCACCGCCACGGGCACCTACAACCAGATGATCGCCGCACACGTCTACTGGCTCCAGGAGGAATGGAGCAACGCGCGATCGAGCTGTGTGCAGCGCGGAACGTGACGCTACGCCGCGTTCACGCGCACGCGCATCCGCTTGATGCCGTTGACGAAGTCGGAGCGGATCCGCTCGACGGGGCCCAGGATCTCGATCGATCGCAGACGCGGCAACAGCTCCTGGAACAGGATCTTCGTCTCTAGGCGCGCGAGGTGCGCTCCCAAACAGAAGTGGGGCCCGCCCGGCCCGAACGTGACGTGGTCGTTCGGCGACCTCGTCACATCGAACCGATAGGGAGCCGGGAAGACCTCCTCGTCGCGGTTGGCGCTGATGTACCAGGTCACGACCTTGTCTCCTGCCTTGATCGACTGACCTCGCAGCTCAACGTCCCTGGTGGCCGTCCTCCGGAAATGCATCACCGGGGTCGCCCAGCGGAGGATCTCCTCGACCGCCCGGGGTATCAGATCGGGCTCGCCCTGAAGGAGCTCCAGCTGATCGGGGTGCTCAGCGAGGGCGAGCATGCCCGAGCTGATCGTATGGCGGGTCGTCTCGTTGCCGGCGATCAGCAGGAGCGCGAAGTAATTGTGGTACTCGCGCTCGTTGAGGATCCCCTCGTTCTGCGCCGCCACCAGGGCCGCGATCACGTCGTCCGTGGGCTCGGCGAGCCGGAGGTCGCGCTGGCGGTCGGCGTACGAGAACACCTTGACAGCCGTCGGCGAGCGGAACGGCAGCAGGCGGTACTCCTCGGTGTCCTCCCGGTCGACCACCGCGGCGGACAGGTCGGGGTCCTGGTTGGCGATCATCTGGTCTCCCCACTCGATCAGCGCCGGCGCGTCATCCTGGGGCACGGTGAAGATCGAGCAGAGGAAGCGGATGGGGAGCTCGCGGCTGATCTCGCTGACGAAGTCGAACGGTTCACCCGATGCGAGGGCACGGTCGAGCACACCACGCGCGACGTCGCGGATCCAATCCTCATACACGCCGACGCCCCGCGCACTGAATCGCTTCGAGCAGATCTTCCGCATCTGCGTATGCCGCGGCGGGTCCGTCTCCAGCATCGAGTTCCGGATCCGCAGCTGCTCCTCGTCGAGCTCCTCCAGACCGACCGCACCGATCTCGGAGGAGAACGTCTCCCAGTCCATGTGGACGGCCGTGAGGTCGTCGTGTCGCGTGACCGCCCAGAACCCGCGGTTCGGGGGCTCCTCGGGATGCCACACGACGGGATGGTCGTGGCGGAGTCGGTCGAACCATTCGAACGGGATCCGCTCGACGTAGTTATCGGGATCCGCGAGGTCGATCTGTCCGAGAGCGTCGATCATGCCTCAGACGGTACCTCCGGTCGCAGCCTTCGCCTCCACGACTTGCTTCAGGTTCCGCAACGAGGTCATGGCATCCTTGCGGATCGCGAAGTGTGCGAGGGCGAAGACGACCGGGCTGAGGCTCCCGGTCACGTGTTTCGTGACGACGGTGCCGCTCCCATCCTGCCGCAACGTGTAGTCGTTCTCGTACCAGGCGTCTGTCTTGCCTTCCTGGTGTTGATCCGAGCGGATCGAGAACTCCCGCGGCGGATCGAATCTCGTGACGGAGATGTCTGCGGACACGGACTTGCCGGTGAACACACCGCTCGAGCGGTACGTTGCACTCGCCCCCGGCCCGTCCCCCATGGTTTGCTGCATGGTCATCTGGGCCTTCGGGTTGGCCCACGATGGGTGCCGCTCGACGTGCGAGAGCTCGTCGAAGATCATCTCTGGTGGCGCGTCGATCTGGATCGAGAACTCGGGCATGGCTCCCCCTTCCGGCAGCCGCCTGGGCGGCGGCGTTCACCGTGTTGACGAACCGGCGGATGCGGTTCCGACATCGAGCCTAGAAGAACCGAGTAAGGAACGCGAGTTCCCGGTCGGTGGGCTCGGTCGCCGCCTGGTCGTCGACCGCCTCGACGCAAAGGTGTTCATCTGGCTCCCGGATCCCGGCGCGGTGCACGCACGCCGCGGAACTCCCAGTCGCCCCCGAGGGCGGTCGAGACGACCTCTTCGGACGCGCTCGGCTGCGCGCCGACGTCCTCTCGGATCGGGACCCGGCCTTCGACGATCGTGTTGCGAAGCGTGCCGAGGCCTTCGACCTCGACCTCCACCACATCTCCGGGTTCCACCGGTCGCGAACGGGCCGGCGTGCCGGACAGGATCACGTCGCCCGGCTCCAGCGTGATCGTCCTCGCGAGGTCCGCGACCAGGTAGTGCATGTCCCAGATCATCTCGTCCGTGTTCCCCATCTGCGTGGTCGCACCGTTGACCCGTGTCTCGATCGCCTTGCCGTGGAAATCCCAGTCATCCACCAGGCCGGGCCCGAGCGGGCAGAGGGTGTCCGAGCCCTTCACCCGCAGCATCGAACCTGCATCGGTGTCGCGGAAGTCGTGCAGGCCGAAGTCGTTCGCCACCGTGAAGCCGCGGATGAACGAGGCTGCGTCGCCCGGGCCGATATGCTTCGCACGCCGACCGATCACGATCGCGATCTCGCCCTCGTAGTTGAGGAATCGGCATCGCGGCGGCCGCACCACCTCACCACCGTGGGCGTTCAACGCCGAGACCGGCTTGTGGAAATACGTCGGAGCCTCGCCGAGCTTCGCCTGAAACTCCGCTCGCCGGCTCTCGTAGTTCAGGTGGACGCAGATGATCTTCGTCGGTTGGACGGGTGGTGCGTGCACGGATGCATCGACCGTGAGTGCGCGACCGTCCGGCAGGATCAGCACATCGCCGTGTCGCGTGACCGTCGTCGGCGTCCCGTCCACCAGAACCCGTCGTGTCTCCACCGGCCGTAGGATAGGCCGCGTGCCGGAGCTGAGCGGGTTCTTCGCGCCGCGCTCCCCCGAGGGGCGCGCTTCCATCATCCCGGCCCCACCCTGGTACTACTCCGGCGACGTTCTCACGCTCGAGTACCGGGCGGCGCGCGGAGCGGTCGCGGCATGGCTGCCCGAGGGGGTCTCGCCGGCGGAGGACGAGCCCGACGCCGTCGCCGTGGTCTTCGCCGACTGGCAGTCGTCATCCGAAGGTGGGGGGGAGCTGCTCGATCCTGTCCGCTCGCAATACAAGGAATGTTTCGTCGTCGTCCGATGTCGGTACGGCGGGCAGACGTACTCGCGGTGCGTCCTGATCTGGGTCGACAAGGACTTCGCGCTGGCGCGGGGGTGGTTCCAGGGTTATCCGAAGAAGCTCGGGTCCATCTGGATGACCCGTCCGGTCGGGGTCGGCCGTTCCGGCCCGCGGCTCGAGCCCGGCGCGTCGTTAGGTGCGACGCTCGCGGCGAACGACCGGCGTCTGATCGATGCCCGGTTCACGATCGACCGTGCGTCCGACACCGGGGGGTTCGTCAACGCGCTGCCCATGTTGCATTCGCGCTGGATGCCATCGATCGACGCGACCGGCTCCGATGTGCTGGACGAGATCGTGACGTTGCGCTCTCGCGATGTGGAGGTGGGGCCCGCGTTCGCCGGGTCCTTCGAGCTCACGATTCACGATGCGCCCGAAGAGGAGCTCTCTTCGCTGACGCCCGTCGAGCCGATCGCCGGGTACTGGCGCCAGGTCGGCGCGACCTTCGTCGGCGGCGAGCACCTCGGCTGACGTACGCACTTGAACATATCCCACCTTGAATTTCTCTAGCATTTACGTCGGGTACGAGCTCAGCGGCGACATCCCATACGTGCGTCCATCCAGCGGGGTTCATCGAGATGTGGAGCGCGTTCCCGAACGGCACTCGGTACTTCTCCAGGACGCTCGCCCAACAGGGACCCCAGGCCTCCTTTGCGAGGAGATGCGGGCGTGCGCTCCTTCGAGGTCCCGTTCCGCTTGGTCGCAGGTTCTTCGGCACCCACGCGTCTCGACGTCGACGTCGTGCTTCCCGGCGCGGGGACCGTGTGGGTCGGACCACTCGCCCTGCGTTCTCTGGCGGATCAGCATGCGGGCGCATGGTGGTCCGATCGCACGGGCGGGCTGATCGGCGGGGTCGCGGGGACCATGCTCGGTCTGACCGGAGCGATCCTGGGTGCGTTCGTCGCTCGGCGAACGCATCGGTCGTTGGTCCTCAGGGCAACGGCCGTACTCGCTGTTGGGGGCCTCGTGATCCTCACGGTCGCCGTGTTGGCCCTCGCGTCGTCGCAGCCCTACGCGGTGTGGTACCCACTGGTCCTCGGCGGCGGCCTATCGATGATCGTGTTCGGAGGGTCGGTCGCCTTGCGCGACATGCATACACCGACGCCGAGCTGCGTCGGATGCGCGCTGCCGACCTCTCGGGCCCCTGACGACGCATCGGGATCGTGGGGACTCCCCGCTAGGATCGGGGGTCATCCGCACCGCCGACCCGGCAGCTCGGGGCGATGCGATAGCCTCGCGGGACGTATGCGACTGCTCCGATTCCGTCACGGCGAACGCATCGCGACGGGCGCCGTCCAACCGGGTTCGGACACGGTGCAGGTCATCGCCGGGACGTTCTTCGAAGACCCGCTCCCGACGGGGGAAGAGGTCTCGATCGACGACGTCATGTTGCTCGCACCGGTTTTGCCGTCGAAGCTCGTCTGCGTCGGGAAGAACTACGCGGCGCACGCGGCAGAGTTCGGCATGGAGGTGCCGGACGAGCCCCTGCTGTTCCTCAAGCCCTCGACCGCGGTCATCGGGCCTGACGACCCCATCAGGTTGCTTCCGATCAACGACCGGACGGATTACGAGGGCGAGCTGGCGGTCGTGATCGGTCGTCTCGCGAGGAACGTGCGGGCCGAGGACGCCTCCCGGTTCATCCTGGGGTTCACGTGCGCGAACGACGTCACGCTGCGGGACCTCCAGCGGACCGACGATCAGTGGACGAAGGCGAAGGGCTTCGACGGGTCGTGCCCGCTCGGACCATGGATCGAAACGTCGGTCGACCCCACCGACGCCTTCGTGGAGACGCGGTTGAACGGCGACGTCGTCCAGCGTGCGAGCACCTCCGAGATGGTGTTCGGGGTCGCCGAGCTGATCGAGTACATCACCACGTTCATGACGCTCCTCCCCGGGGACGTGCTGCTGACCGGGACGCCTGAGGGTGTGGGACGGGTCCGCGCACGCGATGTCGTCGAGGTGGAGGTGGAAGGGGTGGGCACGCTCCGGAACCGGGTGACGGGACCGTGACGGTGCGATGCCGTTTCGCCCCGGCGCCTTCCGGATCGTTGCACGTCGGAAATGTTCGAAGTGCGCTCTTCTCGTGGTTGTGGGCTCGGCGCAATGACGGTGTCTTCATCCTGCGGGTCGAGGACACGGACGCGACCCGCGTCACCGAGGAGGCGTTCCGAGGTGTCCTGGACGATCTCCGTTGGCTCGGTCTCGATTGGGACGAGGGACCGGAGGTCGACGGTCCGCACGGGCCCTACCGGCAATCCGAACGACTCGGGATCTACCGAGACATGGTCGACCGCCTGCTCCGACAGGGCGACGCGTACCGGTGTTACTGCACCGAACAGGAGCTGGCGGAGCGGAAGAAGGTGGCGCTCGAGCGCGGCGAGCCGCCCGGTTACGATGGGCGGTGCCGGACGCTCTCGGAGGCCGAACGTGCGACCCTCATCGCCGAGGGCCGCACGTCCGTCGTCCGTTTCCGCATGCCCGAGCATGAGTGGGTCGTGCGCGATCTCGTGAAGGGGGAGGTGCGCTGGTCCGCGGGGGATCTCCGGGACTTCGTCCTGGAGCGCTCGGACGGCTCGCCGGTGTTCCTGCTCGCCGTCGCAGTGGACGATATGTTGATGGGCGTGACCCATGTCGTGCGCGGCGACGATCTGCTCGCCAGCGCGCCGCGGAACGTGGCGGTGATCCAGGCGTTGGGCGGCGAGCCACCGGCCTACGCGCACCTGCCGCAGGTCGTCGGTCCCGACCGAAAGCCGCTCTCGAAGCGGCACGGCGCGACGAGCGTGGGGGCGTTCCGCGAGCAGGGGTTCCTCTCGGAGGCTCTCGTGAACTATCTGGCGCTACTGGGATGGTCCCCCGGCGATGATCGCGAGATCGTTCCTCGCGAGGAGTTGATCCGACGCTTCGACCTGGCTCGCGTGTCGAGCAACCCCGCCGCGTTCGACGTCGAGAAGCTCACTTGGATGAACACGCACTACGTGCAGCAGCTCGATGACGACGAGCTCGCCGCTCGGACGGTCCATTTCCTCACCGAGGCAGGACTCGGCGTCGATCCCACGACGCTCCGCAGAGCCATGCCCATGGTGCGCGAGCGTATCCATACACTGCGTGACGCCGTGGATCTGCTCACCTTCCTGTTCTCCGATGACGTCGCTCCCAACGAGAAGGCCGCGAACCTGATCGCGAGGGCTCCCGAGGGCTACCTCAAGGAGGCGGCCGATGCACTCGATGGTCTTTCGGGATGGAACGCGGAGCAGATCGCCACGGCGCTCGACGGCCTCGCGCAGCGGGCGGGGCTGAACCGGACGAAGGGCTGGCAGCCGATCCGCGCGGCGGTCACCGGGTCGAACGTGTCGCCGCCGTTGCCGGAGTCGCTCGAGCTCCTCGGACGCGACCGGACGGTCGCCAGGATCCGGGCGGCCGCGCGATGATCCGTGCGGTCGCAGGCCTCGTTGCCGTGCTCTCGCTGGTCGCGGGCATCGGCGTGCCGCCGGCGACCGGGGTGGTGCCCGACGCCGCCTCCTTCACGGTTGCCGGCCTTCGCCCGCCGATCGTGTGGAAACCGATCCCGTTCGGAGCCCGGCGGAAGGCGGAGATGGCCGCCTACTCGAAGCGGCATTACGGACAGCACTCGTGGCGACTACGAGATCCTAAGGTCATCATCGAGCACTACACGGACGGAACGACCTGGCAGGGAGCTTGGAACACGTTCGCGGCCAACTCGGTCCACAATGGGGAGCTCCCCGGCACCTGTGCCCATTTCATCGTGGGCAGGGACGGCACGATCTACCAGCTGGTCCATCTGTGGATCCGGTGTCGTCATGCCGTGGGGATGAACTACACGGCGATCGGCATCGAGCACGTCGGCACGAGCGACCAGATGGTGCTCGGGGACGCGGCGCAGATGCATGCGTCTTTGCGCCTGACGCTCTGGCTGATGGCGAGGTTCCACATCAACATCGGTAACGTCGTCGGGCACAACGAGACGTTGTACAGCCCGTATCGGTTGGAGCTATACCCGTCGTGGCATTGCCTGGTGCACGCAGACTTCCCGCACTGGGCCATGAGGAAGTATCGGACCCGTCTGCGCGATCTGGCCGCCCGGCGAGGGGTGCCGGTCGGCAAGGGGCCGGTGTGGACGAACAAGTACGGGTGCTGAAGGGCACTGGAGCCCGGTCCTTGCCTGTCGGCGCCTGGAGGAGCAGGATGCCCGTGAGGAGGTCTGGACGGGGAAGGTCCTCACGTTGCTCGAGCGCCAAGACGCTCAGGGCGGATGGCATCAGGTGCTCCGGGAGGTCTGCTACGGCTGCGGCTGCCGCTACCTGTTCGCCGAGGACGACCACGATCTCGTCTGGGAACCCGGGCGCGATGTCCAGAACGCGTGCACGGACGATCTCTGCGAGTGTCACACCGCGTCGCTGATCGGCGAACGCCGAGACTGACGACTCAGAAGCGACCGCCTACCCTCCGCTGAGCGTCTCCTGCAAGACGAACCATGGGTCACCGCCGACGTTCGGCGAACGATCGCCCGAACCAGCGGCGACCAGGGAGTCATGCAGCGGCCGGAGCGGAGGCCAGATCGGCATCCGAAGTCGCTCGCGGATCTGGTCGGCGGCGTGCGCTGCCGTCGACGCTGGTTCCATCCGTCTCTCGGCCACGGCCAGAGCGGCGGCGGCGTCGAGCGCGTACCCCGCGCCCTCCAGGTAGCGGATCCGTTCAAGGATGGCTGCGGCTGCTACAAGCCTGCGACGGGCCCGATCGAGTTTCCCCTCCCGAAGGTCGAGCAGAGCGAGCTGGATCTGGGCCAGCGCCTGCAGCGGTTCCAGCCCGATCCGACCGGCCGCCGCAAGCGTCTCCTCGTGAGCGCTCCGGGCGCCGGCCAGGTCGCCGCGCAGTTCGGCAAGGCTGCCCAGTGTGAATGCTGCAAAGCCAACCCCCCAGTCGATGCCGCGCGAACGCATCACCTTCAACGCTCCGTCGAGTTCGTCGTCGACCTCACGGAGACGTCCGGAGCCGACCAGCACGCCGGTCTGCATGATCTGTGCGAGGGCCGCGTCGGTCTCGTCGCCAAGCTCTCGGAGGGTCCTTGTGGCGCGAGTCACCATCGGCTCGGCGCCTGCGAGGTCTCCGGTCTGGAAGCGCGCCGTCCCCGCCCACAACCAGAGGTGGGCTGCATCCATGGGCGCGGTATCGGGACCGACGAGTGTCGCCGCCGCGTTGAGCCAGTCGCGGGCCTCTAACAGCCGGCCCGACTGCCAGTACCACGGGAAGAGGTTCCACGACAGTTCCGCCAACGGGTGCATGGCTCTCTGCTCGAGGGCCCATCGAACGGCCGCCCGGAAGTTGTCCGTATCGGCCTCGATCACCGGCCAGTATCCGTACGCGTCCGGGTGGCGTACCACGTTGGCCGGCTCGGACGCACGCAGGAATCGATCCAGATGCCGGTCGCCGAACCGCGCCATCTCGTGGCGCTCGACGAGTCGTTCGTGAGCGTAGTCGCGCACGATCTGGAGCATCCGCAGCCTCGGCTGGCCCACCGTTTCGCCGGCATCGGACGCCAGTAGGCTCTTCTCGAGCAAAGACGACAGGACATCCAGCAGCTCGAGCCCGTCGTCGCGGCACACGTCCTCGATCGCCTCGAGGGTTGCGCCGCCCACGAACACGCTCAGTCGCGCGAACAGAGCCTGCTCGGACGGTGCAAGCAACTGATGGCTCCAGTCGAGGGTCGCCCGCAGGGTGCGTTGCCGCGCCGGCAGGTCGGGGCCGCCGCCGGCAAGCAGGTCGAGACGATGCTCGATCCGCTCCAGCAACGCCTCGGGTGGCAGGAGCCGGATCCGAGCCGCGGCGAGCTCGATCGCCAGCGGCAACCCATCGAGTCGTCGGCACAGTTCGGTCACGACCGCGCCGTTCGCCGGGGTGAGGGCGAAATCGGGCTGGACCGCCCGCGCGCGTTGCACGAACAGCTGGACGGCCGAGGGGACATGCTCCGATGATCGCGCGGCCGCGGTTCGCTCGGGCGACACGTCCAGAGGGGGAACCGGATACTCACGCTCGGCCTGCAGGCGAAGCACCTGCCGGCTCGTCAGCAATACCTGCAGTCGTGGGCAGCGATCAAGGAGCGCCGCTATCTGCGCGGCGGCGCCCACCACCTGCTCGAAGTTGTCCAGGAGGAGGAGGCTGCGGCGCTCGCGCAGGTACTCGATCAGCGCGTCGAGCGGTTCCTCCGTGCCCTCGATGCGTACCTGGAGGCGGTCGGCGATGGTGCGCATCAGCAGTTCGGGGCCGCTGACGTACTCCACCGAGACGTACGACAGGTCCGGTCCGAACACGTCGACGAGTCGCTGGGCAACTTCGAGAGCCAGCCGGCTCTTCCCGATCCCGCCCGCCCCGCTGAGCGTGAGGAGTCGCGTCCCGCCGAGCAGCAGTTCCGTCACAGCCGAGATGTCGGGATCCCGACCCACGGTGGGGTTCGGCGGCAGGGGTGGCGAGCTCACCGTTCTGGACGGCAGTTCCGTCGGGACAACGTGCGCGGCTTCGAAGCGTTCGCTCAGCAGGACCGCTGCGTCGTCCTGCACGAGCCCGGCCAGCTCGGCGGGGGTCTCGAAATGTCGGTAGGACGCGGAGTCCTCGGACTTCATCCGCTCGATCAGCTTCGACAGCCGCTCCTCTCGGTCCGGCGCCGGCGTCTTCAGATAGAGCAGCCTGGGGATCCCGGCCGATAGCAGATACTCATCTTCGAGCCCCGAGACGCTCTCGCCCGGCGCGACCCAGCCGTACCGCTGCCAGTAGATGCCGACGAAGATGTGGCTCTGCGCGAGGTAGGCCCGGTACAGCTCGCGAGGTGGGTGCGGGCGGGCGCCGAGCTCGAACATCACCGGTGTGAGGCGTAGCTGTTCGATCGCGCGACGGACGGCGAGGCGCTCGGGCGCGAGTTCGTCGAGCGGGGAGCTGACGAACACCCGCACGCGCTGATCGGGAGTGCGGATCGCGCTTGCGATATCGGGATGCGGACCGGCCGTCGCCTCACCTCCTTCGCCTCTCGAGTCTATCCACGCCCGGTTGTCGGATCGTTCGGTAGGGGAACGATAGATGCAGGACCGGGGCCGACGCTGCTACCAGATGCCCGGGATCAGTCGCGGCGTGCGAGCGGCGTAGGCGTCATACTCCGCGCCCAGGGCCATGCGGAGCGTTCGCTCCGGATCAGCAGTTCGATGAGGGGTACGACGACGAGCGCCAGGACGTGCGGCCGAGTGTCACGATCGCCCATGACCGCAGGACTACACCCAGGCGGCGATCGCGGGGCCGACAGCGATGCTCGGCCAGCCGCCCCCGAACACCCACAGCCGATGTTCCGCAGCACGGAACGCCAACACGAAGCCGCCCACGAGCGAGACCCCGACGAAGACCCGTGTGGATCGAACGTGTGCCGGACTCGTTGGCGAAGTATCGGGATCCGGCAGATGAGTTCCGTCGCCACCTACAGCACGATGAAGCCATCGAACACATCGCGAGTGGTCGCGGGTGTTGAGGACGAGCGGTTCAACCCTCTCCGCCTGCCTGGAGCTCCCGATGCTCCCAGACGATCACGCCGATCGCCCGCGCGACGCGACCTTCGCGCGAGCCTCACTGTTCACGATCGCGGTGGAGCATCTCGGGACGCAGCCACGAGACAGCCTAAGGCCGAGTCGAGGACGAAACGCGAAGAGGGCCCCGGAGGGGGCCTTCTTCGCTGGGAAAGTCGGGAGGGGTCAGGTACCTCCCCGGGGACAGCGCGCGCATCATCGTGCCCGAAACGGGATCGAGTCACGTCAGCCTTTCGGGCTACCGCGGTCCGCCCGATACGGTTTCCGCGACTCCTGTTCGCCTTGATCCCTCGCGACCACCGCATCCACGAAGCCGATCGTGACCCAACGGTGACTTACGTCCGGCCGCGACGGCCGCGAATTCCGTAGTCCGAACGGGGTTCGAACCCGTGTCTCCACCTTGAGAGAGGGCTTACCCACGTCCTGGCTGATCCCGGCTTGTCCCGCGCTATCCGTTCCCGCAGGTCAGGGTGTTAGGTCAGGATGCAGCGGGACGGAACGGGAAAGGTTAGGACAGGCGGACTGTCACCCAAGGTGTCACCCGTGGCAGCTTGCACGACACTTGTCACGATCGACACAAACGGGCACCTGTTCCCGCGGATCGACGAGAAGATCGCGGAGGGCCTCGACGAGCTGCTCGGTGCAAGCGCGGCGTGATAACGAAGCGCAAGCAGGGGCCCGACGCTTTCAGGCAGCACCTCCAGGAGCAGGTTGCGGACCTCCGAAAGTCGGGCGCGGCCTTCGATGATGGCGACACCTCGGAGGCGAAGCGTTTGGCGGTGGCGATCAGGAATCTCGTGCACGATACGGACAACTCGCACTCGGTGCTGGCGCAGCTGCACGCGAAAGAAAGGCTCCGTTTCGTCGACACGTTGCATGGGCCTGTCGCCTTCCCGGGTGCGATCTCGCTTGTCGCGGTAGCGCATCAGCTGGGACGAGATCGCGTCGCGGTCGGCCTGGTCTCGGATCAGCACATCGCGGAGATGGTCACGGGCTGATCGGCTGAGGGTTCGGAGCGGGTCGCGTAGGTCGGCGTCTTCGTCGAACCGCATCTCCCTCGGTGTCCGGAAGCCGAGGCGAGGACTTGGCACCCCGCTGCATCGTGCGTCGGGCGTCCTGAGGCACCCTTGGGGCAAATTCCCTACTGCGCGACTCGAACGTCGGATAGACATCCGCAAGCCGGAGGTCAACGATCGGCTGCATCGCTCCCTCCGATCCCAAAGGGGTGGTTGCCGATGCGACCTCTTCGTCCACGACGGGCCATCACGCCGCGTGCCCGTGGTGCTCGTACAGTCCCGCCGCAGTCTCACGTGAGGCGCGCGCTCGCGATCGCCCTCGCTGGCGTGCTCGTGTTCGCTGCGCCAGCGGCGTCGCTCGACCGGCCGGAGCAAAGGCTCGCGGCGATGACCAACACCGCGCGGCACCGGCACGACCTGCCGAGGCTCGTCGAGCGCGCGCGTTTGAGGGCGGCGGCCGAGCGGCAATCGGTCCGGATGGCGAAGCGCGGACGGCTCTTCCACGGCTCCCTCGCGTGGACTTCGCGCCGTCGCTGCTGGGGGCAAAACGTCGGCAAGGGGCCAACCATCCGGGCCGTCTTTCGGGCGTTCATGCGGTCGGCGGACCACCGGGCCAACATGCTCGACCGCTGCTACCGGCGGGCAGGGTACGGAGTCGTCAAGATCCGCGGGGCCGTGTGGGTCACGGTCAACTTCGCAGGCTAGCCGCAGATCGGTGAGCACGTGTTGACAGGCCCAAGATCAAGATGTCGCGTCGGCCTCGATCTCGCCAAGCAACGTGGCACGGCCGCGGCTTCTCAAGACTGGCACCCAAACTGTCACCCGTCGAAGCGTCCGATGGCTGAGATTCCGGTAGTCCCAACGGGGTTCGAACCCGTGTCTCCACCTTGAGAGGGTGGTGTCCTAGGCCTCTAGACGATGGGACCGCGCAGAGCTCGCCAGGCGGTCCTCAGGATACTAGTGGTCATGCGTCCGGCAGCTCCTTGTGGAGCTGCCGGGCGGTCTCGGCGTACCCGAGCGATTCGTAGAGGCTACGTGCGACATGATTGTCGCCGTACACGTTGAGGCCCGCGCGCGCGAACCCGCGCGCGCGGGCCTCATCCTCGAACGAGCGCATGATCGCTCGCCCCCATCCCTGTCGGCGACGGTCTTCGTTGACCGTGATGTCGTAGATCCACGCCATCGCCGGGTCATCGGTCGATGGGCCGAACCACAGCACGCCGACGCGTTCGCCGTCGTGCGGGTCCTCCGCGACTAACAGGACCTGTCCCGGGGTCGCCACACCATCCGGGAGGAGCTGATCGAAGGAAGCACGCGAGGCACGCGTCGCGGCCTCGCCGGTCACCTTCCCGTTGCGTTCGAGTTCCGCCGCGTAGGCGTCGACCACCCACGCGAGATACGCGTCGAACTCGACCGGGAGCATGGGACGAAGTGCGGGCTCTCCTGGCGGGGGTGCTTCTTCTCCCGAGAGGATCCTGATCACCGTCTGACGAACGTCGTCGGACCCCACCCCTAGCGTTCGCAACACCTGGGCGGCGACGCCTTCGTTCTCACGGACGAGACCCAACAAGAGGTGCTCGGTGCCGATGTGTTGGTCTCCGAGCTCACGGGCCTCCAGAAGCGAGAGCTCGAGCACCTTCTTCGAGCGCGGGGTGAACGGGACGTGCGGGACGGGCATCGTCTTCCCGCGACCGATCATCCCTTCCACCTCGGACCGGGCCGAGGAGATCGGGATCCCTAAGGCCGCGAGGGCCCGTGCGCCAACGCCCTCGCCCTCCGCGATGAGGCCCAGGAGCAGATGCTCGGTCCCGATGTGGTTGTGGTCGAGGAGGACGGCTTCCTCCTGGGCGAGCACGATCACGCGCCGCGCGCCAGGCGTGAATCGCTCGAACACGTCCCTCAGTTCTCTCCCTGGTCGCGGGTGAAGCCGAGCTCGCCGTCGAACTCCTGCAGCTTCTCGATGTGCATCCACCGATGCCGACGGGAGATCCGCGCGAGCAACTGGTTCACATCCTCGTCGGGGAGATCTCCCGGGTTCTCCTTGATGATGAACCGACATCGGAAGTGATCTCCCGTCTCGGTGAGCGCACCCGTGGGCGGGAAGACCTTCGTGCCACGCGACGAGATCATCTTGAGCGACAGCCGCGTGTCGTGCGTGAGCTCCATCATCGAGGCGCCCAGCTCGGACGCGGAGAGCGGCGACTCCACGAAGACATCGAGTCCGACGACCGCACGGGAGGTCGCCTTCACGTAGTCGGGATCCGGATCGAGCTTCGGCAACACCAGCGGCTTCACGTCGCGCACGGTCCAGGTCTCGGTCCGCTTGCCGAGGTTCCCGATGATCGTGTCGGTGTACTCGGTGGTGGGGGTGCCCCGGTCGTACCCGAGGACATCGCCGGTGAGCACACCCGATTCGAGCGTGACGAACACCGCGTGCTCGATCGCCGAGGCCTGGTCGAACAGGCCCAGGTAGCGAAGCATCAGGACCGCCGACAGGATCACGGCCGTTGGGTTGATCACGTTCTTGCCGGCGTACTTCGGCGCCGAACCGTGCACCGCTTCGAAGATGGCGACCTCGTTCCCCACGTTCGCGCTCGGCGCGAACCCAAGGCCTCCGATCAGGGCGCTCGATTCGTCCGACAAGATGTCGCCGTTCATGTTCGTCATCACGAGGACATCGAACTGCTCCGGGCGCTTGACGAGCTGGTGGGCGGCGTTGTCGACGATGACGTGCCAGGGCTCGATCTCCGGATAGTCGGGGGCGACCTTCTCGAAGGCTCGCTTCATCTCCCCTTCGGAGAATTTCAGGATGTTGGCTTTCGTCGCGCAGGCGACCTTCGTTCGACCCTCGCTCCTCGCGTACTCGAACGCGAATCGCGCGATCCGTTCGGACCCTTTCGCGCTGATCAGTTTGAGCGCTTGCGCGACCCCCGGGGTCTGCATGTACTCGATCCCGGCGTAGAGGTCCTCGACGTTCTCACGAACCACGACGAGGTCGATGCCGCGGCCGCTGTACGGCGTTCTCACCCCGGGCATCTCGCGCACCGGCCGAACGTTCGCGTAGGTCTCGAACAACTTCCGGAGCGTTACGTTGGCGGACTTCTCGCCGAACCCGACCGGTGTCTCGAGCGGACCCTTCAGGGCGACCTTCGTCCGGCCGATCGAGTCCATCGTCTCCTGCGGGACGCCGGAGGCGATCCCCTTCTTGAAGACCTCGGCGCCGGCATCTGCCGGCTCCCAGTCGATCGGCGCCCCGGCCGCCCCCACGATCCGTCGGGTGGCGTCGATGCATTCGGGGCCGATCCCGTCACCGGGGATCAGGGTGACGGGGATGCGGGCTCGGTGGTCGATCACGTGCGTCTCCTCGCTGTCGGTCCGATCGAGCCGGACACGTATCGTAACGACGAGCGGCGCACGTTCAGCCTTCGGACGTTCGCGAACGCAGCTGGGGCGCGAGGACTCGAACCTCGACTAACAGGGCCAGAACCTGTCGTGCTGCCATTACACCACGCCCCACCGCACTGCCGGAGCACTCTAACAAGGGCCCCTTCGTCCCACCACGACGCCGCCACCTGCGAGGTTGACCTTCCTTGCGGCGCAGGACTACGGTGGGTCGACGACCCAACCGGGAACGACATGGGAGGGCAGATGAACAAGGGCGGATTGGTATCGGAGGTGGCAAAGAGGACAGGCTTGTCGAAGGCCGACGTCGCCCGTGTCGTCGACGCGTCGATCGACGCGGTGCGGGACGCCGTGGTCAAGGGTGAGCGCGTGACGCTCGCCGACTTCGGGACGTTCGAACGCAAACATCGCAACGAGCGCATCGCTCGCAATCCGCGGAAGCCCGACGTCCCCATCGTGGTCCCCGCGCGGGACCTGCCGTCGTTCACGCCCGGCAAGGAGTTCCGGGCGCAGGTCCTGCAGCGCTCCTAGCGCTCCCCGAACGTCACCAGCCGCAGCTCGCGTGCGACCTGTCGGCCCTCCTCGTCCGCGACCTCGAACCGCACGCGCTGTCCCAGACGCAAGGTCAGGATGAACCCGTCGCCGAGGGATCGCGGATCGATCGCGATCTCGATCCGATCGTCGGTCACGACGGATCCCGTGTTCGAGTCCTCGTCGTAGTGCTTGATGGTCCCCTGCATGGTCGTTCTCCTACCTCGCGCGCGTCGCCGGCCGCATGCGCGTCGACACGTCGAGCGCTCGCAAGACCTCGCGGGTGCGTCCTGCTCGAGGATCGTTCAGGACCGTGAGGATATCGTCCGGCAGATCGAGGTCGAAGGCGAGCTCGGCGTGTTCGATCACAGCCACCGGGACGTCCCGCTGCGCGGCTTCCTCGAGATGCCGACGGTAGGAGTCCTTCCCGAAGGTCGACGGGATGACCACGGGGGGACGACGAAGGAGGAGGTTCGTCCCGGTCTCGTCGGCGGCGGGCGCGAGCACGACGGGACCGAGCGTGTGGACGGCGCGGGTGAGCGCTGCGCCGGTCACGAGGGGCGTGTCCGGCAGCAGGACCGCGAGTGCGTCCAGATCCCTCGCCAGCGCTTGCTGCTCCGCCTGCTGGATCGCCTGCGCGAGCGGGGGCTGCCCCTCGGGCATCGGGGTCGCCCCGCGTCCCGCCGCCACCTCGAGGACCGACTCATCCGGCGACACGACCCAGGTTTCCCAGCCAGGGAGGAGCAATGTCGCATCCAAGACGTCCTCGAGCATGGCGAGGGTGAGCGCCGCGCGTTCGAGTGGCGAAAGGACGGGAGCGAGCCGGCCCTTCGCCTCGTCCAACGACTTCACCGGTAACGCGATGGCTCGCACCAGATCTCCAGCCTAGCCGAGGTCATCCGGTAGGCTCACGGCCCTGGATCGGGCCCATCAGGGCGGTGCATCGGGCGGGAAAGGGAGAAGGTGGCCGAGCCCTGGTTCCAAGCGGCGAAGGCGGTGGCGCTCCCGCCCGCGTGGCTCTGGTTCCGGTGGCGTTTCGAGCATCTCGAGCTGATCCCGGCGCGGGGACCCGCGTTGGTCGCGTGCAACCACGCGTCGTATCTCGATCCGATCGCGAACGCCTACGCCGTGGTCAAGGCGGGCCGGCGACCCCGGTTCCTCGCCAAGGACGACCTCTTCGACATCCCGATCGTCGGGCGGGCGCTCGTGGGAGCGGGGCAGATCCCCGTCAGCCGTGGCAGGGCCGATCGCACGCCGCTCGCGCGGGCGGAACGAGCGCTCGCCGCAGGCGAGGTGGTCGTCGTCTACCCGGAGGGAACGGTGACGACGCGACCCGACGGACTCCCGATGGCCGGCAAGACCGGGACCGTTCGGCTCGCGCTCACGCTCGGCGTCCCGATCACGCCCATGGTGAGCTGGGGCTCCGCTGCGGTGTGGCAGAAGTCGGGTCCGGGCTCCTTGAAGCCCGGCCGGCCCGTGTGGGTCTCGGTCGGAGACCCGATCGATCTCGGTGTCGATCGCGACGCGGTCCATGACTTCGACGCGGTCCGGCGGATGACCGCCGACCTGATGGACGTCCTCACGGCGCTCACGATCGACCTGCGCGACCGATACCCCAAGCGCTGGGCCGACGCCCGCTAGGCTGGGCGGGATGAGCGAGCGCGGGTTCCAGACCCGAGCGATCCACGGGGCGTCGCTGCCGCCGATCGACCAGCAGACGCCCAGCGTTCCCCTGTACCAGACGTCCACGTTCCGGTTCGCCGACGCCGACGCCTACGCGGACACGATCGCGTTCCTCGCGCCCGGCTACACGTACACCCGCGGCTACGGGAACCCGACGGTCGACGCCTTCGAGGGGCTGGTCGCGTCGCTCGAACGAACCGAGGCGGCGATGTCGTTCGCGAGCGGCATGGCCGCGATCCACACGCTGTGGACGTCGCACGTCGCGTCCGGGGAGCGGATCGTCGCGACGAACGCGCTGTACGGCGGTGCGTTCGCCCTCGCGACGACCGTGATGCCGCGGTTCGGCGTGACGGTGGATCTGATCGACGGACGGGACCTCGACGCGATCGACCGCGCGCTTCCCGGCGCGTCGCTCTTCTACACGGAGACCATCGCGAACCCGACGATGGCGGTCGCAGACCTCGAGGCGTTGGGCGCGCTCTGCCGCCGGCACGGTGTGCCCGCCGCGGTCGACAACACGTTCGCGTCCCCCGCGCTCTGCAACCCGGTTCGGTTCGGGTTCGACTTCGTGCTGCATTCCTCGACGAAGTATCTCGGAGGGCATCACGATCACACCGGCGGCGTGATCGCGTGCACCGATGACGGGCGGAAAGCGTTGCGCGACCTGGTGATCGAGACGGGTGGGACGATGGCCCCGTTCGAGGCCTGGCTCGCGATGCGCGGGATGATGACGCTCGGGCTCCGGATGGAGCGCCACTCGGCGAGCGCGTTGCGGATCGCGACGGAGATCGAACATCACCCCAAGGTCGAGCGAGTCCACTATCCGACGCTCCGGTCGCACCCAGATCACGAGGTGGCTATGCGACTGGTCCCGAAGGGGGCCGGCGGGATGGTCGCCGTCGAGGTGAGCGGCGGCGTCGAGGGCGGGAAGGCGTTCTGCGATGCGCTCGAGCTCGCGTGGATCGCGACGAGCCTCGGGGGGACGCACACGCTTGTCGGCCACGCGGCGTCGACCACCCATCGCCAGTACGCCCCGGGGGCGCGTCGAGCCGCCGGGATCGCGGACGGCTTGGTCCGGCTGAGCGTCGGGCTCGAGGACGCCGACGATCTGCTCGAGGACATCCTGCGGGCGTTGGAGACGATCTGATGGCCGATCGCAAGCGACGCGTCGCGGTCCTCTTCGGGGGGCGCTCGGCGGAGCACGAGATCTCATGCATCTCCGGGCGCTCGGTGATGGACGCCCTCGATCCAGATCGGAACGAGGTCATCCCCATCGGGATCACGCGCGACGGGCGGTGGCACGTGCTGCCCGGTCCGCCGGCCCTGCCAACCGAGACCGGCCGGATGCCCGAGGTGACGGACGGCTCCGGTCCGGCGGCCGAGCTCTTGGAAGGGGATGGGAAGAGCCGCGAGCTCGTGCTGGCGGACGGATCCCGGGCGCCGATCGACGTGGCCTTCCCGGTCCTGCACGGGCCGTTCGGCGAGGACGGTGCGACCCAGGGGCTCCTCGAGCTCGCGGGCGTCCCGTACGTCGGGGCGGGGGTGCTCGGTTCCGCGCTGGGTCTCGACAAGGCGATCCAGAAGGTGCTGTTCGCCGCGGCCGGGTTACGGGTCGTTCCTCACGAAGTGGTCACCGAGCCGCGGTGGCGCGAGGATCCCGAGGGGATCCACGGACGCGCCGAGGAGTTGGGTTTCCCCGTGTTCACGAAGCCCGCGACCCTCGGCTCCTCGGTTGGGATCATGAAGGCCCACGACCCGGCCGAGCTGGACGCTGGGATGGAGGAGGCGTTCCGATACGCCCGCAAGGCGCTGGTGGAGAAAGGGATCGAGCCGATCCGCGAGGTCGAGTGCGCCGTGCTCGGCAACGACGACCCGGTGGCCTCGCGCGCGGGCGAGATCATGCCGGAGGGGCACGAGTTCTACGACTACTCGGCGAAGTACCTCGATGTCGATGGCGCACGGCTCCTGATCCCCGCCGCGATCTCCGACGAGGTCCTCGGGCGGGTGCAGTCGATGTCCGTGCGAGCGTTCGTCGCGATCGAGTGCGCCGGGATGGCGCGGGTGGACTTCTTCCTGCGAGGGGACGACGAGCTCTGGCTGAACGAGATCAACACGATCCCCGGCTTCACGTCGATCTCGATGTACCCGAAGCTGTGGGGCGCGAGCGGTCTTCCCTACGCGGAGCTGGTCGAACGGCTCCTGGAGCTCGCGGTCGAACGCCACGAGGCCGAGCGAGCGAAGGACTCGAACGTCCGCGAGCTCTTATAGATGCACGACCGGGCATGTGAGGGTTCGGGTGATCCCCTCCACCGCCTGGATCCGTGCAACGACGAGCTTGCCGAGCTCGTCGACGGTCTTCGCCTCCGCGCGCACGATGACGTCGTAGGGCCCCGTCACGTCCTCCGCCTCGGCGACGCCGGCGATGGCTCGTACCGCGTTCGCGACCGATGCAGCCTTGCCAACCTCGGTTTGGATCAGGATGTACGCGTTCACCACGGTCGAGGGCCTCCTGTCGCAGCGAAGGCCACATGCTAGACCCGGCCGCTGAAGCGGCGCAACGCGGAACGTCCCGGCGGGATCCACGTGGTCGGGTAGGCGCTCCTGGCATCATCACGGCATGCGCTACGTCGATCGGGAAGACGCCGGCGGCAGGCTCGCGGCCGAGATCGATCGGGTCGTGCAGGGCTCGGCGGTCGTGCTCGGGATCCCGCGCGGTGGCGTCCTGGTCGCGGTGCCGGTCGCGACGGCCCTGCGCGCCCCGCTCGACGTGGTCGTTCCGAGGAAGGTGGGTGCCCCCTTCAATCCCGAACTCGGGCTGGGTGCGATCGCGCCGGGCGTGAGGGTGCTGGACGAGGCGTTGATCGCGCGTCTGGGCGTCTCCGCCGGATACCTGGAGGGCGAGATCGCGCGTCAGGAGGCCGAGATCGCGCGCCGCACGGCGGCGTACCGGGGCGACCGGCCGGCGGTGGAACTGGAGGGGCGTACCGCCGTGATCGTGGATGACGGCGTGGCGACGGGGGGAACGGCTCTCGCGGCCGCTCGGTGGGCGCGCGCGCAGCGCGCGCCCACGGTGGTCTTCGGCGCGCCGGTCGGGCCGCCGGAGACGGCGGCCCGACTCGGCGCCGTCTGCGACGCGGTGGTGTTGCTCCAGACCCCCCACGCCTTCTCGGCCGTGGGCGAGTGGTACGACCGGTTCGACCAGGTGACCGACGACGAGGTCCGCGCGGCGCTCGCGGCGGTCGGGTGAGACGGTTCGAGTTCGGCGTCGCGCTGTTGCTCACGGGGTTCGGGGTCCGGTCGCTCTGGTACTGGGCGCGCCGTCCCTTCGAATCGACCGCGATCCGCGATCAGCTGCTCTACGCCGTCTACCGGACCGGACGCGTCGGCTTGTGGTTCGCGTTCGCCGGACTCTTCTATCTCTTCGCGTTCATCGGCGCTTCGGATCCGGAGCCGAACCGGATCACCGGCGAGCTCGTGGTCCAGCACCCCTCAAGGTACGCGTGGTACGTCATCGTGTTCGCGGTCCTCGGGGCGATGCAGCTGGTGGGGGGCTGGTTCCTCGGGCACGGCGGCCCGGCCGACCACGGCGACGGGCAGGGTCCGCGACGGTGACCGGCCGCATCAGCCGACAGCTTTGATGATCTCCTCGGACAGCTGCGTGAACTGCTGCAGGTGCGCTACCCGATCAGTCTTCAGCGTGTCCACGATCGCAGCGTAGGCCTCGACCCGGCCCTGGCGCTCGTAGAGCCGGCGTGGCTGCAGGAGCTCGGGGTCGTCGAACCCGGGAACGTCGCTCGCGACCTCGTAGCCGAAGTCGGGGTCCGTCTCGAAGACGATCGTTCCTTCGGCGATGCCCTTCACGCAGGCCGACGTGTGCGGGATCTTGACCTTCTTCGAGCGGTCGTCGCCGTCGCCGCCGCCGACGCGGCCGGTATTGAGCAGGTACGTCTCGATCGGGTGCGTGGCGAGCAGCTCGAGCAGGCGATTGCCCTGCAGACCGTGCGGGAGCGGGAAGAAGGGGTTCGTTCCCGGGACGCGGAGGAACTTGCCGTCCTCGGCCGCGCCGCCCGCCGAGGTGCCGGTGGTCTCACCGAGCATGAAGTAGGCGGCCGCCTGCTCCTGAGAGAGCTTCGCGACCGCGGGGATGATGTTCTCGTTCCGGTTGAGGATCAACAGGTAGTCGACGGGACCGACGTTGCGAGCGTCCTCGGAGGCGAGCAGGTCGCGCATCTCGAAGACAGCGCGCCCGTTCTTCGTGTAGTGCTCGTTGAAGAAGTCGACCCGTCCCGCCTCGTCCTGGTAGACGTTCTCGAGGTACGCGGACGGCTTCACGACGGCGCCGTGGATCGACGGCTCGAAACTCGGGTCCAGCCCGAAGGTCTTCGCGAAGCATCCGTTCTCCGTGCCATAGGCGTGGCCGCCCGGCATCAGCCCGACGAAGTCGTCCTGGATCGGACGGGACCCGTTCTGCGTCGTGAACGTCGTCGTGGTCTTGCCCGTACCCGACAGACCGATGATCATGAACACCGTGTCGCCGTCGTCCGTCGGGATGACCTTGAGCCCGGCGTGCAGCGCGAGGCCGCCCCTGCCGTAGACGATGTCGTTCCACATCCGGAGCCCACCCTTCTTGGACTCCCCGAAGTAATCCGAATTGAGGACGCGGGTCACGTAGTTGTCGAGGTCGACGGCGATCACGCGATCGTCCGGGTATCCCGGAGCGGCCAGCCCCGGCGTGTAGATCACCTGCACCTCGGGATCGCGGCCGTCGCGTCGCTCGAAGTAGAGCTTCCGTTGCATCCCCGCGATGTTGGCGTAGCGCTTCTCCATCACGAGGCGCGCGGCGGTCCGCATCCCCGGGTCGTTGCCGATGGAGCCGTCGACGACGATCACGTCGTTCTCGGCGAGGTACGCGTCCTGGAGGGCGGCGACCTCGTCGTACTGCGCGCGGGTCATCGTCTTGCCGCTCGACTCCCGGTCGACCACGTAGGTACTGGCGGCGCTCCGAGACAGGACGGTGGTCTGGACGTTGACGTTGCCGTACTCCGTCAGCCGGGCCTCCGGCATCGCTTCGGTGAAGGTCCTGAGCTCTTCGGGGGTCGGGTTGTCGAACACCTTCGCCACGTGGCCTCCTCGCTCGTGCGGAACACGGAGAAACGTTCGTACGGAGTGCGGAACGGCCTAGAGTTTATCGGACGGTCAAGGGGGCTCTCGCGGCCCGGCGGTGGGCGGCGTGGACGTGCGATGACGAGGGTTGACCATGGATAGCAGCGAGGACGAGCTCATCACGGCGATCGGACGGGTGCTCTCCGGTTCGGGTCCCGACGTCGTGGTGCCAGTCGGAGACGATGCCGCGGTCGTGCGCGGGGGGATCGGAGATCTCGTGCTCACGGCCGATGCGCTCGTCGAGGGCACGCACTTCGATCCGGCCATGAGCACCCCGCACGATCTCGGCTACAAGGCGATCGTCGTGAGCGTCAGCGACATCGCCGCGATGGCCGGGTCGCCGCGGTACGCACTCTGCGCGTTGACGCTGTCCGACGACGTCGACTCGGGCTGGGCGATGGAGCTGTTCGGAGGGATGCGGGAAGCGTGCGACGAGTTCGCGTGCACGCTCGTCGGCGGGAACCTCGCCCACGGCTCCGAGGTGACGGTCGCGATCACCGTGACGGGTGAGGTCGCGCGCGGCGCCGCCGTGCGGCCGCGTCGGGGAGGCGCCGGTGCTCGCGCGCAACGGCGCGACGGCGATGATCGACGTGTCCGACGGGCTCACACGCGACCTCGTACGGATCTGCGAGGCGAGCGGCGTCGGCGTGCGGCTCGACCTGGCGACGATCCCGGCCCACCCGGCCGCCGCCGAGGGCGAAGCCCTCGGCGGAGGCGAAGACTACGAGCTGCTCGCGACGATGCCGTCGGGTAGCGCGACGGCGGGTGCGGTGCTGGAGCTCGCCGACATGTTCGCGACGCCGCTCACGGCGATCGGGACGATCGTCGTGGAGGGGCTCCAGATGATCGACATCGACGGGGTGACGCGTCCGCTCGAGCCCGCCGGATGGAACCACTTCGGATGAGCGATCCCAACACCAGACCGCGCGTGTTGTCCATCGCCGGGAGCGACTCCGGCGGAGGAGCCGGCATCCAGGCCGACCTCAAGACCTTCTCCGCGTTCGGGGTCTTCGGGATGACCGCCATCACGGCGGTCACGGTGCAGAACACGATGGGCGTGCAGGGCTTCGAAGCTCTCTCGCCGGCAACCGTCGGCGACCAGATCCGCGCGGTTGCGTCGGACATCGGCGTCGACGCTGCGAAGACCGGGATGCTCGCGAACCCGCCCATCGTGGAGGCGGTCGCGGCGGCCGTGGCCGAAACGGCGATCCCGAACCTCGTGGTCGATCCGGTGTTCGTGTCCAAGCACGGCCACGTGCTACTCGCGGAGGACGCAGTCGGAGCGCTCCGCACCCGCGTCGTGCCGTTGGCCTCGATCGTCACGCCCAACCTTCCGGAGGCCGCGGGTCTCGCCGGCTTCGCCGTCGAGACCCGCGATCAGATGCGCCGCGCCGCCGACGCGATCCTCGCGCTCGGCGCAGGCGCCGTCCTCGTGAAAGGCGGGCACCTCGATGATCCCGGCCGGTCGTCCGACCTCTTCGTCGGTCCTTCCTGGGAGGGGTGGCTGGAGGCGGAGCGGATCGACACCCCGAACACGCACGGCACGGGATGCACGCTCTCTGCCGCGATCGCGGCGCGGCTCGCGGTCGGGGACGGTGTCCCCGACGCGGTCCGCGCCGCGAAAGCGTTCGTGACGGAGGCGATCCGACACGCGCTCCCGTTGGGGGGCGGCATCGGCCCGGTCGATCCGCTGTGGGCGATCCGCCCGGCGAGCCCGCGATGACCGGCGAAGACCAGCCGCGGATCGGGCGAGACGGGCCGTTTCGCTCGTCGCTCGGGCGGACGAAGCGATGTGCCCCATGGATCGGGGCGGGGAGGCCGGGTTCCTGTTCGTCGGCGCCGTGGGCGGCTGAAGAGCGGCCTCAGGCGTGGGAGGGTCGGACGACCCGTCCTGCCTTGATTCAGCTGGTGCAGGCGTGGATCCGCCGGGGGGTCCCATCAACCAACGCCCGGACGCGCTGGACGTTGGGATCCCATCGCCGGTTGATCCGCTTGTGCGAGAAGGTCACGGACTTCCCGAACCAGGGCTTCTTCCCACAGATGTCACACACCGCTGCCATCGCGTCATCGAGGCTACCAGGCCACTAGCGAGCGATCGCCTTCAGGTTGGCCTGCAAGACGTCTTCGGAGAGCTGGCCCCGCACGGTCGCGACCAGGCGACCGTCCGCGTCGTAGAACTGGGTCATCGGCGGGGAGAAGAGGTTGAAGGAGAGACCGATCGAGTTCGTTGGGTCGAACACGCTCGGGTACGTCACATCTCGGTCGTGCATGAACGACCTCGCGCCCTGGCGGAAATCCTCCAGATCGACCCCGACGAACTGGACAGCATCCCCGAGCCGGCGATGGGCGTCGACGAGCAGCGGGGTCTCCGCCTTGCACGGCGGGCACCAGGCCGCCCAGTAGTTGACGACGACGGGTGTCCCGCGGAGCTGCTGGAGGAGCTGCCGGAATCCGTCCGCGTCCATCGCCGGGAGCTCGTCGGCCATGATCGGAAGCGCCGGCGCGGTTGTTGCGTTCCTCGCAGGCACGGTGCCCGTGGCCGCCGCGTCATGGGTACAGCCCGTCAGGACGAGCGCGGTGAAGACGAATGGGGCGAGAACCGCTCGGGGGGCTGTCACGCGTCCATGGTAGAACCGGGTGCAGCGTGAGGATCCGCCGGTGACGTTGACGCTCTCCTCCCCGATCGTCGCGATCGATCGGAAGCTGGCCACCCGCCGCGGGGGGTTCCGCACCAAGGGCCCGGAGGCGCACACCGTGCTCCGTGAGGCGTTCGACGTCACGACGGTGGGGGAGCTGCTGCATCACTACCCGCGCCGGTACATCGACCGGTCGCACGTCGAGACCATCCGAGGGCTGCATCCCGGTGTCTCCGCGACCGTGATCGCGACGGTCCGACGGGTCGCGAAGCGCCAGACGAGACGGCATCAGTCGATGGTCACGATCACGCTTCACGACGGGACGGGCGCGCTCGATCTCACGTTCTTCAACCAGCCTTGGGCAGCGTCGCTCTACCGCGAAGGATCGGAGGTCGCCGTCTCCGGTGTCGCGCAGCTGTACCGCGGGCGTCTGCAGCTATCGAACCAGGAGGTCGAGGTTCTCCGCGGGGACGGACAGGATCTCGTGCATACCGCCCGGATCACACCAGTGCACCCTGCCTCCGAGGGCATCAGCGCCAAGACGATCCGCGAGCTGATCTGGCACGCACTGGAGCAGCTGCCGCCGCAGGTCGATCCGCTTCCGGCCGAGCTGGTGGAAGCCGAATCGCTCAGCACCTGGGACGCGGCATGCCGGCGGATCCATTTCCCCGCCGACGAGCACGAGCTCGCGAGCGCCCGGGAACGGCTGAAGTTCGACGAGCTCTTCCTATTGGAGCTCGGCGTGGCGTTCCGCAGACAGCGCCTCGCTCACGAGCGCACCGGGGTTGCTCACGACCCCGACGGGCCCCTCACGAGGGCGCTGCGCGCGACCCTCCCGTTCGAACCGACCGGCGCGCAGCGCGAAGCGATGGATCAGATCGACACGAAGATGGCTGCGCCGCAGCCGATGAACGTGTTACTCCAAGGCGACGTGGGCTCGGGGAAGACGCTGGTCGCCTTGCACGCCTGCCTCGTCGCGATCCAGTCCGGCCACCAAGCGGCGATCATGGCCCCGACGGAGGTCCTCGCCGGCCAACATGCCCGTTCGGTCGCCGATCTGCTGCGGCCCATGGGCGGCGTCGCCGCGGTCGGCCCCTCCCGGGCGGCGGCTGACCGGCAGCGCTCACTCTTCGAAGGCTCGAGCGCTCCGATCGTCGAACCGACGGTGCGGTTCGCCATGTTGACGGGATCCATCACCGGCAAGGAGCGTGAGCGGACCTCGGAGGGCATCGAGGACGGCACGGTCGATCTGGTGATCGGCACCCACGCGCTCGTGCAGGGGAGCGTCACGTTCCGAGACCTCTCGCTCGCCGTCGTCGACGAACAACATCGATTCGGGCTCCATCAACGGATGGCGCTGAAGAGGAAGGGGACCGGCGACATCGATGTCCTGATCATGACGGCGACGCCGATCCCCCGGACGCTCGCGCTGACGTACTACGGGGATCTCGACGTCGTGGTGTTGGACGAGATGCCGAGGGGGCGTGGGCCGATCCAGACCCGCGTCGTTCGGGATGCCCCCGCGCGTGCAGCCGCGGAGACCTTGGTTCGGCAGGAGGTGGCAGCCGGTCGACAAGCGTTCGTCGTCTGCGCGGCGATCGACGAGGCCAACCGGAACCAGGTCAAGGCGGCGGAGGCGGAGGCCACCCGCCTGCGGACCGAGGTCTTCCCCGACCTCCGCGTCGAGCTCCTCCACGGCCGTATGCGCCCGAAGGAGAAGGAGCGAGTGATGGACGCGTTCCGCGATGGTGCCGCGGACGTGTTGATCTCGACCACCGTGATCGAGGTCGGCGTGGACGTGCCCAACGCCACCGTGATGCTGGTGGAGAACGCGGAACGGTTCGGACTGGCGCAGCTCCATCAGCTCCGAGGCCGGATCGGCCGGGGACCCGACGCTTCCTACTGCGTGCTGTTCGACGAGTCCGACGAGCTGAACGTCGACGCGAGGGCGCGCATCGACGCCATGGTGCGAACGAACGACGGGTTCGAGCTGGCGGATGAGGACCTCCGGCTGCGCGGCGAAGGCACCTTGTTCGACACGAAGCAATCCGGCATGCCCGATCTCAAGCTTGCCCGGCTGTCCGAGGACCTGGAACTGGTCAAACGAGCTCGGGCACGCGCGTTCGCGCAGTTGGAGGACGACCCGCGCCTCGTCGAACATCCTGCCCTGCTGGAGGAACTCCGTCGGCGGTTCGAACGATCGATCGAGTGGCTCTTCCAGTCCTAAACCCGTCAGCGGGACCGTGCTGGCCGGCGTGCTCGTGACGGGTCGATCCCGAGGCACGGCTAGGCTCCCGCTCGTGCGTGTGATCGCCGGTTCGGCCCGTGGGACGCGCCTCGGGCCCGTGCCGCCGGGCGTGCGTCCGCTGTCCGATCGTGCACGCGAGGGTCTCTTCTCCAGCCTCGGCGCCGAGGTGTCGGATGCGCGCTGTCTGGACCTGTTCGCGGGCACCGGCGCGGTCGGGATCGAGGCGCTCTCCCGCGGAGCCGAGTCCTGTACGTTCGTGGACGCCTCTCGTCACGCGACCGATGCGACCCGGTCAAACCTCGAACGCGCCCATCTGGCCGAGCGGGCGACCGTCCGGACCGCCGATGTGCCGGCCTACCTCCGGCGGCGGCGAACGAACGAGCCTCCGTACGAGCTCGTGTTCCTCGACCCGCCGTACGAGATCGCGGAGCCTCGACTGAGCGGCTGCCTGGCCGCGCTCGAGGCCGGATGGCTTGCCCCCGAAGGATGGACAGTGGTTCTGACCCGAGGTCACAAGAGTTCGGTCCCGCCGGTTCCGGTACACTGGGCCACTCGGAGGCAACTTCGGTACGGAGACAGCCTCTTGACCCTGTTCCGGGAGGATCGATGGGCTTGACCGCCCTGTGTCCGGGGACGTTCGACCCGGTGACCAACGGGCATCTGGACGTCGTCGGCCGAGCCGCACAACTGTTCGATTCGGTGATCGTGGGGGTCGTGGAGAGTCCCGCCAAGACCCCTTTGTTCAGCGTGGACGAGCGGGTGCGCCTGTTGGAGGAGGCCGTTAAGGATCTGGCGAACGTCCGGGTTGGGTCGTTCCGAGGCCTCCTGGTGGATCACGCCCGTGCGCAGGGAGCCTCGGTCATCGTGAAGGGTCTGCGAGCGATCAGCGACTACGAATATGAGATCCAGATGGCGCAGATGAATCAGCGGATCGGGGAGCTCGACACCTTGTTCATGGCCACGAGTCCCAAGTGGTCGTTCCTGTCATCCTCGCTGGTCAAGGAGGTGGCGAGCCATGGCGGAGACGTCGAGGGGCTCGTCCCCGACCATGTGCGGAAGCTGTTGGTCGACCGGCTGGTGAGCGCGTGATGGACCTCTCCGCGCGTCTCGTGCAACTCGAGCAGCTGGTGATCGAAGCGAAATCGATGCCGTTGTCGTCGTCGGTCCTCGTGAGCCGCGAGGAGCTCCTGCAGATGATCTCCGAGATGCAGGAGAGCCTCCCCGAGGAGATCAAGCAGGCCCGATGGATCGTGAAGGACCGCGAGGACCTTCTGGGCAAGGCTCGGGCCGAGGGGGAGCGGATCGTCGAACAGGCGCACGAGGAACAGCGCCGGATGGCGCTCAAGGAAGAGGTTGCCCGTCGCGCCGAAGCCGAGGCCCACGGCATCCTGGAAGACGCTCAGGATCGGGCCGACGCGATGCGACGCGAAGCCGAGGATTACGTCGACGCGAAACTCGCGCAGTTCGAGATCGCGCTCCGCAAGATCCTGGAAGAAGCGCAATCGTCCGCGCGGAGCGTCGCGAAGACCCTGGATCAGGTCGAGGTGGGGCGCGAACACCTGCGTGCTCCCGGGACCCCCGCCGATCAGGCGCTGGCGCCCCACGAAGAGCAGCCGCGGGAGACGGAGCTGTACGACGAGCACGGTGCGACCGACGACGCGGGGAGGTTCTGATGCTGGGCTCGGTCGACGTCCGCGATCTCACGGGGCAGCCGGGGTCTTCTCGCGAGGAGCCCCTCGTGGGGACGCTCGAGGGTCTCGCGACGGAGCTTGCGCGGATGCCGGACGACGCCATCGTCCGCGCCGATCTGCTGCTGGAGTCCGTGGTGGAGGGCATCCTCGTCTCGGGCCACGTCGCGGGCCGATGGACCCTCCGGTGCGCCCGGTGCCTGGTCGAGTTCGAACAGCCGTTCCGCATCGATATCCATGAGCTCTTCGTGCGGCATCCGGACGAGGACGCGGACGTGTACCCGCTCGGTCCCGAAGGGCAGCTCGACCCTGACCAGATGATCCGTGACGCGGTCGGGGTCGAGATGCCCTTCTCCCCGCTCTGTCGCTCGGACTGCCAAGGGCTCTGCGCGACCTGTGGTGGGAACCGCAACCTCGGGGAGTGCCCCGGGCACGCCGAGTTGGATCAGCGGTTCGCGGTGCTCGCCGACCTGTTCCCCGATCTGCCCAACCTCGACTGACGACGCGATCCAGAAGGAAGGAACCCACATCATGGCCGTCCCGAAGAAGAAGCAGAGCAAGACGCGCACGGCCACACGCCGTGCGACCTGGAAGGGCGAAGCACCTACGTACAGCGCTTGCCCGCAATGCAAACAGCCGAAGCTTCCGCACCGCGTCTGCGCGAACTGCGGCTACTACGCCGGCCGTCAAGCGGTCGAGGTCGAGTAGCCGCGTGAGCGAGGCGTCCGTCGAACATCGGCTCGAGGCACTCGATCGCGCGCTCGGCGTTTCCTTCCGCGACCCCGAGCTGCGGGAGGCATCCCTCACTCACCGATCGTTCGCGTTCGAGCACGACCTCACCGTCACGAACGAACGGCTGGAGTTCCTCGGCGACTCGGTTCTGGGCTTGGTCGTGACCGATCTCGCGTACCGGATGTATCCCGCGATGCCCGAAGGTGAGCTCGCGAAGCTCCGCGCCGCCATCGTGAACATGACGGCGCTCGCCGACGTGGCACGGGACCTCGACCTCGGGGCCGTCGTCCTGCTCGGCAAGGGCGAGGAGCAATCCGGCGGACGCGACAAGGCGAGCATCCTCGCGGACGCGTTGGAAGGCGTCTTCGGCGCCGTCTACCTCGATCTCGGTCTCGACGCCGCTCGCGAGCTGATCGAGCGCTTGTTCGAGCCCCGGATGCAGGCATACGTCCGAGGCGAGGGGGATCGCGACTACAAGACGATCCTCCAGGAGCTCGCATCGCAGGAGCTCCGAGCGCTGCCCGTCTACCAGATCCAGGAACGGGGCCCCGACCACGAGAAGGAGTTCACGGCGACCGTCGTGATCGCCGGAGAGACGCTGGGGACGGGCGTCGGGCGCTCGAAGAAGGAAGCCGAGCAACAAGCTGCTCGCGAGGCCCACGCGCGCATCTCGGAGCGACGCGCCGATCGACCGGTGAGGGGGAGCGTTGATGGAGCTTCCTGAGGTCGAGGTGATGCGACGCGATCTCGAACGCGACGTAGTGGGCAAGAAGATCAAGGACGTCGAGGTCAAGGGTTCGAAGAACGCGATGCGCGTGATCCGTCGCCACAAGACACGGAAGGAGTTCTCGTCACGCCTGGCCGGGCACAAGGTCATGAAGACCGAACGGCGCGGGAAGTACGTCCTGTTCTCCCTGGACGGCGGGGATGTGTGGGTCGTTCATTTCGGGATGAGCGGCCGGTTCACCCGGGCGAACGGACGGGTCGCCCTCGCGCCGCACACGCACGTGATCGTGACCTTCCAGCAGGGCGGGGATCTCCGATTCGTCGACCCCAGGACGTTCGGGGAGATGTTCGTGGCGTCGACCGACGAGCTGGGCAAGGTGAAGGAGCTCCAGCACATCGCGATCGACCCGTTGGATCAAGTGTTCACGTGGCCCACGTTCCAATATCTGCTCGCGCAGCGTGCAACGAAGATGAAGCAACTGATGATGGATCAGAAGTTCATCAGCGGGCTCGGCAACATCTACTCGGACGAGGTCCTGTTCGCGGCCGGGATCCGCTACGACCGGATGAGCGACTCGCTCTCCTCGCAAGAGGTGCGGCGGCTCTACCGCGCGATCCAGGAGATCCTCCAGGACGCGATCAAGGCGCGAGGAACGACGCTCGAGGATGAGGCGTACGTCGATCTGTTCGGGAAACCGGGCGAATACCAGAACGAGCTCAAGGTCTACGGCCGAGAGGGACTGCCCTGCCGGCGGTGTCGCACGCCGATCCGGACCGTCAAGGTGCAGCAGCGCACGAGCTTCTTCTGTCCCCAGTGTCAGAGCTGACGGCCCCTCGCCCGTTGCGCGATCCGACGACCTGTCGTACGGTCCAGGCGTCTAGGGATCCCGAGCCGGGGGGTGTGTGCGATGACGACACCGGAGCAGAACGCGGCGACCTGCCGTGAGTTCAACCAGCGAGTCTTCAACGACGGTGACATCTCATATGCGGAGAAGATGTTGACGGACGACTTCGTCGACCACACGCCGCCGCCCGGTGGCACGGGCGACAAGGCATCGACGATCGCGATGTTCCAACAGATGCACGAGCAGTACCCCGGAGCGAAGGCCGAGGTCCTCGACATCGTCGCGAGCGGTGACAAGGTGTCGGTCCGGACCCGCATCACGGGCACGGACACGAAGGGGTTCATGCCGGGGATGCCCCCGACGGGCAAGTCGTACGCATTGGAGTCGATCGACGTCATGACCTTCGACGAGAACGGCATGAACACCGAGCATTACGGCGTCGCCGACATCGCCGGCGCCATGATGCAGCTCGGGCTCATGCCGGGAGGCGGCGCGCCTCCGAGCTGATCCGCTCAGACGATCTCGGCGCCGGCGTCGCGCATGCGCCGGAGCGCCCGCTCGGCATCGCTCTCATGCAGATCGACCGCGCGGATACCATCGGCCAGCACCTCCACCGCGAATCCGAGCATGCGGGCATCGCTCGTCGTTTCGACGACGCAGTAGTCCGTTGCAAGTCCACAGATCACGAGACGCTCCACGCCGCGCTCGCGGAGGAGGTGTTCGAGGAGCGTGGGGTACGTCTCCCCACTCTGCGGGTCGCGCACGCTGAACCCCGAATACCCGTCACGTCCGTCGGATCCCTTGCGCACGACCTCGCCTTCGACGCGGAGGTCGGGATGAAAGGCAGCACCCCACGTGTCGTGCACGCAGTGGACGGGCCAGATCCCCCCGTCGGCGGCGAAGTGTGGCGTGTGCTCCGGATGCCAATCCTGCGTGTAGACGACGAAGGCCCGTCTTTCCAGGCCCTGGCGCAGCTCGGCGTTGGCGACGGGTGGAACCTCCTCTCCGCCCGCCACGTACAGGCTTCCACGCGGATCGGCGAAGTCGTTCTGGACATCGACGATCAAGAGCGCTGTTCGTTCGTCGTAGATCGGCACAGGTCCTCCGCTGGAGCGGATGCTACTTCGGCATGGGAACATCGTCGGGTGCGACGTGTCCGCGTGATCGTCTCCGGCCATGTTCAGGGCGTGTTCTTCCGGACGAGCTGCGCTCGCGCCGCGGCGCAACGAGGGGTGGCCGGTTGGGTGCGCAACCGGGGCGACGGGAGCGTCGAGGCGGTCTTCGAGGGCTCCACGGCCGACGTCGCCGCCCTGGTGGCGTGGTGTCGGTCCGGTCCCCGCGGCGCCTCCGTCACGGATGTGGACTCGTTCGACGAGTCGCCGATCGGCGAGCGCGGGTTCCGGATCACGGGCTGATCGACCGTGCCCGACGCCTCCCACGCCACGAATCACACGCCTGTTAGCATCCGCGCGATGTTCCTGCGGCAGATCCAGATCCGCGGTTTCAAGAGCTTCGCGGACAAGACCGTCCTGGAGTTCGTCCCCGGTGTGTCCGTGATCGTCGGGCCGAACGGGTCCGGGAAGTCCAACCTCGTCGACGCGATCAGCTGGGCGCTCGGGGAACAGGGACCCCGGGCCCTCCGGGGCGGCCAGATGGCCGACGTCATCTTCGCCGGCACCCCGTCTCGTCCCGCGCTCGGCATGGCCGAGGTCAAGCTCGTGATCGACAACGCCGCCGGCAAGATCCCGGTTCCGATGAGCGAGATCGAGATCGCTCGGACCATCTTCCGGAGCGGCGATTCCGAGTACCGCATCGGTGGCCAGGTCGTTCGGCTGATGGACGTGCAGGAGCTCCTCTCGGAATCGGGGATCGGCCGGGCCCTGCACACGGTCGTCGGTCAGGGGCAACTCGAAGACGTACTCCTGTCCCGGCCGGAGGATCGCCGGAAGTACATCGAGGAAGCCGCCGGGATCGCGAAGCACCGGCGACGGAAGGAGCGGGCGGAGCGGAAGCTCGGCGGCCTGGACCAGGATCTGCTCCGTCTCTCGGACGTCCTGGCGGAGCTCCGACGGCAGCTGAAGCCCCTTCAGCAACAGGCGGAGATGGCCAAGCGACACGAAACCCTCACGGCGGAAGCGGACCGGCTCGCACGAACCCTCGCCGCCGCCAGGCTCCGCGCCCTCGTCCGCGAGCAGGAGCGTCGCCGCGACGGGTGGGATCAGGGCTTGGCGGAGCGCTCGCAGGCGCGACAGCGCCTGGACGCGCTCGACGAGCGCGTGCTGGGAGCCGCGGACGCGCGCGCCGCGGCGACGCGGGCGCTCACCGACGCCGAGCAGGGCGTGCGGGCCACCACGTTCGATCGTGACCGAGCCGAGCAGCGCTACCGGGAAGCGGTCGATCGCGAAGCCACGGCTCGCACGGAGCTCGCGTCCGAGGCGACCCGCGCGGCTCGGTTGGACACGATCACCCAGGAGATCACTCGGATCGAGGCCCTCCTCGCGGAGACGGTGACCGGACTCGAGGCGCAGGAAGCCGCGCTCGCCGCTGCGGAGGCGGCGTACCGGCAGCAGGAGGATCACCGTCGGGAGGTTGAGGACCTCCGCAGAAGGATGGGGGAGCAGGCTGCCGGGCGGCGAGCGGAGCGCGAGACGCTCGAGCGATCGCTCGCGAGCGCCGAGCGAGAGCGTGAGCGCCTGGCCGCGGATCTCGCGTCGGTTCAGGAGCGGATGGCGACGATCGAAGCCGAGCGAGAGACGGTCGAGCGGGACATCGAGCAGCTGGACGGACAGTCCTCTCCGCTCGCGGAGCGCCGAGATCGGCTCGAAGACGAACGTCGGGGCCTGACGGACAGGGTGCAGGAGCTGGGGGAGGCCCGACGCGGCATGCAGGCACGGAAGGACCTCCTCGACGCTCGGCGCACGGACATCGAGGAGACCCCAGGCTCCCGGTTCCTCAGGGATCACAAGGGCCGCGCCGTCGGCCTGCTGAAGGACCTCGTTCGGATCGAACCGGGTCTCGAGCTGGCGCTCGTGGCCGCACTCGGATCGCTCGCGGACGCCGTCGTGTACGAAGACGGCGCGCTCGCCCTGCAGGACGCCCACGAGGGCGGTGGCGCGATCCTTGCGATCGCGGCGGGCGGGCCCGTTCCGCTCGGACGGTCCGGCGAACGACGACTCCTCAGCGTCGTTCACGCCGAACCGGCCGCTCGCGGGATCGTCAGCACGGTCCTTCGCGATGTGTATCTGGCCGACACGGTGGACGAGGCGGTCGCGATGCAACGCGAGCACGCGCAGTCGTCGTTCGTCACACCCGAGGGCATGCTGATCGGCCCCGCGGTGATCCATACCGCGCTGGAAGCGGATGCCCGCCTCCGGGAGATCAAGGCGGAGCTCCAGGTGCTCGCTCACGATCTGTCGGCAACGGAGCAACAGCTTCGTCCGCGCCGCCAGCGGCTCGGCGAGATCGGGGAGGAGGTCGCCTTCCTGCGCGAGCAGATCGAAGCGGCCGACGCGGACATCACCTCCGCGGCCGAGCGCCTGACCTCGTTCGAACGCGACCTGGGAGGGCTCCGGACCGAAGAGGAGATGCTGCGACATCGGATCGCTGCGGTCGAAGAAGGCGAAACGGCGTGGCGGGCCCGGCTGTCGACGATGGCTCCTTCGCCGGCTGAGGACATGCCGGAGCTCCCGCCGCTGCCCCAGTCACCGATCCAGGTCCGTGTCACGGTGGAGACGCTCCGACGCGATCGCGCGAACCACGATCACCGCTCCGCGGAGCTTCGCGCCGAGCGGGACGCGTTGACCGAGCAGGATCCTCATGCGATCCGTCAGGCGTTGGCTGAGGCCTCGGCCTCGCGGAGCGAGGCCGAGGCCACGGCGCGCGCGGCCGAAGCCGCCTGCGCGGCAGCCGGCGAGATCCGCGACGGCGCAGCCGCCGCGGAACGTGAGGCCGCGGAAGCCGAGGCGCGGGTGAACCGCTCGTGGCGGGAGGCCTCCACCCAGCTCGACCGGCTCCGCGAGAAGTACGAGGAGGACGATCGCTCTCGCGGTGACATCGAGCGTCGGATCGCGGACGCCGAGCGCATGCTCCGCGAGGGGTTCGGGGTTGAGCCGCCGGAGGCGCTGGCCGAGCTCGGCGAGGACGATACGGTCGAGGGCATCGGGAAGCGACAAGAGCTGGTGCAGCGGCGTCTCGGCCTCCTCGGCCGGGTGAACCTCCTGGCCGTCGGCGAGCTCGGAGCGGTGCAGGAACGGCACGACTTCATGCAGCGGGAGCTCGATGATGTTCGGGCTGCTCGCCGTGATCTCCTCGAGCTGATCGCGCAGGTCGACCACGACATCACCGAAGCGTTCACCACCGCCTACCACGACGTCGCGATGCAGTTCGAACGGCTGGTCGCCGAACTGTTCCCCGGCGGCGAGGGGCGCCTGGTCTTGACCGATCCGGCGAGCCCCCTCGAGTCAGGGATCGAGATCGAGGCCTCGCCCGGCCGCAAGCGGGTGAAGCGCATCTCGCTGTTGTCGGGTGGCGAACGCTCCCTCACCGCCCTTGCGTTCCTCTTCGCCATCTTCACGGCGCGGCCGTCCCCGTTCTACCTGATGGACGAGGTGGAGCCTGCGCTCGATGACGTCAACCTCAACCGGTTCCTCCGACTCGTCGACGGGTTCGCGAAGGACGCACAGGTCCTGATCGTGACCCATCAGAAGCGCACGATGGAGATCGCGGGGATGCTGTACGGGATCTCTCTGAACGCCGACGGCACCACGAAGGTCGTCGCACAACGGATGGAGCACGCCTCGACGGAGGCTCCGACGGTCCGCGTGCCGCAGGCACAACCCATCCGCTAGCCTTCTCGCCCGATGTTGTGGTACGTCCTCGTCTTCGCGATCCTCGCGGTGCTGCTGGTGATCGCCGGCACGATGAGGATCGTGCGCCGCCGCCGCTCGGCCCTCGGTCATGCCCACGTCTACCCGGCCGCGCCGGAGCATCCCGCGGCGCAACGTCACGCCGAGGCACCGAGGGAGGTCGGTGCCTCCGGCGGTGCGTTCCACAAGGGAGGTCTCGGCCCGACCCTGAGGGGCCTCTTCCACGGCAGCGCGACCGAGACGACCTGGCACGAGCTCGAGGATCTGTTGTTGAAAGCGGACGTGGGACCGAAGGCCGCCTCGGACATGGTGCAGCGCGTCCGCGCCGACCACCCGACGGGGGGCAACGTCGTCGATACCGTCCGCGGAGAGATCCTCTCGATCCTGGGCCCCGACCTGCCCCTCACGCTCGACGGGCAGCTCTCGGTGATCCTCGTCGTCGGCGTCAATGGATCCGGGAAGACGACCACGATCGGGAAGCTCGCGAAACGGCTGGTTTCGGAGGGCCGCGTGGTGAGCGTCGCTGCGGCCGACACGTTCCGCGCGGCGGCCGGCGAGCAGCTCGAGATCTGGGCGCGCGTGGCCGGCGCGCAGCTGATCGCACAGGACCGGGGGTCCGATCCGGGCGCCGTTGCGTTCGACGCCGTCAAAGCCTCGGAGGCCCGCGGTGTCGACGTGCTGATCGTCGACACCGCGGGGCGTTTGCATACGAAGCAACCGTTGATGGACGAGCTTTCGAAGCTCAAGCGGGTGATCGAGAAGGCGGGCGCCGCGGTGGATGAGACGTTGCTCGTGCTCGATGCCCAAACGGGGCAGAACGGGATCGCCCAGGCTCGTGCGTTCACCGACGCCGTCGAGATCACGGGCGTGGTGCTGACGAAGACCGATGGCTCGGCGAAGGGCGGCATCGTCCTGGCCGTGCGCGAAGAGCTCGGCGTCCCGGTCCGGTTCGTCGGCGTAGGGGAGCGGCCCGACGATCTCCGCCCCTTCGACGCTCGGGTGTTCGCCGACCGGCTGCTGTCGTCGGTCTGAGGGCGATGCGCCCCAGGGTCTTCCTCGTCGAGGATCACCCCACGATGCGGGAGGCGATGCGCATGGTGCTCGCCGATGAGGGGTTCACCGTCGATGCGGCAGAGGACGGAACTCGAGCCTTGGACGTGATCACGAGCGAACGGCCCGACCTCGTTCTCCTCGATCTCAACATCCCCGGCATCCCGGGCTCCGAACTGCTGGCGGCGCTGAGATCGAGCCCTCAGACCTCCGACATCCCGGTCATCGTCGTGACCGCCGAGGAAGAGGAGGGGCGTCGCGCCGCGATGCGGGCGGGGGCGGATGACTATCTGACGAAGCCCTTCAGTCCGCGTGCGCTGGTGCGGACGGTCGAGCGGGTGCTGGGAGGGCCCGGGCTGTCGGGAGGGTAACCGTGAACCTGGAGCCTTCACCAACCACGGACGTGACGTCGATCCAACCACCCATCGCCTCGGTCAGCAGCTTCGAAATGTAGAGGCCCAACCCGAACCCCTCCGTGTGCACGAGGCTGCTCTCCCGCTGGTGGAACCGCTCGAAGATCCGGCCAACATCGGACTCCGGCACACCCGCACCGCGATCGACCACGTCGAACGCGACCGTTCCCTCGACCGGCGTCCTCCATCGGAGCACCACCTCCGCGCCCGCCGCCGAGAACTTGACGGCGTTGTGGACGAGGTTCGTCAGGACCTGGATCAGCCGGTTGGGGTCGGCCACCATCCGACCCGGGGCGTCCGCACCTTCTTCGATCTGGACGCCGGCGGCGCTCTCGCCCAAACCGTTGGTCACCTGTTCGAGGAGCTGCCGGACGTCGACCTCGGTCGGTTCCAACGAGAGCTTGCCCGCCTCCACCCGGGAAACCACCAGGAGGTCCTCGACCAGATGGATCAAGCGATCCGTCTGGGTGAGCACGATCGCAAGGTACTCGTCGCGCTGATCGATCGTGAGGTCGCTCCCGCGTCGCCGCAGCATGTCGACGAACCCGCGGATCCCGGAGAGCGGGGTACGGAGCTCGTGACTGGTGATGGCGACGAAGTCCGACTTCATCTCGTCGAGTTCTCGGAGCCGCTGGACCGTTGCCTGCTGATCGGCGCGGAGCCGCGCAGACTCGAGCACCAGACCGAGCTGATCGGCGAGTCCCCGGAGCAGCTCCCCGCGCTCTTCGTCCAGCCCGCTGTGGTTCCCCGATCGCAACGATCGTTCATGGAGGGCCCCGACGATCTCTCCACGGACGACCATCGGAACGACGGCGTCCGGAGGCGCGATCACCGGCGATCCCTCCAGCGCGGCCGCCGCGACAGGCGCCGATGCAGGGAACAGACGATCGCCACGGAGGTAGCCGGGGTCGCCGTGGACGCCGTACGCGACGAACCCGACCTCGCCGGCCGATCCGCTGTCCCGCACGAGGATCCCGAGGGCATCGCACCCGAGCTCGGTGGCGATCGCTTCCGCGGTGGGCTGCAGCGTGGGCGCCAGCCGATCCATGTCCGGTTCCGCGAGCGCCGCCGCGTGGAACGCCGCAACCTCACCCCGGGCCTGTCCTTCCTTCGCCGCTGCGTTCTCGGCCCGGGCGGCGGCTGCCTCGGCATCGCGAGCGCGGTGCTCGGCCAGCCCAGCCTCGCGCCGCGACATGGACGCGAACGACCCCGCGACCGCTCCGACCACGAGCGCCATGCCGGCCCGGAACGCGATCGTCGGCGCGACCGTCTTCATCGCCGAGGCGGCGGCGGCCACCCCGATCTCGGGCAGCAGCTGGCCGACGAGGAACGCGGCGGCTCCGAGTGCGGCGCCCGGCAGGCCCCATCGCGCCGCCCCCTCGAGCGGCACCAGGTACCCGACCACCCAGACGGGATCCGCCGGACCATCCGTCGCGAGCCAAACGAGGCCGACGATGACGAGTGCATCGAGCGCGAACGCGAGGACCCCGAGCGCCGTGAGCTGCGCGCCTTCCGCCTTGCGCGCGGCACCCGAGATCGCGACGTTCCCCACCGTCAGGCCGACGACGAGCGCGACGCCGAGGGGCAGCACGAACGTGGGGTCGCTCGCCCGGTCCCGGATCGCGAACCCGACTTGGACGGCTCCGAACGCGGCAACGATCCATCGCAGCACGACCAGACGCCGTTCCAGGAGGCGCGCATCATCGTCGCTTCGCACGGTGCCCATCCCCGGTTCTCCCGGCCGATACACTAGGTGGTCGAGCGGCTCCAACACCGCAACCAGCCACCCACTATGTTCGACACGCTGACCCTGCGCCTGGATGGCGTCTTCTCCAAGCTCCGAAAGCGAGGCAAACTCCACCCCAAGCAGGTGGACAATGCGCTCGCCGAGGTCCGTGCGGCCTTGCTCGAGGCGGATGTCGCCGTCGAGGTCGCCGACGACTTGCTCAACCGCGTCCGTTCGCGCGCGCTTTCGGAAGAGGTCCTGAAGAGCCTCACGCCGGCCCAACAGGTCGTGAAGGTCATGAACGAGGAGCTCACGGTGACGCTGGGCGGGGAGCACCGGCCCTTCACCCTCCCGGGTGCGTCACCGGTCGTCGTGCTGCTCGCCGGCGTGCAGGGGTCGGGCAAGACCACTGCGTGCGCGAAGCTCGCGAAACATCTGAAGTCGAAGGGACGACGACCACTCCTGGTCGGCGCGGATCTCGAGCGCCCGGCCGCCGTCGAGCAGCTCCGGACCTTGGGCCGGGAGATCGGCGTCCCCGTGTGGTCCGAGGGGCGCGATCCGATCAAGCTCGCGAAGAACGGCGTGAAGGAAGCCGAACGGACGGGCGCCGACGTCGTCATCGTCGATACCGCTGGGCGCCTGCACGTCGATCCCGACATGATGAAGCAGGCGAGGAAGATCAAAGACGTCACCAGGCCGGCGCACGTGTTGATGGCATGCGACGCGATGACGGGACAGGATGCGGTGATCCAGGCTCGCGAGTTCATGCGCGACGTGGATACGACGGGGTTCATCCTCACCAAGCTCGACGGTGATGCTCGCGGAGGTGCCGCGTTGTCGATGGCCGCGGTGACGGGTCGCCCGATCTTCTTCGTCGGGACGGGGGAGCGGTTGGACGACCTCGAGCCGTTCTACCCGGATCGGATGGCGGGACGGATCCTCGGCATGGGCGATGTCCTCACGCTGATCGAGAAGGCGCAGGACTCCGTCGATGCCGAGAAGGCGGCCGCCGCGGCCGAGCAGATGATGAAAGGACAGTTCAACCTCGAGGATTTCCTCGGCCAGCTCCGCCAGATGAAGCAGCTCGGCCCCATCCAAGACATCCTCAAGATGCTGCCCGGGGTGCCCGGCGGCAGGAGTGCCGTCAAGGAGATGGCCGATGCGGTGGACGAGGGAGAGCTCCGTCGCGCCGAGGCCATGATCCTGTCCATGACCCCCGAGGAGCGAAGGAATCCCGCTATCATCTCCGGGTCCCGCCGCCTCCGGATCGCCAACGGGTCCGGGACGACGACCGCCGCCGTCAACCAGCTCCTCAAGGACTTCGAGGGTGCACGGAAGATGATGCGGTCGATGATGGGCGGGAAACGGCTGCCTGGGATCGCGAAGGTCCCCGGCGCCCGGCCGAGGACGTAGGAGAGACGAACGACATGGCAACGAGGATCCGTCTGCGGCGGATGGGGTCGAACAAGCGACCGTTCTATCGCGTCGTGGTCGCCGACCAGCGGAGCCCGCGCGACGGGCGGTTCATCGAGATCATCGGCAAGTACCACCCGCTGCACGATCCGTCCGTGATCGAGATCGACCCGGACCGGGCCTTGCACTGGCTCATGGTTGGCGCTCAGCCGTCGAACCAGGTCCGGAACCTGATGACCAAGGTCGGGATCTGGGAGCGGTTCGTCGCCGAGCGGCCGAGGGCCGCCGTCTCGACCACCTCCAAACCGGAGCGGCCGGCGAGAGCGAAGCTATCGAAGAAGGCGCAGGCCAAAGCGGCGGAGGCGGCCGAACAACGCACCGAAGCGCCGACGGCCGTGCCGAAGCCGGAAGCAGCGCCGGAGGCAGAGGCCCCGCCGGAGCCGGACCAGGCGGCCGCAGAGCCAGCTGCGCCCGCGGCATCGACCGGTCCCGATCCCGACGAAGCGCCTGAGGCGGATACCGTCGGGGCGGACGTGCAGGAGACGCCCGAGGGCTGACGTGAGGGAGCTCGTCGAGTTCCTGTGCCGTGAGCTCGTCGACGACGCGGACGCCGTACGCGTCCACGAGGCGTTCGATGAGCGCGGGCCGGTCTACACCGTGACGGTGGGCCCGGGAGAGCTCGGGAAGGTGATCGGTCGAGGCGGCCGGACGGCCAAGGCGATCCGCACGGTCGTTCGCGCGGCGGCCACCCGGCAGCATGTTTCGGTCCGCGTCGACTTCGAGGATTGACGGTGGAGCGGCCGACGATCGTCGTCGGCGTCGTGCTCAAGCCTCACGGGGTGCGGGGTGAGGTGTCGGTGCAGAGCCGGTCGGACAACCCGGACCGTTGGACGTCCGGATCGATCGTGTTCGACGACACGGGCACGAGGTACCTGGTCACGGCCGCTCGCGCCCACGGGACGCGCCTGCTCGTTTCCTTCGAAGGGATCGCCGATCGGATGGCGGCGGAGGGCCTCCGGGGTCGGGAGATGCTCGTTCCGGAGTCATGGCTCCCCGACCTGTCCGACGGGGAGTGGTGGCCCCACCAGCTCGAAGGGTGTGAGGTGGTCACCGAACGCGGACGCGATCTCGGCATCCTGTCGGAGGTGATCGCCAACCCGGCCAACGACCTCTGGGTGGCGGTGGACGGGTTGGGGAACGAGACCCTGGTTCCCGTGCTGAAGGACCTTCTCGTCGACGTGGACCTTGCGACGAAACGGATCGTGGTCCGAGACGTTCCCGGGCTCACCGTCCCGCAGGATTAGAGCTCTGCGAGCTTCGCAAGCGCGTCGATCTTCCGCAGGACGTAGCGATGGCCGTCGCGGTGGACGAGGGCCCGTCGTTCCAACTCCGTCAAGATCCTCGTGACGTTCTCGCGGCTCCCGCCGCAGAGGCTCGCAAGATCCGCCTGCGTCACCTCGGGAACGACGACGCCATCGTCCGGGAGGTCGCCGAGGTCTGGGGTCACCATCTGCAACAACCGTTTCGCCACACGTCCCTTCAGGTCCAGGAAGAGGAGATCGTCAACGAAGGCTTGCTGTCCCTGGAGCTGTCGGGCGAGCGCCCTGATCACATCATGCGCCGCCGCCGATTCTCGGGTGATGAAATCGACGAAATCCTCACCCGCCGTCGCCCACACCTCGCAGTCGGCAAGGGCGAGCAGGCTGGCCGTGCGCGGCATCTCACCCAGGGGGCCGAGTTCACCCACGAATTGGGGGGTGTCCACGGTGGCGTGATAGACGCGCGAGCCGTTCAGCGCAACCGAGCTCACCTCGACCCGACCACCGAGCAAGAAGAACACGTCGGTCGCACGTTCCCCCTGGTGGCAGAGGTACGTCCCTCGCCGGTAATGGCGGATCGTTCCGCCCGAGGCGAACCGGGCGATCGCGACCGGCGTCACCCCCTTGAGCATGGAGGTCGCCGCCATGGCCTTCTCGAGCGGAGGTGCGACCGTCTTCCGTGGCACGGCCGTAGCGTCGCACACAGCGACGGTGCCCGGAAAGCAGGAAGACCCGGCCGAACGGCCGGGTCTTCCTCCCACTGGTTCGGAGCGTAGGCGTGTCTACCAGGCCCTCATCGCCTTCGTAGCCTTGATCGCCTTCGTGGCCTTGACGGCCTTCGTCGCCCTGACTGCCTTCGTGGCCTTGACGGCCTTCGTCGCCCTGACCGCCTTCGTCGCCTTGACCGCCTTCCGGGCGGTCCTCTCCACGCCGGCCGCAGCTTTCTCGCTCTTCTGCACGTCCTCTGGGAGCTTCGGGGTGATCCGTTTCTCCGCCATCGCCGTTCTCCTTCCGTCGGGGGTCGGACCCTCGATCTGACCCCCGAATCGTTGCACGGCCGTCGCGCGGCGCTGTGCCGGTGGTCACCGGAACCGGCGTGTCGTTCATCAATCCAGATGTGTGACACACGTCACACGATGGATGCGACGTTCGCCAGGGTCAGGTGTCGAGCTCGGGGAGTCGGATCGGGTCCGGCCGTGGTGTACAGGTTCCGCAGTGCAGAGCGTCCTCGACGACGAGGGCCTGCGTGGAGTCCGCGCCTCGGAACAGCTCGAGGATGTACGGGCGCTCCTTGACATGGTCCTCACAGATGCCACGACCGCAGAACCGGCAGGTGCCGACCGCGGTGCGATGGCAGGTCCAACAATCCACCCCTACCCCCCTTGGTTCCCTCAATGCTCCCACGTCTGTTCCGTGGGAGGCAGCAGCTCGTGTCGTTGGAATGCCTCGGCGATCACGCGGTCGAACCCCTCACGAGACAGCTGGAAGGCCCGAACCGGCGTGTGCGCGACGACGCTGGCGTTCCGCGGCTCGTCGTTGAGCAGCGCGACCTCGCCGAAATGGTCTCCGGGGCCCAGCCGGGTGACCGGAAGACCGTCGCGGATCACATCGACGCGGCCCGATCGGATCGCGTAGAAGGCATCGCCTGGCTCGCCTTGCTTCACGATGGCCTCGCCGGCCGACACGGTGAGCCATGCGCCGTGATCGATCAGTTCGCCGAGCGCCTCGGAAGCGAGATGCCGGAAGGTGGGGTGCTCACGAAGCTCTGCCATCGCTTGCAACGTCAGCCCGAACGCCGGCGCGTCGATCGAGTCCGCGAGCAATCGGTCGAACGTGCCCTCGTCGACCTCGAACAGCTCGACCTCGCCGTCAGCCCGCGCCGTCGCCGATCGCGGCGTCGATCCGAGGAGGCCGAGCTCGCCGAACGACTCTCCACGGTGGAGCTTACGGAGAACGTTCGTATCGCCCGTCTCGGGGTGTTCGGTCTCGATCGCGACATGCCCCGATCGGATCACATAGAACGCGCGCGCACGTTCGCCTTGCCAGAAGACCGCCTGTCCCGCCCGCACGGTGCGCAGGCGGACGCGGCCGGCGAGGTCGTTCAACACCTCTTCGGGGAGATCCTCGAAAGCTGGCAGCGCATCGATCAGCTGCGCGGCTTCGATCCTCCAACCGGTCTCGTATCGGAACCGGACCCTTCGGAACCCGGCTCGGAGCCTGCGCCAGAGGCTTCCGCCGAGCGCCAGGGCGCCTCGGATCAGCGGTCCGGCCACGAACACGGCCAGCAGGACGAGCAGGACGCGCGAGAACGGCCCCCCGTCCCAAAGGGCCTGAACGATGCCGCCGAACTGGGCTCGCCAGAAGTAGAACGCCGTGACGAGGACGAATGCCGCGAACAGCGACCCGATCAGGCCGTAGAGGGCCAGCCCGACCTCCTGCTTCGTGAACGGATCCCGCGTTCGGAGCTTGTGCCACAGGTCGTGCTGGATGAACTCGAGCGAACGCGGCCGAAGGTCAGGCACTTGGATCAGATCGGAGAAGATCCAGTATCCGTCGAGCTCGAGCAACGGCACCAGGTTGAGGAAGATGATGAACAGGTTCAGGAGGGCGAACCGATACAGGAAGGGCGCGGGCCAAGAATCGGGGAAGACGAACAACACGAACGAGGCAAGGCCTGCCAACACCAATTCTGCGAACGGCCCGGCGGCGAACATGAGGATCCGCGGCCACCGATCCATCATCAGACTGTCGGTCGCGGTGACGTAGAACGCCGGCCGCCCGAAGTAGATCAAGAAGCCGGCGCTCCCCACCGTCCGGCCGTAGTGCTTCTCGATGGATGCGTGACCGAGCTCGTGCGCGAACGTGAGGACGAACGAGAGGGCGATCAAGAGAGCCGATTCGGCCGGAGCGGCGGTGGCGTTCAAGTGGAACCGGCCCGATCTCTCCACCGCGATGAACGCCGCCAGTCCGCCGAACGCGACCCCGAGCATCGCGATGACTGCGGCGGGCCGGAACAGGATCCGCAGGAGGTGGTCGTCGATCCAGCCGACCGGTCTGTCGGGGCCTGCCCAGTCGATCTGGAGCGTCTTGGCGAACTTCCTGAGCTTGGGGAACGCCGTCCTCGACCGGTCGAGGGCTTGTGCGAGCGCGGTGTCCGTGTCGAACGGTGCCGGGTCGAGGAACCCTCCTTCATCGAGCGACTGGGTGAGCTCGACGATGGCGTCGGCGTCGAGGCCCCCCTCTTCGTCCAGCCGCTCGACGATGATGTCCGCGACGCTTCGGGACCCGTCCAGGAGGGGGAACAACTCCACATCTGAGGGCTGCAGCCGGAAGTGGACGGTTCGAGTGGGGTTGGCCACGATCGCGTAGTCGTCGCCCCACGGCAACCGGAACACCTTCCACTCGGTCCCTGCTGCGAGCTTGGGGTGGAAGGCGGTCGGGTCCAGTCGCTCCGACAAGGAGGCCCAGACGCCCTCCCTGTTTCCGTCCACCTCATCCTCCGGGTGCGCCTCGAGGACGCGCGGGACGTCGATCGCCGGAGCCGGAGCCCCGAGCCCAGTTGCAACGGCCCGATAGACGTCTGGACGTCGTCTCACGTCCGCGCGATGTCGGATGGTGTCGACCGTGATCAGGATCGCTGCAACGGCGATCACGGCGAGCACGATGTACTGCACCCGGTCCTCCCTCCGCGACGAACGGTCGTGCGCATCCTCCCCTTTGACGAAGGGGGCGCGCAACGTGAGGAGCGTCCGGATCGGCGTGTGACGACGGTCACACGCCGATCCGGACGAACGACACGTCTGATCGGTGCCGCACACCATAGGTGGCGGGCGCGAGCGGGCGTACGTTGGCTGCATCCGAAAGGTGGTGACGAAGATGATCAGCGGAGAGCTCGCGAAGTACCGGATCGAGGAACGGATCCGCGAGGGTGCGTCGGCGCGGAGCGCCCGACAGCTTGGAGCTCGCCGTGCAACCGAGCGCCGGGTGCGTGCCAGACGGCTGGTTGGGGTGGCGGCGGCCCTGTTGTCATTGCCGTTCAAGCACTAGGGAGGCGGGCATCCGGTCGTTCGGGGGCGGGGCGGTCGTGCGAACGACCGCCCCGCCCCACCCGTACGGGCGTAGCCTCGTCTCGTGCGGATAGACGTCTTCACCATCTTTCCCGCCGTCGCGGAGGGGCCGCTCTCCGGGAGCTTGCTCGGTCGCGCGATCGGCGCGGGTCTGCTGGAGGTGCAGGTCCACGACCTCCGTGAGTGGACGGCGGACCGGCATCGCACCGTCGACGATGCACCGTTCGGTGGCGGGCCGGGCATGGTCATGAAGCCGGAACCGTTCTTCGCGGGGGTCGAGTCGCTCGATCCGGACCGTGGCCGGGTGATCCTTCCGTCGCCCGCGGGCCGTCGCCTCGATCAAGCGCTCGTCCGCGAGCTGTCGTCCGAGGCTCACCTCACCGTCCTGTGCGGTCGCTACGAGGGCGTCGATGAGCGCGTCGTCGAGGGATTGCCGGCGGAGGAGATCTCGATCGGTGACTACGTGCTGTCGGGTGGTGAACTCCCGGCGCTCGTTCTGATCGAGGCCGTTACCCGACTCATCCCCGGGGTGATCGGGAAGGAAGCGTCCCATGAGCAGGATTCGTTCAGCTCGCGCCATCTCCTCGACCATCCTCACTACACCCGTCCCCAGGTGTTCCGTGGGTTGCAGGTTCCGGAGGCTTTGGTATCGGGGAACCACGGCGAGATCGATCGGTGGCGACGCGAGGCGGCGATCGAGAAGACCCGCCGGAACCGTCCCGATCTCAGGAACGATCGATCCGGCTAGGTCCAGCTCCGCGGCGAACGACGGCAGGCGAGCGGAAGGCCGCTGGTACACTCGGTGGCCGCCATGAACAAGACCGATCTGATCGAGCAGCCCTTCCTGCGCAACGACATCCCCGATTTCCGCCCGGGTGACTCCGTGAAGGTCCACGTCCGCGTCGTCGAGGGCAATCGCGAGCGTGTCCAGGTCTTCCAGGGCGTCGTGATCCGTCGTTCGGGCGGAGGGATCCGCGAGACGTTCACGGTCCGGAAGATCTCGTTCGGGGTGGGGGTGGAGCGGACGTTCCCGCTCCACTCGCCCTCGATCGCTCGCCTCGAGCTGCTCCAGCGTGGCCTGGTCCGTCGCGCCAAGCTGTACTACCTGCGCGACCTCCGTGGCAAGAAGGCGCGCATCAAGGAGCGACGGGTCGACGATGCGAAGCTCGCAGCCATGGAAGCTGCTTCGGTTGCAGGCGTCGAAACGGCGGACGCCGAGCTCCTCGACGTCGAGGTCGTCGACATCGAGACCGGCGACGCGATCGGCACAGATGCGGTGAACGGGACCGACGCCGAGGAGGGGTCCGATGTGGCGGATGACGCGGGGACGGGCGCGAAGGACGCCGACCAAGACACGACGCTCGACGGCGGAGCCGAGGAGCGGGCCGAGGGGTAGCCGGTGGCCGACCGGCCGCACGACCCTGACGAGCCGGCGATCGCCGTGGCCGAAAGCGATCCACCTGTTCGAGCGCCAGGTCGGAACGATCGGAGCGAAGCCTCCGGGTTCTGGCGTGAGCTTCCCGTCCTCGTCCTCGTCGCGCTCGTCGTCGCGATCCTCATCAAGACCTTCCTCGTCCAGGCGTTCTACATCCCGTCCGAGTCGATGGAGCCGACGCTGCGGCAGGGTGACCGGGTCCTCGTGTGCCGGATCTGCACCCATCTCTCGGCGATCCACCGAGGGGACGTCATCGTCTTCTCCGATCCGCACCCCGCACCGGATCGGGGGCGGGGAGCGGTGGGGGGGATCCTCCACTGGCTGGCAGAAGGCATCGGCGTCGCGCAGCCGGAGAACCCGGATTTCATCAAGCGGGTGATCGGGCTGCCGGGCGACACGGTCGAGATCAACGCCGGCGTGGTCTACGTCAACGGGGATCGGATCAACGAGCCGTACCTGGACCCGGAACGGGACACCCGTTCGTTCCCGAAACGGACGATCCCGGATGGGATGCTCTACGTGCTGGGCGACAACCGGGCGCACTCCGGCGATTCTCGCTTCGAGCCGCCGGAGGGCGTCGGGTTGGTGCCGGTCGACAAGGTGATCGGGAAGGCGTTCGTCAAGGTATGGCCACCGGGCAGATGGGGATGGCTGTAGCCGAGGATCTGGACCGGTACGAATCCACCCTGCGCGCGCAGGGGTTCGTCCGGATCGCCGGCGTCGATGAGGTCGGGCGGGGGGCGCTCGCCGGCCCGCTCGTCGCGGCCGCGGTGGTGCTTCCCGACGATTTCGATCGGACGGGGATCCGAGACTCGAAGCTGCTCACCGCCAAGCAACGCGAGGTGCAGTGTGAGCGCATCATGGCCGCATGCGTGTACACGATCCGGAAGATCGAACCCAACGTGATCGACGTTCGCGGGCTCCATCGCAGCAACCTCGCGCTGCTGCGCAGATGCGTGCGCGCGCTCGAACCGGTCCCGGACTACGTGCTGACCGACGGGTTCCCCGTGGCCAAGATGCCGTGCCCCGCGCTGGGAGTGAAGAAGGGCGACATGGTGGCGGCGAGCATCGCGGCGGCCTCGATCGTCGCGAAGGTCACCCGCGACCGGATCATGCGCCGTCTGCATCGCCACTACCCGGGATTCGATCTCGCGCACAACAAGGGGTACGGCACTCCGGCGCACCGGGCGGCGCTCCAACGTCTCGGGCCCACCCCGATCCATCGCCTCAGCTTCGCCGGGGTGGGCCAATCCGCCCTCCCCGGGTTCGCGTGAGCGAACCCTGAGCGCGCGTGAGAGCATGGATCGCCGATGGAAGACGACATCGAACGGTTCGAGGAAGAGCGCGAGCTGGAGCTCTACCGGGAGTACCGAGACGTCCTCCCGATGTTCACCTTCGTGATCGAGACGGAGCGACGCTTCTACCTCGCGAACAAGGTGGATCTCGAGCGGCTCGAAGGCGGATGGGTCAAGGTTGAGCTCAGCGATGCCTGGGTCTGGGACATGTTCCGGCCCGCACGTTTCGTCTCCACCGTCCGCGTGATGACGCGACGCGACGTCAACGTGGAAGAGCTGCGGCGCGAGGACGCCTCGAGCATCCTCGACACGACGGAGGGCTGAGACACCGGACCCCGAGCCGTGTCGGTGGGCGTCGATATCGTCTGGGCGTGGACGCACGGCCGGGAACGGGACGCTCCGGCGAGGCCGCGACGGAAACGCTCTACGTCCGGCAGGGGTACCGGGTCGTCGCGCGAAACTGGCGTTGTCGGATCGGAGAGCTGGATCTCGTCCTTCGGCGCGGCGATCTGCTCGTGATCTGCGAGGTCAAGACGCGGCGCGGCGCCCGATTCGGGGCTGGGTTCGACGCCGTCGATGCGCGGAAGCGTCGCAAGCTCCGCGCGGTCGGCGAGGCCTTCCTGCAACAGACGCGTCTCCGGCCGGTCGGCGTGCGATTCGACGTCGCGAGCGTGCGGTTGCGCCTCGATGGTTCAGCGGTCGTCGACGTGTTCGAGGACGCCTTCTGACAGGCGACGGAGCGCCGCGACCATCCCGTCCACGTCGCCGGCGCTCGAGAGGTAGTTGACGACGCCGGCCCGCAGGTAGGTATGGCCGCGCAAGCTGGTCACGCTGACCCAGGCCGCGCCGTCCAGCTCCAATGCCCGTTGCAGCTCGTTCTGATACGCATCGACGCGATCCGGGGGCCACCGATCCCAGCCCTCGGGCAGATGACGGAAGCACACGACGGAGAGCTCGGGCTCGACGGCCAGCTCGAGATCGGGAGCATCACGGAGCCGCGCGGCGAGGTAAGCCGCGAGGTCATCGTTGTCCTCGACGAGGGAAGCCAACCCGGTCGTTCCCAGATGCTTCCAGCTCATCCAGAGCTTCAACGCGCGGAACCGGCGTGTGCCCTCGATCGAATACTCGTACCAATTGAGAGGCTCGTCCTCCGGTCTGCTGGACGCGTAGTACTCGGGTGCCCGGTGGAACGTGCGGTGCAGATCGTCCCGCCGACGTACCACGAGTGCGCCGATGTCGTAGGCCTGGAAGAACCACTTGTGCGGATCGACCGTCACGGAGTCGGCGAGCTCCAGGCCGGGCACGCGGGCGGCGTCGCGCGGCGAGAGCCGCGCGGCGCCGCCGTAGGCGGCGTCCACGTGCAGCCACAGACCTTCGCTGCGCGCGAGGCCGGCCAGGTCAACCACCCGATCGACCGAGCCCGTGTTCGTTGACCCAGCGACCGCGCTGATCGCCAGCGGCGTCAGCCCGTCGGCACGATCCTCTGCGATCGTATCCGCGACCGTCCCGGCCTGCATCCGGAAGCGTTCGTCGGATGCGATAACGCGGAGCGTGCCGGCGGGGAAGCCGAGGATGTCCAGGCCGCGCTCCACGGAGAAATGCGTCTGGTCGCTCGCGTAGACTCGCACGCCATCGAGCTCCGCTCCGCGCGGCGCGTACTCGGTCCCGCGGATACGGGCGAGGTGGATATCGCGCGCGATCGCGAGCGCCATCAGGTTCGCCATCGCACCCCCCGACGTGAGGACGCCCCACGAGCCGGCTCCCAACCCGACGACGTCCCGGAGCCAGCTGACGACCTCCTCCTCGACGAACGCGCCGACCGGCCCTGCGTGCCACACGTCGACCCCCTGATGGAGCCACTGGGCGAGCACCTCTCCACCGATCGACATCGCCAGGGGAGGCGGCGTGAAGTAGCTGAACGCGCCCGGGAATTGCGCGTTGAACGTCATGGGTGCGACACGCTCGCGGAACTCCGCCAGGACCTCATCGGCCGAGCTTCCGACCCTCGGCGCGGGGGTAGGTTCGTTCGAGGGCCCGAAGAAGCGGCTTCGCGAATCCGGATAGCGCTCGCGCTGGATCGGGCGGACCATCGCCTGGCCATAGAGCCAGTCGAGGGCTTCGGTCCAGATCGCCGCTCCGAACCGCTCCAGGCTCGTCCGTGAGACGTCGGCGTCACGGATGTCGAGGAGCTCGGGATCGGGGACCGGGAAACCGTCTCGTGGCACGGCGGGGATGCTACCGGGGTGTGACGGGGGTCACGGTTCCGTCCCGCGCCAGGCCGTAGCGTCGCAACATGTACGGACGAGTCATCGGTGTGACCGTGCTCGGCGTCGGCGGCCATCCGGTCACCGTCGAAGCGTTCGTCGGGCGGGGTCTCCCATCGTTAACGGTGACGGGCCTTCCCGGTGCGGCGGTCCAAGATGCACGGGATCGGATCAGGCCGGCGGTCGAACATGCCGAGCTCGAGTGGCCGCTGCGCCGTGTCGTCGTCAACCTCGCCCCGGGCAACCTCCGGAAGGAAGGCGCCGGGCTCGACCTTCCGATCGCCGTCAGCGTCCTGGTGGCGACACGGCAGGTCCCGCCGAAGGCCGCCGCCGGGCAGGTCTTCTTCGGCGAGGTGTCGCTGAAAGGGGAGGTGCTTCCCACGCCGGGCGTGATCTCGGTCGCCATCGCGGCCGCGCGTCGGGGACTCCGCGGCGTGATCGTCCCGGCGGCCAACGCCGTCGAGGCTGCGCAGGTGGACGGGCTCGCCGTAACGGGCGTGGCAACGATCCAGGACGTGGTCGGGTTCCTCCGAGGGACCTGGCGCCCGCAGGAGCTCGCGACCACCGTCGTCGAGTCGGCTCGAACAGGCTCCGCGGATCTGTCGGAGGTGCGCGGTCAGGACGAGGCGCGACGCGCTCTGGAGGTCGCTGCGGCCGGCGGCCACAACCTCCTGATGGTCGGGTCGCCCGGAGCCGGCAAGACCATGCTCGCCCGGCGTCTCCCGACCATCCTGCCTGATCTCACCCGAGAAGAGGCGCTGGAGGCCACCCAGCTGCATTCGGTGGCAGGCCTGCTCGCGGGGCGCGGACTCTTGCGCGAGCGGCCCTTCCGTGCGCCGCACCACTCGGTCTCCACCGCGGGTCTCCTCGGCGGAGGTTCGACCGTGCTCCGGCCGGGTGAAGCGAGCCTGGCGCACCGTGGAGTCCTGTTCCTGGACGAACTGACCGAATTCCGACGTGACGCCATCGAGGCGCTCCGGCAGCCGCTCGAAGACGGACGGATCGTCGTGACTCGCGCAGGCGGATCGGTGTCGTTCCCCGCTCGATTCACCCTCGTGGCGGCCGCCAACCCCTGCCCATGCGGTTTCTCGGGTGACCCTCGTCGGTCGTGTCGTTGTCGGCCTGATCAAGAGGATCGCTACCGCCAGAAGCTCTCCGGACCCCTGTTGGACCGGATCGACCTCCGGCTCTCGATCCCTCGTCTCACCAAGGACGAGCTGCTCGGCGCATCAGCCGGGGAGCCGTCGGCGGTCGTCCGAGATCGGGTGATCGCGGCACGCGATCGGCAGCGTCGTCGCTACTCGGCGCTGGCGATCACCTGCAACGCGGACCTGCCGGGACCGATCGCGCGCCGCGAGGCGCAGCTCTCCCCCGGGGCGGAACGCCTGCTCGGCAGAGCGGTCGAGCACATGGCGCTCACCGGACGCGGTTTCGATCGTGTGGTCAAGGTCGCGCGGACGGTCGCTGATCTCGCGGGGGACGAACGAGTGTCCGAAGGCCATGTCGCCGAGGCGTTGTCCTACCGGACGGCGTTCGAGCAGGACGAGAGTCTGCCGCGTGCCGGATGAGGTCCCCGCCGGTTTCCCCGACGGATTCGGCCAGGGTCCCGGGGAGACCGATGCCCTGCTGCTCCTTCGCTGCCTTCTCGGCCCGACCCCGCGTGCGCTCCATGCGCTCATCTGGGGAACGGGGAGCGCATCCCGTGCCCTCGCCCGCATCCGCGCCCGGGGCGCTGGCTCGGACAACGATCGAGCCTTCCTGGCGAACGCCGACGTCGGCGTGATCCGAAGGCGTCTCGATCGGGTCGGTGCTCGGTTCGCAGCGCCGGGAGATCCGGACTATTGCCCGGCGTTCCTCCGCCTGGCGGATCCACCGATCGGTGTCTTCGCGCGAGGGGGTGCCCTCGGCCACGGTGATGACCGTGTGGCCGTCGTTGGCTCACGGCGCCCGACCGCCACCGGGACGGAGGTCGCCGTGGACCTCGGAAGGGGCTTGGCCGTCGCAGGTGTGGTCACGGTAAGCGGCGGCGCCGTGGGGATCGATGCCGCGGCACATCGAGGGGCGCTCGACGCGGGCGGTAGCACGGTGGCCGTCCTCGGGTCCGGGATCGACGTCGCACACCCAGCACGCAACCGAGGCTTGTTCGAACGCATCGAAGCATCAGGAACGCTGATCAGCGAGTACCCCCCCGGGGCCCCGGCCGAGCCGTTCCGTTTCCCTGCTCGGAACCGCCTGATCGCCGCGCTCAGCCGAGGGGTCGTGGTCGTCGAGGGTGCAGCTAAGAGCGGAACCCGGATCACGGCCGAACATGCCGTCGACCTCGGTCTGGATGTCTTCGCGCTTCCGGGACCGGTGACGAGCCCACTGGCGGAGACGCCGCTGGGGCTGATACGCGACGGCGCCACCATGATCCGAGGGACCGCCGACCTCCTGGAGGACCTCGGGCTCGAAGGCCGCGTCTTCGAGGGGGGCGTCCCCAGGGGGCTCTCGGCCGACGAACACAGGGTCCTTGCGATGCTGGCCACCTCGATGCTCCCGACCGCCGTCGCGCGCGCCACCGGACTGCCGGTCGCGGACACCCTGACCGTCTTGATCGGGCTCGAGCTCCGCGGGTTTATCCGCGGCGTCGGCGGCCGGTTCGAGCGGACCTTCGCGGCAGCGCGTACCCAGCCGACGGGCTGAACGGCCTCGGGGTCGCGCGGCGGCGGACACCCGTCTGGGTGATTGCGCGTGGTCCGAAGCGCTGGAACGATAACGGGGACCTGCGCCGGCCATCCCCGGGCGGGACCGGAGAGAGACCTCGTGGAACAAGACGCCCTTCCCCCGTCGCAGCTCCAGCTTGTGCGCGCGTTCGCCGATCACCTCCGACTGGAACGCCACCTCTCGTCGCACACCGTCGTCGCGTATCAGCGGGATCTGGTCCACCTCGCGACCTTCCTCCATCGGGGCGGATCCTCGCTCGAGGAGGCCGACCGCGCCGTGCTCCGTGGCTTCCTGGCACAGCAACACACGCTCGGTTACGCCCGAGCTTCGATCGCACGTCGGGTCGGTGCGATCCACACCTTCTATCGATGGGCGTTGGCGGATGGGCGGCTGCCCCACGACCCATCCGCTTCGTTGGGGAGACCGAAGGTGGTCAACCGACTCCCGACCGTTCTGCGACCGAGGGAAGCGCAGGCGCTGGTCGAGGCGCCGCCCACGGCGGACGACTTCGGCGACGAGGAGGCGATGAGCCACGCCGTCGCGCTCCGCGACCGTGCCGTGCTCGAGCTCCTGTACGGCTCGGGTCTGCGCGTGAGCGAGGTTGCGGGACTCACCGTCGACAGGGTCGACCTGTCTCGCGGGCGGGTCCTCGTGATGGGCAAAGGCTCGAAGGAGCGCGAGGTCCCGATGTCGGATCCAGCCATCGAGGCGGTACGGCAGTGGGTCTCGGAGGGCAGGTCCGCGTTGGCCACGGGGTCGTCGTCGCTCTTCTTCAACCGCAAGGGGCGACCGATCGGGCCACGCGATATCCGGGCGCTTGTGGAAGGATATTCGGGACGCCTGCTGCCGGGGCGTCGGGTCACGCCGCACACGTTGCGGCATTCGTACGCGACGCATCTGCTGGAAGGAGGAGCCGACATCCGCGCCGTGCAGGAGCTGCTGGGGCATGCGACCGTTGCCACCACGCAGCGCTACACGCACGTATCGCGTACGCGACTCTTCGAGGCCTACGAGCGCTCCCATCCGAGGGCATGAACGTGGCGACGACGAAGAAGGCGCCGGCGAAGGTCGCAACCAAGGTTGCGACGAAGACCGCGACCCGGACCGGGACCAAGACGAAGGTCCGAGCGAAGGCGGGACCCGCGCCGGTCACCATCCCTCCCCACGTGGACGCTGAGCTCGCAGAGGTGTGGCACGCCTTCAAGGGGAGTGCGGCGATCGCTGCTCGCGAGAAGCTGATCTTGCATTACGCCCCGCTCGTGAAGTACGTGGCGAGCCGCGTCGCGACGGGTCTCCCCGCGAGTGTCGAACAAGCAGATCTGGTGTCCTACGGCATGTTCGGACTGATCGATGCGCTCGAGAAGTTCGAGCCCGGACGTGGGAACAAGTTCGAGACGTATGCGATCCCGCGGATCAAGGGCGCCATCATCGATGAGCTCCGTGCGATGGACTGGGTGCCGCGTTCGGTCCGCTTCAAGCAGCGCGAGATCGAGAAGGCGCTCGCGGACCTCGAGTCTATGCTCAAGCGCCAACCGACCGAGAGCGAGCTCGCCGGACGGCTCGGGATCTCGCGAACCGAACTACATCAGGTCGTCACGCAGATCTCCTTCGTCTCGGTGCTCGCGCTCGACGAGACGGTCAACGTCGGTCAGGACCGGGGCGAGACCGTGTCGTTGATCGACACCCTCGCCGACAAGGCTTTCGATCCCAGCACCGGCGTGGAATCGCAGGAGACCCGCGGACTGCTCGCCGCAGCGATCAACTCGCTCTCCGAACGCGAGAAGATCGTCGTGACCTTGTACTACTTCGAAGGGCTCACCCTCGCCGAGATCGGCGAGATCCTCGGCGTCACGGAGTCGCGTGTCTGCCAGATCCACACGAAGGCCGTGGGCGTTCTCCGCGGTCAGCTTTCCGAGGTCGATTGAGCGCGTTCGATCTGTGACCTCGGTCACGGTGTGCCATCAGCCCGTGGCCTAGCGTCCGGCGGATGCGACGAGCTCTCAGGATCATCGTGCCTCTCGCCGTGCTGCTCTCGGCGATCCCGGTCATGAGTCTGCCGACGGCGACGGCCGCGACCACCGGAGGCTGGACGTGGCCGGTGGTCGGCCCGGTGATCCAGGGGTTCGATCCACCCGACACACCGTACGGAAGCGGGCATCGAGGGATCGATATCGCGGCCACCGTCGGCACGACGGTCGTGGCGCCCACCGACGGAACCGTCACCTTCGCCGGTCCTGTCGGTGGGCATCTCTTCCTCACGATCGATCACGGGGCAGGCCTGTCTTCCACGTATTCGTGGCTGTCCGCGAACCTGGTCAGGAAGGGAGATCGTGTCCTCGCCGGCCAGCCGATCGCGCTCACCGGATGGGGCCATCCCGGTGCGCCGATCCCGCATCTGCACCTCGGCGTGAAGCTCGACGGCGTGTACGTCGACCCGCTCTCCTACCTCGGCCCCGTTTCGCTCGCCACGTTCGTCCGACTCGCTCCCTTCCCGTGAGCTCGCGCGGCCGCCGCGGAGGGTGGCCCCGGTAGGATGACGGACCTTGCGCTCTCGGCCGATCATCCGATCGATCTCAGCGGCTTTCCTGGTCGCTGGGATCGCTTCCACTGCAGGGGCTTCTACGCAACCCACCCCAGCGTGGACGCAGTACCAAGGCGGAGCCCGGCACGCCGGCGTCGTGGCGGTGGCGCCGGCGCCTCCGTTCCGACCGGCGTGGCAGAGCCCGACCGGCATCGGCGATGAGACCCATATCGCCGGTCTGCCCGCTCCGGTGATCGCGGGCCGCGATGCGATCATCGTCGACCGCGATGATGTGACCGCCATCGACATCGTCACCGGGACGACGTCGTGGACGGTGCCGCGAGCGCTCGGGCCGAGCGCTCCGGCCGCCGTCGCCGTGGGCGACGGCGGCCGCACCATGGTCCTGTACACGGAAGGTGGAGGGGATCGTTCCTCCTCGGCCAGCGCGACACCGACCCCAACGCCTTCAGGAACCGGCTCGCTCGCGACGACCGCCTCACGCTCGAACCTGGTGGCGATCGACGGGACGTCTCGGCGCGAGCTGTGGCGTCGACAGCTCACCGACGTGAGCACGACCGGGCCAACGGTCGACGGCGGTCTCGCGGTGATCGGTGCCGACGACGGGACGGTGACGGCCGTCGACCTCTCGTCGGGCAAGACCAGGTGGCACACGGACGTCGGCGATGTCGTCGACACGCCCGTCGCCGCCGACGCGGGGGTCGTCTACGCCTCCGTGCATCCGAGCAGCCGGCAGCCTCCGTCGGTGGTCGCCCTTGGGGAGGCCGATGGGAAGGAGCGCTGGCGCTACACCCCGAGCACGTCGGGGCTCGTCGCAGGCGCTCCGACCGTCTCGGCCGGAACGGTGTACGTGACGCTGTCGGACGGGACGGTTCGCGCCGTGGCGGTTGACACGGGTCTCGAACGGTGGGCCGCCAAGCTCAACACGGTGGCGGTCGCCGGGGCACCCGCCGTCTCCGGCGATGCCGTCGTGGTCGCGGACACGCGGGGCGAGGTCTACCGATTCGATCCCGCGACCGGCGAGCGTCGCTGGGACTTCGCCCTCAACACCCCGCAGTACGGCCCGGCCGTCATCACCGGCTCCGCCGTCCTGATCGCCGACGGGTCGGGCGAGCTCAGCGCGCTCGATCCGACGAACGGTGACCGGATCTGGCGTCAGAGCCTCGGGCTGGGGCCGCTCCTCGCGATCGCCGTCGCGCCCGAGGCCGTCGTGGTCGCGAGGACGGGAGCAGCCGCGGGGCTGGTCGGCCTCACCGCCGATCCGAGCGGCGTCCTGATCGATGAGCGTAGCCCGACGATCGTGGCGCCCGGGTCGCTGGCGCTCGATTGGGCGGCCGCCGCGCTCCCGCTGATCGTGATCCTCGCGCTCGCGGGTCGGTTCCTCATCGTGCGTCTCGGACCGCCCGACTTCGACGTGGGCGTGCCGACCATCGTCGACGCCGGCGACGGCTGGGAAGACGACGAAGGCCAGACGTGATGGGTCACGCGCGATGAGCAACCGTCGCAAGAAGCAGCAGCGTCGACCGACGCCGTCGTACCGCACGCCGGCGACGCCCACGCCGGCCCCGGCCCCTCGGAAGGGTGTGCTCGACTCGATCTTCGCCCCGCGTGCCCCCGGTGCGCTGCCCGTGCCCAGGATCCGCACATCGATCACGCGTGGGCTCGCGACCGTCCTTGCGACGCCGGCGCTCGTCGTGGCCGTGCCGCTCGTGCTCATGGCCGAGTGGCTCATCCTTCTCGCCTTGGGCTTCCAAGGACCGTTCACCATCCTGGGAGCCACGTTCGCCATCCCGCCGATCTCCACCTCCACCGACGTGTCGCTCGCCTCGAACCTCTTCTCGGCGGTCGGCGCGACCGGTCCGGCAGCGGCGCTCGCCCCGCTCGCCGGCATCACCGGGTTCCTCGTCATCCACGCGGCGTTCCAAGCGATCGTGACCACCGTCGCCGTGGAACGGATGCGGACCGGATCGGTGTCCTCCTGGAGCGTCCGCCGGGGTGTGCATGTGTGGCCGGTCACGATCGCCGTCGCCGTGGTGAACCTTGGCGTGCTGATCGTCGCGAACTTCGTCCAGCTCCTCGGCGGAGGGATCGGCTTCATCCTTGCCGTTGCCCTGCTGGTCGCCGGGGTTTACCTCTTCGCGTTCGCTCCGGCGATCTCGGCCGATGAGGAGCTCTCGTTGCCGGTGACCATGTCCAAGGCGGTCCGGGCGGCCCGGCTGCCCGGTTCGAACAACCTCGCGCTCGCGGTGCTGTACGCCGTGCCGTCGTTCGCCCTCTTGCTCGCGCCGCTCCCCGGGAGCGTGATCGGCGTCAACCCATCGGTCGGCGCGTGGGCCGCCTCGATCGTGATCAACGTGCTGCAGATGGCAGCCGTCGCGATGTTCGCCTTCCGCTACCTGGCGATCGGCGCGACCGTGGCCGACGCGCCGACGCCGCGGACCGGCCGGCGCGGCTGAGCGTCGCATCGTCGCTGGTAGGATCGTGGCGCCGGCGCGCCTTCGCGTCGAGCACACACGCTCGGGGACCGCATGCCGGGGTCCCGCAGGCTCTGCGGGCCGCCATCGGGTCGATCCGAGCGGAGGACACAACCGAAAGGAGCACACCATGCCGGTCGTCACTCGGCGGGAGCTCCTCGAGGCGGGCGTGCATTTCGGCCACCAGACGCGACGGTGGAACCCGAAGATGCAGCGGTACCTCTTCGGGGAGCGTTCTGGGATCTACATCATCGACCTCGAGCAATCGTTGTCCGGCCTCGAGGAAGCGCACTCCTTCGTCCAAGGGCTCGGCCGTCGCCGCGGGATCGTCCTGTTCATCGGGACGAAGAAGCAGGCCCAGGAAGTCGTCTCGGGATACGCGGCCCGGATCAACATGCCGTTCGTCAACAACCGGTGGCTGGGCGGCATGCTCACCAACTTCAGCACGATCCGCGGCCGGCTGCTCCGTCTCCGTGAGCTTGCGGAGATGGAGGACACGGGGGCCATGGAACGGCTCCCCAAGAAAGAGGCTATCCGACTGCGCCACGAGCGAGAGAAGCTCGAGCGGAACCTCGGGGGTATCCAGAACCTCGAACGACTGCCCGACGCGATCTTCGTGATCGACACGAAGAAGGAGCACATCGCGGTCACCGAAGCTCGGAAGCTCAACATCCCCGTGATCGCGATCGTGGACACGAACTGCGACCCCGACGAGGTCGATTACGTCATCCCCGGCAACGACGATGCGATCCGCGCCGTGAGCCTGGTGACGCGCGTGGTGGCCGACGCCCTCGCGGAGGGCTATGGCATGGCGAAGGACGACGTCCTCGAGCGATCCACCGCACAGGCTCCGCCCGTCCCGCCCGGGCCCCGGCCCCAAGCCGCGCCGGCCGCCGTCGATGAGACGCCGTCGGCGGAGGAAGCCGCTGCGATCGCGGCGACCACCGTCTTCGAGCCCGACGTGCCCGAGCCGGAGATCGTTGCCGAACCCACCGAGGAACAGGAAGCGACGAGCGACGAGGGCACGCCGGCGCCGGTGGGAAGCACCGCGGAGGAAACCTGAGATGCCGGACATCACCGCTGCCATGGTGAAGGCGCTCCGCGACGCGACCGGCGCGGGCATGATGGATTGCAAGCGCGCGTTGATCGAGGCCGATGGCGATGCGGAGCGCGCGGTGGAGATCCTTCGTGAGAAAGGCCTGGCGAGTCAGGCCAAGCGCGCGGGTCGCAGCGCCAACCAGGGCCTGATCGACGCGTACATCCATTTCAACAACACCGTCGGCGTCCTGGTCGAGGTGAATTGCGAGACGGACTTCGTAGCGAACACCGATGAGTTCCGTGCGCTCGTGAAGGACCTGGCGCTGCACATCGCGAGTCCCGCCGCGCCGCGTTGGCTCAGCCGCGACGACGTCCCTGCGGCCACCCTCGACCATGAGCGGAAGATCTTCGAGAAACAAGCGATCGACGGGGGGAAGGCCGAGAACGTGATCCCCAGGATCGTGGAGGGCAAGTTGGAGGCGTTCTTCAGGGACAACGTCTTGCTGGACCAACCGTTCGTCAAGGACGACTCGAAGACCATCCAGAGCCTCCTGGACGAGGTCGGTGCCAAGACCGGCGAGAAGGTCGCCGTGCGGCGGTTCACCCGGTATCGGCTGGGCGAGGACCTGGAGTAGGCGGGTAAGCTGGCCCTCGACCGAGTGCGGCCGACCAGTGGAGGGGACGACCAGGCGCATGAACGACGGCGGAGACGCACGACCCACCTACCATCGGGTCCTGCTGAAGCTCTCCGGCGAGGCGTTCGCGCACGACTCGGGTTCCGGGATCTCCGACGGCGCGACCGCCCTCGTCGCCCGACAGCTCGCCGAGGTCGTGGATCTCGGCATCCAGCCCGCCGTGGTCGTCGGCGGCGGCAACATCTGGCGTGGTCGCCAAGCGCCGGGGATCGATCGGAACCGCGCGGACTACATGGGGATGCTGGCAACGGTGATGAACGCGCTCGCACTCCAGGACGCGCTCGAGAAGATCCACGTCGCGACGCGGGTGCAGACGGCGATCACCATGAGCCAGGTCGCCGAGCCGTTCGTCCCTCTCCGCGCGATCCGGCATCTGGAGAAGGGGCGCGTCGTGATCTTCGCCGCCGGGCTGGGCGTCCCGTACTTCTCCACCGATACATGCGCGGCCCAGCGCGCGCTCGAGATCCATGCCGATGCGTTGCTCAAAGGGACGAAGGTCGACGGCGTCTACACGGCTGACCCGCAGCTCGATCCGTCGGCCGAGCGCCTCGACCTGCTCGGATACGGTGATTTCCTCCGCGAAGGCTACGGGGTCATGGACGCGACGGCGGTATCGCTATCGATGGAGAACAAGTTGCCGATCATCGTCTTCGATCTGCGCGAGGACGGGAACATCCGGCGGGTCGTGACCGGTGAGCCGATCGGCACGCTCGTGCACTGAGGACCCATGACGATCGAAACCGCATCCAACGACGCCACCCACAAGATGGAGCAGGCGGTCGCCCACCTCAAAGATGACCTCGCCGGGATCCGGACCGGGCGAGCGGCTCCGGCCGTCATCAACCGGGTGACGGTCGAGTACTACGGGACGCCGGTCCCGCTCAACCAACTCGCCGGTGTGTCCGTGCCGGAGCCCCGGCTCCTGCAGATCCAGCCGTTCGACAAGAGCGCGATCTCCTCGATCGAACGCGCGATCATGCAGAGCGATCTCGGCATCACGCCCAGCAACGACGGCAACGTGATCCGCCTCGCGTTCCCGCCCCTCACCGAGGAACGCAGGAAGGAGCTGGTCAAGCAGGTCCACCATCGGGCCGAGGAGGCCAGGGTTGCCGTGCGCAACGTCCGGCGACACGCCAAGGAGGAGATGGAGAGGCTTGAGCGCGACGGGGCTATCTCCCAAGATGACCTGATCAGGGCCGAGAAGGAGCTGCAGAAGCTCACCGACCGCTTCGTGACCGAGGTCGACGAGATCCAGGGTCACAAGGAGCAGGAGCTGATGGAGGTCTAGGTGGCCAACGACAAGGGCAACGGCGAAGATCTCTTCGAGGACCTGGACAAGTTCTTCGCGCCGATCCGTGACGTGGACTGGGACGAACCAGAGGGACCAACGGGGAGCGCACCGAACGAATCGCACGTGGAGGTGCGTTCGGAGGAACCCCCCGAGCCGACCCAGGAGCTGCTCCCGGCGGACGTGACCCCGGGTGAGTTCGACGAGGGGGCCGCCGAGGGAGAGCCGGCCGACGCGTGGTACGACTCGGGCTCCCTCGAGCCGATCGACGACATCCTGGGCGAGCCGGCATCGGACGACGCCGAGCCCGATGTCGTCGTGGTCGATGCGGGAGACCCTGCCGGCGCGGCAGGAGACGGCGGGTCGGAAGGCGACGAGTTCCAGCCGATGAAAGCTGGGTCCCTCGAAGGCGAGCCGTCCGAGGAGGATCTCGAGGCCGCAGCGGCGCATTTCTCCGGCTCACTCGCAGGCGAGAGCTCGTACGCGACCGAGCCGGTCGACGTCCTGGGCGAAGGCGAGGTCGGCGATCTTCTCTCCGACCTCGGTGCCGGGCCGTCCGCTTCGTCCGAGGAGGTCGAAGCGGATCTCCTGTCGGACCTCAACGACCCCGATGCGCCGCCGAGGACCGTGGTCGTCGGCGGCGAGGGCATCAGCGGGCCGAGCTGGCAAGAGCCGGCAGCGGTCGAGGTCGGTGCCGAGCTCGACCGGCGCGGCCCGCAGTCCGGCGAGCGGGACGTGCCCGCTGCGTTCATGACCGGCGTCCTCCTTGCGGGCGTGGCGCTCGCGGCATTGTGGGCCGGCCCAGCCGCCTTCGCCGTCGTGGCGGGGATCGCGGTGCTCGTCGCTCAGGGCGAGCTGTTCGGGGTCATGGTGAAGGCCCACAACCAACCCGCCACGCTGGTCGGGCTGGTCGCGGGGGTGCTGATGATGGCGGGGGCGTACTTCCGCGGCGAGGCGGCGACCCCGGCGATGTTCGCGCTCGGTGTGATGGCGACCTTCCTCTGGTTCATGACCGTTCCGGCGGAACACCGCACGAACGTCACCCGGAACATCGGCATGACCGTGTTGAACATGGCATGGATCCCGTTGCTGGGCGGATACCTGATCGCGACCCTGAAACTGGATGACGGCAAGGCGCTCGTCTTCGCGATCATCCTGCTGACGTTCCTGTTCGACACCGCCGCCTTCCTGATCGGATCGGTGTCCGGCGGCGGCTGGTTCCAGCGTCCGCTGGCTCCGAACGTGAGTCCCAAGAAGTCCTGGGAAGGCCTGCTGGGGGGGACGTTCGCCACCGTGGTGGCGTCAGGTGCGTTCGTCACGTCGTTCGTGGGCCCCTTCGAGAACCGACGGATCGATGCGCTGCTCCTGGGGCTGGTGGTGGCGATCGCCGCCACGCTGGGCGACCTCGCCGAGTCCGTGGTGAAGCGGGATGTCGGTGTGAAGGACATGGGAACCGTGCTCCCGGGCCATGGCGGGGTCCTCGACCGGATCGATTCCCTCCTGTTCGTGGCGCCGGCCACCTTCCTGCTTTTCCGCGTGATCTTCACGTAACGTCCAGTTCACGGCGTTCCGACGGCCTCGGAGTAAGCTCGTCGCCATGCGGTCGATCACCATCCTCGGTTCGACGGGGTCCATCGGGACCCAGGCGCTCGACGTCGTTCGCCGGCATCCGGAACGGTTCAAGATCGTGGGGCTGTCGGCGGGGGGGATGAACCAGGAGCTCCTGGTCGGTCAGGCCCGCGAGTTCCTCCCCCCATTCATCGCGATCGCGGACGAGAACGCCGCCGCCGATGTCAAGACCAAGCTGGGACAGGTGAAGGGTGTCGAACTGATCGTCGGGCCCGAAGCGGCGGAGATCATCGCGGCGAAGACCGACGCCGATTTCGTCCTGAACGGACTGGTCGGCTCGGCCGGCCTCGCTCCGACGCTGGCGGCCCTTCAGGCGGGGAAGACGGTCGCGCTCGCGAACAAGGAATCGTTGGTGGTCGGGGGCGAGCTCGTGATGGATCTCGTGAAGGGCGAGCCCGAGCGTCTGCTTCCGGTGGACTCGGAACACGCGGCCCTGGCCATGGCGCTACGCCACGAGCGTCGCGAAGACCTCAAGCGTGTCGTGATCACGGGGTCCGGCGGGCCGTTCCGCGGATGGACCAGGGGCGAGCTCGGCCGCGCATCGGTCAAGGAAGCCCTCCAGCATCCCGTCTGGTCGATGGGTCCGAAGATCACGATCGACTCCGCGACCCTGATGAACAAGGGACTCGAGGTGATCGAGGCGCACCACCTGTTCGATCTGGAGTACTCGCAGATCCATGTCCTGATCCACCCCGAGGGACAGGTCCACGCGCTCGCCGAGTTCCGTGACGGCAGCCTCCGCGCGGAGATGGCGACCGCCGACATGCGGCTGCCGATCCAGCTCGCTCTCGCGTGGCCGGAACGGCTGCCGGACGGGGTGGGACCGGTCCCGCTCACCGATCGCCCCCTCACCTTCGAGCCGGTCGACCACGAGGCCTTCCCCGCGGTGGACCTCGCCTACCGGGTCGGCGGGCTCGGACTGACGTTCCCCGCGGTGATGAACGCCGCGAACGAGGTCGCGGTCATGGCCTTCCTGGAAGGGAAGATCGCATTGACGCGGATCGTCGAGATCGTGCAGTCGGTGGTCGATGAGCACGACCCCGCCTCGGTCGTCTCGATCGTGAGCATCGAGCGCGCGGACCATTGGGCGCGCCAGCGAGCGGTCGAGATCATCGAGGAACGGTAGCCTCGTGAGCGCCCTCGCCATCGTCGCCTTCTTCGTCGGCCTGCTCGCGATCATCCTGATCCACGAGTTCGGTCACTACCTGGTGGCCCGGAGATTCGGGTTCCGTGTGCTCGAGTACTTCGTCGGGTTCGGACCCAAGCTCTGGTCGTTCCGTCGCGGGGAGATCGAATATGGCCTGAAGGCGATCCCGGCCGGCGGCTACGTGAAGATCGCGGGGATGAACCCCTTCGAGAACGACGTCCCTCCCGGCGACGAGGACCGGGCCTACGGAGCGAAGCCGGTGTGGCAGCGAGCGATCGTGATCCTGGCGGGTCCGCTCTCGCACTTCTTGGTGGCGGCGATCATCTTCTCCGCGCTGCTCATGACGACCGGAGAGACCGACCGGACCCGGGTGTCGGTAATCTCGGACGTACCCGCGAGGCTGGATCGCCAGCCGTCTCCCGCGGCGGTCGCGGGGCTGCGACCGGGGGACATCATCACCCGCGTCGGAGACCTGTCCGCACCGACCCCCTCCGAGATCGGTCCGTACGTGTCGCAGCACGCGCACGAAGCGATCCCCGTCCAGGTCCAGCGGGGCGACCGGGTCGTGAACCTCACGGTCACGCCGATCGTGCTCCATCCGGGCACCGATCAACAGTCGGTTCGGCTCGGTATCGAGCTCGGGCCTCAGCCCCTCGGGTTCTTCCCGGCGATCGCCGGTGGCGTTGCCGACGTCGGGAAGTACACCAGGGTGTCGATCGTCCAGATCGGCCACGCCTTCGGGCCCCAGGGCGTCGTTCGCGTCTTCCACCTGCTGTTCGAGGGCGCGTCCAGGAACCAGGGCGACGTCGCGTCGGTGGTCGGCGTCGGCCAACAGGTCAGCGCGATCGGCGCGACCGGCAACTGGGCCGCGTTCTTCTGGGTGTTCGCCTACGTGACCCTGTTCATCGGGATCATCAACCTGCTCCCGCTGCCGCCGTTCGATGGCGGCCATCTCGCGATCTTGCTGCTCGAGAAGGCCCGCGGGAGGAAGATCGACATGCGGAAGGTCGTCCCCGTATCCGCCGCCGTGTTGCTGTTCCTGGGGTTCTTCGTCGTCTCCACGATGGTGCTCGACATCTGGAAGCCGGTGCCGATCGGTCCGTGACCTGCGGGAACGACCGTCGCCCATCACGATTTCTCCATCGACCGGACACCCCGCCCTCGACGATGCCCGCGTACGATTGGCCCGTGAGCGAGCAGACCGTGCTGGTCGTCGACGACGAGGAGGCGATCGCAGAGGCGGTACGCGCCCGGCTCGAGAATGAGGGGTACCGGGTGGTCGTCGCGCTGGATGGCCCGGAGGCCATCGAAGCCCACCTCGAGCATCAGCCCGATCTCGTCGTGCTGGACCTGATGCTCCCCGGCATGGACGGTCTGGAGGTCTGCAAGCAGATCCAGCGGGATCGGTGGACGCCGGTGCTCATGCTGACGGCGAAGACCGAGGAGGCCGACAAGGTCGCGGGGTTCGCGGTGGGGGCCGACGACTACCTGACGAAGCCGTTCAGCCTGCGTGAGCTGACCGTCCGCGTCCGCGCGATCCTTCGGCGGGTGGACCGGATCAAGGGGGTTCAGGACCAGGACACCGGTCCGATCGAGCTTCACGGCCTGACCCTCGACGCGGCTCGACGACGTGTCGATGTGGATGGAGAGGAGATCGCGCTCACCCCGCTCGAGTTCGAGATCCTGCTCGCGCTCGCACGCGAGCCCGGTGTCGTCTTGAGCCGCGATCAGCTGATGGACCGCGTCTGGGGTTATCGGGACTACGCGGGCGGCAGGGTGGTCGACTCGCACGTCGCGCGGATCCGTCGGAAGCTCGGCGAGGATGGCAACGACCCTCGATTCATCCGGACGGTCCATGGGGTCGGCTACGCCTTCAGGGAGTGACGCGCCATGGCGATGCGCCCTCTCGAGAAGCTGCCGACCATCCGCGCGAAGCTCGGCTCGGTGATCGTGTTCGCGGTCGCCGTGACGCTGCTCGTCAGCTTCGTGCTCATCGCGTTCTACCTCCGGAACTCCCCGCGCGATACCGAGGAGATCGCAGCGCTCGGACTGGCGGGCAAGGCCGCGCTCGGCGAGCTCGACCACATCCCGGCGAACACGATGGTCGTCACCCGGGATGCGGATGGGAACGTCACGGTCCAGGGGGCCGACCTCCACCCGCAGATCCCGACGTTCGACGACGGCGTCCCGCACTGGGGCGTCACCGGACGCATCACGTTTGCGGCCGTGCCCACGAGCGACGGCGGCTGGGTGACCGTGCTGCGGCCGTCGCCGTCCCGCGGATCGCTCGGCCGGATCTCGGCCACGTTCGGGTTCCTCCAGAGCGCCTGGTGGCAGTTCCTCCTCGCGGGGGCGGTGGCGGGATTCATCTCGCTCCTCCTGGCGAGGTGGCTCGCACGCGGGATGACCCAGCCGCTCCGAGACATGGCGGCGGCCGCGCGCCGGATGGAGGTGGGGGACTACAGCGTGCGCGTACGGGCGCGGAGCCGCGATGAGGTCGGCCAGCTCGCGGCGGCCTTCAACCGGATGACCGCCGAGCTGGAGGACCTCGAACGGAGCCGGCGGGATCTGGTCGCCAACGTGTCCCACGAGCTGAAGACCCCGATCACCGCGATCCGCGCTCACCTCGAGAACCTCGCCGACGGCGTCGAAGTCGCGGACCCGAAGACGCTGCAGCTGATGTTGTCGCAGACGGAGCGGCTCGGGAGGCTCGTGGACCAACTGCTCGACCTCTCACGGCTCGAGTCCGGCGAGGTTCCCTTCCAGGTCGAGGTCGTCCCGCTCGCGCCGCTCGTCTCCCGTGTGATCTCCGAGATCTCGATGGGTCGCTCGATCTCGGACGTCCGGATCGAGCCCGACGTCCCGGTCCATCTCGCCGCCGAGGCCGACGAGGAGCGGATCCATCAGGTGTTGTTCAACCTGGTGGACAACGCGGTGCGATTCACCCCTCCGGGCGGTGAGATCCGCGTGACCGCTCGTCCCGAGGGCGCGCGCGTCCAGATCAGCGTGACCGACACCGGTGTCGGGATCCAACCGGAGCACCTCCCTCGCGTCTTCGAACGTTTCTATCGTGTCGATCCCGCCCGGTCCCGTGATGACGGAGGGACCGGGATCGGTCTCGCGATCGCACGGTCCATCGTCGAAGCGCACGGAGGTCGGATCGTGGCGAACAGCGATCCGGGCCACGGCAGCGCGTTCACGTTCGACCTTCCGGCGGTGGAAGCCGCCGTTGCGGCCAATGACAGGAGGGTCAGGTGAAGTCCGCGACCTCGAGCGTCATCGTGTCCACCGCCAACCGATACGACTACCTCGACCTGACGGATGACCTTCGGCGGGCGATCAAGGATTCGGGTGTCACCGACGGTGCTGTCGTGGCCTTCTGTGCCCACACGACCTGCGCCCTGCTGATCAACGAGTGGGAAGACGGAGCGCTGCAAGATTTCCGGCAGCAGGTCACACGGATCGTTCCCCACGACGGCGTCTACTACGCGCACGATGACTTCGAGGTGCGTACCCAGAACATGCACGAGGACGAACGCAAGAACGGCCATGCGCACGTCAAGGCGATGCTGCTGTCGGCGACGTCGCACGCGATCCCCGTGATCGCCGGGGAGCCGGGATTCGGCCGGTGGCAGCGGCTGATCTTCTTCGAGATGGACGAGCCCAAGGACCGGACGGTCACCTTCCACGTGTTCGGTTCGTGACGCGGGGCTGAGACACTGGCGGCAGCTATGGTCGAGCGGAAGAAGACCCGGCAGATCCAGCTGGGGCGCGTGGCGATCGGCGGCGATGCGCCCATCAGCCTCCAGTCGATGACGACGACGAAGACCGCGGACATCAACGCGACGCTCCAGCAGATCGCATCGCTCGTCGCGGCAGGGGTCGATATCGTTCGCGTGGCCGTGCCGCACTGGGAGGATGCCGAAGCGCTGGTCGCGATCGCGGCGAAGTCGACCGTCCCGGTCGTCGCCGACATCCACTTCCAATGGAAGTACGCGATGGCCGCGCTCGAGGCCGGCGTCCAAGGGCTCCGGATCAACCCGGGGAACATCAAGTATCAGGACAAGGTTCGGCTGATCGCGCGCGAGGCAAAGGCGCGCGGGGTGCCGATCCGGATCGGCGTGAACGCGGGCTCGCTCCAGAAGGATCTCCTCGCGACCTACGGAAGTCCGACGCCCGAGGCACTCGTCGACTCGGCGCTGCAGGAAGTACGCATCCTCGAGGACGAGGACTTCGGCGATATCAAGATCAGCGTGAAACATTCGAGCCCGAACGTGATGATCGAGGCCTACCGCATGCTGGCCGAAGCATGCGACTACCCGCTGCATCTCGGGGTGACCGAGGCCGGTCCCATGCCGATGGGGGCGGTCAAGAGCGCCGTTGGGATCGGGACGCTGTTGGCGGACGGGATCGGCGACACGATCCGCGTCTCGCTCACCGACGACCCGGTCGAAGAAGTCAAGGTCGGCAACGCGATCCTGCAGTCGCTCGGGCTCCGGAAGCGAGGCCTTGATCTGGTTGCCTGCCCGTCGTGCGGGCGAGCCGAGGTCGACGTTCTCGCCTTGACGAAGCGCGTCGAGGCGGCTATCGAGAAGGAGCGGTTCGGCGTGCCGATGCGGGTCGCGGTGATGGGCTGCGTCGTGAACGGGCCCGGCGAGGCACGCGAAGCCGATGTCGGCATCGCGAGCGGGAACGGGCTGGGCTTCGTCATCCGACAGGGGGAGGTCGTTGCGAAGGTCGGCGAGGACTCGCTCGTTGACGCGCTGTTGGTCGAAGCGAGGAAGGTGGCGGCCGAGAAGGCCGAAGCGGGTACCGAGGCGTGATCGTCTCAGGCGGGGACCCGCCAACCGGCCGGCTCGGTTCGTGAAGATGCTTCCGTCGCCGCGAACCAGCTGATCGGCACGCCGACGGCCGCGACGTTCCGCACCAGGACCAGCAGCTTCACCCAGCCGCCGTCGGCGGTCGGCGCGGCCGCCTGGTCGGGCCATGCGAGCGCGAGCAGTCCGGTGAGCACCACCGCGATCGCGGCGATCGTCGCCGTTCGCGTGTCGCCTTCGTCTCCCTCGAACGCGAGCGCCGTCCACGGCAGGAACCACGCGGCGTACTGCAACGAGAACTGCGGCGCGAACACGGTGAGCGCGACGACGGCCGCGAGCGCCGCGCCGCCGGCCGGATCGTGATCCGGTCCGGCGGCGCGGCGCCAGATCGCGACCTCGCATACGAGCAGTCCCACGAGCAGCAGGGCCTTCATCCACGGGGCGGCGAAGCCGATCCGCAGTGCATCGGCTTCGGACACCGGTATCCCGCGACCGGCGATCCACAGCACGGAGCCGACGGTGCCCTCGACGTGCCAGCCGTGCACGTCGGCGGAGGTCAGAACCTCGAATGGCCCCTTCGGGCCGCCCGCGAGGTACCACCACGCCCCGAGCGCGAGCATGACGATCGCGAACCCGGTCAGGGCGGGACGCCAGGTCCGGCGCATCCACAGGATGGGAACGAGCACCAGCGGCCAGAGCTTCGCCATCACCGCGAGGCCCAGCGCGGCTCCGCCCAGCGCCTCCCCCCGGTGCTTGGTCCAGGCGATCGCCCAGGTCGCGAGGGCCACCGAGACCAGATCGAAGCGGAGGTAGATGAACGACAGAAGCGGGAGCCCGAGCACGAGGTAGATGATCGCCGGTCGTCGTCCCCATCCCCACGCGAGGGCGGCCGCGGTTGCGATGTCTGCGAGGAAGGCGAGGAAGGCGATCCGGACGGCGGTCGCGGTTACCCCGGCACCCCCGATCATGCGATCCGTCGACGTCTCCAAGGGCATCGTGGCGACGGGGAAGTTCCGATAGGGGGTGGCCGGCGACGTCGCGATCCGCTCGGCGCGCAGGACCTGGACGTCGGTCACGGGGCGCCGTCCGGCTCCGAGGACGACGAGCGCGAGGATCAGGACGCGGACCACCACCAGCACGGCCGGAAGCGCGGTGCGGCCCCGGGTGATGGGGCGCACGCTCGGGCGACCGTCGGACATGGCCCTCAACCGTAGCGGTCACCCGAGCCGATGACGAGAGAACGATGCATGGCGGCCGAACGGTGTGGGTGGGGATCGTGAGCGTGCTCGCCTCGCTGCTCGTGGTTCCCGGGCCGGCGACGGCGGGCTCGGTGCCGGGAACGACGTGCCCGGTGTTCCCGCGCAGCAACGTGTGGCACATGAACGTGTCGGCGCTGCCCGTGAACGCGAAGTCGGCGAGGTGGAAGCACGCGACGCACGCGGGATCGACCTTCCTGCACCCCGACTTCGGCCCGCCCTCATACGGGATCCCGTATGCGGAGGTCGGGGCGGGACACGCGAAGGTGTCGGTCGGCTTCACGTACGCGACGGAGAGCGATCCTGGTCCGTACCCGTTCGGCCCCGACATCCCGATCGAGGGCGGATCGGATCGCCACGCGCTCGTCATCGACCGGAGCGATTGCACCCTCTACGAGCTGTTCGCGGCCCGCTGGAACGGCGGGGACCCGAAGGCCGGCAGCGGTGCGATCTTCCACCTAACCGGTCCGAAGGCGAATCGGCTGCGACCGGCGGGATGGACGAGCGCGGATGCCGCCGGACTTCCGATCTTCGCCGGGTTGTTGCGCTACGACGAGGTGAAGGCCGGCTCCGTTGATCATGCGATTCGGATGACGGTCGGATGCACGCACGACACCTACCTGTGGCCCGCACGACACGCGGCGGGCACGACCGATCGCCGATGTCCGCCGATGGGTGCCCGGTTCCGACTCCGTGCCTCGTTCGATATCGGTCGGTTCGGCCCGAAGGTGCGGGTCGTGCTCCGGGCGATGAAACGGTACGGGTTGATCGTCGCCGATAACGGCAGCGATTGGTACTTCCAGGGAGCCGTCGATCCCCGATGGACCTACCGCTTCGTCGACCAGCTGAAGCGGATCCCGGCGAGCGCCTTCGTCGCCGTCGACGAGCACGCCTGCAGGGTCGGGAAAGCGTCGGCAGCGTTCGCGTACGGGCCCGGCTGTCCGGCGCCTTGATCAGGTCCGCAGACCGAGGAAGTTCTCGACGATCCGCGGTCCCTCGGGCGTCAGGATCGATTCCGGATGGAACTGAACGCCGTACCGGGGGAGTTCGCGATGTTGGGCGCCCATGACCAGCCCGTCTTCGGTCCACGCGGTGAGCTCGAGCACCTCGGGCAGGGTCCGGTCGACGACCAGGGAGTGATAGCGCCCCGCTTCGAACGGCACCGGGACGCCCGCGAGGATGCCTCGTCCCTCGTGGAACACGAGGGATGCCTTCCCGTGGACGGGCTCGGTACGGCCGATGGTTCCTCCCGATCCCATCCCCAGCGCCTGGTGGCCGAGACACACTCCGAGGACGGGTATCTCGTCGGGCAGTTGGGCAAGCAGCTCGGCGAAGACCCCCGCATCGCGCGGATGCCCGGGTCCTGGAGAGAGCACGACCGCCTCAGGGCGCAGCGCGAGCAGCTCCGTGGTCGGCCGCTCGTCGGACTTCACGACTCGTGTCTCTCGACCCAGGCTCTCGATCAGCTGAACGAGGTTGAAGGTGAAACTGTCGTAGTGATCCACCACGAGGATCATGCGGCGGACGGTATCATGCGGCCTGGTCGAACCTGGCCCGAGCGCCCCGAGCGGAAGCGACGAGAGGATGCGGCAGACATGACCGGAACGCAACAGGGCCTGGTGCTGTCGATCGTCGTGCCGGTGTGGGGCAAACGGCACGACCTCCCCCGCCTGCTTCCCGCGTTGCAACGGGCGCTCGACGGCGTCGAGCCTCGTTCGGAGATCCTCGTCTGCACGACGGACCCATCGCTGCATCGCATCGTGGAGGCGGAAGGAGCCGTGTTCGTCGAGTCCAAGCGGGCCGGGTACGGCGACATCCTCCAGACTGGGATCGAGGCGGCGCAGGGTGATCGGGTCATCACGATGGACGCGGACTTCGCGTACGCGGCGGACTTCGTGCCCATCATCTGGGCGCATCGCGACGAAGCCGAAGTGGTGATCGGATCGAGGTACGTCCGCGGCGCCGTCGCGGAGATGGGCTTCAGCCGTCGGACCGCGAGTCGGCTGCTCAACTGGGTCTATCGCTTCGGGCTTTCCGTTCCGTTCCGCGACCTCTCGAGCGGGTTCCGTCTCTACCGTCGACGGGTGCTCCTCGACATCAAGCCGCTCGAGGCGCACGGGCTCGACATCCTTCCCGAGATCATCGTGAAAGCGCAATGCCAGGGCTGGCGGGTGATCGAGGTCCCCTTCTGGTACCGCGGCGCGGAGCCATGGAACCGTGTGCGCATGGTGCAGTTCGGGCTCGCGTACCTCGAAACGCTCGGGCGACTCCTGAGCCTCAGGAACTCCGTCCGCGCGGCGGATTACGACAATCGTGCCTTCGACTCATGGATCCCGCTCCAGCGCAGCTGGCAGCGCCGGAGGTTCGAGGTCGTCCACTCGTTCATGGGACCGCAGGCGAGTCGTTCGACCCTCGACATCGGCTGTGGCTCCAGCCGGATCGTGCAGACCTTGCCGGGCGTGGTGGGCATGGATCTCGGGATGCACAAGCTCCGTTGGCTCCGCGCTCCCGGCCGCCACCTGGTCCAGGGCTCGCTGACGCGCCTCCCCTTCGCCGACGGCGCCTTCGACACCGTCATCTGCTCCGAGGTGATCGAGCACATCCCGCGTGACCAGGTCCATCTGGAAGAGCTCGTCCGCGTCGTCGCCCCCGGGGGTCTGTTGATCCTGGGAACGCCCGACTACAGCCGCAGGCGTTGGCTGTTCCTGGAATGGCTCTACGGCAAGGTCTTCCCCAACGGGTACGTCAAGGAGCACATCAATCGATACACCCGGGCCGGGCTCCAAGGGGACCTGGAGGCGCTGGGTCTCAGCATCCAGAACCTCCGCTACGTCGGCGGGTCCGAGATGATCTTCTCGGCGCGCGTCCCGGGGGCGGCCTCACACGCCGTCGCCGCGGGTTGAACCGGGCGCCACGGCCGGGATCAGCGCCGACGCCTTCGCCTTCGTTTCGCGAAGCTCGGTCTCCGGGTCGGAGTCGGCCACGACGCCCGCACCGGTTTGAACGGACGCGGACCCGTCCGTGACCACGACGGTCCTGATCGTGATGCAGAAGTCGAGATCTCCGGCGAAGGTCAGGTATCCGACGGCCCCCGCGTAGGCGCCGCGGGCGTCCGGCTCGTGTTCGGCGATCAGTTCCATCGCCCGGCGTTTCGGCGCCCCGGTCACGGTTCCGGCCGGGAACGTGACCGCGAGCGCGTCGAAGGGCTCCATGTCCTGTCGGAGGTCGCCCTCGACCGTCGAGACGATGTGCATCACACGGGAGAACCGCTCCACCTGCATCAGCTCGGTCGGGCGAACGGTGCCGGGCTCGCAGACACGCCCGAGGTCGTTGCGTGCCAGGTCGACCAGCATGGCGTGCTCGGCGCGCTCCTTGGGGTCGGCGAGCAGCTCGTGCTCGAGGAGGCGATCGCTGACGTCGGACCGCCCGCGAGGGCGAGTGCCGGCGATCGGTCTCGCGGTGACACGCCGTCCCTCCACGCGGACGAGCGGCTCGGGAGAGGATCCGGCGAGCTCCATCCCCAGCATGCGGAGGTAGAACATGTACGGCGCGGGGTTCGAGACCCGGAGGCGGCGATAGATCGGCAGCCCACCGTCGGCCGCGTCGAAGGCGACACGGCGCGAGGGAACCGCCTGGAAGATGTCTCCTGCGAGGATGTGCTCCTTGAAGCTCGACACGATCCGGCGGTACCGGTCGTCCTGCATGTTGGCCTCGCCGTCGCTGTCGCCTGCACCGGCGGCGCCCATCAGCGGGAGCCCCGAGGCGCGCGCGAGCTTGCCGGCCAGCTCCCCGAGCGCCTCGATCGCGTCGTCGTACCCGCCGGCCGGGACGTGAGCGACGAGCACGAGTCGCTGTCGCCAGTGGTCGAAGACGACGGCTCGATCGATCAGGAGGAATCCGATCGGCGGGCACGGAGCTTCCCTCGGATGCGGCACCGGGTGCCCGTCGAGGAGCGTCGCCGCCTCGTAGGACGCGTACCCCATGAGCCCTCCCGTGATGGGGGGTAAACCGTCGAGCCGGGGCGCGCGCAGCCGGTGCACCGCAGCGCGAAGGGCCTCGCGAGGCGTCAGCCGCCGCGAGGGCTCACCCGTGGGGAGCTCCCGCGCGACGTCGCGCAGATGCAGCCCGCCGTCGTCGACGACGATGATCGCCGCGGGATCGCCTGCCACGAAGGAGTACCGACCCCACCGCTCGGAACGCTCGACCGACTCGAGCAGGATCCCCGGCCCGTCCTCTGCCACGGCGGGGAACGCCGACACGGGGGTGGCCACGTCGGCGAGCAGCTCGGCCCACACCGGCACGAGCGGCCAGTCCGCCGCGAGCCGGTCGAAAGCCTCCCGATCGGGTCGTACCACCAACGGGTGGTCCATGCTGCCTCCCGGAAGACGCGGAACCCCGGACCGCGCATCGGTCCGGGGCGCGCGATGGTCGCACGGACGCGCCGGGCGCGTCAACGCGCGCGCCAGCACGGACGCGCCGAACGTGTCAACGCACCGGCGTGATCCATCGAACGAGGCGACGGCTATACTCGTGTTCGTACGAGGAGTCGTTGCACGAGCCGGAGGTGGGCGCGCGCCCACCTTTCGCTTGTAGGGGGATGATCGGGTGGATGCGGGATGGATGGTGCGCCCCGTCGTGGAAGAGGCTGGGCTGGACCTGGTCGACGTGTCGTATCACGGTGCTCGAGGTCGTCGGGTCCTGCGCATCACCGTCGATCGCGAAGGCGGCGTCGACCTGGAGACCATCGCCACGATCTCGGAGAAGCTCACGCGTCGCCTGGATCTGGAGGACTTCGGTGAAGGGGCGTACCAGCTCGAGGTGAGCTCACCCGGCCTGGAACGAGCCCTTCGGGGGGCTGCACAGTTCGCGCGGTGCGTCGGTTCGCGGGTGGAGGTCAGGACCATCGAGCCCGTCGAGGGCTCGTCGGTGCACGTCGGGACCCTGGTGGCGGCCGACGAACGGGGGATCGACGTCGAGGTCGACGGGACGGTGCGACGCCTCGAGCAGCGGCAGATCGCAACGGCGCGTACGGTCGTGGATTGGGCCGCCGAGCTGAAGGGAACGCACGCTTGAACGCCGAGATGATCGCGGCGCTCCGGGAGTTGGAGCGGGAGAAGGGTATCGCCTTCGACACGATCCTCCAGGGACTGGAGGAGGCGATGGCCGCAGCGTACAAGTCGGCATGGAAGCAGGAGCATCCGGACGCGGACGACGACTTCGTCGGGTTCCGCGCCGAGATCGACCCGGAGACCGGTGAGATGCGGATGTTCCAGCAGCAGCTCGAAGAGGTCGAGGCCGAGGACGGGGAGACCCTGGTGATGAAGGTCCTTTCCGAGGAAGAGGTGACGGTCACCGACGACTTCAAGGGCCGGATCGGCGCGCAGACCGCCAAGCAGGTGATCTTCCAGAAGCTGCGTGACGCCGAGCGTGAGATGACCTACGAGGAGTTCGCCGGGCGCGAGGGCGACGTCGTCACCGGCATCGTCCAGCAGTCCGAGCGACGCTACACGCTGCTCGATCTGGGGAAGGTGGAGGCGCTCGTCCCACAGGCCGAGCAGGTTCCGTCCGAGCCGTATCGCAGCGGCGAGCGGCTCAAGGCATACATCACGGAGGTCCGCCGGGGAGCGAAGGGACCACAGATCGTCGTCAGTCGCACCCACCCGGGACTCCTGAAGAAGCTGTTCGAGCTGGAGGTCCCCGAGATCGCGGACGGGGTCGTCGAGATCAAGGCGGTCGCCCGCGAGCCAGGCCATCGGTCGAAGATCGCGGTGTGGTCGAACGAACCCGCCGTCGATCCGGTGGGCGCATGCGTCGGTCCGAAAGGCTCGAGGGTGCGCAACGTCGTGACGGAGCTCCGGGGCGAGAAGATCGACGTGGTGCCCTGGTCGGAGAACCCGAGCGAGTTCGTCGCGAACGCGCTCCAGCCGGCGAAGGTGCGGGAGGTTCGGGTGGATCCCGACACGCAGACCGCACAAGTGATCGTGCCCGACTACCAGCTCTCCCTCGCGATCGGGAAAGAGGGTCAGAACGCTCGCCTGGCGGCCCGCCTGACCGGATGGCGGATCGACATCAAGTCGGAGACCCAGGCCACGGCCGTCCCGGAGGCTCCCGCGGGGGCCTAGGGGTGCCTCGGCATCACGAGCCGCAGCGCTCGTGCGCCGGCTGCGGCGGAAGGACGGGGCGATCGGCGCTCCTTCGCATCGCGCGAGGTCCGGACGGAGCCGTCGTCGCCGACCGATCCGGCCTGCTGCCGGGTCGCGGGGAGTACGTCCACCTCGCGTCGGCGTGCGTCGAACGGGCGATCCGCCGAGGGTGGTTCGCTCGGGCGCGTCGCTCGGGTGGAGGTCCGGAGGAAGCACGTAAGCTACGAGAGGCTGTCGAAGGAGTGCAAGGGAACGGATGAGGGTTCACGAATTAGCCAAAGAGCTCGGCGTCACCAGCAAGGAACTGCTGGAGACGCTGGAACAGATGGGGGTGAGCGGCAAGTCCGCGTCGTCCAGCGTGCCCGAGGACATCGTTCCTCGCCTGCGCGCGTCCGGGGGCAAGGCAACGGCGGCGCCACCCAAGCCCCGTGAGGTCTTGGAGCCGCCGCCGCAGCCACGGCGCGCGAAGCCCAAGCGTGCTGCGACGCCGGCCAAGCCGGCCACATCGGCACCGGCGGTCACCCCGGCGCCGGCTGCCGCCGAAGCGCCCGCCCCGGCTCGCGCGCCGGCGCGCAAGCGCGCGCCCGAGAAACCCCCGGAGCCGGTCGCACCGTCGGGCCCTGTGCTGCAGGTCGTGCACGGGGCCACTCCCCAGGTGATCGCCGAGAAGCTGGACCGGTCCCCGGCCGAGATCGTGAAGATCCTCTTCATGGCGGGCGAGATGGCCACGGCGACGACGTCGTTGACCGATGACTCGATCCGGGTGATCGCAGAAGAGCTCGGCTACACGGCGGACATCGTCGGGATCGAGGACGAGCTCAAGATCGAGGAACAGGCGGACGAGGCGGCGGACCAGGGAGCGCTGGTTCCGCGGGCTCCGGTGGTGACCATCATGGGGCACGTCGACCACGGGAAGACGAAGCTCCTGGACGCGATCCGGTCCACCGACGTGGTGGCGGGCGAGTTCGGGGGGATCACTCAACACATCGGTGCGTACCAGGCGCACGCGGGCGACCGCGAGATCACCTTCATCGACACGCCGGGCCATGAGGCCTTCACGGCGATGCGCGCTCGCGGCGCAGGGGTGACCGACATCGTCGTGCTGGTGGTCGCCGCGGACGACGGAGTGATGCCACAGACCGTAGAAGCACTCGACCACGCGAAGGCCGCGAACGTCCCGATCATCGTCGCCGTCAACAAGGTCGACAAGGAGGAGGCGGACCCCAACCGCGTCCGGACGCAGATGGTCGAGCGTGGGGTCGTCCCCTCCGAGTGGGGCGGAGACTACGAGTTCGTCGACGTGTCCGCGAAGACGAACAACAACCTCGACGCGTTGCTCGAGACGATCCTCGTGGTCGCCGACCTCGAGGAGTTGAAGGGTGATCCCACCGGCCGGGCCCGCGGGACCGTGCTCGAAGCGCACCTCGACAAGGGTCGGGGACCGGTCGCGACCGTACTGGTGCAGAAGGGCACGCTCGAGGTCGGCGATGCGTTGATCGCAGGCACCGCGTATTGCCGGATCCGCGCGATGCAGGATGAGAACGGTCGTTCCGTGGAGATCGCGGGCCCGTCGAAGCCGGTGCAGATCCTCGGCTGGAGCCACGTGCCGAGCGCCGGGGACGACTTCCGCGAGGTCGACGACGAGCGTGAGGCTCGCCACATCGCGGAAGAGCGCGAGGCCAAGACGCGCCAGGCAGAGCTCGTCACGGCGAGACGCAAGACACTCGAGGACCTGATGCGCGAGACGGGGCGGGCCGAGGTGATCGACCTCAACCTGATCGTGAAGGCCGACGTGCAGGGGTCCGTTCAGGCGCTCGAGGACTCGCTGCTCAAGCTTCCGCAGGAAGAGGTCAGGGTCAACATCGTTCGAGCAGGCGCCGGCGGCATCACGGAGAACGACGTCACGCTCGCGATGGCGTCCGACGCGATCATCGTCGGGTTCAACGTGCGCCCGTCGGCAGGAGCGCGCGAGCTTGCCGAGGCCGAGGGCGTCGACATCAGGACGTACAAGGTGATCTACGACGCCATCGACGACATCAAGCTGGCGCTGTCCGGTCTGTTGAAGCCGGAACAACGCGAACGCATCCTCGGAGAGGCCGAGGTCCGTCAGACGTTCCGGGTGCCGAAGCTCGGGGTCGTTGCTGGCTCCTACGTGCGCAGCGGGGTGATCCGTCGCCACGCCTCCGTGCGGTTGGTGCGCGACGGTGTGATCGTGTACGACGGCAAGATCGGGTCCCTGCGTCGCTTCAAGGATGATGCGGCGGAGGTCCGCGAGGGGTTCGAGTGCGGCATCGGTCTGGAGAACTATCAGGACGTCAAGGAGGGCGACATCATCGAGGCCTACGAGGTCGAAGAGTTCGCCCGATCCATCTGAGGCGGCCGTGCTGGTCGCACTCGAGCGCTTCGATCTGCGGATCCCCGGCTGTCGATCGCTGAAGCAGAAGCGTCACGTCCTGACGACGCTCACAGCCGCCATCCGGCAGCGGTTCCCCGTGAGCGTGGCCGAGGTCGATCACCAGGACCTCTGGCAACGAGCGGCGATCGCGGTGGCCGCCGTCGGCTCGGACCAGCATCATCTCCGTCGGGTGATGCACGAGGTCGAGAAGCTCGTCGAACGGTGGGAGGGAACCGACGTGCTGGACGCCGAACTGCAGCTCGTGTGGCCCGAAGATTGAGGGACGCCGGGTACGCTGGTCCCATGCCGCAAGGACCCCGAACGGAACGCGTCGGCGAGGGGTTCCGTGAGATCCTCGCCGAGGCGATCCACAAGCTGAAGGACCCGAGGATCGGCTTCGTCACGATCACCGGTGTCAAGGTGTCCCACGATCTGCGGGTGGCGTGGGTCTATTTCACGGTTCTCGGCGACGACGCGGCGAAGGCGGGCTCGCGGGCGGCGCTGCGGTCCGCGACCCCACACCTGCGGCACGAGCTGGGACGCCAGATCCGACTCAAGACCGTCCCAGAGCTCCGCTTCGAAGAAGACGACACGCTCGAGACCGGTGAGCGGATCGATCGCATCATCGACCGGCTGCATCACGAGGAAGGGGCTTCGCATGACTCCTGAGGAGCTCTCGCGTGCCGCCCAGGTGCTGCGTGATGCCGACCACGTTGCGATGGCGTGCCATGTGAACCCCGACGCAGACGCTCTCGGGTCGATGCTCGGGCTCGCGCACCACCTCGTCGCACGCGGTACCGAGGTCACCTGCTCGTTCCCCAACAACCCGCCCCACCTGCCCCGGTGGGCCGACATGCTTCCCGGTCTCGAGCTGTTGGTGCCGCCCAACCGCTTCCCGCGGTCGCCCGCCCTGATGGTGACGTGCGACTGCGCGTCGTTCGATCGCTTGGGGATGCTCGAGCCCGCCGCGGACGCGGCGAAGGAGCTGATCTGGATCGACCATCACCGGTCGAATGACGGCAGCGGAACGATCCGACTGGTCGATCCCGATGCATCCTCGACGTGCGAACTGGTGGCGAGGCTGATCGACGAGATCGGCGGAGAGCTGACGCGTGAGTCGGCGCTCTGTCTGTACGCCGGTCTCGTGACGGATACCGGCCGGTTCCAGTACGAGGCCGTGACGTCACAGACCCTGCGGCTCGCCGCACGCCTCCGCGAGCACGATTTCGATCACGCGCGGCTGTCCCAGGTGCTCTACGAGGACAACGGTGCGGCGTACCTCCGGTTGGTGGGTCGCGCGTTGAGCAGGCTCCAAGAGGTGCCGGAGGCGGGATTGGTGTGGACCTACCTCACCCAGGGCGACCTCGCGGCGGCCGGGGTGGGGCCGGGTGACACCGACGACCTGATCGACGTGCTCCGGACCGCCCGGGAAGCCGATGTCGCGGCCCTGCTCAAGCAGCAGCGAGACGGCCGGTTCAAGGTGAGCGTGCGCTCACGCGGAGGGCACGACCTGGCGGTGGCCGCCGCCGCCTTCGGCGGCGGCGGCCACCGCCTCGCCGCGGGCTTCACCAGCGAACACGGGCCCGCCGGGACGATCGAGCGTCTGGTGCAGGTCCTTCGAGGGCTCCCGGTCTCGTCGTGAGCTCGCGGGCGATCGACGGGCTGCTCCTGATCGACAAGCCGGCGGGGATCACCTCGCACGATGCCGTCGCGATCGTCCGACGAGCCGCGGGAGGATCGAAGGTCGGGCACGCGGGGACGCTCGACCCCATGGCGACCGGGCTCCTCGTCCTGGGGCTCGGTCGGGCGACGCGGCTGCTCCGGTTCCTGGGTGACCTCCCGAAGACCTACGAGGGGACCTTCCGCCTCGGGGTCGAGACGTCCACCCTCGACGCGGAGGGCGATGTGACCCGGGAGTCCCGGGTCGCGGTGACCGACGCCGAGATCGCTCGGGCGATGGCGGCGACGCTCGGCGAGTCGTCGCAACGGCCGCCGGCGTTCAGCGCCGTGAAGGTCGGCGGACGCAAGCTGTACGATGCGGCGCGACGGGGCGAGATGCTCCGGGCGGAGCCCCGCACGATCCGCGTCGACCGTTTCGACCAGATCGCGCGCACCGGCGTGGACGTCGACTTCGTGGCCGTGGTGAGCGGCGGCACATACGTCCGGGTCCTCGCGGCCGACGTCGGGTCGGCGCTCGGGTGCGGCTCGCACCTCACGCGTCTGCGACGGACAGCGATCGGTTCGTTCGCCGTCGGAGACGCGGAGCCACCGGGCGAGGTCGCAGATCTCCTCCCCGTCGAACGGGCCGTCGCGCACCTTCCTCGCCTGGAGCTGGAGCCGGAGGAAGCCCGCGTCGCCCGGCACGGGAGCGTGCTTGGTCCGGCCGGGATCGAGGGACCGTACGCGCTGTTCGATCCGGACGGAGCCTTGGTCGCCATCTATCACGACGACGGGCCGAAGGCGCGTCCGGAGATGGTGCTCGCAAGCCTGGAGTAGGCTCAGCATCCATGTCGGAACCCAGGCCCCGCACGCGCCTGACCTGGAAGCGGGTCGTGGGCTACGTGATCTCGGTCGCGATCGTGGTCGCGATCTTCGCGTGGGCGATCCCGAAGTACGCCGACTACCACGATGTGCTCTCGGCGATCAGGACGCTGACGCCACTCGAGCTCTGGACGCTCGTCGCTGCGACGATCTTCAACCTCGTGACCTACTGGTGGGCGAACCAGGCGGCCCTGCCGGGCATGGGCATCGGGAAGGCCGCGGTCCTGACGCAGACGACGACGTCGGTCGCGAACACGCTCCCGGCGGGTGGTGCGATCGCGATCGGGCTGACGTACTCGATCCTGGATTCGTGGGGGTTCACCGGCACGAACGTGGCCCTCTACGTGGGCGTGACCGGCATCTGGAACATCTTCACGAAGCTCGGGTTGCCGATGCTCGCGCTGGTGTTCCTCGCCCTCAGCGGACACCTGACCCCCGCGTACATCCTGGCTGCCGTCGTCGGCCTCGCGTTCCTCGGCGTCGCGGTCGTGCTGTTCGCGCTCGTCTTCCGCAGCGAGCCGTTCGCGATCCGGATCGGAACCATGCTCGCACGCGTCGTGTCGTGGTTCCGTCGACTCCTCCGCAAGCCGCCGGTTACGGGCTGGGGCGAGGGCGCGGCTCGGTTCCGCCGAGACACGATCGCGCTGGTCCGGTATCGATGGATCCGGTTGACGCTGTTCACGGTGTTGAGTCAGCTGGCCCTGTTCTTCGTGCTGTTGCTCTCGCTCCGGCACATGGGTGTCTCCGAGCACGACGTGTCGACCGCGGAGGCCTTCGCCGTGTTCGCCTTCTCGCGATTGCTCTCGGCGGTTCCGATCACGCCGGGTGGGGTGGGCTTGATCGACCTCGGCTACATCGGGGGACTGACCGCGTTCGACAGTCTCGAGAAGGCGCAGATCGTCGCTGCGGTGCTGCTGTTCCGCGCGCTCACGTACGGTATCCAGATCCCGATCGGCGGGTTCACCTACATCGTCTGGCGGGTGAAGTCGGACTGGCGGCGCCCGGCTGATGTGGCTGCGCAGCGGGAGCGGGTCAGCTACTTCCCCGCCTGAACCGGCGCGTCCGGCGCCTCCTCGGGTGGGATCGGCTCCCTCCTGGCTCGGAAGAGCAGGTCACGGAACTCCGTGACCGCGGCCGCCCAGAAGATCGCGATGCCCGCACCGAGCAGCGTGCCGGCCACCACATCGGAGAACCAATGCGCCGCCAGGTAGACACGTGACATCGACATGACGAACGCGAACGTCACCGCCAACCACTCCCAGCGGCGCCGTCGCTCGCCGGCCGGGAAGAACGCGAGCACCAAAGCGACACTCGTCGCCGCGGCCGCGACCGCGTGACCGGATGGGAACGAGAACCCGGACGTGAGCACCAGCGAGAACGGTGGTCGACCGCGGTGGAACCACGACTTCAGCGTGGTGAGGACGATCTCGCTGGTGGCCCAGGTTATTGCGAACGCGAGGAACCGGGCCCAGCGCCGACGAAACGCGAGCACGAGGACCGCCGCGACCCTGACCGGGATCGTGACCACACCGCCGCCGATCACGTTCAGCACCTTGCAGATCCCCGTGAGCCAGGTGTTCCGAACGTCGACCATCCAGCCGTACATCGTGGTGTCGAACCTGCCGACGAAGCCAACCGTCGTCAGCGGGGCGGCCGCGGGCGGGTGACGGCCCACGAAGAAGAGCGAAGCGACGCAGCCGGCCAGCAAGGCGAGCGACCATACGAACGCCCGCCGATGGTTCGCGAGCATCTGCGGTTGCGCATTCACGAGGGGTCCTCGCACGGTGGTGCGTCGGCGCCGCAGAGGGTCTGGTGGAACTCGTCGCGGACGGCCGCAACGACGTCCGCGCGAGGCACGAACGAGAACGCGTCGTCCGCTCGGAGGGACAGGCTGGCCGGCACGCCGCTCGCGAAGTGGTGGTCGTACCGGACGCACCCACCCCCGAACACGACGGACCGCGTGCCCTGGAAGGGGTCAAGGCTGGTCGGCGCATCGAAGACGCGGGCCCCCGCTTCGTCCGGGGCGGGCACGACCTCGGGCGCGTCCCCCGGCTGGCACGTCTTGGTGAGCCAGAAGCGTCCGCTCCTTCCCAGATGGTGCGGAAGCGGTGGTCGCTCGCCCGATGGGCGTCGATGCCGTCGCCCCGTGCCGAACCGTCCGTCACTCGCGGGTGGCAAGCCGACGCGAGACACGTCCGGGGGATCCATGGCGACCGACTCTAGCCCTGAGGCCTCACGTGTGCCGGGTGGGATGGGCGCGACCCACGATGCGGCGACGTCCGCGATCGAGCGGCCGGCCTGGGCCTCGGCGATTCGCTGTCCGCAGGGTTGCGGTCGTCAGCGGTGCGGAGACCACATCCAGCGCACGGGTCACGCCGGGCCCGAACCGCGTCAACACCTCCGGACGAAGGACCGCCACGACGTTCGCCGCGAGCTGGAGAGCATCGCGCGTTCGTAGACACGATCCGGGTCGGACCGCAACGCGAGCCTGAGCATGATGTTGGCGAGGTCGACCGCCTGGCGCCACGGCGACGGTCGGATCTCGAGACCGGAGACGTCGACCAGCTGGAGGCGTCCCTCGCGAACGAGGAGGTTGGCCGCCTTGATGTCGCGGTGCGAGACTCCGATGTCCCAGCACGTGCGGACGAGCTGCAGGCCTTCATCGATCACCCGATCGTCCACCTCGGCGTCGCCGAGGTTGGTGGCGTTCGTGAAGAACTCGGTGACGAGCATGTACTCGCAGTTCGGCGTCAGCTCCACGGAACCCGTACGTCTTCGCCACAGGCACGCCGTTCCCCGCGAGGAAGCGGAGGGCGTAGTCTTCGTACTCGGCGAGACGCCGCGGTGCTCCGAACGGGGTCTCGTCCTCGAGCGTGCCGTACAGGATCGTGCGGCCGATCCTGTACTCAGCGGTCGGCGCGGTTGTGGCTCGTTGCGTAGATCTCCGAAGAGCCTCGAGCCGTCATCGATCGTCATCCGAAGCGGGGACGATCCTCCCGCCCGCCAGCCCGAACGGTTCGACCTCACGGACCACGATCCCGAGCTGGTCGCGGACGGCGAGCCTGACGGCGTCGACGCGGGCGCCCGAAAGGTCGAGATGCGCTGCGGTTCCACTACGTCCGGAGGTCACGGGGAAGGAGTCGTCGGGAGCGGCCCGGCGGAACGAGGCGCTGGCGAGCGCGAACGCCAGGAGTCCTGCGTACGCGGCGTCGATGGGGTAGTCCGCGGCGAGCGCGAGCTGAGGCCCTTCGCGAGATCCACCGTCGTCGGGCCGTCGTGGTCGGCGAACCACCGAAGGATCGTGCCGCCGAGGTCGTCGAACGGATCCGGTCGGCGGAACAGCGTCGCGACGATGGCGCCGAAGAGCAGGACGGCGCCGCCGAACCCGCAACACCATCGCTGTCCGGTTCGGGTGGAAGCGGCGGCGGTTCCCCTGAGGGACGGCGATGGCGCCCTCGAACGGTGGCCGGACCGCTCACAGGCGAGGGCGCGGAGGGATGGGGGGAACCCGGCGGGGCGTCGGAACGCTTCGCGAACGGAAGAACTCGGATGCTCCCGGGGTACCCCAGAGCCCGACGAGGACGATGATGTCGATGAGCCCGGTCACCCACGCGACGAAGGCGTCCGGCTGCCGTGTCAGGACTGACACGAAGCTGAACATGAGCGACAGACCGAACCCCACGGTCGCGATGATGCGCGCCGCGTTGCTGCCGCCGAACAGGGCGTAGACGAGCAGCAACTCGAGCAAACCGAGCGTGAGCAGTACGAAGCCGGTGACGAGGAACCCGCGCTGGGAGAGCCCGTGGCGTGTCATCACCCTCGTGTTCGAGGCGACCAGCAGGACGATCAGCCCACCGACCGCCGAGAGCGCGCCGTGGATCCCCATCAACCAACCGGCGAACGTCACGCCTCCTGGTCGTCGCTGCATGCGTCCTCCGCCCGGGCCCGATCGGGCCGCAGGTTGCCACGGGCCGGGACGGACGCGCAAGGCGGGTACGCTCTGCGGCCGTGGAGGTCGTCCGCGGGATCCGGTCGCTGCCGCTCGCCGAGGAACCATCCGTCGCAACGGTCGGGTTCTTCGACGGCGTCCATCTCGGTCACCAAGCGGTCCTGAGGACGGTCGTCCGGCGGGCGAAAGAGCGGGCCGTCCGCTCGGTCGCGATCACGTTCGACCGGCACCCGCGGGAGGTGCTCTCGCCCGGGAGCGAGCCGCGGCTGCTCACCACCGTCGACCGCAAGGCGGAGCTGATCGCCGCTGCGGGGGTCGACGTCCTCGTCGTCCTGACGTTCGATCGCGACTTCTCACTGATCGCCGCCGAAGACTTCGTCCGTGACGTCCTGGTTCGCGGGATCCACGCGGTGCACGCCGCCATGGGCGCCAACTTCACGTTCGGGTTCAAAGCCCAAGGGACGATGGGGACGCTCCCCGGGCTCGCCGCCCCCTACGGACTCGCCGCGGAGAGGGTCGACCTCGTCGAGCTTGACGGTCGGCTCGTGTCATCGACCTCGATCCGCGAGGCGCTCTCGTCGGGAGATCTCGATTGGCCGCTCGCGGCCCTCGGTCGACGGTTCATCCTCGACGGCGAGGTCGTCACGGGCCACGGTCGCGGTCGGGCCCTCGGATACCCGACTGCGAACCTCCGGACCTGGCCGAGGCTCCTCCTACCCGGCCAGGGCATCTACGCGGGCGTGGCCGAACATGGCGCGCGCCGGTATCGGGCCGCGATCGATTGCGGGACGAATCCGACCTTCGGCGTCGAGCCGCTCCACGTCGAATCGTTCCTGCTGGACTTCGACGGCGAGCTTCCCGGTCAGGCGTTGTCGATCGAGTTCTGGTCGCGTCTACGGGACGAGGTCCGATACGGGTCCGTGGACGAGCTCGTGTCGGCGATCGAGACGGATGTGTCGAGGACCCGCGAGCTCATCCCCGATACGGCTGTGGGGTGAGCGTCGTTGCAGGTCGCGGGGCCGTTGCCGCTGGTAGCCTTGGTGTCCGATCATGACGTTGACCAAAGAAGCCAAGACCCAGATCATCCAAGAGCACGCCCGCACCGCGGGCGACACGGGTTCCGCCGAGGTGCAGGTCGCCGTGTTGACCAAGCGCATCAGCGACCTCACCGAGCATCTCAAGTTGCATAAGCAGGATCATCACAGCCGCCGCGGCCTCTTGATGCTGGTCGGGCGCCGCCGAAGGTTGTTGGAATACCTCAAGCGCGAAGATATCGAGCGCTACCGCGCGATCGTCGCGAAGCTCGGCCTCCGACGATAGACGTACCGAGGGCCGCCCACGGCGGCTCCGGCAAGAAGGAGTGATGCCTAACGACCACCTGAGTGGCCGCAGGAGGGAAGGCCCGAAGCGAGGTCGGTTCTCAGTCGCGAGCTTCCGTAGCGGTTGCCGCCCGGAGGTTCACCACTGACAACCGGCCCGAACCCTCCATCACCATGCGGCGCGCACGCCGCGCGCCCTGACTCCGAGGAGGAGATCGACCGGATGGTCACCACCATGTCGCGCCAGGTCGGCGCGCACGAGATGACGTTCGAAGCCGGCAAGCTCGCGAAGCTCGCCGACGGGAGCGTCGTCGTCACCTATGGGCAGACCCAGGTGCTCGCCACCTGTGTTCGCTCGAAGCCCCGAGAGGGGATCGACTTCTTCCCGCTCACGATCGACGTCGAGGAGCGGATGTACGCGGCCGGCAAGATCCCGGGCTCGTTCTTCCGGCGAGAGGGCCGGCCGGGCGAGACCGCGATCCTCACCGCTCGCCTGATCGACCGCCCGCTCCGCCCGACGTTCAAGGAGGGCTTCCGCGACGAGGTCCAGGTCATCTGCACGATCCTGTCCGTCGATATGGCCAACCCGTACGACATCCCCGCGATGAACGCGGCCGCGTGCGCCGTGGGACTGGCCGGGCTCCCGTTCGACGGACCCGTCGCCGCCGTGCGGCTCGGGCTCATCGGGGGCCATTGGGTCGTCAATCCGTCGTTCCAGGAGCTCGATGACGCGACCTTCGACATCGTCGTCGCCGGTGCCAAGAACGCGCAGGCGGGGGTCGACATCCTCATGATCGAGGGTGAGGCTCCCGAGAACACCTGGCCGCTGCTCGGCGCGGGCCAGGGCGCGGTCGCGCCCACCGAGGAGGTCGTCGCGCAGGGTCTCGAGGTCGCCAAGGCGGAGATCGGGCGGCTGGTCGCCTTCCAGGAGGAGTTCCTCAGATCGCACGGCGTGACGCCGATGGAGTTCACGCCGACGTCGCTGTACGGCCAGGACATCTGGGACACGCTCTCCGCGAACTTCGCCGGCAAGCTCGAGGCCGCCATCGTCCCGGACAAGCAGGCCCGGGACGCGGCGTTCGATGCGGTCAAGGAGGAAGCGAAGCTCCATCTCGCGACCGTGCTCGGAGAGGCGTTCGAAGAGCGCGACCAGGAGTTCTCGGCTGCCTGGAAGAGCCTTCAGAAGAAGGTGATGCGCCGACGCGTGACCGAGCAGGGCGTACGCCTCGACGGTCGCGGCCCGAAGGACATCCGCCGGCTCTCGGCCGAGGTCGGGTTGGTCCCTCGAGCCCACGGCTCCGCGCTGTTCGAGCGCGGCGAGACCCAGGTCCTCAACATCACGACGCTCGGCATGCTGCGGATGACGCAGCTGATCGACACGCTCGACCCCGAGGATTCGAAGCGCTACATGCACCATTACAACTTCCCGCCCTTCTCCACGGGCGAGACGGGCAGGGTCGGCTCGCCGCGACGCCGTGAGATCGGCCACGGCGCGCTCGCCGAGCGAGCATTGATCCCGGTGGTGCCCAGTGAGGAGGAGTTCCCGTACGCGCTGCGCCTGGTTTCGGACGTGCTCGCATCGAATGGCTCCACCTCGATGGCGAGCGTGTGCGGATCCACGCTGTCGCTGATGGACGCCGGCGTCCCGATCAAGGCGCCCGTGGCGGGGATCGCGATGGGCATGATCGCCGACGATGGACAGTTCGTTACCCTCACCGACATCCTCGGCGCCGAGGACGCGCTTGGGGACATGGACTTCAAGGTGGCCGGGACCACCGAGTTCGTCACCGCGATCCAACTCGACATGAAGGTGTCGGGGATGCCGGCAGACGTCCTCGCTGGCGCGCTCCAGCAGGCGAGGGATGCGCGGTTGCAGATCCTCGACGTCATGCTCGCCGTACTCCCCACCCCGCGCGACGAGGTCAGCTCCAAGGCTCCGCGGATCATCACGATCCAGATCCCGGTGGACAAGATCGGCGAGGTGATCGGGCCGAAGGGCAAGAAGATCAACGAGATCATCGCGATGACGGGCGCCGACATCAACATCGAGGACGACGGCACGGTGTTCATCGGTTCGCGCGAGGCCGAAGGTACGGACGAGGCCGCCCGCATGATCGAGGAGATCGCCAACCCGCGACCGGTCCTCGTTGGGGAGACCTATGAGGGCACCGTCGTGAAGACCACGACGTTCGGCGCGTTCGTGAACCTTGTCCCGGGGCGCGACGGGCTCGTCCATATCTCGAAGCTCGGGCGAGGCAAGCGCCTCGCGAGCGTCGAGGAGGCGGTGAAGGAGGGCGACGCGCTGACCGTCCTTGTCGAAGACGTCGACCCGCAGGGCAAGATCAGCCTGAAGCCCGTCGGTCCCGAATGGGAGGTGCCCGAGGGCACCCAGGTCGAGACCGGGGGAGAGCGGCGCGACCGCGGCGGGGAGCGCGGTCGCGATCGCGGCCCACGCGGCGACCGAGGCGACCGCCACGGTCGCAGGTTCCGCGATGGCGGCGGCACCCGCCAGGACGGCTGAACACCGGCGTCATGCCGATCTCGCGCACCGAGTTCAGCTCGGGGTTGCGTGTCGTGACGGAGCGGATGCCCAGCATCCGCTCCGTCTCGATCGGCTTCTGGGTCCTCGCCGGATCGCGGGACGAACGTCCCGCGATCAGCGGTCATTGCCACTTCCTCGAACATCTCCTCTTCAAGGGAACCTCGACGCGGACGGCCCTCGACATCGCCGAGGCGTTCGATGCGGTCGGTGGGGACATCAACGCGTTCACGGCGAAGGAGTACACGTGCTACTACGCACGCGTGCTCGACCGCGATCTGGAGATGGCGGTCGACCATCTCGCCGACATGCTGCAGCACTCGACGATCAGGGCTGACGATCTGAAGGCCGAAGGCCAGGTCATCCTGTCCGAGATCGACATGCACGAGGACTCTCCCGAGGACGTCGTGCACGATCTGTTCACCCGAACGCTGTGGCCGGGCCACCCGCTGGGCCGGCCCATCCTCGGGACCCGCGAGCGGATCAGGGCGGCGACGCCCGGATCCGTTCGCGGCTTCTACCGCCGCCATTACGTCCCCGGCCGCCTCGTGGTCGCGGCGGCAGGCAACGTCCGCCACGAGGATCTCGTTCGGATGCTTGCCGACCGTATCGATGCCGGTCGCGAGCTCTCGGCCCGAGGCCGTTCCGTGTGGCGGCTACGCGACACGCCCCGGGCGCCCAAGCCCTCCGGGGATCAACACGTCCGACGCAAGAAGACCGAGCAGGCGCACGTCGTGATCGGGACCAACGGGTTGGCTCGATCGGACCCCGAACGGTTCGCGTTCTTGATCGTCAATACGGCCCTCGGCGGCGGGATGTCCTCGCGTCTGTTCCAAGAGATCCGCGAGAAGCGCGGGCTCGCGTACACGGCGTACAGCTATCACTCGCAGTTCGCGGAGATCGGTCTGTTCTCGGCCTACGCCGGCACGACGCCGGGGAAGGCTCGCGAGGTCATCGAGTTGATGCGGGCGCAGATCGAAGCGATCCGCGACGGCGAGCTCAGCGCGGAGGAATTCGAACGTGCGAAGGGTCACGTGAAGGGCTCGACGGTCCTGTCGTTGGAAGACCCCGGCGGCCGGATGTCGCGGCTCGGGAAATCCGAGATCGCGAACGGCGAGATCCTCACGGTCGACGAGATCCTCCGACGCGTGCAGCGCGTCTCCCTCGAGGATGCCCGACGCATCGCCCACCGGGTACTGTCGGAACCGATGACCCTGACGGTCCTGGGGCCGGTGCCGCCTTCCTCGTTCGCGGGGGCGCTCGTGTGACGAGCGTCGGCGTGCTCGGCGCCGCCGGCCGCATGGGCCGCGAGGTGTGCCGGGCCGTGGACGCCGCCGATGACCTCACCTTGACCGCGGCCGTCGATCCTCATCACGAAGGCACGCATCTGGGCACCCTCGTCGTCGCGGGATCGACGGACGCGCTCGAACGCGTCGACGTCGCCGTGGACTTCACCACGCCGGGGTCGGTGATCGAGGACGCACGGTGGTGCCTGGGACACGGCAAACACATCGTGATCGGAACGACGGGTATCGCCCGGGACGGTCTGGAGGAGATCCGTCGACTCGCCGGATCGGGCAACGCCAACGCCATCGTCGCTCCGAACTTCGCGATCGGCGCCGCGCTGCTGATGCGGTTCGCGGAGCAGGCCGCCCGCCATCTCGACGCGGCCGAGGTGATCGAGCTGCATCACGATCAGAAGGTGGATGCGCCGAGCGGCACGGCGATCGCGACGGCGGAACGGATCGCCGCCGCGCGCGCCGGGACGTGGGAAGCGCCGGGCGGCGACATCGCGCATCCCGGCGCACGCGGCGCGGACATCGACGGTGTCCACGTGCACGGTATCCGGCTGCCGGGTCTCCTCGCTCACCAGGAGGTGATCTTCGGCGGCCCGGGCCAGACCCTCACCCTCCGTCACGACACCATCGACCGGGGCGCCTTCATCCCGGGCGTCCTGCTCGCGATCCGCGCCGTCGCCGGACGACCCGGGCTCACCGTCGGGCTCGACGCGTTGTTGGACTAACCACCGGTCCCCTGGGCGAGGTTCGCGCCGAGCATCACGCCCAGCGCGAAGCCGAGCGCGAACGCGGCCCCGATCGCGCCACTCGCGATGTTCATCGAACGGTGGATCCCGGGAGCCGCAGCTCTTCGACCTCGATGTCGCCATCGTCGCGGAGCGTGATGAGCAGCCCCTCACACTCGCGCATCGGTTCCACCTCGTGACCCGTCAGGCCGAGCGCCGCTCGCTCGACGAACGGGGTGTGGCTGATCGCGAGCCCGCGTCCACCATCCGGGAGCTGTCCGAGCAACGAGCGGATCCCGGTCGCCATACCTTCGGGGGAACCTTCGGTCTGATCCTTCCCGGCGAGCCCCGGGACGACCACGTGCAGGAGTGGGAGCTGTTGACCGGCCCCTCGGAGGAACCACGCGACGGTCTCCGCCGCACGTTCGGCCGGTGAGACGAACACGGCAGCGTAGGCGACATCCTGCTGCTCGCGGCCGACCTCCATCGCGCGAGCTCGCCCGGCATCGGACAAGCGGTCCGCCGACGGATCGCGCGGTGCGTGCCGGCGCAGCTCGAGCTGCTTCACGGTGGCAGCTTCTCGGACCGCATCGTGACTCGTCATCTCGGGATATCGCGACTGCCTTCCTGGCTACTGTCTCGTACGTTGCGTCGGTGAGTCGATCACCTTCTAGGTGCCGACGGCGGCCAACGATGTCTGCATCTTGGGTGGACCGAGCCCGTTTGGCGGCGTCGGGGTGAGCGTTTCTAACCTCGGCGATGAGGTGCTCTCCTTCTCGGAGCACACGGCCATCCCCGCACGAACGCGCTTTTGCCTGGGTCACTCAGTTCCGAGCGGTTATATATCCAGCATCAGTTTGAGTTCAGGGACCGAGCCATTCACGTTTGATGGATCGATCGTCAGCCAGGAGCCGCTCCGTCGAGCGCGTGTCACCGACTCTCCGGCTCGCTCTCGCCTGCCTGCCACCGCGCCAGCACGAACAACAGATCGCTCAACCGGTTGAGGTACCGCCGGACCTCAGGGTTGACGATTCGTTGCGCCCCCTCGAGCTCGACGACGTGCCGCTCAGCGCGCCGGACGACCGCGCGCGCGACATCCAGGGCCGCCGATGTCGGGTTCGCGCCCGGCACGATGAAGGTCTCGGGGAGCGGCCGCTCGGTGACCAGGTCGTCGATCCGCCGTTCGATCCGAGCGACCATCTTCTCGGTGACGAGCGAGACCTCTGGTTCGAGCTTCTTCCGTGTGTCGGGGTTCGTCGCCAGGTCGGCGCCGACCACGAACAGCTCCCGCTGCAGGGTGAGCAGGTCCGCAGCGAGGGCCTCGTCGTCGCAGAGGGACCTCGCCAGTCCCAGGACCGCGACGGCCTCATCGGTGGTGCCGTACGCGTCCGTCACCAGGTCGGACTTCGGAACCCGGCCCCCGTAGAGGAGCCCGGTGGTGCCGTCGTCCCCGGTCTTCGTGTAGATGCGAGGCATCGGCGGCTAGCATAGGCCGGTCCGGCGCCGTCCCCGCGGTGCCAAAGAAGGAGGCGACGCTCATGGCCGGCAGGTTCGGCTCGGTCGTCACCGCGATGGTGACGCCGTTCCGCGAAGATCATGCGCTCGACCTCGACGGCGCTCAGGAGCTCGCTTCCTGGCTCGTCGGGAACGGCTCCGATTCCGTGGTCGTTGCCGGTTCCACGGGAGAATCGCCGACGGTCACGCACAAAGAGAAGGCGGACCTCTTCCGCGCCGTGGGCGACGCGATCCGGGGCGAGGGCAAGCTGATCTGCGGCACGGGCACGTATTCCACGGCCGAGACCCTCGCGCTCACCCAGGCGGCAGAAGACGCGGGCGCCGACGGCATCCTCGTGGTGACCCCGTACTACAACAAGCCGCCGCAACGCGGCTTGATCGCACACTTCGAGCATGTCGCCGATGCGACGGAGCTCCCGATCATCGCCTACAACATCCCCGGCCGTACGGCGACGCGCATCGAGCACGACACGCTGCTCCGGCTCGCCGAGCGCCCGAACATCGTCGCCGTCAAAGACTCGACCGGCGACTTCCAGGGCATCTCCCGGCTGATCGCGGAAGCACCCGAGGGCTTCGAGGTGTACTCGGGCGACGACTGGGCGACGTTCGGATACGTATGCCTCGGCGCCGTTGGGGTCGTGAGCGTGGCGAGTCACCTGGTCGGACCGCAGATCCGGCAGATGATCGAGCTCATCGAGACGGGTGACGTGCCGGCCGCTCGCAAGATCCATGAGACGCTCTCGCCGCTGTTCAACGCGCTCTTCGTGACGTCCAACCCGATCCCGCTCAAGGCGGCGCTCCAGATGGTCGGGCGTCCGGGGGGCGAGCCTCGGCTCCCGTTGGTCCCCGCGACGAGCGACGAACGGGACCGCGTTCGCAAGGCGCTGGAGGATGCCGGTCTCCTTGCCTGACAGCTGCCGGCTCGTCTTCCTCGGAGGGATCGGCGAGGTCGGTCGGAACATGGCTGCCCTCGAGCTGGAGGGCCGGCTCCTGATCTTGGACGTCGGCCTGTCGTTCCCGTCGGCGGACATGCCGGGGATCGACCTGGTCCTGCCCGACATGGAGTACGTGCGCGACCGTGCGGGCGACGTCGAAGCCGTCGTGCTCACGCACGGACACGAGGATCACGTGGGAGCGCTCCCGTACCTGCTACGGGACCTGGGTCGCCGGGTCCCGGTCTACGGGACCGCGTTCACGCTCGAGCTCCTGCAGGGCAAGCTGGAGGAGCACGAGGTGACCGATCTCGTTGAGCCACGCGTAGCCGTCCCCGGCGGGGGGACCCAGGTGGGGCCATTCCGGATGCGCTTCTTCCACGTGACGCATTCGATCCCCGACGGCATGGCGGTCGCGGTCGACACCCCGCACGGTTCGGTGCTGCACACCGGCGACTTCAAACTCGACCAGACACCGATCGACGGCCAACCCACGGATCTGCACGGCATCGCGGAAGAGTCCGGTCGCGGCGTCCATCTGCTCCTGTCGGACTCCACGAACGCGGAGACCCCGGGACACACCGCGAGCGAGCGCAGCGTCGGCCCCGTCCTTCGCGACATCGTCGCTCGAGCTCCCGAGATCGTGGTCGTCGCCTGTTTCTCCAGCCACATCCACCGGATCCAGCAGGTCGTCGACGCGGCGCTCGCGGATCAGCGGGTCGTCTGCTTCCTCGGACGTTCGATGCAGAACTCGGTGCGAGCGGCGCGCGAGCTGGGGATCCTTCGGGTGGACGACCAGGACGTGATCGATATCGAGGAGGTGGACAGCCTCGACCCCGACCGCGTGGTGATCGCATGCACGGGTTCGCAGGGGGAGCCCTACAGCGCGCTGAGCTTGATGGCCGCGCGCGAGCACAAGTGGGTAAAGCTCAACGAGGGGGACACCGTCGTGCTCTCATCCAGCCTGATCCCGGGCAACGAGCCGGCGATCCACCGCGTCGTCGACTCGCTCTACCGAAGCGGCGCGGACGTGTACCACATGCCGGCCGACCCGGTACACGCATCCGGCCACGCCGCGCAGGAAGAGCTCCGGCTCCTGCTCTCGCTCGTCAAGCCCCGGTGGTTCATCCCCGTGCACGGCGAGCGCAGACACCTGCAACATCATGCGCGCCTGGCAGAGGAGATCGGGATCCCGCACGAGCGGATCCTGATCTGCGAGGACGGCGACGTGATCGACGTCGGGCGCGACGTGACGAAGGTCGATCGGGTCCGAGCCGGCATGACCTTCGTGGACGGGCTCGGTATCGGAGACGTCGGCGGCGAGGTCCTCCGCGACCGGAGGAAGCTCGCCGGCGACGGCGTCGTGGTCGTCGTGGTCGGCGTCAACATGCAGACCGGCGAGGTCGTCAGCGGACCCGACGTCGTCAACCGCGGCTTCGTCCACGAGGGGACCTCGGCCGACATCCTTGAAGAGGCCCGCAAACGCGTCATGCTTGCCTTCGAGGAGAGCGCGGAGGCGCACGTCACGGACCCATCCGCGTTGCAGCAGAACGTTCGAAGGGTGTTGAAGCGGTACTTCTTCGACGTGACGCAGCGGAAGCCCGTGATCCTGCCGGTGATCATGGAGGTGTAGGTGGCAACGAAGACGTCCACGTCGCGGCGATCGTCGTCGCGTCCTTCGAGGTCGACCGCCAAGGGCCGCAAGCGGCAGACCAGGAGATCGCCGGCCAAGGCGCCGAAGACGTCGGTCCGGCAGATCCTCTCCCCGCACGCGCGCGACGCGTTCGGGATCCTCCTGGTCGTCGTCGCGCTCCTCGCGGTGCTCGGCGTGTGGTTCGACGCGGCCGGCCCGGTCGGCGACCTCCTCACGTGGATGCTCCGCGGTTCGCTCGGCGTCGTCGCCGTCGCGTTCCCCATCGTCGCGGTCTACTGGGGGATCCTGTTGCTGCGGGACACGGCGCGCGAGGACCGGGTGAGGATGTTCATCGGCTTCTCGATCCTCGGCCTCGGGGTGCTCGGCATCGTCTCCTTGCTGGGCGGGAAGCCGGGGCCGCGTGACGGCTACGACGCGGTCTCCCTCGCCGGCGGCGTGCTCGGTGCGATCGTCGCGCATCCGCTCACGATCGTGATCTCGTCGGTCGGCGCATTCATCGTCTGCCTGGGGATGGGCGCGGTCGGACTGCTCATCTTCACGGGCACGCCCATCGCGGTCGCATCGGCGAACGTCCGCGATTTCTTCACGGCGGCCGACATCGACGAGGAGCCCGAGCACGACCGGCCGATGCCCCACGAGCCGAAGGCCGGGCGCCACCGGGCCGCCAAGCTCCGGGAAGCGTTCGGTCTCCTCGAGCTCGATCCGGATGACGAGGAGGTCGTGACGGTTCCGGATCCCGACGTGGGCGACGAGCAGGACGAGCCGACCACGTCGCCGTCCGTCCGACCGAACCGCACGATCGAAACGACGACCGGTCCGTACCAGTTGCCCCCGCTCGACCTCCTCCGCAGCGCTCCGCCGTCGAACGCCGACGTCCGCGACGAGCAAGACATGCAGAACGCGCTGGAGCGCACGCTGCGGACCTTCGGCGTGGACGCTCGCGTCTCCGCCGCTCACCGGGGCCCCACGGTCACGATGTACGAGGTCGAGGTCGCGTCGGGCACCAAGGTCAACAAGGTCCTCCAACTCGCGAGCGACATCGCGTACGCCCTCGCGACCCCGGACGTGCGCATCCAGGCGCCGATCCCCGGGAAGTCCGCGATCGGGATCGAGGTTCCCAACAAGCACCGGGATTTCGTCATGCTGGGGGACATCCTCCGGTCGAAGGCGGCCAAGGAGGCGACGCATCCGCTCGAGGTCGCGTTGGGCAAGGACATCCACGGGCGGGCTCGGATGGTCAACCTGGCGACCATGCCGCACCTCCTGATCGCGGGAGCGACCGGCGCCGGCAAGTCCAGCCTCGTGAACTCCTTCATCACGTCGCTGCTCGCCCGGACCACGCCGGAGGACGTCCGACTCGTCCTCGTCGACCCCAAGCGCGTCGAGCTCAGTCACTTCGCCGAGGTGCCACACCTGCTCTCGCCGGTGATCGTCCACCCGAAGCGAGCCGCGGAGGCGCTCGGATGGATCGTGCGGGAGATGGAGCAGCGCTACGAGATGCTGGCCACCGCGGCCGTGCGCGACATCGATGGCTATGAGGAGGGGTTGCGGGCCGGCACGCTCCGCGCGCCGCTCGGGCTGGAGCACCGGTTCGGGCATCTGCCCTTCATCGTCGTGGTGATCGACGAGCTCGCCGACCTGATGATGGTGGCGCCCCGGGATGTCGAGGACGCGATCTGCCGGATCGCACAGATGGCCCGTGCGGTCGGCATCCATCTGGTGGTCGCCACGCAGCGTCCGTCGGTCGATGTGGTGACGGGTCTGATCAAGGCGAACATCCCGAGCCGGATCGCGCTGATGACGTCCTCACAAGCGGACAGCCGCGTGGTCTTGGACATGAACGGCGCCGAGAAATTGGTCGGCCACGGCGACATGCTCTTCGCCCCTTCGAGCATCTCGAAACCGGTGCGGCTCCAGGGTGCGTGGGTGACCGAGCAGGAGATCCGCGACGTCGCCGACTTCATCCGAGCACAGCGGGAAGCGGTGTACGAGCGAACGGTCGAAGGGTTGGGGTTGCCCCCGGTCGAGGGGCCGGGGGAGGATCGGGGCATCGGCCCAGACGACGACCTCCTGGAACAGGCCGCCGAGCTGGTGATCCGCTCGCAGCTCGGCTCGACGTCCATGCTCCAACGCAAGTTGAAGGTCGGGTTCGCGCGCGCGGGCCGCCTCATGGACCTGATGGAGGATCAGGGGATCGTCGGTCCTTCTCAAGGATCGAAGGCGCGCGAGGTGCTCGTGACCTGGGAGGAGTGGCAGGAGCGCCGGAGCGCCTGACTACAGGGCGCCGACGCGACGCGCGACCTGGAACAGCGTGTCGGCATGCTGCTGGGGGTCGATCATGATCGTCCCGGCCGCGCCGACCTGGTGCTGCCAGTACCGGTAGACGTCTTCGGCGCGCCAGCGACGAGACAGTGCCCCTCGGAAGCTTCGCGCCATCTCCGAGCCCTGCCAGATCGCGTGCGGAGCCACCAGGAACCCGCCCCGCGCTCCGTCGATCGACAGCCAGAACGCGCCGATCAACCCCCAGCGGCCGTCGTCGAGATCGCCGGAGACGAGCAGGAACCGGACGGGACCCTCGGCGAGGGCATCGGGCGCCGTGACCGGATCCCGCAATGCGGCGAGCGGGAACAGGTCCTCGTTCCCGCGTCGGATCTCCTTCGGCTCCATCCCGATGTCGCCCTCCCGCCCTCGCCCTCGGCTGCCGCTTTCCCTCGGCTGATGGTAGTCACCCGTCCCGACGTTCCGCAGCGTCCGAAGGTCTCGTTCCCGGGCGGCGTCGGTCGTAGACCGGGCGTTGCCCGGGGACGGGAGCGCGAAGGTCCTCGGCGAGGATCGCGAACAGGACGTGGTCGCGCCAGCGGCCGCCGATCTTGAGGTACCGACGCGCGTACCCCTCCTCGCGCCAGCCGGTCGCGCGGAGCAGACCCAACGAGCGCTCGTTGCCGGGCTGGACGTTGGCCTGGAGCCGATGGAGCCGGAGCTCGCCGAAGGCGTACCGGAACAGCAGGTCCATCGCCTCGCGCATGTAGCCGTTGCCGGCGTGCGGCACGAACGCGTAGTAGCCGAGGTAGGCGCTCCGGAACGACCCGTGATGGATCTGCGAGAGGGCGTAGACGCCGACGAGGGGCGCCTCGTGATCGACGACGACCGCGAGCACGCGACGGGCGGGATGGACCTTCACGTAGGCGTCGAACGCGTCGGGGGTGTCCGGCGGATACGCCCAGGGATGATGCAGGGCACGGCTCCGCGGCACGGCCTCGAGGAAGCGCTCTCGGTCGCCGAGCGTGAGCCGACGGAGCGTCGGCCGCAGCCGCTGCGATGTGGGCGCCCTCACGCGCGTCCGGCGACTCGCATGACCACGGTCAGCGCATCGTCGCGGTCCATCGGGGAAAGTGTAGCCAGGCGTTCCGGCGCTACCATCACGCCCGATGGCCGGGAACTCCGTTCGCCCGGCCTCGATCGGGGTCGGGCCTGCTCTCCGGCGCGCGAGAGAGATCGCAGGGATCACCCCGGACGAGGCGGCTCGTGACACCAGGCTGACCGCCGACCAGATCGGCGCCCTGGAGGGCGAGGACTTCGAGCTGCTCGGTGAGGAGGTCTACGTCCGCGCGATGCTGCGGACCTACGCGCAGTACCTCGGGCTCAAGCCGGACAAGGTCATGAGCGCCTACGCGAGGCATGCGGAGGAGCCGGAGCTCCCGTCACCCCCGGCGAAGACGGGTCGGGTCGAGCAAGCGCTCGCCGCAGCGCGTATCCGGGACAACCAGCGGTTCCTCCTGATGGCCGCCGCGATCGTGCTGATCGCGGCGGTCGCGGTGGGGATCGTGTCCCGCGGCGGCGCGCCGCCGCCTGCCACGATCCCCACCGCGACGACACCGTTCGTGTCGCCGACACCCGGCCCGGGCGTCGGCGTCACCGTGAGCGCGACCGCCGGGGTCGACCTCACCGCCACGATCGACGGCGTCGACCAACCGACCACCTCCCTCGGCCCGGGGGAGTCGATCTCGTACATGGCGGTGGGCGAGCTGACCGTGTCCGCGAGCGACGGCGGCGCGATCCGGATCCTGGTCGATGGCCGAACGCTCGGCGTGCCCGGCCTGGCGGGCCACCCGTGGTCGGACACCTTCGTGGCGCCCGGTACCGAGGGCGAACCCTCTCCGTGAGGGCGGAGATCGTGTCCGTCGGGACCGAGCTGTTGCTCGGTCAGATCGCCGACACGAATGCCCGGTGGATGTCCGAACGGCTCGCGGCGATCGGGGTCGACGTCCTGCATCGCCAGACCGTCGGCGACAACATCGAGCGGATCGTCGAGGCGCTGGAGCTGGGAGCGTCCCGGGCGGACCTGGTCTTGGTCACCGGAGGGCTCGGCCCGACCCAAGACGACCTGACGCGGGACGCGATCGCCGTCTTCGCGGGGACGCCGCTGATCCGTCATCCGGAGCTCGAAGACATGCTCCATGCGAAGTTCCGCGGGTTCTCCGCTCGGCCGATGCCGCCGAACAACCTGCGACAGGCCGACGTCCCTGAGGGGGCACGAACCATCGCGCCCGATCGGGGAACGGCGCCGGGCCTCATCGTCGAGCTCGCCACCGGCGTCACGGTCTACGCCGTCCCGGGCGTGCCTGATGAGATGGTCGAGATGATGACCGGGACGATCCTGCCGGAGCTGGGGGAGACCGCCGGCGCGGTGATCGCGTCCCGCACCATCCGGATCACCGGGATGGGGGAGTCGGCGGTTGGGGAGGCGCTCACCGATCTCTTCGAGGGATCGGCGAACCCGACGGTGGCGTACCTCGCCTCGATGGGGGAGGTGAAGGTTCGACTGACCGCCAAGGCGTCGTCGCCGGCAGCCGCCGATGAGCTGCTCGAGCCGCTCGCCCGGGAGGTCCTCGATCGGCTCGGCGATGTCGTGTTCAGCCTGGACGACGAGTCGCTCGAGGAGGTGGTCCTTCGGCGGCTCCGCGAGCACGGTTCGACGGTCGCGTGCGCGGAGTCGCTCACCGGAGGAAGCGTGAGCGCCCGTTTCACGGCCGTCCCCGGCGCCTCGGCCGCGTTCGTCGGGGCGATCGTCGCGTACACCGAGCGAGCGAAGCGCGACCTGCTCGGCGTCCCGCAGGCGACGATCGACGGCCCAGGTGTCGTGAGCGAGGCGTGCGCGCGGGAGATGGCGGCGGGAGCGCGTCGCGTCCTCGTGGCGGATCTCGGGCTCGCGCTGACGGGGGTTGCCGGGCCGGACCCCCACGGGGGCCGGGAACCTGGAACCGTCTGGATCGCCCTGGACGACGGGTCGAGGACCTACGCGCGCGGGTTCCGCGTCACGGGGGAGCGCGATCGCGTGATCCGCTGGTCGCAGCAGGGGGCGCTCGATCTCGTGCGTCGGCACCTCGAGGGCCGACCGCTCCCCACGTCCGACATCACGGTCTGACGATGGCCCGCGACCGCGCCAACCGCCCCCAGGCGAAGGCATCGCGGCTGTTCGTAGCGTTCCCGGTGACCGATGATGCCCTCGACGAGGTGGATCGGGCCGTCGAGCCGTGGCGCGACCGGTTCCCGAGGGCGAGGTGGGTGCCCCGCGAGAACCTGCACGTCACGCTCAAGTTCCTCGGCCGGACGTGGCCGCGCCTCGAGGCGTGGGTCCAGCAACAGATCGGAGCGGTCGCGGACGCTCACGGTCCGGTCGACACCCGGTTGAGCGCCTTCGGATCCTTCCCGTCCGCCACTCGAGCGCGGGTCCTGTGGGTTGGCGTCGAGGACCGCGAGGGGGCGTTCGCGGCGATCGCCGGAGCGTTGGACGCCGCGCTCGAGGAGGCGTTCGATCCCGAGACCCGTGCCTTCTCGCCGCACCTCACGGTCGCGCGGAGCGACCCGCCGTTGAAGCTTGACGAGGGGTTCGCCAGGACGCCGGTCGAGCCGGTCCGGTTCCGCGTGGATGCGATCGTGCTCTATCGGAGCCACCTGCGGCGGCCGGCGCCTCGGTACGAACACCTCGCGACGTTCGCGCTCGGCGGATGATCCTCCGGTCCTTGCGCTCGAACAGATGTTCGATTAGCCTCGATCACGTCCGCAGGTCGGTCGAATGACAGGGGTGTAACTTATGTCAGACCCAGTCGCTACCGTGCTCGAACGTTCGTCTGGTGCGCTCACTCGCCCCTCCTCCGGGGTGAGCCGGGGTCGGAAGGGGGATCGCGTGGACCG
>WNGD01000010.1_pt1 | contig 197861 bp, 190 predicted proteins | sample 5400671 | NCBI WGS metagenome assembly WNGD01 (sample SAMN13153369, study PRJNA577476) | soil metagenome | isolation source: 40 cm soil or saprolite under grassland replicate 2 | place: USA:California | collected 2016-06-15 | reverse complement strand
ACTTTGTTACAGATCCTGAGTCTCACTCTTTTCGAGAAAACTCCCATTTTAAGCTTGCTTCAGCAATCTCAGTACAATCTTGAAATGATCCATAATGTTAACCAGTTGCAACTATTGGATATCTAACCGGACAGTAGTGTTTCGGTTTCTCAAATTGAGGAACTCAAACCAGGACCTAAGGATCAAGTCAGCCCGAAGGCCCACTAACAACTGACGTCTTTGCATGAGTGAATCAATCCTAATCGTTGACGACGAGCGCGGAATTCGTGATACGTTGCGAGCCGTGTTGGAAGACGAGGGCTTTACGACGGAAGCTGTCGCCAACGGAGAAGACTGTATAAAGGCCGTCCAACGCCGTGCCTATGGCTGCATTCTTCTGGATGTCTGGCTACCTGGAGTGGATGGGCTGGAAACACTAAGACAGTTGCGCGAGGCAGGATCGGATACCGCAGTCATCATCATTTCAGGGCACGGCAATATCGAGACGGCTGTGCGCGCGACCAAACTTGGCGCCTTCGACTTTATCGAGAAGCCGCTTTCTATTGAGAAAACCGTGCTGACTGTTCGCAACGCTTTGCGGCAGCGGCAGCTTGAACACATCAACGCAGCGCTCTCGGCCCAGCTAAATCAGGAATACTCGATGGTGGGCGACTCAGTGGTCATGCGGGCCCTGCGAAAACAGATTGCGGTGGTGGCGCCGACGGACGGACGCGTGTTGATCTATGGCGAATCAGGTACCGGAAAGGAATTGGTCGCCCGCGCGATTCACGCGCAATCGCGCCGTGCCGGAGCGCCGTTCATCGAAGTGAACTCCGCTGCTATCCCCGAAGAGTTGGTCGAATCGGAATTGTTCGGGCACGTAAAGGGATCGTTCACTGGCGCCACAGCGGCAAAGAAAGGCAAGTTTGAATTGGCTGACGGCGCGACTTTGTTTCTCGATGAAATCGCGGATATGAGCGCGCGAGTTCAGTCGAAAGTTTTGCGTGTGCTTGAGGAACAACGCTTCGAGCCGGTGGGAAGTAACACTCCGGTGACCGTGGACGTAAGGATCATCGCAGCCACCAACCGGAGGCTGGACATGGAAATGGAACTGGGCAGCTTTCGCAGCGATCTTTTCTTTCGCTTGAATGTAATCCCTTTCGAGATTCCGCCACTACGCGAGCGCCTGGAAGACGTGCCCCTGCTGGTTGAATACTTCAATCAGAGGTTTTCCACCGCTTACGGAAAGAAGGCGAAGCGGTTCGAGTCAAAGGCAATGGAAGCGCTGCAGAATCATACCTGGCCGGGAAACGTGCGAGAGCTGCGCAACACGGTCGAGCGCGTCGTAATCATGAACGCCAGGGAGAAAGTAGCAATCGGCGATTTGCCGCCATTCGGCGCCGAAGAACCGCCGGCAGCATCTTTTCGTTTTCCCTCATTCAGGAATGCTACCGAAGCCTATCATCGCGAGTTTATTCAAAGGAAACTGGCGGAGGCGGAAGGAAATGTTTCTCGGGCCGCGGAGATGATGGGCGTCGATCGCAGTCATCTCTACCGTCGCATGCGGGCCCTGGGGATCAGCGCGCCCGGGCGCCGGGCGGATGCATGATATCTGTAGATTGGGTTAAGGCGCCTGATCGTTCTTCCCCTTCTCCCTCTGGGAGAAGGGGTAGGGGAAGAGGGTGTCGTGCCAAGGGGCAAGGGAAAAACTAAGGTATGAAGCACTACCGAAAACAAACGAGATCGTTGACATCAACGTCTGAATACCGTATCAGTTGATTCAACTCGCGAGGCTGAGTTTGCATCAAACCTCACGGGCTTTTAAAGAGGCATTATGGATTATACGACCAGGGAACTTCTAAAACGTTATTCAAAACTGGCACTGGGCCAGCCGTTCGCGCCGGTTTTGCTTAATATTCTTGTTACTTCAGTCTGTGACATGCGCTGTACGCATTGCTTCTTCACTGATGAGCTCAACGACCGGGCACGTAAAAAGCTGCAGATGAAAACGCACGAGATCGAGCGTATCTCCCAGACTCTGGGCGGCAATCTCGGCGTTTTGATTCTGGCCGGTGGCGAGCCTTTCACGCGCAAGGACCTGCCGGAAATCGTTAGCTCGTTCTACCGGAACAACAAGCTGGAATCGGTTTATGTGATGTCCAATGGCCAGATTCAGAAACGCATTTTCCCTGACATAACGCGGATTCTGGAAGAGTGTCCCAATCTGAACGTTACGGTGGCTCTGGGCATCGATGGTCTGAAGAGTCAGCACGAAAAGATTCGCCAGAAACCGGGTTCCTGGGACATTGCGATCGATACCGCGCGCCAGCTCCAGTCGATAAAGAAGGATCACCCGAAGCTGGATATTCAAACCTGCACCTGTTTCATGCATTCGAACCAGAACACGATCTTCGACTGGTACGACTTTCTTAAGTACGAGCTGAAGCCGGACAAGGTGAATTTCAATTACATCCGGCCGCCTTCAGCGGACCCGGTAGAACTGGATATCGACCATTCGCGTTACGCTCGTCTGGCGCAGATGATTGACGACGATTCGCGGCATGCCGCGATCAGGAACAACTACGGCGGCGATGCCGGTTACTTCAAAGCGGCCATAGACATTTACATGCACGGCTTGATCGCAAAGACGCAGGAAACTCAGCAAGCCCAGTTGACCTGCTATGCCGGAACTGCCGGCGCGGTGATTTACGACGAAGGCACAATTTCATCTTGCGAAAACCTTGCCCCCATCGGCAACCTGCGGGATCACGATTGGAATTTCCAAAGCCTCTGGCTGTCGCCGGAAATGAAAGCGCGGCGCAAGCAGGCTGCGGACGGTTGTTTCTGCACGCACGAGTCGAACTGTTACTACCCGTCGCTGCCCTTCAATCCAAAGCACTTGATTCAAATCAAGAAGTTGGAGCGCGAGATGAAGAAAGCGCGGAAGCAAATGGAGCGCGACCAGCCACAGCCGGATGGCGTAGTGATCCAGGCGTAGCATTTCTGATTAGGAACGAGCGAAAAGAACAATTTGCCAGTGACTCCTCAACGCTTTCCTAAGATTCTGATTATCTCGTCCGATACCGGCGGTGGGCATCGCTCTGCCGCCGCGGCCATCGCGGCGGGTATGCAGCGATTCTTTGAGGGGCAATCCTATGCGGTGCGCATTGTGCGGGCCATCGAAGAGTCCCATGCGATAACCGAAAAGCTGGTGCGCGTTTACAACTGGGTGCTGCAACACAAACAGCACTGGATGAAATATCTCTATTGGGCCGTCAATCGTTTTCGACCTGAGACGCGCGACTTTTTCTACACCCGCACCGTCGGTTACGTTTCAGATCTTTTCGAGCGCTGGTGTCCCCATGTCATCGTCAGCGTTCATCCCCTGACTCAGCATGCCATCGCGCGCGTGCTGAAGGAGCTGAAACTGGAAGACAAGATTCCGCTGGTTACGGTGGTCACAGATCCTTGCTATGGCTTTTGGAAGGGTTGGGCTTGCAATGATGTGCAGCTTTATCTGGTGGCCAGCGAGGAAGCTCGGCAACAACTGCTGGACTACGGCATCGCACCAGAGCGGATAAAGATTTCGGGCATGCCGGTGCATCCCAAGTTTGATCTGCCAAATGAGCATACGGCCCGCGCCGCGCGTTCGGCCCTGGGACTGGATCCTGAGAAGTTTACGGTATTTGTAAATGCCGGTTGGGTCGGTGGGGGAAACATCCCGCAGATATTTCGTGAGCTGGTCCGCAGCGAGCTCGACGTGCAGGCGATCTTCCTGGCCGGCAAAAACGAAGAATTGCGCTCGGAAGCTGAATTAATTGCTTCGCACGCCAGATTTCCCATCAAGGTCATTGGCTATTCTGACAATGTCGAGCAGTTGCTGGGCGCCGCGAATGTAATGATTTCGAAACTTGGGGGCCTGACTACTTTCGAAGCTCTTGCCTGTCGCGTTCCCATCATTGCGGATGCCATAACTACACCCATGCCGCAGGAAGCGGGAGCGGGAAACATGATCGTCAGGCGCGGCGCCGGGATACTGTTGAAGAGCGCGGCCGATGTTGTGCCGGTCGTGCGTCGGATGGTCGACGATTCGAAGCACTACGCGGCCCTGCGCGCCGCCACTGTGGGAATCGCAATCCCAAATGCCACCAGGTACATCGTCGAAGAAATTACCGCCCTGATTCCTCCGATGATGGCCGCGGACGAACCTTTAGTAATAGAACGGCGGCTCGCCTGAAAGCTCGCCTTCTTGACTGTCGTTATCTTTTCGCGATTTAATCCTCCAGTCGATCACCTTTAATTCTTCAATCGGCACTTCCTGAAACTAAGGAAGCGAACGAGATCGTTCTGTGCACGCCCGCTGCTAAGGAGCGGGCATTTTTTGGAGACGGTAACAAGTGACTGCTTTACTAACTGGTAAACGAGCTTTCATCACGGGCGGCACTCGCGGCATAGGGGCGGCGTTGTGCGAAGTGTTTGCGCGGGAAGGCGCGGACGTGGCTTTCAACTACAACACGCGCGATGACCTGGCGGAAGAAGTGCGCGGCAAGGTCGCTGCGCATGGCCGCCGGACTCAGTCCTTCAAGATTTCTGTAACGGACCGGGTGGGGCTGAAAAAGATGACTCGCGAGCTGGTGGAACAATGGGGTGGCATCGACATCCTGGTAAACAATGCGGCGATCAATCGCGGCGACAATTTTGCCACCACCACAGATCGTGCCTGGGATGAAGTAATTCACACCAACGTTGACGGCCTCTTCGCGGTGACGAAACCCATCTACAAACAAATGATCCGGCAGCGAAAGGGAAGTATCCTCAACATTACTTCCATCGGCGCCATACGCGCTCTGCCCACCTCGGTCCACTACGCCACTTCCAAAGCGGCCGTTATCGGTTTCACGAAATGCCTCTCGCGCGAAGCGGGAACGTTTGGCATCAGCGTAAACGCCATTGCCGCCGGTATCTTTGACACTGACCTCGCCCAGGCTCTGCCCGAACGCCTGTTGCAGATGCACGATTTTTGGGCCTCAAGCGGACGGCTTGGACGGCCCGAAGAACTGGCTGAATACGCCGCGTTCATGGTCAGCGACCGCAACAGCTTTATGAATGGCGAGGTTGTGATCGTGGATGGGGGCGCGGTGACCTAGACAGCCGCTTCTCAGGTCTTAGGGCCTTCAGATTTTCCATTACCCTTTACCATTAGCGAATTCAATGACAAATGAAAAATGAGAAAGACAAATGCAAAATCTCTTTAAAGCGCACGCTTAATTACTCTTGGATGAAGCGCCAGCCTCTAGCTCCCGAACCCGTCTCTCAAGTTCTCTAATTGTCCGCTGCATCTCACCAAGCCGTCTGAACGCCGCCGTCGATCGCAACCAATCGCGATTGTCGAAGGCAGGACTGCCGGACATCATCTTGCCAGGCTCGATGTCGTGGCTGGTTGCGCTCTTGGCTGTCAAGACCGCATCGTCACCGATCTTCAAATGTCCGGCAACTCCGGCCTGACCAGCCAGAATCACGCGATTGCCTATGTGCGAACTGCCGGCCAGGCCAACCTGCGCGCATAGAAGCGAATCCTCTCCCACGGAGCACGAGTGTCCGATCTGAACCAGATTGTCTATCTTCGTGCCGCGGGCGATCCGGCTTTCACCCACCGAAGCTCGGTCGATAGTAGTGCCCGCGCCAATCTCCACATCGTCTTCGATCACCACCCGGCCCGTCTGCGGAATCTTGAGCCAGCGACGGTTCTCGTCTTTTGCGTAACCGAAGCCGTCACAACCAATCACCGCATTGTTGTGAATGACAACTCGTTGGCCGAGGTGCGATCGCTCGCGAATAGCCACTCCGGAGTGAATGATCGAATCGGCGCCAATGCGAACGCCGTCGTAGATGGTCGCGTGCGGGTAAATGCGCGCGCCAGACTCGATCTCCACGTCGCGACCGACGTACACGTAAGCGCCTATGAAAACATCGGCGGCTATCCGCGCAGTTGCATCTATTACCGCTGACGGATGAATGAAAGCTGCGAAGCCAGGCTCAGGATGAAAAAGTATCAAAGCTCGCGTGTAGGCGAGATACGGATCTGCGGCCCGCAGCAGCGCAAGGTCCCGTTCGACCTTTACGTTTTCGCCGACGTAAATCGCTGAGGCCCGAGTTGTCTTCACGTGCGTCGCGTAGCGTGGGTTGGCCAGGAATGTAACGTGTTGGGCGCCTGCTTCGGTCAGACCGGCGGCTCCGGTGATTTCGATTTCACCACCACTCCCGTCCACGCGCGCGCCCGTTGCGGCGGCCAGTTCTGAAAGTTTCATGAGGAGAGTTTAGCGCATTGGTGAACAAACGCGCACGCCCGTTACATCATGTTCACCGGGTCGATTTCGAGATTGATGGACCGCAAGGCATGACCGCGCGATTCAACCATCCCCAGCGCCGACTCTGCTACGCGGCGCAGGCCGTCCCGGCTGCGAGACTTGATCAGAATCTGCATTCGATGCTCGCCTCGCAGCCGCGCGAGAGGCGCGGGCGCGGGACCGAGAATTCGACATGCGCCATCCCGATTTGCTTCTACCAGAGCTTTCTTAAGATCAAGCGCCGTCGCTTGCACCCGGCGCAGATCTTCGTTATGGACCAGGAACAAAGCCAGAGCTACAAACGGCGGATAGCTATGATTGCGGCGATAGCGAATCTCTTCGGCGTAGAACGCGTCATAGTCCTGAGCGCGAGCGTATCGCAACACATAGTGATGAGGATGGTAAGTTTGGATTAGCACACGACCGGCAAGATCGCCGCGTCCGGCGCGTCCGGCAACCTGGGTGAGCAACTGGAAGGTGCGTTCGGCCGAACGAAAGTCCGGCAGCGCCAATCCGGCATCCACGGAAATCACGCCGACCAGGGTTACATTGGGAAAATCATGTCCTTTGGCGAGCATCTGCGTGCCTACCAGCATATCCAATTTCCCGGAACTGAAATCCAGCAGTGATTGTTCGAACAGGCGCCGCCGCGAAGTGGTATCGCGATCGATGCGCGCAATGCGCAGAGAAGGGAAGCGCTGGCGTAATTGTTCTTCGATCTGCTCGGTTCCTTCGCCAATATAATAAATGTACTTGCCGCCACAGCTCGGACACTCGGCCGGCGCGGGCTGCCGATGGTTACAGTAATGGCAGACCAGCGTGCGATCGCTGCGATGGTAGGTCAACGTCACGTCGCAGTTGGGACAGTGAATCGATTCGCCGCACGAACGACAGAGCACAAAACTGGAATAGCCACGCCGGTTCAGAAGAATAATGGACTGCTCGCCGCGCGTGTGGGTGTTTTCGATGGCTTCCAGCAATTCATCAGAGAACACCGCCGGCTTGCCGCGTCGCGCAAACACAGCCCGCATGTCGACGATTTCCGTCCGGGCCATGGGGCGCTTTGCGATCCGTTCCGGCAACTGGAGATAACCATACTTCCGGGTTTGCGCGTTGTGGAAAGACTCGAGCGAGGGCGTTGCCGAGCCCAGCACTACGACGGCAGATTCCTTTCGGGCCCGAACAATCGCCGTATCGCGGGCGTTGTAGTAAGGCGAGTCTTGTTGGCGGTAGGAAGTGTCGTGCTCTTCGTCAATTATGATCAGGCCCAAATTCTCGGCCGGCGCGAACACGGCTGAGCGCGTGCCGATTACGATGCGCGCTTCGCCCCGGCGCAAACGCGACCATTCGTCGAATCGTTCACCTTGTGTCAGCGTCGAGTGAAACAATGCGATTTGATCGCCGAAACTGGCGCGCAGCCGCCGCGAGAGGATCGGGGTCAGGGCGATCTCAGGCACCAGCATCATGGCGGAGTATCCTCGTTCCAGCGCTAAGCGCATCGCACGGAGATAGACTTCCGTTTTGCCGCTGCCGGTAACGCCGTGCAACAAAAAGCTGGCAAAGCGGCGTTCTTTTATTTGGGATTCAATTGCGCTTAGCGCTCCAGCCTGGGCTGGCGTCAGTTTTAGTTGTTGAGTTGCGGGCAAGACCGCGCTTTGCAGCGGATCGCGACGCACTTCCTGATCGAATATCTCGAGGATGCCTTTCTTCGCCAGGCTGCGCACCGTCGAAACGCTGGTTCCGCTTAATGCCAGCAAACGCGCCAGCGGGATTTCTTTGGGACTATCGTCAAGCGTAGCGATTGCCCGCAACATGGCGTCCGAGAATTTTCGACCTGCTATCTGGTCCCGACCGTTTTGGGAACTTAAAAGCCGAACGGCCTTTCGCGTTTTTATTCCGGCCGCTTCGGATCGTGTGCGGTGACTTCGCTGGACCAATCCGTCACGCTCCAGATCGCGCAGCCATTTCGGAATCGAAGCGACGCCTATGCGCAGGCAGAGTGTTTTGATCTCGAAATCGCCTTCGTCTGCCAGCAACCGAAGCGCCCGGGTCTGGGTGTTGTTCTTACCGCTGCTTTCCAGCGCCAGCAGCTCCGTCCGACCCTTCTCAGTAACCGAGACTATTTGTTCCACCGTCGCGTTGATGCCCGCCGGCAGTGCGGCCTTCAGAACTTCGCCCCAGGGTGACGCGTAATAATCGGCCACCCAGCGAGTTATCTCCATGACTTCCGGCGTCAGCAACGGATCCGCATCCAGCAGAGCTTCCGCATCCTTAATTTCCGCATGGCTCAAACTCGTCTGCGTTTCGAGCTGGGAGAGCAGCGACACGATGTACGCCGTTGTGGGTTTTGATCCGAAGGGAACCAGCAAGCGCGAGCCCACCCTCGCATCACGTTGTAAAGCGGGCGGCAATCGGTAGGTAAATGTCTGCGTCAGATGAAGAGGAACCGCAACCTGTGCGTACTGCGGGAAAGCTGGGTGCGGCGAGTCGGGGGATGCAGCAGGCATTTCACGGGGCATCGCGTTTCGCAGGCGAGTTATCAAGATACTCGCGCACTTTCTTCATGTCTTCCCATGTCTCGCGCTTTTTGGAAGGGTCTCGCAAGAGATAAGCCGGGTGAAAGGTCGGCATCACTTTAATTCCGTGATATTCCTGAAATTGGCCGCGCACACGAGTGATGCCTTCGCGCGTTTCCAGCAGGTTCTTCATGGCGGTGTTTCCCAGCACCACAATTACTTCCGGGCCCACGGCAGCGATCTCGCGCAGCAGAAAAGGTTTGCAAACTGCGGCCTCTTCGGTTGTCGGTTGCCGGTTTCCCGGCGGACGACAGCGATTCACGTTTCCAATCAGCACTTCGTCGCGCTTCAGGCCCATGGCTTCAATGATCTTGGTTAGTAACTGTCCGGCTCGTCCGACGAACGGCCGCGATTGCGCATCTTCATCAGCCCCCGGTGCTTCACCCACGAACATCAGTCGTGCTTTTCGATTGCCATGCGTGTTAACCACGTTCGTCCGGCTATGGCATAGCGGACAGCGAGTGCAATCACCGATGTCAGCCCAGATGTTTTCAAGCGTCTCTGCAGACGTGGGGAGTCCTGTTTCTTCGGCCGGCTCGAAATCGCCGAATAGAAAATCCTGGGATTTGCCTGGACGTTCTGATATGCGCGACTCTGTCGTCGGCGGGAACGCTTTCTGAGGAATGCTGCTTGTCGCCTTCGTACCTGGCGCAGTCGCGAAACTGGAAAGTGATCCTGGCTCGTTAGCAGGCCGGCGCAGATCTGCAGACACATTTTCGACGCTTTCGATACCCAGCTCCCGCAAATAGGCCAGGTACTCGCGTACCTCCTCGTAGACTGCCAGCGCGTCTCTTGATTCCAGTGTCATTACGTAGTCACTGTGCGGCAGAGCCCCGCCATCCAGGGCGATGCCCGACGAGCAGGTCTATCAGCGACTCGCTACAGTGTCTGCTTTCGCTCCCTGTCGATGGCTCTGTCGCAGTTGGGCAATCTCGTCGAGAATGCGATGCGCGGCATCTATCTTTGGCATCAATGGCAGCTCAACGATGTCGTCAGTGTCGCTTCGCACTATCGTGATGGCGTTAGTTTCGGCGTCGAAGCCGGCGTCTTCTCGCGAAATGTCGTTTGCGATCACTGCATCCAAATTCTTTCGCGCAAGTTTTGCCCGAGCATAAGTCAGCAAGTCATTTGTCTCCGCGGCAAAACCGATAATGAGCTGGCCCTCTTTGCGCGCACCCGACACTTCAGCGAGGATGTCCGGCGCCGGCTCAAGGTCGATTGTCATTGGGCCGTCAGACTTTTTGATTTTCTGTGACGCCCGGGCCTTTGGCCGGTAATCTGACACCGCTGCCGCACCGATGAAAACTGTAGCTGTCGCCGCCTCGCGCATTACGGCCGCGCGCATGTCCTCGGCTGAAGCCGTTCTTACGACGCGAGCGTTGGTAGGGGACGGCACCGACGTGGTGCCCGCCACGACGGTAACTTCAGCGCCTCGCGCTGCAGCGGCCTCAGCCAGCGCGAAGCCCATCCGGCCCGAAGAGCGATTTGAAATGAACCTGACAGGATCGATTTCTTCACGAGTCGCGCCGGCTGTAATCAGGAAGCGTTCTCCGGCCATGTCGCTGCCGGCTGGCAGAGGTCTCGCGTGCAATAGGTGAAGAGCCTGGTGCACGATCCTGTCGGGATCGCTTAGTCTGCCCGGTCCGATTGTGCCGCAAGCCATCTCCCCTTCATCGGGTTCTACCACATGCACACCGTCTGCGCGTAACTGTTGCAGGTTTCTCTGCGTGGCGGGATGATGCCACATCGTTGTATTCATCGCCGGTGCGATTAGAACCGGGGCCGTGCACGCCAGATAGGTGGAACTAAGGAAATCGTCGGCGATGCCGTTCGCGAATTTTGCGATGATGTCAGCGGTAGCCGGTGCGACTATCATGAGATCTACGGTTTGCGAAAAGGTGATGTGCGCAATAGGTTCCGGATTGTCCGGTGAATAATCATCTACCACGACGTAAGAGCCGGACAGAGCACGAAAAGTCAGCGGTCGGACGAATTCGCAGGCATGACGGGTCATCGCCACCCTCACCTCGCAGCCGGCGCGTTGCAATCCGCGCAATATTTCGGCAGCCTTATAGGCAGCGATGCCACCGCTAACCCCGAGGGCTACGCGTGCTTGAGCAATTTCGGGTGGATCCAAATGGTCTGCCATTTTGCAGGACGCCAATAGAAGTATTCGGTTGCGGAGGTAACTCAAGAGAAATGTAACATTGCTGAACGAGGCGCGCAATATTGCGCGGGGGCTCTCTCGTTTATAATGAGCAGCCATAATGAGCAGCTTGTTACGCGTTGCTTTTTCGACTCCGCTTAACCATATGAAGTTGACGTCGGGAATCAAGAGGTCTAATACGCCGCATCGCAGTTGGCTCTATTTCTCTATTTCTTTTTTAGCGCTGTTCTGGGTCCCTCCGGCGGTAGCCCAAACGGGAAAAGCTTCCGATGCGGAGTTTGGTCCGGTCATGCGCGCTTACCTGGGCTACCTGCGCAACGAGCAGGAAGTGGTGGATGATCGGGCCAGCAGGCGCGAAATCAACGGAGCGTATTATCGGCGAAACTCGAGTCGCATTCGAGCCCTAAGACAGATGGCGATTCGAATCGTGCGTGACAGCGGCAACGATTACATTCCGGAACTGGAGGCCGTTACACGCGATGAGATGCGGAACCTTTTTGCAAAACCTCCCGGCATTGAAACGCTCCAGGTGAATGCTGTGATAAATAACACCTTCAGATTCCTGGGAGCGGAGCGGGCGGGAGAAGTCTTCTATCTCTTTGCAAGACTCGATCCCTACGAGCAAGCCGAACTGATGCAGAAGACAACAGTTGAGCAGCATGGTCCTTCCACTTCAGGTGGAGTTTCGCACAATGCCAATGGGACTGGATCTCGGCCGCGACGTGTCGTTTCGCCTTAACAATTACGGGCAACTCGATTGAAATTCCGAGTTTGTCAGGATGGCGAACAGCGTTCCGAAGTTGAAGAAGTGTTCCTGACAGGAATTCGTGACTGGAGCAAGGCTGAATCGGCACAATTGCTCGCAAAAAGTTCTGGACTAGTTTGTAGGTGCGTGCTATCTTGTCCCCCACAGCCCGTAATAACAGTAATTTGAGGGCACAAACTGTGCACTATTGTTTGTTGACACAGGGCTGAGATTCGTGTAAAAAGGGCGAGAAATTGAATCCCCATGGTGATTCATCATGCCTTTTTGCGGGGAGCGTTGGTGCTTCTAAAACCTTAGTTAGTATACGGGAGGAAAGTAATGATCAGCAGAACTTGGAGCCGTAAGTCCATCGCGTTCTGTCTAGCTATCGCTATCTTGAGCGTGTACTCGATGGTAGTGCTGGCAACGCCAGGGCAAAAAGGACCGTCCGGCGAGCTTTCGGTCTCAGGCCAGGTTACGGTCAATGGCCAAACTGCCATTTCCGGCGCAACAGTTTTCTCAGACAGCACGATCGCAACCGCGGCAAATAGCGGCGCGACGGTCAGCTTGGGAAAACTAGGTCGCGTTGAGTTGTTGCCGAGCTCTAGCCTGAAACTGAGCTTCACCGATTCAGGCATTGCTGCTTTACTTGATGCAGGCCGTGTCCGAGTTTCTACCCCTGCGGGAGTTGCTGCTACGGTAACAACCAAAGACGGTAGTGCTGTTGCGGATATGGCGCAAGCGGCAGCTTTCACTGTCGATGTCGAGTGCGGTAACACGATTGTTGCGACACAAGCGGGCAGCGTTGAACTCCGCGCTGGCGGCAGCACGCATCAAGTCGCGGCCGGGACTCAGGACACTGCCGGAACTGCTCAGCCTGGAACGAGATGCACTCGGCTCACCAGGCCCGACACCTTTGGTCACCTGGGCGGTGGGGCACTCGCGGCGCTCTTGCTGGCTGCCGGCGGTGCGGTTGCAGCGGCGATTCTGGCAGGACGCAGCAACAACAACGACTTGAACTTCGGCGGAACAGTAGTCGTAGTCAGTCCCACGAAGTAGGCTTTAATACTGACCATCCTTCAGCACCGTGCGGAATAAGCGCACGGTGATTGGATCATGACCTTGCGGGTCACGCGACTGTGTCAGGCGCGCGTGACCCGCAAGGTTTTGCGTAAATAACAGACTTCCTGGTTACAATTTAAGCATGCACATTGCAGTAATCGGCTCAGGCTACGTCGGTTTGGTGACGGGCGCTTGCTTCGCTGAATTTGGTGTTGACGTTACCTGCGTTGATATCGACGCCGACAAGATTGCGAAACTCTCGGCCGGTGAGATTCCTATCTATGAGCCAGGCCTGGAGAAACTGATCCTGAGAAACATTCAGGCAGGCCGCCTCCGCTTCACCACTGATATCAGATCTGCCGTGGATGACGGCCTGGTTATCTTCCTGGCCGTCGGCACTCCTCCCAATGATGACGGATCAGCCGACCTGAGTTATATCGAGGCAGCAGCGCGTTCAATAGCTGAGCACATGGCCAGCTACAAAGTGATCGTTACTAAATCCACGGTGCCAATCGGTACCGGCGAACGCCTCCGTAGCCTGATAAGAGAACATCAGAAAACACCTTCAGGCTTTGGAGTGGTTTCAAACCCCGAGTTCCTGCGGGAAGGCGCTGCCATCAACGACTTCATGCGTCCGGACCGTGTCGTCATCGGCAGCCGCGATGAAGAAGCGATCGCGATCATGCGCGATTTATATCGTCCCCTCTATCTGATTGAAGCGCCATTCGTCATAACTTCATTGGAGGGAGCGGAATTAATTAAGTACGCGGCCAATGCTTTCCTGGCGACGAAAATCTCCTTCATTAACGAAATCGCGAATCTTTGCGACAGGGTGGGATGCGACGTTCATGACGTGGCCCGGGCCATCGGGATGGATCGTCGCATTGGACCTAAGTTTCTGCATCCGGGGCCCGGCTTCGGCGGCTCCTGCTTTCCTAAAGACACTCTGGCACTGGCGTCGATCGCACGTGATGCGGGCGCTCAGTCACGCATAGTGGAGGCTGTCATCAAGGTCAACGAGCAGCAGCGCCTCGCCATGGTGCCTAAAATAGAGAAGCTGGTGCATGAATTGCCGGGAAAGACCGTGGCAGTTCTGGGACTCGCCTTTAAGCCGGAAACGGATGACGTGCGCGATGCGCCGGCTATCGGAATTATCCAGGAGTTGGTTGCCCGCGACGCTCGCGTGCGGGCCTATGATCCGGCAGCCATGACCGCGGCAGCAAAAGTACTGCCGGACATTGAATACGCCGCGGACGAGTACGCCGCCGCCGCCGGCGCAGATGTGCTGGTGCTGGTTACGGAGTGGAACCAGTTCCGCGCCCTGGACATGAAGCGTATTCGTGATTCGATGAAAGCGCCCAGGATCGCGGACCTGCGTAACATTTATGAACCGGGAGCGATGCGGGAACTTGGCTTTGAATACGTCGGTGTTGGCCGATAGAATCTCTCCGGCGTTTGGCAACGCCATGCACAAGCTCAAGCGTTGCTGTCATCCATCAGTGAATGCCATATCTGGAAGCAAATCGTTCCGGTATCGTGCCTAATAACAAGAATACGTCTAACAAGAATACGTCCGAAAGCGAGCCCCATTCATGAAATTGTCCGGTGTCGCTCTGGTAACCGGAGGCGCGGGTTTTATTGGATCCCATATCGCCGCTTCACTTGCGACGAATGGCGCCCGGGTGCGAATCATTGATGATCTGTCAACCGGACATCGGGAAAACCTCGAAGAAATTGGCGGCGATATAGATTTTATTCAGGCAAGTCTGAATGAACGCGACCTCCTTCATCGAGCGCTGGGGGATGTGGAATTAGTATTTCATGAAGCTGCCATACCTTCGGTCCCTCGTTCAGTTAGCGACCCGCTAGAGACCCACGTGGCCTGCGTGGATGCAACTCTTTCGCTGCTTCTGGCCGCCCGAGAGCGCGGTGTGCGACGAATAATTTATGCGGCCTCGAGCTCTGCCTATGGGGATCAACCGGAACTTCCAAAACGCGAGGATATGCGCCCCGATCCGCTATCTCCGTATGCCGTCGCGAAGTTGGTGGGCGAATACTATTGCCAGACATTTACGCGCGTGTACGGACTGGAAACGCTCTCCCTGCGCTACTTCAATGTATTCGGGCCGCGCCAGGATCCGAGTTCTCCATACTCCGGGGTCATTTCGCGCTTCATCAACGACCTGATGACCGGGGAGCGGCCTATCATTTACGGTGATGGCGAGCAGTCGCGCGACTTCACCTACGTCACAGATGTCGTCGAGGCGAACTTGAGGGCCGCGGAAACCGACCGCGGTATTGGCGAAGTGATGAATGTCGCCAATGGTGAGCGCATCACTTTGAATCAACTGTTAGAGGAGTTGAAAACCTTAACCGGCAATTCAACTGTGGAAGCAAAGTATCAACCGCCCAGGGCGGGAGATGTGCTTCACAGCCAGGCAGACATTTCTCGCGCTCGCAGATTTCTGGATTTTGAGCCGCGCATGAAACTGCGCGAGGGATTGCAACTGACTATCGATTGGTGGAAGCAGAGCCGGTTTGCGCCAGAATCGTTGCGCGAATCCTCAGGCAGTTAAACGCTTTTCCTCGATCAGCCGGCGCAAGCTTTCGACGAAAGGCGGTCGCGCTACGCCTTTGTCGGTAATGATGGCCGCGATCAGGTCATTCGGAGTCACGTCGAAAGCGGGGTTATGCACGGCGGCGCCTTCTGCGGCCAGGCGCTGTTCGCCAACGTGGGTCACTTCGCGCGGGTCGCGCTCCTCAATTGGGATTCTCCCGCCCTCTGCTATCGCAAAATCAATCGTCGAAACAGGAGCAGCCACGTAAAAGGGAATATTATGTCGCTTCGCGAGCACTGCCACCATGTAGGTGCCAATCTTGTTTGCGGTGTCGCCATTAGCGGCAATACGATCGGCGCCCACCACAACTGCGTCAATCTTGCCTTGCTTCATGATGTGGCCCGCCATGTTATCGGTGATGACTGTGACGGGAATATCGTCCTGCCCCAACTCCCACGCAGTCAGGCGCGAACCTTGCAGGAAAGGGCGTGTTTCGTCTGCGATGACCGCCACTCGCTTCCCTGCGTCACGGGCGCCTCGAATCACGCCCAGCGCCGTTCCGTAATCTCCGGCTGTGGCAAGCGCACCGGCGTTACAGTGCGTTAGGACGGTTGAGTTGTCAGGTATTAACTCGGCGCCGAAACGACCCAGGGCGCGGTTCGACTCGATGTCATCGTCAAATATCGCCCGCGCCTCATCAACCAATTTCTGCTTGATTTCATCGACTTGACGGGTATGGCTCTTAGCGGCGGCAAAGGCCACGCGCATGCGCTCAATTGACCAAAATAAATTGACGGCGGTTGGCCGCGTCCGGCTCATCGCATCGCAAATGTAGTTAAAATCTTCTTCGAGGTCGGCGACAGAAGTTCCCACCGATTGCTTAGCTCCAAGGGCCAGCCCCATTGCCGCGGATACACCGATTGCCGGCGCGCCACGCACAACCATCTGCTTGATAGCTTCAGCAACTTCTTCATAAGACCGCAGCGTTAGATACTTTTCTTCGGTGGGCAGAAGTCGCTGGTCCAGCATCCGCACGCCTTCGTCAGTCCACTCGATAGTTTTGATCATTGGCCCTACCTTCTTAAGAGCCTTATGCCCCGCCCGCCCCGGCTCTTGAATCAGCGTTCAACTGTTCCGCTATTTCAATTACCTGGGCCGTGTGCCGCATCTCGTGACTGCCCACAAACAGCATCCATTGATAGAGATTGATCGGACCAAGCACCGGGTGCGGTTGAATGACCTGGCTCAGCGCGAGGCCGTCCCCGGCGAGAAACGAAGCGCGCAGAGCTTCACGCGACCCTTGCAATGTGACCCAGGCCGCCCTGGCATCGATATCACCCTGCGGCCGGACCTCTTCTGGAGCATTTCTCCTTTGACTGCGATCGGTGATCAGTTGATGAGGTAGGCTATTCATGACCGAAGAGGTCTCGGTCTCCGAGCCCAGGCCGCCGGTGCGCGCATCCGTTACCCACTTAGCCATGCCCAGCCCGATTCGCTTCTCTATGATGCCGAGGTGTTGCAATACCTGCGCAACGGACCAGCGATCAGGGCCTGGCTGTTTGTCGCGAAGTTCGGGCGGCACGCGTTCGACGGCCTCGCGCAACGCGTCTCGTTCGGTATCGAGATAATTGATCACTTCTTCTATTCGGGGATGCATCGTTATTGTTCTCCTTTATCTTCTTAGTATAATTACGGAAGCGGTCAGGTCAACCACAGAGCAAAGTTTTGACTTCGGGGAGCGTGCGTGATAAGTTGCGCCCGCATTTCAGGAACATCACGTTTCAGGTTCTTTTAAATGCGTTCGGGTGTCCCGCGTTGAGCGGGAAGAATAGGGGAAGCGGGTGCAAATCCCGCGCGGTCGCGCCACTGTGAAGATCGCCGCTTATTTGAAGCGACGATGCAAAAGCCAGGACACCTTCCCGGACGCTATGGCAGCTTTTGAACGCCCGCGAAAGGTGTTCAGGCCGCACGCGGGCATTCTTCCCGAACTGTTTGAGTCCCGTCGCCAGCCTGTCGCCTTTTGCCGGCAGGAGCGACGGGACTTTTGTCTTTCACAAACCACACTGTTCGATCGAGGCGTGGGCTGCTGTTCGTCCTGGCGGCAATGGTGTTTGTCTCAGCGTGTTCACCACGCAAAGACTCGAACTTCAGATCAAACGAAACGCGTGACGTTGTCGACGAGGCAGGGCATCGGGTCACGGTTCCAAACTCAATTACCCGTGTAATTACGCTTGCCCCTAACTTGACGGAGATTGTCTTCGCGATAGGCGCCGGCGATCGATTGGTAGGAAATACCACGTACTGCGACTATCCCCCGGAAGCAAAGACCATCGCGAAGGTTGGCGACACGCTGCAGCCCAGCATCGAGCGAATAATCGCCTTGCGCCCGCAACTCATTCTGGTCTCCACAGCTTCCCAGCTTGAGTCGTTTACGAAGCAGCTCGAAGCTCAACGCATCGCAGTTTACATCACTGACCCGCACGATCTCGAAGGAGTACTGCGGTCCATCAAAGCCGTTGGTGACCTCCTCGGACAAAGCGAGCGAGCGGCCCAGGTCATCGCTGACTTGCGGGCGCGGATCGCCGCCGTCGAGGAACGTGTGAAGCAGGCTGGCCCCGTAAAAGTCTTCTACCAGTTGTCAGCCGAACCCCTCTACACCGCCGGCCGTGATTCTTTTGTTACTGACTTGATCAGGCGTGCGGGAGGACTGTCAGTCACCAGGGATGTGCCGGGAGCCTGGCCGCGATACAGCGCCGAATCAGCCATCGCCGCGCGGCCGGAAGCAATCATCATGGCGACCGCCGAATCCATGGGCGGAAGCGCGAATGCCGGCGTCGCGCCGTCGCTTAAGGAATCTCCGGCGGCGCTTGGCGGACGCGTCTACAAAGTGAACGGCGATTATGTTTCACGTCCCGGCCCACGATTGGTGGATGGATTGGAACAGATTGCACGCGCGCTTCATCCGGAGGCATTCAAGTAGGACAGGCACAATGACGAAAGCATCTCCACTACCAGAGCATGGACGGGCAACGCCGCAGCGGACGCTGGTTGTTTGCCTGGGACTTTTGCTCGGGCTCTTTTGTGTGATGCTTGCAGCCGCAGTTATCGGCAGCGAATCATTGCCGGTTGCGGCGGCGTTAAGGGCAGTTTTGACTGGGGGAAAATCGGCCGCCGGCTTGACCGGGGAACAACGCGCTATCCTGATGGATATCCGATTGCCGCGCATACTGCTGGCGGCTGCGGTGGGCATGTCGCTGGCTGCAGCGGGCGCAGGTTATCAGGCTCTGCTGCGCAATCCGCTGGCTGAACCATACCTGTTGGGGATCTCGAACGGCGCTGCGGTGGGCACTATGACAGCGTTGGTCTTTTTGGGCGCGCACGACTGGAGCCGTCCGGTGATGGCTTTTGCCGGCGCACTGGCGGCGACCATGGTGGTTTACCGGCTGGCGCTCGGCCGGACGGGCACATCGCCCGAGCGGCTGATTCTGGCCGGTGTGATCGTTACTACCTTTCTTTCCTCTGCAATAGTTTTCATTACCACGTTGATGGATGCGACGCGCATACGGTCGTTTACCTTTTGGTTGCTGGGCGATCTTTCAGGCACGACAACGAGCCTGTTGGCGGTGGCGCTTATTTCGGCAGTGTTGGGCGCCTTAGTCCTGGCGATGAACGCGCGCTCCTTGAACCTGCTTATGCTCGGCGAGCGCGACGCATTTGATCTCGGCGTCGAAGTAGGACGAGTGCGGTTAACAGTGTTCGTCGCCGCAAGTCTCCTCGTCGGGGCGTCGGTCGCATCAAGCGGATCGGTGGGTTACGTCGGGTTGGTGGTGCCGCATCTGGTGAGGCTTTCGTTCGGCAGCGATAACCGGTTGGTGATACCTGCGGCCGCGATTGCCGGCGCTCTATTTGTGATTGTGGCTGATACGGTGGCGCGCACGATCATCGCACCGCGCGAGTTGCCAGTGGGCGCAATTACTGCGCTGATAGGCGCACCGCTGTTTATCTATTTGCTGAAACGAGGGTAGGGAGTCCGACAAACTTCAGTTTGTCGATCAGTCAGCCAACAGGACATTCGACAAACTGAAGTTCGTCGGACGGCGATTACCAGGATGCTTGAAGCACGCGAAATCACTGTGAATTATGAACTGCGCGAAGCCGTGACGAACGTCTCGTTGTTCGCCGAGCCACATCAGATCACGGCCGTGATTGGCCCCAACGGAGCTGGGAAATCAACTTTGCTCCGTGCATTGAACGGCGCAGTGTCGTTGGCGCAGGGTGAAGTTTTGCTGGACGGCACCTCGCTGAATTCATATGCGCGCCGCGCCGTCAGCCGGCGCATCGCAGTGGTCGCGCAGGAAGCTGACCTACGCTTTCCGGTTACCGTCATTGAATTCGTCCTGGGTGGCCGGTACGCCTGGGCCAACGCGGGAGCGTGGGGTTGGGAAACAGAGCGCGACGTTGCAATTGCCCGGGCGGTCTTGCGCGAAACCGAGCTCCAGGATCTCGACAGCCGGCTGATGAACGAATTGTCGGGCGGCGAGCGTCAGCGAGCGGTGCTGGCACGCGCCCTGGCAACAGAAGCAGGAGTGTTTCTACTCGATGAGCCAACTGCGAATCTTGATCTGTCGCATCAGGCAACCATGATGAGACTTGTTCGCAATCGCTGTAACGAGCACGGGGCTTCCGCCGTTGTAGTGACACACGATATCAATCTGGCGGCACAGTTTGCCGATCAAGTTCTGTTGCTCAAAGATGGCCGCGCGTTGGCTAAGGGTTCGCCGCGAGAAGTGCTGACGCCGGGGTTATTGCACGATATTTTCGATTTGGAGGTTTTGGTTGATGCGCATCCCACAACGGGGGCGCCCCGAATCACACCGGTGCATTGAAGGCGTCAGTAAGACTGTCCGGCAAACTTTAGTTTGCCGATCACGAGCGACAAACTGAAGTTTGTCGAACACTAAGCCGGCGCCGGGAGGTCGCCGACAATTAACTAACTCTGGACGACGGATCGGGGAAGGCGGTACCGAAGCCGCCACTGCCCGCGCAACTGTATGCGGTGTGCGCATGTGTTAGCCACTGGGAAAGTTCCTGGGAAGGTACATGCGTAGGATCGAGCTGGAAGAGCTGCTCCTTCAAGCCGCAAGTCAGGAGACCTGTTCGCCGTTCACTTTCAGCTCGCACTGCGACGGGCAGGAGAAGCTACACATGAAGACTCAGAACAATCGAACGAACCATCTTGATTCTAAGAACAAGCCACCCAGGATTTTGTCTCTGCTGTTGCTCTTCAGTATTTTTTCAAGTGGGGCATTGGCGCAAAACAGCGCGGCAGGGACCGGAATCACCGTGCGCGTCACAGACCCGCAAGGCGCGATTGTACGCAAGGCGGCCGTCACTCTCTACACGCGCGACAACAGAATTCGCATCAAGGGCATCACCGGTGATAGCGGCACATATCTCTTCGCACAGCTGGCGCCGGGCGAGTATCTGATCGAAGCTGAAGCAGCCGGCTTCGCGCGTTCGGCCACGCAAGCCTTGCGTATCAGGCGCAACGCGGCAGAGACAATGGATATTTCATTGCCGCTGGCTGGGATTAATGAGCAGGTAGTCGTCACCGCGCAAGGCACGGCGCAACCGGTTGATGAAGTATCAAAAGCCGTTTCGGTCGTGGGCCAGCAGGAAATAGATGATCGCGACGAGGCCGCGATCTCCGAAGCGTTGCGCACCGTCCCGGGTTTGCGAGTCCAACAGCTTGGCGGCCCAGGCTCGTTCACCTCGATCAAAACCCGGGGATTGCGCAATGAAGACACGGCGGTCCTGATTGATGGGCTCCGTTTTCGCGACGCTGCGGCGCCCCAGGGCGACGCCTCGGGTTTCCTGGAAGACTTGATTGTCACCGATGTTAGCCGGGTTGAGGTTTTGCGCGGCTCGGGCTCTTCACTCTACGGCTCGAATGCTATAGGCGGCGTCATCAATCTTGTAACTGACGAGGGGGGCGGGCCGGTCCACGCGAATGTGCTGGCCGAAGGTGGTGGACTGGGAATGTTTCGCGGTCGAGGCCAGGTCGCTGGTGGCTCCCGGAATGACAAAACAGTTTACAGCGCCGGTTTTTCACACCTGAATGTCACGCGTGGAGTTGATGGTCAGGATAAAGCGCGCAACACAAGCGGACAGGGGCGCATTCTCTTTCGCCTGACACCCACGATCACGCTCTCGGCGCGCATCTACGCCGCCAATTCTCGCGCGCAACTGAACAATAGTCCGGAGGGTATTGGCAATCTGCCCCCGCGCGGCATCATCGAAGCGATCCGGCTTTCGCCTACAGAGCTGCGTCGCTATGAAGCAGGCGTGCCAACCTCGCAACTGAATGTTGGCACGGCTACGTTTATCCCCGCGGCAAATGACCCTGACAACCTGCGGAAAGCAAGTTTCTTCTCCGGGGCGATCATCTTCACGCTTCGGCCTACTGAGGCGTTCGGCTATACGATAAACTATCAGGGTCTGGCCACCAATCGCAGCGGCATTAATGGACCGCTGGGAGTCGGGTTCCAGCCATTTGGAGGCACGGAGCGATCGGATTTCGATGCGCGTGTTCATACGCTCGGCGCGCGTTTCGATGTGCGGGCCTCGCGCAGCAACTTCATCACCGGTGGTTACGAGTTCGAAAGCGAGAACTTCAGGAATCCTTCTATTCAACCGAATCCGGCGGACAACTCCAACGTCAATGTCTCGCAAAGGAGCCACACGCTCTTTGTCCAGGATCAATTGCGGTTTATGAATGACAGGCTGCAAATCTCCGGGGCGTTTCGCACCCAGTTCTTCCGGCTCCAACAACCGGCGTTTACGCCCGCGGCTGCTTCGCCATACGCGGGCCTTACTTTCCTGTCACCTCCAACGGCCTACACCGGCGACGGATCCTTCGCGTACATGTTTCGTTCGTCCGGTACCAAGTTGCGTGGCCATGTTGGAAACGGCTATCGGGCGCCATCGCTTTTTGAGCGCTTTGGCGCCTTCTTCAGCAGTTTCTTTGGTTACTCCGTCTTTGGCGATCCGCGCCTGCGACCGGATCGTTCAATTGCCTTTGATGCGGGGATTGATCAGACGCTTTACAAAAGCCGGTTGCGGGCCTCGGCGACCTACTTCTACACGGAGCTTCAGAAAGTAATCATTTTCGACTTCTCGGGTCTGATCAATCCGGCAACAGATCCTTTCGGGCGGTTCGGTGGATACGTCAACACGAATGGGGGTATCGCTCGCGGCGTGGAGTTGAGCATGACCGCAACATCAGGCCGCAAGCTAAATGTGGCGATGGCTTATACCTATACGAAGAGCCTGCAGCGCACACCTCAGGTGGCGGGCGTTCTCCGTTCTCTCGTGATTCCCGATCATCAATTCTCGCTGGTTGTTACCCAGCGCCTCGGTCGCCGCGTCCTGATTAATTTTGATCTTGCTGCGTCGAGCGACTATCTGGCGCCGATCTTTGACCCTAACACTTTCGCCAGCCGTGCCTATCGCTTCCGCGGATTATCGAAGGGCGATTTGGGCGGAAGCTACACACTGCCGCTCAAGGAATCACATTCCCTGCGCTTCTTCGGTTATGTGGACAATCTATTCGGCCGGGAGTATTTCGAGAGCGGCTTTCTTACGCCGGGACGAACGGGGCGGGCGGGCGTTTCGCTCAGCTTCTAAATTCATTATGGAAGAAATCGGAACCCTACCCGGCAATGAGTCCGGCGTTGGCAGGACGTCAGTTTTGATGTCGTGGAGCGGTGGCAAAGACAGTTGTATTGCGCTCTACGAGATTCAAAGAGCGGAAAACTATCGGGTGGCCGCGCTGCTGACAACTCTCACGCGCGATTACGACCGGATCAGTATGCATGGCGTCCGGCGTGTGTTACTCGAAAAGCAAGCGAGCAGCTTAGGCTTGCCGCTACATCAAATTTTCATCTCAAAAACTGCGACCAACGATGAATATGAGACGAGGATGGACGAGGCATTCGCGGTGTTCAGCGATCAGGGAACCGATTCGATTGTTTTTGGTGATCTATTTCTTGAAGACGTAAGGACCTATCGCGAGCAGTTTCTCGCCCGGCACGGTATGCGCGGTGTGTTCCCAGTCTGGGGACGCAACACGTCCGGGCTGATCAAGGAATTCATCGAACTGGGATTCAAGGCGGTGGTCACCTGTGTCAATTCAAAGGTGCTGGACCAATCGTTTGCCGGAAGGATAATTGACGAAGAGTTTCTTTCATCGCTGCCTTCGCACGTCGATCCATGTGGGGAGAACGGAGAGTTTCATTCTTTTGTGTTTGATGGACCGATCTTCGCAGAGGCAGTGACGTTCTCTATCGGGGAGACTGTTCTAAGAGACTGCTTCTGGTTTCGGGATTTGTTACCAGAGTGATGAACTGTGGCTTGTTCCAACACTATGAGATCTGTCGAAGAGAAAAGCTGCTCAAACTGTGGAGAGAGGTTTAGATGTGGTCCTGAAACGGCTGAAGGGACCTGCTGGTGCTGTCACATGCCGCCGGCTTCGTTCGTGGGGAATGAAGATCGCGATTGCCTTTGCCCCAAGTGCCTCCGCCAGGCAATCCAGAAATCAGCTGGCGCCTGTAGTTCAACTGCGAACAGCGTTCAGCCTTTAAGACATGGCGTAGTGAACACACAATGTTCTCTTGTAGAAGGGAAAGATTATTACTCCGAAGGGGAGATGATTATCTTCACGGCCCGGTATCACCTTCGCCGCGGCTACTGTTGCGAGAACGGTTGCCGGCACTGCCCTTATGGGGAAAACGGTCACTAAAAGCCGCTGTTTACGGACAATGGATTGGCGAAGAGAGTTTCAGGTTGGCGGGACGGCCTGATTCCAAACTGTCCGGTCGGGTCCGATGAAGCAAGCTGCCAGACTCTATCCAACCTGAAACTTCTTTAGCGCGTATTTTGCTTCGGCCCTCAAGATCAGGACTCGGGTCCGGTCATTAAACCGCCGATAAGTAACAGAATGCCGACGGCGATATGAATGATGTGGTCCATGTTCCCCAACATCAGCGGGCCGATATGCAGCATGTGCATATTGGCAGCATCCCCCACCAGGTAGCCTACTACGCCCAGAAGCAGATAGACGGCTCCGAAGATCAGATCGAACGCGCGCGCCGCCGACATCGACGCGGCGAAACCAAAATACAGAGCGATAACGCCGGTGACAATGTGAACTGCGTTGTGCGTGGGGTTCAGATGTGCGCCGAGCGGAGCGAGAACTTTCGTGAAACCTAGTATGCCAACCAGAAGCAGTACGATACCCAGAATCTTAGCAAGTGTTTTTGCCATGATTTCTTTTTTCTCTCCTCAGTGAAGGGGTTGATTAGCTTGGGCGGATGGTTCAGAACTTCAGGCGAGCCGCCCCGGTCCAAACCGCGAAATTGAGCCTCGGAACGGCGCGGATTGTAGCATCAATAGGCGTCTGCGGGTGCAATCATTTTCCCCCCCCCCAAATCAAAACCGCGGGCTTTTGTTGAGCACGGTTTTACCGGGTGCTATACTCCGTGCGCTCCCGAGACTCAGGCTGACAGGTAAGGAAGGAGAAAGTATGTCCTACCATAACTTGAAGACTCTCGTATTCATCTCTACCCCTAGACCGCCGCGGAAGCTGTTTCAGTTTGCATTGGCTTTGGTGATGGCGATGCTCGTTCCCATTGTTGCCGGTGCCTATACGCTGGTGATGCGGGACGGCCGGCACAAAGAGATTCCCGCAACGTTCACAGTTACGGGAACCGCCTTAACTTATGAATGGGCCCCCGGATTCAACGTAACGCTCTCGTTGTCGGTTATTGACATTACGGCAACGGAGCAAATCAACCAGGAAGCACCTGGTAGTTTTCTCAGACGGGCGGCAGCAACGGCTTTTCCCACAGTCTTTCAACCGGCTTCTCCATTTGCTGCACGGACGCATCAGGCGCGTCTCAGCATAACCAATGCTGACCTGGAACGATCGCGCCGCACGCGCTTGGAAAGCGAAAAGGCTTACGAGCAGCGTCGTCGCCAATTGGGCTTGCCTTCACTCGCAGAAACAAGAAGTCGCGAAACACAGGAAGCTCAGGAAACTGTTGAATTCGTACGACAACACAAAGCTCGTGAGGAAAGCAAAGAGGCCTACTGGCGCTCACGCGCGACGGAGATTCGCGCTGAGGCTGCAGAGGTTGATGCGCAAATTTATTACCTGCAGTCTCGGCTGGCGGAATTCTCTAGTTCATCGCCATTTTCCGGGAGTTCCATCCCCGGTTATACAACAATCATCCCATACGGCGGCGGCTGGGGTCGGGGGCGGACCTATGGTCAGCGGACGCCCTATGGTTACGGAGGACCTATATTTGATCCCTACGGTTCAGCTTATCCTTATAGCTTCCCGACGCGGCCATATCAGTCTTACGACAGCTCCTACGAGCAGGCCAAGCTGGTTGAGCAACTAAACAACTTGCTGGTGAGGCGTGAAGGCCTTGCCGTTCGCTGGCGGCTGTTGAACGACGAAGCGCGTCGCGCGGGAGCGTATCCCGGCTGGCTCAGACCGTGAAGAGCAGAGGTCAGAGGTCAGAAGTCAGAAGTCAGAAGTCAGAAGTCAGAAGTCAGAAGTCAGAAGTCAGAGGTCAGTGCTTATCACTCTGGTCCGACTTTTCAACCGACAACTAACAATGGAGGAGCATTGACCACTGACTTCTGGCCGCTGACTTCTGACCTCTGGCCGCTGACTTCTGACTTCTGACCTCTGACTTCTGACCTCTGACCTCCGACCTTCGACCTCTGACTTCTGAGATGGCAAACAACTGGGAGACTGTTATCGGGCTTGAGATTCATGCTCAACTGAGCACCGAGTCGAAGATATTTTGTGGCTGCTCCACCAAGTTCGGCGACCAGCCAAATGCGAACACCTGTCCGGTGTGTCTCGGCTTGCCTGGGGCGTTACCGGTTTTGAATTGGCGGGCGGTGGAGCTGGCAGCGCGGGCAGCACTGTCCCTGGGACTCCAAATCAACGAACGGTCTGTTTTCTCGCGCAAGAACTATTTCTATCCTGACCTGCCAAAGGGCTACCAAATATCGCAATACGATCAGCCATTTTCAGCGCACGGAGTGTTGGAAATCATGACCGCGGAGCGCGACGAGGCCGGCCATGCGCGCAACTGGAGCGCCAAAACAGTTCGCGTCACGCGCCTGCACCTCGAGGAAGACGCCGGCAAGAATGTTCACGAAGGTCTGCCGGAAGTCGATCGCTACTCGTACATTGATTTGAATCGCGCCGGCACGCCGTTGGCTGAGATTGTCACAGAGCCGGACTTTCGTTCTTCGTGGGAGGCTTACGATTATGTCAATCACGTGCGCCGCGCCTTGCAATGGGTGGGCGCCTCCGAAGCCGATATGGAGAAGGGAAACCTGCGTTGCGAAGCTAATGTCTCGGTGCGCCGCGCCGGCGAGAACTTTGGCACCAAAGTGGAACTCAAGAATCTGAATTCGGTTCGTTTCATGCAGCGCGCCATTGAATACGAAGTGAAGAGACAGATTGCTGCGTTGGAAGCAGGGGAGCGTGTTAACCAGGAAACGCGGCTGTGGGATGAACGCGCTGCCGAAACTCGCGTGATGCGTTCGAAAGAAGAAGCGCATGACTATCGCTATTTCCCTGAGCCTGATCTGCCGCCGCTGCTTGTCACTCGGCGATTCATCGACGACGTGCTGAGTGCGATGCCGGAGCTGCCGGAGGCACGCCGCCAGAGGTTCATAGCGCAATATGGCCTGTCATTCAGCGACGCGTCGCAACTAACGTCCGACCGGGCCCTTTCGGATTACTTTGAAGCGGCGGCGGCGGCCGCGGCAAATCCGCGCGGTGCGTCCAACTGGATCAGATCGGAATTGCTGCGGGAAATAGAAAACGCAGGTATCTCGGCGTCCAATTGCCCGGTTTCGCCAGGCGAACTCGGGGCGCTGGTACGCTTGATCGATGAAGGAGCAATCAGCGGCAAACAGGGCAAGGAAGTGCTGTCGGAAATGTTCGCTTCGGGGAAGAGCGCCGCGACTATCATCGAAGAGAGTGGTTTGGTCCAACTGAGCGACACAGGCGAGATTGATCGGATCGTCGACGAGGTCATCGCCGCCAGTCCTTCGCAACTGACGCAGTTTCGAGCCGGCAAAGAAGCGTTGTTTGGCTACTTCGTTGGCCAGGTGATGAAGGCGTCAAAAGGGAAAGCCAACCCTAAAGTGGTCAACGAGCGGCTGAAAGAGAAGCTGAAGCAATAGTTTGATGATTAGGACTTCTCTGACCTCGGCTCTGCCGTCTGATGTGCGGTAAGGCTTGGCCTTACCGGGATGCGCTACTATGATCTTACTCCCCATTACCGCGAGGCGCAGCCTCGCGGTAATGGGGAGTCCTAAGAATAGTTAAAGACGACTAGTCGGAAAGGCATAGCCTTTCCGCACATCAGGCGGCCGAGCCGCGCGGTTGTATGAAGCTTAAGGGGACATCGGCGATCGTCACCGGCGGCACCAAAGGCATCGGACGGGCAATCGCCGAAGCGCTGGTCCGGGAAGGCGTGAACGTCTGCATTAGCGCCCGCAACCAAAACGAGATCGAAAGCGCAATCAGCGATCTGGGCAAATCTGGTACTGGCCGAGCGATCGGTTTCCAGTGCGACGTGCGCGATTACGAGCAGGTCAAGGCCCTGGTAGCGCATGCGACGGGCGAATTGGGCGGCCTTGATATTCTCATCAACAACGCAGGCATCGGTATCTTCGAAACCGTTGAAGCGATGACGCCGGAGGACTTTCGAGCGATTCTCGAAACCAATATCTTCGGGGTATTCTATTGCTGCCATGAGGCGATTCCGCAGATGAAGCAGCGCGGTGGCGGCTATATCATCAACATTTCTTCGCTTGCCGGCGCTAATCCCCACCCGCGCATGGCTGCATACAACGCTTCAAAGTTCGGCTTGAACGGCTTCAGCGAAGCGCTGATGCAGGAAGTGCGCCACGACAACATCAAAGTCAGTTACATCATGCCGGGTTCGGTGAACACGGAATTCGGCGGCGACGACCCGGGCGACACGAAGAGTTGGCAGCTGCAGCCGACGGACATAGCGCGTCTTGTTTTGGATCTGCTGCATCACGACGATCGCGCGCTGCCCAGCCGGGTGGAGATTCGGCCCAGCAAGCCGCCGAAGAAATAAGTTTACAGAGGGGGGAGAGGCGAAAGACGAGGCGTGCCGTTTCCATGCTTACTCTCTGTCTTATGCTGGGAGCATCTGTTGCCCAAACAAGGGCTCAAGAGCCTCAAGGAAGCCAGTCGGCTAACCTTCTTGAGTCTACGAGATTGAATTCATTGGTTCTCAAGCTCTATGGTGAGGGTAAGTATGATGAGGCTATCCCTTTGGCAAAGCGGGCACTGGAACTACGCGAGAAGGCGCTTGGTCCCGATCATCAGGGGCTGATTGCGCCCCTGCTCAATCTCGGAGAGCTCTACCGATCCAAGCAAAAACTTGGCGAGGCAAAGTCGTATTACGAACGGGCCCTGAGTATAGGTGAGAAGGCGTTTGGGCCTAACGATCTGAGAATAACAAGAATGCTCGACTGGCTGGCTATCACCGTTAATAATCAAGGAGATGACAAAAAGGAAGAAGCTCTTTTTCTTCGCGCTCTTACTATCAGGCAAAAAGCACTTAAAGGTGAAGACCCGGAAATCGCGCAGAATTTGTTTAACCTGGCTGAGATCTACTCCCTTCGTCGTGATTATCAAAAGGCGGAGCCGCTTTATCAACGAGTCATAAGCATCAGAGAGAAGGCGGGCACCCAGGATCATTCCGAGTTAATCAAAGCGCTGGACGCTTACGCTACTTTGCTATTCGCGACCAATCGATCGGACGAAGGAGTGCAGGTGCAAAAGCGAATTGCCGAGTTTTCGAGCAAGGCCGGGTTTATCCAGGGCGGCGTATTGAACGGTAGGGCAATCGTTCTGGTAACTCCCAGTTATCCGGCACTCGCGCGTAATGAGCGCGCATCGGGCTCAGTTCACGTGCAGGTAGTGATTGATGAAACCGGGAAGGTTATTTCAGCTAAGGCGGTTAATGCCGGTAGTATGCATTTGGCTTTGGTAAACGCGGCAGAAAATGCCGCACGCAAGTCCCGCTTTTCGCCAACTCTTTTATCGGGTGTTCCGGTCAAAGTTATCGGCACCATCATATACAACTTTGCTGCCTATTAAACAGTACCCTGGCTGAGATGCGAGCCGTCGTCCAGCGCGTAACGCGCGCGAGCGTGAAAGTTGATGGAGAGGTAGTCGGCGAGATTGGACAAGGTCTCCTTATCCTGCTCGGCATTGCCCGCGATGATACGGAGAAGGACGCCAACTACCTCGTCGAAAAGATTGCGGCGCTGCGCATCTTTGACGATGAAAACGGGCGGATAAATCGGTCGGTAAAAGATATCGACGGTAGCTTGCTGATCGTTTCGCAGTTCACGCTCTATGGCGACGTGCGACGCGGGCTGCGGCCTTCATGGATTGAAGCAGCCCAGCCTGAAATAGCGGAGCCGCTATATAATTACTTTGTCGCCCAAACCAAAAAGACTGTGCGACAGGTAGCAACCGGCAGCTTTCGCGCCATGATGCAGGTCGAGCTGGTCAATGATGGACCGGTTACAATTCTGCTCGATAGCCGGAGACTTTTTTGAATTCAAGACAGAGGGAATAACTGGAGGACTGATAGTGAAAGAAATTGCGACACGGGGATTAAACCGGAGGAATAATTTCAGAGCAAGCTTGTGGGCAGTATTAGTTCTTTGCGCCCTGCTGGCGTTTGTGCCGGGCTGTGGCAAAGGGGACAACACTGCGAAAGATTCGGATACGGATACGGAGGTGGACGCAAGTGTGCCCACCAACGTCAAGACCGGGGTCAAGCCAGAGCCGGACGCTCAGGTTGCCGTCATCGAAACAAATGATTACGGCCGCATTGTAATTGAGCTGTACCCAAACATCGCGCCCAGGATGGTCGAGCGCTTCAAGAAGCTAGTCAACGAGCACTTCTATGATGGCACTACCTTTCATCGTATAGATCCACAGCTCGGCATCATCCAGGGCGGCGATCCACTCTCGAAAGACAACGACCCGGCAAACGATGGGACCGGTGATTCGCCCTATCCAAATGTTCCCGGCGAGTTCAGCGACATTCCTTATGAGCGGGGGACGGTGGGTGCGGCCAGAAAAGGCGCCTCGCCGGGATTCGGTGGGAGGCCAGGCCTGACCGAAGCGCAAGCCTTCGACACGGCGAATTGCCAGTTCTACATCACTCTGAAGCGCCAGCCGGCTTTCAATAAGAAGTACACGGTGTTTGGCCGCGTGATTGAAGGAATTAAGACGGCGGAGATTATTATGGGCGCGCCGGTGAAGCAAGGGACTGAGCGCCCGGACCCAAGCATCGTGATAAAGAGCGTGACACTGCAGCCTCGAGCAAACTTCGCCCAGTAGGACAGGCATTCCTGCCTGTCATAAAACAGTAGCGGAGCACTAGAAGTTTTAGCACCGATGCAGTTTGCAATGAAATGATCGCGGTGCCGTAATTAGAGCGCCAAGGGCGCGAAATGAAAAAGCCTGGGCCAACGGCCCAGGCATGGTTCGGTAAGGATCCAAAGCGCTGAAGGCGCGAAATAAGCAATTTCGTCTTTTTATTTCGCGCCTTCAGCGCTCCATAGTCTATGAAAGATCCATCTTTCCTGGGGCGTTGCCCCAGGCTTTTTCATTTCGGGCCTTTGGCCCTTGCGAATGTGTTGCGTTGTTTTAGACAGGCAGGAATGCCTGTCCTACTAGATCGAATCGTCCGTCTTGGAACGCTCGTCCAGTTCATACCGATCACGGTCGCGGCGCTCGATCTTGTCTATGAATTCGAGCTCTTCATTGTCTTCGAAGCTGACGCCAACTGCGCGCGCATTCTCTTCTACCATGGACTGATCGGGAGTTGGATTATCGCCGGCCACAGTCTCTGAGCCGTCTTCGTTAACGTCTTCCCAGGTAGCATCAAGGTCGCCCCCCGAGTCTGAAGGTGACGCCGCCGTATTGTTTCGCAGACGATGGGCCAGCAGTTCCGGATCCTTCGGCGCGCGCGCAATCTCTTCCTCCATGAACTCCTCGATTTCCGGATCGGGTACGAATGCCGGATCGTTACTCAGGTACTCGAAATCGTTGGAATCTTCTTTAGCCACGTTATTCCCTTCCTTAATCGAAAAGTCTGGACTACGCGCCGTCAAACCAATAAGGCGCATCACAGAATGTGCGCCGCTAAATGACGATTGTTCAAGTGGCGCAACTATAACAATGCTTCACCAAATGAGCAATCTTACGCGCGGTGATGTCACAGCCGAACTCTCCAAATGGCATGGTTCATTTTGCTTTCCGACCTTTCATTCACACCGCGGCTTCAGCCCGGTGACTACGCACTTTCTTGAGAGTCGCAGAACCGTTTCAACGGTTTGCTCTTGCGTCGCAGTCTGGAAAGGTCTTTGGGAAACCGTTGAAACGGTTCAATGTATTTGATTCAGTCTTTTCCACCGGGCTGAAGCCGCGGTGTGAATGAGAACTGAAACAAGTGTGGATGCAATGTGCTCAAAACTGCGCGGTCCTCTCCAAATCGTTCGCTTGACGATTGCCTTGTGCGCCTCTACACTTGAAATCGCTGAACCAATATCACGTACTTCAATTGCAGATGTTTGCGCCAAAGGTGTGCCTGGTACCCTTGTCGTGATCGCACCGACGGTCTTCTATGCCGCCTGCCCTATTTAATTCGCTACAGCGCTTCGAGCCCAATCGCGGCCGCTCCGGCCAGTTCTTCTCTTTGCCTCAACTGGAAAAGGAAGGGATTGGTACGATTTCTAAACTGCCAGTTAGTATTCGCATCGTCCTCGAATCCGTCCTGCGCAACTTTGACGGCAAGAAGATCACCGAAGCGAACGTGCGGGCTCTGGCAACCTGGAATCCGCGCGCAGAACGCACCGCGGAAATACCGTTCGTAGTTGCGCGTGTGTTGCTCCAGGACTTTACCGGGGTTCCGCTACTGGTAGATTTGGCGGCGATGCGTTCGGCGGTAGCGCGTCTGGGAAAGAACCCCGCCATCATCGAGCCGCTGGTTCCGGTCGATCTGGTGATTGATCACTCGGTCCAGGTGGACTTCTCCAGCACCAGCGACGCGTTTACCAAGAACATGGAAATGGAGTTCAAGCGAAACAACTCGCGGTATCAATTCCTGAAGTGGGGCACCCAGGGCTTCGACGGCTTTCGTGTCATTCCGCCCGGGATTGGGATTTGCCATCAGGTCAACCTTGAATATCTGGCCAAGTCCGTTTGGGAAAAGCATGGACTCTACTACCCCGACACGCTGGTAGGAACTGATTCGCATACTACGATGATAAACGGCCTGGGAATTGTGGGCTGGGGCGTGGGTGGCATTGAAGCGGAAGCCGCCATGTTGGGCCAACCGGTATATTTCCTGACGCCGGATGTCGTTGGTGTGCACATGAGCGGCAAGTTGCGCGATGGGGTCACCGCCACCGACCTGGTGCTGCGGGTCACGGAAATGCTCCGACAGGCAAAGGTGGTGGGCAAGTTCGTCGAGTTTCATGGAGAAGGCGCCGCCACCTTGTCTGCTACCGATCGCGCGACGATCGCGAACATGTCGCCGGAGTACGGGGCCACTATGGGTTTCTTTCCAGTGGATGAGGAAACCTGCCTTTACCTCGAAGCGACGGGTCGCTCCGAAGAACACATTGACGCAGTACGGAACTATTTCAAGGCCCAGGGCATGTTCGGAATTCCGCAAAAAGGTGAATGCAATTACAGCACGGTGCTTGAACTCGAGCTTTCTTCAATTCAACCAAGTGTTGCCGGACCGAAACGGCCGCAGGATCGAATCGAGCTTCCGAATCTCAAGAACCAATTTAACCAGCTGCTGCAGAAACCGGTTTCGGAAGGTGGGTACGGCAAATCGAACGAAGACATCGGCCGCCGTCATGGTGCGGCGATTGGAGCTGATGTCGATGATGACGTTCATGTAGCCGGCGGTGGCGAACAGCACACCGACAGTGTGCCTGCGACCAGGAGTAACGATACCAGCGTAAAGAACACCAGTGTCTGGTCTGAAACGGAAATGGTCAATAACCGGCCCACGCCGGATCGCATGGTGGAGGTTCTGGCGGAAGAGTTTCCGCGAACTCAGATTGATGTCGGGCACGGCGACGTTCTGATTGCCGCGATAACTTCCTGCACCAATACCTCGAACCCGAGCGTGATGCTGGCGGCGGGACTGCTGGCTAAGAATGCAGTCGAACGGGGTATGAAGGTAAGCCCGTCTGTGAAAAACTCGCTGGCGCCCGGCTCGCGCGTGGTGACCGAGTATCTTGAAAGGACCGGGCTACAACCATACCTGAACAAACTTGGCTTCAATCTGGTCGGCTATGGATGCACCACGTGCATCGGCAACAGTGGCCCGCTCGATTCACGCATCGAACAGGTTGTAAACGAGCACGATTTGATCGGCGCCAGTGTGCTTTCCGGCAATCGCAACTTCGAGGCGCGCGTGCACCAGAGCATCAAGGCGAATTTCCTGATGAGTCCGCCCCTGGTTGTTGCTTTTGCCCTCGCCGGCCGGGTAAACATCGATATGTCGCAGGAGCCGCTCGGCAAAGGACAGGATGGCAGCGATGTTTTTCTGCGCGACATCTGGCCTCATACAGAGGAGGTCGGTGAGTTAATGCGCTCGGCGTTCGACAGTGAAACTTATCGCAAGTTGTATAGCGACTTCGCGGAACAGAATCCGCTGTGGAACGAGATTCCCACCACTGGCGGCCAGGTTTATGACTGGGATCCGCAGTCAACCTACATTCAGGAGCCGCCCTACTTCGAAGGATTCGGTCCTACCGTCGGCAAGATGCACGACGTTAGGGCCGCGCGGCCGCTGGCGATTTTTGGCGACTCGGTAACGACGGACCACATTAGTCCGGCCGGCGCAATCAAGCCCAATTCTCCTGCCGGACTTTACCTGCAACAGCAGGGAGTCAGCATCGATGACTTCAACAGCTATGGCTCGCGAAGGGGTAATCACCAGGTGATGCTGCGGGGAACGTTTGCCAACGTTCGCATCAAGAACCTGATGGTGGCGGGTACGGAAGGCGGCGTCACAATTCACCAGCCGAGTGGCGAGCGCCTAAGCATTTATGATGCGGCGATGAAGTATCAGGCGGAAGGTGTGCCGCTGGTTGTGATTGCCGGACAGGAGTACGGCACCGGCAGCTCTCGTGACTGGGCCGCGAAGGGGACTAGGTTGCTCGGCGTGAAGGTTGTGATTGCGCAAAGCTTCGAACGCATCCATCGCAGCAATCTGGTCGGCATGGGCGTGCTGCCGTGCCAATTTGAAGAAGGGACGAGCGCGGCGTTCTTGAGACTCGACGGGACCGAAACATTCGACATCACTGGTCTGGAAGGCGACGTGAAACCGCGTCAGCCCGTAACGCTGGTGGTCCGTCGCGGAAACGGTGTAACTGACAACGTGCCGCTGATTCTGCGCATCGACACGCCTATCGAGATCGATTACTTCCTGCACGGCGGCATCCTGCAGTATGTCTTGCGGCAAATATTGGCCGGCACAACAGATTTCTGATGCGGGCTGATTACCGAGACGAAGAATGCGGCGTTTAGAGTACCGACTTTAGTCGGGCGGTTCTCAACGCGCTAAAAGCCCGACTAAAGTCGGTACTCTAAACACCGTGCGCCGCCCTTGAATTCAGATTTCTAACGCTCCAACGCTTTGCGATCCCACTTGGCGAGATTAGCTCCCGCATCATAGGTGCTTTGCAGAAAATCCATCAGCGTAGTCTCCGGTGATCCGGACTGGCGCACGGCATCATACGGCAACAAAAACTCCTTCATATCTTGCGAATAGAATGCGGTCGCTGGTTTGATCTGTGATTCGGGCAGGCCTAACGGTTCGGGGGCGGTGTACGAGTAGAAGGCTGCCTGCACGCCATTGCCGCCGGGCCAGAATCCGTGACTGATCACTTCGTGGGAGTAGGCCTCCTGCGTCATCTGGTCGGCGCCTTCGCGTGGTGGCGCCGGGCGACCGGAGAAGCGCGTGACTGCGTGGTCGAAGCTGCCCCACCAGAAATGTACGGGACTGACTTTGCCGATGAAGCGTGCGCGAAACTCCTTGAACTCCTCGTCAATCTTCACCAGCGTGCGCCAGAATCGATTAACATACTCAGCGTCGTAACTCGCGTGCGTGCGGTCCTGATCGAAGCGAATCGGATTTGGGATCTCGACCGGCACCGGCCAAATCCTTATGTCGATTCCCAGGCCATGCAATGCCACCATCACTTCACGATAGAAATCGGCGACCGATTGAGGACGCAGCGCGAGTGTAGTTAGGGAGCCGTCGCTGCAGTCTATTTGTAGTTTATGATCGATGAAATCGAATTCAATCTCGAAGATGCGATCCTGGTAGGGCATAGGCGAGGTTGTCAGACCCCGCGCCGAAACATAAAGCGGAGCATTCCACCAGTGGTTGATTAGCGGCGTTTGCTTGAGACGAATTTTGCCGACGATCTGTGTCCACATGTGCAATGTCGCCAGCGTGTCCTGCCATTCTTCAAGAACCAAAGACGGCCACGAATTGTCAGTCATAATTTGGAAACATACGCCGACATGGGCCAGAGTGCCAGCGCCGTAGAAAGCCGGCGATGGTTCGTGGGGTTTGGTGCTGTTTGGTGTGGTTTCGTGGATCGGAACCTTGGCGACATAGAGCGCGCGATCCACGAAATCACACAAAAAGTCAGCACGAAAGGGCCGTGATCCAACCGCCTTAGACTTTGGCAACACGACAGTGCTAAAGTTCGAACATCATCTTCAGAGGCTTTAAATTAAAGGAGCTTTCTAATGTCATCTGTGAAACCCGCGGAGACCACTACACCGCGTAAGTACCAACTCTTCATCGACGGCCAGTTTGTTGATGCCGAATCTGGTAAGACGTTCAACTCGCCAAACCCGGCCACCGGCGAGACATTCGCTGAAGTTGCCGAGGGCGACAAGGCAGACATCGACAAAGCCGTAGCGGCTGCCCGCCGCGCCTTCGAAGGCAAGTGGTCAAAAATCAGCGCCCGCGATCGCGGGCGAATGATTTACAAGCTAGCCCAACTGATCGAGCAGCACGCGAATGAGCTTGCCGAGCTCGAGACTTCCGACAACGGCAAGCCGATTCGCGAATCGCTTTACGTCGATGTGCCCCAGGCAGTGGAGAACTTCGAGTACTTTGCCGGCTATGCCACCAAGATCGAAGGCGAAACCATTCCGGTCCCGGGACAGATGTTCAACTACACCTTGCGCGAGCCAGTCGGCGTGTGCGGGCAGATTATTCCCTGGAACTTTCCGCTGCTGATGGGCGCATGGAAGCTTGCACCGGCGCTCGCCGCCGGCAACACAGTTGTGCTGAAGCCCGCGGAACAAACTCCTGTTACCGCCATGGAGCTGGCAAAGTTGATTCAGGAGGCCGGTTTCCCCGAAGGCGTCGTGAATATCGTTCCTGGCTATGGCGAAACTGCGGGCGCCGCGCTGGCCGCGCATCCCGGCATAGATAAGGTCGCCTTTACCGGCTCGACCGAAGTGGGAAAACTTATCGCCAAAGCAGCGGCTGAAAATCTGACAAAGGTTTCGCTCGAGCTGGGCGGCAAGGCCCCGAACATTGTTTTCGCCGATGCCGATATCGACCAGGCCGTGAATGGAGCGATGATGGGCATCTTCTTTAATCAGGGGCAGGTATGCTGCGCCGGCTCGCGCATTTTCCTTGAAGAGAGTGTAAAGGACGAGTTCCTGGATCGCTTCAAAGCAAAGGCCGAAGGCGTGAAGGTCGGCAACCCAATGGACAAGGCGACCCTGATGGGACCGCAGGTTTCCATGGAACAGCTCGACCGCATCAAGGGCTACGTCGGGATTGCGCGTGAAGAAGGAGCCACAGTCCTGAGTGGTGGTGAAGCGCCAGAGCTTGAAGCAGGATTCGAGAATGGATACTTCTTCAAGCCGACAATCTTCAGCGAATGCACTAATCGAATGCGCGTCGCGCAGGAAGAGATTTTCGGACCCGTCTCGTCGGTCATCACGTTTACGGATGAAGGCGATCTACTCAAGCAGGCCAACGACACGATCTATGGTCTGTCCGCCGGCATCTGGACCCGCGATATTGTGCGCGCCCATCGATTCGCCCGGGACATCAAAGCCGGGGTAATCTGGATCAATACGTTCAATATGTTTAATGCCGCTTCGCCGTTTGGCGGTTTCAAGCAATCGGGCTACGGACGCGAAATGGGTAAGGATGCGCTCCAGCTTTATACCCAGGTGAAGAGCGTGTGGGTGGATCTTTCCGGAAAGCCAATCGGCTGGTTTGGCAAGTAAGGCAATCCGTAACACGAATACAGAACCGGGAGCGGTAGCGACCGGGTCGGCTTGCATAACCATCTTTGTATAGCGCTTGATTTAACCGGTCGCTACGCTCCCGGTTCCGTATTTGTCGACCCACGAATGAGCACTGGAAACCATTCGACAATCGGCGGCATCATTAAAATGCGACCTGTCCCGATCCTTAAGTTTGCTACGCTCTCCCATGATCAATTTGAAACATGAAAAGGAGATGCGATGAGCTTAACTCGTAAAGTTGGATACCTGTCAGTCGTTCTTGGCCTTGCGCTTTTTCTATCGGCCTGTCCCAGTAAAACAACAATTTCCCAAATCAACGCCAACCCGGCAAAGTACAACAACAAGGAAGTCGGGATAATCGGTACTGTAACCGACAGCTATGGCGTGCTGGGTAAAGGCGCATATGAAATAAATGATGGTACCGGCAAGATTTGGGTGGCAACAACGCGGGGCGTGCCTTCGCGCGGCGCGCGTGTCGGCGTTTCCGGCCGTCTCCACACCGGATTCAACTACGGCGGCAGAAGCTACGGAACGATAATCGAGGAGACCGGCCGCAGTTCTAAACGACCATAGAGAACTGCGCAAACCGAACGACGAGATCTGCTTGAAAGAATCTGCCGGCGAAAGAGCCTTGATAGAGGACCTCGACGAACGGTTTGCGCGTCTTCACCGAAATGCATGCGATCTCCTGATGTCGGTTTCGGCGGAAGCGCTTGGAGCGCAGCCGCGCGAATCCGATACGTCACCACCGCTGGATTCGTTGCGGGAAAGTATTCTGCGTGGCGCGGCGATCGTGGAACAAACTTTCGGCGGTATTACCGCAAACCTTTGGGATGATCCGTTCGAATGGACCTTGCCGGAGACATTAGATACGCGTCAGCGTCTCGTAGAATATCTGGAAGAAGTCGAAGCAACCCGCAAGCGTGCCTTCGAAGGCTTTTCGACTGACACGGAACTTTTGAAAAAGGTCGCGGTTCCATCAGGAGAACTACAAACTCTCTTGAGTCTGCTTCTGGACACGCTGGTGCGAGCTGTTGACTACCAGGGCCGGGCCATCACGACGGTGGAGACCCTTCCGAAGTGAGCGCTGCCGGGTTATTATCTGGCAGCCCACGTTTTTTCGCATTAATATTCGAGACCGAGGACCCGGCGTAATGTACTGTCCACAATGCGGCCAACAACAAAATTCAGAGAATTTGAGGTTCTGCTCAAGATGCGGCTTTCCGGTTGAAGGTGTGCTCGCCCTAATCGCAAACGGTGGCAACCCTGGCCCGTATCTTGGTGCGAACCAGGGGCGTTCACCTCGTGCTCGAGGCGTGCGTCAAGGAGCGGCATTGTTTCTTCTGGGCGTACTCATCGTGCCGATACTTGGCGTGCTCTATCACCTTGTCAACGAAAGCTTCTTTGGCCTGTTAGTTCCTCTTTCGGCCCTCATTTGTTTTGTTGGTGGCCTGACGCGAATGCTCTTTGCGGCCGTTTTCGAGGACGGCAAGCCAAACATGCGGGTTATGCCGCCGGGCTACGCACCCCCGCTGGTGGGAATGCCTGCACAGGCTTTACCTCCAGTTTCGGCGAATCCGGGTGCCGTATGGCGGCCGCGTACATCGACAGCGGAATTGGTCCGCCCGCCCAGCGTCACTGAAAACACTACACGCTTGCTTGAGAAGGACGATTCAAAGCAACGCTAGCTGGCGCGCCATCTTCACCGGAATGACTATCCGCAGATTACGCAGATTACACGGATTAAGTAACAAGGACAGGAACAGCGTCAACGCTGGAAGACTTGCAGTCAGGAAGGGGGCCTGCCCCCGCTGCCTTTAGTAGCTGAGGTGCCAGAATTGAAAAACAAATTTAAGAGCGGGGGCATGCCCCCTTCCTGACTGCAAGTCTGCCTGGTTGAGTTCTGCGTGGCTGGTTTTGCTTTCTCATTTTCTTGTCTGCGTAATCTGTGTAATCTGCGGATTCCCATCCTGCCGCACGAGCTATCGAGTCCGCTTAGATGATGATTCAAACAGCCACAGCCTGTCCGATTTCTGAGCGATTGCGTGAACGAATCAAACGCGAAGGGCCGATCACTTTTCGCGACTGGATGGACGCTGCGCTTTACGACCAGTACGAAGGTTATTACTGCCGTCGCGATCGTCGGCGCTGGGGCAGGGAAGGCGACTATCGCACCAGCCCCGAGCGCAGCAGTTTATTTGCCGCCACATTCGCTTGCTACTTTGCCGGACTTCATGCAGAGCTCGGGCGCCCGGCTGAGTGGAACATTGTCGAAGTTGGCGCCGGAGATGGCGAATTCGCTTGCGGCGTGCTCGAAACATTGCAGATCCGTTTTCCGGAAGTCTTCTCAGCAACCCGTTACGTTATCGATGAAGCCGGCCCCGGATCAATTTCCCGCATCCGGGAACGGTTGGAGTCATTCACTGGCTGCGTCGCGTTCAAATCTCTGAACGACATTGGCTCCATCGACACGGGAATAATCTTCTCCAACGAATTGCTCGATGCGTTTCCTGTGCATCGAATTACGGTTCGTGAGGGCCGGGTTTGCGAATTCTATGTGTCACTGGATGAGTCTGAAGATTTTAGATGGAGCACCGGCCCTCCCTCGACACGGGGAATTGACGAGTATCTCGAGGCCTCTGCTATTCAGCTCAAGGAAGGTCAGGTAGTTGAAGTGAATCTCGCAATCGAGAAGTGGCTGGACCTCGCGGCAAAGAAACTTTTTAGAGGTTATGTCATTACCGTGGACTATGGCGCGGAAGCGGCGAATCTCTACGGGTCGGCAGAACACTTTGAAGGAACGCTACGAGCCTACCACCAACATCAACTGGTCGAGGACGTGCTGGCCCGGCCCGGCGAGCAGGACATCACAACGAGCGTCGATTGGACGCATGTGAAACGAGTGGGAGAGCAACTTGGTTTGGCCGCGATCGACTTTGACCGGCAGGACAGGTTCCTGCTGAGGACTGGTTTGCTGGAAGAGCTCGAGGTGCAATCACAGCGCGCCTCAAGTGATGCCGAACGATTGCGCCTGATTACCAACGCGAGGGAAATGATCCTGCCAAACGGAATGGCCTCGAGCTTTCAAGTGCTTGTTCAGGAAAAGGAGCAGTAGTTTGCGAATTTCAGTTTAGTTTACCAACCAAGTCGCGGCGGCTCTGCCGCCGCACAGTGCGTAAGGCTATGCGGGCTATGCGTTACCATTACCAGTTGTTGATAGAGGCTGCGCCTCTCCCGCTGGGGCGTAGCCTCAGAAACCAGATGGCCAGACGCGGAAAGGCAAAGCCTTACCGCACTGTGCGGCGGCGGAGCCGCGTATGCTGTTAAGTCTATGAACCCTGCATTCGATCTGATCGATGTTTGCCACACGATTCACGATGGCCTGATCACCTACAAGGGCCTGCCTCCTCCAGTTATCACCGACTACCTTACGCGCGAAAAGTCCCGTGACCACTACGCGCCGGGAACCGAATTTCAAATAGGCAAGATCGAAATGGTGGCAAACACCGGCACCTATCTGGATAGTCCATTCCATCGCTATGCAAACGGAAGAGATCTATCAGGACTGGATCTTAACTCGCTCGCGAACATTGACGGCATCGTAGTGCGCCGGGTGGGCTCAACTGAGCGCGCAATCTCTGGCGCGGCTTTGAAAGAGTTCGATGTGAAGAACAAGGCCGTGCTCTTTCATACCGGATGGGACCAGCGATGGAGAACCGACGGGTATTCGGATGGGACGCATCCTTTTGTTAGCGGCGAGGCGGCAGATTATTTGGCGGAGGGCGGCGCAACTCTGGTTGGCATCGACTCCTTCAACATTGACGACACCGCGGACGGCCGGCGCCCGGCGCATTCAATCCTATTGGCGAAAGGAATCCCTATCGTCGAGCATCTCTGCGGTCTCGGCGGCCTTCCCGACAACGGTTTCAAGTTCTTTGCCGTGCCCGTCAAGGTAAAGGGCTTCGGCACCTTTCCCGTGCGTGCATTCGGCATTGTTCCGAAACAGGGTGCTGATACAACTGGCCCAGCTGAATTACGATAGATGCGGGGCTCATGAGGTAAGTACCGCCACGCGGTCACTGGTGGGTGCCATAGCAAATACTCTTGACTTCGGTCCATGAGGTCAGTACCACCATGCGGTAGCAGGTGGGTCAAACCATTGCCGATTGCCAATTGCCGATTCTCTGTCTCGCTAAAATCCAATTGGCAATCGGAAATCGACAATTGCCAATGTAGGGACCCACCTGCTACCGCATGGTGGTACTGACCTCACCGGGCCCGCAGCAAGAGCGTGGCTATCGAGACAAGCCCCACGCGCTACCGTGTGATGATAGTGACCTCATGGGACCGCTGGTTGGCTACGGGTAAGCGCTCAATTGCTTAGAACAGTTGGAATTTGATGGTTAGGTACTTCTTGGGATTCTGGCGAAAGTCGTAAAGTAATTTGACGCTTTCAGAGGAAAGCTGGTTGACGTTTGAATAGAGCTGCTCGTCCGTCAGTAGCTTACCGACTGTGCCTTCGCCGCGCTGGGCACTTGCCACCACGTTATCAATTCGCTCGGCGGTCGTATTGAACCGCGCGATGGCCGTGCGCGCGTCGTTATAGATAGCCTCGTCCTTCACCAGTTTTCCCAAGGTGCCCCGCCCGGCGTTAACATCGGCAACGATGTTGTCGATTTGGTCCATCGAATGATTAACTCGATCGGCAAGGCGATTCACTTTATTGTACATCTCGTCGCTGGAAAGGAATTTACCCGCCGACCCTCGACCCGCCCGAATGTCTTCGGAAATCTTCCTTAGATTTACCGTGATCTCGTTCGCGTTGTTATAAAGCGCTTCATCGTAGAACAACTTTCCGGCCGAGCCTCTGCCGCTCTTGATCTGCTGCATCAGATCTTCCGTGTCACGAATCGTGGCGTTCAAATTGTTGTAAAGGGCCTCGTCGGTGAACAGGTGGCCCACCGTGCCTTTTCCTTCGCGAACATCCTTTACCACTTCGTTAAGCTGGTCGGAGAGTTTGGTCAAACGCTGGGCCAAGTCGGTGCCCGAGGTAGCAAAGTCGCTGATCGTGTTCGCTGCCGATGACGGCAGGATGGCATTCTCCTGAATTGGCTGCCCCAGGGAAGTTCCCGGGGTGACGTTTATGATCATCTCGCTGCCAAGAAGACTGGGTGCTGCCTGTAATGCCATCGAATCGGTGCGAATGCGTTGGGTCGCGGGTTGGCCATCAATCGTCGCATCGACAGCGAGCTTTACTTCGACCCGCTTATCGCCGGGTACATTCGACGGGGGCAGCAGCCTGATCTCCTCAACCTTGCCGATACGCACGCCTGCGAGCCGCACTTCGGATCCTTCACGCAAGCCATTCGCGTCTGCGAAGCGCGCGCGAAGATGCAGCTTGCGAGCAAACGGGTTGATATCGCCCGATGCATTCAGGATAAGAAATATCAGCACCGCGATCGACACCACTACAAGTAAGCCGACGCGCAGTTCACTAAGGCCGATGGTCTTCTTCGCTGGTGGCATAATTCCAAGGCAAAACTAAAAAGTTAAAAGGCAAAGCCAGAAACAAAGCGCCCTGAGCCTTTCCTTTTCCTTTCTCCTTTTGCCTTTTTCCTTTCTTTTCAGTGTCCGCGCAGAAATTTCTGAATGTACGGATCCTCCGCTTTGCGCAGCGTTTCATCCGTACCGCTAAAAATCACCTTGCCGGAGCGCATCATCAAGGTCTTGCAGTTAATCAAGCAGAGGCGTTCGCCTTCCCGTTCGAACACTACTTCACCTGCCTCGTTGACGACCGCGTATTCAGAGGAAAGGTAATCCAAATTGTTCATTTCGTGCGTCACGAAAATTGATGAGACATCCTCCAGGTCGCGCAGCTTCATGGCCAGCTCGCATATTGTACGCGCAGTGGGCGGATCCAATCCGGCGGTGGGCTCGTCAAACATTACGATTTTCGGATCACCCACCAACGCGCGGGCAATGCCCACCCGGCGGCGCATACCGCCCGACAACTCGATGGGCATTTTGTCAATCGCATCCTCGAGGTTAACGAACTGGAGCATCCGCCGCACCTCCGGTTCGACTTCTTCGTCAGGAACTCCCTGTTCGTGGAGGCGAAACGCGACATTGTCATAGACTGAAAGTGAATCGAAGAGAGCCCCCTCCTGGAAAATCATTCCGATCTTCTTGCGAACCCACATCATCTCGACTTCCGTGAAATGCGTAATGTCCACCCCGTCAACTAACACATGGCCGGAATCAGGCTTCAGCAGACCAAGCACGAGCTTAATAGTTGTAGACTTGCCGCAACCAGACCCGCCCAGAATGATCTTGGTTTCGCCTTTCATGACTTTGAAACTGAGACCATCGAGTACTTTGCGGTCATCGAATGACAGATGCACATCACGAAATTCTATGGCGGGAATTGCGCGGTCGCGATCGTCTACCTCATGGAAAGTGGACTCCGCGGCGTTAGCGCTGACCCGGCCGTCAATTCCTGATTGCGACAGCTGGTTCCGATCGTCAGTGACTTCTGATTCCTGTACACTCATGAGTTAGGTGGTGCCTAGAATAACCTGAAGCGCCTTCGCAAGGAAGAAATCCGAAATGATAACCACGATTGACGCCATGACGACGGCGGAGGTGGTAGAGCGGCCGACGCCTACGGTGCCGCCTTCAGTCTTCAGGCCCTTGTAACATGCAACAGTGCCCATCAGAAAACCGAAGACTAATGGTTTTATGATGCCGCCAATAATATCATTCGTGGTAATGCCGTCGCGCACAGATGTAATGAACATCGTCGAAGGCAAGTCATACAAACCTATAGATACTGCCCAACCGCCGCAAATCCCGACCACGTCGGCCAGGACCGTTAACAGGGGAAGCGTGATTATCAAGGCAATTATGCGGGGCGTCACCAGCTTGCGCACGGGATCGGTTCCCAGCGCGCGCATGGCGTCGATCTGCTGCGACACTACCATCGAGCCCAGTTCTGCCGAAATAGCCGAGACCACTCGACCTGTCACCATTAGCGCGGTCAGAACTGGTCCCAGCTCGCGCACCAGCGATAGGGCGACCAGGTAACCTAATTGGTTAAGAGCTCCATATGATGCCAGGGTGGGATAAGTCTGCAACGTAAGCACGCCGCCGGTAAAAAACCCGGTGAGGACTATGATCGTCAGCGAACCGACGCCGATGAGATCCATCTGCGCGATCGTCTCAGGAATGTACCTGGGGCGTTTGACGATCCCGCGAGCAGCGCGCGCCGCCAGCAAAGTTATCTCTTGCAATTCGAGCAGACCGCGCGTTGCAATGTTCATTGGAGAGTTAGTAAGAGAAGACTTGCGGACAACAGCTAGTTAACTTATCAAGTTTTTAGACGTCCGAGGCCAGAAAGCTTAGTGCGCCGATCGACGCGGACATAGCGCCCACTCTGAAACCTCAGAGCTTGCCCGGCGCGGAAATCAAAAGCGGCTTATGATGCGCAAATTCGGCTTCACGCGTCAAGTTAATAAGAGGGTTGAGAGCGCGCTGAGGATCGGGGTTCGCGATTGTTCGCAGTAGCGGGGGCGTCGAACACGGGAAGCCCGCCTCGTTCATTCGAAGCCGGGCCCTGCTTTATCGTGGTGGCTGACGCCGTTATGGTTGTTGTCTTTGACGCAAATTGCCGGGACGCGCGCGTGGGCCCATGTTCGGTCTTAGATTGCCGTCGCGCTGGAGGGCATCCCGTCTCCTCTGTAAACCGTCTCGGGGCCGCATCTGATCATTGTTGCTCTGGTTGCGCCGTTCTTCCCTCAGGTTCTGGGCTTGTTGCCGCAGAGCGCGTAGCTTGGTTAGTTGCTCGGGAGTCAGGACGCGACGTATTCGTATTTCTGTGATTGCGCGCATGCGGGTGGCTACCGCCTGCGCGTCTGCCAGTTCGTGCGCTCTTTGTTCGATCAATGCCTCGCTCGAATTGTCTGCTTGAATGGCGTCATCGAGGGCTCGTTGCGCTTGACGCAGACGCTGATTCAAGGCGAAACGCTCGTCCTTGTTTTGCTCGCGAATGGCTCGAATCTTCTCGACCTGCTCGGCAGTAAGATTTAGTTGGCGAATGGGATCGCCCTGGGGACTCATCTGGGTGCTTTGGGTTTGGGGCGGATCACCCGCGTTCTGCTGGCCCGCGGCAAGCGAAGCGCTACTCAACAACGCGACGCTTGATAGCAAGCCTGCGAAGATTAGTGCCGTCAATTTACGACCGTTACTGAAGGTTGTTTTCATAATCGTTTGATCTTCTCATGATACTGCGTTGGGGCAATCGTTTCGCCGGCCGGCAAACCTAGTTAGATCCGCCATCCAGCAGAAACGAGATATCGTCGTCATCCGTACCTGGTTTCAGGCCCAGGTCTGCTGCCAATTGTTCCCGCTCCGCTCTTGATAAAAACCGTCGCGCCGATCGAGGCACAGACCTTGGCTTAACACCCGGAGTTTGTGGTTCATGCGCTGAGGCCGCAAGCAGCCGGGGCGAGTTTTCCGGTTGGCTGACTTGCGGTGCCTCTTTGTTCGGCAAGCCGCCAGCGGATTCCTTTTCCTTCGTTCTCTGATTGACAAGCATCTCGACCCTGGCATCCAGTTCTTGCTGGGTGTAAAGCTCCTGCGACGGCCTAAACATGCGCCCAACAAACAACGCGCCAAGTACACAAAGGAGCAACGTTGCCAGGGCTGTCGCGCCGCGCAGCCAAACCGGCGAAATGGCAAAGAACTCGCGCAAGGCAGCCCACGCCGACAGCCTTGTTCCAACTCTACCGGCAGCCAGGGAGGGAAGTAACTCAGGCACGGCAATTGATTCTGGTTGCCCGGCTGTACCCAACACTTCTGCTCGCCAGAGTGACATCGATTCACGCACCTGGTTGAAAACGGAGAACTCCGATCGACACGCGGCACAAAGGCGCATGTGACTGGCGAACTCTTGTGCTTCAGCCGGGCTGGCTTCCTCGTAAAGGAAAGCCATCATGTCGTCGGCTCGATGGCAAATAGGTCTATCGGTGTTTTCTCTCATCGCATCTAATCCTGTGTTTTCAATTACTGGTCTTGTGCAAGACCGTTTCCAAATTTCTCCAGTCGTAGTTGTAACTGTCGCAGTGCTGTGTAAAGGCGACTCTTGACGGTGCTCAGCGGCAGGTTCAGCACCTCGGATATTTCCTGAAACGTCAGCTCCTCGAATTCCTTCATCACAACCACCTGTCGTAGTTCGGTTGGTAGAGCACCGACCGCGCGCCGCACTGCCTGGCTTCGCTCGCGACCTTCAGCAACGTTAGCAGGCGAAATGTGCGCCGGTAGCGAGAACACCGCGGCATCTTTTTCCGCTTCCTGGTCGAGCCCGGTTTCGTTGCGAACCTTTGCCCGCCGCTGCCGCGTAATGCACTGATTGATCGCAATTCTGTGCAGCCACGATGAAACCTTTGCGTCGCCACGGAATCCGCGCAGGTTGCGAAAAGCTGCGAGAAAAGTCTCCTGCGTAGCATCGCGGGCATCTTCTTCACGGCCGAGCATGCCGAAAGCCAGGGCGAATATGCGCCGCTCCCAGCGGCGTACGATCTCGCCGAAAGCATCCACATCGCCTGTTAGTGCCTGCTGTACGATCTGCTCGTCGCTCGTAGCCGACTCCATTCTTTGTTGCTGCCCCACAAGACGCTTAACTCGGGCGGGCACCAATCCAGCTATGTCCCCAACAATTAGACGCTCCCGACCCCCGCGGAGTCTGCGAAAGTATCGCATGAAAGACACCGTGCTGGAATGGGGACCCAGCGGCCCGCTTGTACCTTTGAAGACTCAAGCAACTCACGTTTGCGCCGGAACGCTCCTACTCGATACGCTCTTCTTCTTCATGACTTACTCCCGCCTTATCAATAAGTTAAACCTTGCCAAAACAAGTTGACAGCTCTAGTCGTCGACGGTTAGTATCGTCATGCGGACAGTTCGCCGCTAATACCTGCACCAAACTTCTCAATAAGCTCATTTGATCGCTTAGCTACCTGATAACCGCTTCCCAAAATGTTCGAACGCTTTAATCGAATCAGGCTCCTCTATATCGTGTTGGGAGTCCTTCTACTGGTCGGCCTGTTGCCCCTGGGGCTGGCCGGCGCTCTGTGGTCCAGCCGCAGCGCTGAAGAATTGCGTTCGATCGAGGGTCGCTATCAGGCGCAGTTAGTTCAGGACAAGGCGCGGCAAATCGAACTATACGGTCAACGCTATCGCGACGTGGTGACTGGGCTGGCCCAGGCATTTGAGATTGCCGGAGGCATTCACTCGCTCGCTGACCCAGGATACGACGCGCGTTTACAGAAGGCCCTCCAGAATGATCCGAACCTGATTGCGCTGGCAATCTGGCCCGTTAAAGGCGAGCTTCGGCGAGCCTTTCAATCAGACATCATCCGACGGGACGAAGTCGACCAACGCGTAAGCGAGGTGCTTGCGCACATGAATGGACGTGGTGTGGTTATTAGCCGCCCCCAGATAATTCACTCAGGTCAGGAGATGAGTTTGACGATCGCAGCCCCGGTAATGGACGGGAACGATCTGGTGGCTGCGGTGGTTGCAGTGGTTTCTTTTCAGGAAGTATTTAAATCGGTCCAACAGCCAACTTCAAGAACCGAGGCTGAACTTCTGGATGCGGGGCTGCCAGTGGTATTCGTTGTCGATCAAAATGGCCGGGCCGTTGCGCATCCGGATGCTCGGGTGGCTTTCAGTGAGCGGCCTATGACGGATTTCAAGGTCGTGCAGGACTGGCTGGAGACGGGAGCTCATTTGCAGTCGGCGCTGGCGCCGTTCACTACCGAGCGTAATGGTAAGCGGGTCGAGATGCTTGGCTCCTATGCCACGGCTGAACTGGACCGAACATCATTGCTGGGAGTTATCGCCATCCAGGATGAAGCTGCAGCCCTGGCTTCAGTTAGGGACATGCGCCGGCAGACAGCCGTGATAAGTCTGTTTTCGGCCGTGCTGGCACTGCTGGCCGGCTTTTACTTTGCGAAGAAGTTAACGCAACCTGTCCGGGAATTAGCCGCCGGCGCGCAGCGCATCGCTGCTGGAGATTTCTCCCGCCGGATCGAAGTTCTCGGACACACCGAACTGGGCGAACTAGGTGTCTCGTTCAACCAGATGACTGACCAGGTAGAACGTTACATCGCGGATCTGCAACGATCGGCAAATGAAAATCGTGAACTATTCATCGGGTCGGTGAAAGCATTGGCGGCCGCTATTGACGGCAAGGACCCTTACACTCGCGGTCATTCAGAACGTGTTTCGCGATTCTCAGTAGCGATTGCGCTGGGCATGGGCCTGTCGGCTGACGAAACAGAAAAGATCAGGATCAGCGCGCTGCTACATGACGTGGGCAAGATTGGAATTGACGACAATATTCTGAAGAAGCCGGCCGGCCTGACGGACGAAGAGTTTGAAATTATGAAAACTCATCCGCAGAAGGGCTACAAAATCATGTCGCAGGTTCCGTCCATGCGCGAGTTTTTGCCAGGCATGTACATGCATCACGAAATGATCGATGGCAAAGGATATCCGCAGGGCTTGAAAGGTGATGAGATTCCTCTAATGGCGCGCATCGTCTCGGTAGCTGATGCCTTTGATGCGATGACTACGGAGCGACCTTACCAGAGTGCGATGAAGTTCGAAGATGCCTTGCGGCTAATAAAGACTCTGACAGGCGCTCGTTATGATCCGTGCGTGGTAGCTGCGTTTGTCGCGGCCTGCGAATCCGGCCAGATTCGACCAGGGTCAGTAAAACTGAGACGCCGGCCCGAGGAGTCCGTCCTGGCCGATGAAAGATTTTCCGAAATGAATCAAGTACTTGTCTCGCCGGCGCCTGCTCCAGTGGGATAAACCTACCGGGGCTGCTCCTGATCCGTTCAAGTAACCAGCTTCAATTATCAACCCTGTTGCCGCATCGCTTTTGTTGGGATGCGGCAATTGTGTCTATAATCGATGCTCTTTTAGCTAAACCTGCGTCGTGCGCTCTGGTGGCGGGTAGCACTGCGATAGTGAACCTTAAAGGATAAGGGTGTGCATTAATGGCCTTTTGGAAGCGAAAAAATCAGGATCGTTTCATCTCGCTTGGGTTGAACGAGCCTGTGTCCGGTGAAGCTCAGGCAGAAGAATCTCTAGGTGATGAGGCCGTGATGGCAGCTGAGCCGGTTGCGATTGTGCCTGTCGTCGGCTCTGCTGAGATCCCGCCAACCAGGACCGGCGGACAAACCGCAAAGAAACCCGCGCCATTTGCCACTTCTGTTCTGGGTCTAAACCTTTCCATGGAAGAGCTACAGGCGCAGGAAGCCGCGCTTGAGCGGGAACTCTCTGCGCGCTTCCGCCGCGCGGTGGCAGCGACCCGCGACTCGCTTTCCGAAAGACTCGATACTGTCTTTCAGGGCCTGAAGCAAATTGATGAGAACCTACTGGACGAATTGGAAGAAGCATTAATCGCAGCCGACATCGGCGTCCCTACTACGCAGCATATTCTTGAAACTGTGCGCCGGGGCGTGGCCCGGAAGCAGATCAACGATCTCGACGCATTGAAGTCAGCCATCAAGACGGAATTGATAAAGATCTTGCATGCGTCAGAGGAACATGGCGTAGCTTCCGAAACCAGCGTCCCCGATAACGTCGCGCCTTACGTGATGATGATAGTCGGCGTCAACGGCGTTGGTAAGACAACTACGATCGGGAAACTTGCGCAGCGCATCAAGGCCGAAGGCAATGACGTGCTTATTTGCGCCGCGGACACATTTCGCGCGGCTGCCTCCGATCAACTTGCGATTTGGGCGGAGCGCACTGGCGTACCTCTTATTCAGCAAAAACAGGGAACAGACCCTGCTGCTGTCTTGTTTGATTCAATGAAGGCGGCGAAAGCACGTAAGTCAGACGTGCTAATAGTTGACACGGCCGGTCGCCTGCACAACAAATCAAACCTGATGGCCGAACTGGAGAAAATGAAACGCGTTGCCGCGCGAGAGGTTGAAGGCGCGCCGCATGAGACGCTGCTGGTCGTTGACGCTATAACAGGTCAGAACGGCTTGGAACAGGCGCGACAGTTCTTGAAAGTTGCCGGCGTGACGGGAATTGTTTTGACTAAACTCGACGGCACTGCGAAAGGCGGCATAGCTGTGGCCATCGCAAAAGAGCTCAACCTGCCAATTCGTTATGCGGGAATTGGCGAGCAGCTCGCGGATCTCGTGGTTTTCAACCCGGAAGAATACGTGAATGGCCTGTTCGCATAATCCAGCCGCCATCGACGTTTAGGCGGTGCGCTGTTGCGACGGTCAATGAGTGCCTGAGAAGTCGGGGGCAGCTAAACAAAAAGCGTTCTAATGCAGCAAACAACGGTGAAGACGAAATCAGAATCGCATCCGGTATGGAGTGAAACGGATCGGCGCCTGATGGCTCGCGCGCTTGAGCTCGCGGCCCAGGGCGTCGGCCAGGCTAGCCCCGGACCCCTGGTGGGCTGCGTACTGGCCCAGGAAGACGCTCAAATAGTGGGCGAAGGCTTTTATGTCTTCGAGCAAGTCAAACACGCCGAGACCATAGCGATCGAGCATGCCGGAAGCAGAGCCCGTGGCGCTACTGCCTATATCTCGCTCGAACCGCACGCGCATTATGGTCGCACGCCTCCCTGCACGGACGCGCTAATCAGTGCCGGCATCCGGCGTGTCGTAGCTCCGATCGAAGATCCGAATCCAGCGGTATCGGGAAAAGGTTTGTCACATCTTAGCGCCAACGGCATCGAAGTCAGCCGCGGGCTTCTGGCAACTGAGGCTGAACGCGTCAACGAGAAATACATTCACTACATGCGCACCGGAACACCGTTCGTTCATCTGAAGATTGCGACTTCTCTTGACGGAAAGATCGCTACGCGGACCGGAGATTCTCGCTGGATTACCGGCGAACAATCGCGCGCCCGCGTGCACGAGCTGCGACACGAACATGATGCCATTCTGGTAGGCGCCGGAACCGTCGCGGCGGATGATCCTCTGTTAACTGATCGATCCGGCCGCCCGCGTCGCAGGCCCTTGCTGCGAGTGGTTCTCGATGGTCAGCTGCGGATAAGCCCGGAGTCACACCTGGCTGGAACCGCGCAGGAAACACCGGTGCTGGTTTTCAGCTCGCCTTCCGCTGCTGAGGCGCGGGTTGCTTCGCTGGAACGAGCCGGCGTGGAGGTCCTGAAGAAACAGTCCGACGGGCGTGACCCTGGGGCGGTCCTGGCTGAACTTCGGCGGCGCGATATTCAGAGCGTGTTGGTCGAAGGCGGGGCGACCGTCGCCGGAGCATTTCTCGACGCCGGCCTGGTTAACAAGATTACGGTTTTTTTTGCGCCTTTAATTATTGGCGGAAGCGCGGCGCCTTCGGCGATTGGCGGCCTGGGCGCGGCAGCAATCTCCGACGTCTGGCGCCTCGAGGACGTTGAAATCGTGAGGCATGGCCGCGACCTTGAGATCACCGGATATCCGGCCAAGGCAAAGGATGAAGGATGAAGGCGGAAGGATGAACCGGGACAGGGGAACGCAGACGCGGCGACGAGGTGGAGAGGAGAAGAAAACTAAACCACCCCCTGGTCGCCTTCGTGAATCTTCCCGTTCTCGCCTCTCCCAGTCATCCGGTCCGTCAAATAATCTTTCGAAGAAACGTTTCGGCCAAAACTTCCTCGTCGACACTTCAGTCGTAGATCGCATAATCAGAGCCGTTGGCCCGCGTGCTGATGAGACAATTGTCGAAATCGGCCCCGGCCGCGGCGCTTTGACGAAGCGCCTCGTGGAAAAAGCCGGCCGCGTGATAGCGATTGAGTTTGATCGCGACCTGATTTTCGATTTGCAGGCCCGGTTTTCCGATCACACAAACTTTCGTCTCGTGGAAGGCGATGCGCTGACAACGGACTTCTGTGTTCTGGTTGAGCCAGTGCTGCCGCTGCGCATCGTAGCCAATCTTCCATACAACATCGCCACCGCAATCCTTCAACGTCTGATCGAACAGCGAAGCTGCGTTACGGAAATGGTTCTGATGCTGCAGCGAGAAGTCGTAGAACGCATCACCGCCCCGGCGGGTTCATCAGATCGAGGGTTCCTTTCCGTCCTGGTGGAAGCCTACTGCGAAACTGAGAAACTTTTTGACGTAGCACCCACGGCGTTTCGTCCGGTTCCCAAAGTGTGGAGCAGCGTAATCAGGTTGTCAGTTCGGCCGCGACTTGCGGCTGATGTCAAAAACGAAAAACTATTGTGGCAGATTGTGAGTGCGGGATTTGCCCAAAGACGCAAGACAATTCTCAATAATTTACGAAACGCGCCGGATCCGCTACAAGAGATTGTCAAGAGTCATGGGGGCGCAAGCATTGTGCTCTGTCAGGCTGAAGTTGATTTGCAGCGACGTGCAGAAACACTCACGCTCGAAGAATGGACGCGCCTTGCACACGCGCTGAAATAATGGACTGCCATCTCTTTATTCGACGAGAGCAGCTGAAATAATTAATGGGAACAATGTACTCGCTAGAAGCCAGTTTCCGGAGCGAATCCACGTGGCACACAAAGCGCTCTCTAGGTTTTGGATCCTTAAGTTTTCTTGAGGACATACTTACCCTTACGATCACGCGCTGAATCGACTACGAGATAGACTAAGCCTTGTCCTCCTTTATCCATATAGCCTGCGTCCGCCGTCCAGCTGCCCCACTGTCGTGGCTTCTTGCTCATAAGAATTTCCTTCAAAAGATTATCTTGACGCGAGATGTTAAGTGCACACCTACGCCGCCGCGGGAGCTATCTCACGTTCAATGCGCTTGGCATTTCGGATCTCGGCGACACGCAGGTCATACGCGGCTTGCAGATTGAGCCAGGAGCGCGCGTCTCCGCCAAAGTATCGAGCCAATCTCATAGCCGTATCCGCGGTGACGCCGCGCTTCTCGCGCACAATGTCATTGACGCGAGGTGCCGGGACATTCAGCGCCTTTGCCAAAGCGTTCGCACTCAAGTTGAGCGGAACCAGATAGTCTTCGCGAAGTACTTCTCCGGGATGTACCGGCCGCATTCCATTCTTAAACATAGCCTTTTCCTCAATGATAGTCCGTAATCTCTACGTCTTCCGGGCCTTCTTTCGTCCAACGGAAGCAAACTCGAAACTGATCGTTTACTCGAATGCTGTACTGTCCCTTACGCTCAGCCTTCAGAGCTTTCAGGTGATTACCGGGCGGAGAGCGCAGAAACTCCAAGGTTTGGGCAGCGTCAAGTTGTGCCAGCTTACGAGCCGCGATATTCGAAATGCCAGAAAACTTCTTGGATTTTCCTGTCTCGAACGATGCTTGCGTATCGGCGGAACGGAAGCTCCTGATCACATGATTAGAGTATAACGGGCAGCGTTAAACGGCAAGATTGATGAAGCCTTGGACTTCGACGCAAGCTTAGCCCGAGGCTGTAAGTTTCATTGCGGAATTCACTTCAAAAGTTCGGTATAGATTCCGGGCTCGCTATCTGGAATGACAACGGCACCAACGGCACGCTGATAGAACTCTGTTGGTCCGGCGCCGCCGATGATGCCGTAAACGTAACCCAGTTCGCGCAGGCCCCACAGGCAAGCCACCAATAGACTCTTGCCGAGCCCGCGGCCACGGTCGGTTTCGAGTACTCCGGTGGGGCCAAAAAAGCCGCGCCGGGTGCATTCATATCCGGCGAAGCCAATCACGTTAGCCTCTCGCGTCGCGATGTAAACGGACACCGGTTTATTCGCAAACCCAACTGAAATTTCATCGGCCCATGAAATCGAAAAGTCTTTTTCGATGAAGTCGCGCACCGGCGTGATCTCAAACGGCTGGGCCCGGCGAATTTCGACGCCGGTTAAACGTATTTGCAGAACCGCCGGCTCAAGCGGCGGCAGTTTCAGAAGATTGACGAGCAGATCAGGCATGATCACCCACGGGAAACTGCGCTCCATCACATTTGGACAACAGTTAATACGCGCGTTCGAATCGTTAACTCAAAACCCTACCTATCAGGAAAAGCGTTACCGCGCTGAAGGCATTGGCTAAAGTTACTGGCTTGTCCCGCATACTGGCATCCCATCCCTTGCCCTTTTCCGGCTTGGGATCGTCAGCGGTTTTGTCTTCGTAAGTCAGCCGGCGGCCAACCATCCTGGCGTGCACCGCGTAGTTGGAACTCAAGACGATTCTGCACGGTGCGCCGCAGATCAAAAAGACGAAGTATTGAAGCGGCGCCACGAATAGTAACCAGCCCAAGGCAGCGATGACAAAGACTACAATCAATGGCAAGCCAAACAGGATGTCGCGTATGGAGATACGTTGCGGCTGATTCTTCGAAAGAACGACGCCACCGAAAACGTAGATAGGCAGGCCTGCCGCCATCTTGCATGATCGGATATACCTGAGCGGATTTGCTGAAATCAACCCGACATTATTGTCCAGTCCTCCCCATGCAGCGCCAAACGCCGCGGTTGCCAGGCCTATCAATGGGCCCGCGCTTACGTACCAGCGGAGATAGTTGGAATGAAAGAGTCTGCGGAAGATAAAGTAATTAATAAGGCAGAGGCTGATCAGGCCCGCTAGTGGCAATGCGACTTCCGTCATGAATGTTCTCGCGGGAGAGCGATCAGGGTCGTCCGGCAATATGACACCTCCGGGGGGAAAAGACATTGGCGATCAAGGCTTAGTCCAGGCAACGCTGGCTAAACCTTCGGCCGTCGCGCGCGAGGTATCCGAATGAGTTTCAAGAATGGGCATGACCCCTGGTCGTTTGCGAGCGCTCGAGATGGAACGAAGCTGATCGAGAACGTTATCGCCGACAGCTTCCAGGAACAATCCAAAGAGACGAGGATGTTTCAAAGTAACCCTGATTCCTTCGCGCAGAGTAATAGTGGCGAGCTTGAGATGGTCCTTAAGCGTTGGACTAAAGCTCAAGAGGCCCAGTCGATCGTCTGTCCTCAGATCAATGACACTATCGATAAGACAACCCACTTCACCCACGTCTTCAAGGAAGCGACACAAGTCTCCGCGATCAGCCTCGAATAGCGGGCGCATCAGAAAGTATGAAAGTTCGGCGGTAAGCCGACCCACAACTTTTCTTTCTTCAATATAGGCACTAATCGTCGTGGAGTTTCGCTCCCGAACAACTGCCCGGTATAGCTGCTTGAGTTTTGCCAGCGCCGTCGCATAGATATCGGCGCCGATGTGACACTTCAGCACTTCAGCCGCTAACCTTGCGGGCGATTGCATTGTTTCCTGGTCGAAGCAGGGGATCCTATTATCAAAGCGTCCAAGAATCTCCCTGCCTGCCTCGATCCGGGTTGAGTCAATAAGCTCATCGACTACGCCAATGAAAAGATAATAGGAATGCAGGCGCTCTCTGATTGCGACGCGGCTGGCAGCCACACTGAAATAATCCAGACAGCGACAGATTCGCTGCGGGATGCGCACGAAGTGGCCATATCTCGAATCTTGCGAGATGGTGAGATAGCGCTCCCTTATATCGGCCACTTCGCCTCGAGAAAGGGTGTCTGGCAAATTCGTCATGGCGCAATTTAATCGAAGAGTTCTGCTTCTTTAACTCTAAGCCGCGACTGGCAACTCTTCAAGACCGCGGACGATCAAGCTTCTACGCCAGCGCAATGAATCAGGCTCTTGCGCCAGCCGCAAATTCGGGAAGCGGCGAAACAGAGCCGTTAGGGCGATCTGACCTTCCAAACGAGCTAGCGGTGCGCCGATGCAGAAATGTACTCCTTGTCCAAAAGATAAGTGCTTGTTTGGCTCGCGCGTAATATCGAACTTCTCCGGATCAGGAAACTGGGATTCGTCGTGATTGGCGGAGCCGATCATGGCTATCACCACATCGCCCTGGCGAATACTGGCCGAATTGATCTTCATGTCTTCCCGCGCAAAGCGCTGGGACGCAATGTCCAGCGGACTGGTGTAGCGCAACATTTCTTCGATTGCCGATTCAACCAGGGCCGGATTCTGTTCGAACAAGTGCCGCTGCTCCGGATGTTGTAACAGGGCCAGTGCTCCGTTGCCAATCAGATTCACGGTGGTTTCATACCCCGCAATCAGCAGCAACATGATGGTGGCCACCAACTCCTTTTCACTTAGCCTGTCGCCCGCTTCCTCGGCCTGGACCAGGGCGGTAATCAAATCCTCGCGCGGGTCACGCCGACGCTCGGCGATTAGCTGGCGCAGCCGCCGAATCAGCAATCTTTGATCCGGCATAGCGCGCAGGACGCCCAGGATATTAGAGGCCGAAAGACTGCTGCGCGTTAAGGCATGTAGTCGGCGCTGATCCTCGGCGGGAATGCCGAGTAGCTCAGAGATGATTGCCAGTGGCAGTGGCAGCGCATATCCGTTCATCAGCTCCATACGGCTTCCGTTCGAGAGTTGATCCAGCAATTCATCACAGATGCGTTGAATCTGACCGCGCATTCGGCCACTCATCTCAGGCGTAAAGGCCTTGTGCACCAATGTGCGCAGACGGGCGTGGTCAGGGCCATCCTGGTTGAGCATGTGGCCGAAGGTCGGGCCCGAGAGGCGATGCAGCCACTTGGTTCTGGGAAGCCAGTCTTTCAAAAGACGTTGGTCTTTGAGAACCATGAATACGTCATCGTAACGGGTCACAAGCCACGTTGGCTGCCGGAAGAGTTTCGTTTGCACAACGGGAGCTTCAGCGCGTAGCCGGGCGTAGAAGGGATACGGGTTAGCTTTGAACTCCGGCCGGGCGAAGTCAGCTACTTTGACTTGAACCATATTGCCGAGTTGAAAAGGCCATGACTAATAAGACAGCGAAGGGAACGGTGTTATACAAGGGGCTTATCAAAGGTAAGTGGCCTTCAAAGTAATCAAACCAATGGATGCCCATTAGCAAAAAGGCGAATATCGTCAGAAAATAATGGACGATGGTTCTCCTTTCGTAGTTAAGGATGCACCAGAAAGACATGAGCCCGACAAAAATTGCAGCCGCTCCTTGTTCTCGTAGGATGTGCGTCAGATGGACTGACTGCGTTGCTTCCGTCAAGAGCGCGGAGGGAAAGAGGAGTGCGGTGAGTCCATACAGCAACGCTCCGGCGCCCAGAATCCCGTAGAACACCAGGCTTATTTTCTTCACCTGGATTCTCCTCTTGCAGATACCTTTCTCAATCTCCGGCCACGCCGCGGAACTGTCCAAACATAAACAGTTCGATAGAGACTCAGCCAGGGTACACGAACGGTTTGCTCGGGCGGCCAATCGCCCATGTGGAAATCGTGGGAGATAATGCGCGTGCCGGGCCTTAAATCACGCAACAGCTTCGGACGTAGTTTCATGTTAAGCGAGTTGGACAAGTAGAGCGTCACGATCGTGGCATCTCGAATGTCAGCTTGAAAGAGGTCCTCGTTTCTAAAACGCACTTTGTCGCTGACACCGGCTTGCACCGCTGCCTCCTTTGCCACATCAATCATTTTGGGATCAATGTCGATGCCCACTGCTCGGATGCCATATTCCTGCGCCGCCCTGATAGGGATGCGGCCATCACCACTGCCCAGGTCGTATAGCACGTCGCCTTTCTTGATCTTCGCCAGGCGTAGCATCTCTTCGACTGTTTCGGGCGGAGTTGGAACGAAGATTACATCGGGCTTGCGCAAGTGCGGGCGCTGATTGCGCGCGCGCGACTGGCCCAGGCCATCAATAAGTAGCAAGCTTGAGGAGACCAATAAAAGAAGGCTGGCTCTACAAATCAGAATTGTTATCTTTGGCAGCACGGCCACACATTGTACAGCGCCTCGGAACTAAAAGATCGAGAAAGATCTGTAGAAAGATCTGTTACGCAGCCATCAGCTGCTGACTTTCCAGGCCGAGCCGCTTTCACCGCTTGTGCTATACTCCTCCGCTTGATTCTGTGGCGCGATTGCATTCTATCTTCAATCGTGAAGGCATTTGGGAAGTAGAGTAAGAACCAAAAGTGAGTAATGTCCTGGAGATCATCCCCCTCGGCGGTATCGGCGAGTTTGGGATGAATTGCACCCTTATGCGCTGCGGTGACGAGATGCTCGTCATCGATGCTGGCATGGGCTTTCCCGAAGAGAGTGTCTATGGCGTAGACATCTGCATCCCCGACTTCGAAATTCTCGAAGAATATCGCGAGAACATTACCGCCATTATTCTTACGCACGGTCACGAGGACCATCTGGGCGCGCTGCCTTTCATCCTGAAAAAGTTCAATGTGCCGGTCTATTGTTCGCACTTCACGGCGGGCCTAGCCGAAAGCAAGTTGGAAGAGCACGACTTGACCGGCGATACGCTGATTCATCGAGTCGAGCCGCGCGACGTCGTAACCATCGGCCAATTCACGATCGAGTTCATACGAGTATCGCATTCGCTGGTGGACTGCTTTTGCCTGGCAATAAAGACCCCGGTGGGCACCATCGTCCACACCGGCGATTACAAGGTTGACGAGACACCGGTCATTGGCGAGCCCATCGATTTACGCACGCTGAGACGATACGGGCAGGAAGGCGTGCTCGCGCTCCTGTCTGATTCAACCAATGCCACGGTTCCAGGCCGCACGCCATCGGAACGGGCCGTCATTCCGGCCTTCCAGGAAATCTTCGCGGAAGCCAAAGCGCGCATCATTGTCGCGGCCTTCGCTTCCTCTATTCACCGGCTGCAGATTGTGTTGGACACGGCGCAGCAGTTCGATCGCAAGGTGTGCGTCCTGGGGCGCTCAATGCAGAAGAACGTTGAAGTCGCCGACCGGCTAGGTTACCTGGACATCGCTGACGGTTTGCTGGTTTCACTCAACGAGGCCAAGCATTTGCCAGATGACGAGGTGGTCTTTCTGGTGACGGGATCGCAAGCCGAACCGCGCGCAGCTCTTTCGCAAATGGCCACGCAAACTTATAAAGGCTTGACCATCGAAGAAAGCGACACGGTAGTCCTTTCCGCCCGCATCATCCCGGGAAACGAGCGCGCGATTTCCAGGCTGATCGGATTCATCTATAAGCGCGGAGCGAACATTATTGAAGAGAAACGGCGACTGGTCCACGTCAGCGGACACGCTTCGCAGGAAGACATTCGTATTATGACGGAAGCTGTGCGGCCGAAGTTTGTCGTCCCCATTCACGGCGAGTATCGCATGCTGTTCCGTCACAAGGAGTTTGTGAAGAATCACGTCGGCTATGCGGAAGAGAATATTATTCTGATCGAGAACGGCGATGTGCTGGAGCTGGATGGCGAGCGCGCTATCGTTACGGGCAATCGCAAGATCGGGCGTACGTTTATCGACGATTCGGGATTCGAGGAGATTGAGCGGGATACAGTTCGCGAACGCAAGCAGATGGCTTACGAAGGCGTTGTGACGCTGATTGTGACCATGAATGCGGCCACGGGCGAGTTGGAGGCGCCGCCCGAGATCGTGGCGCGGGGAGTGCGCGGCTTTGATGGGACGAATGGCTTTCTGGCCAGCGCGCAACAGATCCTCACCCAGGCGATGGAGAATGCCTCGAAGGCCCAGCTTCAGGATATGAGTTTGCTCAAGGAGTTTTTACGGTTGGAGCTGAAGCGATTCATACAGAAACAGACTGGGGCGCGGCCCGTGATCACGCCGGTGGTTGTCCAGGTATAGTTTCAAGTTTCAAGTTTCAAGTTTCAAGTTTCGCCACCCCTGGTATAAAGATGGCTTTATCATCCCTTCCTCCCGAGGTGCATCATGACTAGCTTCAAGACTTTTGAGGAAATAGACGCCTTGGCAGAAGTCGAGAGAACTGACCAAGCAAGTTTACAGAATTACCGCTGAAGGTATTTTCGCACGAGATTACGGGCTCAAGGATCAGATTCGCCGCTCAGCTGTTTCGATCATGTCTAATATCGCAGAGGGTTTCGAGCGAAGCGGGACCGGCGAGTTTACCCAATTCCTGGCAACCGCCAAAGGTTCCGCAGGTGAGGTGAGATCCCAACTTTACGTCGCTTTAGACCAGGGCTATTTGCGACAGAGTGTATTCGACACGCTTTCGGCAAGCGCAACGGAGATCAGCCGTATGCTCAGTGGTCTCATGAGCTATCTCCGACGATCAGGAATTAGAGGAACCAAGTTCAAGAAACTCCCTGCCTAACTTGAAACCTGAAACTGAACCCTCCTTTGAACAATTACTGGACAAGCAAAGTCGTCATGATCACCGGGGCCTCGTCCGGCATTGGCCGGGGACTGGCGCTTGAGCTGGCAAGACGGGGCGCAAAGCTCGGTCTGGTTGCGCGTCGGGCTGAACTGCTCGACGAGATCGTTAGCGAAATTGAGAAAGAGAAGGGAACGGCAATAGCCCTGGCGGCTGACGTTCAGGATGCTGCGGCCACGAGAGACGTAGCCGGCCAGTTGCGCGCGGAATTTGGGCCGATCGATATCCTGATCGCTAATGCCGGCATCGGCACAACCACAGATGCGGCGGAATTGGATGCGGCCGAGGTTGCCAGAATATTCGGTGTGAATGTGATAGGCGCTGCCAGCAGTGTGGCGGCAGTGGTGCCGGAGATGGTAAAGCGGGGTAGTGGCCAGTTGGTAGCAATCTCAAGCATTGCAGCCTACCGCGGTTTACCTAAGTCCGCGTCGTACGGCGCCAGCAAGGCGGCTCTATCATCCTTTTTTGAAAGTCTGAGGTTGGATCTGAAGTCAAAAGGGATTGAGGTGACCATTATCCATCCCGGCTTTATCAAGACGCCTCTGACCGCCGGGCGCAAGGCGCAGATGCCTTACCTGATGGAGCTTGATTATGCAGTGAAAAAGATCATTCACGCGATTGAAAAGAAGCGGAAGTCATACGCATTCCCCTGGCAGTTGGCCAGCATCGTGCGGCTGGGGATGTTGATGCCGAATGCTTTGTATGATCGTCTGGCATCCAGGAGATCGTACCGGGAATGAGAAACTGTTCGTGTTGCGGCTTTGCCGCCGCACAATGCGGTAAGGCTTCGCCTTACCGAGAATTGATATTCCCAGTATTGGAGGCTGTGCCTCCGATCCAAGGAGGCGCAGCCTCCAAAAATAAAAATGAGCATCACGGAAAGGCATAGCCTTACCGCACTGTGTTGCGGCAAAGCCGCATCGCCCGACAACTTCATTTCAGGATAGGATTTCATATTTCAATATGTCTCTTCTTCAGGCAATCATCCTCGGCATCGTTCAAGGTCTGACTGAGTTTATTCCCGTCAGTTCAACCGCACACCTGGTGCTGGCAGGGCGGGTTATGGACCTGCCGCTCAGCGCAGAGCAGACCACTGCTTCAATCGCGGTGATCCAGTTGGGGACGCTGCTGGCGGTCATCGCCTATTTTGCCGGTGATATTTGGAGCATCGTGCGCGCCTTTGTTCGGGACCACCTGGCGCTCCTGGGCGGTAAGAAGCGGGTACTGCCCGGCGGTGAGACTTCCGTCGCGCTGTCGCATGATGCGTGGCTGGGCTGGCTTGTGATTATTGGTTCCATCCCAGTCGGAGTGGTGGGCTTGCTCTTCAAAAAGCAGATCGAAGGAACATTCACAAAGAGCCTCTGGGTTATTGCGACGATGATGATTGTCGTAGCGCTACTGTTGGCAATCGCCGAATTCGTAGGGAAGAAAACACGCCGGATGGAAGACCTCGGTATCGGTGATGCGCTCGCGATTGGTGGCGCGCAAGTGCTGGCGCTGATCCCGGGTTCCAGCCGCTCGGGCTCGACGATCATGGCCGGCCTGTTTGCCGGGGAGACCCGCGAGACTGCGGCGCGATTTTCGTTCCTGCTGTCCATTCCCGCAGTTGCCGCCAGCGGACTGCTGGAGTTCAAGGAAGCACTCCATAATTTGCCGCATGGCAGCCTGGCGGCCCTCGCGGTGGCCACCATCGTATCGGGGATCGTAGGTTATGCCTCGATCTGGTTCCTGCTGCGTTTCCTGAGATCGCATTCGACCGGAATCTTTATCGGCTACCGGCTGCTTCTGGGTGCGTTGATTCTGATACTTCTATTCAGTGGTCGAATAACTCCCCTGAACGGCCCTCGCGCTGCGCCCGCGGACAATGCCACAACCTCTGCTGGGACAAATTCTGCCCGCTTCGAAGTCCACTAACAATAATCGCGAAGATTAGGTAAACTTGTATCGCCCCTTCTCAGCGGCGAACTTCGAGTTCGTCTCATGAATTCTTAAGAGAGAAGTTTCAGCAATGAAGGACAAAAACAAAGGCACGCCTTCGCAGCGCCCGCGCAGCCCGCGCGTGCCGGTGGATTTTTCCCTGGTTGTCCAGGGTCAGACTACGAAAGGTGAACCTTTCGAGGTCAAAGCCGCAGCCGTAAAAATCAGCCGGGGCGGCGCGACTCTTCTGCTTGACGCGGAGGTCGAAAAGGGCGCGCATCTCTTCCTTACGCCACCATTCGGACGCAAACTCGAAGCGGAAGTCAACGGTGTCTGGACTGACGAAAATGACGGGAAGCAGCGTATCGGAATAAAGCTTCTTGATGCGAACGGATGGTTTGCCGATTAAAGCAACTCAAATGACTGCCAAACGCTGGATAGTGCGTCAGCAGGACCCGCGTGGCGCCGCAGCGCTGGCAGATAGTCTCGGCGTCTCCCCGATTGTCGCCGGATTGTTAATTGCTCGTGGTTGTGCGGACCCGCCCACCGCCCGGAAGTTTCTCCGACCATCTCCCGATCAACTTCACGATCCCTTACTAATGCTGGGCATGCGGGACGCCGTGGCGCGTCTGCTGCGCGCAATTGATGGCGGCGAACGGATTCTTATTTACGGCGATTACGACGTTGACGGCACCACCGGCACGGCAGTGCTGCTGCGCGCTTTGCGTATGCTGGGAGCGACGGCAGGATTCCACGTGCCGCATCGCTTCACGGAAGGCTATGGCATTCAGCAAGCAGCGCTGGAAACCGCGGTGGCTAATGGTTACAAGTTGGTCGTTAGCGTTGACTGCGGCATAACAGCGCATGAGCCTTTGCTCTGGGCCCGGTCACATGGTCTGGATATCATCGTTACGGATCATCATCTGCCTGACCAGAAGAAAGGCGCGCCCCCGGCGTTTGCTGTGCTAAACCCCAACCAGCATGGCTGCAACTATCCTGATAAAAGCCTGGCGGGCGTTGGCGTCGCATTCAAACTGGTACACGCGCTATTTCGCGAACGAGGTCGCGAACAGCAGGTGAATGGCTTCCTGAAGATGGTGGCGATCGGGACCGTGGCGGATGTGGCAAAGCTTGTTGGCGAGAACCGCACTATTGTGGCGCTGGGCCTGGCCGATCTTCCGAGCTCGATTAATCCCGGCCTGCGGGCTTTAATTCAGATTGCCGGATGCGCCGGCGGCCAGGATTTGACGGCTTACGATCTGGGTTTTCGCATCGGGCCCAGAATCAATGCCGCCGGACGCATGGATGCTGCCCGGGCAGTTGTAGAGTTGTTTGATACCAGGGACAAAGACGAAGCGCGCCGCCTGGCTGAACATCTGGATAAGCGCAACGGCGAGCGCCAGGACGCGCAGCGCGAGATTTTTCGTCGGGCAGTAGAAGAATTTGAAGGTTCAAGCGAGAAAGAGTCGCAGCGTCACGTGGCGGTGATTGCCGGCGACGGTTGGCATCGTGGCGTAATCGGAATTGCGGCCTCGAAAATCGCTGAGCGCATCAACCGTCCCTGCGTTGTGATTTCCCTCGACGGGGAAATGGGCCACGGCTCGGCGCGCAGTATCGAGGCCTATCACTTATTCGACGGGCTGACGGAGTGTCGTGACCTGCTGGAAAAGTTCGGCGGCCATTCACACGCGGCCGGTCTAACCATCAGGCGTGATCGTGTCTCGGAATTTCGCACGCGCCTGAACAGCCATGCAGCGTCGTGCTTATCTGAAGATGATTTGGTTCCGGCGCTGAGGATCGATGCTGAGATTCCCGCTGCCGGTGTTACGCTCGAATTGGCGGACCAACTGTGCGCCCTGGAGCCATACGGCGCGGGAAATCCACGGCCGATCTTCATGAGTCGAAATTTACGCATTCTGTCGGAGCCGACAGTGATGAAGGAAGAGCATTTCAAAATGCGCGTCGCCGGCGATGAAGGCGGCCGTCCTCTGGAAGCGGTGTGGTGGCGTGGCTTGGAAAGTGCCGGGCGAACGCCGCACATGAATGAGCGCATCGAACTGGCCTATGCAATCGAGCCCAACAAGTGGAATGGGGAAACGCGGTTGCAGTTGAATGTGAAGGATATGAGGCCCGGGTAGGACAGGCATTCCTGCCTGTCGCCCTATGACTAGCAAAAGACAGGCAGGAATGCCTGTCCTACAAAGAAGATGGAAGCGATCAGACGAAAAAGAATCAGTGCGGTTGACCTGCGGGCGCGGTTCCCGGTAATCACCCGTGTGCTGGCTCTGTTGATCCTCATCGGCGGCCTCGTGTTCGTTGGTGTTTCTATTTATCGTCTGCGCAATAATCAGCCCTTCCGTCTACGCTCAGGATCTCCCGAGCTGTCAAAAGAAATCACCGGCCGTATTGAAGGGTTCGATCAACGAATCACCAAGGGCGATCGACTGTTTCTGTGGTTGCGAGCTGCCAGCGATATCACCTATGCCGACGGCCATCATGAGCTGGAAAAAGTGCAGCTCGAGATCTATCCGCCGACAGGAGACAAACCGGATCGGATTACCGCCGACCGTTCCATTTACGATCAGCAGCACGAGATCATTACCTTCAACGGCAACGTGAATATCGAAACGCGCGACGCCTTGAAAGTTAAGACAGAGACCATGGCCTACAACCAGAACACCGAGATCGGGGAGACTGCCGCGCCTTTGTCGTTCGAGCGCGAGAACGTTTCCGGCCAGGCCACCGGAGCAATGGTTGATGCAAAGAACAAGCGACTCGAGTTGCGAAACGACGTCCAGGTCTCAGTTGCGCCCGAAGCATTGAAGGAGACGAAAGCAAAACCAAACAATCGATCGCAGCCAGTCAACATTCGTGCTGCCCACGCGGTTTTCGAGCAATCGTCGATGAGGCTTTCCTTCACCGGAGGCGCCACTGCTGAACAGGATCGCGATTTGATGAGTGGCGACAGCTTGACGGGAGTGCTGAACGAGAAGAAGCGTCTGCAGAAGATCGAACTGCGGGGCAACTCTTATCTGCGAACGATGAACGAAGGGCGGGCCGCCGAGGTGCATGCCGCCGACATGGATTTTTTCCTCGACGATGACCAGCGTCTGAAGCAGGCTACCGGGTCGCGGGATGTTCGCGCCCAAAGCCTCGATTCAGATTCAGAGATGCAACTGAGCGGGGCGAATACCGTGGACGTTACGTTTCAGCCACAGGCTGAACGCAGCCTGCTGAAGGAGCTGCACACTGGCGGACGCTCCGTTGTCACTCTGAGCGCGCCCAAGTCACGGGCCGGCGATCCCCGCGCCGCCAACAAACGGTTGACGGCGGACGCCGTAAAGTTGGTTTGGCGGACTACGGGACGGGACCTGGAGCGGGCCGAAGCGGTAGGCAACGCTGAGCTTTTCGTGGATCCTATTCAGAAAGACGCAAAGGCCGACCGCCAAACTCTAACCGCCCCGCGGTTCGATGGTGACTTCTATGAAACGGGAAACCTCGTGCGAAACTTCACTGCCACCGGCGGCGCGAAAGCGGTGATCGATCCGGTGATACCGAGCCAGGAGCGTTCGACGCGCACAATTACATCGCAGAAGATGGTGGCTGTCTTTGTGCGAGAAAGTCAGAAGGTGGACCGCCTTGATGCGCAGGGCGACGCCAAGTTTAACGAGCAGGATCGCAACGGAATTGCCGGCAACATGGTGTTTACCGCTGGGGACCAGACCGTGCGCTTGCGCGGCGGCGAACCAACCGTGTGGGATTCGCACGCGCGCACGACCGCCACGGAAATAGATTCAGACACCGCAAATCACATCTCTTATGGTCGAGGGAAAACGCAAACAGCTTATTACAATCAGGAACAGACGAACGGCGCTACCCCTTTCTCGAAAGTGAAGAGTCCCGTGTACATCGTCGCCGAACGCGCGGAGTTTCATCACGAATCAGGAGTTGCAAACTACGCTGGCAATGCCCGCGCCTGGCAAGACGACAACTTCGTGCGCGGCGACACGATAGCGCTTTACCGAGAGCAGAAGCGGATGGAAAGCCGAGGTCGAGTGCAAAGCGGACTGTATCAAGCCAAACGCCGAACACCGGGTGGCGCCACCGTCATCCCCGTTTTTGCTTCATCGGATTTCATGTGGTATTCGGATCCGGACCGGGTGTTGCACTACGAAGGAAACGTGGACATCAAGCAGGGCACCGACCGGGTCAACAGCGGTGTCGCGGATGTGTACCTGTCGAAGGAAAGCAATGAGGTGGACAAGACGATCGCCCAGGGAAACGTCGTGCTGACACAACCTGGCAAACGAGGCACCGGGGACTGGCTGCAATACACAGCGGCAGATGACGTGGCAGTGTTGAAGGGAAATCCCGCCAGGGTGGAAGATGTCGAGCAGGGCAGTACTGAAGGGGCTCGTTTGACTGTTTATATGCGGGAGAACCGGGTCGTAGCAGATGACAGCCGCGGGTCGCAGTCAACCGGTCGCGTACGTTCGGTGCATCGTATCAGGAAGCCCTGAATAAATTGGAACGCGGCGACCTAAGAATGTTGTCGGGAGATTCAATTGAAATCTGTCCAGACGGAAGAATTGGAAGTCACGATAGCGGCGAGCCTGGACGTCCGCAACTCGCCGGTGTCGGCGCCGTCTGAGCGCGCTCTGGCGGCTTTCAATCTTTACAAAACGTACGGTCGCAGAACCGTTGTTCACGACGTGAGCCTGCACGTAGAGCCCGGCGAAGTGGTAGGACTCCTCGGCGCCAACGGTGCGGGAAAGACGACGACCTTTTACATGATGGTGGGCCTGGAAAGGGCCGACCGCGGCCGCGTTCAGCTTGCCGGGCGCGATGTCACAAGGTTGCCCATGTACTTGCGCGCACGTCTGGGGGTCGGTTATCTGCCGCAGGAGCCGTCCGTGTTTCGCAAGTTGACAGCCGCGCAGAATATTCTCGCCGTGCTCGAGACTATGGGATTGCGCCGGCGCGAGCAGCTGAAGCGAGTTGAAGAGCTATTGCAGGAGTTCGGCATTGAGCATGTGCGGAACACGCGCGGCGACGAGCTGTCAGGGGGCGAGCGACGCCGGACCGAGATTGCGCGGGCGCTCGCAACCGAACCACAATACATTTTGCTCGATGAGCCATTTGCGGGCATCGACCCAAAAGCCGTGGATGACATCCAAACCGTCATTCTTTATCTACGCAACCAGGGAATCGGCATATTGATTACGGATCACAATGTTCGAGAGACTCTTGGGGTCACGGATCGCGCCTACATTATGGCCGATGGTCGTATCTTCAGGGCCGGAGCGCCGCGCGATTTGACAGAAGACGTGGAAGTTCGACGGCTTTACCTTGGTGAAAAATTCCGCATGTGAATCTAGCAGACGCAATCCCGCCTGATCGGTTATAATCTCCTCGCGCGGTCTCCCGCGAATACTTTTAAGTCTCCCGACCATATAGGAAAAGAAGTTAACGTCAGAATATGTCCGTCAAGCTCACGACCAGTCTTTCCCAGCGTTTGGTGCTGACGCCCCAATTGCGTCAACGCATTGAGATGCTGCAAATGACGACGCTTGAGCTGAGCGACCTGATTCAGCAACAGCTGCTCGAGAATCCTGTCCTTGAAGAGGTGGCGACTCAGGAGGAAGCACAGGAGCTGGCCGAGAAGATTCTCGATCATCTGGCTAGTGGCGAACAGACCGGCAGTTTTGAGGTTCCCACGGTCGAGGCGAATGTGCCTGAGTTTGGCGAGCCTTCGTCCAACGGCGCTGGAGATGTCGAGGCCGTTGCCGCTACGGATGTTGAAAACGAAACTGACATGGGCGTTGGAGGTGACGAAGCAGCGTCCGCAGCCGAAGTAGGCGAGGAAAATCCCGGAGACGAGAGTGCGCGCGATGCTTTTGAAGAGATAGATTTCGGCAGGGAGTTTCAGGATTATCTCGATCCGGGATACAAGACCCAGGAGTTCGAATACAAGGAAGACGCGCCCACCTTCGAACAATTTCTGACCCGGGCGCCATCGCTGACCGACCATCTCGAGTGGCAGCTTCACATGGATTCGGTTGAAGGCCCGCTTTGCGAAGTTGCAGAATGTGTCATCGGCAATCTCGACCCGGAAGGACGCCTGAACGCGACCAACCAGGAAATTGCGGCGCTGGGCGGATGGTCTGAAGAGTTGGTCGAGGAAGCGCGAGCGGTGGTGATGCGCCTGGATCCGGTTGGATGTGGCGCCCGCGACGTGCGCGAATGTCTCCTGGCTCAGGTAGCAGCCCGGGGGGAAAGCGATCGCCTGGCCGCGCGATTGATTAGCGATCATCTGGCAGAGTTGCAGCAGCATAAACTGCCTGCCCTATCGAAACAAATTGGCGTCGATGTCGAGACGCTGCTCGCGGAGCTGGAGTTCATTCGCACCCTGAACCCGTATCCCGGCCGGGCGCACTCGTCGGAAGAGCCGGTGCTAATTGCGCCGGAGATCTACATCGAGAAACTGGATCCGGATGATGAAGAGTACGTCATCTACTTCGCCGACGACGGCAGTCCGCGCCTCAGGATCAGCCAGAACTATCAGCAGATGCTGGCCCAACCCACGGTCACCAAAGAGACGCGTGACTTTATCAAAGATAAGATGCGTTCAGCAGTTGATCTGCTTCGCAACATCGAGCACCGGCGCCAGACCATTTACAAAGTTGTCGAGTCGATTGTTCATCGCCAACAGGAATTTCTCGACAAAGGTGTCCAGTACATCAAGCCGATGATGCTGAAGGATATTGCCGAGGATATCGGCATGCATCTTTCAACGGTTTCGCGTGTCGTCAATCGCAAGTATGCGCATACGCCGCAAGGTGTGATCGAGCTGCGCCGTTTCTTCACTGAGGGTATGCTCAACGAAGAAGGCGAAGAAGTTTCGACCCGCATCATTAAGTTAAAAATCAAGAGACTAATTGAAGAAGAGGATACGCATAATCCGATTACCGACGATCAAGTCGTTAAGATTCTGGCTAAAGACGGGATTAAGCTTTCGCGCCGCACGGTGGCAAAGTATCGCGACCAGATGCGAATTCCCGGCTCGCGCGAGCGCCGCGCTGTGGTTTAGGGACGCCCGGCATTTCGCCGGCACAAGAGTTTGCTTCAAATAAATTAAATTCATCGCTCGCATGGCGATCGGGAAAGTGTGTCTGCCCGCGCCTATGCCGGGGTTGAACCAGGAGGGTCAGGAGTAATGAAGTTTGAATATACCGGACGGCATGTAGAGGTTACGCCGGCGTTGCGGAAGCACGTCGAGGATCATTTTACGAAGTTGGACCATATATTCAACGATTCATCCGCACGCACCCACGTAATTATCGAAGTAGAAAAGAACCGGCAGATTGGCGAAGTGCTGGTCCACTGGCGCGACCACACCTTGACGGCATCGGATACGAACGCCGACATGTACATGGCGTTGACTCGGGCGATCGCGAAGATCGAGAAACAGGCTCTCCGGCTTAAGAAAAAGATCATTGATCGCAAGCAGGGCGCTAAGAGAGGTTCCGCAGTGGCCCCAAATCCAGATGGTCAATTGGAAGCCAGTCCGCGGCCCCCGCGCATCTTTATGGCACGCCGTTATACCGTCAAGCCCATGACTGCAGAGGAAGCCGCGCTAAGCCTGTCGTCACGGGCCGACCAGTTTGTCGTATTTCGGGACGCGGACACCGCCCGCGTCGGCGTTCTCTACAAAAGAAAGGACGGCAACTTTGGCTTGATCGAGCCGTGATTTCGAGGAGCTTTCCCGGCTCAAAACCGGTTTAGCGTGCGAGTCTGTTTTATTGCGAAGGGAAACCACTAGATGCTCAAAAGGTTTACATTGGCCATTGTCTTCGCGTGTCTTTCCGCGCTTTCTGCGCAGGCCGGCGCTACCGTCAAGTATTCGGTTGATGCGAATCACTCAACTGTTGGTTTTTCGATACCTATCCTGGATGGTGTTTCCCGCGTCAGGGGCAAATTTACGGACTTTGCCGTCGATATCGACTACGACGAGACGGATATCACAAAATCTTCGGTGACCGCGAAGATCAAAGCTGCGAGCATCGATACCGGCATTGAGGCTCGCGACAAGCATCTTCGCACTGCCGATTTCTTCGACGTTGAGAAGTATCCTGAGATTACCTTTCAAAGCACAAAAGTCGTGAAGAAGGGAAGAAACTTTATCGCAATTGGCACGTTGACGATGCACGGCGTGTCGAAAGAGGTTTCAATTCCGTTTACCAGCACGGGAAAGTTTTACAATCAGATAACAAAAAATAACCTCAAGGGATTTTCAGCAAACCTCGAGCTCAATCGGCGCGATTACGGCATGACCTGGAAGCATTCAGCGGTTGCCAACTGGGTGGGAGATTTGGTGAGTATTGAGCTCGCAATTCTGGTACGAGCATGATGGGCGCAATCACTTTTCGTTGCTCAGCCGCAAGACTGGGCGCAATTCTCTTCTATCTGCCGAACGTCATTAGCACGACCATCTTGGAGTTAGTGCCCGGGCCGTTGTTCCATTACGACCTCACCGGGGAACAGTTGGCGATAATTCTAGTGGAGCAGGAAATGGTCGGCTGTTGGAATTTGCCTTTCTATGGCTCGAACAACAAAGAAGAAGTTCTCGCAAACAGCTGGGACCGCCCCTGACATACTAATCACCACCGGCCTGAGTGGATCGGGGATGTCGTCGGCCACCAACGCTTTTGAGGACCTGGGTTACTTCTGCGTCGATAATCTGCCAATCACTCTCCTGCCAACTTTCGCCCGGCTAGTGCAGGCCGCCGAAGACGAGAAAGGGCGAATCGAGCGCGCCGCTCTGGTGATTGATATACGCGAAGGCGAGTTCCTTGGCGACTTTGAAACACAACTGAGGGCGCTGCGTGAAAAAGGTTTGGCGGTGCTGGTGCTGTTTTTCGAAGCTTCCGACGACGTGCTGGCGCGTCGATTTAGCGAAACGCGCCGCCCTCATCCAGCGGACACCGGCTCCGGCCTCTCCGAGGCAATTCGAACGGAGCGGGCGGCGATGAAAGACATTCGCGCGCTGGCCGACCACATTGTGGATACTTCCGAGCACACCGTACACAGCCTGCGAAGTTTCCTGGTAGAACGTTTTAGCCCCACGCTTGAAGGCGCCCCGATGCGGGTGCAGGTGTTGAGCTTCGGGCACAAATTCGGCAGTCCAGGTGGAATGGAACTGGTATTCGATGTCCGGCATCTGGCCAATCCATTCTTTGTCGAGGGCTTGCGCGAGTTGGCCGGAAGTGATCGCAGGGTTATCAAGTACCTGAAATCGCAACCGGACGTGGAAGAGACTTTGCGACGCTTCACGGATCTGCTCGGATACCTTCTGCCACTTTACAAGCGGGAAGGGAAGTCTTACGTCACGGTTGGCATTGGCTGCACCGGCGGCCGGCACCGTTCCGTCATGATTGCTAACGAACTGGCGGGCCGCTTGCGCCATGCTGGTTTCGACGCGCAGGCTGCGCACCGGGACGTGCGAAAATTCAAGCGGAAGAAACCTGAAGCCAGGGCAAGGACGGCACAAAAAGTCCGGCAGGTCTGATTTCGACACGACAGAATCCAGAGTCTGAGAACAAGTTCAATGTCAAAAACTCCTGAACCAGCGACTGGCTCGGAAAGCCCTGGGCAAAAGGTCGCCGGCGTCATCGTCACGCACGGTCATTTGGCCGGCGAGCTGCTGGCGGCTGCGGAAATGATTGTCGGCCCTATTTCGCATATAACTGCGGTATCAATAGGCTGGCATGACGACGTCGATTCTGCACGCGACGAGATTGAGCGGGCCATGGCGCGAGTTTCGCAGGGCCGCGGCGTCTTGATCCTGACAGACATGTTCGGCGGCACCCCCACCAACATTGCGTCAATGTTCCTCAACGAAAACGAGGTCGAAGTTGCCAGCGGCGTTAACCTGCCGATGGTAATCAAACTTGCCAGCCAACCAGAGCAGGCGCCTTTAGCCGAAATCGCTCGTGTCGTTCGGGACCAGGGAAAAGAGAGTATCTATCTTGCCGGTGAAATCCTCGCCGGCAAAAGCAGCACCCCGTGATCGAAAAGCGAGTGAAAGTTACAAACCGCCTGGGCTTGCATGCGCGCGCGGCCGCGCGGCTGGTGCACACGGCCAATCAGTTTCACAGCATCCTGAGGTTGGAACGAATTGACGACAAGGCGACCGCCGATGCCAAGTCGATCCTCAGTGTCCTGATGCTTGCTGCGTCCCGGGGCACGGAACTGAGCGCCCGGGCCGAAGGCTTGGACGAAGCAGAAGCAATCGACGCGCTGGCGCAGCTTTTTAGCAATGGCTTCGGAGAATTAGAAAAGTGAGCGGCCGGTTGAAACGCGATTTGACTGAAGAGCGCTGGCACGGCCTCGGCGTATCAGAGGGCCATGTGCTGGGACGAGTGCTGCGAATCGATAACAGGTCCAGTCACGTTTATCACGCGGTGCTGGACGAGACCGAGGCCAAACGAGAGCTGGCTCGATTTCACGAGGCGCTGCAGTCAGCGCGGCAACAACTCCTGGCGATCAAGGAAAGAGCCGCGACTGATCTCGGCCCGGAATACGCGTACATCTTCGATGCGCACCTGTTGATGCTGGAGGATCGAAAGCTCCGAGAAGAAGTGGAGAACTATATTCTCCGGGAGAAAGCAAACGCGGAATGGGCGCTCAGAGTAGTGGCCGATGATCTGCTCGCGGTCTATTCCAGCATCAAGGACGATTACCTGCGGGCCCGAGGCTCGGACATAGAGGATGTGACCCAACGTATCTTGTCGGCGCTTACGGGCAACAAGCCGCAATACGCGAATCTCACCCGGGATGCAGTCGTTGTGTCGGCGGACCTTTCGCCGTCAGCGGTGGCCGAGCTCGATTTACAACACGCCCGGGCCATCACGACGGACGCCGGCGGATGGACCTCGCATACCGCGATAATTGCCCGGGGTTTGGGGATTCCGGCTGTGGTGGGATTGCGCGATCTCTATCGGCGCACGCGCACCGGCGATCGGATCATCGTTAATTCCTACGAGGGTGAAGTCGTGCTGCATCCCTCGGCCGCGACGCTGGAAAGTTACCAGCGGGAGTCTGCGTCGCGGAAGATTCCTCCTCGATCTTCCGGCGTAAAGCATGGTCCAGAACCGTTAAGAACGATTGATGGCGTCGACGTCATCTTGCGGGCTAATGTCGAGCTGCCTGCGGAGTTTGAAAGCGTGCGCACGTTTGGCGCTCGAGGCATTGGCTTGTACCGCTCGGAATTCCTCCTGTCGCAGGAGGGCGTGCTCCTTTCGGAAGACCAACAGTACGAAGCGTATCTGGAAGTGGCGAGGTTGGCCGCGGCTGACGGCGCCACGATCAGGCTCTTCGATCTTGGCGGCGAAAAGATTCACGCCGGGGTTGGGAATGAGCGCAATCCCGCGCTCGGCCTGCGCGCGATCAGATTTGGCTTGCGCAATGAGGACTTTTTGCGAACGCAGGTGCGGGCTATCCTGCGGGCCGCAGCGAAGGGCCGCCTGGATATAGTCCTGCCGATGGTTTCCGATCTCTCGGACGTACGCCGCGCGCGGGCGATCATAGACAACGAGCGGCTGCGTCTATCCGGCGAAGGCGGGGAGATCGGCGACATCAAAGTTGGCGCTATGATCGAAGTGCCGTCGGCGGTAGTTTTGGCCGGGTCGATAGCAAAGGAGGTTGACTTCTTCAGCCTCGGCACAAACGATCTGGTTCAGTATCTGCTCGCAGTCGATCGCGGGAACGATGAAGTCTCAGATTGGTTCCGATCGCTTCATCCTGCGGTTTTGCAAAGCGTCGTCACAGTGCACGAGGCGGCCGCCCGGGCCTCGATCCCAACCGTCGTCTGCGGCGAGATGGCCTCGACTCCGGCGTACGCCGTGGTGCTCGTCGGGCTGGGTGCGACGGACCTGAGCATGACTCCGGCAGCAATTCCACGAGTTGCCCGGGCCCTTGCCGGGATCAAATGCGCAGACGCGAAGGCAATTGCTTCGACTTGTCTGGGCTGCGCCACCGCCGATGAAGTCGAGCAAACCGTAAGGGAGCAGTTCCTTGAACACTGGCCTCAGCTCTTCTCACCGAACTCCCTGCCGGCCCCAAAATCAGCCTCTTTTTCGCCGCAATCATAGCGGGATATAGCCCGGTAACGCCTAAAAAAGCCCTCGATCTCTTCGAAAAAGCTCGTTTTCGACATTTAACTCAATCAGTAGATTCCAGGACCAGGTGATAACAGGGTTTGGATCACTGTAATCCAGGGAGTGATGCTTCGCAGGCAATGCCCGACTGCAGCTCACTCGGGTAACAACAGGAGTTGAGTGCCGATATGAAAAAAGCCCCCTATGCCCTCTCCAGTGTTCTGGCGGTAATGCTCATGACCGCCAGTGGATTTGCCCAGACCGATCGCCGACAAACCAGCCAGCAGGCCGCTAACGCCGATAGCACAATCAGGACCAGCCGCGTTGTAGGGTCGAGATCCTCCAACCACGTCGTAAACACCAGCGATGTGCGCAAGCCTTCCGGTCTAACGCCGGCGGCTAGTGCGTTACCTGCATTGGATAATGACACCTCAACTACAAAGGGCGTGAAACGATCCAGCGAATCAACCTGGGGAAATGCTCCAATCATAAAGGCGGAACTAAACACTTCGCTCAACGCCTCACCTGTAACTCCTGAACCGGCCCTGTCGCCATCTTCGCTGACACGAATCTACCGCGTTGGAGTAGGGGACGTGCTGGATATTCGTTTGCTTAACACACCAAGTCGAGAATCAACTCTGTTCACGGTTTTGGCGGGAGGTATCGTTGAGTATCCGCTCATTGATGAGCCGATTAAGGTCGACGGGTTGAGCGCGGAAGAAATTGGCGCCCGCCTGACTGGAAAAATAAAAGTCATCGATCATCTGCGCGTGGTAGTAAGCGTCCGCGATCATTCAAGCCATAACGTAATTGTGACCGGATTGGTCTATAACCCGGGATCTAAAATATTGAGACAGGAAGCAGTGCCGCTTTACGTTGTTCTGGCGGAAGCAGTTGCTCGTCCGGGCGCGGCAAAGGCGACAATTACACGTGCCGGCCAAACTATAGCGGTGGACCTCGGCGACCAGGCAGCCACCTCAACACTCCTGCTTAATGGGGACCTGGTAACAGTTTCAACCGCGCCACCGGCATCGTATTACGTGTCCGGCGAGATCAACTCGCCAGGCGAAAAGATGTTTCGCGCCGGACTGACTCTGACTCAGTCTATTCTAGCGAGTGGTGGCATTACCCGGAACGCGAGCGGCAAAGTCAAACTCTCTTCCCAGGGCGCCAGTGGAACCTCTACTGCCGTCGAATACAACGTCAAAGAAATACTCGAAGGGCGCAAGCCGGACCCAACTCTTAAGCCTGGAGATCGCCTGGAAGTTAGTCGTGGGCGGTGGTAAGTATTGACGCCTCCTTGTTGCCACTGGTGACTTCGCTCACCTTCAACTCTTCCTCTGATAGTCGCTAACGACACCGCGCCGACTTCCTCTGACTCGTTCATTCTCTTCGCCTGCCGTCGATGATCGGCCACAGCTAATTGTATCTTGTGAAGCCTGGCCTCCCAATATGTTGAATAATAGTTAGAAAAGTACCTTGTACGCCGACAAGCGACGGCGTATTATGCGGCTGTGAAAAGGGCTCAGCATCTGGCGGTAACGGCAATCATAGCCGCGCTGGTGCTTTCGCTTTCAATGCCGGCCCATGCGACCATCCAGTCATCGAGGAACCCGACGCAAGACACTGCTGCTCCTACTGCCGCTGAACAGGAAATGTTTACCAAAGGGCAGAAGCTTTACCTTCAGGGCAACTACACCCAGGCCGCGGAGGTGCTGGTGAACTTTCTCAAGAGTTATCCCAACAGTATTATTACTGACCTGGCCTTACTGTGGCTGGGCCGCTCCTATTATCAAGTAGGAAAATTCACGGAAGCCGAGCAGGTAGGCAAACGCCTGCGGGCGATTAAGGACACCCCGTTCGCTGATATTTATGCCAGCGAGTTGGAGAGCGCGCGCCGTGAAGCTGCTTCACGACAAATGAGCGCCGGCATCGGCGAAACTCCTGCGTTGCCACAACGGCGGCAGCAAACCAACTCTCGTCCGGTATCAGTGGGATCGCGAAACCGTTTCGCTGGTGATGGCGGCGCTGCCCGTAGTTCACCCGCACGCAAGGTGAGCAACAATACGGTGGAACCTCCGCCGCGAAAACCAACGACAGCCAGTCAATCGAACGCCGCCCTGAAGTCCAATCGCCTGGTAACTCGCCAACGCGTTAGTGCGGCGGCGGTAAGCTCGAAGCGCCCAGGCACAGCGAACGACATAACCGCCCGAGCCCAAGTCCTTTCTTCGCCACGCCAGAACGGGAGCGCGGCAAACAATGAAGTGCGTCACGTCAAAACGAATCAGCCTTCTCGCCAACCTGCTGTGTCTGCGAGCCCGCATCGAACTACACAAAACAAACAAATGGTCGCCGCAAAGCCGAAGCCATCGTCGGCATCGCGAGGCTTGCGCACCGGTTCCAGCGCCCACATTTCCCTCCCTGTCAGGGTGGCGTCCGTTCGAAAAGCTGGGCCGCGACAAAGTAATTCGGGCACAAACCGGCCCGTCGCGAGGAACATCAGTCCGAGTCGAATCCGAAGCACCGCAAGTGATCGGCCCACCGTTCCGGAACAGGCAAGTTCCAGGCAACCACCAGGGAGGAAGCGTTCGATCGCCGGCAGTTCTGATAATTCAGCGCCTTCCGTTATGAATAGACCCGCGGCGACCGGCGGGTTGTACAGTATGATCGATGCGTCTGCCACAAACCTGCCAGTGGGAACGACAACGCAGACCCTGGTTAGTGTGATATCGAAACGGGTAAATGCTAAGCCCGGCGAGATAGTTTACCTTTCCTTCATCGTCCGGAATTCCGGAAGCGCGAGGCAAACGTACGAGTTCCGGCTTAGCGCTCCGGGCGCACCGGAAGCGAAAATCTACGTGGACTCAAACGGGGACGGAATACATCAAAGTGATGAACTTCCGATTACCGGTTCACCCGTAGTCGAACTTATGAATAGCGAGCTTTCTCTTCTTCTGGAGATAACCGTTCCGCGCGACGCCTTTGAGGGTCAGCAGTACTCCTACACTCTGACTGTTCTCTCATCCGATAAGGAGGAGATTGTGGCAACGGCCACGTCCACGTTAACCGTGTCTTCGATACGGGCTCGTCTGCTTCCTCAACACGTCGCCGGTGACAAGACTGTCCTTGCCGCGCTCGCAAAGTTCCCTTAATGGCTCTAATCGAAAAGTTGAATAGCCCCGCCCGGCGAAAGTTGGCCGAACTGCTTATCGCAAAGTCCATCACCGAAACGTTGCTGGTGGCAACCATTGCAGTGGTCTTCTACCTGACGCTCTTTCCGCCGTTTTTTCGTGGTTGGGGTGAAACAACGGCGCACGACATCGCGGGCTGGGCTGTAAATGAAGCCTCCCCATGGGAACGAGTTCAGGTGCAACTGTTCATAGACGGCAATTTTATTGCCGTCGCTGTAGCGAACCGTTCGCGTCCCGACGTAATGGCAGCCGGGTGGTCGAAGGACGAGTGGCACGGCTATGTTTTTGCGGCCCCGCCACTGCCATCCGGTGAGCACGTGGCACAGGTATATGCGATGCACTCAAACGGAGCCGGCAAACGGCGCACGCTGCAACTTCTGGGTGATCCTATACGATTCGTCGTGGATGTAGACGGCGTAATGCACCCGATGCGCTGACTGTTGGCGCAACAATGGCGCGCTGTCGATTGTGGACTTCTGGATATGGTTCAAAGCAGGATTGGCGTTGATCAGGAGATGGAGGGCAGGTCACTGGCCGGATGGGAGATTGCGTCTGTCGTTTCGTCTTTGCTAATCGCGGAATGGATCGTCCTTTCATTCGCCGGTCGCAGCAAACTCGTGGGCGCCATTCCCGTTGTACTGGCGTTCGTGTTTATGTATCTCTCGCACCGGATACATGGCGAGACGATGCGCGAGGTGGGATTCCGCACGGATAACTTGCTGCGCGCGGCAAAGTTCCTGTTCTTGCCGACACTCGCAGCGGGCCTTCTGATTCTGGTGACCGGATGGGTAAATGACGGACTTCGCTACGGGCCAATCGCATCGCGGCCGAGGTTTCTGTTGCTGCCTCTCTGGGCTTTCGCCCAGCAGTACGTGCTGCAGGGTTTTGTGAATCGTCGCGCCCAAATGGTCCTGTTGGCTGGAGCTCGAAGTGTCATTCTCGTGGCAGCGGTATTCAGCCTGCTGCACTTGCCGAATCTGCCGCTGGCGGCTGCGACCTTTCTCGGGGGTCTGCTATGGGCGGCCGCTTACCAACGCGCTCCCAATCTGCTGGCGCCGGCCATCTCGCACGCCGTACTATCGTTTCTTCTGGCGTTCAGTCTGCCTCCAGCCTGGCTCAACAGCCTGCGCGTCGGCTTCAAATACTTCGGTTAGCAGGGAGTCCCCCGATGTTTCCTGGCTTGGGATGCGACACAGTTAATCTCTCAAAATAGTTTTTTCAAGCGTACTGTACGTGTTGAACACTGATTTGCTATAATCCACCCGCCTTGCAAAGAGAGCAGATTGGGCGGTCGCTGCTCCGGCATTACGATGACGGAGGAGAGGAAAGTCCGAACACCAAAGGGCAGCGAGCCCGCTAACGGCGGGGCGTCGGGTATTCTAACCAACCTAACGGACGTTTAGGGTCACGACGACGACAAGTGCAACAGAGAATAGACCAGCCAACGGACTTTGAGATCTCAATTCGAGGTCTCAAATAGGGTTTCAGATTTAAGATCTGAGATCTGAAGCCGCGGGTGATGGGTGAAACGGTGCGGCCCCTCAAGGGCTTAAAGTAAGAGCGCACCGGCGCGTGTGGTGACACATGCGGCCAGGCAAACTCCTCGCGGTGCAAGACCAAATAGGGAGGCGTCAACAGGGCTGCCCGCCCGAAGCAGTTTTGCAATCTGGGATGTCAAAGTCCCGGATTTCAAGCTGCAACGACCTCCGGGTAGGTCGCTCGATCCATCTGGCAACGGATGGACTAGATGAATGATCGCCACTGCGATTTCCAATCTGAGTTATCAGAATGTGAAATCGGAGTACAGAATTCGGCTTATAGATCTGCTCTCAATTTTGCATGGCCGCCGGTGATCACGGAGAGGGCGTTTCGGAAAAGCGGATCCACTAAAGTTCCGAAGGAGAGACACCAAATATGGCAAATCGCAAAGGGGTCTTTATTGGCGCCTACGTGCCTAATGAACTCAAAGAATCGCTGCGCCGCCGGGCCGCCGCCGAGCACAGAACGCTTTCTCAGGAAATCACACGAATTTTGACCGAAGCAATACACGGTCGCGGTCTGCCTGCGGGCAGCATCGATCGCCGGAATACGCAATCGGGTCCGCGCCGCCGCTCCACTGATCCGCAGCCTCGTCGCCGGGCGAACGACATCACCTACGTTTCTACTGAGAACAAGCGCGGTAGTGATTAGCGCTAGTATTCCCGCCTTTGGAGATTCACACCTGTTTTGAATCCTGTCGCTGACTCGTCTTCGTATTAAGCTATGCACTGACAGAGTTATCCGGGAGACGATTTGAGATTTTTAGTCTTAGCAGTTGTTATTGGGCTCTTATTTGCGCTCCTACTCCGACGCTTGTTGCCCTACCTGCGAACAGCGCGAAGCATTCTCAAGACGATACAACAGGTGCGTCAATCGAGCACAGCCGGGCGATTCAATTCTGTTAGCCGGAAGACACCAGCCCAGGACCGGTTGGTTTGCTGTAACGTGTGCGGCACCTGGATTCCGGCAGCCCGGGCGCTGGCCTCTCCATCGCCCCAACTCGTGTTTTGTTCGGACAAGTGCAGTGCCGAGGCCCGCAAAGGCGGTAAGCGAAGAGCGGCACAATAATTACGCAGGAATCACGCAGCGATCAAGCGGCTTCCACTTCCTCAGGCAAAACGTTTCCCGCCTCATGGATTGCCCGGTTAGTGTTCGTGAAGAAAAGAATCACCATCCCGACCACGAAGAAAACGATTAGCGAAAGAATTGCCTGGCGATACGAATTGGTCGCTCCGGCGACGATGCCGAAGATGAGTGGCCCAAGCCATGACGTTCCCCGCTCTGAGATCTCGTAGATGCCAAAGAAAGACGCCTCCCGTCCCGCCGGAATCATGCGCGAAAACAGGGAGCGCGAAAGCGCCTGCGAGCCGCCCAGCACCACTGCAATCGCAAAACCCATAACCCAGGCCTGGGGAATCGTTTCCAGAAAGCCGTAAGCGTAGATCACAATTCCGGACCAGAGGGCGAGCGACAAGAGGATGGCTTTTTTTGTGCCAATAGTTTTGGCGATTCGCGCGAACAACAATGCTCCGCCAAAAGCTGCAAACTGAACCATTAGGATTAGTCCCACCAGGAACGAACGGTCAGGCTTAAGGCCGCGCGAGATGAAAAGCTCCTGTTCGAGGAACACTCCGGACATCACGATGACAGTTTGGATTCCATCATTGTAAATAAGGTAGCCGATCAAGTATTTGAGCGTGTGACGGAGTTTGACGAGTTCGCGGAAGGTTGACAGGGTTTCAGTTAAGCCAAGGCGCAGGTACGACGTGCGCGCCGGCAGTCGTTTCGGCGCGCCCCGCTCCTTCAATCGGGCAAAGGTGATAAGAGCGAATCCACCCCACCACACTCCGGCGGACAGAAGCGAGATGCGTACAGCCAGGTTCGCGGCGGCGCTACCTTTGCTCTGCGCCCAAATCACCAGGCCCAGATTCAACGCCAACAGCAACCCGCCACCGAGGTATCCCATGGCAAAGCCCCGGCTCGAAACCTTATCACGCTGGTCTTCAGTGGTGATTTGCGGAAGGAAAGCATTATAAAAAACGACGGAAGCACCGAAGCAGAGATTGGCAACTATGAAGAGCAGTCCGCCTAACAGATACAATCTGCCGGTGATGAAGAAGAGCAAACATGTGGCGGTGACACCCACGTAACAGAACAAGGCCATCAGGCGCTTCTTCAAATGCGAATAGTCGGCGATAGCGCCGAGCACCGGTAGAAAAAAGGTTTGCAGAAATACCGACACTGCAACGCAGAAAGGGAAGAAGGATTTGGCGGTAATGCTACCGAGCGGGCCGAAGCTGATTACCGTGCCGTTCTCGTTCCCGAGAACGCCCTGAGCCAGCGCTGTCAGGTAAACGCCCAGCAGGGTTGTGGCGACGGTTGTACTAAAGGCGGAGTTGGCCCAGTCGTACATTGCCCAGCCGAAAATCTCTCGGCGGTCATTCTTCTGCAGAGTTTGCGTCGGGAGATCGTAGTTGATCATGAATGTGCTTTTGCCTTCGTGGTAAGCGCCTCGACGATAACCGGAGTGATGTCGGCGAGCGAACGAATTCGAGTGGCGAGATAATCGCGGTCCTGGCCCCAAATCAGTGTGGGCACCAGACTGAGCGTATGGTTGCGCACGCTGAGGTCCTCGATGTTTCCGTGGTCACTGGTTAGCAGAACGGTGGTGGATTTTAAATCCAGATTAGCCAGTAGCGCGCGGATAGAGCGTGCCAGAGACTGCAAAACAGCACGCGCCCCCTGGATGTCCTGCGTATGGCCCATCTTGTCCGTGATGAAATATTCATAGAGCGTGAACTGATGTTTGCCGGCAATAGCGGCCAGGATCGTGCCGGCTTCTTCAGGAGAGCGCAGCGAGACCGGCTCGCCGCGATCGATTAGCATTGCGTTGGTAAAGTCCTGGTAGACGGCGCGCCCTTCAGTCAAATCTTCGAGGGTGTTGAAGCGCATTCCCGCGGCTTCGACGGCACCGGTTGTAGCCGAGATCCAGCGCGGCCGCTCCGTGAAGAATCGTTTGGTGTACGTGTTTGCGAAAGTGATCGGGCCCACGCCCGCCTGCTTGAGTTGAAGGAATATTGAATGCTCGCGAATGATCTGAAGCAACGCCTGGTTGGGAAAGCCCTGCTTGTGGTAGCCAATTGCGGCCGGGGCGTTAACGCCAGTCAGGATCGTCGTTTGTCCGGAAGCGCTTTGCGGCCGCCCTTCAACTCCCAGACAAGCGTCGGTGCGAACAAGCCTGCCGTCATGGATCAGCTGGGGTTCTTCATTCTGGAAAATGGCTAGTGGCTCTGCATCGTGAAGGCCGTCGAGTGGATTGTGTGGCCCTCGAGTGCCGATCCCCAGACCATCGATGAAGAAGAGAAGCACAGACATGAACGCGATGAATAGCATTGCGCCCACTACGAGCGCAAGTAAAGTAATGGCTCGGAGTTGACGCCAGTGTGATTAAAAGTAGATTGCAGCGCCACTACGAGCGCCAAGGGCGCGAAATGTAAAAGCCTGGGCCAACGGCCCAGGTCAAAGATATGTATGGCAGCTTGGAGCGCTGAAGGCGCGAAATAGGTTATTCGTTCATGTCGCACGTTCAGCGCTCTATGATTACAAAGAAACCTTCTTCCTGGGCCATTGGCCCAGGCTCTTGCATTTCGGGCCTTTGGCCCTCAGAACGTCTTCTCCCCGACACTCGCGCAGGCAAATACAAAACCGACTCATTACCAGGGCTGCCCGCGACGATCTCGCAATTAAGATATAATCCGGCCAACAAATATGACTTACCGTTGCCCTGTTTGCGGTTTCGATAAGCTTGCCGAGCCGCCTTATTCACCAGCCGGTGATGGCTTATTCGAGATGTGTCCGTGCTGCGGATTTCAGTTTGGTGTCACTGATGATAGTGAAGGAATCAGTTTTCATGAGTGGCGAGAGACGTGGATTGGGCAGGGAATGCCTTGGTTTAGCAGCGGCAGCGGCCCACCGCCGGGATGGGACCCACAACCGCAGCTTCGTAATCTAAGAGATCCATCCAGCGGTGTGCATAATGTCTTGAATGACACTCTCCTGGACGACGATTAAACCAATCTTCATTGTTGGAGATCGGCCAAGCTTCCAGCTTACTTCAGCCGCGCTACTCAATGAGGCCTCGTTCCCGGTAAGCGTTAAGTTTGTTGTGCAGGGTCTTCAAGCTGATCTGAAGCAGTTCGGCGGCGCGGGTTTTGTTGTTGCCGGTCTTCTCCAGCGTGCGCAGAATCATTTGTCGTTCGACGACTTCGATGGGGGTGCCAACCGGAAGCGTTACCGTATCTTCTTCCCGGACGCGCTCGCGCTGATCGAAAGGATATGGCGCGAAGTGATGCCGCTCGATCTGCTCGCCGGAGCAAATGATCACTGCCCGCTCGATTACATTTCGTAGCTCACGAACGTTCCCCGGCCAGGCGTGGAACTGGAGAGCTCCCAATGCCGCCGGGCTAAGAAAGCGCGCCGGGCGCTGGTGCTTCTCCGCCAGTTGCGTGACCAGATGTTGAGCCAGCATTGACAAGTCTTCCTTGCGCTCGGCTAGGGTTGGCAAGTGGATCGTGATGACGTTGAGCCGGTAGAGCAAATCTTCGCGCAGGGTACCTTGTCTTACCGCACCATGCGGATCCTGGTTCGTAGCCGCCAGCAGACGAACATCAACCGGGACCTCTTTTCTGCTGCCCAAACGGCGTACTAATCGCTCTTCGACTACGCGCAGCAATTTTGCCTGCAGCAGGGCCGGCATTTCCGCTATCTCGTCCAGTAATAGCGTTCCCCCATGGGCCAACTCAAAGCAACCAACGCGACGCGAGGCGGCGCCGGTGAAGGCGCCTTTCTCGTGGCCAAACAACTCTGACTCCATCAGAGTTTCCGGAATTGCCGAGCAGTTGATGGCTACGAAAGCTCCATTCCGGCGCGGGCTCAGATTGTGAATAGTGCGGGCTACGAGTTCCTTTCCGGTGCCTGACTCGCCCGTAATCAGAACCGACGCCGAGGACGAGGCAACTTGCTCGATAAGGACATAAACCTCCTGCATGGGCTTTGACTGGCCCACCAGTTCGCCAAAGGCGCCCCGGCCGCGAAGCTGACGGCGCAGCAGTTCGTTTTCGCGCCGGGCTTCCGCGAACTCGACGGCACGATCAAGCACGACGATGAGGCTTTCGAAATCGACCGGCTTCTCGAAATAGTGATACGCGCCTTCCTGCTGAATGGCGCGCAGAGCGATTTCAATCGAGCTGCGCGCTGCCAGGATGATCACTGGCGTGTCGGGAAGCTGGGCGCGAATCTCGCGCAAAGTAGTAGCCCGTGTGGAATCGGAATCGTCGATGATGATAGCGGAAGGATAGTACTGTTCGGCGTATTGCAGACCGGCAGCGGCGTCCGCTTCTACTGTGGTCTCGTAACCTCTACGCTCCAGTTGTTCGCTGAGCGCTGCCGCATCATCTGGTTGACTGTCGATTATGAGGATGCGGCCGTTCATGATTTCAGTTTAGCACAGGCGGGAGTGCGACTTGCTTCCCGGGTCAGGTACAGTGTCAGGTTTGCAATCTCATTCACACCTGGCTTCAGCCAGGTGGTAGAGGTCACCGTTTTATCTCTAAACCGTTTCAACGGTTTACAGTGAAACCGTTGAAACGGTAATAATATACTTGACTCATATACAATTCTGTGGGACAATGCTCCTACCATGAAGAACGACAACGCATTTCCAAAGACTCTCCAGCGAGCAATCATCTACTTTTCCGACCCTGATACCGCGCTCGGTTGCATGATTGCGATCCGTTGGCCGGATGGCGTTATCACTTGCCCGCGCTGTGGTGACGACAGGCACTCGTTTGTTAAAACCCGTCGCATCTGGATATGCAAGGGCTGCAAAAAGCACTTCAGCGTCAAGCTTGGCACCATCATGGAAGATAGCCCTATCGGTCTGGATAAGTGGCTGTCTGCTATCTGGCTGATAGTGAACGCGAAGAACGGCATTAGTTCCTACGAGATTCACCGCGCCCTCGGCATTACTCAAAAGAGCGCATGGTTCCTGCTTCACAGAATACGCAAGGCTATGCAGACCGGAACCTTCACCAAGCTTTGCGGCGAGGTCGAAGTTGACGAAACTTTCATCGGCGGCAAGGCGCGGAACATGCACCGTTCGGCATTGGCTAGGCGTGTGGCTGAATTTGCAACTCCGCTTACTGGAAGAAACCAGACCACCGGCAAGGTTGCGGTTATGGGCTTGCTGGCGCGTCATGGCGAGATTCGGACTATGGTTGTGCCAAACACCAAGCGCAAGTCGCTCCACGGCCAAGTGACCAAACACGTCGAGGCTGGCTCTACTGTTTACAGCGATGCGCTTCGCTCTTATAGACAGCTTGATGAGGATTACACCCACAAAGTGATCAATCATGCCGAGAGGTACGTTGACGGAATCGTTCACACCAACGGAGTTGAAAACTTTTGGAGTTTGCTCAAGCGAACCCTCGGTGGAACTTATGTTTCGGTAGAGCCATTTCATCTTTTCCGCTACCTTGACGAGCAGGCTTTCAGATTCAATAACCGCAAGGTTCAGGACTCGGATCGCTTCATCAAGGCTGCGGGTAACATCATGGGCAAGCGTCTGACTCTCAAGCAACTGACTGGCAAAGAGCCTGCGGGGTATGAAACGAGCCACTGACGTAACTCCGCGCCGTGGCGCACCGAAACGAGGTAAGAAAAAGAAAGGTTGAAACATGAAACCTGCTACGCGGAAGACCGCTAAACGTGAGCCGATGGAAGAAAACTTCCGTCGGTTCGCCACGGCGTTAATGGCTGTGCCTAAGAAAGAGCTAGATAAGGAACTCGCTCGGCACGAACGCAAAAAAGGCAAACGCTCAAAGAAGTGACTAATCCTTGTTCGCTTGAGTGTCTCCTTTAAAGCGCTCGTCCAGTGCTTGTGCGGCTTTCTCATCTGTCCAGTCAAGCGGCCAACCTATCATCCCTATTTCTTCGGCACTTACCAGGAATGTTGTTCTTCTAAAGACACCCAACTTGCCTGCGTCTAACGCGGGGACTCGTCCAGTGAAGTCCATGACATTGAATAGGAATGGTCGCTCCTGAAGTTTCTTCATTGGCCAGCGCGTAGGAATATCTGGGTGGTAAATGCCGTTCTCTACAATTTTTCTCAGCTCATACGCCACGAGGTCAGCGACCTGTAATTGAAGAACATCCGTCGTAGAGCCAGATGTTATTGTACCTAGTCGATTGCCGGATGTATGTGTTGCTTTGAGATAATAGAACGCGTTAGCGGCGCGGCCTTGATATTCAAATTGTCGGTCATGAAAGAATGCCAACTTTTCCTTTGGGGTGGGATCGTCTCTGTGCCAAATTTTTGCATCGGCGGCCTCCGACACACACATTTGGAAACATAGGAACCAGGGGTCAATAAATGCCCCCTGAGCCATGACTGGCAAGCCACGATACTGTTCCACTATCACAGCGGTTCCAAAAGGCATCACCCATAAATCCTCTAAGCACGTGAACACATCAGCCAGCAAAGCCTCTCTTTGTAGCTTGGTCCATGCTTTAAATTCTCCAAGATACCCTTCCAATTCCGACATGTGAAACACTCCAACATTGTGTCGGTGTAGCATCTTGCTCCATCTATCAGCCAACACTTCCATATGAAGGTGGTTGCCGATAATGCCGCCCATCGCTACGATGCGCGAATCCGCCGAGTGTCCGCTTTCGTCGATATAGGCCGCTAACATAACGTCAATCGAAACGTGACCGGACGCGAGAAGACGAAGTAATGCATTCCCATGCGATCCATCTTGCCTTTTTGCTAACATTTACCCTCCGTTAAAAGGGCAATAACAATCTCGACTCTTAAGCCTTATGAGTCAAGTATGTTATTACCGTTGAAACGGTTAGGGTCACGTGGTCTTGTGATCACCGCACTAAAGTGCGGTGTTGATGAGATTTCAAGCTGGCTTCATGACTCAAACTTATCGCTTGGCGAAGTGGGAGGCAATCGCCTGAGCCAGGGCGCGAATGGTGTATTCGGTGGGCATGATCTCTGTTTGCAATCCGTGTTCGGCTGCTGTCCTGGCCGTGATGTCGCCGATGCAGGCGATGGCTACCCCCTTCAGCAACGCGCCCAGATCGCTGGTATCAAACAACTGCGCAAAGTTATTGACAGTCGAGGAGCTGGTAAAGGCAATGCAATCGATTCCGCCACCCGATAGCAGCGCATTGATGCGGCCCAGGTCCGGATTCTGCGGCCGCACGGTGCGATACGCTGCGACCACGTCCGCGCGCCCGCCTGCCTCCTCTAAAGCATCGGGCAAATAGCTGCGCGCGACTGCGGCGCGCGGAATCAAAAAGCTCAAGCCAGCCAGCGCCTCCCGTCCGCCTACAAATTGCTCTAATGCGGCAAAGATGCCCTCGGCTTTGAACTCATCAGGAATGACATCGACATGAATCCGGGCGGCGATTAGTTTTTCTGCTGTGGCTTCGCCAATGGCGCATACCTGCAGCTCATCCAGTTCGCTGATATCGCGGGCGCGCTCCTGCAGGCGGCGCAGAAAATATTCCACTCCGTTCACGCTGGTGAAGATTATCCAGTCATAGCCGAACAGATGATCGATGGCCTCGTCGAGCGGCGCGTAGCTCTCCGGGTCGACGATCTCTATTGTGGGGCAGGGAATGACGTGCGCGCCAAAGCGTTCCAGCTCGATCGCAAAGTCCTCAGCCTGTGCCAGAGCGCGGGTGATTACGACGTTGCGGCCGCGCAGAGGTTGCTGAATCTGATTTGCTTCGGGCAACATAGTTTTTCGTGTCACGCAAACTGCGGCTATGCCGCGGCATAGTGGGTGTCGAACATTTCTAGCCGCTTTCAAGCGGCTTTCCCGCAGGGTTACTAGCCGGGCGTTTTACGCCCGGGTCAGGACCCACGCAAAATCCCAAGCCCGTACTCCCTGGGGCTTCAGCCGTGATGCTTGAGCTATTGATCCTAAGCACGCTGGAAGCGCGCTAATTCACAAGGTGCTCAGCTGAGCCCAGCGCTAAAAAGCGCTGGGCTATTAACCTTTCGGGAAAGCCGTCTGAAGACGGCTAAAGCCCAGACTCATCATTGCATTCTCAAGTTGGACCATTGCCTCACGTATCTGCTAGTAATTCTCTTGCTCCATTTTCAATTAGCTTCTTAGCGAGCTGGTTACCCAGCGCCTCAGCTTCTTCACTGGGGCCACTCGTATGATCGCGAACGAGCCGTTTTCCATCCGGACTTGCGACCATGCCATCGAGCCGCAAGCGGCCTCTGGTTAAAGTGGCGTGGGCGGCAATCGGCAATTGACATCCGCCACCAAGCTCGCGCAGCAACGCCCGCTCTGCCGTGCAACACGAGCGGGTCGTTTGATCGTCCAGCGATTGAAGTAGTTTCAGAGTCTTATGGTCATCTGCCCGGACCTCAATAGCGAGCGCGCCCTGGCCTACCGCCGGCATCATCGTCTCAGTCGGAATAAGGGCAGTTATGCGATCGGCGAGACCGAGGCGGCCCAAGCCAGCGGCAGCAAGAATGACGGCGTCGTATTCACCGGCATCGAGTTTTCGCAGACGCGTGTCCACGTTCCCACGCAACTCGGAAATCCTGAGGTCACTTCGCACGTACTTCAACTGCGCCAGGCGGCGGGGACTTGAAGTGCCGACTATCGCCGCTGAACCCAGGCCGGCTATTGAACGATCGGCAATTGCTAAATCGTGACGAGCAACCAATGCATCGCGGGAATCTTCGCGCTCGGTAATCGCTGCGAGTGTCAAACCTTCCGGAATCACCGTAGGCAGATCCTTCAACGAATGCACAGCCAGATCGATAAGGCCGGCGAGCAAAGCGTCCTCAATCTCCTTGGTGAATACGCCTTTGCCGCCAATGATTGCCAGCGGCGCAGATTTCATTTGATCGCCGGTTGTCTTGATCAACTCAATGGCGATTTCGGCTTTGGCATCGAGCGCGCTGAGTTTTGCCCTGACCCATTCGGCCTGCCAGAGCGCGAGCTTCGAACCGCGTGAACCAATAGTCAGCCTCATCTTCAATCCGACCGGTTGCGCTTGCGATGAGCGCGAACGCGCCAAATAACGACTACGAGGATGATTACGGCAACCAAGAGAATAGTGCCACTGAGTCTCAGCCACTTCACAAGTAGCGGGAGACTGTTGCCGAAAAGGTAACCGAGACTTGTGATCGCAAGCGACCAGAGAATTGCGCCGGCGACGTTGTAGGCGAAGAACACTCGCCATTCCATTTTAGATGCGCCTGCCAGAGGCCCAGCAAAGACACGCAGGCCGGTGACGAAACGAGCAAACAGAATCGTCTTGTTTCCGTAACGCGTGAAATAGTTTTCGATATGTTCGAGTCGCTTCGGCGTCAGAAAGACGAACCGTCCAAATCGAAGCAGCACGCCGCGACCATAGTGATGACCTATCGCGAAGCCAATATTGTCACCAATCACTGCTCCGGTCGCTGCGACCAGCATCACCAGGCCGATATGAAGCTCACCTTTGGAACAAAGATAACCGGCGACCAGCAGAATGGTTTCACCCGGCACCGGCACGCCGGCGTTTTCCAGCATCACACCGAAAAATACGGCCCAGTAGCCGTACTGGTACATGTACTGCTCGATGAGCTGAAGAGAATTATGCAGGAAGTCCATTATGAGGGATTAGGGTGTTGGGGGTAGGGTGTAGAAATTCTTTGGGCTATTCATCAAGACCGAAGAGATCACGCCACTCGCGAAGAGTTTCCTCCTCGGAAGGATCGTAGGACCGTCGAAGATGGTTTAGCAGCGGATGGGAAATCTTATTGACCGTGGATGCCAGCAGGCCTTCGATGGCGCGTTCCTGTTCCGGACTCAACTGGCCCAGGCGGTTTCGCTGGCGCTCCATCTCGGACTTCGCGATGTTGTGAAGTTTTCTTCGCAGCGCCCCCAACGTGGGGCCGATATCGAGTGCCCGCAACGCTTGCTGAAACTGCATTACTTCGGAATCCACGATCAGCTCGGCGCGCTCGGCCTCTCGCTCCCGCTCGCGAATGTTGGATGACACCACGGCTTCAAGATCGTCTATGTCGAAGAGGAAGAGATTGGGCAGCTCGCCTACTGCCGGATCGATGTTGCGCGGCACGCTGATGTCGATAAGAAAAGAAGGACGGTTGCGCCTCTTCTCCAGCACCTGGCGAGCCATGTCCTGCGTGACCACATAGTCTGGCGCCGCAGTCGAGCAAATAACGATGTCCGCATTCGCAAGGTGGTCTGCAAGGCCGGCATAATCGACTGCCTTGCCGCCAAATTCTTTCGCCAGTTTCCGGGCGGTTTTATCACTACGATTTGCGACCATCAAATCGGATGCGCCGGCGTTAACGAGATGCCGGGCCGCAAGTTCAGCCATTTCACCGGCGCCGACCAACAGCACAGTGTGGCCCACCAGCGAGTTGAAAATCTTGCGCCCCAGCTCGACGGCCATGAAGCTGATCGAAACCGCTGAAGCCGCGATGCCGGTTTCGGTGCGCACGCGCTTGGCCACACGCAAGGCATGATGCACCAATCGATTCAGCACGCGCCCGGTCGTGCCGGCTTCAACTGCAACCGAATAGGCGCGCCTTACCTGTCCCAGCACCTGCGGCTCGCCGATCACCATGGAATCCAACGAAGAGGCGACGCGGAACATGTGACGCACGGCCTGATCATCAACATGGCTGTACAAGTGGTCGCGGAAGTAGTCCTGTGGCAGGGAGCGGGACTCGCTCAAGAATTTCGTGATGCGCATGGTTCCTTCATCGAGAAACCCGTTGCCCGTCGAAGTAAGGACTTCCACTCGGTTGCAGGTGGAAACAATCAGGCCTTCGCGCAGCACCTCGCCATCGACCAGAGCGCGCAAGCCAAGCCCGCACGCTTCATCGTTGAAGGCGAGCTGCTCGCGCACTTCTATGGGCGCGGTCTTGTGGTTTAGTCCTATCAGAACGATTGACATGATCTTGTCAGTGGTCAGTTGTTAGTTGTCAGTTGTGTCCCAGGCAAGGACAATTTCCCAAATCTTATCGGCTAACTATTCAGAAAGATTGTACACCCTAAGGTTTTCAAAATTAGTTCCCGCCATAAAGCTTCTCCAGAGGATGAGAAACAACTAACAACTGACCACTGACAACTAACCAAAAATATGATAACCACCCATCAGGCGCGCCCCGAGGAAGGTGCACAAAACGAGCGCGAAGCCGACCACTCCGAGCCATGCGGCATTGCGTCCGCCCCAGCGGGCCGACGAGCGATAGATTATCAGGAGTAGATAGAGCAGCCAGGTCAGCCCGGCAAAAATTTCTTTCGGATCGTTGTGCCAAAGCTTTCCATCGCGCGACTCCGACCACAGCATCCCGGTCACAATTCCCAACGACAACAGGGTCAAGCCAATCGTCGCAGCGGCCGTGGCGATATCATTCATGGTGGTAAGCGGCGGCAAACGATGAAAAATTGCCCCAAAGGTTTTCAACTTGAGCTCGCGCTCTTGCAGTAGATACATAACGCTGGCCACAAAGACGACGAAGAAGGAAGCGTACGCAAAGATAAGCGCCGTCGTGTGGAAGGGAAAAATCCAATTACCGGCCGATCCCGTCAGGGTGCCGGGAGCAGCAGATAGCGGCGAGCCGGTGACAATAGCGATAAGAACCAGGCCGGCCACCAGGGGCAACGTAAAGCTGCCCAGCGCATGAGCACGATAGCGGTACAACACCAGGCCGTACGCTGCGACCAGCGTCCAGGCCAGGAATGAAAGCGTTTCCGGCAAATAAAAAAGCGGGAAGCGACGCTGTCCGGCCCATCCAGTAATCAGTGCGATAGTGTGTAAAGCGAACCCTATCAACACGGCGAACCAGGAAACGCGTTGTAGCACGCGGCGCTTGTTCACAAATGCAAGCACGGAATGGACGGCCGCTACAACATAGGCCCCAAGAACTAAAAGTAAGATGGATTTCATGACGCAGACAACAGAGTAGGAACGAAATGCATTCTAAGGTAAGCCCAACCAGCGAGCAAGCTGAACTTGGAAATTCGGTCCGGGAGCTGGTTAAGTTTGAAGGGAGACGCTTTCTCATTATCACCTGGCTTCAGCCAGGTGATGGGAACCGCCACCCGTTATTCCTTAACCGTTTTCAACGGTTTAGATTGCAAGCCGTTGAAACGGCTCCAGGTTTCCAGCTACCGACCAAGTCACCTGGCTGAAGCCAGGTGTGAATGAGAACTTCAAAATGCAACAGTACCAGCTGCTGGACTGTTTGTGTAACCGACGCTTAACGGTTATCTTTTCTTCTTCAAGCTTCGTTAATTTCAGGGAGCAACCTTTCATGCGCTTTCCAATCATGGCGGTAGCCGCAGCCGTTTTGCTCGGGTCCGCGCAGGGAATTCAGGCCCAGTCGTCCCGAACGCGCCAGCCGCCGACGCCTGCGAATAAGACAATTCCCGCCGAACAAGCCGCTCCTCCCCAGGAACAAGACATCGATCCTATTAAGATCGATACCAACCTGGTCACCATTCCGGTCATAGCCAGTACAAGGAGCGGAATGTATGTTCCAGATCTCCGAAAAGAGGATTTCTCCGTCTTCGAAGATGGGGTCCGGCAGGAAGTCGCGTTTTTCGCCACGGTCAACGCACCCTTTCACGTTGTCTTGATGCTGGATACCAGCGCCAGCACGCAGGAAAAGTTGCGAGAGATTCAGAATGCGGCCATTGCGTTCGTCGAACAGTTACAGGGCGCTGATCGAGTGAAGGTGATCTCGTTTGATGATCAAGTCCGCGATCTTAACGACTTCAGTAGCGACAAATCGTTGTTGAGTGCGGCGATCAGGCGGACTCGACCGGGAACCAATACCAAACTCTACGATGCAATGGAGTTGGCGCTTTCTGCTTTGTACCCGGTCAAAGGCAGAAAGGCGATTGTGCTTTTCAGTGACGGCGTCGATTGGCACAGCGATCGCGCCAGTTTCGATGACGCACTACGGGCGCTGGATGAATCAGGAATCGTCGTGTATCCGATTCGCTACGACACTCGTGCGGAGACAGAGCGACTGGCCAGACAACAGGCCGACGGCCCTCAGCTGCCTACCAGCGATGTCATTCGCTCGACGCCGGGTGGAACGACGCCCCCGACTTTCCCCAGTGAGGATCCACTGCCAATTCCCAGTCATCCGAATGGCTCAGGAAGTCCTGGAGATCTTTCGCGACTGCCTCCACCCTCGGTAATCTTCAGTAAAGGTCGCCCGGCGGATAGTGAACCCGACGACAGGCGTCCTGGCGGCGATCGTCTGCCTGACGTGCGGAACCCGCCCCGGTCAGATCCTAATTTCCCGGGAGATCCGGGACCAACAACAAGAAGTAAGAGCCGGACTGACGATTCCATCACCCCCATGCTTGATCAGCTTTATCTCATGGCGGACAGTTATCTGATGGAGTTGGCGACCAGGTCCGGCGGACGAATCGCTCGGGCGGACACACTCAGTTCGCTTCCGGAAGCTTTCAAGAACATTGCCGCTGAGCTGCGCACGCAGTATTCGCTTGGATACTATCCGGCCAAAACGGCTCATGATGGTAGCTATCGCAAAATTCATGTGAAGACGACGCGTAAAGACGTTGCCATTCGCGCGAAGCCCGGTTATCGCGCTCCGAACGGTAACTGAGTGGACTGATGCTTCCTCCTTGAGCCGTCTTCAGACGGCTTTCCCGAAGGGTTAATAGACCAGCGCTTTTAGCGCTGGAGTCAGTTAAGCAGTTCGACGATTAGCGCGCTTCCAGCGTGCTTGGAATTAGCAGCTTTAGCGTTGCGGCCAAAGCCCTCAGGAGATAAGCCCGTTGAAACGGGCTTTGGGACTCAGGTGCGCGTCCTGAAACCCGGGCGTAAAACGCCCGGTCTAGTAACCTTACGGGAAAGCCGCGTGAACGCGGCTAAAGAATGTTCGACTCTTCCCCCTGCAGATCTCGAGTCCGCCACTATTGCAGTCTGAAATTCATAGGTACCGCTCCGTTCAACTTGTCCGCCATTCTTCTGCCGTGTTAGTTTTCTAGCCTTCAAATACCTTTTTCAGAGTTCACACGGTTATTGAACGCCAATGCCGGATCGCAAAGACGCCTGGGAACTGCTATGCGAGTACACCAAGGGTGACAGCCTGCGAAAGCATGCCCTGGCTGTTGAGGCCGCCATGCGCGCGTGCGCGCCGCGTTACGGTGGTCCCGAAGCCGACGTGGATGAATGGGGCCTGGTGGGGATGTTGCATGATTTCGATTACGAAATGTTCCCCACCGCCGATCAGCATCCCTTCACTGGGGCCAACATCCTTTGCGGGCGGGGTTATCCCGATCACTTTATTCGGGCCATCATGGGCCACGCCACGTACACCGGCGTGCCGCGCGATACACCCATGGCGCGGGCCCTGTTTGCCACCGATGAGTTGTGCGGTTTTCTGGTGGCCTGCGCCCTGGTGCGTCCCTCCCGCAGTCTGGATGATCTCGAGGTTTCATCAGTCAAGAAGAAGTTGAAGGACAAGGCGTTCGCTCGTACTGTGAATCGCGATGATATTCGCCAGGGAGTGGAAGAGCTGGGCGTGGACCTGGACGAGCACATACGCTTTGTGATCGATGCGTTGCGGCCGGTCCAGACAGAAATTGGTTTGGGGAAAAGTTCGTGATGTTTAGCGGCGGGCTATTGCTTGGCCGGATTCGGGTTAAAGGCGAACGCGCAAACTAACAGTTTGCGTTACCAGAACCTTGAACCGAGCGCGAACCCGGCGAAGGTCAACACGAGGGTCAGCAAGACGACCAGAAGGGTCTGGAGTTTTCTCCGGCGCGCCGTGTGGCGATAGGTAAAAAAACCGGCAAATGCGGTCGCGGCCAGCGGAATGGCGAAAGTAAGCGTCAGAGAAAGCTCGTGAGTTGAAAGGTTTTTCAGCGAGCCATAAAGGCCTAGTATTACCACCAGCGCGAGGCCGACGCCGGCAATCGCGCCCACGAGCGAGGTAAGTATCAGCAACTTCCAGCGCATTGGTTTCCAGGCTTCGGCAAGAGAAGCTTTATCGAAGTTTTCCTGGTTAAGTTTGTGCTCGCCACACCGGCTGCGAGGAATGAAGCGCAAGGATACCCACAGCGGCGAAAACTGGCAAGCAAGTGGCGATGCGCTACAAATCGGATAGACGATGATAACCAGAAGCGCACTACTCTACCTGTCACAACAAGAGGGACTCAAAGATTTCGCCGCGCGGTTCACTCCCTTCAAAAAGCTCACCACCCGTTTTGTCGCCGGCGAAGACATCGAAGAAGCGATAGCCGCGATCCGTCAGATAAATGATCGCGGTTGCTCAGCCTCTTTCGATCATCTGAACGAGTCGGTCACTGATGAGAGGGAAGCGGCAGCCGAGACGCGGGAGTACCTGACCGTCCTTTCACGCATAGAAGAGACGGGAATAGACTCCAACGTCTCCATCAAACTCAGCCAGTTCGGCCTGCAAATAGATCCGGAGCTGGCGTACAGAAACGCGCGAACCATCGTGGCGGATGCGGCCTCACGTGGCAACTTCGTGCGCGTTGATATGGAGGGATCGGAAGTAACGCAGGTTACGATAGATATCTTCAAACGCCTGCGATCTGAGTTCGGCTTGAATGATGTCGGAATCGTTTTGCAATCCTACCTGCGACGCACTATGAACGACGCGCGAGAGTTAGTTAAGATTCCGGCGCGTATCCGCATATGTAAAGGCGCCTACAAAGAGCCTCCGGAGGTTGCCTTTCCCGATAAGAAGGACGTTGATGAGAACTATGTGCATGTCATGCAGTTGTTGTTATCGAGTGGGATTTATCATGGTATCGCCACGCATGACCCTAAGATGATCGAAGCGACCATCGAGTACGCCGACCGCGAAAAGATTGGTAAAGACGCTTTTGAATTTCAAATGCTGTACGGCATACGCCACGATCTACAGGAGAAGCTGGCGCGCGAAGGCTACAACGTCAGGGTATATGTGCCTTATGGAAAACACTGGTATCCTTATTTCATGCGGCGTTTGGCGGAGCGGCCGGCAAATATCTGGTTTGTGATGAAAAACCTCTTCAAAGGATAGTTTGAAACGGGAATGGAACACCTCTGGATTCTCTGGGTCATTCTGGGCGCCATACTGATCGTGGCCGAAGTCTTTACCACCGGCTTTGTGCTGCTCTGGTTCGGCATCGGCGCGCTGGCGGCTGCCCTTGCCGGTCTGGTAGGCATCGATAGTCTCGCTTTGCAGTTCCTAATCTTCGCCGGCGTGTCGCTGGGCTTAACGGGCGCCTCGCGAACAATCTTCGTTAATTACTTCTCGAAGGAAAAGACCGGTGACTCGCTGCGCAGCGGGGTCGATGCATTGCCCGGAAAGATTGGCACCGTTGTCTCGTCAAGCAAGGGCTCGATGAACGAAGGCGCGGTGAAAGTCTTTGGCTCGACCTGGACTGCGTATCCGGCCGCGGGAGAAGAGCCTTTGGAAGCGGGGGAGCGGGTGCAGGTCGAAAGCGTTCAGGGGGCGTCGATCTATGTGCGGCGCGCGGGACGAGACTGGCGTGGCGCGCTTACGAGTGGGAAGGAATGATGGTGGGGGTGAATCAAGAATAGATTTTCCATTTGTGATTTGTCGTTTCTCTTGATCGCGCGGGATTGCCAATGCTGGCCATTAGTACAACGAGCGGTCCCATGAGGTCAGTACCACCATGCGGTAGCAGGTGGGTCGGGGCATTGCCGATCGCCAATTGCCGAATGCCGATTGGCTGTCTCGTCAAACGCCAATTGGCAATCGGAAATCGACAATTGGCAATGAAGAGGCCCACCTGCTACCGCATGGTGGTACTGACCTCATGGGACCGCAGCACTAAGGTCGGTGTCGAGACAAGACCTACCCGCTATCGCGTGCTGGTACTGACCTCATTAGACCGCTGAGTGTGCGTCATTCGGGACAATGACAAATGACAAATGGAAAATCTAAGTTCCGACTCGACGTTCCGTCTTATCCAACTCATTATCCGGCAGGCGGCGTAGGCTAACCACGAGCGCGATGACACCCAAACCTAATCCGACACCTTTGATGAGAGCCACCCAGCCGGATGAAATAGGCGCCGGATCAGCATCACCCATCCGCAGGTGCTGCAACTGCCCGAAGAAACTGAGATAGGCCATGCCGCAGAAAAACGCCCAGGCCGCGGCCAGAAAACGCTGGCCGGTGCGAGCGTCTTTACCGACACGCCACGCTCCATAAAGCAGGAAGGCGCCCAGGATGTAATCATCAAACAGGGAAGGCGGATCGGCGCGCCATGTACTCCACCGGCGAATGGTCTCAGCCAATGGCGTAAGGATGCCCAGCACAATGGCAAGATTGCGGCTGAATGTAATTGTCATTTTTCACTACTGACTGTTTTGTACTGATGCGGTTTGAGCCGTGCCCCTGAGTGCAACGAGCGGTCCTGAAGGTTGGACCAACGAATAGATTTCCATTTGTCATTTGTCATTATGAGAAATGAGAAATGACAAATCTAGATCAGATCCGACATTCCACCTCATTCAACTGCTATTTACCCTAACTAGGGAGTTTCGGTGGGTGCTTCAGAGCCGGTGTTAGCTTCCGTCTCGTCCAGCGTCTTGTCTTCTTCCTGCGGCGGCAGCTCAATCGTAATCTTTTCGCTGGTGGCTTTCTGCAAATCCTCGCCAGTGAACCTGGCGAGTATGACTGTAATGTTGTCCTCGCCGCCGCGATCGTTCGCTGCCTTAACGAGGGATTCGCAGGCGGCTGAGAGATCGTCACCGGTCCTGGCCACAATCTTCTGAATCTCGTCGGCGCGAAGTTTTCCCGATAGGCCGTCGCTACAAAGCAGCAGCATGTCACCCTGGCGGATCTTTATCCGGGCCGTCGCCGGCGCCAGATCGGTCTGAGCTCCCAGCGCCTGGAGGATGACGTTGCGGAACATGTGCGTCTCCGCTTCTTCTTCGCTGATTTGACCAACATCTACCAGCTGCTGGACCAGCGATTGATCCTTCGTGGCCAGACGTATTTGATCGCCGCGCATGACATAAGCGCGACTGTCACCCACCTGGACCAGATCGAGAGTGTCGCCCTTTATTGCCGCGCCGGTGAACGTCGCCCCCATACCGCTGCAGCGGCTGTCCTGCAAGCTCTTGTTATGGATTTCAATGTTGGCATAGAGAGTTGCCTCGCGCAGGCAATCGACGAGGGACAAACTGGGATCGCAACCGTTAGAGCTCTCTGAACCATCGCCTACCAGTATTTCGCGCACCGAGTCAACCGCCATCCGACTGGCTACGTCACCCGCCAGCGCGCCGCCCATACCATCGGAGACGACAAGCACCAATCCCGCATTTCCCGGATCTACCTTATGAAGTTCTGCGGGCGACTCATCGCCGCCTGATCCGGTCCAGGTTGTGGAGGTGGACAAGTCCAGCACGAGGAAGTTGTCTTCATTTCCACGCCGGACGCGGCCGATGTCTGATTTTGCGCGAAGCTCTACGATCATGAATTGCTGATAGTAAATGGACTAGGGCTAAATCTGTCAAGACCAAAGTCTAAAACTCGCTGATACAAGACAAGCCAAAACTGTGGGATTGTTTACCATTTGATCGAGACGGTTATGAAAGCTTTGCCAAAGCCTCGTCAAGGTCCGCAATAATGTCGTCCGTGTCTTCGATTCCTACCGAGATGCGCACCAGGCCATCAGTAATTCCCAGTCGCGCACGAACCTCGGGCGCCACCGAAGCGTGCGTCATCGTCGCCGGGTGACAGATTAAAGTCTCGACGCCGCCCAGGCTTTCAGCCAGCGTGCACAGCTTAACAGATTCGAGAACGGTGCGCGCGGCCGCAAAAGATCCGACGTCAAACGAAACCATGCTGCCGAAACCCTTCTGCTGGCGTTTGGCTAACTCGTGCTGTTTGTGCGTGAGCGAGCCCGGGTAATAAATCTTCTGCACCTTCGGATGCTCTTCGAGGAAAGCTGCCACCGCGCGTCCCGAACGATCGTGCTGTTCCATGCGTAAGGCCAGCGTCTTCGTGCCGCGTAATACAAGCCACGAGTCGAAGGGCGACAGGATCGCGCCGGCACTGTTCTGCACAAAGGCAATCCAGGCCGCGTCCTCTTCGTGGTTGAGAACCACAGCGCCTCCGACGCCATCGGAATGCCCATTCAGAAACTTCGTAGTGGAGTGGACCACGATGTCTACGCCAAAATTCAGAGGGCGCTGCAGGTAAGGCGACATGAAGGTGTTATCGCAAACGACGCGAGCGCCGAACTTGTGCGCGACGTCGGAAACAGCTTGCAGGTCTGTCACCATCATCACCGGGTTTGTCGGTGTTTCGACAAACACCATGCGCGTGTTTTCCTTCATCGCAGCCTCGACATTTGCGACCTCAGAAGTATCCACGAAATCGAATTCAACTCCGTAGTTCGCCAGTATCCGGCTGAAGAGACGAAAGGTGCCGCCGTAGGTGTTGTCGGAAACGATTACGTGGTCGCCCGATTTCACCAGGCGCAGGGTGGCGTCAATCGCCGCCATGCCGGAGGCGAAAGCGTAGCCGAAGCGGGCGCCTTCGAGGGCGGCCAGGTTTCGTTCCAACGCCAGCCGCGTTGGGTTCGAGGTGCGCGCGTACTCGAAGCCCTTGTTTTTTCCCAGGCCTTCTTGCGCGTAAGTAGAAGTCTGATAGATAGGCACCGTTACCGCGCCGGTGGCCGAGTCAGGCTCCTGACCGGCGTGAATTGCGATGGTGGCAAAACCCATAGGAGTAGTTAGTGAGTTCAGGCAGCGTTGCGCTGATCAGTAGTGAAAAAGATTAGGACAATGGAATGCCAAACGGCCTTATCAAGAATCGAGCACTTAGTTCAGGGGCAAAAAACTTTGAAAAGCCAGGGTAGCGAATGGTAGCCCGCGCAAACATTACTGTCAAACCGCTGCCTTGCTCCGGCGTACGGTAACTGAACGTGGCCATAAGAATGGCGTACGCTTTTCTGTGACGCCAACTGCAACCGACGCGACAGGGTGCGATTTATCGTAGCAAGTAGTGGCACATTGGTTGCGCATATGCTCCCGGTTTGATATCAATTCACAATCAACTCAGAATCCACTTTGGGGGGACAAATAAAGGTGTGTTACAAACTTTTAGCCGGGATAGGTTTGCTGGGGCTACTCGCGTTCGTGGCGGGATGCAATAACACTGAGAATGCAAACGCGAACGCAAACGCAAATTTGGCTGCCACGGCGACGCCTACGACCACTACCCGCACGGGTCCGGACAATTCTGAAATAACGACTACGACGGATGCCAATGGCGTTACCACAGAAACGCGGGTCTTCAAGAACAATCCGCGAGTTTCGAAGGTAGTGGTTACGACGCGCAATGGCCAACGCACGACTCGGGTCTATTCCGCCACGGGTCAGGAAAGCGACGTGAAGGGCGATGTCGTCAACGGACTGGAAGCCACTGGAAACGCGATCGCTGATTCTGCCGGCTGGGTGGGAGACAAGACAGTCCAGGGAGCCAAGGCGACGGGCGAGGGAGCCAAGACCGTAGGTGAAAAGACGGTTGAAGGAGCCAAGACCGTGAGCTCGAAGACCGCCGAGGGCGCAAAGGTTGTGGGCTCGAAGACTGCCGAAGGCGCGAAGACAGTTGGCGAAAAGACCGCGTCAGGTGCGAAAACTGTGGGTTCGAAGACGGTAAGCGGAGCGAAGAAAGTCGGCAGCGCCATCAAGAAGGTAGTGACGCCCTAGGCCCGCGGGATTGCTCTGATTGTAACGGTTTGGAAGCGTGCGCAGGGACGAAGGTGGTCAAAACTTCGTCCCGTATGGCCGCTTGGTTCTGCACCTCTGTTCGAAACTATCCAAGCAACGCTACGCGCAGTCAGGAAGGCGGGCTTGCCCCCGCTGTCTTCTGATGGGCCGCGCTACTCAACAGCAAAGAGCAGGGGCAAGCCCGCCTTCCTGACTGCAAGTGTTCCGAGAGGGCCTTTGCATTTGAGGTCGGAAAAGTCCGAACAGGACCACCGCCAAAATCCCTTCCTGATGCTATACTTTATTCCATCGCTCGATCTGTTCAATCGGAGAAGGTGAGCTCCCTCGGGAGAAGGAGAATTGGCTTATGGCAGAAGCAACGCGCTTTACGATCATTTGCCCGGACTGTCAGACGACTCTGACAGTAGACTCCCAGACAGGCGCGCTCATTTCCCACGAAGAGAAATCCAAGCCGATGGCTTCATTCGAAGACATGGTCAAGGGCCTCGACAAACAGAAGCAGGTGCGCGAGCAGATATTTTCCCAGGAGCTGAGCTCGATGAAAGATCGGGAAAGGCTGCTGGAAGAAAAGTTTCAGGAAGCTATGAAGCGCGCCGAAAAGGACAAGGGCAAACCTTACAGAAATCCTTTGGATATGGATTAAGTCTGATCGTTCATCATCTAAACCTTTGTTGATCCATTCTCGCCATTTTCGTCCCTAAGCGATCGCCCTTCGCTGATGCATCCTAATCTGCGCACCTTCCTTGAGCTGCTTCGCCGCGAAAACGATCTCGTTACCATCGACGCTGAAGTTGATCCGTACCTCGAAGTCGCGGAGATTCATCGCCGGGTAATCGAACAGTCAGGGCCGGCTCTACTCTTCACGCAAGTGAAGGGCAGCAAGTATCCGGTGGTGACCAACCTCTTCGGCACGCGGGGTAGGATCGAACGCGCCTTTGGTCCGAAGCCGGCAGCGCTGGTTAAGGAACTCGCCCACGTCGCTGAGTCTCTGCTGCCGCCCAAGACGCGGGAGCTTTGGCAGCATCGGTCGCTGGCGCGCGAGATTCTAAGACTGGGCACCAGGAATGTGGGCCGAGCTCCAGTCAAAGAAGTGTTGGACCAACCGGCCCATCTCGACGAGTTGCCGGTGCTAACGACCTGGCAGGAAGATGGCGGTCCTTTCATCACGCTGCCGCTGGTCTACACCGAACATCCGGTTACTGGTAAACACAATCTGGGCATCTACCGCATGCAGGTTTACGACGGGCAGTCCACAGGTCTTCACTGGCAGATTCAAAAGGGCGGAGGCTTTCATTACCACGCGGCTGAGTCGCTGGGACAATCGTTACCGGTCACTGCTTTTCTTGGCGGCCCACCGGCATTAATTATTGCGGCCATTGCACCGCTGCCGGAGGATGTGCCGGAGTTGATGCTGACGTCCCTCCTGGCCGGCGAAAAGTTGAGGATGACGAAGAACCCTTTGGGCGGCCATCGACTTGTAGCTGAAGCCGAGTTCGCCCTGGTGGGAAAAGCGCTGCCGCACGAACGAAAGCCCGAGGGTCCATTCGGCGATCACTACGGCTATTACTCGCTGCAGCACGATTATCCGGTTTTTCATGTGAATGCTGTCTTCCATCGTCGCGACGCAATCTATCCAGCCACCGTGGTGGGCAAACCTCGACAGGAGGATTTTTTCATCGGCGATTATCTTCAGGAGCTGCTGTCGCCGCTGTTCCCGCTGGTGATGCCGGGCGTGCGAAGTCTGTGGACATTTGGCGAGACCGGATTCCATTCGTTATGTGCCGCGGTTGTGCGCGAGCGGTACGCGCGGGAAGCGCTGGTGTCGGGCTTTCGGATTTTGGGCGAAGGCCAGCTTTCGTTAACAAAGTTCCTGATGCTGACAGACACGCCGCTGGACCTCCGTGACTTTCCGCACCTGCTGGAACACATACTCGCGCGCTTCGTGCCGGAAACGGATCTCTTCATCTTTGCAAACACCTCAATGGATACGCTGGATTACACCAGCGGCAAAGTGAATCAGGGCAGCAAAGCGATCATGCTTGGGTTGGGAGAACCGCGACGCGAGTTACCGCGCGAGTTTCGCGGCGAGCTGCCAAATGGAGTTTCGCGGGCTGAAGCGTTTTGCGCCGGCTGTCTCGTCGTCGAAGGCGCCGCTTATTCGGCAGATCTCCAGCAGGCAGCGCGGTTGGCCCGCGAGCCGGTTTTTGCCGAATGGCCTTTGATAGTACTTCACAACAACGCCGACGTGGCGCGCTCGACCATAGATTTCTTATGGGCGACCTGGACGCGTTTCGAGCCAGCGGCTGATATATACGCCGCAGAAACGGAAGTCGTGCGCCATCATCTCAGTTACAGCAGCCCAATTGTAATCGACGCTCGTTTGAAGCCGGGCTTTCCCGCTGAGTTGGTGGTGCGCGAGGATATCGGGAAGTTGGTTGATCGCCGCTGGAATGAATACGGAGTGTAGGACAGACATTCTTGTCTGTCGATGCTGATAAATCGGACACAAAATGCCTGGGCGACGGGCGTAGTGTTTGGTGGTGGGTTAGCTTGAAATTCTCAGCAACACCGCACTCCAGTGAGGTGATCTAACGGTGGTCTATCATTAATTGATGATTTGCCTACTGGAAAGAGCGGGGGCAAGCCCGCCTTCCTGACTGCAAGTTAAGAATGTTGGATCGGACGTCGAATCTCGAGTATCAGAGTTTCAACTGGGAAGACTTGCAGTCAGGAAGGCGGGCTTGCCCCCGCTCTTTCTTTGAATATCTGTGTTCGGCGCGGAGTCGATCTATCCATTTCAACCGCGGGCCCCCAGCGGGCTAGCCCCGCTGGGGGTTAATGAGATAGGCCTGGTGCGGACTGACCTATGACAGTATTAGGTATATCTCTATGAGTGTTGTCTTTGTACTCGCCATTGCAGTTCTTATCGCGCTATTTCTTTTCGTGTTTCAGCTTTCGCGATCGGCCGATCTGATCTGGAGACGGAGAATCCGGGTCACGATGGCGACCGTCGTTCTGGTCATTCTCGCCCTTGGAGTCTGGGCATTCATCATCGAACCCAACCGCCTAATCGTTCACCAGGAAGCGATCGCAATTAACAGTGGGCCAAAAGAACTGGACGGATTGCGCATCGCGCTGATCTCGGACATACACACGGGCGGCCCCTTCATCGATGATCGGAAACTGCGACAGATTGTCGAACTAACAAATCAACAATCGCCGGATCTGATTGTCTTGCTGGGCGACTATATGTCGCCCAACAGTTGGCATAGTCACCGCGTTGAACCGGAGGTCACGGCCGCCGCCTTGAAATATCTCCACGCGCCGCTGGGAGTTTATACAGTTCTCGGCAATCATGATTGGTGGTACAACGGTCAGCGCGTGTGGCGCGCTTTTGAGAGCCAGGGAATTCGCGTGCTGGAGAACGACGTCGCCGAAGTTAATTGGCAGGGCGGCTCGTTCTGGCTGGTGGGCCTGGCCGATCTTTGGACGCGACCGCAGAGGATCAAGGAAACGTTAGCGAAAGTTCCCGCGGACAACCCGATCATTGTGTTGACGCATAATCCCGACATTTTTCCGAAGATTCCGTCCAGCGTTCCACTGGTGCTGGCCGGACACACGCACGGTGGTCAGGTGAACTTTCCTATCATTGGGCGGGTGGTGCTGCCATCGGGCTATGGCCAAAAATATGCCGCCGGTCACGTCCAGGAAGACGGACACGATCTGTTCGTTACGACTGGGATTGGGACCAGTATCTTTCCGGTGCGCTTTCGCGTGCCACCGGAGATCGTGATCCTAACGCTCAAACGTTAAGGGAGGGGTCGTGGGGAAGCACGACAAGACAGCGAGGCTGGACCGCCGCTCCCCGTTGCGAGCGACGGCCGCTGTCGAGTAAACACTTGTTGACGAAGTTAAGGCGTGGCCATGGGCCGGCCCACCGAGTAGGAGAAGCCGCCGCCCATTACGGTGATAATGATCGCCACAATTATTAGCAGCGTCCAGATCATCATAATCGTTTTGATGTTCAGCTTGGTCGCATTCATCCAGCCCCAGATGAACGTGTAGAGTCCGCAAATCAATCCGAGGATGCCTTTGAGCACACCTTCATTCTGGAAGAGCTTGATCAGCACAATAATGAAGCAGATCAAACATATGAGATTCACCAGCAGACCGAGCAATTGTAAAGGACCCATTTTCGTTATCCTCCGCTTAGTTGGTTGTTAGACGAGCTGATTTCCTATCCACGAAGTACCTGGAAAAACGTTGCCGGAAAAAACAACAGACGTACCAGCCAGTAAAAAAATAATGCCACCACCAGCAGGGTTGTGATGCCGGTTCTTTGTTCGATTTTCTGTATCCTGCCGATGAAGGCCTGCCGGTCATCACTCGGTAACAATGCACCGAGCCCGATCATCGCCAGACCAACCACGAACAGTGGAGCAAAAGCGTGCATCGTCAGAGATGCGCGCCATTCGCCACGGAAAAGCAAAGCAATGGCCCGCGTCAGACCACAGCCCGGACAGGGAACTCCGGTTGTGTGGAGCAAAGGACACTGCCAGGTTGGAAGGTGCAGTACAAACAGCGCGACGTTTAGGGCGCCGAAACCCACAACGGCCAGGGCTAACCTGCGATCACGCAGGATTGCGGCAGCAATTGGCTGTGTCAGGGTATGGCTAATCATCCGATGGGCATCCGGCGGCGCGCATTCTATATCAGGCGAGCCATTCTGCATACAAAATTTCCATCGCTGTTTAATCGCCGGGCCACACTTGGGTTGGTGAGTTTTCGTGCGATTTCGTGGATCGTCTTTTCCGTGGGGCACAGACTCGATCCACGAAATCACACGAAGCCCCACGAAAACAGCCTGTAAAGTCAGTTGAGAAACACTAAGCTAGTTGGAAGTTAGTTCCGCGGTCTTTTCGGTAATGTCCTTCTGGGCCCACTCGTTGTCGCGACTGGCTTCGCCGGCCTTATGTCGTTTCGCTTCTTTCATTCGCTGCACCAGGTCCATGTGGGTGGAAAAGTACGGCAGGCTCTTGCCAACGACTTCCTGTAATGTGGCAAAGCCTTTATCGGTCATGAATTTTTCCAGACCTTCTTTCAATTCGTTGACCATCTTCACGCCGTGCAGCATAACGCCAGTGCAAATCTGTACAGTGGATGAGCCGAGCAGGAAAAATTCAATCGCATCGTGCGCGGTTTCGATGCCCCCAATACCGCTGATCGATACATTGCTCGGCAAGGCGAGCGCCAGTTGGCTGACCATGCGCAGAGCAATCGGTTTGACGGCTTGCGAAGAATAACCACCGGGCACTGTGTAGCCTTCCACGGTGGGCATTGGGCGAAGTGTGTCCAGGTTGACTCCAATCACCGAAAGAATTGTGTTGATGGCGGAGATGCCAACCGCGCCGCCGGCGACCGCCGCCTGCGCGGGTTCGCGGATGTTGGTAATGTTTGGCGTCATCTTGGCCCAGACCGGAATCCGGGAAACCTCGGTTACCCAGCCCGTCACCTCTTCCGCCAGATCAGGATGCTCGCCCATCTCCGAGCCCATCTTGCGTTCGGTCATACCGTGCGGGCACGAGAAGTTAAGCTCGAACGCATCCACGCCGGTGTCCTGAACCATGTGCGTCAATTCCTGCCAACGACCCTTGTCGTACTCTTCCATGATCGAGGCAATAAGAATGTGGTCGGGGTAATCCTTTTTGATTTGGCGAAACTCTTCGAGCCAGACATCAATAGGCCGATCCGAAATCAGTTCGATGTTTTCGAAACCGATCACCTCGCCATTTGAGCGGGAACGCATCTTGCCGTAGCGCGGCACGACGTTGACGACCTTCGAAGATTCGAGGCTAACAGTCTTGGCTACGGCGCCACCCCAGCCGGCGTCGTAGGACTTGGCAATGACGCGCGCGTTCGTTCCCGGCGGGCCCGAGCCCAGCAGGAACGGGTTGGGAAACTTGATGCCGTTAACGGTGATTGATAGGTCCATCGCTTATCTCCACTATCCAATTCGTCCGTTTTAGACTTTGTGGTAGATCTCTTTGAGTGCAAGCTGGCAAGCCACGGAACTCAGTTGGACCGTGTCTGTTGATTCACGAAAGTCATAATAGCTCCATGCTCGCTGACTTTTACGTACAAACTGTTCAACCCGGAAAGGCTGCTGGCTGACCAGAACATATTCGAGCAGCGACTCAATCGACTGGTAGTGCTCAAACTTCGCTCCTCTGTCGTAAGCCTCAGTTGATTGTGAAAGCACTTCTATGATTACTGTCGGATTTAGTAACGTATCATTCTCTGCGTCCTCAAACAGTTCCTCGCCGCATACTACCAGGATATCTGGGTAGGTGTACTTACTGATGGCCGGCATCTTCACTCGCATGTCGCTTGGGTAAACGCTGCAAGGGCGATCGACGAGCTGATTACCGAGGACGCGAATAATGTTCGCTGCAATCTGATTGTGTCGTCTGTTTGCCCCCGCCAGCGCAAACACGTCGCCCGCGAGGTACTCACTCTTGAAAGGCGCCTGGCGTTCTAACCTCAGATATTCTTCGGGCGTCAGCCGGGTGTGAAGTTGAATCGACATGGCAATTCGTATTGGTCTCTTCGGGCAGTATGGGCGTCTACCTAATCCGCGACAAGCGCTCCGTAACTATCCGGGCGGCGATCGCGGAAGAACTGCCAGGTGTTGCGCACTTCACGGATCATGTCCAGATCCAGATCAGCTACCACCAGCGCATCCTGATCGCGCGGCGCCTGGGCGATGATCTGCCCGCGAGGATCACAGAAGTAGCTCTGCCCATAAAACTCGCCAATGTCCCAGGGCTGCTCGTGACCCACGCGATTAATAGCGCCGATGAAATAACCGTTTGCGACGGCGTGGGCGGGCTGCTCAAGTTTCCATAAATATTCGGAGAGCCCGGCCACGGTCGCCGAAGGATTGAACACGATTTCAGCGCCATTCAAGCCGAGGGCGCGCGCACCTTCAGGAAAGTGCCGGTCATAGCAGATGTAAACGCCAATGCGCGCAAACGCGGTATCGAAGCAAGGGTAGCCAAGATTACCCGGCCGAAAATAAAACTTCTCCCAGAACCCGGGATTGACATGGGGAATGTGGTTCTTGCGGTACTTGCCAAGATACTTCCCATCCGCATCGATGACGGCGGCAGTGTTGTAGTAGATGCCGGTAATCTCCTCTTCATAAATCGGCACAATGATTACCATGCCATGCTTCTTGGCCGTCTTCTGCATCAACTGCGTGGTCGGCCCGTCGGGAATCTTCTCGACCGCTTCGTACCAGCGTGTTTGCTGCTCAGCGCAAAAATAGGGCGTGGTAAAGACCTCCTGCATGCAAAGGATTTGCACACCCTGCTTTGCGGCGCCTTCGATCAGCCCCATATGCTTATCGACATTCGCTTTAATGATCTCTTCGATGGGGGCGTCAGTGGGACCGGCGTTGGTTGCTTGAATCAATCCGCATTTAACTGTGCGTGGCATGATGGTCTTAATCTCCTTTAAGATCAGGATGACGGTTCATAAGTAAATAGTAGATGCCGAAACCCAGCGCGAAAGTAACGAACCAGGCATAAGTATAGAGGGTATCGAAAAACGAGGGATTCTCAAACTTTCCATTGAATCCCGGAATAGTGGCTGCGTGCAGGAAGCCCGGGACGACCGGCGCGATTGCGATGACGAGCGCAACGATCGCGCGCCAGTTGAAACCACCTGAATAAGAATAGCGTCCCTGTGGATCAAAGAGTCCGGCGAGGCTCAGGCGCTGGCGACGCAGGAGCCAGTAGTCGCAGATCAGTATCCCGGCTATAGCTCCCATTAAAGCCGAATAGCCGACCAGCCAGGTAAAAACGTAAGCGCCGACTGAAGCCAGGATTTTCCATGGCATCATCACAATCCCTATTAGCGCCGTAATCAAGCCTCCCGTCACGTAGGAGATTAGCTTCGGATTCAGATTGGAAAAATCGTTCGAGGGCGAAACGACGTTGGCGGCCATATTAGTAGTCAACTGAGCGGCAAAAATGACGACGGTCGCGAAGAGTATCACAGTAACGCTGTCGAACTGTTTCATCAGTTCGACGGGATCCGGGATTGCTCTGCCATAGATTAACAGCGTCGCGCTGGTAACCGCGACGCCGATAAAAGCAAAAGCAGTCATAGTCAGTGGTAATCCCAGCGCTTGCCCGATCATCTGTGATTTCTGCGATTTCGCGTAGCGAGTAAAGTCAGGAATATTGAGGCTCAGGGTCGCCCAGTAGCCGACTGCGGCGGTTAGCGACGCGGGAAAGATGCTCCAGAAATTATTGTGTTCCTTCTGTAGCCTGCTCGATTCGGTCAAAACATGTCCCAGACCGCCAGCCCGCCATGAAGCCCAGACGAGAAGTGACAGCCCTCCTGCCAGCAGCAGGGGAGCCGACCACGTCTCGAGATGCTTAATGCCTTCGACTCCTTTCAGAATAATAAAAACTTGGATGCCCCAGAAGAGGAAAAACGCGATCCAGGTATGAACCGCGACTCCCAAAATCATCGCATCGCCCATCAGGTGAGCCCAGCTCGTTGACATGACACTGAAGAGCGCGTCGATGGCGGTTCCACCAATCCACGTTTGAATTCCAAACCAACCGCAGGCCACGATAGCGCGAAGAATTGCCGGAATATTCGCGCCCTTGGTACCAAACGACGCGCGACAGAGAACAGGGAAGGAGACACCATACTTCGTGCCCGCATGGGCGTTGAGCATCATGGGAATGAGCACGATTGTGTTGCCCAAAAGAATCGTGATCATCGCCTGCCACCAGTTCATCCCGGCTTCGATGAAACCTCCGGCAAGTGTGTAGGTGGTGATAACAACGCTCATGCCGATCCAGAGCGCGGCGATGTTCCAGGTAGACCACGTGCGCTCCTTGATTGTTGTCGGCGCCAGGTCTTTGTTCCATAGCGGGCTGGAAGAAACGTCCTTGCGCAGCTCTTCAAAGTCGCGCTGCGTGATGGCGATGTCTGGGGCGATGCGTTCGGTGGTCATAATTTAGCTAACTAAGACCAGACGAGGGTTATCGGGAGTGATTCTTGTACACCTCCTGTAAGGCTTGAACCAGAGATAGCTCGCCATCTAGTATCTGTCGTTGCAGTTCGGTGAGCTCGCCGTACCCCAGGTATTCAGGAAGGTTCTCGCGACACCATTTACGGTATGCGGCAGTCGAATCGAATGATCGCCAGGGAGCATCGTCCAATACTGGTTTGTAAACGTAGCAGAAGCCGTAGCGCATTCGATCTTGTACGCTGCGCTTAAGGCTACGCCGGCACTGTTCCTTGAAATCCGCTAGCGAGTCTTGCTGCATATCTGGCGTAATTTGATTTGAATCGGCAGGCGTTACCATTGTACGCATACTTTACATCGAAAACGTGCTGGACCCACAAAGCTACGGCGCGCAGTCCGATTTGCCATCCGGCCCGCATTGAAACAGAGTTGGCACCAGGTTCATGGTAAGTTCCCTTGTGTTGTTCCAGGCCTTTGACCGGCTGTAATTCTCTTCGGTCCAGCCCAGCCGTTGCTTGTTACGCCAGACGCCTTCGAGAGCGGCTTCCTCGCCCGAACCATAGAGGTGATAAGTCTCGTGCAAAAGGATCGCTGCCCGTTCATTATCGTCAGCAGTATCGACGAAGAACTCCGGATACAGCGTCAGCACCTCGAAGGGAAAGTTCGTGGCGGCATAGGCGTCGCGATGGCCGATGTAATGGTTCCACCAATTGTCCGACCCGCGATAGATCGTGAAATTACGCAGCAGGGAAGCCTCTTTGCTGAAACCCTTCTGTTCCAAAATCGCAACCGACCGCTGTACAACCTGACGCTTTTCGTAATCGAGGTCGTCGGAGGTGACTCGCAATGACAGGTAAAAGCTAAACAGAAGAAACAAAGTAGCGCCGAGGATCCAGAGCAATCTCTTGCCAAGGCTTCTCTTTTTGACGATCTCGTCACCAACAGCGGCGTTGGAATCTGCACGGCCTGTCAGCGGCGAACCACAACGCCGGCAGGTTTCGTCCGTGGCTGAGTTTACCAGCCTGCAGCTCGGGCACTTGTTCTTGCTCATCTGCGAGGTAAAGCGATAGCTTTCTTGCCTTGATTTTAAGCGCCGTAGGACAGGCATTCGTGCCTGTCAGCGATGCATCAACCGCGGGCTTTCCTGGTGCCGGTATCTTTCGTAACGCTTATGGTGGTGACTCGAATCGCGGCCTGCCCGACTTAATTTTCCGGTATGTGCCGGTGGCATTAACGTTATGTCCAAACCCACAATCAGCGTCTGACCCATCCTGCCCGACCTTCAACTTCTTGGGTAAGAAGATCAATGTGATTTCGCAATGTTCGGTGTCAGATGGCTTAAATGTAGCCACGTTGCCGTCAATTGTGGCCTCTCCGAACGCATAGCCCATGTTTGGACTGTGTGCCAGAGTCATGTACACGCCGTCGAATTGTACTTTCAATTTGTTATGACCAAGAGCCAGGATACGAAATTCGCTCTTGAAGTAGCGGTAGACTCCGTTCGCCTGCGCGGCAGTAACGACCTGATGTTTTTGTGGCGGCCTGGGTGGAACCAGCGCAGGTTGATCCTGGGCGGCGGTTGTAATTCCCAGAGTCATGACGCACAACAATAGAAGAAGTATTCTCTTCATTGCTTTCATCGAGTGTTTTCGGCCGAGGCCTCAGCTCCTTTATCGTGTTGGACGTTGCCTCCAAAATCATCAACGCTAGAGAGTCCGGCTTCGCCGCCGGATGTGAGGCGGTGGCTGTGCCCCGCCGTAGCCGTATTCCCCTATCCTAATGGGCTGTGCCCTTGGTGCGGCCGCCGGCCTCTGAATTTCAAGGGGCAAGCCCGCACCGGGGGCGGAGCCCTGAACAATCGGGCTCACTATGGGCGGGGCAAGCCACCGCCCCACATCCGGGGGCAAAGCCCGTCTCGTTTGCTCTAGATGCGCACGCACTCGCCGCGCTTCAGGAAGCGCCCGTCACCTTGCTTGCCTTTGTATTCGCCGTTCTCAATCACAACCTTGCCGCGCGAAAGCACTGTCTCGACTACGCCCGTAATCGTCTTGCCCTCGTAGGCCGAGTAGTCAACATTCATGTGGTGATTCCTGGCGCTGATGGTCTGTGTTTTCTCCGGATCGAAGATCACAATATCAGCGTCAGATCCTACAGCGATAGTTCCCTTCCTGGGAAACAGCCCAAACATTTTTGCCGCCGCGGTTGAGGTCAACTCGACAAAGCGATTGAGCGAGATGCGATTCTCGACTACGCCACCGTTGTAAATCAGCGGCACGCGATGCTCGACCCCGGGCGCGCCGTTGGGAATCTTCGTGAAGTCGTCCTTACCCAACTCCTTTTGCTCCTTCATGCAGAAGGGACAATGATCCGTCGATATCACTTGCAGATCGTCCGTCTTCAGGCCCTTCCAGAGTTCTGCCTGGTTCGATTTTTCGCGCAACGGCGGCGTCATTACGTATTTCGCGCCATCAAAGCCGTCGCCGTAATCATCGATCGAAAGGAACAGATACTGCGGACAGGTTTCGGCGAAAGCCGGAATCCCGCGATCGCGCGCCTCGCGCACCTGGCGCAAAGCATCGGCGCAGGAAAGGTGAACGATGTAAACGGGAGCTTCCGCCATCTCGGCAATCGCAATCGCGCGGTGAACGCCTTCCGCCTCCGCTAGGGTGGGCCGGGTCAGGGCATGATACTTGGGCGCGGTGTGGCCTTTCGCCAGCGCGTGCTTGATGATCTCGTTTATGACGATGCCGTTCTCTGCGTGCATGCAGATCAAGCCGCCCCGCTCCCCGGCCGCGGACATGGCGCGAAAGATGGTTGCATCGTCGACCAGAAAGACACCGGGGTAGGCCATGAAGAGTTTGAAGCTGGTCACGCCTTCGTCCATCAGCGTGTGCATCTCTTCGATCTGATTGTCCTCCAGTTCCGTTGTAATCAGGTGAAAACCATAGTCGATGGCGCATTTTCCTTCGGCCTTCTGATGCCAGCGGTCGAGCCCATCTATTAGAGATTGGCCTTTGTTCTGGACGGCAAAATCAATAATGGAAGTAGTGCCGCCGTGCGCTGCGGCGATAGTCCCAGTACGAAAGTCATCTGACGATTGCGTCCCGCCGAATGGCAGCTCCATATGCGTGTGCGGATCGATGCCGCCCGGGATCACAAGCTTGCCCGCGGCGTCAATGGTGCGATCCGCTTCCATGTCGAGCTTCGCGCCGATCACAGAGACGAGTTCGCCTTCGATCAGGATGTCTGCCTTGTAATCGTCAACTGCGGTGATCACGCGGCCGTTACGGATAAGAGTTTTCATGGATTAGTTAAAAGTTCGTTCCGCGGCTCTGCCGCCTGATGTGCGGAAAGGCTATGCCTTTCCGGCGGCCCGACTTGATTTCACTCCGTTAGGAGTGAGATGTTTATAGCACCCTGCCACCAAAACTGACAAAAGCTCCTTTAGGAGCGAAATGTGAACCGACTGCACATTGCGCTCCTGACGGAGCTTACTGAATTTAATAAGACTTCGCGTTCTATAAACATTGCGCCCCTAACAGGGCTTAAAACAAGCGTCAGACAATGTCCGGTTATTCAATGAACTCAAAAACATACTTCTCTTCGAAGGCAATCTCAAATTTTCTCAATAAAGTCAAATACTCAGTTTTGAACGATCTACGCGTGTGATGCTTCTCTTGGTTCTGAATGTAGCGAATAATGGTGTTCAATTGCGAATGGCCGTATGAGAACGCGCCGTAGCCCTCCTGCCAACTAAACCTTCCGCGAATCCATTTGTTGTCATTGATAAAGTTGGATGAATCAGCCTTGATGTCTTTTACCAAATCGGCCAAAGCCATTGCGGGTCTTAGTCCAATCAAAATGTGGACGTGGTCAGGCATGCCGTTGATAGAGATTAACTTCTGTCCCTGATTTCTGACAATTCCAGAGATGTATTTGTAGAGGTCTTCCTTGAATTCTGACCTGATGAGTGACATCCGGTTGCTAACTGCGAAGACGGTCTGGATGTAAATCTGCGAGAAAGTATTTGCCATGAGGATCACACATTCCGCTCCTAAAGGAGCTACCGAAATTTAGAAAGCCGGATTCTATAAACATATCACTCCTGACGGAGTGATAGCAGGGAATGTGTGTCCTCACATGAATGGACTGGATACAAACGACGTGGCATCGTCCCAAAATCAAGTTAGCGCTTCACGGAAAGGCGGCAGAGCCGAAGGCGACGAGGCGTAGCCTCAAAACAGGTTGCATGCTTAACGGAAAGGCAGAACCTTTCCGCACATCAGGCGGCTTAGCCGGAAACGGCGGGGCTTGGCCATAGGTCAGCCAGATAAACACGGATCAGAAAACCCCCTGGGATTACCACTATTAAGGACAGCTGCAGTCGTAACTGATTAGTCATCTTATCTGCGTGTATCCGGGTTTATCTGTGGCTAATTCTCTCTTTATTTCCGGAGTAAATCAGCCTCCGTATAGGCTTCGTCAGTCACCGAATTTGAATGAATTGAGAATGGTGGGCAGCTCGCCTTTCTCGCCCACGTCGTCCGGGCCTTTGACTTCATTGCCAATTGAGCTCGCTAACATGATCAGCGCGGCGCCCTTTCGTCCCGTGTCCCCCGGCAGCAGGATGCAGCGGCCCCAGATGTCGACGTCGCCTTTACTCGAGTTCGCTACATGGGAAGTGAAGCGAAACTCGTAACCATCGTATGGGCCCACCTTAGTTTCGCCCTGTGAAACCTTCCGGTATTCAGGGAAGCTATGGGAGAACTGTTCGCTTACCTGGTCGGCCAGCTTCGGCATTAATTCGCTCTGACCCGTGAAGTAGCCCACTGCGAAATTCTCGATCGTGAAGTTATCCGAAGTGCCATTTTCGACCTTAACAAAGTTCGGACTATCGGCTTTCCCGGCGTCCTTCCGCTTCCAGGAGCTCGGATAGTCGAAAGAGAAATCGACGTAGTTATCGGCCAGCTTACCAGTGAAGTCGGAGGGAGAGTTCGTGTAGGCGGTTGTATCGGCGGCATGCTTTGCAGGCCGCGGCGGCTGGTTATTATTATTGGTATTCGGCAAGCTTCCTAACGCCAGGAAAAGAAAGACGCCCAGGCCAAGGAGAGAAAGCAAGTTCCTTTTAAGGTGATGCCTCATTAAGACTCCTTTTGATTGTTGAGTTGAGCGAAGCGAAAAAGATAGCCAGACCGGCAGCAAATACAGAAAAGAAAAGATCTACTCGATCGAATGCGCCCGGCACGATGCCCGCCAACTGGCCCAACTCACTTCCCGCGCCAATGACAAGTCCGAGAGATATCCAGGCAACAGCCAGGACCGAAGAACGCCTTCCGCTCCAGACCCGCGCCATAAAAGCTGTCAGGGCGTAAACCCATAGACCATCCGGCAAGCAGTAAAGGAACCAGCGGGGCAATCCAGGTTGGGCGCCGGCAACCGCAGCGCGCAGCTCGTTCACCAGCGTCCCCAGGCCAACGGCGCCGAACCACCTGAACATGAACAGATCAGGATCGCGCCAGCAGATGTAGATGAGTCCCCCGGCGAGAACTGGAAAAAAGACGTGCAAAGCCAGGAAGGAGAATCTGAGTTTCATTCGCTCGAATCAGACCGTTGCAAATCCCGCATCCAACGCGGCAATCATCTGGTCAACGTGATCCTTTGTGGAGTTCAGCATCATGCCGGTGCGGATCACATTGCCGTACATGCCGCCTTTTCCAATTAGCACACCCTGGCGTTTGGTTTCCTCAAACACTTTTACGACAGCCTGCGGCGCCGGTTCTTTCGTCTCGCGATCGTTTACGAGCTCGATGCCCTGCATCAGGCCCATGCCGCGTACGTCGCCTATTACCGTGTACTTTTCCTTGAGTCCATCCAAACGCTGGCGCAGGTAACCGCCAACCTCAGTCGCGTTGCGCTTGAGATCTTCTTCTTCGATAACCTGAATCACGGCCAGTGCGGCGGCCATCGACACGGGATTGCCGCCAAAAGTGGAGAATGTCAGACCGGGATACTTGTCGGCCACTTCAGGGGTGGCCACCGTGATTCCGATCGGAACGCCATTGCCGAGGCCCTTTGCGGAAGTGATGATGTCGGGCTGAACGTCCCAGTGCTCGATGCCAAACCATTTGTCGCCGGTGCGGCCCCAGGCGGTTTGCACTTCGTCGGCAATGAAGAGTCCGCCATGCTTGCGCGTAATCTCGACGGCACGCTCGAAGTAGCCCGGCGGCGGAACGATGAAGCCCCCGACGCCGAGAATCGGCTCAGCCATGAACGCGGCAATCTCGCCGGTGGTCGTCGTCATTATCAGCTCTTCAATATCGTTCGCACATGCCAGCCCACACTCCGGGTAAGTAAGCTTGAAAGGGCAGCGGTAACAATACGGCGCGCGCGCATGGACAAAGCCGGCCACCTGTGCCGGCAAAGGCCGCCAGGGAGCCTGGCCCATCGCCGACAGAGAGGTAGCTGAGCGCCCACTGTAGCTGTGTCGCAGGACCACGATTTCATGACGGCCGGTGGCAAACTTGGCCGCGTGGATCGCCGTGTCATCGGCCTCCGTGCCGCTGTTCGTAAAGAAAGACTTTTTCAGTTTTCCCGGCGTGATTTGATAAAGCTTCTCGGCTAGATCCGATTGCGGCTTGTTCGCGTAAAGCGTCGAAGTGTGTTGAATGGTCTTGACCTGATTGATAATCGCGGAATTAACCTTCGGATTCGCATGGCCTACGCTGACCGTCAGCACGCCGGCAAAGCAGTCGAGATACTTGTTGCCTTGATCGTCCCAGACATGGAAGCCCTCGCCGCGCACCAGGGCCAATGGCTCCTGGTAGTAGGTGGCCACAGCAGGAAAGAGAAACTCTTTGTGCTTGCGGACGGTTTCTGATTGTTTTGGGTCCAACGCAGCTGTACTCATCGTGATGCTCTTGTTTCCGCCGGACAAGTGTTTAGGGTAGTGAACGCCGGCTTAATACAGATTCCCTTCGCGCTTGCGACCCGTGTAATCAACGTAGACTACTTTCAGATCGGTGTAAAAATCGAGTGCCGTTGAGCCCTGCTCGCGATCCCCGATACCTGTGCCCTTAATGCCGCCGAATGGAATGTGGGCTTCGCCGCCCGTCGTGGGCGAGTTAATGTGCGTCATGCCCGTTTCTATCTCATCAACAAAACGGAAGATACGCGGCGCATCGTTGGTGAAAATCGAAGACGACAAGCCGTAATCGCAATCATTCGCCACCTGCATCGCTTCATCGAAATCTTTCACCCGCAGGACTGAGAGCACTGGGCCGAAGATTTCCTCCCGGGCAATACGCATATCGGGCGTTACGTGATCGAAGACTGCGGGATGCACAAAATAGCCCTTGTCCAATCCATTGCCTGTTGCCCGCGAGCCACCGCAGACTAAAGTCGCGCCATCCTCGCGGCCGATATCGATGTAGCTCAGCACCGTCTTGAATTGGTTTTCGTCAACGCTGGGACCCATTTCCGTTTTCGGATCACTGCCGGCGCCAATCCTCATGTTTTTGGCGCGCGCGGCAATGCGCTCAACAAATTCGTCAGCGACATCGTTCACTACCACCGCGCGACTCGTCGCCGTACAGCGTTGGCCGGACGATCCAAAAGCGCCCTGCGCGGTTGACTCGACCGCCAGATCAAGATCGGCGTCCTCCAGGATGACCACCGGATTCTTGCCACCCATTTCGCACTGCACTTTGGCGCCGCGCCTGGAAACTTCTTCGTACAGACGAATTCCAACTTCGTTAGAGCCAGTAAACGAGACGGCGCGGACGGCCCGATGATTGATAATCTCTTCGCCGGCCTCCGACCCTGATCCAATTATCAGGTTAAGCACACCGGGAGGAATTCCCGCCGCGGCAAACAACTCCACGATGCGAACGGCAGTCGCGGGCGTCAGGGTGGCCGGCTTGAAGACTACTGTGTTGCCGGCAACCAGAGCCGGCGCGATTTTCCAGACGGGAATTGCCACGGGGAAGTTCCACGGCGTGACACAGGCAACAACACCCAGCGGCTGCTTAATGGTGTACGCGAAATTCAAGGGCAGCTCCGACTGGATTGTCTCGCCATTGATGCGGCGTGACTCGCCGGCGCAAAACTCCGCTACGTTGATGGAGCGTTGTAGCTCGCCACGTGATTCGGAAATGGTTTTTCCCTCTTCGCGCGTCAGCAGCTCCGCCAGCTCTTCTTTGTGCTCGTCCATCAGGCGAGCTGCGCGGGCCACAATGCGACCTCGCGCGGGCGCGGGAGTATTCCGCCAGCCGCGAAATGCCTCGCTGGCAGTCTCAACCGCCGCTCGAGCTTCCTCGCGCGTCGCCTGTTTGACAGTACCCAGGACCTCGTCGGTGTTAGCCGGATTAATGTTCTTGACGACCTTCGAAGACGAGGATTCGATCCATTCGCCGTTGATGAATTGTCGATAGCTGTCCATAGGCGTGTTCGGTGTCTGCCGTTCTTAAGAAATATTAAAAGAAGCCGCCGGCTTTACGATTTAGTCGGAGCGAAGTTAGCTTCCTGAAGCCTTCTCCGAAGCACTCATGCTCCAGATGTGGTGACTCTGACGGCGGATAATACTATCAAAAAGAGCTAGTCCGCCCAACTAATTAGGCTGGTCCTTGTCTCGATCTGCTGCGTCTTCCGTATTCTTCTCGATGAGCGTTTCTGATGAGGGACTCTGACCTGTCCTTAGCTCGATCCATTCAAGGGCACTGAATACGAGAATACGAGGACCTAGGGACTCCGTTTCATTATGGAATCGAGCACAAACTATTGGCTTAAGGCCAGCTTAGAACAATCGAAAAGCCGGCTGACATGACCATTGACATGCAGGCAGAACAGGGATATTGTTTTGCCGCTCCGCAACTGTCAACGCTGACGAGCTTCGCTCAGCGAATCCCATCAGCCCTTGAATCTCAATGACAGGGGAGCCGTTCCCTTCTTCATGTAGCCAGGCAGTTCATAGTGTTACGAAAAGCATGGGCTAACCGTTGGAACATGTGAAAGTTCACTTTCAAAGTAAACGGGACTTGGCGCCACATCACTTCGGCGGATGGAGATCTCAGAGAATGATGCTGGCGTCTGGATTGCAACTGCGATAGGCCGCAGAGGGTAGGGGATTTTCTCATTGACGATAATTCGGCGTGCGTCGCCGAGAAAGGAGCAATTGCCGTGACAAGCAAGAAACGAGAAGAGGGTACAAAGGACGATCGGCGGCAAGAGGAACGGAGGGAGTTTCTCAAGAAGGTTGGATCTATCGGGGCGATCGCAGCGGTCGGCGCCTCTTTGCCCGTAGAAGAGAGCTTCGCCCAGATGAAGGCTGAAGGTCGGGAACCTACTGTCAAGCTTGATGCGAAGGCCGGGGTTGTGACGCTCAATCACGCCGCGGTGCGTGCTATTGCCGGAAAGCTCAGAGACAGGCTTAAGAGGAGCCCGAGCTTGAGGCGCAGGTTTTTCGCGAATCCGCGAGAGTTGCTGGGTGCGGTCGGGCTTAATGAGGAAGCCCAATTGGAAATACTGCGCGTTGACGCCGACTTCAAGATGCGAGAGTCGCCTTTCGTGGATGCGGCATTTCTTGACTTTTGCCTTTGCACTGGATGCTGTTGCACCAGTTGCTGTTTGACCTGCTGGAGCACAAGCAAGATCGATTTTCAAAGTCTCGATCAGCCTTTCGAGCGCGGCTAAGACTGATTTAGAACCCGCTGGCTGGCTATAAGACCTCTCGGTGATAACCGCGAAGTGTCTCTTATTGAATGCCTAATTCAAAAGCACCGTGAGCCAGGCCATTCAACAAAGAGTCACGTTGAGAAGTGAAGAAGATCTTATTCGCAAGTACCGGGGACTTCTCGAAGCGTTCGCGGCTTCTATGGGAGCGGGTTGGCAGATCTATGATCAGCAAGCAGGGAGCCTGACCTGGCGTTATTTTTTCCGAAGAGGGACGTCTCTCCCGACGCAGGGCTGGAAGATCCACGTTTCCGTGGCTGCCATCGAGGCCCCGGTGCTTTTTGAGAATGTCCTCCCACTTCTTCGCACCAGCCAGGCCTCGTTCAAACTTCCGAATTCCGTCGAGGGCATCGCTGCCATCAATTATGGGCAGGGTGGCGAGACTCAATTCGGAAAAATTGTCACCGTTTACCCCCCCAATGTAGAAGAAGCTGCAACCCTTGCCCAGGAACTTGATAAGATTTGTCCGAAGACGCGCGGACCTTTGGTCAGGTCTGATGTAGCTCTTAGGAATGGCGGCGCGGTTTCAATGCGCTACGGTCCGTTTGGTGGCGGCGAAATTTTTCGAGACTCGGTCGGACGACCATTTCTTACCCTTCGCTTACCGGACGGCTCTTTGGTTAAAGATCACTACGCCCCAAGCGGGGTGCAACCAAACTACGCTCCTGAGTTGCCGGTGCCGTACATCCTGCCGAAACAGTTCGATGTAACGCAGGAACTCTCCATTAGGGGAAAAAGATACCTCCCGCTAGCATTGCTTCAAAGCAGCCCCATCAGCCGGGTTTTCCTCGGCCTGGAGGTAAGCAGTTGTGAGACTGTCATTCTAAAGACAGTTCGACGCGGCGTTGGAGGAGACCTTCGCGGCTATGACGCTTGTGACAAGATCAGGAACGAGTATTCGGTCCTTACCACCCTCTCAAAATTCGATGGACTGGGACCTCAGCCGTTTGATTTGTCTGACGATGAGCCGAGCGTACTCGTACTAGAAGATATAGATGGAGTGCCCCTTCATCGGCTGCCGCGCTCAGAACAAATCCGCAACCTTCCATTGCTCGCTGAGGCCATTGCTCGAGTCCATCAGTTCGGGTTCGCGCATCGGGACATCAAGCTTTCCAATGCTCTGCTGGCTAATGGCGCCGTTCGCTTGATTGATTTCGGATTGGCAGCTCAGCTTGGGACCACGCGAGCGTCTTTGGACGGAACGGTTGGCTATGTGCCTCCCGAAGGACCGGGAGTTCAGGTTACAACTGCGGCAGATGTTTACGCTCTGGGCGCCTGTGTCGCTCATACTCTGCTTGGCCGGGATCCGGTCACGCTGCCGGCGGATGGCGGCCGGCTAATCGGCATGTTGAACTTGATCGGCGCGCACTGTGGTGCTCGCATGGTCAGAGACATGATGGCCCCTGATGCTCGGCATAGACCATCTGCTTCCACAGCGTCGGCTTGGCTCCGAGATAACTGTGAGCAACTCGCGCGCGAGGTCGGACAAACCCCCAGCAGCGTGGCTCTGCGAAAACCAAATCGTTGGTTGAAACGGGCGGCGTGGGAGGGTGCCCTTGCTACCAGGCTCTTTATCCAGCAGTCGGAAGCCGGACACTGGTGGCGAAACGCCCACTTTCAGTCTGACTTCGCCTGCGAAGGAATCAATCTGGGTGCTGCGGGGATCATATTAGGACTGGTCTCTATCGATCGTGCTTTTTGCCGCACCTCTTTTAGTGCGGACATCAATGCGGGCGCGGAGTGGTTAACGTCACGCGCTCCCGATGCAGGCTCATCAGGTCTTTTCACGGGTGATGCTGGCGTGGCTCTGGCGCTCGGGGTTACGGCAAAACGGCTCTCGCGTCCGGAACTTCTCGTCAATGCCCGATCGAGGTTGGAGGCTGCAGCTTCTCCTTCGCAAGAACTCGATCTCTTCTGCGGCGCCGCCGGCGTCATATGGGTCGGATGTCTGCTGGCCGAGATTCTCGAGGAGCGGTGGCCGCTTGAAATCGTTCAGAGCAAGGTCCAACTACTTATTGACTCGGCAGAGGTCAGGCAGAATGTGATAGTTTGGCCTCCCTCCCAGGTCTTGGAGAGGTCAGACGCCCCATACACCGGCGCCGCGCATGGTTCGGCTGGGATTGCCATGGCTTTAGCGATATACGGGAAGCGCCTTGGTCATAGAGCAGCAGTGGATTTGGCTGCGAATACTTTCGTTAGCCTACGAGCCAATGCTTGTAGCTCTGATGGGAAAACCCTCTCTCTCAAAGTACGAACCGATCCGGAACCTGCCCCGATCGCAAGCTGGTGCCACGGTACGGCAGGATATCTCTGGTGTCTACTTCAAGCCTTCGGGGAGAGTTCAACTCTTCAAACTGAGATCGACTGGGCCGCGCGAATCTTTGCTGAGGCAACTGCTAACCCCATTGACAATCCTACCTACTGTCACGGTCTCTCAGGCAATCTCGAACTTTGGCGAATGCTGGCTACCTTACCTCGATATCGAAAGCTTGCTACACGTCGAGCTGCGGGAATCGCGGCCACGCTTCGACTCCTTTGTCAGCGTCTTCGTAAGTGCACTGTCTGGTGTTCCGAAGAACCGAAGGTTATTACGCCCGATCTGTGGATTGGCTTTCTGGCGCCGGCGACGGCACTCGCGTTGTACGCAGTAGATTGCTATTCGCCTCTTCTGTCAGCATCCTGGCTGAGAAACTGCAGCAGTGCAAAAAGATCATGAGAGCAGTTCTTCACGGACACATTAACGGTTCGGCGGCAGTTGCGGTCGTGGGCACCTGGGACCCTCTGATGCCAATGCATGAAGAACTCTTCAGACATCTCAGCGAGTACAGTCGCCGCATCTCGCTTGCTTCTTTGGCTATTATGCTACATCCGCCTCCTCCCAGTTTCATCCCTGAATCCCCGGCGGAATGGCCCATTTATGACGACCCCAGAACACGCATCTCGCTGATCAAGGCTTGCGGGATCGACGCCACGCTCCTGGTCCATTTTCAAAAGCAAGATCTGGATGCGCCGCTGACAGACTTTCTCGAGATCATTCGTGCTCACGCAAAGCTCGACGAATTGTGGCTCGGCGCCAATCAGACGCTCGGAAGGGGTCCAGACGCTTCTAACGAAGTGCTGATGGAGTTGAGTCGGCGACGGAATATTCTTCTCCAGCGCCTACCGCCGATAGGTCAGCCATACCTCATAACCGAAGCGCGCGATCTTCTCAGACAGGGCAGCCTGGCGAAATTGGTTGGCTTGGTTGGCAGACCGGCCGTCTGGCGTAGGCCCTCTCGAGGAAAATTTAGACTACCGTGGCCGCCCGGTTTCTATCTCTGTTTTCCTACCGACGGTCCCAGCGCTTCGCCGAGAGGGTCGCCGATTACTGTTCAGTTTGTCGCGGAGGAAGACGGAATCTCGAGCACGGACTGGCCAAGTAAGGATATCAAGTGGTTAGCTTTCACTGCAGGCCCGGCAGATTGCCCCTAGCAGGAATTAGCTCATTCTAACGAGACAAGGCCTTGGCGGTGGGCCATAGCCAGCCTCACTGGCAAAACCTATATGCACGAACCGCCAAGCATCCAGAAAACTGGAGAGCAATCCTTCGTTAGGCTCACGCAAACCAGTGCACTGGAGCCGATCCTTAATCATAAGGCTCAGCATGGCAGCCAAGAGTAGACAGGTTCCTGAGCAGAAAAGCGGCAGCCCAAAGAATATTCGGCAGCTGCTTGAACAGCGCGCCCAAACGATGCCCGATAAGTATTTTCTGTTTTCGGAAGCTCACGGTGGACGTTTTACGTATGCGGAGTTTGACAGAGCGGTCAATGTGATCGCGCGAATGCTTTCAGCGCATGGCATCGGCAAGAGCGACGTTGTCAGCCTGCTGATGCCAAACAGCGCCGAGTACATCATTGCGTATTTTGCCTGCTGGAAGCTGGGAGCGCTGGCCGGCCCGGTAAATTCGTTGCTGAAATCTGAGGAGATGGCGTACGTCATTTCAAACTCTGAAGCGAAGGCCATGCTCGTGCACTCGGAGTTTCAACCGGCAATCGAAAGCATTCGCGGCGAACTGCCTGCGCTGAAGGCGTTGATTCCATTCGACGATGTGTCGCCTGCCACGCAGGACTTTATTGACGCAGCCACCGCGCCGGCGGTGACGCCGCTAACAAAAGAAGATGAAGCAATTATCATCTACACCTCGGGCACCACGGGGAAACCGAAAGGCTGTCTGCTTACGCACGGGAACCTTATGGCTAATGCCAGGCAAATAAGTCAGTGGCTCGGATTCACCAAAGACGATCGGCTCTTAACAATCATGCCCCTCTTCCACATGAACGCTGTTTCAGTGACGACCATGTCGGCGCTTTACGCCGGCGGTTCGACAGTCGTTAGTCCAAAGTTTTCCGCTTCGCGTTTCTGGAACATCATTTCAGATTACGGAGTTACATCATTTGGCTCGGTGGCTACGATGCTTTCCATATTGCTGAACAACTATCCGGACGGCGTCCCGGAAGGACTGAACACCAGTCAATTGCGCTTTGCGATGTGCGGGTCCGCGCCGGTGCCGGCGGAAACCTTGAAACGTTTCGAAGAGACGTTTGATTGCCTGGTGGTCGAAGGCTATGGCCTTTCGGAATCAACCTGCCGGTCGACTTTTAATCCACCCGACGAGCGAAGGCGTCCCGGATCGTGTGGGATGCCGATTGGGAATGAAATGAAAGTAGTCGACGATGAAGACCGGGACGTCCCTGACGGCGAGCTGGGGGAGATTGTTCTTCGCGGGGAAAATGTCTTGAAGGGCTATTACCGCAATGACGAAGCGACCGAGCGCGCGTTTCGCGGCGGCTGGTTTCATACCGGCGACATCGGATATCGCGACGCGGATGGCTTCTACTACATTGTCGATCGGAAGAGCGACATGATCATTCGGGGCGGGGAAAACATCTATCCGCGCGAGATTGACGAAGTACTTTACAGGCATCCCGCGGTTGCGGCCGCCGCAACAATTGGAGTACCCGACAAACTGTATGGGGAAGAGGTGGCGGCCTTCGTTGTGCTGAAGGATGGAATAAAGATTACGGCTGAAGGAATCGTGGAGTACTGCCGTCGGCATCTGGCGGATTACAAATGCCCGAAGAGCATTCACATCGTGAAGGATATTCCGAAAGGGCCCACGGGCAAGCTCTTGAAGCGTGAGTTGTCACGGCTTTATTCTTCAGCCCGGCGTTAGAGGCCCATGACGCGCGAAGCTGCCTGAGCATTTGCAGGCGAAGAAGCGAAATCCGGATTTATGGCCTTGTCGTCTGGTGGTTTGACAGGCAGAGACTCTTGGCATAGAGTACGCCAGCTTTTACAGTTCGAAGTTTCACACCGCCGGAGGGGCGCGAACCCTGACGGTAGCGTGTGGTGTTAAGGGAAGAGAGCCCCAGGCCCAGCGATTAGTGTTCTGCTGCCTCCCAATCACACCAGCATTTTAACTAAGCCCTGGCGTTGATGTTTGTCTCGCCAGCAGGGTCCGTCTTCGGACAGGACCTGTAACCTCATAGTCAAGGAGATACTCATGAATTTCAGAAAGTTGGCCGTGTTGTCGGTGGTTGCGTTGATTTTAATGTTGGGCGTAATGTTTTTCGGCAGCCGGGGAACACGCGCCGCCGGCCCCTGGTATGTCAATTCTGCGACAGGCAATGACGCAAACGATTGCCTTTCGCCGGCCACGGCATGCAAAACTATTCAAGCTGCCATCAACAAGGCATCGGCAGGGGATACCGTCAACGTGGCGGCGGGCACCTACAACGAACAGGTGCAAATCAACAAGACGCTCAGCCTAAAAGGCGCTCGAGCGGGCGTAGACGCCAGGACGAGGTCCCCGGTAGGCGAATCGATAATCGACAACTCATGCGGACCTGTGCAAATCATGGCGAACAACGTCGTGCTGGACGGATTCACGGTGCAAGGCTCTACGTTGAGCGACCCGTGCTTCTTAGCCGGCATTTGGACCAACCCTGGTTTCTCCGGGACCCAGGGCGGTCACCAGATCCTTAACAACATCGTTCAGAACAATATCTCCGGCATCGAATTGGACTCGACCTGCGCCAATCCGTCGCTGGTCCAGTTCAACCTGATCCAGAACAACAACAATTCGGGACCTGGCTCGGGCAACGGAATCCAAACCAGCTTCGTTCTGTGTAACGCCACCATCGACAGCAATAAGTTCAACGGGCACGTTAACGCTTCCGTGCTGGTTAATGCCGGGATCGGGGGAGGTAATAACCTTACGGTCTCCAATAACGAACTGGTCGGTGGCTCTTCCGAAAGGATCGTGTTTGGTGGCGTGACGAGCAGCGCGATTACGGGAAACACGAGCATCGGCTCAACAGCCGTAAACGGCCCTATTCGACTCTTCGGAGGCAACTCAAACATCACGATCAACAGCAATGTTTTGCGCAACGGTGTGCGGGGCATCAAGGTAGACGATCCTTTGAGCCTTGGGCCCAATGCGAATATTAGCGCCCACACAAACTGCATTGTTGGAAACACTGTAGCTGGTCTCGAAGCCACAGCTGGAGGTCATTCGGGCACGTTGGACGCAGAGAACAACTGGTGGGGCAGCGCTAGTGGTCCTACCATTGCAAGCAATCCAGGCGGGACGGGAGACCAAATCGTTGATCCTGACGGCGTGGTTGACTATACCCCCTTCCTGACCTCGGATGCCGGAACGCCATGCGCGCCGCCAGCGGTCGGTCCGCCGGCGAACAAGGATCAGTGTAAGAATGATGGCTGGCGAGCATTCAACGTCCCGCGGAAATTCAAGAATCAGGGCGACTGCATCCAATTTGTAAACACTGGCAAGTAGTCTCCTTGTCATTCAGTCGGTTAAAAACGACCGGTCTGAATAGCAACTAAAAAGGGCGAGCTCCCGCAGCGGACTCGCCCTTTTCTATCTTCGAAAACTCTTTGCTTTAAGCTTGTCCCAGGCTGACTGTGCCGGGAGGCGTTTGCTTAAATCGATCCTTCAGCCACCCAATCAATAACCAAACCGAACAAACTGAAACCATCACCAGCGAAAACCATTTGCCATACAGACCATCAGGCGAAAACTTTTCGGTGGCGGCATGAAGCATGTCACTGTTTGGAAGCAAGCCGGCCTCCGAGAATTCATGGAATGAATAGATGCCCACCTGGACCATGAAGAGCAGAAGAAAAACTCCCGTGACTTGAAAGAATCTTTTGATGTTGATGAGGTGACCAAAGCGCGCCCAGCCCCACGCGAATAATCCCGCCGCACAAAGTCCCAACAAGGCACCTGTAATCAGCTGCGCATCGCGCACCTGCATTAACATCAATGCCGTTTCCATGCCTTCGCGGGTAATCATAAGAAAGGTAAAGAGGAATACGCCCGCGAGTGCAGCCCAGCGCGAAGCGCGAGATGACATCTCGCCCAGGCGATGATGCATCCTCTCTCGCAGTTTACCTCCGGTTCGCCACATGTGTATGACCAGCGTGCCGACCATGACGATTGCCACAACACCGAGAACACCTTCGCGGAGTGATTCATTGGCGAGGAATTGTCCGGCATAGGATCCTAACCGGGACCCCAATCTTCTCTCCAAAACCGACTCGTCAACGCCGAATTTCAGCAGATACCCCAACGCCGCGCTGGCGGAAAGACCGAGGGCGATAGCAAGGTAGACGGCGGAGCTAAGCCATTTTTGTCCCGACTTGCGAAGGTAGGAGAGGATTACAGCGACCAGAAGAAAGGACTCGAAGCCTTCTCTGAGAATAATAATGAATGACTGGAGCATGAAAACACCTTCCCAAAACTCGCGGCGATGTTCGGCCAGAAAACACTCAAGGACAAACATCTGCCCCCTGAGCTATATTTATTATACACAAGTTGAAAACAGTTTTCAATTTCAAAATGCGGGAGGGATGCAGACCGGGCGAAACGCGTCGGGCTATTGATGTTTTACTGGGATGATTACCAGGTCGGCGCGCAAAGCCCCGAGGTCTGTCATTGCTGTCAGACGTAAAGGCAGGCGGCGGTCGTCGGCGCTGATCCAACCTCGCAACTGAAACTTGTCGCTTTGCGGATCGTCGGTAGTCAGAGAAATTTGCACCGCGGGGACCTTCTGGCCGCCCAGATCGATGGTTTCCCGGAGCAGCGAGGTTATGAAAAGTGTCTTCGGCCGGTTGTTTATGAGAACGGAGACGGCGTTCCGTTTGGGAGGCGCAAGATCCAAAGAGCGCATGGCATATAGCACCGACACCACATCATAGGTGCCAACCGGAACCTCAGTCCGCTCGCCGTTGTCGCCAATGGCCATGCCGCGATCCTGGTCGATGGCCCAGGTGTGATTCAGGCGGCGCTTGCCTTCGACTAAATTGAGCTCAGTCCGAAAAGGGAGCAGCGTAGCAGGATCGACATAAGAGCTGATTTGATCGTTGGCGAAAAACATTCGCTGGGCGGCGTTGGTGGTTTGCGCCCGAACTGTGAACAGTAAACCGTCGCGATTGAAATATCGTGAATGAGCCCGGACCAGGAACGAGGCGGTTCCAACCGGTTGCGTCGTGCTGGCGAGATAGACCTGGAAGTTGAGTTGCTCTCCAACTTTGAAGGGCAAGCCTTCCGGGAGACCATTACCGAGGCCTGCGACGGGAGTTGTTTCCGGCTTAGGCGCAACCGGGACCGGAGTAGGTCGTGCGGGTGAGTCTGAAGGCGCCGCGGCGGAAGGCAGTTGCGAGCCGGCCAGTTCCGCTCGAATCTCGCCGGCGGGAAGGCGGGCAGTAACCAGTACCGGCACATGCCTTTCGTCGTCGCTGAAATAGACCATGATGTGATAGTCGTTTACTTTTGACCCCTTTACATTCAAACGCGTCACAATCGTTTTGAATGAACCAACGTTCGTCTTAATCCGCTCTTGCCCCGTGACTTTCAGTTGCGCTTCGTACAATTCCCCTTCGGCTTGCACGGCAAGGTGGTACGACGCACCGTCCGCCAGGGGCAGCGCCCGCGCGCGGTAAACAGCAGACAGCAGATCGTACGTGCCCGAAAAGTTTCCCGCCTGAAGCTTACCCGGAATTGCCGTCGTGCCGGCCGCCTGGTTGTAGTCGCTGGCCGAATCGGAAGTGCGCCCGGCTTCACGGACAACTTGCTGAGTGCGGAAGGGAAGCCCGGATGAAGGATCGACGTAACTGGTGTAATCGTTATTCACGTCGTAAAGCGCGGCATTGACCACGCCAGTCGTTTCCACATGCGCCCGCAGAACAATGGCTTCGCGGTTAAGAAAGGTCGCGCGAGCGGCCACGAAAAACTCAATGTGGGCCGCACTGACGAAGTGCGAAAAGGAAACGTCGTAGGTCAACCGCTCGCCGACGCGATAAGGCGCCGGCGAGAATGAAATGGTCGCATCATCACCGCTCTGGGCCCACGCGGGTGAGCACAACAGAATTAGCGCCGGAAGAATTAAGAGATTTTTGAGCAGCAGCTTCACTTTTTGAGGCACCTTCGCATGATAAGGTCTAAGCTGGCGCGGCGCAAACCACTAACCGCGTGAACTAACACGCGTTATGTGCGCGACAGTTCCTTCAATCGGATCACTAATCAAGCGGACTCCGCCCCCGTAATCAAAGCATTCGACATCGCCCGGATTATGTTCTTGGCGGCCTCAAACGGGTCAGGCGCCGCCAGTATCGGGCGACCCACGACAATATAATCGGCTCCGGCGCGAACAGCTTCTTCAGGGGTCATGATTCTTTTTTGATCGTCCGGGCGGCCGCTGCTCGGTCGCACACCAGGCGTCACGATCAAGAAATCTGGTTTGGTGACAACCTGCCGCACCGTAGCGATGTCCTGCGGGGAAGCGACTACGCCGTCCATACCACTATCCGCCGCGAGCTTCGCCAGCAGCGTAGTTTCGTCCCGGGGAGATGAAGTAATCCCCATCTGAGCCAGCTCCACCGCATCTACACTCGTAAGTACGGTAACGGCGATAACATTCGGCCGGGGAAGATTTTCGCTTGCGGCGCACTCGCTAACACCCTCGGCCGTCCGGCGCATCATCTCGCGACCGCCGGAGGCGTGAATATTAAAAATCGAGACACCTAATCGTGCAGCTTCAACGCCGGCGGCGGCCACCGTCGCCGGAATGTCGTGGAACTTCAAGTCGAGAAAGACGCGAGCGCCCCTGGCAATAACCTCGCGCACAATGTCCGGTCCGGCGGCGGTGAAGAGCTGCGAACCGATCTTGAACATACCGGCCACATCGCTTAGCGTATCAACCAACTTCAGCGCTTTCTCCTTCGTGTCAACGTCAAGAGCGATGATTAGTTTGTCAGTTGCAGATCCGGTCATTAATTTCTTGTTGCCTCTCGTTTCTTTGCTTCACGCGGCGGCTGTTTCAAGGGCACGACAGCCAACCGCGTCATCAAGCGATCGGAAGCCACTACTTTTCAGTATCTCAGCCAGTCCGTCATTAATTCTTCGCGCCACGCCGGGGCCTTCATAGATGAAGCCAGTGTAAAGCTGCACCAAACTGGCTCCGGCACAAATCTTTTCCCAGGCATCCGCGGCGGTAAAGATTCCTCCGACCCCAATTATTGTTAGGGCTCCTTTTGATAATCGATAAATCAGCGAAATCACCTGAGTGGAACGGCGGCTGAGTGGCGCGCCGCTTAAGCCTCCTGCGCCGATAGCACCCACAGTTTCCCGGTTCGTGATCAGTCCCTCGCGGCTGATCGTGGTGTTCGTTGCGATGATGCCGGCAATTTTGAAACGCATTGCCAGCTCCACAATTGATTCCAGCTCGCGATCGCTGAGGTCAGGCGCGATCTTCAAGAGCAACGGCAGTGCCTGGGCGCGATTGTGTTCGGCTGCGAGTTGCTGATTCCGCGATTGCAGGTCCCCAAGCAGGTTGCCGAGTAGTTCGGGTCGCTGTAGCTGGCGCAGCTCAGGCGTGTTTGGCGAGCTGACATTGATCGCGATGTAATCAGCGTAGGGATAAAGTAATTCCAGAGTCTTCAAATAATCAGCGTTGGCTTCTTCAATGGGCGTGTCCCGGCGCTTGCCGATATTGATCCCCAGTACACAATCGGGATGGGCCTTGCTTAGGTTTCTGGCTACGTTGGCTGCGCCCGTGTTGTTAAAGGCCAAACGATTGATTAGCGCCCGGTCCATTGGCAAGCGAAATATTCTCGGCTTTGCTCCTCCTGGCTGGGGATCCAGTGTCACCGTTCCTACTTCGATAAACCCAAACCCCAGCGCAGACAATGCATCAACCGCGACTCCATTCTTGTCGAAACCCGCAGCCAGGCCGACTGGGTTGGGGAACGACGAGCCGAAGCGCTTGAGCTCGCCGAAAGGCGCGCGTTTGAACGTCCGATTCAGATAGTTTCTGGCCGGAGCGGGTTTCAGGGCCAGCGATAGAGAATGCAATGCTAATTCGTGGGCTAGTTCAGGCGAGAGGCCAAACAGTATCGGGCGCAGCAGCGAGCGATAGAGCATCAAACAAGTGACAGGTGACAGATGACGAATGACAAGATCGAATGAGATTCTAGCTCGTGTTTCATAACTTGTCACTTCGCACTGTTCTTGTTAGTATCCGCAACCAATGGAGTTTACCGAGAAGGCCCGCATCATGGACAGTGCGCGCATCAATCGCGCGCTGGCCCGGCTGGCTTCGGAGGTGCTCGAGGAAAACCATGGCGCCGGAGATCTGTATTTGATTGGTATCAGGCGCCGGGGCGTACCGCTGGCCGAACGCATGGCGGACAAGATTGCGGATTTGGAAGGCGAACGGCCGCCGGTAGGGATTCTGGACATCACGCTCTATCGCGACGATCTCTCCACGGTGGGCGCAAATCCAGTAGTTAATCGCACCGAACTTCCCGGCGACATCGAGAATCGCAACATCGTCCTTATTGACGACGTGCTTTACACGGGTCGCACGGTGCGGGCGGCCCTGGATCAGTTAATTGATTTCGGCAGGCCGCGCCGGGTCCAACTGGCCGTTTTGATAGACCGGGGAAAAGAACATCGCGAGCTGCCGATTCAGGCAGACTATATCGGCAAGCTTGTGCCCACGAAGAAGAGCGAAATCATAAAAGTCATGCTGACGGATTTCGATGAAGAAGAAGGGGTCGTAATCGTTGAGCGACCGGCTGCGGAAGCGGCAGGATAGGCGGCCAGCGTTGGCCGCCTTTTTAGTGTTTAGTGGGACTGAATCCTGTCCGACAAACTTCAGTTTGTCGTACTTGGGTTTAGAAGCTGGCTACCGCCCGCTTGGTCGGGCATTAGCCCGACTCTAAACAAATTCGCATGTCCGGACGACAAACTGAAGTTTGTCGGACTACTTCAACCGAATGGCGGCAACTACATCACTGAAACATCTGCTGGGCATTCGCGAGTTATCGCCGATGCAGATTATCAGTCTGCTGGACACGGCCGACTCGTTTCGCGATATAGCAAAGCGCCAGATTAAGAAAGTGCCGGCATTGCGCGGGCGCACCATCATCAATCTTTTCTTTGAGCCCTCGACCAGAACGCGAACGTCGTTTGAAATCGCCGCCAAGCGGCTCTCCGCTGACGCCATCAACATCAGCGTCTCGACTTCAAGCGTGTCAAAGGGCGAAACGCTGCTGGACACAGCACGAAACCTGGAAGCGATGGCGCCTGATTGTATCGTGATTCGCCATTCGTCGGCCGGCGCCCCGCATCACCTGGCGCAGGTTTGCAATGCGTCAATCGTCAACGCCGGGGACGGCGCGCATGAACATCCCACCCAGGCCCTGCTCGATGCGCTGACGATTCGCGAGCGCAAGGGTCGCTTCGATGGTTTGAAGGTGGCCATCATCGGCGACGTCCTGCATTCACGGGTGGCCCGATCAAACATTCATTTACTGACGAAGCTGGGCGCGACGGTAAGTGTTGCCGGACCTGGCACCCTGGTGCCGCCTGAGTTTGCCGGCCTGGTGGAACAGGGTGTGCGGCTGGAGCGGCGCATCGAAGACGCGATTGAAGGCGCCGACGTGGTGATGATTCTGCGAATTCAGCGCGAAAGACAGTCGGCCGCCTTTTTCCCTTCGATGCGGGAGTATGCGATTCATTATGGACTCCATTCGCACCACCTAAAGAATGCGGCGCCGGATGCCATTGTCATGCACCCGGGACCTATCAATCGGGGGATAGAAATTTCTTCCGAGATTGCGGATGGCGGCCGGTCGTTGATACTCGATCAGGTTGCGAATGGAGTCGCCGTGCGGATGGCCGTTCTTTATTTACTGGCCAGGGGAACGATTCGTGGTGAGGACGGGAAGGGAATCGCGGATTCCGAAATTGAAGTTTGAAGTTCGACATTTAATACAGGACCCGAGATTTGAGGTCTGAGATCTGAGATTTGAGAAGATGCGATTGCTGATTGCAAATGGCCACGTGATCGATCCGGCGAATGGAATCAACGCCGGCAAGAACCTCTTCATCGAAGATGGTCGCGTCGCGGCCCTGCTCGATTACGGTGACGGAGTGCCGGAAGGCGCGGAAGTGTTCGAGGCCACCGGCTTGATCGTGGCCCCCGGCTTCATCGACATGCACGTGCATCTGCGCGAGCCGGGGCAGGAATACAAAGAAACGATTGCCAGCGGAACGGCAGCCGCGATAGCCGGCGGCTTCACCAGCGTTTGCGCAATGCCCAATACGGATCCGATTAACGATAACCCGGCGGTCACACGTTTCATCATTGAACAGGCAGAACACGCAGGCTACGCTAACGTCTTTCCCATCGGCGCGATCACCAAGTCCTCGCTTGGTAACGAACTGGCTGAAATGGGCGAGATGAAGAATGCCGGCATCGTAGCCGTCTCCGACGATGGCCGGCCAGTTCCTTCGGCGGGAATGATGCGTCGCGCCATGGAGTATGCGCGCGGCTTCGATCTTCCGGTGGTGGATCATTGCCAGGACAATTCGCTGGTAGCCGGCGGCGTGATGCACGAAGGCCATTGGTCCCTCCAGTTGGGATTGAAAGGCATGCCGGCCGCGGCCGAAGAAATGGATGCAGCGCGTGATTGTTTACTGGCGGAACTGACGGGAGCGCGCGTTCACCTGGCGCATGTTTCAACCCGCGGCGCCATCGAGGTTGTGCGTCGCGCCAAGGATGCCGGGCTGCGTCTGACCTGCGAAGTCGCGCCGCAGCACTGGGCGCTGACCGATGAGGCCGTCCAGGACTACGATACGAACACGAAAATGAGCCCGCCGTTGCGCAGTCACGATCACCTCGAAGCTATTGAGGAAGGTTTGCGGGATGGAACCATAGACTCCATCGCAACTGATCATGCGCCCCACCATGCAGACGAAAAGGCGTTGGAGTATGACGATGCGCCATTCGGGATCACCGGATTGGAAACCGCGGTGGGCCTGGCGTTCGAGCGCCTGGTTACGCCGGGCATAATTTCCCTCGAGCGGTTGGTGGAATTACTGGCGGTGAACCCGGCGCGAATCTTTGGCCTGAAGGAGCGCGGCAACTTGCGCAAAGGCGCCTGGGCCGACGTCACCATTCTGGACCCTGAGCTGAACTGGACTTTCGCAGTTGCCGGCTCAAAATCAAAGAGCCGCAATACTCCATTTGACGGTTGGAAGTTTCGCGGCGGGGCGGTCACCACCATTGTGGCCGGACGCGTGGTTTACCTGCACCCGGACTACGCCCGCATCGTTGAAGGCAAACAGACTGAAGTGCTGATCTGAGCTGGTTGGGAACTGGCAGTCATGAAGGGGGCATGCCCCCGCTCTTGATTTGGTTACTTCCTTCTCTTCGAATCAGGAATACTACAGATTCTCCATATGTCGTTTTCCATATGTCATCTTCTATTGATTCTTCATCCCTAGTCCATTACTCCGTGGTTAGGTTTTGCATCATCAGTTCAATGCCAACGAAAATGAAAAATGAGACATGAAAAATCTATCTTGCCATTTGTGATCCTGAATGCAAGCAAGGTGCGTAAACGGCGGGGGCATGCCTCCTTCCTGACTGCGCAATCTTGACGGGCCGGTTTGCCAAAAAAAAGAAACCCGCTGCGCTCTCCCCTTCGCAGCGGGTCTCTTGGCGATCGCCTACTTACGTTATAACCGGGGCGACCGATCTTTAGATGTTTCGATCTTTAGAGTCTTTAGGCTTTTTGAGATCTCAAATTTCCCATTTCAAATTTCCCCAGCAGAACCGCAATCTGAAGTTTAAGATCTGAGATCTAAGTAGGGAACCCGCCCGCGCTCTCCCCTTCACAAGCGGGCCCCCTTCGCACCGACAACCGCCCGGTTGCCGATTCTTTTATTGAGGTGGTCGCACATTCGCCGCGGGCAGGGAGATGCTCTGATTGAGCACCACACCGAATTCCGTGCCCGGCGTGACGACCGCCTCATGACCTTTTGAGAAAAACGCGCCCGCTGCTCCCAGACCTGCGCCCACGCCGGCGCCAATACCCGCGCCGCGCCCGCCACCGGCAATCGCGCCAATCAGCGCCCCGGTTGCGGCGCCACCGCCAATGAACACTACGTTACGCTTCATCGCCGACCGACCGGAGACTTCGCCTTCGCTGTCACTGCGGGCACCGGCAGTTGTAACGTCAGTTAAGTCGCCATTGATCGCGCGTGATGTGCCGTTCGGCAGATGCAGCGCTACAAAGCTCACTCCCATCGTGCCCGCTCTGCTCTTACGAGAAGCGCGGTTCACGGTTGTGACGCGACCCGTGATCGTGCTGCCCGCAGGAATTACTTCCACTCCGCTCGCGTAAACGGGATCGACTACCGTGGTCGTGAATTGGTCACCCACCCGCGCAGACTCAGAGCTGATTTGACTGTTCATCCGCACGCGAAGAATCTGATTTGCTGGAATCGTGTAGTAGCTGGGTACGACTGTTGTTGCGACCGGCCGCGGATACCGGCGCAAACGCGGCCGGCGGCGTGTCTGTCCAAAAGAGTAAACCGCGACGCCGGCGATCAGTGTCATCAGAATTAAGAAACTGAGTGCCCGTTTCATAATGTGCTTCAAAATATGATTGCTGGACTGCATTCCCATCTGCCCCTCTTTTTAGTTCTCCCCGCGCCGCTTGCCGCTGCTTCTTGATTGGTGACGCGGAGACTCACGGTGATGATTTAGCAATGAGCGTGCCAGTTAGGCGGGCGTTCCCTGCAACCTGAGAATCAAGCGATTTTTTAGGATATGACGGCGTGCGCGTTGAACTGTTATTTCGGAGCCGGCACAGCTAATAGACGATGTGCGTAGCGCTGGAACTGCGCTGCACGATATGGAGTAGGAGTCCGGGATGCACCTGCGGCTCTGCTGCCGCCCAGTGCGGTAAGGCTCGGCCTTACCGTTGACGGCTTTGAAGTAAGTGGAGGCTGCGCCTCCCAGTCTGAGGCGTAGCCTCAGAAAGTTGGCTGGCATCGGAAAGGCGAAGCCTTTCCGCACTGTGCGGCGGCAAAGCCGCATAGGCTACTCTTTACCGGCCGGCTGGAGTTAGAATGCCGGAGTTCAGGCACCAACCTTGTTCCGGAAAGGAATTCCATGCGATCAATTCTCTTGCTTCTCCTGATCACCATAGTGTTCAGCGCAACCCCGGCCTTCGCTCAAAAACGAAATATTACCGAGAAGGACTTATTCAACTTTGTCTGGATTGGCGATCCGCAAATTTCGCCCGACGGTTCTCGGGTCGCGTTCGTCAGGGTGACGGTGAATGAAAAGAAAGACGGCTACAACACTTCCATCTGGACGGTCTCTTCCGCGAACAGCGAGACCCATCAGTTAACCACCGGTCCGCGTGATTCATCACCGCGCTGGTCGCCCAATGGCGAGTACCTGGTCTTTGTTCGGGTGACGGACAAGGACGGCAAGCCTGACCTGCCGCAACTATTCATGCTGGCAATGGCCGGCGGGGACTCATTCCAGTTTACTAAAGTCGTTCGTGGAGCCGGGCAGCCACAATGGTCGCCGGATGGCAAAGCAATCACATTTGTTAACAACGCCAACCCGGAAGACCTGGCGAAGGAAAAAGCCACAGAAAGAGAAGACCAGGAAGGGAAACCCAGCCCAGCCGCGTCAATGCCGCCCGCAGCCACAGCTTCACCGAGCCCGAGTCCGATGGATGCAAAGAAGCCGGAGGACAAAAGGGAGAGCGATGTGCGTGTCATCACGCGCGCGGTGTACCGCTCCAATGGCGCCGGATATCTGGATGCAAAACACCCGCAACACATATGGCTCGTCACCGCCCCACGCAATGCAGACGACAAAGTCACTCCGAAGCAGCTAACCAGCGGCCGCTTTGCAGAAGACAACGTCACCTGGGCCAGGGACGGTTCGCAGATCTATTTTGCTTCTGATCGAATCGAGGAGCCTTACTACGAACTTCCATCAACAACCATTTACTCGATAGCAGTGACCGGCGGTCAACCTGTCCGGCTCACTTCGTTTGACATGGACAGCGACGCCTTCGCGCTTAGTCCAAATGGCAAGCAGTTCGCCTTCATCGCTTCCACCAGTAAACCGATCAATTCCTATACGCAGCCCGACCTCTGGGTCCCCGCGCGGGTGGCGGTAATGCGCCTATCTGGGCCGCGGATGGCCTGACCATCGTTGAGGTATACGCTAAAGAAGGCCAGGCGAATCTAGCAAGTTTCAGTATTGCCGGCGGTAAGCCCAAAGACGTAACCAGCGGCAGCCAGGCAGTGATTGGTTTTCGGTCCACCTCCGACGGCTCGAAGTTTGTCGTTAACGTTTCCACGCCGACCCGGATTGGCGACCTCTTTTGGATCGACAAATCCGGTGGAGAGCCCAGACAACTGACACATGTCAATGACGATCTATTTTCGCATCTGAATATCACTGAGCCGGAGTCGATCTGGTATACGAGCTTTGACGGCAAACGGGTACAGGCCTGGGTGCAGAAGCCGCCGAGTTTCGATCCGGGCAAAAAGTATCCACTGATCCTGAACATTCACGGCGGCCCACATTCTGCTTACGGCTACGTCTTCGACCATGAGTTTCAGTGGATGGCTGCCAAAGGCTACGTTGTGCTTTATCCGAATCCGCGCGGCAGCACCACCTACGGGCAGGACTTCGGCAACATTATCCAGTACCACTATCCCGGCGACGACTATAAGGATCTGATGGCCGGAGTAGATGAGGTGATACGGCGCGGCTATATCGATAGCAATGAACTAGGAGTCACCGGGGGAAGTGGCGGTGGGCTGCTTACGAACTGGACCATTGTCCAGACCACTCGCTTCGCCGCCGCGGTTTCGCAGCGCGACATCGCCAGCTGGTCGGATTTGTGGTACTCGACAGACTTCTCGCTGTTTCAACCGAGCTGGTTCAAGGCACCGCCATGGGAAGACCCAAAAGATTATGAAGCGCGTTCGCCGATCACCTATATCAACAACGTGAAGACGCCATTGATGTTGATTCTAGGCGAGGCTGATTACCGGACGCCTCCGGGCGGAGGTGGCGAACAGATGTTCCGCGCGCTGAAATATCGAAAGATTCCCACTGTGATGGTGCGCTTCCCGAACGAGTCGCACGAGTTGTCGCGATCAGGTCAGCCGTGGCATCGCATCGAGCGATTGCAACACATCGTCGGTTGGTTTGACCATTGGTTGATGGGAGTTCCGAAACCTGAATACCAGGTAGGAGGAAGTCAGTAGTTAGTTGTCAGTAGTCAGTTGTTTTTTGCGGTTACTAGTCAATACCGCCTGCGGTAGCGGGCGGGCCAGTGTGTTTTGTGAGGAACTAGATCAATGCCTAATGACGAACAAATGATTCGCGACGTAATCGAGACCTGGATGCGGGCGACTGCAAAAGGCGACGTGGCTGAGATCCTGAAGTTGATGGACGAGGACGCCGTCTTTTTGGTTACGGGACAGCCTCCCATGCGTGGGCGGCAGGCATTCGCCGCGGGCTTTAAAAAGGCTTTGGAGAAATTCCGTCTCGAAGCGACCAGCGACATTCAGGAGATTCAGGTGATGGGCGACTGGGCCTACTGTTGGAACCATCTGACTGTGACAATGACACCAGTAGGGACACCCATCGATGAGGGTGGCTCGCCAGTTCGCCGCAGCGGTAACGTCCTGACAATCTTTCGCAAGCAGTCGGGTGGGGACTGGGTTCTTTTCCGCGACGCAAACCTGTTGGGCGGTTGAGGGTTCAACTTGCTGGTTAGTAGAAGAGGGGAAAAATGCAAAAGCTCCATTGGATAGGCGCGAGTTCAGTTTGCAGTGACCCATTTTCTCATTCACACCTGGCTTCAGCCAGGTGGGGGAATGCCATCCATTTTCCGGAACCGTTTTAACGGTTTCAAGCTGCTTATGGTGCCCATAACTAAAGAATAAACCGTTGAAACGGTTCTGCGTTTTTATAGGAGGTTGCGTTATCACCGGGCTGAAGCCGCGGTGTGAATGAGAGGTCGGAAATGAAAGTGAAACACTACCATCGGATAAGGTACACAATAGTCTGCGCAATACTTTCGGTGATTGCGCCGGCACTCTCCTTTACTGTCGGCCGAAGCGAACACCAGCAGGCCAATGATCCGGCGCAGCAGAAGCTCGTGGGAACCTGGGAGGGAATACTAGACGCCGGCGCCGTGAAGCTGCGCCTGGTGCTTAACATTGCGAAGGAAGCGAATGGTGGTTTGAAGGCCACGATGGACAGCCCCGATCAGGGTGCGACTGACCTGCCCTTTGCTTCGATTGCTATTGCGGGAGCTGCAGTCCGCCTGGAGATGAAATCCCCCGCGGAAGCTATCTACGAAGGCATGCTCTCTGACGACGGTTCGGAAATATCCGGACAATGGCAACAGGGTGGGCAAAAGTTCCCCCTGAACTTCAAACACGCCGGCAAGCCAGAAAGCAGTGATCCAAATGCGCCTAAGTTGGAAAGTGTTGACGCCGGAGGTCACAAGTTAAACCTGCTAACTGCTGGACGCGGCGCTCCAACAGTAATCCTCGAAGCCGGATTTGGCGCGGGCATCGCATCATGGACCATAGTACACAGCGAGGTCGCCAAATTCACACGAGTGGTGGCCTACGATCGTGCCGGGCTGGGACAATCGGAACCGGGCCCGAAGCCGCGCACGGCAAAGCAATTCGCCATGGAGTTACATACCGCCTTGAAGAATGCCGGCATCAATCCGCCGTACGTGCTGGTTGGCCACTCAATGGGAGGCATAACGATTCGCGTCTTCGCCGATATGTACCCCCAGGAAGTGGCCGGCCTGGTTTTAGTTGATCCCTCTCAGGAAGGCTTCAATGATTGGATCAAGGCCCACCCATCGCAAAAGTTGAAGGAGGCGGACGCCCAAATGAAGGACGCCACCGAGGGAATACGCGCTGAAGGCGAGGGCGTGGACGCCAGCTACGAGCAAGCGCGAAAGTCTAAGCTGCCGGCGAAGGTTCCCGTCATTCTATTAGTGGCCACGCAGAATCCCTCAGGTATAGATCCGGCAGTGGCCAGTGTCTGGTTGGCGAAGCATAAAGAGTGGGCGAAAAAAGTGCCGCAAGCCAAACTTGTGCTCGCGGAAAAAAGTGGCCACATGATTCAGTTCCAGCAGCCTGAGTTGGTAGTTAATGCGATTAAAGAAGAGGTTAACCAGGCCAATAATAAAAAGCCGTGAAGTATTGCCGCAGAAGCTAAGAGATTGGAACGCCGAATGAAGCGTCATAGTCCGCCACCAGCGCTCATTAAATTCCTTAAACCCTACGATGCCGAGGTTCGGGATCTTGCATTAAGTCTGCGTTCGCTGGTGCTTGAGGAGATGGCGCCCTGTTACGAGAATATTTACGACGCCTACAGTGCGGTAGCAATAGGCTACGGTCCAACGGATCGTTTGCAGGACGGTGTCTTCCACATTGCGGTTTACTCCCACCACGTGAATCTCGGATTCAACGAGGGCGCGACGCTCGATGACCCTCTGGGAATCCTCCAGGGCGGCGGCACACGCATTCGCCACATCACCATAAAGACTCCCGCCGATCTGGAGCAGCCTGAGATTCGTTCTTATGTGCGTCGAGCTCGAAAGGTCGCCATCGATGAGGCCCGCAAGCTCGGAGAGACCACAGCGCCAACGCCCCGGAAAACCAAAAAGGTCACAGCCAAAGGCCGACAGAGGGCTGACGATGATGTGATCTCAGTTGTGAAAGCCATATACGCTAGGAAGCGCCGGCCCGGTGGGGCATAGACATATCAGAACAGGTTTGAATCCGCAGATTACGCAGATTACAAGAACAGAGGTCAGAAGTCAGAGGTCGGAAGTCAGAGACTTGTAGTTTGAATCCGCTAATGACCGATGAGAAATGACAGACAATGTATGGAATCGTGACCTCTGATCTCTGCCCTCTGACCTCTGTTCTGTGTAATCTGTGGATACCGCTTCCGGATCAGATCGATTCTTTGTATTCCTCTAAATTCTCCTGAATCTTTTGCAGCAGACGGGACTTGAGTGTGTTGGGTTTCAGTTGCTCGGGCACCACCGGCTGCCATTTGCCGGGAATCAGGACCTGCGAATCGATGAAGGCCTCGAGTGCCTCTTGCAATCCATCAATCTTGATCTTGCCTTTCATTGCAATCACTTCTTCAATGATAAAGGTGACTGCGTCGCCGGTTATGCGGTGCCGGTGATTAATAATGGCTGACCTTTCCTGAAGGACTTTCAGGGTGGTATCAAAGGGCTCACCCAGCGCCGCGATCAGTTTCAAGTAGCATTCCTGGAAACCCTTGACCTGAGAAATGCGTGCCGGCGTCAGTTGCAGATCTCGCTTTATCACGTAAGAGGCGGCCATGATCTTACAAAGAACATCCGGCGCCATGAAGGCACTTTCGTCGTCGATCCGGTCTATTTTTTCCGACAGATAATAGGCCGGCAGCATCCGCAGCAGGTTCCGGACGAGAAACACCGGCTTGTGTGTAAAGCCATCAGGAAGTTTTTCAATGCCCCGGGAAACCTTGAGATCTTCAAAGTAGCTCAAAGACCGGTGGAACTCTTTAATCTCCTTTTGCGCGCTTTGCATTAACCGTTCTATTTGCTCGGGAGTAAAACCTATTCTCCAGAGAATGCGGTAATTGCTCTCGGCCTCGAAGGCCTGGTCAAAGACACGCAGGCACTCAGCGTCTTTGAAGGTGGGGAGCTTTTCCTTTACACCCGACTGAATGAACTTCATGGCCTGGGCAAAGGTTTGCACGATCAAGCGGGCCCAGTATCGCTGTTCAGTCAGGGAAGCGGAATAACGATCGACGTCTTTGTAGCGATACTTATCATGCTTGGCTGCAAACTGCCGGATGGACCCGTAATCAAGGATAGCGCCGCTGGCCAGCATGTTGTCTCCGTCCCAGGCTAACCAGTTAAAAATGTATTCCTCTTCAAGCAGGGCTGCCATCTTTCCGTAAGAGCGGGCGAGGTAATTCAGGGCTTGCTCGTATCTTTCGTTTCCTTCCTGTGGAACCTGCCAGAACCCGTTCTTAACTTCTCGTTCGATGAAGTAATCAACCGATGCCTTGAGCTCAAGGTGCCGGCCCTGTTTAAGATAACGAAAGATATGCGCCGGCCTTATCAAATTCGGTGCCGTCCTGACGCCGATCGCCGTGCCGTCAGGAAAGCCGATTACCGCCAGACATCGTTCGGTGGGAATACCCTGGCGGTAGAAGATTTCCGACATCACAGCCGTTCCCAGCATCTCGTCTAAATCCGCCAGGCCCGATGAATAGCCATAGGTCTCATTGCCGGTTTCGACGGCGCCGTCTGCTTCCTGTGCGCCCGGGCTCAGGATTGTGGCCCCGGTTCCTCGACTGGAGATGTCAAAGGTGAGCGTCGCAGTTTGCAATCCGTTCCAGATGCTTCGACCGTCCCCGGAAGTTTTTCCCTGCTTATTGCTGTGCTGGGTTTGAAGATAACGCGTAGCCATGAAAGTGCCTGGCTTAATCGTCTCCGGTGGATACTTCTTCCCGTGCCTTAGATCATATTCGTTAATGATCTGCAGGGAGAACGTTTCGAGAATGGCTTGTTCGAGTTCTTTGTTAATGCCAGGTGGGTGGTCAAGGGCAATCAGACCCATCTCTTTGGCGAGTGGGAAATTGAAGTAAAGAACACGACCCTGCGGGCGGAAGCGCGCTTGGTAATCGATATAACCATCAGGACTGACATCCCGCCAGGGATGCGTGCCGTCTAGTTCTTTAAACTTCTCATACATAATGGGCGGTATTATGAGAAGACAGCCGGGAACAGTTGTAGAACTGAATGGTGGCAGAGTCAATCAATATTTCTTCCAGGCACTGGTTCAGTTTGAGTTGGGCCGTTTTCTCATTCACACCTGGCTTCAGCCAGGTGGGGGAATGCTACCCGACTTCACCGGACCGTTTTAACGGTTTCAAGCGGCTTTTGGCACTGTAACGAAAAGTAAACCGTTGAAACGGTTGTGCGTCTTGCTAAGAAACTACGTGGTCACCGGGCTGAAGCCGCGGTGTGAATGAGAGGTTGGAAAGGCGAGCTACACCAGTACTTTCTTCTATCCAATATGGATGATTCCAGGTGTTCGACCTACAATCAAAGCGAATTGGGACTAGCTTCGACTCGGTTTGTAGAGCTTCAAGAGCAGATGAGGTTGACTAATGAGCAATCCAATGCCTGCCATTTTCTTCGTACATGGCAATCCAATGAATGCCTTGTTGAAGAACGCCTACACGGAAGGCTGGGCGCTTATTGGCAGATCCATTCCACGGCCTAAAGCCGTACTCTGCATCTCCGCTCATTGGTACTTTCCCGGCACCGCCGTGACTGCGATGGCGCAGCCGCGAACGATTCACGATTTCGGTGGGGTTATTTCGCGCCTTCAGCGCTCTATGATTTAGCAAGAGCACACTTTCTTGGGGGGGGCGCCGCGCCACTGCCTTTTTCATTTCGGGCCCTTGGCCCTCAAGACGTGCTCTCGTCGACTCCTCGATTATGCAAATATCAAACTGCATCAGTACCCGCGGTACCGTCGAGTTGCTTTCACCGGCGTGAATTCATATCCTTAGCTTTGACCTTTTCTGCCACTCCACATTTCCGATCGAGCGAAGAAATCAGCAAGCGCGTCGCGAGCCTGGAGCTTGATGACGCCATTATCGCTGGCATTGGCCGGGCCCTTAGCGAGGATGTAGGTCTGGGCGATGTAACCACGAATTGCATTGTGCCGCCAGGAGCAAGCGCTGCGGCGCGGCTCCTCGCCAAACAGGACGGCATCTTGTCAGGCCTGGCTGTTGCTCAAGCGGTGTTTCTCTTATTGGGCGGCGACATGCGTTTCAGTTCCAGTCTCTCAGATGGAGCTCGAGTCGTGCGCGGACAGATATTGCTGGAAATAACTGGCTCAGCCCGAGCCATCCTTACCGCGGAGCGGACAGCGCTGAACTTTCTGGGCCGCATGTCGGGAATTGCCACTCTGACGCGAGAGTTTGTTAACGCAATCGCAGGAACTAAAGCGTTGATTCTTGACACTCGCAAGACCTCGCCCGGTCTGCGCGCGATCGAGAAACTCGCAGTGCGACACGGCGGGGGTCAGAACCATCGTTTTGGACTGTATGACATGGTTCTAATCAAGGACAACCACATTAGTTATGCAGCGTCATTGAGCAGCGCGGTCGGCCTGGTGAGGCAGAGCAGCGACGAATTGCCACTCGAAGTCGAAGCCACAACCATCCAGCAGGTGCATGAGGCTTTGGCGGTGGGAGTTAAACGAATTCTGCTGGACAACATGTCTATTGTTGACCTGTGTCGGGCGGTTGTGCTCAATGCCGGCCAGGCGAAATTGGAAGCTTCCGGTAACATAACATTGACCAACATACGCGCGATTGCCGAGACAGGCGTCGATTTCATCTCTGTTGGGGCAATAACTCATTCCGCGAGGGCATTAGACGTAAGCCTTTCGGTTGATGCGAAGTGATGGTATCGAGTACTGTAAACAAAGAATGGAAGTAACACTGAACAAGGAAACATCCCCTGGTCGAATTTACACTCGGCTACGATCAATGCTGGCAGATGCTGTGCCAGATTTCGAATTGAAGATCAAGTCGGAGCTGGCTGCCCGAATCAATCGGCTTAAGGCGGAAAAGAATGCAGTAATCCTCGGCCATAACTACATGGAGCCGGCTCTCTTCCATTCAATTCCCGACCATGTCGGAGACTCGCTTGATCTGGCCCGTAAGGCGGCGGCGACGGACAAAGACGTCATTGTCTTCTGCGGCGTGCGGTTTATGGCTGAGTCCGCAAAAATCCTGAACCCGGCAAGGACCGTTTTGCTGCCCTCGAACAAAGCAGGCTGCTCCCTCGCTGCTAGTATTACGGCAGCCGACGTTCGCGAGTTGAAGCGAAAGTTTCCTGGAGTTCCCGTCGTGACTTATGTAAACACCTACGCGGACGTCAAGGCCGAGTCAGATATCTGTTGCACTTCTTCGAATGCCGCGGCGGTGGTCGAATCGCTGAAGGCCGCGACGGTCATCTTCCTTCCCGACGAGTACCTGGCAAGAAACGTCTCCAAAGAAACCGGCCGACACATCATCTTTCCCACAAAAACTCCGCGCAAAAGTTCAGAGTCAGAGCTGGATTATCAGATGATTGGCTGGCCCGGCCGTTGCGAAGTGCATGAAAAGTTTACTCCCGATGATATTGCTGATATTAGAAAACAGTTTCCTGACGTAGTAATTCTCTCGCATCCTGAGTGCAGCCCTGAAGTGATTGCCGCCTCGGATTACTCGGGCAGCACGAATGCTATGATTCGGTACGTCGAACGAACAAAAGCTCCTCGATATCTCCTGCTGACGGAATGCTCCATGGGTGACAACATCGCCGCCGCAAACCCCGACAAAGAGATGCTGCGTCTTTGCAGCGTTCGTTGTCCGCACATGAACCAGATTACGCTGGAAGACACACTCGCGTCCCTTGAACATAACCAATACGTGATCGAGATTCCCGAGTATATTCGTTCAAGAGCAGCCCAGGCTGTCGAAAGAATGATCGCGATTGGCTGAAGGAAGGCGCTCAATTGGCAATCAATCGCCGGCTGCCTGCAAGCTGTTGAGTAGATCGTGGTGCCGGCTTCGGAAGTCGAACGGGTGCGACCTTGCTTTCAAGGAATTTAAGTCTGTCGAAGGCCGATTTACCTTTTTCAGCATTACCGGAACGAATTGTCGTCCGCTGATGGTCCATACAAAGCGGGCACCTTCGCACCCAACAGGCGTAAATAGACGGTCATCTGCCCGCGATGATGCGCCCAGTGGTTGATCGTGTCCTGGATCATCACATGGCGTGGCGTCTCAATGACAACCCTTCCGCGGGCCAGCAAGCGCCACGAAGTCATCAGGTACTCTTCGGTGGCGGCCTTGAGCGCCGAACGCGCATCAGCCGCGGACTTGTCGAGGGCCTCTACTAACGCGGCACTCGTCTCCTTCGGTGCCTGTTTCATCGTCGAGCCGTCCGTCGGAGCTATATCGAGCTCGTCCTTGGTGATTCCCATGGCAATCCATGACGGCATCGTCGCAACCATGTCCGCGAGATATCCGAATATCATCGACTTGTCATGCGGCTTCCAGTCGTACTTGCCCTCCGGGACCTGCTCCAAAGCGCGCCGGGAACGCTCTACTTCCCGGTCCATCTCAGTTAGTAAATACTCGTTAAGTTTCATGGTCATTTCCTCCAATGTAACGATGTCACGCATCATACTGTCCCGATACCTTGCTCAGCTCAAGTACTCGCTTCCCGAGGCGCGCGTCCCCGATCTTGTCAGCGACTGACTGGAAAGAAGCCGTCGCTCCGCGCCAACGCAGTTGTTCCACATCATCAAAGAGCGGGGCATCGATTCTGAGCGTCGCCAGCGTCTTGAAGAGTAACGCGCTCTCGCGATTGTCTGCATTAAACGTCTCGAGCGGGAAGCCTTCGAGCCGGCCGTAACGGTTTATTAGTTGGGCGGCTGTCCTGGGTCCATACCCCGCAATTCCAGGATAGCCATCCGCGGCGTCACCCACCAGGGCGAGATAGTCCGGGATGAACGCCGGCGCTACGCCAAACTTGACGCGAACAGCGTCAGCATCTCGAATCACACCGCGTCTGCCATCCACCTGCACCACGCGATCTCCAACGACGCATTGCGCGAGGTCCTTGTCCGGGGTCCAGATGCACACTTTCTGCACTCGCTCATCCAGAGCCGCCAGGTGTGCCGCGGAAGCGAGCGCGTCGTCGGCCTCGAGTTCGATCATGGGCCACACCACCACACCCATCGCGGCCAGCGCGTCCTCCAGCGGAACGAACTGCGCGCCCAGGACCGGCTCGATGCCTGCGCCGGTTTTGTACTGGGGCCAAAGGCCGTTGCGGAAAGACTCGATGACATGATCCGTCGCGACTCCGATGTGCGTCGCGCCGTCCTCGAGCAATTTCGCCACCGTGCGGAGCACGCCTGCCACCGCGCCGTATGGCGGATCGGTTTTCTTAAAGCGCCGCAGCCCGTAGAAGTGACGAAAGAGCTCGTATGTGCCGTCGATCAGGTGAACGATCATTTATCCACAGATTACACAGAACGGAAAGCAGAGGTCGGAAGTCAGAGATCAGAGGTCAGACGAACCATTTCCCATATATCATTTGTCGTTTCTCATTTGGCATCCCGTTTGGGAGTGGAACACGTTTGTAATGGTCGACTCGGCACACCGATCCGACCTCCTGACTTCTGACCTCTGATCTCTGACCTCTGCCTTCTGTTCTGCGGAATCTGCGTAATCTGTGGATTAAATCGAAATCGCCCCGCGTTTGCGCCGGATCAGCGCGTCGAGACTCCAGTCGCCGCCGCCCTTCGCGGCCATGTACAGAAAAATGAAACAGAACAGCACGGCGGGCACACCCTGGTTCGTAAGCGGCCACGCGCCACTTGGCGCATGAAACTGCCAGTAGGCGACCGCCATCATGCCGGACAGGATAAATGCGACCGGTCGCGTCAGGAGACCAAGCGTGATCAAGATGCCGCCGAAAAACTCAAGCACGCCGCCGATACCGGTCTGAGACATAAGCGGCGGCCTGCCAGGCTGGCCGGGCATTCCGCCAAACCAGCCGAACAGGATCAGGCCGCCCGAGGAGGCAAACAAAACACCCGAGACGATACGAAGCAGGAAGTAAGTGACCTTTTCGGCCTGGTTCATGTTCATAGTTTGTCTCCCGAGTAATTGGCGAGGCAGTCAAGACATGCAGACGATCAAATTTTTTCCGGCTGCCGATAATGCTCCGGCACAGCCGGGGCTATCGTCGCAGTGGAATCAGTGCGCGCAACCTCTCATCGCGCAACCAAAGTCCTCCCCACAACAGCACGCTGAGAGTAACCGGGAAGAGCACTGGAAACGGACCTTCACCAACTCGCACGTGGGTAGCGACTGCGCCACCAAGATAACCCGTTAACAGGATAGAGCCAAGAACAGAAGTACGCGGAATCGCATAGAGAACAGTGCAGGCAATCAAGACGAACCCGAGCGGAATAATTACCGTTTCAGGATATCCCAGCTGAACTGTTGCCTGCACCACCAGCGCCGGCTTCACCAATTTCATGACGCCGTCCATGAGCAGGAACAGTACCGGCAGTGCACTGATGATGCGCCCGGTCCAGAGCATCTTCTTTGAGACGGGAGCAGTTTCAGTTTGCATTAACGTTTCTTCCAGGTACCTTTCAACCGAAAATCAACAGAGGGGAGATCAGCCACAGATTTTCACGGATAGCCACCGATGGAACCAAATCGAGCTGTGGAAACGCTTATCAGTTTTTGTCCCTAAATTGTTCAAATCTGTTTTGGGGCTGATCTGTGCTAATCGGTGCAAATCTGTGGCTAATTTTCTTTCGACACATCGGCAGCTACGCGGCTGGCTCGCTGTTAACCATCCAGGGTATGTCAAATCGATCGACGCACATGCCGAAACCCGGGGACCAGAAGGTCTGCTGAAAGGGCATCTGCACTGTGCCATTTTCTGCCAATGCGTTAAAGATGCGTTCTGCATCAGCCGGTTTCTTGAGCGTGATCGACACAGAGAAACCCTTTGGCTGGTCATAGCGCCCCGGCGGTGCATCAGAAGCCATTAATACTGCGTCGCCTATAGTCATGCGGGCGTGGAGAATCTTATCGCGCCACTCAGCCGGTACGTGTTCTTCCGCCGGCGTGCCTGCATGGGTCAGCATCCCTTCGATTTTGCCGCCGAGAACTTTCTCATAGAACTTGAACGCTGCCTCGCAATTCCCGTTGAATAAAAGATATGGATTCAATTGCATGTTGCTCCTTTGGTTTGTTATGTTCGACAAACTTCTAGTTTGTCGTATGTCCAATCTCCCTCCACCTTTGGGGGAGGGCTGGGGTGGGGCTTGTACGCGTCAGTCCCTCTCACCTAACCCCTCTCCCAACAGGGAGAGGAGAAAGGAAACTTGTTATCAACTCTTATTCGCAGAAGCTTGCGCGCGCACGCGTTCCTCCTGCTCCCTGAGCTCGGGAGTAAACTCGTCACCGAAGTCTTCCGCCTCGAACAGCTGGCGAATCTCGACCTCGGTGTCCTCGAAGGGAGCGCGTTTGAGCCATTCGATCGCCTCTTCCTTCGACTTTACCTGCCACAGCCAGAAGCCGGCGATCAACTCCTTCGTTTCGGCAAAGGGCCCATCGGTCACGATCCGGTTTCCGCCTGAGAATTTCACGCGCGTGCCTTTCGAGCTCGGGTGGAGTCCATCGCCCGCCAGCATCACGCCGGCTTTCGCCAGCTCTTCATTGAACTTTCCCATTTCGGTAAGCATTTTCTCGCTCGGCATCACGCCTGCTTCCGAGTCTTCGTTGGCCTTAACAATAATCATGAATCTCATCGTACTTTCTCCTCTTTAGTTTTTTCCCCATTGGGGAAGAGGGCCGTCGCTACGCGTGCCACCTCAAGCCCTCTCCCCAACCCTCTCCCAAAGGGAGAGGGAGTTAACGCCTGAACCTGCCTACTGCCCCTGCCGCCGGCCTCCTTCATTACTGCTGCTCATACGCTTGCTTCAAAGTCTTTATGTCAATTTTTTTCATTTGAAGCATTGCCTCCATGACGCGTTTTGCTCCCGCAGGATTCTTTGCTTTCAACATCTCAGTTAGAACAGTGGGCACGATTTGCCATGACAGGCCATATTTGTCTTTAAGCCAGCCGCACTGACTCTCTTCTCCACCCTCGGAGAGTTTGTCCCAGAATTTGTCTACTTCTTCCTGCGTTTCGCAGTTCACTACGAACGATACTGCTTCGGTGAATTTGAAATGCGGGCCGCCGTTTAAGGCTACGAATTTCTGGCCCTCGAGTTGGAATTCAATGACCATTACCGATCCCTTTGGTCTGCCGGCGGCCTTTGCCCCGGCTTCGTCATAGCGGACAATGTCACCAATCCGGGAATTCTTGAAAAGCGACACATAAAAATTCGCGGCCTCTTCGGCTTTGTCGTCGTACCACAAGAACGGGGTGATCTTTTGCATATAGTCTCCTTTGAAGTTTTGTTTCTATGACTCTAATTCCTGTAACGAGACCTTCGTTATTTAGTTCTCAACTTTCCTCCCAACCCTGGGACCCGCCTGGTATTCGATCTCGCTGGCTATACTTGCCCTGCCTTGTGTTTAGAAACACTGATAACGATCAATTTCCTGCCGGTTGCTGGTAGAGGCCGAATACATTCCCTGCCGGATCACTAAACCTCGCGGTTATTTCTGGTGCGTCCTACCGATTGGTTGGACGATCTTGCCTCCGTTAGCGATGACCGCTTCGATGGTTCCGGCAACACTGTCCACCATGATGTAGACCAACAGGCCGGGATCCGTCGCTGCTTTCCGGCCGACCACCCACGTGCCGCTTACCTGGCCCAGTGCGTCGTCAAACGCGACACTGCCATCACCGCGCTGCCTGATCTGCCACCCGAAAACTTCTTTGTAAAAAGCTGCCGACGTGTTGATGTCGAGAGCCGGAATCTCGATGTAGCATATTTTTCCGTTAGTAAGAGTGGGATGATTATTTTCCATAGTTTTTGTCAGGGGCGCATAAGATGAATTTTCGTTCGGTGGATCCTGGGCAAATTACACTTTTGTCCTACTTGCGTCGAGGCTTTTTCGTTCTGGATTTCTTGCGTTGGGAGCGACACTTGAGGCATTTGCAGCCACCGGGTTTTATGATGTCGTCGAAGTATTCCTTGCCATAGTCGTAGGCAATCTCTTCACCCGCTGCGATATTCTTCCGGGACCAAATCCAAACTCGTCGACCTGAAATGAGCGCTTCCGCATTCGGCCTGCATGAGTGGTTGATATAGCGCGCAATGTTGGTTCGAGGACTGCCGTCGACTGACCACTTCGTATTCACTCCAAAAAAGTACCTGCCGCGTCTTTTATCGACTTCTTCGTTAGGGATAAGCGGCCCGGTGTATTCGATAATTCGTTTGCCCCTGGGAATTGGTTCCAGCGCGAACAATCCTAAGCCTGACTTGCTGCGCTGGATGGCGTAACTGATCTTCTGACTGTTCATGTCGATTTGTGAGCGATGCTGATTCAAGTTCTTCATATGCAAGGGCGAGGCCAGTTCTTTTATAGCGAAAAGTCTGAGCCGCATCCAGGGCACTCGCGTCTTTGGTTTGGCGGCCGGCAAATACTGATCGATTGGTTTGGAACCGAATGTGCCTTACAATTTTAAAGAAATGGCGAAAACGAAACTGGCACAGCCCTGGTGGTTGGAAGTCGGGACGGATGTCTGTCCGGCATGCAATCACCCGTACGCATATCAAACAGAATTCTATTGCGTGGATTGCGATGGTCCGGTGTGCGCCCTATGCGTGATTAAGACTGTTGAAGTTGGTCATCTCTGTCCGGGTTGTGTTCCATCAGGAGATTCGAATTTGGAGGCCGGGCGATAATGGCTGCACGTTCAATCTGGAAAGGCGAATTAAGAATCGTCTCAACGAAGGTGCCGGTCAAGCTTTACTCCGCTGTGGCGGACAAGACGGTCCGTTTCCACATTCTTGATGACCGCGGTCTGATGCGGGTGAAGCAGCACATGGTCAACCCTGACAGCGGCGAGGAAGTCAGTAACGAGGAAATTCAGAAAGGCTACGAGATTGAGCCGGGAAGATTTGTGCTGCTTACCGACGAAGAACTGAAGAGTCTGGAGCCCAAGCCTTCACGCGATATTGAAATCACTGAGTTCGTTCCTCCGGATGCAATCAGTCAGCAGTGGTTTGAAAGGCCCTACTACCTAGGGCCGGATGGCGACGAGAAGGCCTACTTCGCGCTCGCGGAAGCTCTTGAGAAAAGTAAGCGGGAAGGCATTGCCCACTGGGTCATGCGCAATAAAGCCTACGTCGGCGCGCTCCGTGCCCAGGACGGTTACCTGATGCTCGTCACCCTGCGCAATGCGGAAGAAGTGATTTCGGCGCAGGACCTGCCGAAACCCGCCGGGCGCGAGCCAACCCAGAATGAAATAAAGATGGCCAAGCAATTGGTGGCGGCGCTTGAAGGCGAATTCAACCCGGCCGATTACAAAGATGAGTACCGCGACCGGGTGATGGAGTTCATCGAGCGCAAAGCCAAAGGTCATGCGCCTCGTTTACACGCGGTGAAATCAAAACGCAAGCCTTCATCGCTGGACGACATGCTGGCGCGTAGTCTTAAGGCTGTAAAGAAAGGAAAGCGCGCGGCCTAAGGTCTGCAGTACGGGTGCAGAAGCGGGCGGAGCGGAATTAGCCGCGGATCTACGCGGATGAACACAGATCAGAAAAAGCAGAATGCAAAAGAGCAAAGTGGTTAGTACCGGCGGCGATAGGGACTGGGTATTGTCTCGACACGCGCGCTCTTGCTGCGGGCCAATGAGGTCAGTACCACCACGCGGTAGCGGGTGGGTCCAAGTTGAGGAGGAGACAAGCCGGCCGAATAAGGGTCAGTACCAGCCGCGGTTTCACGATTGAGGGGAGGGAAGTAACTGCCTAAGAAAACACGAAAATCGAAGAGCTCTGAAAATGGAGACACTGCGGCCAGAATTCGTCCCTTCTGGTCCGGCACCCTTACCTTTGGATTGGTAAGTGTTGCAGTGAACCTTTTCCCAGCTAACCAGAGCAATCGCGCTTCGTTGCGTATGCTTGGCCCGGAAGGCGAACCGCTGGCGCGACGTTACTACTCGCAAAAAACAGAACGCGATCTCGATGCGGATGAAATGGTGCGCGGCTTCGAGCTCAAACACGGCAAGTACGTAGTCGTTACTGACGAAGAGCTCGAGCGGCTGGAGCCGGAAAAGAGCCGCGATATCGATCTCACGCGCTTCGTTCCCGAAGATTCGATTCCGCCGATCTATTTCGAGCGAGGGTACTTTCTAACGCCGGGCGAAGGATCGGAAAAAGCTTACAAGCTCCTGGCTAAAACCATGGAGCAGACTGGTCAGGCGGGCATGGCCACGTTCGTCATGCGGGGCAAAGAATATCTGGTGGCAATCTTTTCCGATCACGGCGTCTTACGAGCTGAGACAATGCGCTTCGCCGACGAGCTGCGCTCTGCCGGCGACGTAGGCTTACCGAAGAAGAAAGATGTCCCTGCCGTCAGTGTTCGTAAGTTTGAAAAATTGATCAGCAGTAAGTCTAAAAAGCAACTATCGCCGAAGAAGCTCGAGGATGATCAGACCGAACGCCTGCTGAAGCTGGTGAAGAAAAAGAAATCAAAGCGCGCCAACGTGGTAGAGGTCGAAGAAGAAGCCCGGGAAGAAAGCAATGTGGTCGATATGATGGCGATGCTGAAGCGCAGTCTTGCAGGTAAACGTAGATAACGAACGTTCCCAACGTTGAAAGGGAAGACCTTATGGTGACGAAAAAAGACAAAGCACAAGCCGCAGACGGCAGTGGTAGTGGCGCGCGCGGTATACGGGCGGAGGTGGCGATCAGCAAGGTGGCGGGAAGGAAGCCAGCATCGGCGGAAGAAATAAGGGCGGTCAGCCAGGAGGTGGCAAGAGTGTAGGGCGGGGAGGTTAGAAATCTCAGGTTCCGAGCCGCCCAAAACTATCTGCCAGTGGGATGATTCTAATGATTGCAGGAGGAAGAACCATGCCGGATGAGGACAATACAAACTCAGCAAAAGGCGACAAGGCTAAGCTTGAGTATGCAGAGACTCAACCACCACGGAATGATCTAAAGGAGCAGAGAGGTGGATCACAATCCGATCAGCGGGTCGGGCAAACGGACGAAGGTGCACATAATCAAAAAATGATGGGTCGAAACCCACAGGGAACAGATTCCAGAGGTGATCGAGATGGTCAAAAATAAAGAGCCTGAAAATCAGATGTCGAACACGGTAAAGGATCCTGATGAATGGACAACCGGCGAGGAGAGGATGACCGGTGCTCAACGATCATATCTCAAAACTTTGTCGGACGAAGCGGGAGAGGATTTTGATGACAACCTCACCAAGGCTGAGGCCTCCAAGCGCATCGAGGAGCTGCAGCAAAAAACCGGTCGCGGCGTAACCCAGGATGAAAAACACAAGACCGCAGGTTCTGGGGAACGCATTCTCTAATCCTTCTGCGAAGCAGGAACGAGGTAGATTCGACGGGAACGGACTTGCAGACCTACTCGGCGCGAAACCACTTCAATACGTCGAATCTCTTCGTCTGGTTTGAGCATGACCGCTTTTTTTGGTCTGTAGGTAACTATATATTGAGCGTCAATCTCTCGAGTGAGGTCGTCAGTAAGCTTCGAAAACTCTTCCGCTGAAGCCGGCAGCGTCATGCTTCCTCCCGATTCTTCCGCCAGCCCAGCCAGCCACTGTTCATTCTTTTTCAGAGTCTTCAAATGGTCTCTATTATATCGCCACATGGCATAGTCCGTGTCTATGACCAGGTATAGCTTCTTGTGAAGTTTCGAATCTAAAGTTTCACTATCATGCGGGTGCATCAGGTCATTAGCGGTATCGTTGGCGTCCTTTCGTTTCTCGGTAGTCACCGTCACAGGAATTTTGGGATGGAGCTCCCTTATTGTTTTGCGTCCCATCAGGGTATAGCTGACCACGTGAATGGTCGCTTGAGTTGCGAAGAGTTGTTCCATCGCCGTCGCCAAATCTGCTTCATCGACAGGGGACTCACCACCATCTGTAACCAGTACCACATGGCGATTGCCGGGTGGGGCATCTTTTAGTTGCGCAGTGGCCGCGGCCATGGCATCTGCCAGCCGAGCGCGGCGTCCGGAGAAGAGTTTGGTCTTCAACGAATGGATTACGACTTCCGGTTCGGTCGTCCACCTCTGAATCAATTCAACTTTGCCGCCGAATTGAAGGGCTGCAACTTGATCGCCTGAGCGCAGTTGGGAAACCAGGCGAAGGGAGAGATCGCGTGTGGCGTTAGTCTTCATCGCCGGATTTCTGGCGCCGCCGGTATCCAGCAATAGAAGAACGCTGGCGGGAATTCGTCGAACGCTCCGTATTGTTTGCGGCACGCCGTCTTCGAGTATCAGCAGGTCATTTGCTTCAAGGGTGGGGTCAAATCTCCCACTACTATCGGTGGCGACCACAGGGAGGAGCACTTCTTCGGTGTAGATCTTAATTCGCTCCTGTTGCTGCGTCGGTTGTGCCGGTGAGGGAGAAGGAGCAGGAGCAGCGGTTTGGGCTACGCATGCCTGGGAGCAGACGAAATAAAAGGAAACCAGCAAGCAAGCTAGCAGACACCCGAGAAACATTCGGCGGATGCATCTTGTGGCTGTTTGCATTGGATGCTTTTATCCTCGCTGGCGATTGGAATGTGCCGCGTTCAAGTCACCTAATGGCGAATACAAGAGCTTTGGTACCGCGAAGCGGTTACGTCTCAAAGCCCAGGGTTGCTTCAACCCTGGGGTGAATAAATGCCAATCATTATCAAACCGGAAAGGGTTGTGCCAGCGGACACAACCGCGTTGCGGTTGAATCCACCTAATTCCTTAACCAGGGTAGCCGAAGCGGCAACCCTGGGCCTTGAGTCACAACCGCTTTGCGGTAAAGCAATACAGGTCAGACAGTATATACCTATCTAGCAGTCCATGACCTGGCCTTGAATCTTTCCTTGAATTTGGAGGCGTGTTTCTCCATTCTGTCCTTATGAACGGTGAAGAGTTTCTAAGTCATCAACATGAAACGTTTGACCTTCAGCCTCACCTGGTCGGCGATCTTCTTGAAGTTTGTCCGCTGCGACCGGAAGACTGGGAAAGCTTGTTCGCAGTGGCTTCGGACCCGCTGATTTGGGAGCAGCATCCTGCCCCCGATCGTTATACAGAAGAGGTTTTCAAAGATTTCTTTCGAGGGGCATTAGAGTCGGGGGGCGCCTTCATTGTCATAGACCGAAAAACACAAGAGATTATTGGTTCGTCCAGGTACGTCGGATTTGAACCCGGGAAAAATGAAATTGAGATCGGTTGGACGTTTCTTGCCCGCGCCTATTGGGGCGGAAAGTACAACGCGGAATTGAAACGCCTCATGGTGGACCATGCGTTCAAATTTGTAGACAGCGTTGTTCTCATGATAGGGCTAACGAATGTCCGGTCGCAAAAAGCGGTTGAAAAGATCGGTGGCGTTCTGACCGAGCGGCGCGAAAAAGCGAATCTTCATGGGAAGATTGTCGAACACCTCGTGTACCAGATTAAGAAACCAACAATCACTGCTGCACCTTGAACGAACTAGACGGCTCCGGTCGTTGATATCCGCAGATTACGCAGACTACACAAGTTCAAACCTAATTCATTTGTTCCGGGTTTGAATCCGTGTAATCTGCGTAATCTGCGGATACTCTTAGGCCCCTACCATCAGCGAATCAGAAACGTTTGGGTAGGCGATTATCGACCACTCACTTCTTTCGCAATTCCGCCAGCGCTGCCAGAACTTCCTGACTGTGGCCGGCCGGTTTCACCTTCATGAAGACTTTCGCGATCTTGCCCTTAGGATCGATGATGAAGGTATTGCGCGCCGAAAGCTTCATGCCCTGGTATTCCATCACTGAGCCGTACGTGTTGGAAACTGTTCCGGCCGGATCCGACAAAAGCTTGAAAGCGAGCCCTTCCTTGGCGCAGAAGCTCTTATGCGATTCCGCTGTGTCCACGCTGACGCCGAGAACCACGGCGTGCATAGCCTTGTACTTAGCCAGATCGGTTTGGAAATTGTGCGCCTCGAGAGTGCAGCCGCTGGTGAAGTCCTTCGGGTAGAAGTAGAGCACGACCCACTTACCGCGAAAATTCTTCAGGCTCGCTTGCTTGCCCTCGTTCGTGGTCAACGTAAACTCCGGCGCATTAGTGCCAACCGCCGGGGCCTCTGCAACAGCGCCAACTGAAACCGCCGCCACCGCAGCGAAGACCAATAGCGCGGAAAGAACCAAAGACTTTTTCATATTGCTTTAACTCCTTTAGAGATGAAGTGTGGATTCGCGGATAATATACACCCAGGAACTCAGTACCACCACGCGATAGCGAGTGATTCTTGTCCCCGGCGCGAGCTACCGCTGGATAGAAACTATCTGACTGTCGTTGAAGAGCATTTGCTACGGCTTCGCCGCCGGATGTGCGCACGGGCTACGCCCCGCCGCAGCCGTAGTAAGAAGGTTCTGCCAATTTTCAGTGAAGACATGTTCATGGAAAAGCTAAACTACATACATCAGAATCCAGTGCGCGCCGGACTGGTGGAACGAGCGATAGACTACCACTGGTCCAGCGCCAGAATATGGCAAGGCTGTCCTTTGGAGAATGAGCCGGTGATGATGGATAAAGATCTGATCCATTGGCGGCGTGGGCGTCGATAGGGCAAAGCCCGAACCAGGGGCGGAGCCCATGATTCAAGGGCAGACTCACGGCGGGGCGTAGCCCGCGCGGCACATCCGGCGGCACAGCCGTAGCGAACGTTCCTCAAGACATTTTGAAGCGTCGCACGAGTACCACCATGCGGTAGCAGGTGGGCCGTAACCATTTCCGATTGCGAATTGCCAAATGTCGATTGGCCCTGTCGCCAATTGCCAATCGGAAATCGAGAATTGGCAATGTACGGAGTTGCCTAATTCCGCCCGTCGCAATAGAATCCCGCCGCACAACCCAGCTCTATCATTCTGCAACTCAATGAGGAGGAGATATGAAAGGAATATTGATCCTGGTTACGTTGGGGGTATTGTTTGGCGGCGCGACTGTGTGCTTAGCCGATAACCCGCATATGGGCACCTGGAAACTGAACGAGGCAAAGTCGAAGTTCGGCCCGGGGGCAACAAAGAACAGCACCGTAGTCTATGAGGCCTCGGGCGATAGCGTGAAGGTCACAGTTGATGGCGTCGATGGCGACGGCAATGCGATTCATAGCGAGTGGACGGGAAAGTTTAACGGCAAATTCTATCCCGTAACCGGCGATCCGGCTTCAGACATGCGCTCATACCGCAAGATAAACAACCACACGATGGCCTTAACCGGCAAGAAAGGTGGCAAGGTCAATCTAACCGGGCGAATAACAGTTTCAGCCAACGGCAAAACTCGCATCGTGACCACAACCGGAACTAATTCCAAAGGCAAGAGGGTCAGCAACAGGGCGGTATACGACAAGGAATAGCGGGATGTCACCAATCTTCCCCTCTCCCACTGGGAGAGGGGTTGGAGGAGAGGGACCTGGCGCGCCTAAAATCCCCACCCTCATCCTCTCCCAAGCGGGGAAGGGAGAGAAACACGAACGAGATTACGATTTCAGTGAGGTGGGGGCAGTAGCCCGACCGTGAGGGAGGGCGTTAGCGTAGTTGCGCGACCAACAAGCCGCCGCCAGCGATGTCGAAACACGGCTGGTTTGATTTAGCGGCCGGCAGACGAATCATCATGATTGACGTTCGTAATCTCAACGGCTTTCGGCCGCTTCGCGGGCTCGATGTTTTCTTTTTTGTTCCAGGTCCTGGGGTTTCGCTGCGCTTTACCCCAGGCTTTATGCTGGCGTCCGCTCCGCGGACTCCGAAACTCAAGGCCTAACTAACCTCTGAATCGAGGCGTGAATGGAAAAGTTTTCGACAAAAGTTAACAAAACCCTGGACTCAGACGTCTTTATCTATAGCGAGGCAAGAAAAAATGAAACGAAATCAGGGGATTCGCGTTAACTGCTTTAAGGGAGATCGTCATGTTGAAAGTACACGCCAAAAATTTGGGGAATGTCGTTATCCTGTGCCTGCAAGGGCGAATTGTGAGGGGTGACACGGCGGTTCTGCGCGACGCCGTGCATTCCGTGTCAGACGTCAGCGGCGTCATACTCGATTTGGCGCGGGTGACTACAGTCGATGCCCGCGGTTTGGGAGTAATGCTGGAGTTGCGCCAGGAAGCTGAATCAAAAGGAATCCGCTTCGAACTCATGAATATCACCAAGCTGGTAGGCAGGGTGCTGGAAGTCTCGCGTCTGGATTCTGTTTTCCAAATGACATCCGGGGTTGAATTCTTTCCAGCGGTCTTGCGTGGACGGCGAGCGTCGGTGGCGGCGTTCGCGTCGTGCAGCTAGCTCCTACACAGAAACTATCCACAGATTACGCAGATTACACAGATGGGATTAGACATCTGCGGAATCTGTGTAATCTGCGGATTGGATTGGGTAACGCGTCAACTCTTTGGAGTGCGGTAGCTTGTTACCGCTTTTGTTTTGCGGTTGCTGTGACTCGCGGCCAAAGCGCCGACAAGGCGGCGCACTCCAAAAGTTTAGGCCTGAATAAGGCCGATGATGTTGCCGTCGGCGTCTCTTGCGGACGCGATCAGTTTGCCGCCACCAACATCTCTTACCGCTTGCTGTGCCTGGGCGCCGGCGTCCAGGAGTTGTTGCAAGCTCTTCTTGATGTCGTTGACGTGATAGTAGGCGACAGGCCCCGTCATACCTTGCTTGTGGCCATTGGGATCTAAACCTATATCCTGGTCTCCAACCTTAAAGCCAACGTAATAGGGCTGGTCCATAACAGGCTCTGTACCTAAGAGTGTGCTGTACAGCGTCTTTGCCTGGGCTATGTCTTTTACGGGATAGATGATCGTTTTGATTCCTTGATTCATGAAGTAGTCTCCTTATACTGGTTGATTGAATCTTATGTCTTCCCAGTTTCACATACCAGGGTAGACAATACCCACTGTATCGCTGATACGGCTTTGCCGCCGGATGTGAGGCGCGGGCTGTGCCCCGCCGGAATCTTTCAATTAGCTGTGGGGCTATGCCCTGGTTCGGCCCTGGGCCTACTGATTCCGTCTGACAGGCAGAGCCCGGACCAGGGGCGCAGCCCATGATTTAAGGCGACAGTGACGGCGGGGCGTAGCCCGCGCCGCACATCCGGCGGGCAGAGCCGTAGCGAACGTTCTTCAAGACGTCCAGGCGGAATGAATGACAAAAGAAGAATGAGTAACAAAACAATCAGCGACCTCGACAACGATTCTTTCGAAGAGATCGCCGTCGCACCGATATCGCGGCGCGGCTTTGTGAAAGCCGGGCTGGCGGCGACAGGCACAGTCTATTTCGGCGAGGTGGAGTCGTTGCTGAGTGCAGTGCCGGCGGTCGCACTTCGAGACGAGCCGGGAAACGAACGAACTCTACTCGGATTTAAAGGGATTCCAGTATCGGCTGCTGATACCGTCGTCGTGCCCGAGGGGTATTCGGTTAAGGTGCTCATCGCCTGGGGCGATCCGGTATCCGACGGTCCCGCTTTCCGACAGGACGCAAGCAACACATCAGTCGAGCAAGCCTTGCAATGGGGAATGCACAACGACGGACTTGTCTATTTTCCCATTCATGGTTCAGCAAGAGGTTTGCTGGCGCAGAACAACGAATACATTGATGATGCTCTGCTCTTTCCAGACGGCAACGCAAACTGGACCCCCGAGAAGACAAAGAAAACGCTCGCAGCTCATGGCGTGTCCATTGTCGAAATCGAGCGCGGGCATCACCGCGATTGGAGGGTTGTGCGGCCTTCGAAGTACGCGCGGCGCGTCACCGGCCTAACCCCAATCAGAATTGGTGGTCCCGCTGCCGGAGACAAGAGGCTAAAAACTAAAGACGATCCAACGGGCCGTCTTGTTTTGGGCACGCTGAGCAACTGCGCGATAGGCGTTACGCCCTGGCGCACATTCCTCACTTGTGAAGAGAACTTCGATGATTATTTCCGCACGCCATCCGGCCCAGCGCCAGGCTCGCTCGAAGCTCGTTATAGATTGGACACGAAAGGCGAGGGTTATCTGGTACACACGACGGACAGTCGCTTTCGTGTTGCTGATGAGCCGAATGAACCTAATCGATTCGGCTGGGTAGTTGAAATCGATCCGTTCGACCCGCAGTCAATTCCAATGAAGCGCACGGCGCTGGGCAGAATAAAACACGAGGGAGCTAAGGTACAGGAAACGCGTCAGGGAAAGATTGTGGTTTACTCGGGCGACGACGAACAGTTTGAATACATCTACCGTTACGTTTCAAACCTTCCCTGGCGTGAGGCTCGGAGGAAGGGAATCAGTCCGCTGGACGACGGCATTCTTTACGTGGCGAAATTCCTGGCGGACGGCACCGGGGAGTGGCTTCCATTGACGCCGGACAATGTCGCACTTAAGAACTGGTCGCTTAACGACATCCTCATCAACACACGCGGCGCCGCAGATGCCCTCGGCGCTACGAAAATGGATCGTCCGGAATGGATCGACACATTTCCTGCAAACCTCACCGTGATTGCAACCCTGACGTACAATACTCTCCGTGGGGTTGGCTCACATCCCGCAGTCGATGCCGCAAACCCGCGAGCAAAAAATGTATATGGTCATGTGATTCGCTGGACTTACGCCCGGGACTGGACTGACGCGAATTTTCGCTGGGAAATTTTTGCGTTGTGCGGGGACCCCACAAAGGCCGGCACTTCTTCAAACGTCATTGGCGATAAGTACGGTTCGCCCGATGGTATTTATGTGGCTCCCAGTGGGCGGTTGTGGATACAAACTGACGTTAGTCGAACAACCATCGGCACCGGCGATTACCTTGGCTTTGGCAACAATCAGATGCTCTGCGCCAATCCGGAAACGCGCGAGACGCGCAGATTCTTAGTTGGTCCAAAGACCTGTGAAATTACCGGCGCCATGCTCACTCCCGATGAAAGGACGATGTTTGTTGGTATTCAACATCCGGGTGAGGCGCCAAGCCGCGTCAACGATCCGGCGCTTCCCAAGCGCTATAGCTCCTGGCCGGATGGACCAGGCGGAGGCCGGCCACGGTCGGCTTGCATTGTAATCACCAAAGACGACGGCGGAGTGATCGGCAGTTAGTCAGAGGTCGGAGAGGTCGGACTTATCCACAGATTACGCAGATTACACAGATTTAGAATAGAGGGGGCTAAGGTCCTATGTTAGTTGAACTTGTTGGTTTGAATCTGTGTAATCTGCGTAATCTGTGGATAAGTCCGACCTCTGACTACCGCGACTCTTCAGGAACCACCTCGAGTATCAGTTTCTCCGTGCCTCGAAGGATTACCAGAGATGATTTATGTCCGATGCGATCTTCAGACAACAGCTTGTGAAGATCGTCGATGCCGGCCGTCGGGTGATCGTCAAAGGCAATGATGATGTCCCCTTCGCGTAGTCCAGCATTCCTGGCCGGGCTGTTCACCTCGAAAGACACCACAAAGATTCCACTCTCAACCGCAAGGTTGTAGTAGCGGACGATTCGGCGCGGAAGCGGAACGTTCTGTCCGGCCAGGCCGATGTAACTGCGACTGACTTTGCCGTCGCGAATTAGACGGCCGGCAACGAACTTGGCAGTATCAATCGAAGTAGCAAAACAGATCCCCTGCGCCGGCAGAATCATCGCCGTATTGACTCCGATCACTTCTCCGCGGGAATTAACCAGTGGCCCACCCGAATTGCCGGGATTGAGCGCGGCATCCGTTTGAATCACCGCATCCATCAGCCGGCCCGACTGCGCGCGCAGCGAACGCCCAAGCGCGCTTACCACTCCGGCAGTCACGCTGTACTGGAAGCCGTACGGATTGCCAATGGCCACCACCAATTGCCCCACTCGAATCTTTTGCGCATTGCCCAGATGGGCCGGAACCAGATTGGGCGCATCGATCCTGATTACTGCCAGATCGGTGTCGGGATCGTCTCCGATCAAATCAGCCTCGTACTTGTGCCCATCTGAGATAGTTACTTCAATTCTCGTAGCCCTATGCACCACGTGACTATTCGTCAAAATGAAGCCGTCTGGTGTGAAGATGAAACCCGAGCCGCTACCCCGAGCTTCCTGCGGCATTCGCGGAGCGTTTCCTCTTCTGCTCCTGACCGGTTGCTGGACTTCGATATACACAACCGACGGGCTGACCTTTTCTGCTGCAGTGATAACTGCTCGCGAATACGCATCCATGATGTCGTCGTCCGCGTGCGAATGAGCCAAAGGATCACTAATAGTTCGTACGTCCTCCGACTCAAACGGTTCGTCGTTCAATAATTCAATTTGTCGTCTCATTCCAGCTTCACCGCAAGAGTCATGGACCTAAGTGGGCGTTTAGAGTACCGACTTCAGTCGGGCTTTTTAGGTGTGGAAAAGAAACGCCCGACTGACGCCGGTTCTCTAAACGCCCACTCAAGGCCAAGCATCTCATACCCATAACCCTCGTCATAGATCTTGTACCGATTACGTCCGTTGGACAAATATGCCTGAGAAGTATTGGCGCTGGCTGTAGAAGACAATCCCCCAAAGAATTACCACAACGATTGCCAATCCTGCGCCGCTGTGATTCATGAACACGTGATATAAAATGATGTTCACAATTACGGGTCCAAGAAGCACCAGCCCAAGCGGCACGAACCGGTTCACGAGCAGCAGCACGCCACCCACAACTTGCAGCGCTGCGACAACCCAAAAGTAGTGAGACAGTATGAGTGCGCCGATAAACTGGCCGGCCAATCCCGTAGGCATAGGCCCCATGCTGAGGAAATTCAAGAACCCATTGAGGCCCAATACAACAAAGATCAGCCCAAGTAGAAGACGTGCGATCAAGGTTACGATTTTCATTTCCACCTACCTTCTGATTTTAGCAGCAGTACAAAACTATCGGGCGTGAGCAGGGCACCAGGGTCCGCTTCCGAATTCCTCTGGTTACTCATTGTTAGGCCACCCTTCAAAAGTCAATCGCGCCCATCCTGCCGAGCCGGTAATCTTCGATCGCCTGACGGATTTCCGCCTGCGTGTTCATCACAAACGGCCCGTAACGCGCCACTGGTTCGCCCAAGGGCAATCCGGCGATGAGCAACACTTCGAGCGTAGCCTTCGCGTTCGCCGAATTTTCTATTCTCACTTCCGCGCCGTCCTGTGCGAACAGAACCATCTGCCCGTCCGCAGCGCGTTCGCCCTCTGCTCCGAACAACCCCTCCCCCGCCACGACGTAAGCGAAGGCGTTGTAAGCGCCCGGCGCCTGTTGGGTGGCCGCGCCTCCGGGCTCGATCTTGTAATGCAGGTAGATGATCGGCGTGCGCGTCTCAATGACGGCTTTCTCGCCCATCGCCTCGCCCGCGATCACACGCACCCTCACCAGGCCATCCGCCGAAGTCGCTTTAGGGATTCGCGAGTTTGGAATCTCCTGGTAGCGCGGATTCATCATCTTGTCGCGCTTCGGCAGGTTCACCCAAAGTTGGAATCCGTGCAGATACCCGCCGTCGCGCGCGAACTCTCCAGCCGGCATCTCCGAGTGGATCACGCCCGCTCCGGCAGTCATCCACTGCACGTCACCCGCCCTCAGGCGTCCGGCGTGTCCCCGAGAATCCTTATGCTCCATGTCGCCCGACAGCAGGTAGGTCACCGTCTCGAATCCGCGATGCGGATGGTCCGGCGCGCCTTTCGCTTTACCGGGCGGAAGCTCCATTGGCCCCATCTCATCAAGCAAGAGGAAAGGATCAAACTCTGAAAACGACGCCTTGGGAAAGGGACGGCGAACAAGAAAGCCATCGCCCTCCAAAGTCTCTATGCTGTTCACGACTCCGGCGACCGTGCGCCTTCCACCCACGCGCGTCTCCTCATTTCTCAATGCTTCACTCACCATCGACATAAATAACTTCTCTTTTTACCGATCTTGTCGCGCGTGAACGAGTCACGCCGTGCTTTCCTCTTCACTTTGTTCTGATGCGGCTGCCGCTTCATAGCCGATCTTCTTCAAAATGCGAATGAGCGTCTCGCGCTCCGCCTTAGTCAGGGAGGTGGATGAGAGTCGTTCCATGTCGGCGGCGTGATCGGCGTAGGCGCGTTTGATTAGCTTTCTGCCTTCCATCGTCAAATGAACTATTCTCGCCCGCCGGTCGGTGCCGTGCGCGCGCCGCTCCACCAACCCCTTCGTCTCCAGGCGGTCAACTGCGACTGTGATCGAGCCGCTGGTCAGCAGAACTTTTTTCCCGATCTCGTTAACGGGAAGCGGCCCTTTGTGCAGCAGGGCTTCGAGCACGGCGAAGTCGCTGCCGCACATCTCCAACTGCGAGATGCTCTTTTCGGCATAGGCCTCAACCGCGCGCGCCGCCTTCCACAACACCAGGAAAACGTGAACGCCACTTCCGCCCGTCAACGATGCCAGTTTATCCGCGCCCATCCTATATACCTTGACATCAAGATACATCAGGTGCAGTGAGGTGTCAAGTGAGCCCAACTCCGTTGCGCCGCTCATGTTTCAACAGGCTTATCCACAGATTACGCAGATCAAAAACCAACAGCTGGCAACCAAATACGATTTTACCGCCTGAATAAGGCGTGTTCTACTTGTTTCCGTCATATTTATTCCGCTGTTCGTCGAGAATACGCAGGGACAGGAAGAGAAGGCTACTGTACTTGCCTTTCCGGGAAACTACTACCTGATAATCCTAACTGCTCAAGCTACTGATAGAAGGGCATCACAAGAACACTGCCGCCCGGGAGATGGGTATCTCAACCAATACTGTCTCGTTCCACTTAAAAAAAACATCTACTCAAAACTGCAAGTCCATTCCAAAACAGAAGCCGTCGCCAAGGCCCTGCGCGAAAGACTGATCTGAAGTCGTCCGATCACGAGCCGGCCTGTCATCAACTTCTGCCTACACAAATAGGTTTTTGTCACGCGGTCATCGTGATGCTAAAACAGGCAACAGCCGTGATTATTACGACCAGTTTACGGCCGCCGGTGCTTCAGACCGCCGCAATCTGAATGCTGGTCGCGAGGACAATATATGAACCGCACCCTGATCATTATCAGCGCATTCGCTCTCGCACTCTTATTGAATACGCGCGGATTCGCGCAGGAGGTAGGGGAGCATGCCATACCGATCGTCACGCGGACGCCATAGCGGAAGTGAAACATTGAGATCTTCATGGTGACCCGATTTCTGGTGAAATGATACTCTCGAACAACAGCGTGAATATCCTCTGCGTTTGACTGAGCGTCTTATGTTCTATCTGACCTATGCTCCTGGGCCTCCGATTAGCGAATTCGTCGACTATTTTTGGCTCTTTGAGGGAGGACAAGCTCGCATACGAGGCCCCTTTCGGAACTTCATAATCACTGCAGAAGCGCGGGTCTAGATTTTTCTGCAAATTCAGGAGGTGGGATCATGAGAAAATGGTGCGCTTTTTTTCTATGTTTCATTGGTGTCGCGATAGGAGGTTGTATGAATCAAAAAGGATCGTCCGAAACATCACCCGAGGCTGGCTCAAACACAAAGGAAGGCCAAAGCGTTGTCTTGAGTCTTTGGGGTGTTCGGTATCAAGTGAAGGACGTGAGCCGCTCAGTCGCCTTCTATACAAAACAACTTGGTCTCAAACTGGATCAGCAAACCCTGCCCGCTTTCGCCCAAGTCTCCGTCGGCAATCTCAAACTCATTCTCAGTGGGCCAGGCGCTTCGGGTTCTCGTCCCATGCCTGATGGCCGTCAGCAAGAGCCTGGGGGATGGAATCGAGTTATCCTTCAAGTGACAGATCTTCCTGCCCGCATTGAGGTGTTGAAGAAGGCCGGGCTCCATTTTCGCAATGAGATGGAGGTGGGCCCTGGCGGCAAACAAATCCAATTAGAAGATCCTGACGGCAATCCGATTGAGCTGTTTGAGCCGGCCTCGCGGCCCTAGCGCGACAGAAAAAAGACGGATTGTGTCCAACGACTTTACGCGCAGCCGAAGCGAACGAACCGTTCTTACTTTAAGCTGTCGCGACCAAACAGCGTCGACAAATTATTGAAGAGATTGGTGCCGAGGGTGGGAGTCGAACCCACACGACCTTACGGTCAACGGATTTTAAGAACGTTGGAGGCCGCATCACCAAGTCTTACGAAACGACATGAGCCAGTATTTATGCGGCTAGCGGTCGTCAAAGGATCGCTTCGGCTGGCTTCATATCAACACGTACCACCACCATCTTAGCCCCATCTTCGACCTAAATGTGCGGCCGAAAGTTCATAGCGTCAAGGCTGCTGCGCGGGGTTCAGCCCTCGCTAACAATGCGCTCGCCGGTTTAAGCGGGCGCGTCACCAACACCGGACAGGGAGCTTGACGTAATACTCGATCCACATTCGATCCGAATAGAGCCCGCATACCGAAACCCGCCCCATGTGCGCCCAGGAAGATGAGATCAATGTCGTTCTTTTCCGCATAGTTGAGTATTTCGCGATACGGCTGGCCCTCGCTGACTGCGTGCTTGATGTCACACCAGAGATGCGCTTCCGGCGGAACAGCTTTCTGCAATCGATGTGCTGCCTTGTGATACGCCCCTTCTCGCCCGAGTGGATACCATGAAATCTCAGACTCTTGCAGAGTAAAAGGCGGCAGCACATGCAGCAAGTGCAACTCTGATTGATATTCTTGCACGAACGACAGCGCGGAGTTTAGTGCCAGTTCGGAGTAGTCGGAAAAATCATAAGCCACGAGAACGCGTTTCAGTTCGATCCTGGTATCAAGGCCAGTTACCCAATCGCGTTCGTCGCTGTGCATGACCAGGACGGGACAAGGTGCCGTCCGTGAAACCGATTCGGCCGTCGATCCCAACAACGCCGCCCGATGCGGCCGCCGGCGCGAGCGCATGACTATTAGGTCAACGCCGTACTTCGCGGCTTCGCGCGCGATTGCCTCACCCGTGTCGTCGCAATTGACGACTAAGCTCCTCCAATCGAGGCCAGCCAAATCAGCCGAACCCGAATGCGTCTCGAGAGCGGCCCTGATCGCCTGAGCTGCCTTGTCGTGGGCATCAGACATCGCCACACCATCGCTAAAGGCGTCGCAATGCAAGAGGATCAATTCAGCGTTGTATGCTCGCGATAGCGCTATCGCATATCGAAGAGCTTCGTCAGAATCTGCCGAGAGATCGGTTGGACAAAGGATGCACTCGATTTTCATAAGCTTCGTCAGGGCTCGAAGCCCTGCCTCCTAACGGGGTCTGAGCAACGATTGTGCCGGAGAGAATCTGCGAATTTTCGATGATTCACGAGCTGCAACTGCGAATAATCCCTTAATCTTCAGGGGATATTCCGCAAGTAGTTACCGAGCCATCGATACCACCGTAGATCCAATCGCGAAGATAGTTCTGGCGCGGCCCTGCGGAGAGCCTCTCCCGAATCGCCTCGATCGTACGTTCGTGTTCCATCCTTCGACCAAAGATCCGATTAAACAGTGGCGATCTAGACCTCTCGAGCAACTGCCGAAATCAGCGCATGTGGTGCTTTCTTTCGCTTCTTAAATTGTCTGCCACCAGGAATACTGTGCCAATGGCTAACCACATCGCGGCTTTGAGCCAATTTCGCGTTTGAAAGGCCTCGAGCGTCGCGACTCCAAAGAAAAGCACAAAGACCGTAAAGTTAGCGCCGAGCCTCATTCTTCTCATAGCTATCTCCCCACAAGCAGTGAATTCAAGACGTCGCAACTAGTGGTGCCGGCGGACCAACGTCATGCGGTCGCCGCCATCCTGGCCTCGGGCTCGAAGCGCAACAGATTCCGGTAACCTTCTCCGCTGACAATCTCAAGCGCTTCGTCACGTCCATCTCCGGTACGCTTCGGCGTGATTTCCTGCACATTCGCGATCACGCGCGTAAAGTGACGCGAGTCAAGCGCCTCATGCCCTCCCAGCATGATGCCGACAGAAGGCAAAGCACGGCGACCTGTCTGCATCGTAATGCCCTCGAACAGCAGCCCATGTTCCTGCTCTTGCGCGCCGAGTTCGCCAAATATTTCCAACCGCGTCGGTCGCGACTGGTTACGCCTGGTGAACTCGTTGAAATAATTTATCCAAACGCTGCGATCAATGCTCTCTTTCATGATTGCTTCCTTTCTGGTTACTACCCAGGATCTCTTAGCCCTCGGCCACTCCCGTAATGCGATCGATACGAATGCGAAACACGAGGCTGGCCGGCGGACTGGCGTCCTGGGCCATCACTGATTCCACCGGCGTGAGTAACGGAAAGCGTGCCAGTAGTTTGCTGAGGATCGATCCCCGATCACTCGGAACACGAATTTCCTCGAAGTCGCCGAACGCAATCGCGCTGCGCCAGTGAAAGTCGTCAGCGATCTGGTCCACTTGAAGACAGACGCGCGGATGCGTCCGCATAGCGTCAATCTTTCTTCCCGGTAGAGAATGGCTGTAAATCGATCCATCCTCGACAACGTAGTTGATCGGCACCACATATGGCTCGCCGTTATCAACACAGCCAAGCCGTCCGATCTTGCCGGCACTCACCAACGCAAGCGCTTCTTTCTCACTCAGGACTTTGTTCAAAACTTCGTCTCCCGGCCTTTGTAGCGCAAAGGATGTACCACGAAGATTTCTGCGGATTTGGCGAGATTAGGGCCTGTGGATTCTGCGAAGTTGCGAGCTTTCGCCCACTGGTGCGGGAGCTTACTCAAATGCTCGCAGGCATAAGGTCAGCAGCTATGTCTGCGGGTTTATCGGAAGATGAAGAGAAAATGTCGAACCTTTACCTAATGAAGATGTCACCTCGACGCGGCCACCATGGGCCCGCGCTATGCGGCGCACTGCGGGAAGGCCAAGTCCGGTTCCCCCGGGTCTGCTGGTGAAGAACGGATTGAAGATGCGATTGAGATCTTCTTCATTGATACCGCGGCCATTATCCGAGACCTCGACTATGGCCTCGTTATCAAATTCTTCCGCCCGATCGTCTTGAGATCGCTCAACCCGAACCTTGACCTCACCATCGCCATCTACCGCCTCAATTGCGTTGATGATCAAGTTCAGGACGGCATCTTCAATTTGCGCCGGGTCGATGGGAATTGTTATTGGGTCGGCAGAAGGATCGAATTCAAGGCTGACGCGATGACCACGCGCAGCCGCAGCCGCATTCGTCAATTGCGCGCGCGCCAGATTGACGGTGCGCCCCACAATGTCGGTGAGTGACGTTGCTTTCACAGACACCAGGCGCGGGCGTGCTCGGTCGAGCAGCGCGCGTACCGTGCTATCGATTCTTTGAACCTCGTGGCGCATACCTTCCAGAGCCTCGCGCTCTGGATCATTCTTATCGCGGCGGCGAATGAGTATATCGACCGCGCCTTGAATGCCCGCCAGCGGATTCTTGATTTCGTGAGCGAGACCGGCAGCAAGTTCTCCCACGAAAGAAAGCTGTGCCGCGCGCTGCAACTCCGCTGCCTGCTGAAGAACCTGCTCTTCGGCTAGCTTGCGTTGCGTGATGTCGTGCCTTATAGCCACGTATTGATACGGCTTGCCTTCGGGATTAAGAAACGGGACGATCGTCGTGTCCACCCAATAGATGCTGCCGTCCTTCGCGCGATTGCGAAGCTCGCCCTTCCAGACTCTGCCGCTACCGATCGTGGTCCACAGATTGCGGATGAACTCTTTTGGGTGATAACTGGAATTGATGATGCGGTGATCCTGACCCAACAATTCTTCCCGTGAGTATTTCGAGATACGGCAGAATTCGTCGTTGACGTAGTTAATGATTCCCCGCTGATCCGTGATTGCGACAATCGTTGACTGATCGAGCGCGAATTTGATGTCCGCAAGCTCCTTGCGCGAACGCTCAAGGGCGTCGCCGTTAGTTTGGTCGCCTTGCCTGGATTGTTTCACTCTTTGGCTCTGGTCTTGAATATCCGCGATGCTATTTGTTGCTCGCCGTCGATCAGCTTCAAGTTTCGGTCGCTGTGGCCGCGCCAACTTCTTCCAGCTTCTTCATACGATAGCGAAGCTGGTCCCGTGAAATGTCCAGGAGTTCCGCCGCCTTTGTCTGGTTTCCACCGCTCCGCTCCAACGCTTGCCGCACCAGTGACATTTCAACCTCCTCCAGCGACACTCCATCCGGCGGCAGCGGAATATGATCCGGGCGCGTTCCACCGCGAGCTTCGATTCCTGCACGTGATTCACCAACGAGTCCCCGTGGCAGATACTTCGGTGTGATCTCATCACCGTCTTCCAGGATCATCGCGCGCTCGATGACGTTTCGCAGCTCGCGAACGTTGCCGGGCCAATCATAGTTGCGGAACGCGGCCAGCGCCTCCGGCGTAATGCTGTCAATATCCTTGCGGAGCCGACTTTTGAAATTCGATATATAGTGCTCCGCCAGCACTCTGAAGTCATCACCGCGCTCGCGCAATGGTGGAATATCAATCTGAATCACTGAGAGGCGATAAAAGAGATCGGCGCGAAAGCGGCCGGCTTCACCCTCGGTTTTAAGATCGCGATTCGAAGCCGCAATGACGCGAACGTCCAGCGGTAGGTCCTTGAGCCCGCCGACACGGCGAAATGAACTTTCTTCGAGCACTCGCAAGAGCTTCGCTTGCAGGCTCAGTTCCAATTCGCCTATTTCGTCGAGAAACAGCGTTCCGCCTTCGGCTTGTTCAAATAATCCTTCCTTGCGCGCTTTGGCATCGGTAAATGCGCCCTTCTCATAGCCGAACAATTCGCTCTCGATTAGTGTGCCCGGCAGCGCCGCACAATTAATGGCTACAAATGGTTTGTCGGCGCGGGCCGAATGGTAGTGAATTGCTTTGGCAACTAAATCTTTTCCAGTCCCCGACTCTCCTTGAAGCAAGACTGATGAGACTTCGCTTTCAGCAACCTTATGCGCCAGCGCCAACATCTCGCGCATTGCCGGCGACTCACCAATGATCTGATCAAAGCTGAACTGCTGCGCGCGTTCGCGACGAAACAGGTTCACTTCCTTGCGCAAGCGGTTGGCTTCGATGCCGTTGCGAATCGCTACTTGCAATTCCTCGAGGTTGATTGGTTTGCCGATGAAATCGTAGGCTCCGCCGCGCAATGCCGCGATCGTTTCGTCAACCAAAACATTGGCGGTAATCATAATCACTATCGCATCGGACTGCCGATGCCGAATCTGGCGCAGGACTTCGAGGCCGGAGCCATCGGGTAGGTTGATATCGAGAAGAATCGCCGCCGGCTGGTCGGCGTCAAAAGCCGCCAGCCCCGCAGTCGCGGTCTCGGCTTGGACTGGTTCGTAGCCCCAACCGCGCAAAGCTTCACCAAGCGACCAACGAATCATCTTCTCGTCATCGACGACGAGGATTTTCTGTTTGTGATCTTTCAGGGTGTTGTCTTTCACTTTCCAGCCATCTGCTCCGCGAGATTCGCAGGCAGGCGGCTTTGATTATAGGAGACCGGGCGGACATCACGAAACTTAAGCCGGCGCCTGTGGCGATACACGTGCGACTTCGATTTCCTTGATCTTTGCACGCAACCAAGCTTTCAGCGCTTCCTCGAGTTTCTGTTGGTCGTCAGTCGCTTCCAGTTTCTCTAACGTGTCTCCCGACTCGTTCAGTGGTATGAAATGGCAAGGGATTTCCTCCGAACGCTTGTCACCAGGTACAAAGTCGATCAAATGACATTCACTGCAAGGATGGACCTTCTCCGGATACGTATAGTTGATGCAGGTTAACGAATCCTGAAACGGGGATTTCGCCTTTTGCGGCGTTCGAGGAGACCGTCCATAGCCGCCCGCTTCGATGAAGTCGAGTTCTGCTTGTAAGACTTCAAGAATGTCGCGATCGTCAGTTCTCATAGAAATCACCTCCTCTTGGCCGCTAACATGACCTTCGATTCTCGCAACTGTTGACTCACTGTGCCTCAAGACATGTGCGCTCGTTCCATCGACCGTAGGGGCTAAGCGCTCGGATTCGATTGCGGCAAGCTTTGTCAGTAGCCAACCATTCAGCGACTGTTCCAGTCGTTGAAGTTTAGTTTCGAGATCGACTTTTTCTTCGTGGCAGCAATTACCAGGCACTAGATCGATCAAGTGAAACTCGATTTGATTCTGGACTGAATCTGCGTCGTGGTCTCTTACGTCGCTCATAACCTCCACCACGTGCCCTCCTGATGGAGCCTTGTGCTGACAGTTAAGCAACCGATGTGCCTGCCAAATTGCGGGCTACTAGTTAAAGATGAGATTGATGAAGTGGAGTCGGATGCGCAACTTCACGCACCTACGCGGACTTTCCCGCAATCAAACGACGCGTCGGCAAATTACTAACTCGTCTTTCTACAACTTCCAATCGTCGCCTGGCATAATTCGTTGCATGAATTCGTCAAACAGCGGAACAGTGAATGCTGTATCGCTGTGGTTAGGACTCCAGATCATGCCCTTGGCGATCAACTGGTTGCGTGTGGGTCCCAGAGCGGTCACTTTGCGATCCAGCGTATCAGCAATATCTCCTGATCTATGTGGACCGGCACCAAGCTCAGCCATTGCTCGAAGATATTTTTTTCCGATGGTGTGAGGCGATCGCGACCCGCTAGCTCAGGAGGACGCGTGCCCGCACCGGGGCATAAGGCTTATTGATCGGATTCACGATGAGAGGTCTATAGGGATATTAGCGATATTACAAGTATCAGCTAAACTCGCTAATATCGATCAATTTGGGCTCATTAGGAGGTACTAGTTCAGTTTGGGGGGAACATAAGAGCTGCGGCTGTGAAGGCCGAACACTCTTAGCCGTCTTCAGACGGCTTTCCCGCAGGGTTACTATTAATTAGAAGCACGCTGGAAGCGTGCTAATGGTGAGCGTGCGCGGCTGACCCAGCGCTAAAAAGCGCTGGTCTATTAACCCTTCGGGAAAGCCGTCTGAAGACGGCTGGAGCCCACGCACCATCAATACATCTTCAAAGCACCAGTGCTCATTAGGAAGGGGGCTTGTTTTTCTCGGTTCACTTCCTCGGATGGCATTCAACACACTGGAACATCGAAATATCGCCGAGGTTCACTGGATGCTGGAATGGCTTGTTTGCTTTGTGGCAAGACTCGCATTTGCGGTCGGCGAGTCCGCCGAGATCAACCGGATGTTGAAATGGCCCAGTCCTGGCATTCTTTTCGGGCGGTGCGGCAGAATCGTAGATCATCGTGTGGCAGATGTTGCAATCATTCCTGATCACTTTGCCGCTATTGCTAACGTGTTCGCCGTCATGACAGCGGAAACAGCCTGACGAATATAGATGGCCGATATTGTTAGGATGAGTTTGCCAGTCGGTTTTCATCTCGGGAAAAAAGTACGTCTGGAAGATACGCTGAATCTCTTTGATGCCTGACCTAATGGATTCATTCTTGCTTGAATAAACATCCCTATAGTTGGCTCGATAGAATTGATCCAGGCCGAATGAAATCGATGTCAGAGCTTGATCAGTTGAGTTGTAAGGTTTGCTGAGAACTGCGATTGCCTCCCGCTTAAAATACGGAAGAGAGGCATCCAATTTGCCGGCCGCAAACGACTGATCGACGGCCACATCAGGAGGCAAGAAGGTATGTGCCGGCCGATTATGGCAATCGATACAATCCATTCGCCGCCTCTCAGTTTTCGCCAACTGTTCGGGAGAAGGCGGTCTGTTCCGGTCGATGTACTCAGTAACGTTGCCCTGACGGTCTTTGATGCGCACCCAGGGAACCACTTGACGGTGATCGTCTGAGGAAACGTAAGTAATCTCATTCGCGATGTTCATGTGCCAGTGAATCCCCGCAACGGGTCCGCTTGCCGGATCGCCACCCCCGACATTTATTAGCATTCGCACGCTGCGCAAGGAGTTCTGCTCGTCATAGCCATAATGGCTGAACGTCTTGAATTCGTGCCCGTAAAACTTCGAGGGCCAATGACACTGTTCGCAAGTATCGCGCGCCGGGCGCATGTTATGAACCGGAGTAGTAATTGGCTTCGGCACCTTATTGAACGCCACCGCATAAAGCTGATAAGCGCCGGTAATCTTTGATCGCGCGTAGGATTCCGCGCCCGACCCGACATGGCATTCGACACATCGCACGCGCGCGTGGGGCGACACTCCGTACGCAATGAATTCGGGCTTCATTGTTTCGTGGCAGGTCTGACCGCAGAAAGCGACCGATTCGGTATGCTCATAAGCGCGATAACTGCCAAACGCGCTCATGAAAACGAAAATCATGCTGAGCCCGATGAAGCTGAAAAAGGCGCGCCGGCTGTGCGGATTATTGAAATCAATCCTGGGAAAGGCGGCGATCTCCTCAGGCGAAAGGCGCTGGCGGCGGCGACGCTCCAGCAACATCCCCGCGCCGAATATGAATAGCCCGAAGATTAGGCCGGAGGGAAGAATTACGTAAGCGAAAATTCCAAGATAGGCCGTATTGGTAGTTTGGGAGAGTTCCAGCAGAAGCAGCAGAATGATGCTGCTGAGGCTGGCAAGGGCAATGGCGGCCCCGATAAACTTTATAAAGTTACGAGCAAGGCTGGGAATTTTTTGAACCGGTCTGGTTTCGTCGTTCAAGGCAATGTTCCTCGACTTTGTTGCCTAACACAAATAGTCCTATGCCGCCAATGTAACTTAGCAGCATAGGCAGAGCCGGTCCAAAACCGACCATTATCAAATAGGCTTTTCTTAACTCCGAAACAAGGTTTATTGTTTCAGCGACTTCATGTACGTCACCATCGCTTTAGCCTGATCGGCTGTAATACCCTTCGCCTCAAAGGACGGCATGTATGGAGGCTTCTCGGGCTTCTTGCCCTTCAAGATGGTCTCGACAAGGTCTTCTTCTTTCTTGTCTCCGTCAAACTTTTTCTCAGCCTTCTGGCCATGACAGACCACGCACTTTCCGTCCCTATAGTAAGTGGCTGCATCCGTAAATTTAGTCTCCGTTTGAGCAGCACCTGACACTAAGAAGATCATTGTGACCAGCGCCACACTGATAACGGCGGCTCCGATTATCTTCAACCTGGCGATTTTCATTATTCCTTTTGCCCTCCTGAAATATGAAGCGAGATGAACTTCAATCACCTGCTCATGCGTTAGGGCAAGGACCGTGCCGGACGGCCCCATCCTATGCGCCTCGTTTTTTCGCGGTTTTCTTGCGCTCCTGAAACAAAACTCATTTTTCATAGCGGGCTTTTGCCCAATGCCGCGAAAGTTTCCGCAGCCCTTAGAAGCGCCATGTGTCTCGGTTGTGACACCTCTTGCAAACCGAAAAGTCATCGCCGCCAAAAGCTCTTTTCCCGTTGTGGCATGACATGCAACTCAGGGCACGGCCTGTCGCATGGTGATTGAGTGGCTCGGGCGCAGTCACTTGTCTTCGTTGTGGCATTTCCGCTCGAACCTGATGACATTCGTTGCAATTTACTTTTTGATGATTTACGTGGCTGAAGCTTACTTTGAATGCCGGTGCGAACTCTGGCGTGCGAGCGTAACCTCCCAACTGATGACAAATCCCGCACGAAGATATATCGCGGCCGTTCGATTGCGCGCGCGGAGTGTGGCAACGATAGCAAGTCGCGTGGGCATTGAATCCGGCAGGTATTGAAAGCGCCACGCCTCCACGCGAAGGCCGATGACATGTCGCACAACTTACGCTGCCCATCTTCAGATGAAGTGAGTGATCGAACTTCATTCTAAAGCTGGTCAGTCGCGGAAACGATTTCAGTGTTCCCGATGTAACGTCCACGTGGCAGATAGTGCAGATCGGGCTATCAGAAGTTGAGAACTGTTGCGCGTGACATCCGGCGCAAGGCAAATGATTTGAGGCGGCGGGAATTTTTGGAACCGATGAATTCGAATCGCGCCGATGACAGAGCAAACAAGGTAAGCGCGAATGATTCCGGCTGCTGTGCTGAAACTTTGAGTAATCGAGTCCTTCAGGAAACTGCATTTGCTCCTGCGACGATAGCGACGCCGTTTCTTTTATAAGTGAACCTGACGCTAGTGCACGCGAAACAATAACCACACCGACAACAGCCAGCACGAATACCGAGCCAAGGAGAAAACTCTCTCGAAGCTTGCGAATACTCGTTGGCAATTTTGCAGATAATCCGTTCATCAACCTGGCTTCTTTGGTGCTGGCGTCGGCAGCGCCTTCAAGTGATCTTCCGGTATGGCTTCTTTGCCAAACGCGATGTGGCACTTCGTGCAAACAAAGCCTGGGTTTGCTTTCTTCTGATCGATTTCGTAATTAAGAATTCCACCATCGTCAGTTGTCGCGGTGACATGACATCCTTCCGCGCCGCCGCATGAGCGAACCGGAACTCTAAATGTTTTCACGTCGAGCGTATTAAAGGTCGCAACGTTATGACAGCTGGTGCAAATCATGTTGGGATGATCGCCACCCTCATGCCGGAAGGTTCCCGCGGACAACCTTCGACTCCACTGACGAAGAGCCAGCCTGTCGGTTGTCATTGAAGCCGCGACGGTTGAATCAAAATCAACTTTCACGTTTTGGGCGGTCGAGAGCTGGTGACACAAGTTACAGTCGCCAGGGGCAGGTGGGATTCCGAGATCGGCGTTGTGACAACTGAAACAGATCGTGTGACTGTTAGGTGTCGTCTCAAACGTACCCTTCTTCAACCAAAAGTTGTCGCCAAGACTCTTCGGCGGTGTGCTGGCATACTCTTCCATCGATTTGCCCTGCGGCTGATAAGTCTGGTGGCAAACCGGACAACTTTTTGGCGGCCCTTCCTTTTTCTTTTCCTGAAGCGAAGCAGCGAGAAATAATGCATTACGTCCAGGGCCGAAGCCATTCCGGCCGACAACGTCAAGGTGCTTGTCGTGCGGGAAACCAACGCCAAATTCTGAAACAAAATCTCGCCGTCTCAGCTTTGGATCGGTCAAGTCACCAAGGCTGGGAAACAGCCAGCGGCTCGTATCGCGCGGACTAACCGCGATGTGACAGTTCGAACAAATAACCGGCGCGGGCCGTTCGCGGGCGAAAAATTGTTCGCGATGGCAATTCAAACATGAAGCGTGCTCTGGAAAATCCGTAACGTCGGCAAACGCCGCATCTCCCTTGCGCACTGAATTCCAATTCTGCGAAGGAATTTTATGACATGAGTTGCAGGCAAGTTTCTGCGCAACAACGTGTGTTTTATGCGAGAACTTCGCGTAATTGACTTTGGGTGGTGCGAGTTGCTTCCGAGACCGCGGGCGTTGTGAACGGCGTTGTGCTTCGCCGGCCTTAGCCGGTCGTGAGACCAAACATGAAATTAGTAATGCCGTGAAGACGACGCTCCCAAGTACTCCCAATCCAAGTCTGCGACGCACTTTTTTACTCATTATTCTGCGGACGCCTGGCGGCTCTCAATCTGTCTAATCTTCAAATAAACCAAACCTGCGAGAAACAGAATGAAGACTAACGACACCGCGAGTCCTTTGCGCCGGAAGCTTCGTTCTGCCAGCGCGCCTACTCCTGCCTGGTATCCTTTGGCGGCTGCCGCCAGGCCGGGCGCAACGACTTTATCGACTTCGACCGTCGATGAAGAGTGTATCAACACTCTCGCGTGCGTCAGCGCATCGGTCGCTCCCTTCATTTCAAATTTCGGCCGACTCACTTCCATGCCGGCCCGCTCAGCGCGATTTAGAATCTCAGTTGATTTGTCGATGTTCGCGATCAACTGATCAATTTGCGAACGCATCTGTCCGGCTGCCACAAATCCCTTATCCCCAGTTGTGTGACAATTGATGCAAAGCGTTCCCTGCGTCGTGCCAATCATTTGGTCACCAGGTTTGGCAATTGCGTGATTGCTGTGACAGGTGACGCATTCGGCAAGTTGTTTCTGATCGAACGCTGCTTTGTGCGGGCTGGTTTGAAATAGTTCAGCCTGTCGCGCATGACACTGACCGCAGACATTCGCCACCGAAGCGATGCCTGGCGGCGTAGCGCCATGGTTGCCATGACAATCGTTGCAGGTCGGCGCCGAAAGATCTTGTTTGTCGTAGAGTGCTTTCGCGTGAACGCTGGTCTTGTATTTCGCATACTGGTCGCTCGGGATTCCGAAAGGCCGCATGTAGTCCGCGCTCGCGTGACACTTGGCGCAAGTGTCGGCGACGTTCGGGGGATAGACAGACGACAGTGGGTCCTTAACAGCGCGGATGCCATGAACGCTATGGCAACTGATGCAGGTCGCAACGCGCGTCTCGCCTTTCTCTTTAAGCAACCTGCCGTGGACGCTGGTGTAGTATTCGCGCTCCTGATCGACGCGCAGGCTCGGATTGAAACGCTTCATCAGGGTCGCGTCGCTATGGCACTTGCCACAGTAAGCCGGGATGTCAAGCGGCTTCGGTTTTCCGAGATAGCCCTTGCGCGGATCCTTCGCGCCTTCTTTTGTATCGTCGTTCGGATCGCCGCCGTGACAATCGTTGCACGACAAGCCGCGCGATTTGTGAATATCGTTGTCGAAGGCCTTAGCGGGGGCGCTTAACCGAGGATCTTCCAATTTAATGTGGCACTCGATGCAGGAGCTTTTCTTTTGTGCTGACGCTACGATGGAAAGGATAAGTACGAAGGCGAGCGTCAACAATTTGGAGTGCGGCGGCAACGACGCCGCTTTGGATGAGCCCCGGGATCTGGCTAAGGTTTTGCGTTCCATATCCATATCCAAAGCGCCGTCGCCACTTCGCTCTGCCGGCGCACTCCAAATCATCACGTCATATAACCAACGATCGTCATCACGACAATGTAGAGAAGCGCGATTGCTCCGCACACCTTGAAGATCAGGTGGCGGCGACGATTTTCTGGATCGCGATCAATGAACGGCACGATAAACAAGAGCAGCGCGACGAAGTTAAAGGCCATGATGCCCAGGACTTCGCCGTCGAATTTCCAAATCTTTGCCGGGATTAACTTTAGAGTCTGGAACATGAAGAGGAAGTACCATTCCGGTTTGATACCGGCGGGCGCGGGCGCAAAGGGATCGGCCTTTTCGCCCAGCTCCCATGGAAACAACGCTGCGAGTGCCGCCAGAACTCCAATCGCCAGCAGCCATCCGATCAGATCGCGCAAGATGAAGTTAGGAACAAACTTCATGCGTTTGTGATTTCGTTCGTACTTGTGCGGGACGTGCATGCCGTGAAGCTGAACCAGTAAAACGTGAATCGTGATGAACACGGTCGCAGTCGCAGGCAGAACTGCAACGTGAAATCCAAAAAAGCGCGTTAGGGTCGCGCCAGTTACATCATCGCCCCCACGCAAAAACCGAAGCATGGGCCGCCCCACGATGGGGATCACGCCGGCGATCTCCGTCCCGACCTTCGTGGCAAAGAAAGCAAGCTTGTTCCAGGGAAGAAGGTAGCCGCTGAAGCCGAAGCAGATAACGATGAACAGCAGCAGCACGCCGCTGATCCAGGTGATTTCACGTGGTGGATAATAAGCGCGCAGAAAAAAGACGCTGAACATGTGAATAAAGAGCGTGGCGATCATCAGGTTGGCCGACCAGCTGTGGATCGAGCGAATCAACCATCCAAATTTCACTTCCGTAATGATGAATTGCACGCTCTCGAATGCGTTCTCCGCGCTGGGCCGATAGTAAAGCAGCAGCAGGATTCCGGTGACGACCTGAACGACGAACAGAAACAAGGTCATGCCGCCGAAGTAGTACCAGATCGAATGGCGGTGAACCGGGACCTCTTTCTTTTGGACCATGGCCGCGAGCGTACTGATAGACAGACGCTCGTCCAGCCAGGCTGTTAAGGATTGTATCCGCACGGTGGTTAAGACCGGGTGGCCACCACATCGTCACCGCGCATGTTGACTTTGAACTCTTCCAAAGGCCGCGGTGGTGGTCCGCCGATGTTTTTACCGCTCAGGTTGTATTGCCCGTTGTGGCAGGCGCACCAGATCTGTTTAGTTTCAGCGCGATACTGAACGATGCATTCCAAATGCGTGCACACTGCTGAGAACGCTTTGAACTCTCCGGAAGAGGTATGCACCAAAATGCCGGGCTTGTTGCCGAACTTGAAAATTTTTCCGGAGTTAACCGGCACCTCGCTAAGTTTCGCGGCCACCACAGAGTTTTCGGTTGACTCAATGATCTGCGGGGGCGACATGAATCGCATAATCGGGTAAACGATGGCGCTGAGCGTAGCGACGGCGCTGGCGCCGAGCAGGTAGTCGAGGAAGTGTCTCCGGCTGCTTGTTTGTGGAGACTGCTTGAACTCAGTCGTCCGGCCCGCTGATCTATCTGCCACGTGTTGTCTTCCTCCGCGAAAATAAGAGAGCCGTCGGGGTTCTGGAAGATCACACCAATCTCCAGCCATGGCTCTATGCCTTAGCTGGAGATGGATGTGGTCCTCACAATTCAATCAAGCGATTCGCGAAACTACTCTTTGCGACCGATATAAAGACGCAGCGACATATAAGGCTGATGCGCGTGGTAATTCTGGGGACGGGGGCTGCCAGGGAACGTGAGGGGGAACTTACTCTCGTTGTAGTTGTAATACTGGTATCCGAGGTTCCAATCCAGACGACGGTTCAGGCGGATTGCGAGACGAGCTTCCGGCGATTGAAAGCTCATCGGATAGGACGTGATCAACGTGCCCCCGAGAACCGTCGTGAATGTGCCGGAGCTAACGAAAGTTCCGCCCGTTGGATCGGATAGACGGCCACCCTGCCCGTTGTCTTTGTTGATTCGGTATGACGTGTAAAGGGTCATCCGGCGCGCCAGCGTTGCGGTCGCATCGATAAAGAAGAAATTATTTCTCTGAAAATACAGCGCGTGACCGAAGTGATGGAAAGTCGTGACGGCCGGCGGCACCTGATAGAAGTAATCGATCACTGAATCGCTGTTCACCCAGTTGTAGTTGTAACCCATACTAAGCGAGAGCCGGGGATTCGCCGCCCAGTCGACGGACGAAGTAAAGGTTCGCAATTTGGTATTCACCCCGAAATCCGAAACCGAAACGCCGGCGATCTCCGAAGGGTTAGAATTGTTGCGAGTAATCAGGGCGAGGTTGAAATTCACTTTTCGATTTGGCGCGTATCTGCTCTTCGCTCGAATGTTCGTGTAATTGTAGTTTCCGATGCGCGTGAACACGTTGTCGGCAGTGCCACGCTCGGCATCGAAGTAAATAGTCCAGTTCTTTTTTGGCCGCGCCTTGAACCCGCCTAAGAACGCGTTGGTGTGATTAGTTTCGAGATCGTCCACCGCGCACGTGACGCTGGGTGCCGGGCAAGCTGCGACAGGCGTAAGCACCGCAGGGGCATTGGAATTCAGAGCATACCCGGTCAGTGTTTGGTGGTCCCGACGATTGGTATAACGGTAACCAAAGTGAACCGAGTAGTTCTTGCTGAACTGGTAGTCGCCTTCGATGGTGTTCTGGTACTTGCGATACTGCGTTGTTTTGATCACGCCGAGGTTTGCGAACGCGCGTGTGTCGATTGTAGTGCCACGCTGAACTGAGAAGAGGTCATTGAAAGTGGCCATACCGTCGATCGTGAAATCTTCGACGCGAAACGTATCCGAGATCCTGAATTTGTTTGTAGCGAGAATAGTGACGCCGATATTGCCGACAGTATTCGGTCGTTTAGCCGTGGACGGAATATTGTACTGGCCGAGAAGGAGAGTGTTGGGCGGCGCAAGCTGTCCGGTAATCCTGCTGTTGAAGTTGGTGCCCGTCATATTCTCAAGGAACGTCGAGTTCGACGTGGCACTGCTGTGAATGATGCTGCCCGTAACGTCCAGCTTTTTGGCGACCAGTGTATGAATGCTGGCGCGCGTGAAGTTAATGCTGCCGCGAGTGGGTTCGTTGCGATTAAAACTCGTAAAGCGAGCTACTGCCGGATTCGCGTTAATAAAAGCCGCGGAGTCAACAAAGCTATCGTCGCGGAACCGACGGAAACCTTGCAGGAAAGTCCAATCGATTGGCCCAACTTTCCCATCGGCGCCAACACGGAGGTCCTTCGCTCGCGTGCGCGCGTGACTGAAAAGCTGAAACTCGTTTCCCCCTTGATGGTAGGTGCTGAAAAATGGCCCGCTATAACGTTCGGGAGAGTAACCCACCGTAAACCTGACACGCTCGTTCTTCGGCAGGATAGTGAGATCGAAATCGCCAAATTGCGTGCGAGTGTTGTAACCGTGGTATCCCGTGACTGGATTTGGTGGAACGTTGAAAGTTGTCGGTGAGAATATCCAGTTGGGATTCGCAAAATTGTTCAAGTATCTGAAATACTTAAATCGTCGATAGCTTCCTGCGAACCGATACCACTGTGGTTTCTCGACATTGATCCGCATCGAACCATTCGGGTCGGCTCCCCAACCGCTCGAAGTTACTAGAAGAGTATCAAAGAGACCGCCCTTTCCATCCTTAGAGCGCATCAGAAAACTGCTGTCAAACAAACGCACGCCCGCGTGATAGTTCAGATCGCTGCGGTACTTATTTACATCGCCACCGACACGCAGACCACGAGCCCCAACCTCGATCGTAGAGATGATTACATAGTCGCCCGCGTCTTCTCCTGGTTCTGGCGCTGGCTGTTCCGTCGTTGTGGTAGTCTTTTTTGGAGTTGGGGAAGGTGATGGTTGCTGAGCTCTGGCGACGCACGTTACGAGAGCAGTCCCGAGGACAACTCCTGTTAACGTGCACAGCCTGTTGGTAAGCTTGTTATTCATAGGGACCATCCCTCAGCTCTCTCTTACTGCGCGCGCTTCAATCGTCAACGGAAAAACACCGGACTCGTCCGCGAGCCGTGGATCTTCGCGTGGCACGCCGTGCAGTTTGCGTATTGCGCGTTTTGGTTGTGTTGCGGCCCGGCTGGTTCAGGTGCACCAACATCATGAGCAAGACTGTGGCACGTCAGGCAGAGTTGATCGACAGCACTAAACCGGAGCAGACGCGGATTTGCAGAACCGTGCGGCGTGTGGCAGGCGGTGCACCCTTCGGTTTTCACCGGCGCATGTTCGTAAGTGAACGGACCTTGCTTGTCCGCGTGACACTTAATGCAAGCTGCATCCGCGCCTGTTGCCAGCCTGGCCTGCTTCAGTTCAAAGCCACCGTGCGGATTATGGCAATCGCTGCACTTTATGGCGCCTTCAAGAACCTTGTGATGGAACGGCTTGGTGAAGTCAGGTTTGACTTCGCTATGACAGCTCATGCAAAGCTGTGGCTCGCCCATCTTCAAGATTCTCACTGTTGAGAAACCTGGCTTTTGCGAATTGGTGGGATTCACAAAGACGTTAGAGCCCGGCATGTTCTTCGCGCTCGCGGTGGTTAAGTGCGGCGAGTGACAATCCGTGCAACCGATGTCGTTGCGCCAATGTTCGCCCCGCCGGAAATTGTTGTGCTCTTCTTTGCCGGCATGACAAGAGAGACATGTCTCGGAGATCTCTTTCGATGATTTGTTCTTGAACGAAATGATCTTTGCTGGATCGCCTTCTTCAGAGTGAGCCTTGCCAGGACCGTGACAGGCTTCACACCCCGTAACTTTTCCCTTCCAGCTACTGATCTTTGTTAGTTCCGCATGCGAAGTGTGCGAAAAAGCCTTGAACTGATCCTCGTGACAAGCCTGGCAGACTTCGCTGCCGACGTAATCTCCGGCACTGTAATTGGCTGGTTTGGTTTGGGCAGGTTTGACGGACTGTGAAGAACTGCCAGAGGCGAGCCACAAGGCAGCAACGGTCAGCGAACCGCAAATCACCAGAGCTTTAATGATCTTGCGTGTACTCAACCTCGGCCCCCAACGGCTATGCGGCCGGGAAATGAACCGCGCTCAAAACCTGAACGCGAGATGAGCGTCCTGCTTTGCTCTATTCGCCAGAATCGACTTTGCTTGCTGAAGTCCACGAATTGTAATGGCTAAGGCTGTCGTCTGGCTGTGACGGCCATCACAATCACAATCTTTTACTTTCTTGCGATTTCCTTCTCACCAACGGGCGACTAACTCAAGGGCTTTGCGATTTCTGACAAAGATAGCGTTGCCGACCAGACTGACTATGTGCTTTCGCTTGAACTCTCCCAGCACCCGAGTTACTGTCTCACGCGATGCGCCAATCATCTGGGCCATCTCTTCGTGAGTAAGGCCAGAGGATATTCGAATCCCCTGCGGAGTCCGTTTCCCAAGTTCGTCGCACCATTTCACCAGAAGCCGCGCCAGCTTCTCTGACGCCGACTGCGACAGAAAGAGCATGCGAGTATGCTCAAGGACCCCGCTCAGTTTGCGGCTAAGAGACTGGGCCACTCCGAGATAAGCCTTTTTATCTCGATCAAGCACTCTCAAGAGATCTTCTCGCGAGATGAAATCGATGCGACTGCGCTCCAGCGTTTCTGCTGTTGCCCCATAAGGCTGTCCTCTCAGCGTTGCGTTCATACCCAACAAGTCACCCGGTTGCGCTATGCGGAGGACTAAAGTCTTTCCTTCAGCCGACGCGATCGAAACCTTCGCGCGTCCTTCACAGAGCACATAAACTCCGCGCGGTGGTTGTCCTTCGACAAACAACACCGAACCACGCGGGTGATACTTGCCCACTTTCACATTGTCGAGGCCGCGAATTTCACTTATCGGCGAATCGCAAGGACCAGCAAAACCCTTAGCACCCTCCTCATGTCCGAGGTTCTGTGTGCTCAACATTGTCTTTGCGTGAGCTTTAGAGGAGCGCTTTTTTCGCATTAGTCCGTCTATTTATGAAATGAAGAATTCTGATAACGCTCCCTGCGCTCACCCTCCGCGATTGATAGCGCAACAGTTGTACCAACTCGCTCACAAAAGGATTGTTAGCAAAAACTGATCAGCTTGCTCGACAAGTGCTCCAGCCGTGGAATATTGCGCAGTCGCATTGACACTTGTGAGAGATTCTCCACAAGTTGATTTCCGTTCGAATCAACCGCGTGTGGTATGCTCCTGAAAAATCGCTACCGCCTGGATAGTGTTTGCGGCTTAATGGTTGCTTTGAGTTTCGACTCCGGGAGTGTGTCGGAAAGCAGATCGCTACGATCAAGATCGATGCCCGCCAAGACGAATCATCGTCCCGCTGTGCTGATGGCTCTTGCCGCATCCGCAGGACTGACTATTCTCATCATCGTCGGATCGCGAAATCTTGAACACTACGATGCGGCGCTTTTTGGCTACACGGTTGCGAGTGTTGTCGCCTTCGGTGCGGTTGTGTTTCGCTATGCGATCTGGCTACAGCGTCCGGCCACACGCGTTTACTGGCGTCGCGGCTGGAAGTTATTTCGAGACCGAAAGAATCTAATTGCCAACACAAGTAGTGCTGCGAAGACCATAGTCGGTGGGATGGCGATTCAGAAGTTTATCTTTCGTCGCGGTTTCTCGCGCTGGTTGATGCATCAGTTGATTATGTGGGGCTGCATCATCTCGGCGCTGATTACTTTTCCGCTAGTGTTTGGTTGGGTGCACTTTGAACTCGAAGGCGAGCGTGGCTATCGCGCTTACGTCTTTGGTATTCCGCTAAATGTAGTGGACGGCCGCAGCGTAATGGCCTGGGTTACTTTTCACGCGCTCGACTTCACCGCAATCATGGTTCTCGCGGGTTGTGCGATAGCAATTCATCGCCGTTTGCACGATCGCGGTGCGATTGCGTTGCAGCAATACCTTCTCGATTTTGTTCCCCATCTCTTGTTGATTGCGATTTGTATCACCGGATTGATGCTGACTGCGTCGAGCCTATGGTTACACGGCTATATGTATTCGTTCATCGCCCTGTCGCATCAGGCGGTTGTGATTATGACTTTGTTTTATTTGCCGTTCGGCAAACTCTTCCACGTCATTCAACGACCGGCCTCGATTGGCGTCGAACTCTATCAACGACGCGCGCGTGAAATGCCTCAAGCGGTCTGTCCGCGATGTGGAGTTGAGTTTGTAGCCGAGTTGTGGCTGGAAGATTTGAAAACGGTAGTTGATAAACTCGGCTTTGATTACAAGCTCGCTGATGGGCACGTCTGGCAGGACTACTGTCCGCGCTGCAAACGCGTGATACGTGGTTTGGCGTATGCCTCTCTGCCGCAGCAAAACGCCCGAGTATTTCAGGGTTCGCGGGTTAACGGCAGCCACGATTCTTAGAAGCGAACTATGAGCAAGGTCGAAAATCTCGAAAGGATCCTTGAAGCCTTCGGACCGCATCTGCACGACGCACCGTACGGGGGCTGGCGCGCGGACCGCGTGATAGACAAGGTTGTGCCGACCCACTGCCCTTATTGCGCCGTCCAGTGCGGCATGAATTTGCTCGTTGAAAACAATCATGTTGTGGGTTTCGAGCCGCGCTACGATTTTCCAGTGAACGAAGGCCGGCTATGTCCGAAAGGCGTAACGGCGTACTTGCAGATTCATCATCCTGATCGCCTGTTGCATCCACTCATAAAGCGTAACGGCATCTTCGAACGGGCGAGCTGGGACGAAGCACTCGATCTCGTAGTCTCAAAATTCAAAGAACTGCAAAGCAAGCACGGCAAAGATTCGATTGGTGTCTATTCAGGCTCATCGCTAACAACTGAGAAAACATACTTGATGGGCAAGTTTGCTCGTGCCGGCCTGGGTACGCGCTACATCGATTACAACGGACGGCTCTGCATGGTTTCGGCTGCGGCGGGGAACAACAAAGCCTTTGGTATCGATCGTGCTGCGAATCCCTGGGATGATATTCCACTAGCTGAAGTCCTGCTGATCGCCGGATCGAATTGCGCCGAAACATTCCCCGTCCTGAACAAATTCCTCTGGCAGCAGCGCGACAACGGTGGACGTTGGATCATTGTCGATCCGCGCGAGACCCCTACCGCTCGGCAAGGCGATCTCCATTTGCAACTAAAGCCAGGCACCGACGTGTCCCTCGCGAACGGAATGCTGCACGTTCTGATCGAAGAGAACTTGATCGATGAATCGTTCATCAGTACGCGTACCAATGGATGGGAGGAAACGAAAGCGCTCGCCGCGCGGTATTCACCCCAGGTTGCAGCGGAAATCACCGGCGTGCCCGCAGAAAAGATCGTTCGCGCCGCGCAAATATATGGTCGCGCCAAAACTTCAATGGTGTTGCATGCGCGCGGCATCGAGCACCATTCGCACGGTGTGAACAATGTCCTCTCGTATATCAATCTAGTGCTGGCGACCGGAAGCATCGGCGCGCCCGGACGTGGCTATGGCACGATCACTGGTCAAGGCAATGGACAGGGTGGGCGCGAGCATGGGCAGAAAGCAGACCAGCTTCCAGGTCAGCGTTCGATCACGAATCCGGAGCATCGCAAGCATGTCTGCGAAGTTTGGGGCTTGCCCGAAGAAGAGTTACCCCAGGCCGGTGTCTCTGTGGTTGAGATGTTTCAGAAAATGCGCGAGGGCGAGATTCGTGGTCTGCTCTCGATCTGCAACAACGTGATGGTGAGTTTGCCCGACACGAACGAAGTCCGGCGCTCGCTGGAAGGCCTGGACTTCTATGTCTGCCTTGATTTTTTCATGTCCGAAGGCTCGCGCTACGCGGACGTTGTTTTGCCCGGCAGCACCTGGAGCGAAGACGAGGGTGTAACTGCAAACAGTGAAGGCCGGGTTGTCAAGATAAACAAAGCCGCAGACCCGCCCGGCGAGGCGCGCGCTGATTGGTGGATCATTCAGGAGATTGCGCGTCGCATGGGTCGAGAAAAGTATTTTGCGTTCGACGATCCACTCGCCATCTTCAATGAGATGCGTGTCGCATCGCGCGGCGGCAATGCAGACTATTACGGCATCACCTGGGAAAAAATCGAAAAGCAGAACGGAGTCTTTTGGCCGTGCCCTTCGCTGGATCATCCGGGCACGCCCCGCTTATTCGAAGACCGTTTCTATCATCCCGATGGCAAAGCGAAGTTTCATGCCGTCGAATATGAGCCGCCACAGGAAACGCCCGATGAAGAGTTTCCTTTAATTCTGACAAGCGGACGCGTTGTCTATCAATACTTGTCCGGCAACCAAACGCGACGCATCGGCTTCCTCGTCGAGCAGTGTCCCGAACCATACGTCGAGATTCATCCGGAAACGGCGATGAAGCTCAAGGTGAACGATGGCGAGCGCGTGCGCGTGGTTTCGCGGCGTGGCAACGGGGTGTTTCCAGCGCTGGTAGTTAAGACGATCCGCAGGGACACGATCTTCATTCCGTATCATTGGGGCGAGGACCTGGCGGTCAATCAACTGACAAACCCGGCGCTCGATCCAATCTCCAGGATTCCTGAGTTCAAGGCCTGTGCCGCGCGGATCGAGAAGATTCATTCAAGGCAACTGCCAATTCTCGGCGAAAAGCGTAAGGGTGTGTCGCGTAGTGAGTTTAGGTAATCTGCCACAGATGAACACCGATAGACACGGATTAGGAAAACAAAAAAGTGGGCCGATGTTATGAGCATGGTCTGAGGTTTGAGTTATCTGTGAGGATCCGTGTTCATCTGTGGCCGAATTTCTGAGGTAGTTATGGAAGAAACAATGTTCATCGATCCGCAGCGCTGCATTGGCTGCCGTGCCTGCGTGGCGGCCTGCCGCGAGTGCGCCACTCATAAAGGCTATTCGATGATCTTTGTGGACTACCTTGATCGATCAGAGACGACCGCCACGATGCCCACCGTCTGCATGCATTGCAAGGAACCAACGTGTGCTCTGGTCTGTCCGGCAGATGCGATCAAGAGCACAGAAGATGGCATCGTTCTTTCGGCATTGAAACCGCGCTGCCTCGATTGCCGCAACTGCGTAAATGCCTGCCCATTCGGCGTGCCGAAATACAACACTGAAATGCACCTGCAAATGAAGTGCGACATGTGCTACGACCGCACAAGTGAAGGCATCAAGCCAATGTGCGCGAGCGTCTGCCCCACCGGCGCGATTACATTTGGCAAGTACGAAGACATTGTGCCTTTGCGCCGTACGAAGCCCGTGAATGCACACGTCTTCGGTAATCAGAAAGTGGAAACAAAAGTCTATCTAATGTTGCCTACCGATTCAGAAGAGGTTGAAGTTGGCGGCTGCGGCGTGTTTGAAGGGCGGGTGAAGACTGAGCAGCAGCCAGCAAACGAATCATGGATCGACCTGCAAGTCGAACAATCGGACAAGAGCAATGAGTTCTAAACCAGGTGAAACGATAGATAAAGTCCTGGCTGAGAGCCGCCGTGACGAGAGCGACGTGCGCACCGCGACTGCGCCTCATCAAACCGACTTTCCATACGACCGCGAAGAAGAAGCGCAAGTGACTCGACGCGAGTTCTGCAACTTCCTTGGAATTACCTCAGCGGCTCTATTTGTCGGCGCGACTGGTTTTGCCGGGAAGGCTGTGCTCGACGCGCGTCGCATTGAAAGTTTCAGCCCTGCGAAGATCGAAGGGGCCGAGGCCCTGGCACCCGGCAGCTCGTTGAACTTCCGTTATCCAACTGACAAAGATACCGCGATCCTGGTGCGGTCCATTGATGGCACTTATCACGCTTTTGGGCAGAGGTGCACACACCTTTCCTGTCCAGTCTATTTTGATCGCAGTCAACAGCGGCTTGAGTGCCCCTGTCACGAAGGAGCGTTCGATGCTCAGACGGGCGGCGTACTACACGGCCCACCACCGCGCCCCCTGGATACTGTGAGGCTGGAAGTTCGTGGGAATGAGGTTTGGGCCATAGCCAGAGAAGCGAGCAGTGGCGAAAGATTGATCTAATGAAACACGCAACCACTAAACCAAGTGCCGTGCACGGTCACGCCGGAAGGGGACGCGCGGCTGTTGCACAAGCGCGGCTGGTTTTGCTTGTCATGATAAACGTCGCGCAGCTTTGGATTCTCGCAGCGACAGTCGAGGCCGCTTTGGCGCATCGCTTTTCGGCTTTGCTGCCACTCGTTGTCGCTTCTGGTGTGTGCTTGATAGTTACCTTTACCCTGATTTTCTGGTGGCGCCCGCCTTCACGCCATTACACCAGTTCCGGCTACTTGAAACGATGAAGAACTCGGTCGAGTCTCTGCTTGAAGATGACCACTCGTCGTTGGACCAGTTACTTATCGAACTCAACGCGGAGCTAATAAAGCCAGACATCAACCGCGCCTTTGAGCTGCTGGATTTATTCTGGGCTCGTCTGGCTGTTCACATTCGCGCGGAAAATGTCCATCTGTTTCCTGCTCTAGCCAATGCTGATCCCTCGCTCTTTAGTGGGAGAGGTAGTCTGCCGAGCTTCGAGGAGGCGCAAAGCTTACTTTTGCGGCTGCGCTCAGATCACGATTTTTTCATGAAGGAACTTGCGCAGATAGTAAAGATCATGCGCGAGATTATTGCGGGCCAACAAACGCGCCTTAAAGAAGTTAAGGAAATAAGGCAGCGCATGACGATTATTAAGAAACGCTTGGAGGCTCACAACCGATTGGAAGAGGAGCAAGTTTACATTTGGCCATCGTTAATCTTCGATGACCCGACGGTAATCGGACTTACTAAGCGTCTTCAGCGCGAGCTGGAGAATCTTCCGACGCGCTTCTCGTGATGTCTAGCACTGCGCAGAATTCCGCGATCATTTTGGCATTTTTCGCAACCAGCCCAGAAAATCCTTCGAAAAGCCGGTACGAATCAACGGCACAATCGTTGCTCAACTGCTCGACGGGTAGTTCTATGCTCGCAGGGAGGTAGCGATGGAGACGATAGCAGCGCCAGTTTTATGTGAAGGATTGAAGATGCAGAAGATGCCGGGGCATTGGGTCCTGGCGAGGCTGGGTAAGCGCGTGCTCAGGCCGGGCGGCATGCAACTGACCCGCACCATGCTTGCGGCGCTCGGGATTCAACGCGCAGATGATGTAGTCGAGTTTGCGCCGGGGATGGGTATCACTGCTCAACTCACGCTTCGCTTAAAGCCTGCCTCATATACTGCCGTCGAGCGGGACGCAGCGGCGGCCAAGATCGTCGGCGGCTACCTGAAAGGAGAACGCCAACGTTGCGTTCTGGGAAGCGCCTCGGACACCGGACTTCCCAACCAATGCGCCACGGTCGTTTATGGCGAGGCTATGCTTACAATGCAGGCGAACGAGATGAAGCGTCACATCGTGCGGGAGGCCTATCGTCTACTCAAGCGCGGTGGTCGTTACGGCATTCATGAAATGTGCCTTATGTCGGACAATCTCGATGGGGACAAAAAGAAACAGACTGAAAATGCGCTGACGGGCGTCGTCCACCATGGCGTCAGACCGCTGGCGGTTTCAGACTGGCGCTCGCTTTTGGAATCGGAAGGATTTGAAGTTCAGTCAGTGGACGTGGCTCCGATGAGCTTGTTGGAACCAGGCCGGCTAATACGTGACGAAGGCTTGGTTGGGACGTTGCGCTTCCTCCGGAATGTGCTCCGCGATTCCGAGGCTCGGCAGCGAGTGCTGGAGATGAGGTCGGTTTTCCGGCGTAACCGGCACCAACTAAGTGCCGTGGCAATCACTGTCAGCAAACGCTGAGTGAGTTGGGGTAATCGTCTAACATGAATAGTGCAGATCAAAGTGTGATCAAATCCGCTGAAGTCAAACAGCTCTCCGACCTGTTGCAATATCAGGATGGTGCCATCGTTAGCCGCGTGTTGCTGAAGAACAAGGGTGGCACAGTTACAATGTTCGCATTCGACGTAGGTGAAGGCCTCAGCGAACATACAGCGCCATTCGATGCGTTACTGGTAGTCACCGATGGCGCGGCTGACGTCGCGATCGCGGGCGAGGATTTCAAGTTGCGGGAGGGGGAAACAATCATCCTGCCGGCTAATCAACCGCACGCGGTGAGAGCGGCTACCAAGTTCAAAATGTTGCTGATCATGATTCGAGCGTAGCGTCCTTCTGAAAGTTTGTGAAACGTCAGATTATAGGAATCGATACGGATGCGCATGGCGATTGGCGGGCTGAACTCACGTGTGGACACTTTCAACATGTTCGTCATGACCCGCCGCTGACTACGCGACGTTGGGTGTTGACAGAAGAAGGTCGAGCGTCGCGTATCGGCTTCGAACTCGACTGCAAACGCTGCGATGAGAAAGCGCCTGCTACGTTAAAGGACTTCGAGTTGATCACAAAAGACAAGGTATGAAAACCCGCAAGATCAGTAGGGCAGCGGAAAACTTGTTTCCAGGTTACTTTGCGCTCGTGATGGCTACGGGAATCATCTCGATCGCAGCGTTTCAACTTGGTCTGAAACCGGTCGCGTGGGTCTTGCTCGTCATCAACGTGATCGCCTATGCGATTCTCTGGCTATTGCTACTGATCCGTTTGCTACGTTTCTTTCCACGCGTTAAAGCGGACATCATGGACCATGCTCGCGGACCGGGTTTTTTCACGGTCGTCGCCGGAACGTGCGTACTTGGAAGCGAGTTGATAATCGTCCTCGGGCAATATAGAGCCGCGGCCATTCTTTGGATTGCAGGACTCTTACTCTGGGTCCTAATCATGTACACGTTCCTGACGGCGGTAACAGTGCAGGAGGATAAGCCTCCACTTGAAACCGGTATCAGCGGGACTTGGTTGCTTGCGACGGTTGCGACGCAATCAATCTCCGTTTTGGGGACACTGCTGGCTGATTACTTCACAGGCTACCGTCACTCGCTGCTCTTCTTCACACTCTGCATGTTTCTGCTGGGCTGCATGCTGTACTTGATGCTCATTACGCTTATCTTTTACCGCTTCACATTCGTCAAACTTACAACGGTCACACTGACGCCGCCTTATTGGATCAACATGGGCGCAGTGGCAATCACGACGCTCGCGGGCGCGAGATTAATAATAGCTGCCCCGTCGTGGGAGCTTCTGTCAGGAATGGCGCCGTTCCTTAAAGGCTTCACTTTATTCTTTTGGGCGGCGGGCACCTGGTGGATTCCATTGCTGCTGATACTTGGAATTTGGCGGCATATACGAAAACATTTTCCGCTCGTCTATGACCCTCTGTACTGGGGCATGGTATTCCCGCTTGGCATGTATAGCGTCTGCACTCTTCAACTATCGAAGGCGATCAGCTTCGAGCCGTTAATGCTCATACCGCGTTACTTCGTGTTCGTGGCGCTCGCAGCATGGCTGGCGGTCTTCATCGGACTAATTCACAGTTTGCTGCATAGTTGGGTGAGACGTTAGTAAGCTGCGTACCCACGCCCCCGGCCAGTCTCCCAAGGCGAGAGGAGATCATGAGCCCTTTGCAGATTTACTCTTCAAGTGATCCAGTACAGTACAAACAGGAAGGCTGGAGCTGCAAACGCGACGAACCAGAAGAGCTTTGAGCGGCAGATGATTTCCCGAGTCCAGCGCCATGGGCTTTGACCCGAGCTTTCTCGGAAGCTGGCGAGGTCAGTTGCTCCTTGAAAAGCCGGGCTGAAGCATCGAGGAAATCGTACGAGGTGACGATGCCAACCAGTTGGCCATCGTCTACGACGGGAAGGCAGCCGACTTTGTTGCGGCGCATCAGTTCCATCGCTTCCAGAGTTGGAGTGGTCGACGAGACCTTTACCGGATCGGTCTTCATGATCTCGCGCACCGTTAACGGACTGGCGGTCTCCGCCTGTGTTCGGCGGCTCAGCAAGCGCAGCAAGCCGCGATGAGTGACTAAACCGACCAACCGTCCTTCCTCATCTTCAACTGGAACGTGGCGGATGTGGCGCCAATCCATCACACTCGCAGCGAGGTCAACCAAATCATCAGGACGCAACGTGAACAGATCGGTTGCCATGAACTGTCCCACGGTTTGATAGCTCTGACTCCAATCCGCGTCGTCCGTCGCTTCCATAATCGGCCAGGTATGCACGGGCCTACCCTCCTTTTGTCGCTGAAGTATCGTTGAAGTAAGAGTTCGATAACGCATGTCTTTGCTTCCGTTGGCTGGGACTGCGAGAGATTTCAGCATCCACTGCGCGCCCGTTCGTCCACTTTGCACTCGTTCATTTATGACAGCCAGATATTTGTCTATATCTGACGTATCCACACCCGCGCTTTCCAGACCTTGCCGCGCTAGTGACAGCAAATGATCCAGAATCAACGAAGGCGCGGTATAACTTTTTCCATCGATCCAATTGAACTGAGCATTCAAACCATGTCGCGCTGCCGCAAAGAAATTGGTCTTGGCATCGTCAAAGGTCATTCGCTTGGCGATGTCCCCATACTCCTGCGGCAGCGAGAGCATCAAGCCGGCAAAGAATGCTGAGTTAGCGATCTCATCCATAACAGTTGGACCGGATGGCAGCACGCGATTCTCGATGCGCAGGTGAGCAATACCGTCCGCAACGCCATAACACGCCCGGTTCCAGCGCCAGATTGTCCCATTGTGCATTCGCAGCGCCGACAACAACGGAGTTTCGCCCCGCGCCAACACTTGAAAGGGGTCTTCATCCGGCTGCGAAATCATGATTGGCCGGAAGCGAGAAATCTGATCGTGAAAGAGTGCAATGACTGAATGTTCTAACCAACTCTCTCCAAAACTAACTCTGGTAGGTTGGCTGCGTGCCAGTTGAGGACGCGACCGAGCATCGGTTGAATGTTGGAACAACGCCACGCGCGTTTCCTGCCACAAGCGATGACCAAACAAAAGCGGCGAGTTGACGGCGGCGGCCAGCACGGGAGCAGTTATCGCCTGGGCCAGATTGTAATGAGAGACGAAATCGGCCGGGCTCGTCTGAAAGTGCACCTGGAAGCTTGTGTTGCACGACTCCATCATGATGTTGTCATGCGTAATTTGAAGTTCATCCAGTCCCTTAATATGGATGGAAAACGGTCCCCCGCGCAAACGAATTACACCGCGATCTAACTCGCGATAGCGAGCCACAGGCGTCAGATTTTCAAGTGTCAAATCTGACTTCTGAAGCGTCGGCAGGATACCCGAGAGCAAAATGTCCGCGCCAACACCCTCGGCGCTCTTACGCGCGAGCTCAATCAAGTCCTGAAGCTCTTGTTCCATTTGACTGAAACAGCTTCCAGACAAGGCCAGCGGAGTAAGATTGGCCTCCAAGTTGAAGCGGGCTATCTCAGTTGTGAGCCGAGCGTCATTCGCCTGCTTCAGGACTTCCATCGAGAGAGGAGCCGGTCGAAAGTCGCGATCAATCAGGAACATTTCCTGCTCTGCTCCGATTCGCTTTACGCCACTCTCAACGCGACCATCCTCGAGCATGAAGGCCAGCGCGCGCAGGTCCTCCAACAATGCCTTCATAAAGGCCTGAGATTTTCGCTCGTCGACTTGCTGCTCTACACTATGCTCGCCCATATCAATCCTTGATAGGCGAGGCAAGTTCAAGGCCATCACGCTTCATTCTCAAGGGCTCATCACTTGTCTTCAGTTTCGCCAATCGACAGGCGCTAGCACGCGGAAGCCCTGCGCAATATTCCAAAGGCCCGCAAGAGAAATTGCGAGTTATCACCCAGCACGCGTTGTTAACCATGAGGCGGCTTTAGGTAAATGAAAACCAGGAACTCTCCAGCGCGAGTACGTGGTTGTGCGCTCACGCGCACCCGCTGTGTTGCAGGAGTACGGTTTCCTATTTTCTTGACCCTTGCCGATTCTCACGCTTGAGGGAGGAGGTCGACACTCGCAACGCATCCATCTGGGATTTTTGGGCTGAGATGTTCCCAGGGCTAAGATGAGGGAAGTCGTGAAAAGCTCAAGATTATTGTTGGTGCCGAGGGAGGGATTCGAACCCTCACGGGATTACTCCCAACGGATTTTAAGTCCGTTGGAGGCGGCATCACCAAGTCTTACGAAACGGTATAAGCCAGTATTTATTCGCCTAGCGGTCGTCAAGGTATCGCTTCGTCTGGTTTCGTATCAACACATTCCGCCACCATCTTAGGCCCATCTTCTGTCCGTTTTCGAAGTGTGTTCGCACATGTCCCGGTTAACAAGACTCTTATCAGGGCACTTGCTTCTAGAATGGCGGCTTTCTGGTAGAAGACCTGCAACTGGTCTTTTCGCCAGCTAATATCGGTCATGGTTGACGCTGGCGGACCTTACGAAGACAAACGACGAGATTGCTCTGGTTTGAGCCTTAACCGTGTGACCGATTGCTAGTCACGTTCTGTGAGCCAGTAAGCCAAAGATGTCGACGCTCGCATCACTTCAAGCGAGCGTCGACCAAGATTCACTGATCGTTGCCGCTGTTTTCGCCGTCACCGCTAATTTGACCTTGCGGATGCTGGTGGTTGATCTGGCCGGCGCGCTTTCCCTTGTCGGATTGCGCAACGTTCGCCATAACAAAGCCTCCAATCTGAATGCCCTGTAGTTGGGCGTCGCGGCAGGCCGAGCGGAAGTGAATGCCGCCGTAGATGCGCGCGTTGAAAGCCTCCTCGGCCGCCTGGGTGAAGCTGTT